>Ga0209062_1000245_pt1 | contig 201943 bp, 168 predicted proteins | sample Coa_R2_2_FD_187158 | JGI IMG/M metagenome (GOLD analysis project Ga0209062, IMG submission 187158) | Surface soil microbial communities from Centralia Pennsylvania, which are recovering from an underground coalmine fire - Coalmine... | ecosystem: Environmental > Terrestrial > Soil >... | reverse complement strand
GACGAGAGCGCCGGGCCGCCCCCGGTTCCCATGACGTCCCCATGACATCCCACGCCGGTACGCGCTGAAACTGGCCATCACGGGCCGAACCAGAAACACGTGGAATCAAACGTTTAGCACGGGATGGCACTGGGCGGAATGCCGCTCTTCGCTTTCGATTCCCGTTAGCGCTACCAACTATCCTTTTGATTCCTTTGAGCTTCTGAGCTTTTGGCAGGAACCCCAAGACCATCTGCGGGCAGCTTCGCGCCAGAACGGGCGCGCCGGCGCGCATTTGATACAAATTCTCGCGAAACCGCTCAGATGACCGTCGCCTGTCGGATATGTCCCGGAAACGAGGGGTCACTCATGGGTCCGGACCGGACACCGAAAGCAGTGGTCGGGGCGAGTGGATTCGAACCACCGACCTCCTGGTCCCGAACCAGGCGCTCTAGCCAGGCTGAGCCACGCCCCGAATCTCACCTATTTTAACACGCGGCGATCACTGCCCGCTGGCTTCCCGCACCGGCGGCACGCAGGGCGGAGGAAGTTTGTTGATCTCGAACCAGAACCACTCCACCGCGGCCATCAGCTCGTAGGATTGCTCCAGGCTCTGCGGCTTGATGATGTAGCAGTTGGCGCCCGCCTGATAGGCCCGCTTGACATCGGACGGCGCCGAAGAGTTGGTTAACACAATCACCGGGATGCTGGAAACTTCCACGTCCTCGTCCTGGCGGATCTGCCGCAGGGTTTCAAAGCCGTCCAGCCCCGGCATGGTCAGATCGAGAAAGATCAGATCGGGACGCGGCGATTCGCTGTAGTAACCGTGGTTGTGCAGGAACGCCATCGCCTCCCAGCCGTCGCGCACTACGCTCAGCAGATGGCGCACGGCCCAGGTGCGGAGCACTTCCTTGAACAGGTGCGCTTCGGCTTGCGAATCTTCAACCAACAGAAGGTGATATACGTGGTCAGACATGGTGCCGCTTAGCCGTTACAACGAAAATTAGACGTTCCGGCGAACCGCGCATTTCGTGTTTTTCGCCCTACCAGGGTAGCAATATTGCACGATATACTCAAACTCGGGAGAGATTATGGCGCCAACCCTTGACCTCGTAGTGAACGGGACCCGGCACACCATCGCCGCCGACCCCCCGCGAACCTTGCTCACCGTCCTGCGCGATGAACTGGACCTCACCGGCACCAAATACGGCTGCGGCGAGGGCCAGTGCGGCGCCTGCACCGTCATGATCGATGGCGTCGCCGCGCGATCCTGCCAGACCGGCGCGGCCGCGGTTGCCGGCCGGCGGATCACTACCATCGAAGGGCTCCAGCACAACGGCCGCCTTCATCCGCTGCAAGAAGCGTTCCTGGAAGCCGGCGCGATGCAATGCGGCTATTGCACGCCGGGAATGATCGTATCCGGCGCGGCCCTGCTTGCCAAAAATTCCAATCCCAGCGAGGAGGAAATCGTTTCCGCCCTGCAAGGCAATCTGTGCCGCTGCGGAACCTATCCGCGCATCCTGGCCGCCATCCGGCTGGCCGCCAGCAAAATGAAAAGGAGCGCGGCATGAGCTACGAACCGGAACGCTATGAGCTGATGGCCGCTCCGGCGTACGACTTTTCGTTCGGGCGGCGGGGATTTTTTAAAACCCTCGGCGGCGGAATCGTCGTCGTTTCGTTCCTGGCGAAAAGCCAGGCCCAGGAGTCGGGCGGAGGACGCGCGCGGTTCGGGCGCTCCCTGCCGCAACAGATCGCGGCGTGGCTGCACATCGATGCGCAAGGCGCCGTCACCGTCTATACCGGCAAGGTCGAAGTGGGCCAGAACGCGCGCACCTCGCTCACCCAGGCGGCCGCCGAGGAGCTGGGAGCGCCGGCGGGCGCCATCGAGCTGGTGATGGGCGATACGGCCCGCACACCGTTCGATATGGGCACCTTCGGCAGCATGACCACTCCGCAGATGGTCCCGCAGATCCGGCGCGCCGCCGCGGCCGCGCGCGAAATCCTCGGACCGGGAGCCTGGGAGACCCTCGATTTCGCCAACGCCGATAAAAAACTCGCCTCCGGAGTGACCACTTCCGGCCATCCCAAGCCAACATCGGAGTGGAAAGTGCTCGGTACGTCAGTCTCCAAAGTCCATGGACGCGAGATCGTCACCGGCTCGCATCGCTACACCTCGGATATCAAACTGCCGGGAATGCTCTACGGGCGCGTGCTTCGTCCGGAGCGCTTCGACGCCAAACTGGTTGCCGCCGAGACCAGCGCCGCCCAGGCGATGCCGGGGGTCACCGTGGTCCGCGACGGCGATTTCACCGGCGTGGCCGCCCCGACCCCGCACCAGGCGCAACTGGCCCTGGCCGCGATTCAGGCACGGTGGACCGCGCCCGAAACGCAATGGTCGTCGAAAACCCTCTTTTCCGAGCTCAAGCGAACCGCCGAAGCCGGACGCGAGCGCGGCGCCGGATCCATCGAAAAGGGACTGGCCGAAGCCGAGCGCAAGCACCAGGCCACCTACACCATCGCCTACATCGCCCACGCGCCCCTGGAGCCTCGCGCCGCCGTCGCCGAATGGAACGGCGACCGGCTCACCGTGTGGACCGGCACGCAGCGCCCCTTCGGCGTGCAAAGCGAGCTGGCCCAGGCCTTTCACCTCCCCGAATCAAACATCCGCGTGATGGTGCCCGACACCGGCGCGGCTTACGGCGGCAAGCACACCGGCGAAGCGGCCATTGAAGCCGCACGGCTGGCCAAAGCCGCGGGCAAGCCGGTCAAGATCGTCTGGACCCGCGAGGAAGAGTTCACCTGGGCCTATTTCCGCCCGGCCGGCGTGATCGAGGTGCGCAGCGGGGTCAGCAACGGCCGGATCGTCGCCTGGGAGTTTCATAACTACAACTCCGGCGCCTCGGGATTGAACACGATGTACGACATCCCCAACAAGCGCGAGGAGTTTCATCCAACCCAATATCCGTTGCGCCAGGGCTCCTACCGGGGACTGGCGGCGACCGCCAACCATTTCGCCCGCGAATCCCACATGGATGAGCTGGCGGCGCTGTCGCAAAGCGAGCCGCTCGAATTCCGCCTCCGCAATTTGAAGGACGAACGGTTCCGCGCCGTGCTTCAGGCTGCCGCGGACCGCTTCGGCTGGGGCAAGCGCAAGGCCGGCGCGGGCGTAGGCTACGGCATCGCCGGCGGATTCGAAAAAGGATCCTACGTGGCCACCTGCGCCGAAGTTCACTGCGAATCGGGGCAGGCGCCGCGCATCGTCCGCGTGGTGGAAGCGTTCGAGTGCGGCGCCATCCTCAATCCGGACATGCTCAAGAATCAGGTGGAGGGCGCGGTGGTGCAGGGATTGGGCGGAGCGCTGTTTGAAGCCGTCGAATTCGAAAACGGCCGCATCCTCGACGCGAGATTTTCCAAATACCGCGTGCCCCGCTTCCGCGACCTTCCCAAAATCGAGGTGGTGCTCCTCAATCGCCGGGATCTGGCGCCGGCCGGCGCCGGAGAGACGCCGATCATGACGCTCGCGCCGGCGGCAGCCAACGCCATCTATTCCGCCACGGGCGAGCGCATCCGCTCCATGCCGCTCAGCCGCCGGGCTGCGGACGGATCAACGGTCAGCGGCGCCGCGGCGGTCTGAACACAGCCCGGCGGCCTCCGCAAGCTTCACCTGGCGCTGCTCGCCGGTCGCCATATTTTTCAACTGAAAGCTTCCCGAGGCCAGCTCATCGTCGCCCACGATCAGGGCGAAGCGCGCCCCGGTTTTGTTCGCCACCTCCAGGGCGCGCTTCAGTTTGCGCTCCACCGACCGCTCCACCACCAGCCCGGCCGCCCGCAACTGCGCCGCGATCGATCCCGAAGCCAGCTCCGCCGCCTCTCCCAAGGGCGCCAGAAATACGTCGATCACCGGTTGAAACGCGCCCGGATGGGCCGCCTCGACGCTCATCACCAGGCGGTCCTCGCCGATCGAAAAGCCGATCCCCGGCGCGGCGATGCGCGAGCCGATCGATTCCGCCAATCCGTCGTAGCGCCCGCCGCCGAGGACCGCATTTTGCGCGCCCAAGGCGCCGTGCGTGATCTCAAAGGTGGTGCGCATGTAGTAATCCAGACCGCGCACCAGCCGCGGCGTCACCTCATAGCCGATGCCGCGCGCGTCCAGTTGCTTTCGAACCGCGGCGAAATGTTCCGCGCAGGGCCCGCACAGATGATCGGCGATCGAAGGCAGGCCGGCGATAATCGGCTGATCCTCCGGCGTCTTGCAATCGAGCACGCGCAGCGGATTGGTCGCCGCGCGCCGCTGGCAATCGCCGCACATCCGCGGCGCCACATCGCGCAGCCGCTCTTTCAACTGCTCCAGATAAGCCGGGCGGCAGTTCGCGTCGCCGATCGAATTCAGCAGCAGCGTGAATCCGCTGATTCCCGCGCGCTTTAAAATCTCGATCACCAGCTCGATTACTTCCGCGTCCACCAGCGGCGATTCCGACCCGATCGCCTCGGCGCCGATCTGTGAAAACTGCCGGAAACGCCCCTTCTGCGGCCGTTCCCGCCGGAACATCGGGCCCATGTAGTAATACTTCTTCACGCCCGGAATCTGATCCAGCCGGTGTTCGATGTAGGCGCGCATCACCGAAGCGGTCGCTTCCGGCCGCAGCGTCAGCGAAGTTCCGTCGCGGTCCTCGAAGGTGTACATCTCTTTCGAAACCACGTCGGTATCGGAGCCGACGCCGCGCACAAAAAGCGCCGTCTCCTCGAAAATCGGCGTGCGGATTTCCTGATAATTGAAAACCCGGAAGACTTCGCGCGAGGCGGCCTCCACGTGATTCCACACCGCGCTCGCCGGCGGGAGAATATCGCGCGTGCCTTTCACCGCCGAAATCATTTTGTTGCCTGGCGGGCCGAAGCGCGCTCCAGCTCCAGGCGGTAGAGCCGCGCCTTCTCGACGTAGTGCTTTACGCCTTCGGCAAACCGCGCCTGCTCCTCGGCCGATACCGGGCGGCGCGGTTTGGCCGGAACGCCCATCACCAGCGTCGCCGGCGGCACCTGCATCCCCTCCGGCACCAGCGACCCGGCGGCCACCACCGCGCCTTTGCCGATCCGCGCGCCGTTTAAAACCGTCGCGCCGATGCCGATCAGCGCCTCGTCTTCTACCGTGCATCCGTGCAGCGTCACCGAATGTCCCACCGTCACGCGATCCCCCACCGTCAGCGGAAATCCTTCATCCAGATGCAGCGCGCAATTATCCTGAATGCTCGTTTCCGAGCCGATCACGATCGGCCCGGTATCGCCGCGCAGCGAGGTGTTGGGCCAGATGCTCGATCGTTCGCCTACCGTAACATCGCCGATCAGCACCGCGCTCGGATCGATATAGGCCGAGGCGGCGACACGCGGCATCCTTCCTTGAAAAGAACGGAGCATAGCGGGAGAAGCGTTGAAAATCTTATGCTATCAGATGGTTCCCGCGCGCCGCCGGTTGGGAAATCCCTCCTTGTGGGCTACAATGGCGGGATTGGGCTGGAAGGAGTGACGCCGTGTGGCGGGGAGAGTACCGGTTCCTGCTAAAAAACCTGATCCTCAAGGACTTTCGCGTGCGTTACCGCAACATGTCCCTGGGCGTGTTCTGGTCGCTGCTCAATCCGCTGATCATGCTCGGCGTGTATACCTTCGTGTTCACCAGGATCTTCACCACGTCGACGCCTCATTGGGCGGTGTTCATCCTCTGCGGCATGGTCCCGTTTAATTTTTTCGCTCTGGCCTGGAGCGCGGGAACCACCTCGATGATCGACAACGCCAGCCTGATCAAGCGCGTCCCGGTCCCGCGCGAGATCGTGCCCATCACCAGCGTCTTATCCAACTGCCTGCATCTGCTGATCCAGATCGCGCTGCTGCTGCTGGTGGCGATGCTCAGCGGCATCACCGCGAACCTGACCTGGATCTGGCTGCCGGTGGTGTGGATTCTGGAAGTCATCTTCGTTTGCGGGCTCGCCCTGTTTTTTGCCGCGGTGAACGTTTATGTACGCGATACGCGCTACGTGGTGGAATCGGCGACCCTGGTGCTGTTCTGGCTGGTTCCGATTATCTACGATTTTTCGATGATTCCGCCGCAATATCGCGATATTTACCAGTACAACCCGCTGGCCGCGCTGATTCTCGCCATGCGCGAAATCCTGCTCTCGGCCCGGCCGCCGTCCCATGTCCTGCTGGAAAAGCTGGCGGCCGTGTCGCTGCTTTCCTTCAGCCTCGGCTGGATGGTTTTCCACCGGCTGAAAAACCGCTTCTACGATTACCTCTGACATGAACGTAATCACCTGCGAAAACGTCTGGAAGACGTTCCACCGGCGCACCGGGCAAAAGCTGTTTCGCGATCATCTGGCTTCCTGGTTCGGCGGCGGAGGCGGCGGCCCTCACGCATTTCACGCCCTGAAGGGCGTTTCCTTCCAGGTGGCCGACGGAGAAAGCGTCGCGGTCATCGGCAGCAACGGCGCGGGCAAAAGCACGCTGCTTTCCCTGGTGACCGGGCTGACCCAGCCCGACCGGGGAAGCATCCGGATCCGCGGCCGCGTGGCCGCGCTGCTGGAGCTCGGCTCGGGGTTCCACCCCGACCTGACCGGCCGCGAAAACATCTTCTTAAATGCGGCCCTGCTGGGTTTCACCGAAAAACAGACCCGCGGGATGTTCGACGCCATCGTCGATTTTTCGGGCGTCAAGGACTTCATCGATGAGCCGCTGCGCACCTATTCGAGCGGCATGGGCGTGCGGCTCGCCTTCTCCGTGGCGGTCAACGTCGATCCGGATGTGCTCATCGTGGACGAGGTGCTGGCGGTGGGAGATCAGGACTTTCAGGCCAAATGCCACGACCGCATCCGCAACTTCCGCCGCGCCGGAAAAACCTTCCTGTGCGTGTCGCACAACAAACAGGTGCTTTTGGAGCTGTGCGACCGCGCGGTCTGGCTGGACCACGGCGAGGTGGTGATGTGCGGCAAAATCGAGGATGTCTTGGAAGCCTACCAGGGCCGCGCGGCGCTGCCGAAGTAGCGGTCTAGCTGCCCGGCGTCATGATGTGCGCGGTGGTGGTGCCTGCGTTCATGATCCAGGCGCCGCCGTTTTTCGGATTATCGGGAAGACCGGTGGACTGCGTCGTGGCTCCCGGAACCGCGATCGTGACGTGGATTCTGGCGTGCTCCTGATCCGGCCCGTTCATGTCGTACCACACCGAGCCGAACTCCGGCTTGACCCGCGTCCCGTCGGCTTCTGCCGCATCCAGCGCTTTCTTCCGGGCCTCGCGGTCCGCAATCGCCTCGAACTTCCGGTTTTGCGCCACACGCTCCAGATTTCCGATGCTGGTGCACTGCACCGCGAACGGCTGCCGCCCCGGCTCGCCGGACCGGTCATAGCAGACCAGGCGGTTGGAGCCCTTTTTCAGGGTTTCATAGGTGCCATCGGCCTTCCACTGGATGACGGTGGCGCCTTCGCGCATCTGGCGCGGGGCGGCGGCTAAGGCGCGGGCGATTTTTTCATCCGGCGTCTGCGCGGATGCGACGGAAATCCCAAAAACAGCGGCAACAGCAAACATTTTCATAATGCGGGCCCTCCCTTTTCCCCGCCAGTGCAGCTTCGAGTCAGCTTGTTAGACGCGCGATCCGGAAAAAAGATAGAGGAAAGCCGCCCCGGAGGCGGCCAAATCCATTCCCGCTGCGCAACCCGAAGGAACTGGGCAGGGCGTCATTCACTCCGTGCCGCCCGTGATCCCCGCGAAGGCGCGGAAAACGGTCCCGGGAACGGCGATGGTCGGCGTCAGAAGCAAAGCAAGTAGCGGACGGCTCTTGACGATTTCCATAATTTCTATATTATAGAAATATGGAATCGACACAGATCAAGCCCGCCTCCGAACCGGACCGGACGGCCGCCTACGCCGATATGTTCGCCGCTCTTGGCGCCGAACCGCGGCTGCGCATCCTGCGCGCGCTGCTGGCCGCGCATCCGGAGGGAATGGTGGTCGGCGAGATCCAGAGCGAACTCGGTATCGCTCCCTCCACGCTGTCGCATCACCTGGAAAAGCTCAAGAACGAGGATCTCATCGCCGTTCGCCGCGAGAGTACGTTCCTGCGCTACCGCGCCAACACGCCTGTTCTCCAGGAACTGCTCGGATTCCTGTATGCCGAGTGCTGCACTCGCAACAAGGCGATCAAGCCCGCAATGATTACTCAGATCCGCGGGTGGAAAGCAAATCAACATGGATATAAAGGATCAGGTACGTGAAAAATATGGGCAGGCGGCGCTCCGGGCGAAATCCGGAGGAAGCTCCTGTTGCGGCTCGGCGCCGGCTTCGGCCCGCGGTGCGGATCCGGTCACGTCGAATCTCTACGATCCGGCCGAAACCAGCGCCGTTCCCGAAGAGGCCGTGCTGGCTTCGCTCGGCTGCGGCAATCCGACGGCTCTGGCCCGGCTGAATCCGGGCGAAACGGTTCTCGATCTGGGATCGGGCGGCGGCATCGACGTGCTGCTTTCGGCGCGGCGCGTCGGACCATCCGGCAAAGCCTACGGGCTCGATATGACCGATGAGATGCTGGCGCTCGCGCGGGAAAACCAGCGCAAGGCGGGCGTCGAAAATGTCGAGTTTCTGAAAGGCGAGATCGAGCACATTCCGCTGCCCGACAACTCGGTTGACGTGGTGATTTCCAACTGCGTGATCAATCTTTCGGCGGATAAGGATCGGGTGCTGCGCGAGACGTTTCGCGTGCTCAAGCCGGGCGGCCGGTTCGCCGTCTCCGATGTCGTCACCAGCGGCGAAATTCCGCCGGACGTGCGCGAAAACATGCTGCTATGGATCGGCTGCATCGCCGGCGCGCTGGAGCGCGGCGAGTATATTTCCAAACTCGAGCAGGCCGGCTTCCATCAAATCGAGCTTGAGCCTACCCGCGTCTACCGGGTCGAGGACGCGCGGGCCTTTCTAGCCGGTCAGGGCGTGGATGTGGACGCCATCGCGCCGCGGGTCGCCGATAAAATTATGAGCGCTTTCATCCGCGCGGTGAAACCCGCCGCGAAACCATGCTGCGGCCCGGCGTGCTGTAGCTAGCAGGGCGGCGCCCTAAGCCAGGATTCCCTGCTCCACATTGTTATCCTGGAATATAAATCAAAATATGAGAGAAGCCGTCATTGTCGCCAGTTCGCGGACTGGCCTTGCGAAATCTTACCGCGGATCGTTCAACATGACGCGGCCCGATGACATGGCCGCGCATTGCATCCGCGATGTGCTGCGGAAAACTCCGCGCCTGGATCCGGCCGAGATCGAAGACGTCATCCTGGGCTGCGCCGAACCGCAGGGCGTGCAAGGCCATAATATCGCCCGGGTTTCGGCCGTTCTCGCCGGACTGCCCGTAAGCACCGCCGGCACCACCATCAACCGATTCTGCTCTTCCGGCCTTCAGGCCATCGTTTTCGCGGCGCACCAGATCCTGCATGAAGGCGTCGATGCGGCCATCGGCGGCGGCGTCGAGAGCATCTCGCTGATCAAGCGCACCAAGGATCCCCATCCCTGGGTGCTGGAGCACTATCCCGGAATCTACATGGTGATGGGCGACACCGCGGAGGTGGTCGCCAAGCGGTATAAGATCAGCCGTCTGGCCCAGGATGAGTATGCGCTGCAAAGCCAGCAGCGCACGGCGCGCGCCCAGAAAGAGGGATTTTTCGCCGCCGAGATCGCGCCGATGCGCACCGTCAAGGCGGTGCTCGACAAAAAAACCGGCGAGAAGATCGGGGAAGAAGAAGTCTGCTGCGACCGCGACGAATGCAACCGCCCCGATACGACGCTGGAAGGACTGCTCGCGCTGAAGCCGCATTTCGATCCCACCAGCGGCCAGGGAACGGTGACCGCCGGCAACGCGTCGCAGCTCTCCGACGGCGCCTCGGCCACGCTAGTCATGTCGCGCCAGCGCGCCGATCAGTTGGGGATTCCCTACAAGCTGGTGTTCCGCGGTTTCGCGGTGGCCGGCTGCGAGCCGGATGAGATGGGCATCGGGCCGGTGTTCGCAGTTCCCAAGCTGCTGAAGCGGCAGGGGCTCAAGATGGACGACATCGATGTGTGGGAGCTGAATGAAGCCTTCGCGGTGCAGGTGGTCTATTGCCGCGACCGGCTAGGCATTCCCAACGAGATTCTGAACGTCAACGGCGGATCCATTTCGATCGGGCATCCCTTCGGCATGACCGGATCGCGAATGGTCGGCACCATCGCCAATGAGATGGAGCGGCGGAAGGCGCGCTACGGCGTGGTCACCATGTGCATCGGGGGCGGGCAGGGCGCGGCGGCGCTGTTCGAGCGCGCCAATTGACCGCATTCGCCCATGCCGGTTGATCCTTCCGCGGTCATCGCGCCCACCGCGCGCGTCGATCCTGGCGCCCGCATCGGCCCGCATGTGGTGGTCGGCGAATACGCGGTGATCGAAGCGGATGTCGTCATCGGCGCCTTCACCCGCCTGGAGCCGTACGTGTACGTCAAGCGGTGGACCACGCTCGGCGAGCGCAATGAAATTTCCGCCGGCACGGTGCTGGGCACCGACCCGCTCGACAAGGGATTCACCGGCGCGCGGAGCTTTCTCAGAATCGGCCACGGCAACCGCATTCGCGAGCACTACACCATCTCGCGCGGCACCGCGCCCGAGTCGGAGACCATCGTCGGCGACGAGAATTACATCATGACCTCCGGCCATATCGCCCACAACTGCCGCATCGGGAACCGCACGGTGATCGCCAGTTGCGCGCTGGTGGCCGGATACGCCGAAGTCGAGGATCAGGCGTTTATCTCCGGCGGCGTGGTGATTCATCAGTATTCGAAAATCGGCCGGCTGGCGATGATCGGCGGCAATACGCGTGTGAATCGCGATGTGCCGCCTTATTTCCTCTACTCCGATTTCAACGTCGCGCCCAAGGGATTGAACCTGGTGGGCCTGCGCCGCGCCGGATTCCAGGCCCGCGAGGTGGCCGCCTTGAAGACGGCGTACCGGATCCTCTACCGCTCCGGCTTGAAACTCGAGGAGGCGCTGGAGCGGATCGAGACCACCATCCCCACCGAACATACCCTGCACCTGGTCGCCTTCATCCGGTCGAGCAAGCGCGGGATCTGCCGCGAGTAGCCGCCGCGGCGGCGCAGGCGGCGCCATCGCCCGCGCTTGTCCGTCCAAGGTTTGAAGGCTAGAATAGGATTCTAAAGGAGTCCGTTCAACCCATGTTCCGTCGGTCCATTGCCGCCGCAATCGGCGTGTGCGCGGCTGCGCTCGTCTTCTCATCCGCCGCGTTCGCACAGACCAAGATCGGGGTGGTGAATTTTCAAAAAGCCCTCCTCGACACGGCCGAGATCAAAAAGGCGTCGCTCGACATGCAGAATAAATACAAGCCGCGCCAGGACGCGCTCGAAAAGGTGCAGCGCGAGCTCAGCGACATCCAGACCCAGCTCCAGGCCAGCCAGGGCCGCCTGAGTCCGGCCGGCGAGGCGGAGCTGGAAGCCCGCGGCCAGCGCAAGCAGCGCGAAATGGAACGGTTGAGCCAGGACCTTCAGGACGACGTCACGCGCGAGCGCAACGACGTCCTCCAGCGCGCCGGAACGCGAATGACCGAGGTGATCAAAAAAATCGCCGAGGAAAAAGGCCTGGACGTCGTGGTCGATACGCAGAATACCTATTTCTTTAAACCGGCGCTCGACATCACCGCCGAGGCTACCGCCGCCTACGATAAGGCGTATCCATTGAAGTAGCGGGGGAAATCGCGGCTGAAACAGCCGAAGCGGGCGAGCCATGGCCGGATACCTTGAAGCATACGGAGCGGGCGAAGAGCAGCGGGAACGGCTGATCAAGCGGATCCTGCTGTGGGGCGGCGGAGCGCTCCTGGTGGCGCTCACGCTGTTCTTTCTGTTTCGCAACTGGAGCGAGGAGCGGGTGGTGAAACACTTCTTCGCTCTGCTCCGCCAGAAGGACTATCAGCAGGCCTACGCCTTGTTCGGCTGCACGCCGGATCATCCCTGCAAGTATTATTCCCCCGAGCAGTTCACCTCCGAGTGGGGTCCCGGGAGCCCCTACGCCGACGTCTCCTCCATCAAAATCGAGCACGAGGACTCCTGCGGCAACGGCGTGGTGTTCGACGTGGAGTCGCCGCACGCTGAACCTATCGGCTTGTTTGTCGACCGCGCCACCCACACCTTGAGCTACGCCCAGGCCCCGCGATGCCCCGGGCGGCATCTGATGCTTTGGGAATTTTTAAAAGCTCACTTCGGCTAGCGCCCGGCCATGGGCGAAAGCGCCGGCCAAGGCGGGCGCGCTACGATAGCATGAAAAATATGCTCGCCAACCGGATCCTGTTCTGTACCCTGTTCGCTTCCGCCGTGGTTTCGGCGCAACCCTATGACCCGGCCGTGTTCGGCGCGCTTCAGTGGCGCAGCATCGGACCCGACCGCGGCGGCCGGTCGATCACCTCGGCCGGCAGCGCTTCGCGTCCCTATGAGTACTACTTCGGCGCGACCGGCGGCGGGCTGTGGAAGACCACCGACGGCGGCGTCACCTGGAAGCCGGTAACCGACGGCCAGATCCACAGCTCCTCGGTCGGCGCGGTCGCGGTCGCCGAATCGAATCCCGATATCGTCTACATCGGCATGGGCGAAACGGAGCTGCGCGGCAACATCATGCAGGGCGACGGGGTGTACAAATCCACCGACGCCGGCAAGACCTGGCATCACGTGGGCCTGGCCGACACCCAGGCCATCGCGCGCATCCGCATCGATCCAACCAACGCCGATATCGTCTACGTCGCCGCCTTCGGGCATCCCTTTGGCCCCAACAGCGAGCGCGGTGTCTTTCGCACCCGCGACGGCGGCAAGACCTGGCAGAAGGTGTTGTATAAGGACGATCACGCCGGCGCGGTGGATCTGGCCCTCGATCCGCACAACCCGCGCGTGATCTACGCCGCGATCTGGGATGCGTATCGAACCTCCTGGACGCTGTCCAGCGGCGGCCCGCGCAGCGGATTCTATAAGTCCACCGACGGCGGCGATCATTGGACCGAAATCACGCGGAATCCCGGATTGCCGCGGGGCATCATCGGAAAGATCGGCGTGGCGGTCTCCGCCGACTCCAACCGCGTCTACGCCATGGTGGAAGCCGAGGACGGCGGCCTGTTCCGCTCCGAAGACGCCGGCGCCACCTGGACCCGCGTCAACGAAGACCGCCGCCTGCGGCAGCGCGCCTTCTACTACACGCGCATCACCGCCGATCCGAAAAATAAAGACGTCGTCTACATTCTCAACACCGGACTCTATAAATCGACCGACGGCGGCAAGACGGTCCGCCAGCTTCACCCCCCGCACGGCGATCAGCACGATCTGTGGATCGCACCCAACGACCCCAACCGCATGATCAACTCCAACGACGGCGGCGGCAACGTTTCGGTCAACGGCGGCGAGACCTGGACCCGGCAGAACTTCCCCACCGCCCAGCTCTACCACGTCGCGACCACCACCGACATCCCCTATCACGTCTGCGGAGCGCAGCAGGATAACACCACCATCTGCGTGACCAGCGAACCGGCCGGCCGCGGCGGCGCGGCGGGCGACGCGCTCCCCCTCGGCCGTCCCGTCTATTCGCCGGGCGGCGGCGAAAGCGGATATATCGCGCCGGATCCCAAAAATCCCAATATATTTTACGCCGGCAGCCAGGGCGCGCTGCTCACGCGCTACGACCGCTCGACCGGCCACCTGCGCGACGTCCAGGTTTATCCGCTGTTTTTCTCCGGTATGTCCTCGGCTTCACTCAAGGAGCGGTGGCAGTGGACCTTCCCCATCGTTTTTAATCCGGCCGACCCGCGGATTCTATACACCTCCTCGCAGCACCTGTTCAGAACCACCAACGAGGGCCAGAGCTGGGAGAGAATCAGCCCGGATCTGACCCGCGCCGATCCGAAAACGCTGGGCGATTCCGGCGGTCCGATTACCAAGGACCAGAACGGCCCGGAAATTTACGCCACCATCTTCACCATCGCGCCATCGCCCAAAGACGTGAACACCATCTGGACCGGATCGGATGACGGCCTGGTCTATATTACCCGCGACGGCGGCAAAAACTGGAAGAACGTCACGCCCCCCGGGCTGCCCGACTTCATCCGCATCAGCATGATCGACGCCTCGCCGGTCAAGCCCGGCACGGCCTATCTGGCCGCCAAGAATTATCAGGCCGACGACCGCAGGCCGTACGCCTACCGCACCGACGACTACGGCGCCACCTGGACCAAGATCACCAACGGTATCGCCGCCGACGATTACGTCCACGTGGTCCGCGAAGATCCCAAGAAGCCGGGCCTGCTGTTTGCCGGAACAGAGCATGGCATCTATGTTTCCTTCAACAACGGCGCGGAATGGCAGTCGCTGCGCCTCAATCTGCCCGATACGCAGGTGCCCGACCTGGTGGTCAAGGACGACGATCTGGTGATCGCCACGCACGGCAGATCGTTCTACATCCTCGACCACATCTCCCTGCTGCGGCAGCTTGCGGGCAATCTCCAGACCACCCATCTGTTCACGCCGGACCCGGCGCGTCGCTCGCTCGATCCCGGCGCGACCATCGACTACTTCCTGCCCCGGGAAGCGGACACCGTGAAGCTGGAGATCCTGGATTCGCGCGGCAACGTCGTGCGGTCGTTTGTGGGCAGCGCCGAGGAGGACAAGAAGGCGCAGCAGCGGCAAAGAGAACAGGAAGAAGAAGGCGGTGGAGGCGGCGGCCGCGGCGGCGCCCGCCCTCCTTCGCGCAAAGCCGGCGGGAATCGTTATCGCTGGGACCTCCGCTATCCCGGCGCAACCACCTTTCCCGGAATGATCCTGTGGGGAGCCAATGCCGAGCAGGGTCCGCTCGCCGTGCCCGGCGATTATCAGGTGCGGCTGACCGCGGGCGGCGTGACGGAGACGCGCCCGCTGCGCGTCGAGCTCGATCCCCGCGAAACCAACGTCACCGCGGCCGATCTGGAAGCCCAGTTCCGGCTCGCCATGCAGGTGCGCGATAAAACCAGCCAGGCCGACGAGATGGTGATCCATATCCGCGACATGAAAAAGCAGATCAGCGACCGGGTCAAAGCGGCGCCTTCGCTCGGCGCCCCCGGCGAGCGTCTGGCGACACATTTAAGCGAAGTGGAAGAGGAGCTGTACCAGGTCCGCAACCGCAGCGGCCAGGATCCGCTGAACTTCCCCATCAAGATCAATAATCAACTGGCCGCGCTGATGCGCGTCATCGAAACCGGCGACGCCAAACCCACCGACCAGAGCTACGTCGTGTTCCAGGAGCTTTCCAGCCGGCTGGATCAGATCCAGGCGCAGCTTGATCAGGTGCTGAAAACGGATCTGGCCCAGTTCAACGCCGCCGCGTCCTCGGCCGGACAGCCCGCGGTCCACTGACCGTGAATGTTCTCCTCGCGCCTCGACTGGGAAGCCGCGCCGAATCCGCTTTCGCTGCTGGCCGAACAAAAGCGCGCCGCCGGCCGCCCTGTTCTCGATCTGACCGAATCGAATCCGACCCGCGCCGGCTTCGCCTACCCGCGCGGAATCATCGAAGCCCTGGCGGATCACCGCGCGCTGCGTTACGATCCGTCGCCGCGCGGGCTCGCCTCCGCCCGGCAAGCCGTGGCTGATTATTATGCGGCGCGCGGCCGGAAGTTCCACCCCGAAGATATTCTGCTCACCGCCAGCACCAGCGAAGCCTACTCGTTCCTATTTAAACTGCTGGCCGATCCGGGCGATGAATTCCTCGCGCCGCGGCCCTCTTATCCTTTGTTCGAACATCTGGCGGCGCTCGAATCGGCGCGGATCCGCCAGTACGCGCTGCGCTATGACGGATCTTGGCGCATCGATTTCAGCACGCTGGAAGTGACCGCCCGCACCCGGGCCATCGTGGTGGTGAATCCCAACAATCCCACGGGATCGTTTCTCAAGGCCGGGGAATGGGAGCGGCTGGAGTCCTACGGCCTGCCGATTCTCTGCGATGAGGTGTTCGCCGATTACCCGTTCGCGCCGCCGCCGCCCGCTTCGCCGCGCGGGCTCACTTTTTTCTTGAACGGGCTCTCCAAGATCGCGGGATTGCCGCAGATGAAGCTCGGCTGGATCGCGGCGAGCGGCGCCGGACGCCAGGCCGCGCTCCAGCGCCTGGAATTTGTCGCGGATACGTATCTTTCGGTGGCGTCGCCGGTTCAACTCGCGCTGCCGGCGCTGCTGGCCTCCGCGTCGCGCCTCGCCGGGCAGATCCGCGAACGCACCCGCGCAAATCTGGATTTCCTCCGCGCCGCCTCGCGCGATTCGGCCGCCGCCGTGTTGGACGTCGAAGGAGGCTGGTACGCCATCGCACGCCTGCCGCGCACCCGCGGCGAGGAAGAATGGGCTCTGCATCTTCTGGCCGAGCGCGACGTGCTGGCGCAGCCCGGCTTCTTCTTCGACTTTGAAGAGGAAGCCTACCTCGTCCTGAGCCTGCTCCCGCCGCCGGAGATCTTCCAGGAAGGCGTGCGCCGCATCCTGGCGTCGGTATAATCCAATTTATGTTTCCGAAACAGATCACGCTGCTCGCCGCCCTGGCGCTGGCCTTCGGCCAACTCACGGAAATCTCCGCGCAGAAGCGAACCGAACTGACCATCGAGTACATCATGCGCGGCCCCGGTCTCTACGGATACGAACCGGCGGCGATCCGCTGGTCGGGCGACTCGCGCCGGATCTATTTTCAGTGGAAGCAGGCCAGCGACCCCATCGATCATCCCATGGACACCTACGTCGTCAACGTCGACGGCTCCGGCTTGCGCAAATTGAGCGTGCAGGAGGCGCGGATGGCGCCTCCGGCCTCGGCCGCCTACACCCGCGACCGCCAGCGCGCCGTTTACGCCCTGGATGGCGATATCTTTCTGTACGACTTCGCCGCGGACAAAGCGCGGCAGCTCACCAAAACAGCCGAAGTGGAGTCCAATCCGCGCTTCACCCGCGACGAGAGGCGCGTCGCTTTCACCCGCGGCGGCAATCTCTATGTGCTTTCCCTCGACGACGGGGGGATCGAACAGATGACGGAGATCGTTCCGCCCGGCGCGCAGCCCGCCGCTGCGGCGCCCGGAGGACGGGGCGGACGCGGCGGACGCGGCGGCGCTCCCTCCCTCCCGCGGGCCGAGGAACAGCGCGGCACGGATTCACAGGAGTTCCTCAAGAAGCAGGAAAAGGAGCTCCTCGAAGTGGTCCGCGAGCGCGCCGCGCTGCGCGCCGAAGAAGAAGCCGAGCGCAAAAAAGAACATCCGCGGAAGCCTTTCCAGTTACAGGCCCGGCAAAGTGTCACGCGCCTGGATCTCTGTCCCGACGAGACCTGCGTCATCGCCATGATCAGCGAAGCCGCCGAGCGCGCCAAGCCGGATAACGTCCCCAGCTACGTGACCGAGTCCGCTTACACCGAAGAGATCCCCGGACGCATCACCGTCGGCGACGTTATGCCGAAAACGCGCATGGCGATCCTCGATGTGGTGAGCGGCGAAGTGAAATGGGTCGATCCCGGCCTGAACGGCCGCGAGGTCCAGCTCCAGGCGCCGCTGTGGAACGAGCAGGGTACAAAAGCCGTATTCGCCGCGCGCGCCACCGACAATAAAGACCGCTGGATTCTCGCGCTCGATCCGGCGACCGGGAAATGCCGCGTCATCTTCACCGACCACGACGACGCCTGGATCGACGGCCCCGGCGCGCAAACGCTCGGATGGCTCAAAAACGGCAACGAAATTTATTTCCAAAGCGAAAAGACCGGCTACGCGCATCTGTACAAGGCCAGCTTCGACGGCGGCCAGCCCACCCAGTTGACGTCGGGAAAGTGGGAAGTCACTTCCGTCGAACTCTCGAAGGATGGATCAAAGTTCTATCTGCAAACCAGCGAAGTCGGACCGGCCGAGCGCCAGGTCTATTCGATGAGCGTCAACGGCGGCCCGCGGACGCGGTTGACGAAAGAAGTCGGCAGCCATCGCGTGACGCTCTCCCCCGATGAAAAGCGGATGGCCGATCTTTACTCCTATACAACCAAGCCGCCCGAGCTCTACGTCGCCGACAACGTCCCCGGCGCGAGCGGCAAAAGGCTGACCTATTCGCCGGCCCAGGACTTCGCCGATTATCCCTGGTACGACGTGCCCATCGTGCAGGTTCCGGCCCGCGACGGGGCGATGGTGCCCGCGCATTTTTATAAGCCCGCTAACTACCGCCGTGGCGGGCCCGCCGTCATCTTCGTCCACGGCGCCGGATACGCGCAGAACGTGGAAAAATTCTGGTCGCCCAACTACGCCCGCGAGTACATGTTCAATCAGTTTCTGATGCAGCACGGCTACATGGTGCTCGATATGGACTATCGCGCTTCGGCCGGCTACGGGCGCGACTGGCGGACGGCCATCTACCGGCACATGGGCGGCGTCGATTTAAACGATAACGTGGACGGCGCCAAATGGCTGGTCGAGCAGGGCGCCGATCCCAAGCGCATCGGCATCTACGGCGGAAGCTACGGGGGATTCCTCACCTTAATGGCCATGTTCACCACCCCCGACGTCTTCGCCGCCGGCGCAGCGCTGCGGCCAGTCACCGACTGGGCGCATTACAACGACCCCTACACCGCCAATATCCTCAATTTGCCGCAAAACGACCCGGAAGCGTATCGAAGATCTTCGCCGATTTATTTCGCCGAGGGCTTGAAGGGCGCGCTGCTGATCTGTCACGGAATGGTGGACACCAACGTGTTCTTCCAGGATTCGGTGCGCCTGGTCCAGCGGCTGATCGAACTGCACAAGCAAAACTGGTCGATCGCCATCTTCCCGGTGGAAAATCACGGCTTCGTGCAGCCCTCCAGTTGGATGGACGAATACCACCGCATTTTCCAGCTTTTTGAAACAAATTTGAAGAAATAAGCGCGGTTTACTGGCTGTTGGCCATCGCGTAGTAGCCCTTCCGCGCCTGGACCTTGTAGTCTTTGTTGTCCACGCGAATCTCGATTCTGCGGAAGCTGCCGTCCTTGGCCGGATTGGCCGGCACGTAGCCGATGGAGTACTGGCTGCGCATTTCTTCCTGCAACTGGCGGAAAATGTCGTCGAGGGAGTTTTTGCGGTCCACTTTGAACACCCGCCCGCCGGTTTCGTTCGACATTCTCCTCAGATCGCCCTCGCCGCCCGCTCCGCCGAGGCGGATCACACCGAAGCCGCCGCCGTAGGCCGCCGGATCTTCGTAGTCAATGCTGTAGATGATCGAATCGGTTTTCTGCGCGGCTTCAATGGCCTGGGCGATGGAGGTCTTACTCCCGGTATCGACCCCGTCGGTAATCAGCACAATCGCCTTGCGCCCCACTTCCGTCTTCATCTTTTCATTGGCGGCAAGATAGACCGCGTCGAACAGAATGGTTCCGGCCATGTTCTGCTGCGTGGGAACCGGCCCGGGATGCAAGCCGCCCACCGGAACGCTCATATGAAGCCGGCTCAAGCCTTCCTGCAACAGCCGCAGTGAGTTGGTGTCGTCCTGAAGAAGCTCGGCTTCAGCGCCGAATTGAATCAGGAAAGCCAGATCCTTCGGCCGCAGCACTTTGGAGAAAAACTGATACGCCGCGCGCTGTTCGGTATCGAGCAGCCGGCGCTGGCTTTCGCTGGTGTCCACCAGCAGGCCGATGGTGAGCGGCAGATCGGTTTCGCGCGTAAAATATTTGATCTCTTGCGGCTTGCCGTCCTCGAAGATCTGAAAATCCTTCTTTTCGAGATTGCCCACCAGCCCGTTCTGTTTGTTATGGACCGAAAACAAGATGTTCACCAGGTTCACGTCGACCTTGATGGTCGGCTCGTCTTGCGCGAACAAAACGGCAGGCAGCAGCAGAAACGGCAAAACCTTCATAGTTACAATCATAGATGCACCTCAGGGAAAACGAGTTCCCTGCCCCGGAATGCGCAAAGCGATCCACCACCTCAAACGGTCCGATCCGGTCATGGCGCAAATTATCGAACGGATTGGCGCTTATAAAATTGAATATCGCGAGCCGGTCTTCCAGACCCTGGTGCGGTCCATCGTGTATCAGCAACTGCACGGCAAGGCCGCGGCGGCGATCTTCGGCCGGTTGAAAGAGGCGGCCCGGGCCGATCCGCTCACGCCGGAGTCGATCCTCGGCTTGCGGCCGCAACGGCTGCGCGCGCTCGGCCTTTCGCCGCAGAAACTCTCCTATATCCGGGATCTTGCGCGTCTGACCCGGGCCGGCAAGGTCGATTTCCAACGTTGCGCCTCGCTGGACGACGAGGCGGTGATCGAACATCTAACCCGCGTCAAGGGGGTCGGTGTCTGGACCGCCCATATGTTCCTGATTTTCGCGTTACGCCGCCCCGATGTGCTGCCCACCGGCGACCTGGGCATTCGCGCCGCGATGAAAAAAGCCTACCATCTCCCGGATCTGCCCAAACCGGACGAGATGGCCCGGATCGCGGCGCCCTGGCGGCCTCACCGTTCCGCCGCGTGCTGGTATCTGTGGCGCAGTCTCGATAATTTCGGCGCGATGTGAGCGATCAGGCCGGCAGCGCTTCTTGCAGCTCGCGCTGGAGATCCTCCAGGCCGGCCCGGGCGCGGGAAAAGTCGCCCTGGCTGGCGGCTTGCTCGATCCGCCGGGCCAGCTCGCCAAGCTGGCCGGACAGGGGCTCCGCGGCGGCGCGCAGTTTTTGCGCCTGCTCCAGGACTCTGGCGGGATCCCCGCCGCCAGATGAGGCTGTCTCCAGTCCGCCGGCCAGTTGCGCGAGCAGATGCGGGAGCTCGCCGCCGGCCGCGGGCGGCCTGGCCTGGGCGCGGACGTATTTTTCGATCATCGCCACCAGATGAGCCGGCTGCACGGGCTTGGAGATATAGGCGTCCATGCCGGCCTCCAGACAACGCTCGCGATCCCCGTTCATGGCGTGTGCGGTCATGGCGATCACCGGAATTTTCGCCCACGCCGGATTGCGGCGGATGATGCGTGTGGCCTCCAGGCCGTCCAGCACCGGCATCTGCACGTCCATCAGGATCAGGCGGTATTCGGCGCCCGGCGCCGCCAGACGCGCCAGCGCCTCCCGGCCGTCGTTGGCGACATCGATGCGGTAGCCTTTTTTGCGCAGGATCGCCAGCACCACTTTCTGATTCACCAGGTTGTCTTCCACCAGCAGCAGCGGCGCTCCGGAGCCGGGACGCTCCTCGGCCGCCTGGGTCTCCGCCTCCGCCGGGCCGTCCGGATGAGCGGAAGCCGGCGCCGGATCGCAGCGCATCTGCACGGTGAAGGTGCTGCCCTTGCCCACCTCGCTTTCCACGTTCACCGTGCCTCCGTGCATTTCCACAAGCTTCCGGGTGATCGCCAATCCCAGACCGGTTCCGCCGTAGCGGCGGGTGATGCTGCCGTCGGCCTGGGTGAACTTCTCAAAAATCTCATCCAGTTTATCGGCCGGAATTCCCGGTCCGGTGTCGCTCACCCGAATCTCCACCAGGATCTTCCCGTCGCTCTGGCGGGCCGTGGTGAGCCGGACGCGGACTTCGCCGCGCTCGGTGAACTTCAGGGCGTTGGACAGAAGATTGGCCACGATCTGCCGCAGCCGCAGCGGATCGCCGAAAAGATGGATGGGCCCGGCCGCGTCGGCTTCCAGCTTCAGATCCAGCCGCTTCTGCGCGGCCTTCACGCTCTGCGATTTCACGCAGTCCTCGACGACCGAGCGCAGGTTGAAGGGCAGGCGCTCCATCACCATCTTGCCGGCTTCGATCTTGGACAGGTCCAGAATGTCGTTGAGCAAGCCGAGCAGCGAATAGGCGCAGCGCTGCGCCGTTTCCAGATGCTCGCGCTGCTCGGCGGTGACCGGCGTGTCCAGCATCACGTCCAGCATCCCCAGCAGCCCGTTCATGGGAGTGCGCAGTTCGTGGGACATGTTGGCGAGAAACTCGCTCTTGGCCTGGCTGGCGGCGAGGGCGGCGTGCATGGCCTTTTCCAGGTCCGCCGTGCGCTGCCGGATGCGCTCTTCCAGCAGCTCCTGATGCTGGCGGATCTCCTGCTGCGATGCGGCCAGCGCCTCGATCATGCTGTTGAAGCTTTTGCCCAGATCCTCGATCTCATCGCCGGTGCGGCTGACCTGGATCGGCTCGAATTTGCCTTCGCGCACGCTGGTGATGCCGGCCTGCAGCAGCGCCAGCGGGCGCGCCAGCAGGCGGATGGTGAAGCGCGAAAGCGCGCCGGCGACCACCACCAAAACGGCGCACAGCATGATCCCCTTGCCCACATCGAAGGTGTGCATGCGCAGGTCCCAGCACAGAACCGTGATCACCACCCAGGACACCAGCACGCCGGTGAAGATCGAAAACTTCGAGGCAAGCGAGCGGAAGTGGGGCGGCTTGGGCTGCTGGGGCTCTTCTCTCATGCCGTCAGCAACCCTTATCGGCTTCAGCGGTGTTTCCTTCGCGCCGGCCTCCACGCTTTCCATGGTGCGCCGAATCCGGGCGGCGGAATATCGGCAAGAGACCTTAGTACGCGGCCGTTTTCGCTTTTAGCTCCTCCCCAGGTTCGGTTTTTCAGGCGCAAGTCCCGTTCCATCATGCGCTCAGCGGCTGCTATCCTGGATAAAATGTCCCCGCGGCTGGCCGCCTCGCTGTGCGGCATTTCCCTTAAAAATCCGGTACTGGCGGCCTCAGGGACCTACGGCTACGGAGTCGAATTTAAGGAATTCGTGGATCTGGCCTCGTTAGGCGGAGTGGTAGTGAAGGGCCTTTCGCTCGAACCGATGCCCGGCAATCCGCCGCCGCGGCTCTACGAAACCCAGGCCGGCCTGATCAACTCGATCGGATTGCAGAACATCGGCGTTCGCGCCTTCGTGCGCGAAAAACTCCCGGAACTGCGGGCGTCAGGTGCGACCGTGATCGCCAATATTTTTGGCTACGCCGTCGAGGAGTACGTGGAAGTGGCTCGGATACTTGAGGATGCAGACGGCGTCGCCGCCTACGAGTTGAACGTTTCCTGCCCCAATACGCGGCATGGCGGGATTGTTTTTTCCAGCGACCCGGCATTGCTGGCCGAAGTGGTCGCGGCGGTGCGCGCGGCGGCCCGGCGCCCGTTGATTGTGAAGCTTTCCCCCAACGTGGCGCGCATCGAGCCGCTGGCGCAGGCCGCGGCCGGGGCCGGCGCCGACGCCATCTCTCTGGTCAATACATTCGTGGCCCTGGCCATCGATCCGCGCACCCGCCGCTCCCGCCTGGGAGCCGGCTTCGGCGGCCTCTCCGGCCCGGCCATCAAACCCATCGCGCTGCGCCTGGTCTACGAAGCGGCGCAGGCCGTCAAGATTCCGGTGATCGGCATCGGCGGCATCGCCAGCGGCCTTGACGCGGCGGAGTTCCTGATGGCGGGCGCCTCGGCCGTCGAGGCCGGCTCGGTGAATTTTTGGGATCCGGCCGCCCCGCTGCGCATCGCAGGCGAACTGGACCGCTTCTTGGAACAGGAAAAGATCGAAAATATCTCCCAAATCATCGGGACTTTAAAACTCAACTGATACAGGAGCATCGGCATGACCAAAACCATTTCCACAGCGGAGGCGCCCAAAGCCATCGGGCCCTATTCGCAGGCCGTGGTGGCCAACGGCTTTGCCTTTCTGAGCGGGCAGATCCCCCTCGATCCCGCCTCGGGGCAGGTGATCGAGGGGGACGTCGCGGCGCAAACCGAACGCGTGCTGGAAAATCTGAAAGCGGTGCTTGAAGCCTCCGGATCGTCGCTGCAAAAAGTGGTCAAGACCACCGTATTTTTGAAAGATATGAGCGATTTTTCGAAGATGAACGAGGTCTACGCCCGCTATTTCGGGCAGAACTCGCCGGCCCGCAGCACCGTCGAAGTGGCGCGGCTGCCGCGCGACGTGCGCGTTGAAATCGACTGCATCGCCGCGGCCTGATCCCATGACCAGGGAAACCGGCTGGCTGCCGGATCTGATTTATCTGGACGGCCGTTTCGCCTCCGGCGTGGCGATGTTCGCCGATGCGTCCGGCCGGATCTCGCGTTTTTCAAGCGATCCCGGGGATCTGAAAACCGCGCACCGGCTGGCGGGCCGCGCGCTGCTGCCCGGCCTGGTGAACGTCCATTCGCACGCCTTCCAACGGGTGATCCGCGGCCGGACTGAAAAACGAACGGCGGAGCGCGATACTTTCTGGACCTGGCGCGCCGCCATGTACCACGCCGCCAACCGCGTCTCCCCCGAAGCCATGTACGATGTGGCGCGCATGGCGTTTCTGGAGATGCTGCTTTCCGGCATCACCACCGTTGGCGAATTTCATTACCTGCATCATCGCCCGGATGGAAGCGCCTGCGCGCCGCGCAATCTGCTGGCGCTTGAAATTCTGCGCGCCGCGCGCGACGCCGGCCTGAGGATCGCGCTGCTGCGGACCGCCTACGCGCGCGCCGGATGGAACCAGCCGCCCGATCCGGGGCAGATCCGTTTTCTTACGCCGCACGTCGAGGATTTTATCGCCGACACGGAGGCGCTGCGCGAATCCGCCGCGGACGATCGGGCCTGGGTCGGCGTCGCGCCGCACAGCATCCGCGCCGTCCCGCTCGATTATCTGCGCCGTGTCGCCGGATACGCGCGCCAAAACCGGCTCCGCACGCACATGCACGTCGCCGAACAGCCGGCCGAGGTGGAAGCCTGCCTGGCCGAGCATGGCTGCCGGCCGGTAGAACTGCTCGATCGCGAAGGCCTGCTCGATGCCCGCTTCACCGCCATTCACGCCATCCACATCACTCCGGAAGAGGCCGGTTTCCTTGGAAAATCGCACGTCTGCGCCTGCCCGACTTCGGAGCGGAATCTGGGCGACGGCGCCGTCGCCGCCGATCTGCTTTACAACGCCGGCGCGAAAATCTGTTTCGGAACCGACAGCAATATTCAGATCGATATTCTGGAGGACGCGCGGCTGCTGGAATACCATCTGCGAATGAACAAATTGGAGCGCGTGGTTCTTTCGAAAAGCGACGACCTGGCTCGGCGCTTATTTCAAAGCGCGACGGAATCGGGCGCCGATAGCCTCGGCTCGCCCGGCGGAAAATTGGAAGCGGGCCGCGCCGCCGATTTCTTCACCATCGACCTGAATGATTTTTCGGTGGCCGGCGCGGAGGCGTCCTCGCTGCTCGATCACGTCGTCTTTTCGCTGGAACGCACCGCGATCCGCGATGTTTTCGTCGGCGGAAAACGCCTGGTCGAAGACGGGCGGCATCCCGCGCAGGAAGAGGTGGTTCGCCGGTTCGCGCGCATTCAGCGGAGTTTATGGTGAAAACAGCGTCGATTTTGCGCGATTTAGTCGCGATTCCCTCCGTTTCGTCGCTGAGCAACGTTCCCGTGGTGAACTACGCGCTCAAGTTTCTCGACCGATGGAAGATCGAGCGCCACCCCTACACCGACCCCGCGGGAACCGCGAAATTGAACGTGGTGGCCCGCACCCGGCCGGGAATCGCGGCCCTGGCGCTGGTTTGCCACACCGACACGGTTCCGTTCGATGCGGATTGGAAGGAAGCCGTGAATCCGAAAATCCGCGCAGGGAAGCTGTATGGGCGCGGCAGTTGCGACGTCAAAGGATTTCTGGCTTGCGTTCTGAGCGCGGCGTCCCGGATCGACCCGGAACGGCTGGCCCGGCCCCTGGCCGTGGTTCTTACCGCCGATGAAGAGATCGGATGCGTGGGAGCGAAACTTCTGGCGAAGAAAAAAGCTCTGCGCGCCCGCCACACCATCATCGGCGAGCCGACCGGACTGGCGCCGGTTCGCGCCGGCAAGGGATACGCGCTGGCGGAGATCGTGGTTCGGGGAAAAGAGGCGCATAGCGCGTTTCCGGCGCGCGGGCGATCGGCGATCGCCGACGCGGCGCGCGTGATTCTCGCTCTGGAGCGCGTCTCCAGGAAGCTGGCGGCGCGGCGCAACCGCGCCTTCGATCCGCCCTACACGACGCTGAACGCCGGGGTGATCCGGGGCGGATCGGCCAAAAACATTGTGCCGGGAGAATGTCGTATTACGGTCGAGTGGCGGCCGGTGCCGGGCCAGGACGGCCGGTGGGCGGCGGAGTTGATTGGCGAGGAACTGGCGGCGCTGCGGAAAAAAGATCCGGGCTTCCAGGCGGAGCTGGAGGTGAAACGGCTGGATCCGGCCTTCGCGCCGTCGCGCGGTGAGGCGCTGGCGAATCTGCTGGAAAGGCTCAGCGGGCGCCGCGCCGCCACGGTCGCGTTTGGAACCGAGGCGGCGCACCTGGGCTCTCCGGACGCGGAAACGGTGGTCTTCGGTCCGGGCGACATGACGGTGGCGCACCGGCCGGGCGAGTTCGTGCCGCTCGGCGAGCTGGAACAGTGCGTAACCTGTCTGGTCGCGGCGATCCGGGAGTTTTGCGCGTGAGAGCTAGGATAAGACTCTGTGGCTGAAAACTTCGACGCCATCATCGTCGGCGGCGGGCATAACGGGCTGGTCGCCGCCGCCTATCTGGCCCGCGCCAAATGGCGCGTGATCGTTTTAGAGGCCCGCGAGCTGGTGGGCGGCTGCGCCGTCACCGAAGAGATCTGGCCCGGCTACCGGGTCTCAACCGGGGCCTATCTTTCCAGCCTTCTGCAACCGAAAGTGGTGCGCGATCTGGAGCTGGAAAAGTTCGGATACAAGGTTGACGCCAAAGATCCCGCGTTTTTTTCTCCCTTTCCCGACGGCCGGCACCTGTTTCTGTGGCAGGACCGGGCCAAGACGATCGAAGAGATCGCCAAATTTTCCAGGCGCGACGCGGAAACCTATCCCAAATACGAGGAGCGGCTGGAGAAACTGGCGCGCGTCGCCGAGCAGATGCTGCTGGCCACGCCGCCTCCGTTTCCGCCGGCCGGGGTGGGCGACGCGATGGAGTATCTGAAACTGGCCGGCGCGCTGCGCGGTTTGTCCAAGCGCGAGGTGGTGGCGCTGGTCAAGATTTTCACGCAAAGCGCGGCGGATTTTTTGGATGAGTGGTTCGAGTCGGAGCAAGTGAAGGTCACGCTGGCGACCGACGGCGTGATCGGCGCCAACGGCGGGCCGCGGTCGCCGGGCACCGCCTACATTCTGTTGCATCACTGCATGGGCGGGGTGAACGGCCACCGCGGGCTGTGGGGCTTTGTGCGCGGCGGCATGGGCGCGGTGTCCAACGCCATCGCCGAATCGGCGCGCTCGCACGGCGCGGTGATCCGCACCAACGCGCCGGTGGCGAAAATCCTGGTGAAGGAGGGGCGCGTGCGGGGGGTCGCCCTCGAAAATGGCGACGAGATTCAGGCGCGCGTCGTGGCCAGCGGCGCCGATCCGCGGCGGACGTTCCTTCAATTGATGGAGGCGCGCGACCTTGATCCGGATTTTCTCGACGGAATCCGGCGCTTCCGCTGCGAGGGGACGTCGCTCAAAATGAATCTGGCGCTGAGCGGCCTGCCGGAGTTTCGCGCGCTGGCCGGAGCGCCCGGTCCGCAGCACAAAGCGACCATGCACATCTGCCCGTCGATCGATTACGTCGAGCGCGCCTGGGACGACGCCAAATACGGCCGCCCCTCGCACTCGCCGCTGATCGAGATGACCATCCCCACCCTGTACGATCCGTCGCTTGCGCCGCCGGGCCGCCACATCATGGGAATCTTTCTGCAATACGCGCCCTATACGCTGCGCGGCGCCACCTGGGACGAGCTGCGCGAAGGCTACGCGGACCGCGTGCTGGAGGTGGTCGAGGAGTATTGCCCGAATATTAAATCGATTGTGCTGGAGCGGCAGACGCTTTCGCCGCTCGATCTGGAGCGCCGTTTCGGCATCACCGGCGGAAACATCTTTCACGGCGAGATGAGTGCGGATCAGATGTTCGTGCTGCGGCCGCTGGCCGGATTCGCGCGCTACCGGATGCCGGTTCGCGGGCTGTATCTGTGCGGCTCCGGCGCGCATCCCGGCGGCGGCGTGATGGGGGCGCCGGGCCACAACTGCGCCCGGGAAATCTTGAAGGATCATTAAGGGGTACAATTGATTCGGTTATGGCGCTTGACGTCCTGCTGGTGGACGACCACAAGATCATGCGCGACGGCCTCAAGGCCATTTTGAGCCGCGGCGAAGAATTTCGCGTGGTGGGCGAGGCCGAATCGGGCACGGACGCGGTGCAGTTCGTCAAGAATCACCGGCCCGATCTGGTGCTGATGGACATCGGACTGCCGGGGCTCAACGGCGTCGAGACAACCGCCGAAATTTTGCGCTACCACCCGGCCTGCAAGATCGTCATCCTTTCCATGTACGACGACGAAAACTCGGTGGTCAGCGCGATCCGCAGCGGCGCGCGCGCCTTCATTTTGAAGAAGGCCTCGGATACGGATCTGGTGGAGGCGCTGCGCATGGTGGCCCGCGGCGGAGCGTATTTAAGCCCGCAGGTCTCCGACCGCCTGCTGGCGCGCATCCAGAAAGGCGATTTGCAGGCCAAACAGGCGCCGGCCGCGCTGGAAGCATTGTCGCCGCGCGAGCTCCAGGTGCTGCGCATGGTGGCCGAGGGCAAAACGAGCAAGGAAATCGCCGTGGTCCTCGATCTCCGCGAGCAAACCATCCGCAGTTACCGCAAGACAATGATGAAGAAGCTGGGCGTCAACAACGTCGCCGGGCTGACCCAGCTCGCCGTATCCACCGGCTTGACGCAGTTGCCCAAGGGCGCAATGGAAGGCGGTTAGTGCAGCGCAACTCGCCTTGGGGACCGGTTGCCGTCGCCGACGCGCATCTGCACTTCTTTTCCCATCGTTTTTTCGCCGCGCTCGCCGCGCAAAAACCCGGGCTCACGTTGCAGGAGATCGGACCGAAGGCGGGAGTGGACCTGCCGCCGGAAGAGCCGGAACGTCTGGCGGCGATGTGGGCGCGCGAGCTGGACCGCCACGGCGTCGCCCGCGCCGCGCTGATCGCCAGCGTGCCGGGCGACGAAGCTTCCGTGCTGGCGGCGGCGCGCGCGTTTCCGGATCGATTTTTCGCCTATGCCATGGTCCATCCGCGGATGTGGACGCCGGAAAATTTCGCCGGCGCCAGCGCGGTGTGCCTGTTTCCGGCGATGCATGGCTACTCGGTCCACGACGATTTCGCGCAGCCGGTGTTTCAATGGGCGGAGGAAAACCGCGCCGTGGTGTTTGTGCACTGCGGCGTGCTGCGGGTGGGCATCCGGGACAAGCTGGGGCTGGCTTCGCCGTTCGATCTGCGGTTTTCCAATCCGGCCGATCTGCATGCGATCGCGCTTCGCTACCCGTCGGCGCGCTTCGTTGTGCCGCATTTCGGGGCCGGATATTTCCGCGAAGCGCTGATGCTTGCCGATCTGTGCCCCAACGTGTACCTGGATACATCCAGCTCCAATTCCTGGATGCGCTATCAGGAATCGCACCTCGATTTGCGGCAGGTGTTCCGGCGCGCACTGGACGTCGCCGGTCCCCGCCGGCTGCTGTTCGGCAGCGATTCGGCGCTGCTGCCGCCGGGCTGGAAGCACCAGGTTTTTGACGGTCAGGCGACCGCATTGTACGAGCTCGGCCTGAGCCTGCACGACGCGCGGGCGATCTTCGGGGAAAATCTGCTGAGAATTCTGGCGCGCTGAGCCGACATTCTAGATGTGCTGGCGCGGATCCTGAGGCCGCCAAAAGCGGCGCTGATCTACCCCATTCCCCCGGCGCCGCGGTGCGCGGTGTTGGCCGCCGGATTCCGGCCGCAGGGGACGGTGCGGGTGTTTCCCTCCGGATGGAACGAGGACGCGGCGAAGTTCCAGCCGCAGGCCCTCGCGGCCCCCCTGGACCGGCTGGAGGCGCTGGCCGGCAAGCTAACGCTGACCCACGCGGTGATCGTCTTCCGGCGCGAATGGGAGCCGCGTCTGGATGCGGCGCAGCGCGACCGCTTGTGGCGCGCCTTCCGCGTGCCGGTGTTCGAGCAGATCCTCGCCGAAAATGGCGCGCTGCTCGCCGCCGAGTGCGAAGCCCACGATGGACTGCACATCGAGTCGGCCAAGTTCGCCGCCGGCGATCATGAAATCGACCGTGCGGCGTGCGCCTGCGGGAAAACATCCCCGCGGCTGACCGGGACCGGACGCGATGCCATCCGCCGCGTGGCGGCCTACGCGCGCTGACCATCGCCCGACCGGGGATCCGGCGCGCTAGGCGGAGATCGCCTTGAGAATCACGTCGGCCGGGCTTTCGCCGCTCTCCGACCAGAGCCGCCGGCGCTGGAGCGGGGCCACCCGCTCGATTTCCTGAATCAAATGAACCAGGCTTCTCAGATTGGACTCGCCCGTCTTCATTCCTCCCTCCCGGCCGGGATCGGGAAGGTACCGCGAGTCGTTGCCGAAATCGATACGGATCTGATCGCCGATTTCGTTCTCAAAGCCGGGGCCAAAGCAGCAGATGATCACGCCGGCCGGAGACAACTTCCATCCGCCGTCGTATTGGAAGAGATCCCAGGCGGCGTCCACTTCGGCCAGGGAGTCGTCCTGCATGAATTCGCGCGCAGCCTCCACCACCGCGGCCGGATCGGCGCCGGAAGAAAATTCGCGCTCAAACTGGGGCGGTTCGGAATGCTCCAGGGCGTAGACGCGGAGCGCGGGACCGCGCGCGGCCAGTCTGGAAAACGGGAAGACGCCCAAAATCTTTTCGAAGTGGCGCAAGGCGCTCTCCGCGCTGTAGGCTCCGTTGCGGCGGGCCATCCAGCAGGAAAGATAGAGACGGTCGGCCATGAAGATTCCGGAAAAAGTCGCTCGCGCGCCTGAAGCGATTGTATCCTACTGGGGTATGATCACGGATTTGGTGCAGATCCGGCGTCTTGGCGAGAAAAAGCACGCGGAAAATTCACGCTTCGGGAAGTATTTGAAGACGCGGGAGTGGGCCGAACCGCAGTTGCGGCGGGCGGCGCGCGAGATTCAGGAAAAAATCGATTGCCGGCAATGCGCCGAGTGCTGCCGGGTCACGGAAGTGGAGCCCACCCGGCGCGATATCCAGCGTCTTTCCCGGTTTCTGGGCATCAGCGCGGCCGAGTTCATCAGAAAATACACCATGATCGCCGAAGACAAGTCGCGCATTTTGAAACGATCGGAGAAAAAAGGCTGTATTTTTCTGAGCGGAAACGATTGCACGGTGTACGAGGCGCGGCCCGCCGACTGCTCCGGCTTCCCGCACCTGATCAAAGGGCGGGGATCGCTGGCGGACAAGATGGAGGCGTTCGTCGAGCGCGCGGAGTTTTGCCCGATCGTCTACAACTGGATGGAAGAGGCCAAGAGAGTTACGAAATTCCGTTAAGAGGCGAACCGGCGCCGGGGCGCGCCGTTCACTGCACGGCCACCGGCCACTCGGCCTTCCAGGCGGGGCCGAGCGCGTGCGGGCCGTTCCGCCGGGTTCGCTTTTCTTGGTACATGCGCCGGTCGGCTTCGGCCAGCAACTCTTCGGCGTCTTCGCCGTCCAGCGGGAAGTGGGCGACTCCGATGCTCGCCGTGAGCGAGCTGCCCGAGAAGATCTGGCAGCCGATTTCCTGCACCACCTGGCGCAGTTGAAGGACTTTGGCGGGAACGTCGTCCGGTTCAACGCTCGGCAGCAGGATCACGAACTCGTCGCCGCCCATCCGCGCCACGTAATCGTATTCGCGGCAGGCCTGCTTCAATCCGGTGGCGACGGCCAGCAGAACCTTGTTGCCTTCCAGGTGACCGAAACGGTCGTTGACCAGCTTGAATCCGTCCAGATCGATCACCAGAACGGCCAGCGGAGCGCGTCCCCGGCGGGCGCGCGAAATTTCGGCGTCGAGCTGAAGGAACAAGGACCGCGCGTTGGGCAGCCCGGTCATGTAATCGGTGGTGGCCGACGATTCGGCCTGGCGGAAGCGCAGCGCGTTCTCAATGGACAGGCCGATCTTGCCGCGGATCGCCAGCAGGATGCGGAGATGATCTTTGGTGAAGGCGTCGCGCTCGGCGTGATACAGGGACAGCACCCCGAGCACGCCGTTCATTCCTTCCAGCGGCACGGCGACCGCGGCGCGGAGCGTCGAAAATTTTTGCGCATCGTTCAAATATCCCGGCTCGACCGAGGGATTGCCGTTCAGGATGGGCTTGCAGTTTTCCGCCACCCATCCGGAAAGCCCCTGCCCCAGCGGGATCTCGAGCGTCGAGAACAGGCGGAAATCGTCGCCGCTGACGTAATCGGGCTGCAAAACGTCGCCGCGCTTGATCCAGATGGCCAGCGAATGGTGCGGGATGATTTTCCGCAGCCGGACCGCCAGCACCGACAGGGTTTCATCCAGGCTGAGCGAATTGCCGAGGTCCTGGGAAATCTCAAACAGCGCCTGCACCTCCTGCCGGGCCGCGGCGATGGAGGTGAGGAAGTCCATGGAGGAGGTTCTGCCGCAGGCCTCCGGGCGCGACGACGATTCGAAACCGGCGGCCGGCGCCTCGCCGCGTTCAATCTTGAGCCCGACCGAAAGCTTCGCCGATTCCGGATTGGCCGACTGCGCGCGCCTTTCCAGCTCCACGTAACTGCGCGCCAGAAGATCGACGATCTTCGGATCGAAGGCCTTGCCCGATTCCGATTGCACGATCCGCATGGCTTCCTCCAGCGGCAAGGCCCGGCGGTACTGGCGGTCGGTGGCCAGCGCGTCCAGGCAATCGACCGCCGCCAGAATCCGCGCGCCGATGGGAATCTCCTCGCCGGCCAGACCATAGGGATAGCCGGTGCCGTCCCATTTTTCGTGATGCGCGCGCACGATCGGCACCACCGGATAGGGGAACTGCACTCGTTCCAGAATCTCCGCCCCCACGATCGGATGGATCTTCATCTTCTCGAACTCCTCGGGCGTGAGGCGGCCGGGCTTGGAGATGATGTGCTCCGGTACGGCGAGCTTGCCGATGTCGTGCAGGATGGAAGCGGCGCGCAGGGCTTCCTTCTCATCGGCGCTGAGGCCGAGCTGGCGCGCCAGCTCCATCGCGTACACCTGCACCCGCTGGAGATGGTCGCGCGTGGTGTGATCCTTGGCCTCGATCGCCAGCGCCAGCGCCTCAATGGTGCGCAGATGGAGGCCGGATACCTCCTCGGCATGGCGCTTTTCATTCTCCAGCCGCTCGACATACAGCCGGTAGGAGCGGTAGATGAGATAGACCACCGGCCCGGTCAGCAGAACGGTCTGCCAGCCGACGTAGTGATTCAACAGGCTCGCGCATTTGGCTACCGCGGCTCCGCCCAGATAATACGGCAGCGACCAGAAGAAGTCTTCGCGCCAGGTCGGCACCAGCCCGCGGCGCCCCTGGAAGGCGGCCAGCAGGGCGTCTTGCGCGGTGCTGCACAGAAACAGAGTGCAGGCGGCGGCGGCCAGCCGGATGGCCGGATCGATCTGGCGCGAGAGCAGGAACGGCGCCTGATAGACCCGCTCGGTAGCGGCGATGGCCACGATCATCGAAGAGACGTGAAATGCGGTTTCGATCCCCCGCGGCCGCTGGGGCTGGTTCCAGTAGCATTGAACCAGCGTAACCAAAACCCCCAAGAGAATAGTTTCGGCCTCGCTGAAATCGAGCACCCCGATCAGCACGAACACGAAGGTGAGCGGCAGCGGCCCCTTGATTCCCGGCACCGCCACGCGCATTCCGGACGTGCAAATGGCCGCGGCCAGGAACCCGGCGTACTTGATCAGATCCGGCGACTCCCAATTGATCAGCGTGAAGGCCAGGACAAACATGCCGAGCGCGGAGGTCAGCCAGACATACAGACGCGCCGCCGGAAGAGGCTGGGGGCAGGATTCCATGCGCCCCCGCAATCGCACGCCGGCAGCCATTCCCGCCCCGATTTTTCAACCGCTTCCTGGCACGGCGCGGGGACAAACTGTCGCCCTTGCGACAAAGTGTCGCAGGGCTCAGGTGAGTTTTTGGCCCGGCGTTAAGGTGTTTCGCGGAGCGTGCAAGGTCCGGAATCGTGGCGAAATAGAATTTGATCATGGACCAGCCAGCCAACGCCGGAACCGCGGCTTTCCTGGGCATGCCCGCGGTGATCGCCAGCGAGCCCATGCGGCGGCTGCTGGCGATGGCCGAACGCGTGGCGCGCTCCAACGCCACCGTTTTGATCACGGGCGAAAGCGGCTCGGGCAAGGAACTGATCGCGCGGGCGGTGCATCACTATTCGGCGCGCGCCGGCCGGCCCTGGGTGGATTTGAGCTGCGCGGCGCTGCCCGATCATTTGCTCGAAAGCGAGCTGTTCGGCTACGACAAAGGCGCCTTCAGCGGGGCCGACCACGCCAAGCCGGGCTTGTTCGAGCTGGCCGACCGCGGAACCATCTTCCTGGACGAGGTGGGTGAACTGGATCCCAAGATGCAGGTGAAGCTGCTGCGCGTGCTGGATGGAGTTTCCTATTACCGGCTGGGCGGCGTGAAAAAAATCTCCGTGGACGTGCGCGTGGTGGCGGCCACCAATCAGGATCTGGAACGCGCCGTCGAGCAAGGACGTTTCCGCGGCGATCTGTTTCACCGCCTGGGCCAGCTCACCCTGCATGTTCCGCCGCTGCGGGAGCGCGGCGACGATATCGTTCCCCTCGCCCGCTACTTCCTGGCCCAGCAGGACGCGCGGCTGCGCTTCTCCGATGCTGCCCTGGCGCTGTTGCGGTCCTATAGCTGGCCGGGAAACGTTCGCGAGCTGCGCAACGTGGTGACCCGGGCGGCGGTGCTGGTCCAGGGCGATGTGATCCTGCCCGGCGATTTGCCGCTGGCGCGTCTCCATCCGGACGGCGCCGGACGCCTTCCGGATCCGGTGAGCCTCGATGGGATGGAGCGGCGCATGATCCTGGATGCGCTGCGCGCCACCGGCGGCCATCACCAGAAGGCCGCGGCGCGGCTGGGAATTTCCCGGCGGACGCTGAGCCGCAAATTGAAGCGGTACGAATCGGGCGCAGCGCAGGCGGCGGTATGAGCGGAGCCGAGAAGCGCCGCGAACAGCGCCGGCGGGCCAGCGGAACGGTGCGCATCCGCTTCGGGAATCCCCGGCCGCAGGAGGTCGCCGGCGACCTGGTGGATGTCAGCGAAAGCGGCTTCCGCATGGCGCACGCCTTCCCCTCGCTCGAAGCCGGACAAGTGGTGGAGTTTTCTCACCTGGAGGCGCGGGGGCGGGCCCGGGTCATGTGGAACCGGATTGTCGAGCAGCGCGTCGAGACCGGGTTCTTCGTCGTCAGTTGAAACAGCCCGGGCGGGCGGCTTCAGAGCTTTCTTGCCGGGACGGCGGAAATGCGCAGGCGGCGGTCCAGTTGGGCGTAGAGCGCCAGAGTCGCCAGGATCAAAACAGGGCCCTCCACCGGAGATAATTCGTGGAATTTGTGCGGCCCGAAAAGCGGATTGACGTACCAGTATTGCGGCGGTTTATCGCGGCTGAGCGCGAACCAATAGTGCGCCGCCGGATTGGAGTAGAGCCGCATCGCGCCGCTCCACCACAGCGGGATTCCCGCGGCGGCCAACGCCAGGATCAGGCGCACGCCGCGGCGATTCAGGATCTGTTTCCAAGTGGTGAGCCGCGCCGGCTCGCAATACAGAAACGCCATGGCGAGAACGATACCCGCGGCGCCGCCGGCCAGATCCATATAAATATCGTTGAAGTCATAGCCCACCGGACGTCCGGCCATCAGATGCCAGTATTGAAAACACTCATCGAGGCCGCCGAAAAAGGTAACCCACGCTAGCGCGTCGGCCGGCGACAGCGTCAGCGCGAGCAGGGCCATTCCTTCGGGAAGGTATTGCGGAAAATGCACCAATTCGGTGTTATTTGCGGTGAAAACGCGCCAAATGCACCACATCAGCGCGACCGTGAGGATCCAGGCAAAAGCGATGGTGCGCCGCGCGGGCTGGCGCGCGATGGCGCGCCATAAAACCGGCGTGAGGAGGAGAAGCTCGGCGATGGCGATCACGGCGGAGGCCTGATACACGCGGCGGTGGGTATAGCGGATGCAGAACAGATTCACCACGTATTGAACATTTTCATGCGGAAATGTTACCAGGGCCGCGTAGGCGACAAGCGCGGTCCAGCTCAAACGCGGGTGCGCGTGAATCCAGGCGAGTATAGCGCGCAAACGCCATTATGCCACGCGCTCCCCTGACCCGCACAGCTTCCCGCGATCAGCGCGTGTTCCGGTACACCCTGCCGCCTTTCATCACGAACACGACGCGGCGGACGGCGGTGATGTCCTCCAGCGGATTGCCCTCCACCGCCACCAGATCCGCCTCGTATCCCGGCACGACCGCGCCGATTTTATCGCCCATTCCGAGCGATTCGGCGGCGGCGGAGGTGGCGCTGATCAGCGCGTCCATCGGTGTTTCGTGCGCGTCCCGCACCCGATAGATAAACTCCTCGGCGTTGCGGCCGTGCGCGCCGGCAACAGCGTCGGTTCCGAACACAATCTTGACGTGATGCGCGCGGGCGCGCCCGAAAACTTCCGCCGTCGGGGCCAGCGCGTCCTGAAGCGGCTTGAAATCGCGGATGTTGGGAAAACTCTCTTTCTTGTCGATGTAGTTGTGGATCACCAGCAGATTCGGATCGAAAAACGTCCCGCGCGCGGCCATCAGCTCAAGCGTGTCGTCCTTGACGAAATTGCCGTGCTCGATTGAGGTGCAGCCGGCCCGCACGCTGGCCCGGATGCCGGAATCGCCGATAGCGTGCACGATCGCGCGGAGGCCCACGTTGCGGGCCTCGCCGCAGACGGCCTGGATCTGCTCGTCGCTCATATTCTGGCCGCCGCCGGCGCCCATGCCCGCGGTGGCGAAAAGCTTGATCAGATCCGCGCCCTCGCTTTTCGTTTTGCGGACGTATTCGCGCAGCGCCTCGGGCGGGGCGGGATGATCCGGGTCCGGCCGGGCCGTGGCGTTGTTGATCTGACGAATCGAGGTGAGGATGCGCGGGCCGGCCAGCGAGCCCTGATTGATGCGGTCGCGGACCGCGGCGTCCATCGGCGCGCCGACGCTCTGCACGGTGGTGAATCCGCCCATCAGCGTGAGGTACGCATTTTCGGCGGTGTACAGCGCGGAGCTGGCCGGATCCTCGCGGCCGTTCACCAGAATGTTTTGCGCATTGAAGTGCCAGGTGAGGTGAACGTGCGTGTCGATCCAGCCCGGCGTGACCGTGAAGGCGCGCAGATCGTAGGTGGATTTTCCCCTGGCCGGGCGCATCTCCACGATCTTCGAGCCTTCGATAACGATCTGCTGGTTCTTATGGACTCCGCCTTTGCCGTCGATGACCGTTCCGGCGTCGATGGTGATGCGGTCCTGCGCGAAACTGATCGAGCGGGCGAGGAGGAAAAAACAAAATAGCCGGCGCATGCCCGTAGCGTAAGCCGTCGGCATGACCTGGCGCAACACGGACCGGCTTATGCGCCGAGACGCGAATACCATCCGGCGGCGACCTCGCCGAACATCGCCACGGCCAGGGCGGCGATCCCCAGAAAACTCCCGAACGGCAGCTCGTAGGTGGACGCATCCTTGCGCGTAAGAAAGATATAGCCCAGTCCGGCCACCGAGCCCAGCAGCGAGGCGGCGATCAGCGCCAGCAGCGCGCCTTTCAACCCCAGGAACGCGCCGATCATGGCGATCATTTTCACGTCGCCGAACCCCAGGCCTTCGCGGTGGCGCAATTTTTCATACAGCCACGCCACCAGCCAGATCATGCCGCTCGAAAATCCCGCGGCCAGCGCCGCTTCGCCGAAGGAAAGCCATCGCGGCCCGAGCCAGGGCGGCAGCAGGATGTGCGCCCATCCCAACTCCATGGGCACCCACGGGGCGAGCGCCAATCCGGCGGCCGTGCCGCCGAGGGTGAACTCGTCCGGCAGAATTCTTTCCTCGAAGTCGGAGGCGGTCAGCGCGATCAGGATCGCGGAAAAGATCGCGTATTTGGCGGCCGCCAGCGTGGTTCCCGGCGCGGCGAAGCACACCGCGAAGGCGGCGGCCGTAGCCAGCTCCACCAGCGGATAGCGCAGCGGAATGCGCGCGCGGCAATGGCGGCAGCGCCCGCCGAGCAGCACATAGCTGGCGATCGGAATGTTGTCATACCAGGCGATCATCTTTTCGCAATTCGGGCAAAACGAGCGCGGGCGCACAACGCTCAGATCGCGCGGCAGCCGGTAGACGCAAACGTTCAGGAAACTCCCGACCAGCAGTCCGGCCAGGAATGCAATCGACTCGATCATCCGAGGACCTCATGGTAAGCCGCGACGGTGCGGCGCACCATCTCCTCGACGGTGAACATCGCCTCCACGCGCTCCCGCCCGCGCCGGCCCATTTCGCGCGCCAGTTGCGGCTCGCGCAGCAGGCGGGCGATGGCGGCGGCGAAGTCTTCGGCGCGGTTCGCCGCCAGAAGTCCGGTGCGTTCGTGCTCCACCGCCTCGGCCAGGCCGCCGATGTTGCTGGCGATCACGGGCACGGCGGCCGACATCGCCGCCAGCGCCGCCGATCCCAATCCCTCCGAATCGCTCGCGTAGAGAAACATCTTGGCTTGGGTTAGATCGTCCCACAAATCGCGCGTGAAGCGCACCTCGACCCCGGCCAGCTCCGCGGCGCGGCGGACCAGGTCCTCGCGCTTGGAAGCCAGCGCGACGATGGCGTCGCCGCGGCCGGGCTCGCGCAGCGGCACGCCGTCATGCACCACGCGGATTTTATCCCGGCTCACCCCGGCGCGCTCCAGCTCGGCCGCCGCGCAGCGCGAAACCGCCAGGAACAGGTTCGCCCGCGCGTATTTCACCCGGGACGGCAAACCGGTTCCCACCGGAAAGGCGACGCGCCGCGCCACCACCAGCCTGGCCCCGGGCACCGCCGCGGCCATCGCGTGGGCGCGGGCCTCGTGGGCGTGGATCAGCTCCGCCCGTTGCGCCGCGCCGAACATGGCGGCGATCGAAAAGGCGGAAGCGTCGATTCCCCGCGCGCGGGCCTGCTCCAGCAGCGGCGATCCCGGCCGCGCCAGCAGCTTGGCCTCCGCGAGCCGTTCCAGCAGATAAATCGCCTGCCACTGCCCGCCGCCCATCTGGCGTCCGAGATCGATGTGGAGCGTCTTCATGGCCGCGCCCCCGGGTGTAGCCGCGCGCCGCGCCTCATCGGCCCGGGCTCATAAAGCGCGCCTTGGCGTACTTCAGGTAGTTATAGAGCGCGGCCATATTGGCGATCGTCAGACCTTCGATGCCGTCCAGAAATCCCAGCTTTAAGAAGTATGTATTGAAAAACGTCCATGGCGGCTCGAAGATTAAACGGCGCCAGCTCACCCGCTCGCCGGTGGCCAGCAACTGTTGGGCGGCCAGCGTGGTGTAGCGGTCCATTGTTTTCAAGTGCTCCGATAAGGAATTGCAGGTGAAGTGCAGCAGATTGGAGTGGAGCTCGCCGATGCGGCCGTTCACGCGCACGGTCTCATGCACGAACTCGCCTTCCCAGCGCGCCTTGCGGCGGTCGTAGAGCCGCACCTTGCGGTCCGGATACCAGCCGGAGTGGCGGATCCAGCGGCCCAGGTACTGGGCCATGCGCGGCATGCGGTAGGCGTCGTACTCCGGGCCGTTTTTCTTGAGCTGCCAGATCTCGCCCTCCAGCGCCTCGCTCAACGATTCGTCGGCGTCGAGGGAAAGGATCCAGTCGTGGCACGCCTGCTCGGCAGCGAAATTTTTCTGCTTGGCGTATCCCGGCCAGGGGCTTTCGATGACCCGCGCGCCCAGCCTTCCGGCGATCTCCACGGTGCGGTCGCTGGATCCGCTGTCGATGACGATCACCTCGTCGGCGCAGCGCAGGCTCTCGATGGCGCGCGGCAGGTTGCGCTCTTCGTTGCAGGTGATGATGGTGGCCGAAATCTTCACAGGCCGGTGGTCCGGATGGGCGCCGCGGTGAACGACAGGAGAAAGATGGCCAGCGCCGCCAGGCCCAGCCAGCGGCGCCGGGCGTTCAACGGCGCCGGATCGACGATCACCGGATGGCGCATGCCCAGCAGCAGCAGAACGCCGGCCCAGAACAGCCACATGTAGCCCATCTTATAAGCGCTGGTGAACAACTGCGCGGCCCCCAGCGCCGCCAGCGCGATCACGAAGATCCGCGAACTCATCCGGGTGCGCTCCCCGAAAAATGCGTACAGGATGTGCCCGCCGTCCAGTTGCCCGATCGGCAGAAGATTGAGCGCCGTGGCCAGCAGTCCGACCCAGGCGGCCCGCGCCACCGGGTGCAGCGCGATGTCGTCGGGCGAAACGCCGGGAAACGCGATCCACTCCAGCAGGCGCAGCAGCAGCGGCGTGCCGAAGATCACGTCGCCGCGAAGGGCGATTCCCGTCTCCACCTTCGAAAGACTCACCCCGGCGATCAGCGGCGCCAGCAGCGCCAGAAATCCCGCGATCGGACCGGCCACGCCGATGTCGAACAGGATCCTTTTGGCCAGAATCGCCGACCGGATGCGGATGAACGCGCCGAAGGTTCCGATCAGCGTCGGCGCGGGAAGGAAAAACGGGAGCGTCACGTTCACCCGATAATAGCGCGCCGCCAGATAGTGCCCCATTTCGTGCGCCAGCAGAATCGCCAGCAGCGCCAGCGAAAACGGCAGACCGTCGAGCACGGACGCCGGATCCCGCCAGAATCGGGCATAGCCCGAAAAATCGAAGAAAAAGGGTTGATTGCGCGCGAAACTGCGCTGGAGCTCCGATCCGACCACCGTAGTGGTCCCCAGCGTCAGCAGCAGCAGCAGCGCGTGCAGCCAGTAGGGATGGCGCGGCCGCGCCTGCCCGCTCTGAAGAGTTTCCCACCATCCCGGGGTGACGGCGGCCGGGGGGGAGCCGTTGGTGGACACAAAACTTCGTTCACCCGCTAATGCAGCGTCTGCAATTCCTTGCCCGGCTTGAAGCGGACGGCCTTTCCTGGCGGAATCGCGACCTCCGCTCCGGTGCGCGGGTTGCGCCCGATGCCGGTCTTGCGCGGCCGCACATTGAAAATTCCAAAGCCGCGCAGTTCGATGCGTTCCCCGCGTCCCAGAGCCCGCTTCATGCTCTCAAAGACGGTTTCCACCGCCATCTCCGCCTTGGTCTTGGTGATGCCGGTTTTATTGACCACTTCGTTGATGATATCGAGTTTGATCAAAGCCGCCTCCTGAGCCTAGCGCGAAACCCCATGATAGGATTAGGGTTAGCAAGTTGTCAAGCGCGCCCCTCAATTCCGCCGATTTTCGCCGCGCCTGCGGTCTGTTCGCCACCGGCGTGGCGGTGCTGACCACGCGCGCCGCCGACGGCGCTCCGCACGGTATCACCATCAATTCTTTCACCTCGCTCTCTCTGGTTCCCCCGCTCGCCATGGTGGCCATCGCGCGCGACTGCACCTTTATTGAACACTTTGAATCCAGCGGATTTTTCGCCGTCAACATCCTCCGCCAGGAGCAGTTGGATCTGTCGATCCGTTTTGCGCAGTTGCCCGAGGGCCGCTTCCAGGGCCTGCGTTGGGCTCCGGCGGCAACCGGCTCGCCGATTCTGGAAGATGTGCTCGGCTGGATCGACTGCGTCACCGAGGAGGTGATCGACGTGGGCGATCATCGCGTTCTGATCGGACGGGTTACCGGCGTGCACGCCGGCCATGGGCGGCCGCTGCTGTTCTTCCGGGGCCGCTACGCCCGCCTGGATGAAACCGTTTAACCGCGACCTTTTGTAGCTCCGCGCGCTTCCGCCACCATCTATCAAGAGAGCTTCTCCGGCCACCCGCCATGATGCGGAATCTGATCTGCCTGCTTGTTGCGCTCTCGGCCGCCTCCGCGCAGCCGAATCCGCCGGCGCTCACCGGAACGCATTTTCCGCAGCTTTCCGACTTTCCCGAGCTGGCCCAACTGGGTTATGATTTCGCGCTGATCGTCGTCGATCCCAGCCAGCCGGACGCCTGGAAGCAGGCGCTGGACGCGGCCCAGTCGGCCGGCTTGAAACTCATCGTCGGCGCCTATCCTCTGCCCTACGCCTACAACGCGGGAAACTGGAGCGTGAGCCCGCAGGGCCAGCAACTGCTCGCCTATTTGCAGTCCCGGTCGAGTCTGGTGCTGGCGGTCTACGTTTTTAACGAGCCCTATGGAAGCGACCCCTACACCGGAAATGTGACGCCCTGCGGAAATTTCTCCGCCGCCGATCTGCGGGCGCTCCGCGCCACGATTCAATCCTACTGGCCGGGCGCGAAAATCTATCACGACATCGGCTCGCCCGCCGATTGGGCGCCCGGCGGCGCGTACGCCTCGGTCACGCCCTGCGTGGGGACCAAATACGCGGATCAGAGCAATATGGCCGATTATGTCGGCATCTGGTATTACCCGTTTCTGGGCTCCGGCGATCAGCAGGCGGCCGGACTGGCGAACCTCAAGACACAGGTGCAGTATGTGCTGAACTCGATGAAGCCCGCCGTGCCGGTCAGCCTGAACCAGTCCTACGCCTGCTCCAACTGCATCTTTTCCGGCTACGTGTTCCCGACGGCGTCGCAGTTGTATCAGTGGAACTGCGCGGTCCGCAGCATCCCGTTCGGCGCGGTCTCCTGGTATCCCTGGCGCAGGTTCAGCAGCTACAGCGAGGCGCTCGCCGACGCGCCGGCGCTGTGGCCGCTGACCACGGCGGCGTCCTGCGGCTCGGGTATGGGATCTTCGGTGGTGGCGCTTTCCGCGGCCAGCGGCATGCCGTTCGTCGCGCCAGACTCCTTCGTTTCGCTCAACGGATCGAATCTGGCGCCGGCGGCGCAGACCGCGCAGGTCGAGCCCCTGCCGCTGTCCTTAAGCGGCGTGAATCTGCAAATCACCGACTCGGGCGGCAATCTGCTCCGCGCGGCGCTATCCTTCGTTTCGCCGCAGCTCATCAACTTCGTGATGCCGTCCAACGCCGCCCCGGGCCAGGCCGCCATTTCCGCGGATAACGGCCTGGGGACCATCCAACTGGGCACCGCGATTGTGCGGAATGTCGCGCCGGCTCTGTTCAGCGCCGATGGAACCGGAACCGGCGTCGCCGCCGCGGCGGCCCTGGCGGTGAATGGCGATCAGCAAACGGTGACGCCCGTATTTCAGTGCAGCGGCAGCGTCTGCGCGCCGGCGCCCATAGACCTGTCCAGCGGAACCGTCTATCTGATCCTGTACGGCACCGGCATCCGCCACTATCAGAAATCGGTGCTCTGCTCCATCGCCGGGACCAGCCAGCCGGTTCAGTCCGCCGGCGCGCAGCCCACTTATGACGGTCTCGATCAGGTCAATGTCGGGCCGCTGACCGGCCTGGCTGGCAAAGGGACCGTCAAGGTTTACCTGATCGTCGACGGCTACGCGAGCAACACCCTCACCGTTCAGTTCAAGTGAGGCGGGCGGCTTAATTTCTGCCGCACAGATCCGGGGTCCGGCACATGCCGCCCGGGCAGGACGGCATCGCCTCCGCCGTTTTGCCGTTGGCGTGCGCGGCAAAGGTGGAAAATTGCGGGGCAAGATGCGCCTGGCCGCACGACGGGCACAGCACTTTGTCCCCGTTGCGAACCAGCTTCTCGAATTTTGTTCCGCAGTCCTCGCACAGATATTCAAAGATGGGCATAATTGCTTACTCCAACAGCGCTGCCGCTATTTTATCAATCCAGGCGCGCACTTCGGAAGAGGGCGCGGAAAAATCGTTCACCAGAATGGAAAACGCCAGACGCCCGCGGGAGCGGTTCTCGGCATAGCCCGATAGGGCCAGCGCGCGGCTCAGCGATCCCGTCTTGGCGCGGATCGATCCGGGCTCCGCCAGGCAGCACAGGCGATGCTCGAGCGTTCCCTCCTCGCCCGCCACCGGCAGCAGCGAAAGCCACGGGCCGCGATAGGGGCCCTGGTTGAGATAGGCCAAGAGGCGCGTCACCAGCCGCGGCGTGACCAGCGCGTTGCGCGATAATCCGCTGCCATCTTCCAGGCGCCCATCACCCGGGGCCGCGCCGATTTCCCCCAGCATCGCCTCCATCTCTTCGAGGCCCGCTTCCCGCGTTCCGCTGCGCCGCGCGATGCGGCCCACCTCGCGCAGCATCAGCTCGGCGAAGAGATTCTGGCTGACTTTATCCATCACGCCAAGCAGCTCGATCACCGGCGGCGAGCTGCGCGAGGCGACGATGCGGCCGCGCGGGGCAAGGTAATCTTCCGACGCGCTGCGATGCCACGCCACCGCTCCGCCGGCGACGGCCACGCCGCGCCGCACCAGCGCGTCATAGAGCGCACAGGCCGCATACAGCGCCGGGTCGTCGATCGCCACCGTTTCGACAATCGGCGCGTGGCCCAGCGGAATGCTCCCCCACAGCAGCAGTTGCCGCGATCCGGGCTGCCGCGCCAGGCGAATTTTCGCTTCCGCCCCGCGCGCCACCGTGGCCACGCGCGAATCGATGGCATAGTATTCAAGCGGCGGATCCAGCGAAATGCCGGCCGGCGCGCCCACGCTTTCGCCCGGACGCAGCGTCACCGACAGCGCGTTTTCATTCACGCTCAATGCGCTCACCGGCGCGCCGTAATCGCGCAGCGCGTCGTCCTGAGTCCAGCTCGGCGCATAGGGCTCCCAGGGATAGAGCCGGTCATCGCCGGCCACGTCGCCGCTGATTCGCCTCACGCCGCTCGCCACGATCTGATCCGCCAGATCCTCGATCGGAGCCAGACCAGGTCCCATCGGCGCGTTCTTCCGGTACGGAAACACCCGCCCGGAAAGCGACGGATCGCCGCTGCCCACCAGCACCAGGTTCCCCGCCTCATCGAGCAGGACCTGCGTCGTGAATCTCCGGTCCGGCCCAAGCCGCAGCAGGGCCAGCGCGCTGGTGAACAGCTTCATGTTGGAGGCCGGCAGGAATAGCCGGTCTTCATTGCGGCGGTAAATCGTCTTGCCGGTGGCAAGCTCGACCACGTGAATTCCCACCGACGCCTTCCCCGGAGCCGCGCCGGCCGCGATCTCGATGCGCTGCTCCAGATCCGCGGCCATCGCGCGCGGGACCACCGCAGCCAGCAGCGGGCACAGCGCCGGCGCCAGAAGCGCGAAACGCATGCTACGAGGATCGCACAGATTCCGCGCCCCGCCTCAGCGGCCCAGGATCCCTTCCAAGGCCGCGATCAGCGTGCACACCGCCACGTGCGCGAGAAACCCGTAGTGAATCCAGTGGCGCGTGAAACGGAGAACCAGAAAGAAGTCCCGCATGGCGACGGGTTATTTTCGCCGCCCGCCCGCGGCCGGGACCAATAGTCCAGGACATCTTTCCCAGGGGAAAAAGTCCCGGTACGGCTTCCCGCGAAGTACTAAGTTGTCCGGGGAGGTGGGATTTCCCCCTGAAAAAGCGATATGCTAGAGCAGACGAAAAAACCGCATCGGAATTGGCGCTGCGAGGTGACGGTGCTGCCTTTTCCGATGCGGTCCGCCCAAGACGGGCTTGGATCCCGGCCTCTAACTTCAACAACTGCTGGTCAAGGCCCGCGTCCTATTTAGTTCCTCAACCAGGCTGCTTCCGGCAGATTCCCGCGATCCATGAAGTCCGTATGAAAACAGAAGTATTCCGTTGTAAAAACCGTACCGCCGTAAAAAAGTTGCCCTCAAAAAACCCCTCTGTTGCAACTTGCCCAAACGAAAGAAGAGAGCATTACTCGAACCTCAAAAAACACCGGCTCCCGCAAGCACGCTAGAAACTAGCCGCCCGCTTCTCCCATTCGTGCCCGTTGCAAACAGAGGGCAGGTTGCGAAAAGTTTACTCCATCAATTCGCGATCAGTAGTGCACGGCGCTTGCCACGGATCCGCCGTTCGTTTTCAAGATTTTCCGGCGGACGGCGGGCGGCGGGTGCGGGGATGTGGCCCCAACCGGTGTGTCGCTGTGACACAATATCGGCAGGTGGTGGAGCGGTTCCCGGTGGTGCTGCTGGCGGCTTGGCCGCTGCTTTCAACGGCGGGCGCCGCTTTTGCGCAGACCGCCGCGGACGAAGATTTCCACGTCTACACCGATTCGCCCCGCCTTCTTCTGACCCGCGCGCGGCTACGCCTGCTCCAGCGCGAGCGCGCGCGCCAGTCCATGCGCTGGGAGCAATTCGATGCGCTGATCAGCGGCGGCGCGCCGATGCCCGAACCCGGCTTCGCCTTCGCTCTGTACTATCAGATCGCGCGCGATCCCAGCGCGGCGAAAAAAGCGATCGATTGGGCGCTGGGCGACACGATGGATCTGCGCCAGCTCGCCCTGGTGTTGGATTGGTGCGGCCCGGCGCTGAGCCCGGCGCAAGCCGAACGGCTGGCGGCAAAGATCCGGAAGGGGCTCGCCGCCCCGGCCGGCGACGTCCGCGGCCAGAGCGCGCGCGTGCTGGCCGCCATCGCCCTGGCCGACAGCCTGCCCGATCAGGGCCAGGCGCTGCTGAAGCCTCTGGTTCTTGACTGGTGGCGGTCGCAGATCGCGCCGCGGCTGGAAAACGGCGAACCCGCCGTCCCCCGCGAGCAGATCTATTTCCTCTATGAAATGATGCACGCGCTGCGCGACAACCTGAAGATCGACCTGCGCGAATCGGCGCCGGAGTATTTTAAGGATTTGCCCATGGACCACCTCGCCGGCCATTATCCGGCATCCTTGCAGACCCCGGCCAACGAGTACCGCGTGCCGGTTTACGCCCGCGAGGGCAGCCCGGACGTCCACGACGCGATTCTCTCGCGCGCGGCCGAGCTGGCGATGGTCGCCTACGACGGCAACGCGCTTGACAGCCAGTATCTGCAAGGCTGGCTCATGCAGGACCGCTTCCTCATGCGCGGCGCCATGGGCATCGCCTACGAACTGCTGTGGGCCAATCCCTATCAGCCCGGCCTGAGCTATTTTCAGTTGCCCCTGATCTTCCACAACCCGCTCACCGGCCACGTTTTCGCGCGGACCAGTTGGGAGGAAGACGCCACCTGGCTGGGATATTTCGACGGCCACTTGCAGCTTTTCCGCGGCGGCCAGATCGAATCGCTGCGGCCCGGCGCGAAGATCCCGCCACTGCACGCCGCCGGCGCGCTGGTGCTCAGCGCGGATCGTCCCGAGGCGCTGAAATTCCGGGCCAACGCGGAAGCCGTTTTCGTGCTCCATCTGACGCCGCGCGCCTCCTACGACGTGGAAGCGGACGACCAGGAGATGTGGGACGCCGAGACGGATGCCGGCGGGACTCTGCGGTTATCCTTCCCGGAAAACACCGACACCGGGGTGAGAATCCACCGGCACTGAGGGCCGCCGGCGGTCAATCGGTTTTGCGTTTCCGGTACTGGCGGACCGCGTGTTGGTGATCGGCGAGCGTGGTCGAAAACCGGTGGCCGGGCCCGTCCGCCCTGGCGACAAAATACAGGTATTTTGTTTCGGCCGGATGCAGCGCGGCCTCAATCGACCCCGCGCCCGGATTGGCGATCGGCCCGGGGGGCAATCCCGGATGCCGGTAGGTGTTGTAGGCGTTGCGGCTGTCCAGGTCCGAGCGGTGAATCGCGTTGCGATAGCGGTTCTCAAGCAGCGCCGCGTAAATCGCGGTGGGATCGCATTGCAAAAGCATCCCCGCCTTCAGGCGGTTTTCGAAGACCCCGGCGATCAGCGGCCGCTCCCCCGCCACGCCCGTTTCTTTTTCCACCAGCGAGGCAAGCGTCACCGTGCGCAGCGGGTCCGCGGCCGATCCCGCCGCGATTTTCTTCCACTGCCTGCGAAACTGATCGGTCATGATCCGGCAGAACTCCAGCGGCGTGGTGGAGTGCGACAGCCGGTAGGTGGAGGGAAATAAAAATCCTTCGAGCGTCCTGGCGGCCGGCGCGACATCCTGGATCAGTTTGGGATCCGAGGCGGCGGCCAGGAAATCGGCGGCCTGCATTGCACCGGCCGCTTGCAGCGCGCTGGCGATGTCGAACATATTGCTGCCCTCCGGCACGGTGAACTCGAAATAATAAACGTCGCCGCGCTCCAGGCGACGGAAAATCTCGGGCGCCGCCGCCGGCCGCGTAAAGCGATATTCGCCGGCCTGAATTTTCGCCGAAGGATGCAGCGCCCGCTCGGCCCAGAAGAGCCACGCCCAGCGGATCACCCCCGCCCGCGCCAGGACCCGGCCGATTTCGATCGCGCCGGCGCCACGCTCCACTTCAACGAACGTCTCCCGGCCGAATCCGGCGTAGGGCTGGAACAAGCAAAACAGCGCCGCCGCGATGAGCGCCATCGCCGAGATTGCGGCGATCCGCTTCATCGCCGGCGCTCCGCGCACCCGCTCATGGCTGGCGCTCCAGATAGCTCTCAAGCAGAATCACCGCGGCCAGCCGGTCCACTGCGCGGGCCCGCTTTTCGATGCTGATCCCGCTTTCGCGCAGCACCCGCTGCGCCTCCACGGTGGTGAGACGCTCGTCCCAGAATTGGACTTCGATCCCGGTCTTTTTCTCCAGACGCGCGGCGAAGTCCCGCGCGTAGGCTGCCTGCCGCCCCTCCTGCCCGCTCATATGCAGGGGATTCCCCATCAGCAGCAACGTTACCTCATGCTCCTTTGCCAGCCGGTCCAGCGCGTCGAGATCCGCGCGGAGATTGGTCCGCTCCAGCGTGGGAAGGCCCTGCGCGGTGATGCCCAGCGGGTCGCTCAGCGCCAGTCCGATGCGTTTTTTCCCTAAATCGAGCGCAAGAATCCGTCTTTCAACTGCTTTTCGGTGGTAATCCACGATCCGTACAATTATAGTGATAATCAATGGCGGTGCCGGTTTCATCCTCGCGGGAGACAGTGCGCTCGGGCGCGGGCGTACTGGCGCTGTGCGCCGCCATCGCCCTGCTTTATTTCGGCCGGATTTTCTTTGTAACCGTGATCATCGCCGCAATGATCGCGTTTCTGCTGGATCCGCTGGTGGTTCTGTTCATGCGGATGCGGCTGCCGCGCGGGGTGGCCAGCTTCGCGGTATGCGCGATCGGTCTGGTTTTTCTCTATTTTGCCGGATTAGGCTTGTACACCGAGTCGCTTTCGATCCTCTCCGATCTGCCGGCCTACAGCGACCGCATCAATGAGTTGGTGGATAACGCGGCGGATCGTTTCGAGCATTTTGAGTCCGGAATCTACCGCGCGCTGGTTCCCAAGCGTTTCCAGGAGCAGGCGCCGCCGCCGGCCGAGCCGCCGCAGCCGGCGCGCGGGAAAAAACGTCCGGCCTCGCAGCCAGCACCGCCGCAGCAGCCTCCGCCGATCCAGGAAGTTCGCGTGCGCCAGGAGCCGGCGACCGTTTTCAGCGCCGTTTCCAATTATCTGAGTTCGTTCTATAACACGGTTTTGATGGCGTCTTTTGTGCCGTTCCTGGTCTATTTTCTGCTCAGTTGGCGCGATCACCTGCGCGCGCGGTTCCTGCTGATGTTCGAAGGCGAGCAACGCGATTCGGCCGAATCGGCCTGGGCCGGCGTCGGCGAAATGGTGCGAGCCTACGTGATCGGCAATTTTTTGCTGGGATTGCTGCTGAGTCTTGCCAGCGCGATCCTGTTCGCCTCCGTCAAGCTGCCCTATTGGCTGCTGGTGGCGCCGCTCAGCGGTTTCCTCAGCCTGGTGCCCTACGTCGGGCTGCCGCTGGCGATGCTGCCGCCGATGTTCGCCGCGCTGCCGATGCATGCCAAGCCCAGCCTGTATCTGTTTATCGCCACCAGCGTCTCGCTGCTGCACCTGTTTGCGCTGAATCTGCTGTATCCCAAGTTCGTCGGCGCGCGGGTGCATCTGAATCCTCTGGCGGTGACCCTGGCGCTGATGTTCTGGGGCCTGATGTGGGGCGGCATCGGACTGCTGCTGGCCATCCCCATGACCGCCGCGATTAAGGCGATCTGCGATAACGTGGGCGAGCTGCGCGCCTACGGCAGATTATTGGGCGACTCATGAGCCGGACGTTCTGGTCTTTGCTGGGAGTCGGCCTGGCGGTGGTCGCAGTGGTGGTCGCGGTCACGCTATGGGGAACCCAGGGCGCGCATCTTCAGCTCGACGGAAAAATTTTGAAGGTCCGCGTCCTGAGCCTGAATCCGAACGCGTCGATCGTGGTGGTCGATTTCCGGGCGAAAAACCCGTCCGATGTTTTGTTCCTGGTGAAGAACGTAACCCTGGTTCTGACGCCCGCCACGGGCGAGCCGGTGGAGGGCGCGACGATCTCCAAGGCCGACATCGACAACGTTTTCAAGTACGAAAAGCTTCTCGGCGGCAAGTACAACGACGTGCTGAGCATCCGCGACCGGATCGAGCCCCATCAGAGCGTGGACCGCATGGCGGGCGCGCGCTTCGAGCTCGGCGAAGCGGCCATCGATGCGCGGAAATCGCTCAAGCTTCAGATCGAAGACATGGACGGCGCGATCGCCGAAATCGGGGAGAAGTGACGTGCCGCGGAAAGAAGACGAGCCGCCGCAGATCCGCCTATCCGCTCCGGCTCTGCCGCCGCGCCGCCTCCGCCGCCAGCTCATCGGCCCGGTTGTTGTCCGCGTGGGAGGCGTGTCCTTTCGTCCAGGTCCAATGGACCTTGTGGCGGGCCACGAGCCGATCGAGCTCAGTCCACAGATCCTGGTTGAGCACCGGTTTTTTCGCGCTGCTCTTCCAGCCGTTGCGTTTCCAGCCGTGAATCCACCGCGTGATTCCGTTTTTCAAATACTCCGAATCGGTGACGATCTCCACCTCGCAGGGCTCCTTGAGGGCCTTCAACCCTTCGATGGCGGCGGTGAGTTCCATGCGGTTGTTGGTGGTCTGCGGCGACGAGCCGGCCAATTCGCGTTTGTGGTCGCCGTAGCGCAGGATCGCCGCCCAGCCGCCGCGGCCGGGATTTCCCAGACAGGCGCCGTCGGTGATCAGTTGCACGCGTTTCATCATCCACTATCATAGGGTTGTGGCCGACCAGCTCCAGGGAAAGACGCCCCCCGCCGCCGCACCGCTGGTCCTCATCCCGGTCACGGCGGAGGACGTGGCTCGCCGCAAGCGCCGCGTCGTTGCCGCCTGCTGCGCGGCGGTGCTGCTGGCGGCTGGCATTGCCGGATGGCTCTACAAACGATCCGTCGATCCGCTGCGCGCCCAGGAGTCCTACGACGCCGGCGTCCGCCTGCTGAAATCCGCGCGATACAGCCAGGCGATTCTCTCCTTCGACCGGGCCATCGCCTTAAAGCCGGACTTCGCCGACGCCTACCTCATGCGCGGCGAGGCCTACGCGAGCGATTCCCAGACCGAACGCGCCATCGCCGACTTCAGCAAGGCGCTGGAGATCCGCCGCGGCGACACCGCGGCGCTGCTCGCCCGCGCTTCCGCCTACCTCGACGCGAAGGATTTCCAGGGCGCGATCCTGGATGCCGGCCGCGCGCTGCAAAACGATCCCCGGCTCGCCGCGGCCTACAACATCCGCGGCACCGCCGAGCGCTATCTGGGCGATGCGCAAAGGGCTCTGGACGATTTTTCCCGCGCCGTGGAGCTGGCGCCCAACGCGGATAACTATTTCCAGCGCGGGGCCACGCTTCAGTTGCTGGGCCAACACCGGCGGGCCATCGCCGACTTCGATCAGGTGATCGCCATGAGCCCGGATGAGGCGCCCGCCTACTTCGCCCGCGCCGAATCGCGCCGCGCCATCGGCGATCTCAAAGGCGCGCAAGCCGACCATCTCCGGGGCCGCTACCTGGACGGGCGCTGATCTTCTCCGGAGGCGGCCGGGTCACCCGCCGCCAGTTGCGCCGTGATGGCGCGGGCCAGCTCCGCCGGCCGCCGGGATCCGATCAGGACCAGGCCGCGCCCGGTCTCCAGCTCCACACCTTGGTTGCCGCCGGCCAGATACGCGCGGCCGCGGCGGGTGACCCGCACGCCATAGCCGCCCCAGTCGCGCACCGGATCGAAAGAAACCACGCGGGCGGAAATGATTTCTTGGAAAGGAATTCTCCGCGACCGCCACAGCCCCCGCAAGGCCACGCGCACCTCCCGCGGATCCACCTCCGTCACCAGCCGGACCATCATCAAACGCCAGTAGACCAGCCACAGAAAAATGGTCCAGCCGATCAGGCTGCCGTCGCTTTGCGCGCCGCGGTGAATACCGAAGCCGGCTTGCAGAATGGTCAAGACCAGCATCGCGGCGGGTGCGACCCCGGTGAGCAGGCGCATGCGCAGCGGCCGGAAGTTCTGGCGCTCATAAAATAGCGGCTGCGGCAAGGCTAATGGAGAGCGCCAATCGCGTATTGCAGCGCCGCGTACTGCGTCTGGTAGCCATATTTGGCGCCGACGTTTTCAATCTCGGCTTCGGTAAGGTTCAGTTGCGCCTGGGTCAGCTCGACGATCGACGACAGGCCGAGATTGTACCGGCCTTGCGCCAGATCCAGCGCCAGGGCGGCCTGGCGCAGGAACTGCGCGGTGACGTCGATGCGCTGGAAGGCCGCCACGGCGCTCGAATAGGCCACGCGGACGTCCCGCGAGATCCGCTCCTGCTGATCGCGAATGCGCTGCTCAGCCTCGAGAGCGCGCTGCCGCGCGGCTTCCTCCCGCGCCGAAAACAGATGCCCGTTGAACACCGGAATGTTCACGTTGGCGGCGACCGCCTCGTACTCTTTGGGGATGGGCGCGCCGGCCGGCGTATTAATAAAGGGAATGAAGCCGCCCACGGCGACCAGGCTCACCGTGGGGCGCTTCAAATCACGCTCGGCTTCATAAAATTTCTGCGCGGACTGGCGGGAGTACTCCAGGCTGGCCAGTTCGGGCCGGTTGCGCATGGCCTGCGCCACCAGATCGTCCAGGTTGGAGGGCGGGCCCGGCGGAAGCTGCTCCTCGGCGAGCTGATAATTCACCGCCTGATCCGAGCCCAGAGCCCGCGCCAGCTCGGCGTAGGCCGCCGTGACCGCCTCCTGCGCGTCGAGCAGCATCAGCTTGGCCTGCGAGACAGTGACCTCCGCCTCGCTGACATCGAGTTGGGACTTGAGATTGTTCTTTGCCAGCTCGCTCACCTGGTCCGCCAGGAGCTGGCGTGCGGCGACGGTCTGTTGCGCCACCTTCACCACCGCCTGCGCCTGGAGCACGCCAAAGTAGGCGCGGTGCACCGCCAGGATGACGTCGTAGCGCGTGGCGGAAAGGTTTTGCTCCGCGGCCCGGCTTTGCAGGCGCGCGCTGGCCACCAGGCTGGGCGTGCGGCCGGAATCGGTGATGAGCTGGTTGAACACCGCGCCCTGGCCGAAGCGGTTGAACAGCCGCGAGGCCGAGATGTCGCCGGCGCCCAGGCGCGACAGGTTGTTGCCCTGCGATCCGGTGATTTCCCCGCTTACGGTGGGATAATACGGCGCGCGGTTGATGATGATCTGTTCGGCGGCCGCATTCAGCTCGTTTTGAGCGGCCTGGACCTGCGGATGATTCTTCAGCGCCATGGCGTCGGCTTCCTGAAGCGTCAGGCGCGGCGGGGTTTGCCCCGGCGCGACGGCAACGGAAAGCGCCGCCACGGCCGCCAGGAAAAACGCGCGATTATTCGGCTTGAGTCGCATGAGGCCTCTTCCTTCCATACACAAGCAGGTAGGCGGCCGGAACAATGAAGATCGTCAGAAGAACCGACGAGGTCAGGCCGCCGATGATCGCCCGCGCCATGGGCGTGTACTGTTCGCCGCCTTCGCCCAGCTTCATGGCCATGGGCAGCATGCCGATGATGGTGGCCAGGGAGGTCATCAAAATCGGCCGCAAGCGGACGCGGCAGGCCATGATGACCGCGTCGGCAATGGCATAACCCTGCTCCTCCAGCTTGTGGGCAAAATCCACAATCAGAATGCTGTTCGACGCGGCAATGCCGATCAGCAGTAGCACGCCCATCAGCGACATCACGTTCAGAGTGGTGTGGGTCAGCGGCAGAATAATCAACACGCCGACAAAGCCCATCGGAATCGCAAGCATGATCAGGAACGGATCGATCCAGGAGCGGAACTGCGCGACCAGAATCAGAAAGATCAGCACAAGGGAAACGCTGAAACCCAACTCAAAACTCCTGAACGATTCCTCCATCCCGTTCACCATCCCGCGCAGCGTGACTCGAATGTTGGAGGGCAAACGGGCCTCGCGAATCGTATTCAGAATCGCGCCGCGAAGCTTGCCGAGGTCTTCGCCCTTCGGGGTGACATAGACATCGACCACCCGCTGGATCTGGTAATGATCGACTTCGGTGGGGGATTCGAGGTTCACGAGCTTCACCACGGTATCGAGCGTCGTGGAGCGCTTGAGGTTCGGCGCGCGCAGCGGGATCTGGCGCAGATCCACCAGATTGTGAATCGCGGAGCTGCCCGCTTCCGGAAACATGACGCTCAGAAAATAGTCGTTGCCGGTTTTGTAATCCACCCAGTAATTCGGCGCGATCATGATATTCGAGTTCAAAGCGGTAATCACGTTACGCACCACATCGCTCTGGCTGAGGCCCATCTCGGCAGCGTGCACGCGATCGATATCCAGCCGGATCGACGGATAATTCATGTCCTGCGGGATATACGTTTCGCCGACGCCCGGCAGCGCGCGAATCCGGCGCGCCAGCTCCTGCGCGGTGTCGTAAGTAAGCTGGAGATCGCGCGTGTTGACCTGCACATCGATCGGCGCGGGCTGGCCCTGATTGAGGATCGCGTCTTGCAGGGACCCGCTTTGAAAAAAGGTGCGGATTTCCGGAAACCGCTCTCCCAGCGAGGCGCGAAGCCGGTCCATGTACTCGTAGCTGCCGGTCGCGTGGCCGTCGTTCAAAGCAACCTGGATGGTCGCCATGTACATGCCGGCGTTGGTGGTGTAGAGCGAGGAGATATCATTGACCACGCCGATGTTGGACAGGATCATCTTAAGATCCCCCGGCGCGACCGTCTGGCGAATCACATCTTCAATCTTGGCAACGTAATCGTTGGTGACTTCAAGCCGCGTGCCCGTGGGCGCTTTCACGCTGATCGTGAACTGGCCGGCGTCGGTCCGCGGGAAAAACGACTGGCCCAGAAAAGGATAAATGGCTAGGCTTCCGGCGAAAACCCCGAGAAGAAGGACCAGCGTGAGAGCCGGAATTTTCAGTGCGCCGCGAACCAGAAATTCGTAGCCGTCAAGCATCCGGTTGAATTGCCGGCTAAACCACGCATTAAAACGCCCCCCCCAGGAGAGATCTTCGACGCGCCCGTGTTCGCCGTGCCCGGCCGGAACGTCTTTGAGGAATTTCGAGCAGAACAGCGGGATGACCGTCATCGCCACGATGTAGGAAGCCAGCAGCGCCAGACAAAAACCCAGCGCCAAAGCGGAGAAGAGAAACTTGCTGACGCCGAACAGCATCGTTACCGGAAAGAAGTCGACCACGTTCACAATGGTGGCGGCAAGAACGGCCAGATTCACTTCGGCTCCGCCCTGCTCGGCGGCCACCGCCGGCGAGGCTCCCATCTCCAGGTGCCGGTAGATGTTTTCCAGCGAGATCACCGAATTGTCGATCACCCGCGAGAAGGCCAGCGCCAGCCCGCCGAGAATCATCGTGTTCATCGTGCTGCCCAGCAGATAGAGCACCACCACCGTGGCCAGCGCCGAGATGGGGATCGACAGAAGCACCGCGCCGGTGGCCCGCATGCTGCCCAGAAACAGAAGAATCATCAGCCCGGTGAGGACCAGGCCCATCAACCCCTCGCGCAGCACCGTGCGCAGCGCGTCGCGCACGAACTTGGACTGATCGAAAACAATGTTGGTGACCAGTTGCGGCGGCAGATCGAAAAGATGCGCGGTCAGACGGCGCAGATCGTCCACCACCTGGATCGTGTTGCTGTCGCCGCCCGATTTCATCACCGGAATGTAGGCGGACTTTTGCCCGTCGATGCGGACGATGTTGTATTGAAGCTGGCTCGCGTCCTTCGCCTCGCCGATGTCGCCGATCGAAACCCACTGCTGGCCGACGGTCTTGATCGGCACCTTCTCCAGGTCCTTCACCTCGTTGACCATGCTGTTGGAGTAAACGTAGTAATCGTCCGGTCCGATCTTGACGTCGCCGGCAGGAAGAATCAGATTGCTTTTGTTGACCGCGTCAACTACGTCCATCACGCTCAACTGGCGCGAAAAAAGCCGGTACGGATCGACGTAGATCATCGCCTGCCGGTATTTGCCGCCGAACACCGCCGGAATCTCGGCGCCCTTGATCACCGCAAGCTGGTTGCGAATGGTGAATTGCGCGGTGTCGTGAAGCTGCGTTTCCGTCATCCCCTCGCCCTTCACCGTGACCAGCGCCACCGGCAGGCTGGAGGCGTCGAATTTCAGAACCACCGGCGGGAGCGTGCCCGGCGGGAGGCGCTTCAAATCGGCTAAGGCCAGATTGGAGAGCTGCGTCAGATCGGCGTCGGCGTCCGTGCCCGGCTGGAAATAGGCCTTGATGATGCTGACCCCCAGCAGCGACCGCGATTCCATATGATCCATTCCGCTCGCCTGGGTGAACCAGCGCTCCAGCGGATTGGTGATGTCGGTTTCGATATCCACCGGCGGCATGCCGTTGTAAAACGTCGCCACCGTGATCACCGGAAGATTGATCGGCGGAAACAGATCGACCGGCATGCGCGCCGTCGCGGTGACGCCAATCACCGCCAGGGCCAGGCAGCAGACAACGATGAAATAAGGATTGCGGATGGAGAAGCGGGGCATGGTCAGTCAGCTTGGCGCGCGGATCACTTCGCCGGCGCGCGGTATTCAATCAACTCCACTGGCTTGGGGCGAACCGTCTGGCCGGCCTTCAGCCCGCTGCGGTCGCTGACCACCACGGAATCGCCCTCCTTCAGCCCGGACAGCACCTCGGCTTGATTTTCGGTCTGGATTCCCAGATCCACCTGGCGGATCTCGATCTTGTTGTCTGGCGTGACCACGTCCACGGTGGTGTTGTCGCCGTTGCGGTCGATCGCCTGGAGCGGGACGGCCAGCGCGTTCGGAATCCGCTCCAGGGTGATGGTGGCTTCGGCGTACAGGCCCGGGACCAGCACCCGGTTGGGATTGGGAACGTCCACCTCAGTGTGCATGGTGCGCGTGTCTTCGCGGACATCCACGGAAAAGCGCGCCACCTTGCCGGGAAACTTCTTGTTGAGCGACGGCACGCTCACTTCCACCGGATCGCCGATGTGAATAAAGCGCACGAATGACTCGGGAACCGGAATCACCAGCCGGAAAAGATCGTCCTCGGAAAGGCGCACCAGCGGCATTGCCTGGGTGCTGGAACTGGTTCCGGCTTGCAGCAGCGTACCGTAGTTGGCGTAGCGCTCGGTCACCACGCCGGCAAAGGGCGCGGTGATCTTGGTGTAGTCGAAGAGCACCTGATCGTGCGCCCGCTTGGCTTTAGCCTGCTCCAGCACGCTCTGGGCCGATTGCAGCGTGGATTTGGTCGCCTCCACCTGCGCCTGCGCCGCCAGATCGGCGCCTTCGGCGTTGTCCACCTCCTGCTGCGCCACCAGCCCCGGCTTGGACTTGGCGACGCTGCTCAGGCGGTTGTATGCCAGGTGCAGGACCTTGGCGTTGGCCTCCCGCCGGTTCAGCTCGTTTTCGGCGTGCGCGATCATTTCCTGGGCGTTGCGGATGGCGGCGTCGTCCTGCGCCAGTTGCTCCTGCAACTCGGGAATCTCCAGTACCGCCATCACGTCGCCGGCCTTCACCCGCGAGCCGTAGTCGACATTCAGCGTCTTCACGTAGCCCGATTCCTTGGCGTACACGTCGATTTCCTGAAAAGGCACCAGTTCGGAGGACTGCGTCAGCCGCCGCTCCAGCGTCGCGCGCCCGACCTTGGCCACTCCCACCGCGACACCTTCGGACGTCTCCACGCCGTTGTTGGCGGCGCTGGCCCTCTCCCCCGTGCTGCACGAGCACAGCGCGGTCGCCAGCACTCCCGCCGCTGTTCCCAGCAGAAAGATCTTCCCTCGAAGCATCACAGACAATCGGTCGCCACGCCTTTCAACCTTTCTTCCAAACCGTCCAGCGAAAAACGCGGGGACCGGCAGAACTCCTTCAGCGCTTCTTCCTCGCGCAGGATCCGCTCCGCCTGGCCGGGAATCTCCGCGGCCACCTCCGGCGGGATCGCCTGCACCCCGTGCAGGTCGCCGTGCAGCAGATCGCCGGAGGCGATCTTCAAGCCGCCAATCTCCACCGGTTCGCCAAACTCCACCAGGTGCGCGTAGGAGTGCGACACCGACAGGCTCCCTGAGAACAACTGGAAGCCCAGCGCGCGAACCGCGGGCAGATCGCGAACCGCGCCGTTGGTGACGCAGCCGACGCACTCCAGAGCCAGGCCGATGCTGGCGTGAATCTCCCCCACGAACGCGCCCAGCCCGGGATGCGGATCCACGTCTTGCAGCACCAGGATGCGCGGAGCCGGAACCGTCACCACAAACCGCCAGAAATCCATCCGGTCGTAGTAGCAGCGCCCATGCAGAGGCGGAACCGAACTGCGGATCCGTCCGGTTACGGCATAACCGACCATCGGCGGAAGGTTCTTGAACCGGCAACGCACCGCGCCCGAAATGAATCCCTCATTGCGAAGCCGGACCCGCAGGCGCTCGATCGCGTTGCTGACGGTGCAGCCATCCAGCGCGCGCAGACGGTCCACATCACTACCCGAAAGGGTTGTTTTCATTCACACTCACCATTTTCCAGGCTCCTTAACCGCCAATATAGCGATTCACCGGCGGAGTCTAACATACCAAAGAGTCGGTATTTTTAAGACGCGAATCAAGTAGACTCGCCTGGGATCGCGGCGGGACGGCGCGCGCCCATCCAATAAGACCACGCCAGACGGATCGCCCGCCGCAGATCTTCCCGCCGCAGCGGCTTGGGCAGAATGTCGTAGCCGCCCCAGCGCACCACTTCATTCCAAAGATGATCGTCGAAGACCCGGGGAACCAGCAGAATGCACAGCGAGCCGGCGGCGGTGAGGCCGCTGATGGCTTGCCGCCATGCGTCTCCGGCCACTTCCCGGTCCAGCAGAACGATCGGATAGGCGTAACCTTCCATCTGACGCTGCGCCATCCGCGTGTCGCTGGTGAACCAGACGTCCCAGCCCTGCTCCCGGCAAGTCTCGCGGATCAGCGACTCGTCATGCTTGTTCGCCACCACGCACAGGATCGCGATCTCCGAACAAGTCGCGCGCCGACGCCGTTCCCGCGCAAAAAACCGAGAGATGACTTCCAGGATCGGGAACACGCCGCGCCCTAATCGGGATGCTAGCCGAGACAGGCCGCCGCAAAAATACCACCGGTCCGGTATTTCTCGAAGGGACGAGCCGGTAGATCATCGCCCCGATAAGTAAGAATGATAAAAAAAGACGGGCGATTTGGTGAGTGGAAAGGATCGCCCGTCTTGTCGTAACGAGGGTTTTGAGGTGATTCCAGTTTAGGGAAACCGGATTCTATTTCCCATACCAGGAATCTGGGATTCGCGCGCCGCCCCGGCCGGTAGATAATCAGGCAATCTCGACAATTGCCGCGCTCGCCGCGGGAAGGTCGAGCCGGATCCGCGCGTTGCTCGCCGCCAGCCGCTCTATTTTCGACGGCTTCCACACCCCGCCGGGCGCCACTTCGGCTCCGCCCAGCGAAACGCCGGATCTTGCATCGATCGAAGGAGCGCTCAGGCGCAGCAGCGAAGCTCGATTGGCTTCAATCTCAAATGAGCGCGGCTCGCGCCCTTTGTTGATCAGCGTGAGCGAGCACGCTCCGCCGTTTTGCACGGCCCACGCCTTCAACTCGGGCGGCGCATTCATCTCCACCGCCGCCAGCCTTCCCTTTGCCGCCCGCGCAAACGCCAGCATGCCGTAATACTCCGGGCGCGCCTCATAATGGCCGCGTTCATCGTCGCCGATCGGCGAATAGTGGCTCACGAAACCGAGTTGATTGACGCCGGTTTCCAGATTGACGCCGGCGCATCCGCCCGCGGCCAGCGTGAACAGATAATCGAGCGCCCACAGCGCGGCCGCCATGGTGTCGCTGACGCCCGCGCGCCCGCCGCCCGAAAAGGAGTTCGCCTCGCAGATGCGATATGGCAGCCCGGAGGCTTTCGAGGCGGCGCGGAGTTCGGCAAGCTCCGGCTCCAGCTTGGGGTCCGGAGCAAGCAGCTTCTCGATGGTGCTCGCCGGATTCTGGCTTTCCCGGTAATAATGATGCGTCAACAGCACCGCGTCGCGGCCCTCGTCGTTTGCAAAGCGCCTCACCCAATCGGTTTCCCGCGCGGCGTCGGGTCCGGCAAAGCGGATGTCCGGGATCTGATCGCGCAGCGCTTTTTTGAACCGCCGGTAATCGGCGAGCCATTCCTCGTAATTGTAATCGCGATGGCGGTGCCCGGCGCGGCCGAACAGATCCGGTTCGTTGCCGATCTCGAAGGCGAGCAGATGCGCGCCCGCCCTGGCCCGCACCGCCTTGGCTTCCTCCACCGCTTCGCGGGCGGTTCCCGTGCCCAGATTGAGGCCCCAGATGAGCTTCCAGCCCGTCGCCGCGCAGAATCCGCCGAGATCCTTCAGCACTGCGTCGTTCACCACGGTTGCCTTGGGCGCCGAAACCGGCTCGCCGGACCGGGAGTAGCGCGCGTAGTCGGAGGTGTTGCCGCCGATGCGAATCACCCCGCGCTCCGAGAGCGTGCGCACCAGTTGCACGTAAACGCGGTTGTCGCGGTGCAGCAATCCAGGGCGCGCAACCGAGGAGATTTCATAGCCGAGGCCGAGAAAATCGGGAGCGATCCGCTGGCCCGGGCTGCGCGGATTCACCGCCACCCGGATCGGCTCATCGGCAAACGCCCTGGAGCCTGCCAGCGCGGCCGCGCCGGCCAGGAAGCGGCGGCGGTTCATGCGCCGCCCAAAAGCGGCGGACGGAAAGCCTGCGCGGGAGCGATCCTCTCCTTCACGCCCCCCATGCGGATCCTCCACCTAGAGTTACTGTTTCGCATCGGCCGGGGGTTTCGGCGCCGCCGGCACCACCACCGCCCGGATAATTTTGTCGAGGTGCGGCATGTTGCGGTCCAGATACGCCTGGCCGCCGTTTTCGATCTCACCTTCCTTGTTCGCCGTATCGCCGTAGCCGGAGTAAAACTGCTCGGCGACTTCCATTCCTTCCACCACCTGGCCGATCGGCGCGAAGCCTTGCGAATCGAGGAAGGTGTTGTCTTTATAGTTGATGAAAAGCTGCGTGCCGCGCGAATTGGGCTGGCCGGTGGTGGCAAACGTCAGCGTCCCGCGCTTGTTGGACTGATAGGGTTTGGGATCGTCCAGTAGGCGCCGCGCTTCCCAGGTCTTGTTCAAGGCGGGCGTCGGGCTGATGCCGAACTGGCACATGAAATTGGGGATCACCCGGAAAAACGGCGCGCCGGTGAAGAATCCGCTGCGGACCAGTTGATAGAAGCGATCCGCGCCGAGCGGCGCCCAGGCCCGGGTGATCTCGACGACGACGTCGCCCTTGGTGGTGGTCAGCTTCACGCGATAGACCGCCGGGGCGTGCGATGCCGCCGGCGCCGCTTTGCTCCCCGCGCCGGTCTTCGTGGCGGTCTTGCTCTGGGCAAAGACCAGTCCGCCCAGCAACAGAATCGTCAGGATGCGTTTCATAGAATCTCTATCATACTAAACCGTCTTGCGCGCTTTGCCCGCCCTGCCGGCGAACCACTGCCGGGTTGCCGGCGGCGGCACCCGACCCGGCGGGGCCGCGTCACTATGCGGTTCGCCAAAACGCATCCGGGCGGCCTGAACGTCGCCATCGGCGCCGGGCGTCGCCGAGGGCCGGCAAAAATGGAAGATCCGCGCCATTAAGAGGCATTGGAGGGAACGCCGCGGGCCGCCGGACGCCCAAGAAATACCGCGAACCGCCCGTGCTCCAGGTATTTGGACGGCCATGCCGCGATGGAAGCGGGATTGCTCCTGGTAAGGCCGCCGCGAGTTTGCGTGCGCAAATCGAGCCGGCCGCGGTTGCGGGTTGTCTTACGTTTCAGGCGCGGCGGGGCCGGCCGCTTGCGCGCCTTCCCGAATGGCCGGCCCGATATGAACGCCATCTTTCCAACCCAGGGGGCGCAGGCGGGGCTGATCCGCCGCGCGCAAGCCTCCGATATCGCCGCGGTTGTGCGGATTCACTGCGCGGCGTTTCCCGATTCCTTCCTGACTTTGCTCGGCCCGCGGTTTCTGACGATCTACTATAACCTGCTGCGGGAAGATCCGGGGGGAATTTTGCTGGTCCACGATCCGGCGCAGATCGACGCGTTTGTGGCGGGCTTCCTGCGGCCGGAACGGTTCTACCGGCGCATGAAGGCCGCGCGCTGGACGATGCTGGCCTCCCTGGCCGCGGCGCTGAAGAACCGGCCCCGGCTGGCCGGGCAGGTTTTCTATCACGTGAAGCGGATGATGCTCGGCAAAGCCCGCCAGCATCCCGGCGAATGCGAGCTATCCTCGCTGGCCGTTTCCCCGGACGCGTGGAGCCGGGGGATCGGCACGGCGCTGGTGCGGGCTTTTCTTGACGCCGCCTGGAGCGCGGGCGCACCGGCGGTGTATCTGACCACGGACGCAACCGGCAACGGGCGCACCAATTCGTTCTATCAGCGGATCGGATTCGAGCTGCGCCAGTGTTTCCTGCAATATCGCGGGCGCCTGCTGAACGAGTACGTCATTCGCCGCGCCGTCCAATGATTTCCCGCCAACGGTCGAGGCGCCTGGTCGATATCGCCGTGTCCGTTGGCGTGCTGGCCGCGCTCGCGCCGGTTTTCGCGATCCTTGCGCTGCTGATCTGGATCTTCGACGGGCGGCCCGTCCTGTTCCGCCAGTGGCGCGTGGGCCAGCACGGCGAGCTGTTTCGCATCCTGAAATTCCGCACCATGTCCGGCGGCTCCGGCGGCGCGGTTACCGGCGCTGGGGATCCGCGGGTCACCCGGCTGGGCAGACATCTGCGTCGGCTGAAAATCGACGAGCTGCCCCAATTCCTCAATGTCCTGAAAGGCGAGATGAGCCTGATCGGGCCGCGCCCGGAGGTCCCTAAATTCGTCGATTTGCAGAACGAATCCTGGCGGAACGTCCTTCAGGTGAAGCCCGGAATCACCGATCTGGCGACGCTGTGTTTCCGCAATGAAGAAGAGATCCTGGCCGGGGCGGGCAACATCGAATCCGTTTACCGGCGCGACGTCCTCCCGGTGAAGCTGCGATTGAACGCCCGCTACCTCGCGCAGCGGAACTGGCGGACGGATCTGCTTCTGCTGTGGCTCACCGTTTGCTACAGTCTTTTCCCGAAAGCGTTTGACCAGCGCCGCATCGCCGGATTCGCCGGCATCCCCCAGCGGGATCTGCCTCGGCGGCGCGGGAAAAAGCTGGCGGTCTGAAGCGGCCCTCTTATTGAAACAGCGCGCCTGAAAGCAACAGTTCCTCCTGTTCCCGGATCAGGGCTCTGGCGGCGGCCGGCTCGACCGGTTCGAAGCGGATTTCTTCGCGCGGGCGCAGTTGCCCGATGCTGGCAAGATCGGCGGAAATCACGTTGGCGATCTTCGGATAGCCGCCGGTGGTCTGCTGTTCGACAAAAAGAATGATCGGCTTGCCCCCGGCCGGAATCTGGATCGCGCCGAGGGAAACGCCTTCGGAGATCATCTGCCCGGAGTGCGGCGTCTCCAGCGCCGGACCCTCCAGCCGCAAACCCATGCGATTGGATTCTCCGGTCACCTGATATACGGCGCTGAAGAAACGGTCACGGGATGCGCGCGAAAACCAGCCGGCTTGCGGCCCCTCGGTGACGCGGAGGATTTTGCGCGGCGCAAGCTTGGCCAGTTGGGCCGGACGGATCGCGCGCGGCGTTCCCCCGCCCCGGCCGATGCGTAGGACGTCGCCGCGTTTGAGCGGCCGTCCTTGGAAGCCGCCCAGGCCGGTGAGAAGATGCGTGGAGGCGCTGCCGAGCAGGGGTTTTACCTCGATCCCGCCGCGCACGCACAAATAGCATCGCGCGCCCGATTGCGCGCCGCCGGTGCGCAGCGTGGCGCCGGGCGGCAGCTCGCAGGCGGTCCATGGCGCCAGCGGCGTGCCATCCACCGCCCCGGAAAAATCAGCGCCGGCGAGCGCGACGACCGCACCCTCGGGAAATACAAACGTGCCGCCGAGCAAGGTCATTTCCAGGGCGGCGGCCGACTCCGGGTTTCCCACCAGCAGATTGCCCACCCGCAGCGCGACCGGATCCGCCGCGCCCGACGGCGAGACGCCCAGCGGACCGTAGCCGTAGCGGCCCAGATCCTGCACGGTGGTCAACATTCCCGGCGCTTGAACCCGAATCGTGCTCATGAGGCCGGAACGAACCGCACGCGGTCGCCAATCACCAGCCGGCTCAGCTCTTCGCGCTCGGGATCGAAGATCTCCAGCGTCGTTCTGCCAATCAACCGCCATCCGCCCGGCGTTTCGAACGGATAGACGCCGGTGTGCGAGCCGCCGATGGCCACGCTGCCCTTGGGCACGCGTTGCCGCGGGGACTCCAGACGCGGCGTGGCCAGCTCCGGCGGCAACCCGCCCAGGTAGGCAAACCCCGGCACGAATCCGACAAAGTAAACCACGTACTCCGCCGAGGAGTGCAGCTCGATGACGCGCTGCGGCGTCATTTGATGAAGCGCGGCCACGTCGGCTAAATCGGGGCCGTCATAGATCACCGGAATCTCGACCAGGCGGGGCTCGGGCAGCGTGATGGAATCGAGCCGGCGGATGCAAGCCGCCACCGCGCGCTCGACGCTTTCATGCTCCTGGCGCAGCGGATCGAAGACGATCAGAATCGAATGATAGGCCGGATGAAGATTGCGCACGCCGGGAATCGGCTCGGCCTGGAGCAGCCGCAGCAGTTTTAATACGCGCTGATGCGTTTCGAGATTCACTTCCTCGCCCAGATACACCAGCAGCGACTGATCACTGGCGTAGCGGAACATGGTCATGAAATGGGCGAATACGGGGTGGCGCGATAAATGGACAGATCGGCGACGGCGACGATCTGGCCGTGCGCGTCGATCGACTCCTGGCGCGCCTTGATCCATTCCGGATCGGCGGCGAAGGCGTCCCAGGCTTTTTCCCGCGCCTCCAGCGAGTCGAACGGAATTAAATAAGTGAGATTGGGCAGATTGGCGCCGAACAGGCCGCTGGTGTAGAGAACCGGAAAAATTCCGGAGCGGTGAAACGCCTTGCTTTCCGGTCCGGCGAAGCGTTCATGCAGCGCTTTAAGCTGCGAACCGGTGGGGGAGTGATACTGCCGCAGCTCGAAATAGCGGGGTTTGTCGTGTCTCCGCGCGGCGATCTCCGGAGAATACGGCGCGGCCTGGTAGATACTGAAGGATTGCGATTCAAACGGCGGCTCCGGCCCGCGCTCGATCTTCTCCCAGGCTTGCCACACGTCGGCGCCGTTGAGCGCGGAGAGCGTGGTCCAGATCTGCTCGAACGAGGAAAATCCGGCGATCATCAGTATCTGCGGATGATGCGGCGCGATCACCGATTCCAGAACGATCTTCGGCCCGGAATGGATCTTCGACATCTTCGGGAGCAGGAAGTTCTGAAACCAGTTGTTCATGCGGCCCGGCTGCGTGCCCTGTTTCAACTGGAACCGGTCCATGGTGTAAAACCGCGCCGGCGCGGAGGAATCGCCCGCGGGCTGGCCGGCAAACAGCGGCCGCAAGGCGGCCAGTCCGGCCATGGCGCCCGCGAAGCTTCGTCGGTTCATGTCGTCCAGCATATCGTAACGCCGAGGTGTGCTACAGTGCAAAAATCATGGCAAGCCGAAGCGTAAATAAAGTCATCCTGATCGGCCATCTGGGACGGGACGCCGAGACGGCGTACACGGCCTCGCAGACGGCGGTGACCAAATTTTCCGTGGCGACCAACCGCCGCTGGAAGGATCAGCAGACGGGGGAGTGGAAGGAAGAAACCAACTGGTCCAACGTGGTGTTATGGCGGGGCGAAAATGTCGCGCCGTATCTGACCAAGGGCAAGCAGGTTTACGTCGAAGGCCGCCTTCAGACGCGCAGCTACGACGATAAGGACGGCAAGAAAATCTGGACGACCGAAGTGATTGCCGAGGACGTGATCCTGCTTGGCGGACGAGGTGAAGGCGGAGCGCCCGAGGAGGGATTCTCGCAGGAGCAGCCGATGCGCAGCGCCCCGCGATCCCGTCCGGCGGCGCCATCCCCTCCGCCCAGCGGCGAAGTCACCGACGACGACGTGCCGTTCTGAGCCGCCGTTCGGCCGGAAGCTTCAGCGGTCTAATTATTCGACCCCGGCTGCTTTTCCCACAAAAATCTGTGAAAGAACGTCTGCATGCGCCCCAGTGTGTACATCCAGCGGCTATGCAGCAGGGATTCGTGCACGTCGTCGGGAAAAACGATGAGCTCGTAGTAAACATCGCGCTGCCGCAGCAACTGCACCAACCCCACCGTTTGCAAAAACGCCACGTTGCGGTCGTCGTCGCCCTGCACCAGCAGCACCGGCGACTTCCATTTGTCTATGGCGCTCACCGCCGAAGATTGATAAGAAATCGAGGCCGGATCAAGCGAATTGCCTTCCAGATGCACTCCCGCCAGATCGACGCCGGCTTTAAAAATATCGGAGTTGCGCGCCAGCGCTTCGGAGGTCAGCAGGCCGCCGTAGGAGAGTCCCCAGATACCGATGCGGTTCGGATCGACGTCGGCCCGGGTCTGCAAATATTTGCCGCCGGCCAGAACATCCTTGTATTCGCTATTGCCCTGCGCTCCGGCGTTGGCCGCCTGGCGGAAGGACCGCCCGTAGCCGATCCCCAGACGGTAATTGATCGACATCACGACGTAACCCTGGCTCGCCAGCCACTGATTGATCCCATAGGCCCAGTGATAAAACTGCATGTAGTGATAGGCAGGCATCATCTGCCGCGGAGGGCCGCCGTGAACGAACACGATGGCCGGCCGCCGCTCGCCCGGCTTCAGGTCTTTCGGCAGGAAGAGCTGGTTGTGGATCTCCAGCCCATCGTCGGCCCGGGTCAGCACGATCTGCGGTTTCACATGCTCGTCCTTGGGAAAGCCCGGCATCGAAGTCGGGAAGATGATCTTTTGCGGCGCCGCCGCGCGAACCGGCCCGTCTGATGCGAGTTTCCAGATCCCCAGCGATTGCGGCATGTTCCAATCGGCGCTGAAAGTCGCCAGATAAGCGCCCGAGGCGAGCGGAGTTGGATAGGTCTCGACGCCTTCCCCGGTTGTGATCTGAACCGGAGTGCCGCCGCTCACCGGTACGGCCCAGATGTGCCGCCGCTCGATGTCGCCGGCGTTGGTGCAGTAGTAAAACGTCTTTTCGTCGCGCGAAATGGCGATGGAGGTCTCATTTTCGATGAGGCCGTCGGTGGTGGTCAGCAGCACCGGCCGCGCCGAGGCGTCGTTCAGGTCCAGCGAATAGTAGCGGTCCCATTCATCCTTGGCCTTGGCTTCCTGTTCCGGCGTCAGGGGAAGCTGCGGCGCGGCGTTTCCGCCACGGCCCCCGCGCCCGCCGCGCCCTCCGCGCCCGCCTCTTCCGCGTCCCGATCCCGGCGCGACATATTGGAAAATCAAAAAATTCCCGGCCAGGCGAAGGTTGCCGGGATTGATCACGATCGGATCGTTGGGTTGGTTGTGCCAGACTTCCCGCGCTTCGCCGGTAGTGGCATCGGCTTTATAGAACGCGACCGTGTAGCCGCCTTTGAAAGTCGCCCGCATGAAACCGGGCGAGTTGTTGACGACGCGATTTTCCCCGCGCCCGCCGGCCGCTTCGCTATACACCGCGCCGCTTCCCGGACCCACTTGCAGCGTCTGCTGCCCGAACGGCAATCCCGGCTGGCGCATGAAGATCAGGTGCCGGCTGTCGGACATCCACATCGGCGTAGTGTCGAAATCGACGCTCGGCGACATATACTTCACCGAGCGCGTCGCGACATCGTAGACCGCGATGAAGCTGTGATCGGTGCGCGTGCTGACGAAGGCGATCTTGCGGCCGTCGGGCGACCATTGCGGATCGCTCTGCACGCCCCATTCTTTAATGAAGGCCTTTTCGCCCCGGTCCACTTCGCTCGCCGGCTTCACCGGGCTGAGTTTGGCGCGGAAAATCTGGCCGTCCTTGATGAAGAGAATCGAGCTGCCATCGGGCGCCAGAGCGGGGTTGGCCGCGTCCACCACCCGCCACGCCGAACCGGGCGCGTTGGTGCGCGCAGCCCAGATGGCATGTTCCGGCCCGTTCGGATCGGCCGAAGGATTCGGCGACCAGCCTTCGCGATTGGGAGCCTCGCCGCGGAGGAACACCACCGTGCTGCCGTCGTCGGAGATGCGAATCTCCGACATCATGATGCCGTCGTCTTTCTGAAAATTGGTCAACCGCACGGGGACAAAGCGGGGCGCGGCCGCGGTGTAGGCGTTCCGTTTCCCCTCGGCGTAGTCCACCCACGCCACCCGGTCCACTTTTCGCGCGGCGACAACCTCCTGCGGCGACGCCGGACTGAGAAAACGCTGATAGGAAGGAACCTCGGGCGGCGCCGAAGCCAGCGGCGAAGCGCCGAACCCGGCCGCTCCAATGGCGATTACAAGAACACGAAACCACATGCGCATCCAGCCTCCCTGAAAGCCGCGAGCCTTCATCGTTGTGGGAGTATATCACGATCGGTGCGCGCCAGAATTGGCGGGTTATTGCTCGATTTTCTTGGCGAAGGCGTTGAGCCCGAGATCGTCGATCGAATCCTTGACCCGCCGGTACGCTTGTGGATCGGCCAGCGGCCCGATCAGCACGCGGAATATTTTTTCGCTCGGACCGGGGGCGACAAAGGCGTCGAATCCATGCGTGCGGAGGCCCTCGGCGAGGATCGCCGCCATTCCTTTATCGAGCGCGCCCATTTGCAGGTAGAGGCCGCCGCGGGCCGGTTCCGCAAACAGCGGAGCGGGCGGCGCGGCCGGTTTGGGCGCCTCGATCACAACCGGCGCGGGCGCCGGCGGGACGGTTGCGCCGGGCGCCGGACGTTCGATGGCGGACGCCTTGCGGGGCGACACCGCTTCTCCGGCGATGTAGGAAACCGCGGAAAAGACCGCCAGCAGGACGCTGGCGACGAACATCACCCCGGCGATCTGGCGCTTTCCCAGGACAATTTCAAACTCCGCCGATACCTCCGCCATCTGAGCTTCCGGGACCGGCGGGGGAAGCGGGTCGCGCAAGCTAAAGCTCGTCATACGGTGAATCCATCGGCCGTTTCGGAGTTTTTCCTTAGTACGCCGGAACGCCGCTTACCAGCTCTTTCGCTGCGAAGCGGAGCTGGATGAGGTCGGTTCCCCGGACTTTGCGCCGGCGAAAGAGTGCAGCATTCTGGCGCGCGCCTCCATCTTGGCGGCCTCCGAACGCTTGCGCATCTTTTTGAGCAGCGCCGCGTACTGATCCAGCGTTTCGGCCAGCAGCGGATGGGGCGGATCGGCCGGATTGATCGACGGCCGGCGCGCGGTGACAAATCCGTGCCGGTCCAGCACGCTGATCGACGTCTTATACAGTTGCTCGGCTTCCGAGTTGCGATTCTGCGCGGCCAAAAGCGCGGCCAGCGAATTGGTGCTGGCCACCAGATCGACTTCCTTGGCCGAAAGCATGGACCGGAACAGCGGCTCAGCGTCCGCCTGCCGGCCTTGCGCGCCGTACACGTTGGCCACTTCGGTGAGCGTTGCCTGTGTATCCGGAGCCTGATCGCCGTGCATCTTTTCGCGGATGAACAGCGTGCGCTCATAGCAATACGACGCTTCCGGAAATTTTTTCTGCTCGAAATAGAAGCGGCCCAGCCGTTCGAGCGTCTCGGCCACCTCGACGGTGGATGCGCCATAAACGCTTTCGCGGATGGAAAGCGCGCGACGCATGGCGGCTTCCGCCTCCGGATTGCGATGCGTTTCGGTGAAGACCGCGGCCAGCCCGTCCAGCGCGGGCAGCAGATCCGCACTGGCCACCCCGGAATGCGTTTCGATGATCTTCACGGCTCGCTCGAACTGCTCCTGCGCCGGAGCGAACTGTTTTTCCAGGACCAGCAGCTCACCGACGGCGATCAACTCCGGCGCCAGCTCCGGCGCCTCCGGCCCGTTGGCTCTTTCGATCACGGCGGCGGCGCGGCGGGCATACTGCTCGGCCTGGGGATACTTTTCCTGCATCCGGTAGACTTTCGTCAGATGATCCAGCGGCCCGGCGACGGCCGCGTCCTGGCGGCCCTTGGCCGTTTCCATGATCTGTAGCGCGCGCTCGTAGTAGGTGACCGCCATGCCATATTTCATCTGCGCGAAGTTCACCCGGCCCAGGTTGTAGAGATCCTCGACAATCTCCGGGCTGTTCAGGCCGAGGGCGTGCTCGCGCTCCTCAAGCAGCCTGGAGTAGAGTTTTTCCGCCTCCGGATAGCGGCTTTGAGCGCATAACAGCTCAGCGGCCAGCTTCCATTCGCGAGCCTGCGCCGCGTCGAACGGGCCGACGCCGCGGCTGGGGGCGACGTCCATGGTGTTGGGGAGATTCGCCGGGCTGCTGGGGTCGAAAGCCGCCCGGGCCCGCTGCGCGTGCGCGGAATCGGCAGTAAATATAAGAAAAGAAGAAAGAAGGGCGCCGATGCGCAAGCCGGCAGTAATGTGCTGGAGCCTCATAACAGGATGCATCGGCAGACCGCGTTCCGGACCATAGAGCGGTGCGAAAAATGGTACCTTCCGCCGGCCAGTTCCGGAGATTCAAAGGTTCTTTTTCAGAAAATTACAAATATGAAAGCCGTCAATGAACTTGAACGGCGTCTCCCCCAAGGTGTAATGGCCGCAAGGCAGCTCGACAGCGCGATGATCCAGCCCCAACTCGCGGGCTTTTTCCACCACCTGGCGCGAAAACCGGACCGGAAACGTCGTATCGTAGCGCGCGTAAATAAATAACGATTTTTTGCGCATTTTCGCGTAGCGGTCGATGTAATTCGGCGGGCTTATGACCATCCAGGCGTCGCGCAGCCGGTCGAGCGTGATCGCGGTTTCAAGCGATTTGCGGATGTGCTGCGACGACAAGCCTTCCCAGACGACATCGGCGAAGTAGGTCGAGCAGTGATTGAAGACGTTCACTTCAATCCGCGGATCGTGGACGCTGGCCAGAAACGCATAGCAGGAGCCGAGACTGGTGCCCACCAGGCCCACGCGTTGGTAGCCCTGATCGAGCAGCCAGTCGACGCAGCTCCGGGTATCGATCACCGCCTGGCGGGTCGCATCGATGGTGCGCGCGACGTTAGAGGAAACCGCGTAATCGGCGCGTTGCAGCTCGGGCGGCATGCGGTAGTCGTGATAAGGCATGCTCAGCCGCAGCGCGGAGATCCCCAGCCGGGCCAGTCCCGCCGCGAGCGCGTTGTGCTGCGTCGCCGACGCATTCCAATGAGGCAGAATAATCGCCGCGACGCGCCGTGCGCCGGGCTTCGAGCGCGCCGGAAACCATTGCGCGTGGACGCGGTTATTTTCGGGATAGGGAGTTTCGACGGCGCTGGTGAATCTCAGCAGATTCGCTTCGAGTGAAAAATCGGAGGGCGTTCGATAAGCGAAAAATTCGTCGCTGTGGGCGAGCGCCTCGCGGTTCAAAAGACGCAAATACGATTCCGGATCGTGGCCGTCGCGCGGCACGCGCGCCGCGACCGGCCACAGGCGTGTCCATTCCAAACCCCACTCGAACGGCCGCACCACGCGGTTGGTGGCGCGCGAACAAAGCTTGTTTTCCCAGGCCAGCATCCAGCGGCCATAAAGCGTCTCCATCCCGCTTTATTTTAAAGGAATGGCGGAAAGTCCCGTCCGGTTGGCGCGAAGCGAAACGCGAGCCCTACTTTGACGGGCAGGAGATCCGCCCGCGCAAATCGGCGCGACCGGCGCGGGCGATGGCTTCGCACAGGTCGCGATGCACGACCGCGCAGGAGGGATTGAGCGCCGGACCGCGCGGCCCGGGTACGACCGCGCAGCCTTGCTCATCGACGCCGCTTTGATAAAGCTTCATCAGAACTGCGCGGAGGTTCTGCGATCCGGTCGCCAAAAGGCCCTGCGCCAGCGCGATCGCGGCATCCTCGCCGCGATCCAGACGCAGATAGCTGTCGGCGAGCTGCTCATAAACGCCGGCGTTGCCGGGATCGATGGCGCGGGCTTCGCTCGCCGCTTGCAGGGCGTCGGCCGGACGCTCCAGATGAAGGTAGGCCGAGGCGAGCGCTCGATAAGCTTCAGCCTGGCTCGCGGGCGCGGGGGTCTGAACGCCATGTTCGCGATTGTATTTGGCGCGCGAGGCGTCATTGATGGCAATCGAGCGCAGCGCGAGCTGGGCGGCTTGCTCATATTCCCGCCTGGCGTCCTTGCCCGCCAGCGAATCGCCCTTCATGCGATGGCAAACCGAGGCGAGGGTCCACGGCCCCGGCAGATCCAGCTCATCGGGAAGCGGCGCGAGAATTTCGATGGCGCGATCGGCTTCGGCGGCGGCGCGATCGAGGCTGCCGTGGGATTCGATCAGCCTGGCCGCCAGCAGCCGATGAAATTTAAAGGCGCGCGGGCTGGTTTGAACGCCGGCGGCGGCCATGGTCATGTCGTCGGCCCAATCCAGGTTGCGGACCCAGGTGCGCACGCCGAGCAGCGCCGCGATCAAGGCGACGCCGACTGCCGGCGCCAGCCGGGGAAGCGGCGCACGGGCCACGGCCGGCTGAAGCGCCAGCACGGCGGCGGCGGTCAGCCCGACCAGGGGCAGATAGAGAAATCGCTCCGCCATCATTGCCCCGATCGGAAACAACAGGTTTGACGCGGGCAGAAGATTCAAAAACGCGAATCCCAGAAAGAAGAAGGCCAGGCGGCTGCGCCTCCAGAGAAGTACGCTCAGCGCCCCCACACAGGCAACGGCGATCCAACAGATCCAATCCTCGGCGCTGCCGCGCGCCAACGCGATTTGCGCGTAGGAATAATCCGCCGAAAGCCGCACCGGCCACAGCGCGATCCCCAGATACCGCGCCAGGATTTTTATCGCGGTGAGGCGGCCAGTCCAGAATCCGGCGCCGGCAATGGGATTGTCGGTGAAGGGAAACTCAGCCGGCATCGCGGCGGAGAGCACGGCGTGGCGCTGCCACAGCAGGATCGCGATGGGCAGCGCCGTGGCCGCGCAGCCGTAAATCATCCTGCGCCAGTTGCGGCCGCAAACGATTTCGTAAAGGACGATCAGGCCGGGCAGCACCACCGCGCTTTCTTTCGAAAAGACGCCGGCGGCGGTGGCGCCCGCCAGCGCGATCCGCCACGCTGCGCTGCCGCTCCGCAGATAGCACACCAACCCCGCCAGCACGCCGAATCCGGCCAGCAGATCCGCGCGTCCGATCATGTTCGTCACCGATTCGGTGAGCGCCGGGTGCACGCCCCAGAGCAGCGCGATGCAAAACGCGGTTCGCCAAGCGCCGGTGAGCCGCAGCAGAAGCGCGAAGACCAGCAGAACATTGGCGGCGTGCAGGAAAAAATTGATCCAGTGATATCCGGCCGGGCGGTTCGCGCCGCCGAGCACGGCATAGTTGAACAGATAAGACAGAGTCGTCAACGGGCGATACAGCCCGCTTTCCCCGTGCGGCCACCAGTAGCTGTGATGAAGGATGAGCGAGACGTTTTCCGCCGTCGCCGCCTGAATGCGCGCATCGTCCAGCAGCAGCGTCTGGTTGTCCAGCGCGAATCCGGCGGAAAAAGAGTTGGAAAAAGCGGCGAGCACGGCCAGCACCAGCGCGGCGGCAGCGGGCAGGAGCGGGCGGCGCGAAACTTTTCGCGGCGGCGCGGCCGGAGAGGGTTTCTGGGTCCGCTTCAAGCGGCCATGCTAGCAGATCGGTCCGCGGCGGGTGAAGCAAGGCTTGGAGAGGCCGCCGCGCTGCCCGTACAATAAAAATGCGTGGTGATCTGGGGCATTTATTACGCCGCGGCGATGGTTACGGCGGGCGCGCTGGCGGCCTGGCTGCTCGGCTGGCCGGCGGGCATCCCGTTTTACCTTCTGGCTCTGTTTTGCCTGTATTTCTTCCGCGATCCGGAGCGGCGGATTCCCACCGGCGGCGTGGCCGTTTCGCCCGCGGATGGAAAAATCGTCGGCGTGGTTGCGGATCAGGCCGGCGCCCACCGCGTCAGCATTTTTCTGAACATTTTCGACGTTCACGTGAACCGCGCGCCGATCGCCGGCAAAATCGCCTGTATCCAGTATCAAAAAGGGCGGTTTCTGGCCGCGAGCAAGGAACAGGCCAGCCACTCCAACGAACAGAACATTATTACCGTGCAAGGCGACGGCACGCGCGTGGTGTTTAAACAGATCGCAGGCCTGATCGCGCGGCGGATCGTCTGCTATAAGAAGGTTGGCGACATCGTCGAGGCGGGCGAGCGCGTCGGCTTGATCAAATTCGGCTCGCGCGTCGATGTGTTTCTGGGGCCGGAATGGGAGGTTACGGTCCGCGCCGGGGAGCGCGTGGCCGCCGGTTCTTCGATCCTGGCCCGGCGGAGGGCGGCATGACGTTCCGCGACCGCCTGATCGACCCGCGGTCCCCCGACCGGCGCCCGCGGCGGGCCGCCTATGCGCTGCCGACTCTGTTCACCGCAGCCAACGTGTTTTTGGGCTTCTACGCGCTGCTCGCCGTCTTTCAGGGTTCCATCTTGTTCACCCAGGATCCCCCCGCGGCGGCGTTGCAATTCCGGTTCGCGGCGATGGCCATCGGCGCGGCGGTGTTTTTCGACGGGCTCGACGGGCGCATCGCGCGCATGACCAACACCACCAGCGATTTCGGACGCGAGATGGATTCTCTGGCCGACGTGATCACCTTCGGCATCGCGCCCGCCGCGCTGGCCTTCGCCTGGGGAGTTTATTTCGTCATTCCGGCCGATGGCGTGGCTCTGGAGCAGTTGCGCCGCGCCGGCTACTTTCTGGCGTTTCTGTTTTTGCTTTGCGGCGCGATGCGGCTGGCGCGCTTCAACATTCAGAAGAACCCGGTGCCCAAAAATCCGGGCCGGGCCGACCGGAAGTATTTTGTGGGGCTGCCGATTCCCGCCGCCGCCGGGGCGCTGGCCAGCATCGTCTACGCCTGCGACGGCCAGCCGCTGGCCTGGTGGATTTTTTCGGTCGGCTGGCTGGTGCTGCTGGGCCTGCTCTCGTTCCTGATGGTGAGCACCTGGCGCTATCCGAGCTTCAAGGACCTGAGCCTGCTGCGCCCGCGCTCGCCGCTGATTTTCGTGCTGCTCGGGGTGGTGATTTACGTCATCTGGAATTTCTCGCAGCCGGCGCTGCTGCTGATGGCGTTGTTCTATGTGGGCAGCGGAATCGTGATCCGGATCGGCGGTCTGGTTCGCCGCCGCTTCCGGCCGGCGCCGCCGCGCGAGGCGGAGCATCCGGCGGGTTGAAGCGCCGGCGGTTCCGCGATGGAAGAGGTAACTGTGTCCGCGAAACATCAAGACCTGGTGGCCGTCGTCGGCGGCGATACGCTGCTGGCGCGCGAGATCCGCGACCTGCTGAGCGGCGCCTCTCCGCCGCCGCGCGTGCAGTTGCTCTCCGCCGCCGGCGACGGCGCCGCGGCGTTTTCCAACCAGGACGACGAAGCCGCCATCCTGGCGCCGCTGGCGGCGGAGAATCTGGAGGGCGCGCGGGTCGCGTTTCTGGCCGGATCGCCGGCCTCCAGCAGGCGCGCTTTTAAAATCAATCCGCCGGGCGGGCCGGTCCTGATCGACGCCACCGCCGCGCTGGAGGAACGTCCCGAGGCGCGGCTGCGCGCGCCGTGGGCCGAAGCGGTCAAACCGGCGGTGTCGCGCGTGCAAGTGATCGCGCATCCGGCGGCCATCGCGCTGGCGATGCTGCTGCCGCGGCTGGCCAAAATCGCGCCGATCCGCCGTTCGATCGTGCACGTCTTCGAACCGGCGAGCGAGCGCGGCCGGCGCGGCCTGGAAGAGCTGCAAAAACAAACCGTGGCGGTTCTGTCCTTTCAGAAGATGCAGAAGGAGGTCTTCGACGCGCAGCTCGGCTTCAATCTGCTGGCCCGCTACGGGGAGGAGGCGCTGGAGGCGCTGGAGCTGATCGAGCAGCGGCTGGAACGGCATCTGGCGTCGCTGCTGGCCGAGCATCCGGGCACTCCGATGCCGTCGTTGCGGCTGATCCAGGCGCCGGTATTTCACGGGCACAGCTTTTCGGTGTGGACCGAATTTCAACAGAATCCCGGCGCCCGCGCGATCTCGGCGGCGCTGGACGGCTCCGGAATCGACGTGCATCCGGATGAGCCGCCCAATCATGTGGACGTCGCGGGCATCTCCGGCCTCAGCGTGGGCGCGATCATGGAGGACCGGAACTCGCCGCGGGCCTGCTGGCTGTGGATGGCGGCCGATAACCTCAAGCTGACCGCGGAAAACGCGATCGCTGTGGCGGCGGAGATCGCATGAAGGGCGTACTGGCGGCGGCGCTCGCTCTGGTCTCCTGCGGCTATCACGTCGCCGGGCACACCAGCGTCCTTCCCCAGACCGCCCACACCATCTGCATTCCGGCGTTTAACAATGCGACGGTGCATTACAACATCACCGACCGTCTTCCGGAGGCGATCGCCCGGGAGTTCATCGCACGCACGCCCTATCGCATCGTCCCCGACCCCAACACCGCAGACCTGGTGCTGCGCGGCACGGTGCTGAACTACATCGCCGGCGTGGCGGTGGTCGATCCGGCCACCGGACGCGCCACCGCGACGGATCTGCACGTGTTTTTGAAAATCGAGCTGGTCGAGCGCGCCACCGGCAAGGTGCTGTATTCCCGCCCTTCCATGGACGCGCGCGAGCGCTACGAGGTGAGCGAAAACGAGCAGCAATATTTCGACGAAAGCGGGCCCGCGGTGGATCGCCTGGCGCGGTTCGTCGCGCAGCAGGTGGTCAGCGGCATTCTTTCCGGCTTCTGATGACTGCGGACCAATTTTTGGAGCGCCTCGCCCGGCACGGCCCGGAGGCGGCCTACCTGTTTCTGGGCAAGGAACCGTTTCAGCGGGAGCGCGCGCGGCGGGCGCTGCTTGAGGCGGCGCTGGGCGCCGGGGATCGCCAATCGGGTTTTTCCCATCATGATCTGGATGAGGAAACGCTCGCCTCGGCGCTGGACGACGCGCGGTCGTTATCGTTGTTCGCCTCCCGCCGCGTGATCTGGATTTCCAGCGCGGAAGCCGCCATTCCGCGCGGGGACGCCGAGGCCGCCGCGCCCGCGCTCGCCGAATATCTGCGGGAGGCGCCGCCGGCAACGGTGGTGGTGATCGAATGCAGCCGCTACGGCTTCGAGGGCGACGACAAACCGAAGATGGAGCGCGTGCGGAAATTTTATTCCGCGATTCCGGCCACGGTCGAGTTCCATCCGTATTCGCCCGAAGCGGCGCGCGCGGCGGCGCAGCAGATGGCGCGCGAGGCGGGATTGCAGATCGGTCCGGCGGAACTGGCGTTGCTGCTGGAAGCCACCGCCGGCGACCTGGCGCGAACCGCCGTCGAGATCGAAAAACTGCGGCTGTTTGCCGGAGCGCGGAAGGTAGCCGCCGAAGATATCGAAACTCTGGTCGCCGACGCGCAATCGTCGACCATCTTCGCGCTGGTGGCGGCGCTGGGCCGCGGCGATCGCGCGCGCGCGCTGGAGATTCTGGACGCGCTCTCCCGCGGCGGCGAGTATATGCCGCTGGCGCTGGGCTTTCTGGCGGCGCAGTTCCGCATGGCGCTGGCGGCGCGCGAGGCGGGCCTGCGCAGCGCGCCGCAGATCCAGGCGCACTTTACCCGCCTGGGCGTGCGAATGTGGCCGCAGCGCGCCCGCGAAATCGAACAGACCGTCCAGGCGTTTCCCCAAGAGCGGCTGAAACACGCCATCGTGAAGGTGTTTGAGGCGGACCGGGCCCTGCGGGAGGCGCGTCCGGACGACCGCCTGGTGATGGAGGAGATGATCTTCGCGCTGACCCGGTAAGTTCCGGCCGCGCGGATCAGGCCGCGACCGTGAGTTTGCGCAGGCGGAGAGTCAGGCGGCTCTTATAACGCGCCGCGGTATTCTTTTTGATGATGCCCCACTTGGCGGAGCGGTCGATGAGAGAAAACGTCTTCGGCGCCAGAGCGGCGGCCGCGTTGGCGTCCTTGGCGTCGAGAAGCCGGCGCATGGCGCGGATCTGGTGACGAAGGCGCCTGCGGCGGGTGCGGTTGATTGCCGTCCGCCGCTCGGCGATGCGCACACGTTTGAGCGCGGATACAGTATTAGCCATCGGAATCTTTAATTTATCGCAGGCGAGCCGGCGGCGTCAACCGGCCTCACCGAGGCGTGCGTTTATAATGAAAGTTCGCCCTCGATCCGGCCCGCCATGCGTCAATCTCATGTCGCCATTATCGGAGCGCCGATGGATCTTGGCGCCGGCCGCCGCGGCGTCGACATGGGGCCCTCGGCGATGCGCCTGGCCGGACTGAACGAAAAACTGGCCTCGCTCGGCTATGAAGTCGAGGATCTGGGAAATATCGCGGTGGAGCAGCCGGAAAAACTGCCGGTGGGACCGGCCAATGCGCGCTATCTTCCGCAGATCGCGCACACCTGCGCGCGGCTGGCGCAGATGGTTCGCGGCGCCATCGAGGAAGGGCGCGTGCCGCTGGTGCTGGGCGGCGATCATTCGGTGGCGATGGGAACGGTCGCCGGCGTGGCCGCTCATTTTCGCGGGTGCGGGGAAAAGATCGGACTGATCTGGGTGGATGCGCACGCCGATATGAACACGCCCGAGTCGAGCCCCAGCGGCAACGTCCACGGCATGCCGCTGGCGGCCTTGGTCGGATTCGGCGCGCCGGAGTTGACCGAGCTCGGCGGATTCGCGCCCAAGGTCGAACCCGCCTCGGTCGCCATCGTGGGCTTGCGCAGCGTGGACGAAATCGAGCGGCAAAACGTGCGCGGCGCCGGCGTGCACGCCTTCACCATGCGCGATATCGACGAGCGCGGCCTGCGCAGCGTCATGCAGGAAGCCATCGAACACGCCGCGCGCGGCGCCGCCGGATTCCATCTGTCTTTCGATATGGACGCGGTGGACCCCCAGGAGGCGCCCGGGGTCGGCACGCCGGTGCGCGGGGGGATCACCTACCGCGAAGCCCATCTGGCCATGGAGATCGTAAACGATTCGCGCCGGATGGTCTCCATGGAGATGGTGGAAGTGAATCCGGTGATCGACGAAGCCAACCGCACGGCGCTGTTAGCCGTCGAACTGATCATGTCGGCGATGGGAAAGAGAATTTTGTGAAGACCAGAGTCGCGGTGATTTATGGAGGACGGACCGGCGAACACGAGGTGTCGCTGCGCTCGGCCGAATCGATCCTGGCGGCGCTCGACCGCCAGCGCTACGAGGTCGAGCCGATCTTCATCACCAAGGACGGCCGCTGGGAGCCGCGCGCAATCCGGCCCGAGCCTGGCGGAAATCCCGGAATCGACGTCGTCTTTCCCGTGCTGCACGGCACCTTCGGCGAGGATGGAACCGTGCAGGGTCTGCTCGAACTGGCGGATCTCCCCTACGTCGGCGCGGGCGTGCTCGCCTCGGCGGTTTCCATGGATAAGGAAGTCATGAAGCGGCTGATGCGGGAACGCGGTCTGCCCGTCGCCGATTATGTGGCGGTGCGCCGCGGCCGGTTCGACCCGCGCGAGCTCTGCGGAAAACTCCCCTTTCCGGTATTCGTCAAACCGGCGAACTTGGGATCTTCGGTGGGAATTTCCAAGGCGAAAAATTGCGAGGAACTGGCCGCCGCGCTGGAGCTGGCCGCGCAATTCGACCGGAAAATCCTGATCGAGCGAGGCATAAAGGGCCGGGAATTTGAGTGCTCCGTGCTGGGAAACGACGACCCCGTCGCGGCGGTCCCCTGCGAAATTCTTCCCTCGCGCGAGTTTTACGATTACGAGGACAAATATCTTCTCAATCAGGCGGAAACAGTTCTGCCCGCGCATTTATCGCCGAAGCAAACCGCCGAAGTGCAGCGCCTCGCGGTCGAATGCTACCGGGCGGTGGATTGCGAAGGCATGGCGCGCGTCGATTTTCTGATGGAGGAAGCGACGGGCAGATTCTTTATCAACGAGATCAACACCATTCCCGGGTTTACATCCATCAGCATGTATCCGAAAATGTGGGAAGCGAGCGGCCTCGCCTATCCGAAGCTGATCGACCGGCTGATTGAGCTGGCGGTCGAGCGGCATCGGCAAAAGCAGTCGACGCGTTACAGCCGGTAGGTTCCCTCATGCTCCTTCACGCGCTGCTCCTTTGTATTCTCGCCGCCGACAATCCCGACCCGGCCGGCAAGACCGCGGCCGATCTGAAAAAGGTCATCGACGTATTCGTAGCCGCCAGCGAACAGGAGGCCGATCCGGTGGATCCCGCTGTCGCCTTTTATCAGGGCGCGATTCCCGGGATGCTGCGCACGCTCGATCCCCACTCGACATTTTTCGATCCCGATCAGTTCGCGCAGTTGAAGCAGATGGAAAAAAGCGAGCAGAAGGGATTCGGCAGCATCGTCAGCGTTCTGCCCGGGCGGGTGATCGTGCTGCAAGCCCTGCCGGGCACTCCCTCCGCCAAGGCCGGACTTTCGCCCGGCGACGAGATTCTGGCGATTAACGGGTACGTTCTGGCGCGGCTGGAATTCGAGCAGTTGGTGCAACTGCTGGGCCAGGCGCGGCAACGGCCGGCGTCGATTCTGGTCCGGCGCCCGGGAAACGCGAAGCTGCTGGAAATGACGCTGACGCCGGAGATCATGCAGTCGCCCAGCGTCGACCGGTCCTTCACCCTGGACGGCGATATCGGCTACCTGCGCGTCACCAGCTTTGACGAGAACACCGGCAAGTTGATCCGGGAGACGATCGAAAAACTCGGCGGCGAAAAACTGAAAGGGCTGATTCTCGATCTGCGCAATAATCCGGGCGGAGCCGTGGAGGCGGCGGTGGAGACGGCGTCCCTGTTCCTCCAGCCGGATCAGTTGATTTTCACGGTGAAGGGCCGCACCAAGAAGACGGAAGAGGTGCGCGTCGCCAAGGACGCCAAGCCCTACCAGTTTCCGCTCGCCGTTCTGATCAACGCCAGAACCGCCAGCGCCTCCGAGATCGTCACCGGCGCCTTGCAGGATCACGACCGCGCCCTCGTGCTGGGCGAGCCCAGCTACGGAAAAGGACTGGTGCAGAGCGTCTATCCGCTGTCGCACGACACCGGCGTCGCGCTCACCGTCGCGTTTTATTACACCCCGAGCGGCCGCTCCATCCAGCATCCGCTCCAGGGCGGCACGCTCGAGGAGCCGACGCGCGCGCTGAATGGGGTTTATAAAACCGACTCCGGCCGGCCGGTGCGCGGCGGAGGCGGCATCCAGCCCGATGAAGTCGTTCCGCCGCCCGAAATGGACCGCCTGAAAATGGTGCTGGACGCCAGCGGATCGCTTACCGTGTTCGCGGGCGAGTATATCCGCTCGCACCAGGTGAAGGAAGATTTCGAAGTGACCCCGCAGATGCTGGATGAGCTGAAGACATTTCTTTCCGAACGCCGCATCCAGCCCGGAGTGAATGAATGGCTGAGCCATCGCGATTGGATCCAGAGCCGGCTGAAGCAGGAAATTCTCACCCTCGGCGTCAGTGTCGCCGCCGGCGACCGGATCGAGTTGCAGCGCGATCCGGTGGTGCAGGAAGCGCTGAAGAAACTCGCCCGGCGGCCCTAGCGAGACCGCCGGAAAGCAGCTAATCCTTTTTCGCCGGCTCGACTTTCAGCCTCATTCCATCCCGCGCGACGACGCGGACTTCGGCACCCGCCTGGACCGGCTGATCCGACAGGGCGTCCCAATATTCTCCGTGGACGAAAACCTTGCCCGCCGGATCGAGCGCCGTCCGCGCCTGCCCGATCTCGTTCAATACGCCGCCGTCGGCCAGCAGAGCCTTGTTGCGCCGCGCACGCACCACCAGCGTCACCAGAAACATGGTGATGGCCGCGAAGGGCAGCGTCACGGCCAGCGCGGTGGAAAGATGGATGCGCAGCTCCGGCGGGCCGTTGATCAGCAGCAGCGCGCCCAAAATCATCGAAACCGCGCCGCCGGCTCCCAGGATTCCGTGCGAGGCGAACTTCGCTTCCAGCGCGAACAGCACAATCGCCAGGATCAGCAGCGCCGCGCCGATCCAGTTGATCGGCAGCACCGCCAGCCCCGACAATCCGAGCAGCACCAGAATCGCGCCCGCGATCCCCGGCAGAATCAATCCCGGCGAGCTGAACTCCACGTAGATGCCCAGCGCGCCGAGCACCAGCAGAATGAAGGCGAGGTTCGGATCGGCGACCGCGCCGATGATCCGCTCCCGCGCGGTTTCCTCGTAGGCCGCCACCTCAGCCCCGGCCGTGCGCAGGATCTCAGTCCGCCCGTCGAAGCGGGTGATCCGGCGGCCGTCGAGCGCGGCCAGCAGCGCCGCTTCATCCGGCTCGATCAGGTCGGCCAGATGATCGTTCAGGGCTTCCCTGTCGGTCCACGACTTGGCTTCGCGAACCGCTTTTTCCGCTTCGTCGGCGTTGCGCCCGCGCTTGAGGACGATGCTGCGCAGCCAGGCCGAGGCGTCGTTTTCGACCTTCTTGCGCATCACGTCATCCATCTGGCCTTCGAGCAGCACGGGCGAGGCCGCGCCGGTATTGGTGCCGGCCGCCATCGCCGCCACATCGGCCGCTTCCAGCAGAAAGAATCCAGCCGAAGCCGCGCGGCCGCCGCTCGGGGTGACGTAGGCGATCACCGGCGCGCGCGAGGCGATCATCGCCGAGGTGATCTCGCGGCTGGCGTCGAGCAGACCGCCGGGCGTGTTCAGCCGCAGCAGGACCGCCGCCGCGTTTTCGCGCTCCGCTTCCGCGATCGCGTGCTTGAGGATTTCCGCCGTGACCGGATGAATCATCCCGTCGACATTCACGGCAATGATCTTCGGCGCCGCCCATAGCGGCAGGGCGGAGAACGCCAGAACCATGGCCCGGATGCTCATACGCGTCCCGTACCTAGAATAGCGCTGGGTTACCCTGGAAGACGAACGTGCCATTTGAAAAAATTCTGGTGCGGGCGACCAATTGGGTGGGCGACGCGGTGATGTCGCTGCCGGCGCTGCGCGCTCTGCGCGAAAAATTTCCGCGCGCGGAGATCGCCATCCTGGCCAAACCGTGGGTTGCGGATCTGTATCGCAGGGAGCCGTTCTGCAACCGGCTGATTCCCTACACGGCCCGTACGTTCACTGAAAAATTTCGCGCCGCGCGCGCGCTGCGCCGCGAGGGTTTCGATGCCGCGATTCTGTTGCAGAACGCCTTTGAGGCGGCGGCGCTCGCCTGCCTGGCGGAAATCCCGGAGCGGATCGGCTACGCCCGCGACGGGCGCGGTTTTCTGTTGACGCGCGCGGTCCAGACGCCGCCAAAAGGCCCGCACGAGCGGTTCTATTATCTGGAACTGCTGCGGCGGGCCGGCATTTTGGACCGGATTCCGGAAAGCGGCGCGATCCGGCTCGAGGGAGCGCGGGAGGCGCGCGAGGCGGGCCGCGGGCGATTTCGCAAGCTCGGCCTGGGCGAGACGGTGATCGGCGTCAGCCCCGGCGCGGCGTTCGGATCGGCCAAGCGCTGGCCCCCGGAGCGATTCGCCGAAGCGGCCAATCAGGTTGCGGGCGAGCTCCGCGCGGCGGTCGCCATCTTCGGATCGAAGGACGAGCGTGATCTGTGCGCCGGCGTGGCCGCGGCGATTCGCGGTCCGGTCAAGAACTTCGCGGGAGAAACCTCGCTTTCTGAATTTATCGATCTGGCCGCCGCCTGCCGCGTTTATCTGACCAATGACTCCGGCGCCATGCACATCGCCTCCGCGCTGGGCGTGCCGACGGTGGCCGTTTTCGGCGCGACGGATCCGATCGCCACGGGGCCGGCCGGACCGCTGGCGCGCATCGTTCGCGAGCCGGTGGAGTGCAGCCCCTGCCTCAAGCGCGAATGCCCCATTGATCACCGCTGCATGACGCGCGTCGAGCCGGCGCGGGTGGCGCGGGCCGCGCTCGAACTGGTCAAATAGGAGAAAGATGGATACGCGAACTAAAATCGTGGGCGAGCAGGAGGCGCTTCGTCTTGCCGCCGCCGGCGCCATCGTGGTCCGCGGCTATTTCGACCCGCTGCTGGCCGAGCACGCCGAACGGCTGGCGCAGGTCAAGCCGGGCGGGGCCAAGCTGCTGGTCGCCATCGCCTCGCCGGCCGATCCGCTGCTTCCCTCGCGGGCGCGTGCCGAGCTGGTCGCCGGACTTCGCGTGGTCGATTACGTAACGGAAGCCAACATCGCTCCGCAAATTTGTTTCGAACAGGAAGACGCCGCGCGTTTTCAGCGCCTGGCGCGGCGCGTGCGCGAGCGGCAGAGAGCCGCCGCGGCGTCGTAAATCCGGATGGACACGTTTCGCATCCTGGTGGTCAGGCTCGGCGCGATGGGCGACGTGATTCACGCGCTCCCCGGGGCCGCCAGCCTGAAGCATGGTTTTCCCGGCAGCCATGTGACGTGGGTCATCCGGCCGCGATGGATGCCGCTGCTTGAAGGCAATCCTTTCGTCGATGAGGTGATCCCGCTGGAGCGCACCGTGCGGGGCATCCGCCGGGCCTGGCGCAAGCTCCGCGCGCGGCGCTTCGATCTGGCGGTGGATTTTCAGGGCCTGCTGCAATCGGCGATGGTGGCCGCGGCCTCGCGCGCCGACCGGATCGTGGGGCTGCATCGGTCGCAAGCCTGGGAGCGGTGGGCAGCGCTGTTCTATTCCAGCGAAATCCTCACCGGCTCGGCTCATGTGGTGGAGCGCAATCTGGAGCTGGCGGCAGCCGCCGGCGCCTCCAGCCTTCTGCGCGTCTTCCCCATCCCGGCCGGATCCCCCGAAGGAGAGCTGCCGCGGGAAAAATTCGTGCTCGCCAGCCCCCTGGCCGGGTGGGGATCGAAGCAATGGCCGGTCGAATATTACCAGGAACTCGCCGCGCGCCTGGACGTGCCGCTGGTGGTCAACGGGCCGCCGGAAGCCGCGCCGTCGCTGGAATCGATTCGCGGAGCGCACGTTCATCTTTCCGGGCTGCGGGGATTGATTCACGCCACGCGCCTGGCGCATGCCGTCGTCGGCGTGGATAGCGGCCCGATGCATCTGGCCGCCGCGCTGTCAAAACCCGGCGTGGCCATTTTCGGCCCCACCGATCCCGCGCGCAACGGTCCCTACGGCGGATCGCTGCGCGTTCTGCGCAGCCCGGCCGCCTCCACCACGTATAAGCGCAACGCGCCCGATCACGACATGCGCGCCATCACGCCCGCCATGGTCGCCGAGGCGCTGGCCGCGGCGGTGTGCCCGGCGTGAGTTTTCCCAAGCCGTATGCGGATGCGGTGGCCAGGCTCCGCGTGCCCTTCGGATTTCTTCTGGTGGCGGCGTTCGTCTGGTTTTCCGCGCCCACCCGGACATCGCTGGAAGCGGGATTGCCCGTTTCGCTCGCCGGGCTCGCTCTGCGCGCCTGGGCCGCGGGGCATCTGGAAAAGAATCTCGCGCTCGCCGCCAGCGGTCCCTACGCGCACGTCCGCAATCCTCTCTATCTGGGTACGCTGGCGGCCGCCGCCGGATTCGCGATCGCCGCGCGGCGCTGGGAGTTGGCCGTGCTTTTCGCCGTTGTCTTCCTGCTGGTCTACCTGCCCGCGGTGGAGCTGGAGGAGCAGCATCTGCGGTCGCTGTTTCCCGATTACGCCGATTATGCCCGGCGCGTTCCCAAGTTCGTGCCGCGCCTGGCCGGAAACAGTTCGCAACATTTCCGGTGGTCTCTGTACATCCGCAACCGGGAGTACGAGGCGCTCGCCGCATTTCTGGCCGGCGCCGCGGTGCTGGTCTGGAAGGCCGCCCGTTGAGCCGGCGGGCGGCGCGGCGGCGCGTGGTTGCGTATTCTTAAGGGGATGCCCGCCGCGGCGCGCCACAAACTGCTTCGCGTTCTCGGCGCCGGATTCGCCGTCGCGGTCATCGTCGGGGCGGTCATCGGCGTTGGAATCCTGCGCATTCCCGGCGAAGTCGCCGCGCATCTTGCCAGTGTCCCGCTGATTCTGGCGGTGTGGCTTGCCGGCGGCGTCTACGCGCTGCTGGCCGCCGTATCGGTCACCGAGCTCGGCACGATGCTTCCGGAAACCGGCGGCTATTTCGTCTTTTCGCGCCGCGCCTTCGGAGATCGCATCGGATTCACCGTCGGCTGGACGGATTGGATTGGCCAAACCTCCGCCATCGCCTATGCCTCGGTCGCCTTCAGCGAATTTTTCTCCGCGCTCTTCCCCTCCTTTGCCGGACGAGAATCGGTGATCGCGGTTGCGGTGATCGCCGCCTTCGGCGCGCTGCAATGGTGCGGGATCCGCGCCAGCAGCCGCGTCCAGCAGATGGCCAGCCTCATCAAGGCGGTCGCTTTCCTGGCGCTGGTCGCCGCCTGTTTTCTCTACGGCGGAAATAGGCCGGCCGCGCCCGCGCCGATCCGCGCCGAGCCGCTTTTCGTCGCCGCCATCCTCGCCGCCCAGGCGGTCGTGCTCACCTACGACGGCTGGTACGAAGCGCTGTACTTCACCGAAGAGATCAAGGACCCGGTGCGCCAGCTTCCGCGCTCGATGATCGGCGGCGTGGCGGTGGTGATGCTGATTTACCTGCTGGTCAACGCCGCGCTGGTGTACGTTCTGCCGCCCGGCGAGCTGGCCGGATCGAAGCTGCCGGCCGCCGCCGCCGCGCAGCGCCTGTTCGGCGCATCCAGCGGCGCCTGGATCACCGCGCTTTCCCTCATCTCTCTTCCGCCCATGATCAACGCCGTCATGCTTTGCGCGCCGCGCATTCTCTTTGCCATGGCGCGCAGAGGCCTGTTTCCGCCGCGCATGGCCGAGGTGAGCGGGCGCGGCAACCCGGATTGGGCGCTGCTGGCCACCGTCGCCCTGGCGGTCGGGCTCGCGGCCAGCGGCACGTTTCGCACGCTGATTGCCGTCGCCAGCGTGATTTTCATCGTGAATCACTGCTTCGCGCTCACCGCTCTTTTCGTCTTGCGCCGCCGCGAGCCGGCGCTCGAACGGCCGTTCCGCGCCTGGGGCTATCCCTGGATCAGCGCCGCGGTTCTCGCCACCGCGCTGGCCCTGGTCGCGGGATCCTTCTACAGCGACCCGCGCCACAGCCTGTACGCCGCCGCCCTCATCGCCGCCAGCTTTCCCGTTTACCTGCTCTTCCGCCAAGCGCGGCCATTATACTGAAGAATTGCCGCGATTCTGGCTGTTTTTCCCGCTTCTGGCGCTGTATCTGCTCGGCCTGGGGAGCGCCGGTTTTCTGGCGCCGGACGAGCCTCGCTACGCCTCCATCGGCCGCGAGATGGCGCGCACCCACGATTTCATCACCCCGGTGCTCGACGGAGCGCCGTGGTTTGAAAAACCGCCGCTGCTTTACTGGATGATCGCGCTCGGCCGCCTGGCCCGGCTGCCCGATGAATGGGCCGCGCGCCTGCCGGTCGCGCTGCTCAGCATCGCGTTTATCGTATTTTTCTTCCACCTGGTCGCGCGCGAATTTTCCCCGCGCCTGGCCCTCGCCGCCTCGACCATTCTCGCCACCTCCGCCGGCTGGCTGGCCTACAGCTACGTCGCCGTGACCGATCTGCCGATGGCGGCGTTTTTCACCGCGGCGATGCTGCTCGCGCTTTTTGGGGAAGTTCTGCCGGGCAGGCGCGCGCATGGATTTATCGCCGGCGTTCTGCTCGGCCTGGCCATTCTGGCCAAGGCCTTCGTGCCGGCGGTGCTGTTCGTCCCCGCGTTTCTGATCGCGCGCGGCAAGCGTCTGGCGATTCTCGCCGGTTGCCTCGCCGCCGCCGCGCCCTGGCATCTGCTGTGCTGGGCGCGAAACGGCAGCGCGTTCTGGCGGGATTATTTCTGGAAACAACAGGTTCTGCGCTTCTCTTCGCCGGAGTTGCAGCACGTGCAGCCGGTCTGGTTTTATCTTCCAATCCTGCTGGCCGGCCTGTTCCCCTGGACGCCGCTGGTGGGTCTGCTCGCGCGAAAAAAATTGTGGGACGACGTCCGCCTCCGGTTTTTTGCCGTGTGGCTTTTGTTCGCGCTTGCGTTTTTCTCGATCGCGAAAAACAAATTGCCCGGTTATGCGCTCCCGCTGCTGCCGCCGCTTGCGATCGTGCTCGCCGCGGGAATCGAAAAGGCCGGAGCGGCGGCGAAGTGGTGGCTGGCCTCCGCCATGCTGCCGCTGCTGCTGCTGCCGATGATCTCCGCCGCGCTGCCGGCGGCGCTGCTTTCCGGATTTCGCCGCGCCCGCTTCGCCGCGTTTCCGGCCCTGCCGTTTCTGATCGCCGCGGGCGTTGTCTGGTGGCTCTTCTGGATGGAGAAGCCCAATCTGGCGATGATCGCCGCCGGAATGGCGGTGCTGTTCGGCGTCACCTATCTTAAAGGCACCACCCTGCCGGCGCTCGACCGCCAGGTTTCGGTCCGCGCTTTCTGGCGCGCGCATCGGGCGGAAATCGGCAGCGCCTGCCTCGCCCCGGACCTTCGCCGCGAGTGGGTGTATGGCCTGAATTATTATGCCGGCCGCAGCCTGCCTGCCTGCGGCGAATCGGCGGCGCCCTATGCCATCTCCGCGGACCTGGCGATCCGCGCCAGAGATTCCCGCTGAGCTTCGCTCCAAGCGCGCGGAGGCGGAATCCGCGGCTCAAAAAGTTCAGTTGGCCGGCTTTAGCGTAAACACTTTTTCCGCCACCGAATCGATTTTCGCGCGCGAATAGAAAATCGGAAAATACTTGCCGCGCGCCCACAGTTCGTACAGGTCGCGATAGTGCGGATCGTCGGGGTCGCCGGACTGGCCCGGATTATTCAAACCTACGGAGTTGTCCCAATCCCCGGTATCGGCGATCATTTTGAACGATCCGCCGGAGGTTTGATTATCGCCGCCGCCGGTCGCAGTTACGGTGTAGCTGTCGCCGCCGCGCGGGAAATGGCCGACGTCAAATTTGTCGCGCAGATCCGGGCGCACCGCGTCGCTCATCGGGCTCAAGATGCGCGCGTAGTGATAGGCTCCGAGCGTCCATTTTTCCATATCCGGGCCGAGCCGGCGGGACAACTCCTCCACCGCTTCTTCCAGACTCCTGACCAGAAGAGCGTTCCGGCCGGCGATGGGATCGCTTCCAAAGCGTCCGTCCGGCGCCTGCATCCAGCTCACGATGCGCGTCATCGGCGGCGTTCCGATAAAGGCCCGCGCTTGCTTGGGAACCACCACTTCGCGGACATTCGCCAGCAGGCGCCGCTGGAACATCTCGTAAATCCCGGCCGCGACGGAATCGCGGTCGAGCCAAAAATTCCAGTGCAGCAGCCGCTCCGCCGCTTTTTGCGCCGCAGTGCTGGCGATATCGAGATCGGCCAGCAGCGGCACCAGGCTGCGCGCCGGGATCGACAGATTATTGTTCTGAAGCTGGACCATATCGGCCACCGAAAATTTGCGGCCGGAGCCCAAAACCTCTGCGACGCTTTGGGCGCGGTAGGGATCGGCCCAGGTGTAATGCAGCGCTTCCTTATACGGCCAATCCGGCGGGATCTGGTATTCGTTTGAGGTGTTATAAAAACCTTTTTGTGGATTCAGGACGTTCGGCAGGGCCTTGATGGGAAGATAGCCGTCCCATTCATAACGGCCGTCGCCGGGGACCGGAACCAGGCCGCTCCAGTTCGGCCGCTGCGGCGCGATGCCCACCGCCTGATAGCCGATGTTGCCGTCGCGATCGGCCCACAACATATTTTCGGCGGGAATGCGGCTATAGGCGCAGGCGTCGCGGAACTCCCGCCAGCTATGCGCCTGGTCCATGCGCAGGCTCGCCAGATAAGGAGCCCCGCCGATCTCCCGCCAGGCCGCGCGCACGGCGTAGGCTTTATGATGCGCCCGGTCCTCGAACACCACGGGGCCATGCCGGGTGTACTTCAGCTCGACCGCAACCGGGGATTCGCCTTTCACCGGAATCGTTTCACGGACGATGTCCATGGATTCCCACTCGTTCCGATAGCGATATTGGTTGGGGTTTTCCGGATTGGTGTCGTAGACGTAGAGGTCCTCGCTATCGGTGCCGAAAATCGTCAGACCCCACGCGCCGAAATCGTTATGCCCGATGGAGACGCCGGGAAGCGCGGGCTCGCCGCCGCCGATCACGTTCCAGCCGGGCGCCACCAGATGCACCCAATAGCGCAGCGACGGCGCTTCCTGCACCCGGTGCGGATCGTTCATCAGCAGCGGATAGCCGCTTTCGGTAAGTCCGCCGCTCACCACCCAGTTGTTGCTGCCGATATCCTCCCGGCGCCGGCTGAGGTCGACCGGGGAGAACGGCAGTTCGAGCCGCGCCGTGTTTTTCGGATTGCGATATTCCGCCACCAGCTCATCGGGTGTGAACTTGAGTGGCGTGCGATAGGCGCGGTAAAGATCCAGAATGTCCTTGGTCAGCAGTGAGGCGTCGATGGCGGGGTCAATTTCGAGGTTCGGATTCGCGGGCTGGAAATAGTCGATATCCTTCACCTTTCCGGCGCCGATGGCGCGCACCGCCAGCGCCATGTTCAGCTCCTGTTCGATATTGCCGAGCAGGCCGTTGAAGCGCGAAATGACGACGGCGCTGGTCCATCTGCCCGGCTGGATGCCAAGCATCTTGAAATCGAGGGGCAGCAGCGAGGGGTTGCGCTCGGTTTCCGCGATATAAGCGTTAATTCCCTCGACGAAGGCGGCGATGATCGCACCGCCGCGCGGATGATACCAGTTCAGCTCCTGATTGAGATCTCCGCGAAAGCGGAAAAGCCGGTTGCCGATATCGCGCTTCAGCTCTTTTTTGCCGAGAATTTCCGCCACCGTTCCGGTCGCCTGGCGCCGCCACATTTCGAGCTGGAACAGACGGTCGCGCGCGACATTGTAGCCCTGGGCGAAGAACAGATCGTGCTCGTTCCGGGCGTAGATATGCGAGATGCCCCAGTGATCCTTGATGATTTCGACCGGCTGCTGGAGTCCGGAAAGCGAAAGCGTCTGCGAGGCGGGAGCCGTCCATCCGGGCGCGGCGAGCAGCAAGAGAACGGGCGCGACGAAGGTATTTCTCATCCGGGGCCTCCTGTCCGGCGCAGACGCCGCGGACCGCCGAAAGTTTGATTTTGAACGCGTTCCCGCGGCAGAAAAGCGGTTTTCATGCGCTTTTCCGTATTATCACGCAGGCGGCCGGCGGGCGAGAATAGCAGTTACCAATCGCGCAGGGACCGGCGAAACTCCCGCGCCTCGCGCCGCGCTTGCTCGCGCGCGCGAATGCGTTCGCGGCGCGCTTCCTCCCGCGCCTGGCGCGCCTCGCGCATCGCATCCATCCTCATCTGGAACGCTTCATGGCGCAGTTGCGCGGCTTCGCGCCGCATCTCGGCGCGAAAGCGGCGAGCCTCCGCCCGGCCATCGCAGGACGCCGCCAAGACCGGAATCGCCAGCAGCATGCTCAGAATCAACGCAAGCTTCATCCACCCTCCTTCGGGAGATAATACGGCGATTCCGCGATTTGGTTTCCTAAAAAATCACTTCACGGCGAGCCAGGCCAGAAACAGCCCGTCCGGCTCGACGTCTTCCCAATAGGAAATCGGCCGGCTGCGGACTTCGCGGCAATCCCGCGAAAGCAGCTTTTCGATCTGCTTGCGGGTGAACCACTGTTCCCATTGCGGAGTTTCGAGGCGTCCCCACGCCTCGCGATTCTTATCGATGATGACGATGCGGCCGCCGGGCTGGACGATGCGGCACAGCTCGGAGACGGCGCGCGGGATATCCACGGCGTGCTCGAGCGATTCGGTGGCGTAGGCGCCGTCGAAGGACGCGGAGGCGAAGGGTAGGCAGGTCATGGTCGCCGCAACGCGGTGAATGCCGCAGGGCACGCAGGCGAGCATGGCTTCGGCCAGATCGACGGCCACCACATCCGCGCCCGGATGTCTTTCTTTTACGATCCGCGCAAAGCGGCCTTTGCCGCAGCCGATATCGGCCACCCGGCGGCCCGCGGCGTCGCCTAAGTGTTCCAGCACCAGCTTGACGTGGAAAATCCGCGGATCGATGGTCGAGGGGTAATGCTCCTCGTCGGCGGCGGCGCGATTGAAGTATTCGCGAATCTCCGCCGGATCGATTTTGGACCGAAAGCGCGAAAGCCAGTTCACGCGCGGGTGAGGAAGATCGGCATACCGGCTTTGTTGGCGTAGCTGGGCCGGTAGCGGTCCGTGTTGTACATGGTGGCGACGTCCACTTTGCGCGGCCCCAGTTTGGGATCGGGAATCGGCACCATCGTGTAGCAGCCCGCCACCAGCGCCGCCATGGTCCCGCTCTGCCCTTTGAGCACCGCTTCAAGCGCCATGTTGCCGTAGGTGGTCGCGATCATTTTATCGACGAAGTCCGGTTCGCCGCTGCGCAGGTCGTAGGTCAGGTCGCTGACGATGCTTTCTTCGGCGGTGCGCTTGCGGATCTCCGCCGCCAGCGCCTCGCCGACGCTCATCTTTTTCCGATGCCCGAAGGCGTCCGGCTCGCCGTATTCCTGAATGGTATAGCCCTCCCATTTGGCGCCTTCCGAGATCACCAGAAGCACGTAGTTGCTGGGCGTGTCTCTCTTTTCGGTGAGCAGCAAATCGATCAACTTTTCAAGATTTACTTTGAATTCCGGGATGCAGCAGCGGATCGAGCTGACATAGGCGGTATAAAGCGCGGTAAATCCGGCGTCCCGGCCGAAAATGCGAAAAATCCCGATGCGCTCGTGCGATCCGACGGTGGTTCTCTGGCGTCCGATCGCCGCGGTGGCGCGGGTGATCGCGGTCGAAAATCCGATGCAATATTCGGTGTGCTGGACGTCGTTGTCCATGGTCTTGGGAATGCCGATCACCTTGACTCCCAGTTGATCGAGCCGCGCGGCGTAGCTGAGCGTGTCGTCGCCGCCGATGGCGATCAGGTAATCGAGCCTCAACCGCTCCAGATTTCGCAGGACTTGCGAGCTGAGATCCCAGGTGTCGCCGCTCTGCGGGAAGGTGCAGTTGGCGAGAAAATCGGGAAGTTTTTTCATCTTCGACGGATTGGTGCGCGTCGAATGCAGAACGGTTCCGCCGAAGCGGTCGATGGTGCGGGTGTTTTCGCGGTTCAGGGGCCAGATGTAATGTTCGACGCTTGCCGGATCGTCGAAGTTGAGATGGGTCAGGCCTTCCCAGCCGCGGCGGATGCCGATCACCTCGCAGTCGTTTTCGGTTCCACGGTACACCACGCCCTTGATGACGGAGTTGAGGCCCGGGACGTCTCCGCCTCCGGTGAGAATGCCGATGCGGCGAGTAGGCATGATTTATTTTACCGGACCCGCCGCACGGCTCCCCATTTCTAGTTGATGGATACCAGCGCCGAATTGGACGCGGCGCCGTCGATGGTGATCACCAGCGCATGGTCGCCCGCCGTCTGCTGCACACCGCCGCCCGCTGAAACCTGGCGTCCGGTGAGGGTCACGGCGCGAACGCCGTTACTGGCATCAACGGCCCTGGCGATTCCACCGCGCCAGGTAGGATTCCTCGGCCTGCGCGTCGATTTCGCGATTCAGCCCGGCGTTCCAGGCGGCCAGTTTTTGCTCCTTCAGCCGTTCGAGCAGGCGGAGATCGCGGCGCCTGGCGGCGAGCGTTTCCATCTGCGCGGCGAGGCGGCGGGCGCACTCGGCGCGCTGCGCCTCGAGCCGCGCGCGCTCGGCCAGAGTGAAGCGGTGAAAGTCGCCGAGGCGAATCAGGTCGGCCCCCGTGGCGCCGCGCGAGGCGATGTTTTTTTCCGCCTCGTCCCGGTCCCGGGCCAGCGCGTTTGCGGCCTCCTCCAAGGCGCGCAGTTCGGCGTACAGCGCTTCCAGTTTGGCTTCTTCCAGGCGCGCCTGCGCCCGCCGCCAATCGATGACGCGGGCCAGCGGGAAGTGGAACTTCTTCATGCCGTGTGGCCCGCCAGCGCGTTCAGCTTCGCGACCGTCTGCGCGATCGGTTCGCACACCTCCGGCTCCTGCCGCAAGAATTCAAGGAGCTTGGGACGGATGCGGATCGCCGCGTCGAGCTTGGGATTGGAGCCGGCGGCGTAGGCGCCGAGGTTAATGAGATCCTCCGAGCGCTGAAATTCGGCGAGCGCTTCCCGAATCTTGCGGGCGGCCTCGCGCTGCTGCGGCGGGGCGATGCGATGGGCCAGGCGGCTCACGGAATTGAGCACGTCAATGGCCGGATAGTGGCCGCGCGCGCCGAGCTCGCGCGAGAGAATCACGTGGCCATCGAGAATGGCGCGCGTGGCGTCGCAGACCGGCTCATTGAAGTCGTCGCCTTCGACCAGGACGGTGAAAAATCCGGTGATCGATCCGGTTTTGAAATTCCCGGCGCGTTCGAAGATCTTGGGCAGGAGGTTGAAGACGCTCGGCGTGTATCCTTTTTGCGAAGGAGGCTCGCCGGCGGCCAGCCCGATTTCGCGCTGCGCCATGGCCAGCCGCGTCACCGAATCCATCACCAGCAGGACGCTTTTGTTCTGATCCCGAAAATATTCGCTGATGGCCAGCGCGACGAAAGCGGCGCGGATGCGCAGCGGCGCCGGCATGTCGGAAGTGGCCACCACCACCACGCTGCGTTTCAATCCCTCGGCGCTCAGCTCTTTTTCAAGAAATTCGCGCACCTCGCGGTTGCGCTCGCCGATCAGGGCGATGACGCTCACGTCGGCGGAGTTGTGCCGCGCCATGGCGCCGAGCAGAGTGCTCTTGCCCACGCCCGATCCGCCGAAAATGCCCACGCGCTGGCCCTTGCCGATGGGCAGCAGGCTGTCGATGGCGCGCACGCCGGTAACCAGGGGCTCGGTGATGTGTTCGCGCTCCAACGGTCCGGGCGCGGCGGCGTACAGGTCGCAGGACGCTTCGGCGGCGATGGCCGGACCGCCGTCGATGGGCTTGCCGAAGCCGTCGATTACGCGGCCCAGCAGGCCGCCTCCGGCCTCCATCCGCGCCGCGTCCGGCCGGGCGATCACCAGATCGCCGGGCTGCAAGCCCCCGGTTTCCTCCAGCGGCATCAGCAGCACGCGGCCATCGCGGAAGCCGACCACCTGGGCGCGGACCGGCCTCTTTCCCGCCGCGCGAATCTCGCATAAATCGCCGAGCGCCGCGGCCGGACCATCGGAAGCCGCCAGCAGTCCCACCAGCTCGCGGATGCGCCCGGCCGAGCGCATGGTCTCGATGCGCGGCAGAGCGGAAACGTACTCTTCTAAAAACATGGCCGTTGCCGCGCGGGATCAACCCGATCTCCTTTTGACGATGTCCGCCAATCCGCGCTCGATTTCGGCCAGTTGGGTGTCGATGGAGGCGTCCATTTCGCCGCGCGAGGTTTCAAAGACCGCGCTGCCGGGCGGAAGCGACGCGTCGGCGCAGATTTCCAGGCCTTCCGGAAGCGACAGCTCCGCGCGGTGCTGCGAAAGCAGCGCCGCATCGGCGGGCGCGGCGCGAAGCCGCTGCGTTTCGCGCGCGTTGAGCTTATGAAAGGCGGCCATCACCAGACCCAGGATCGCTTCCGGATCGGTGGCGATCTCGCGATGCAGCACGCGGCGCGCGATGGCGAGGGCCAGTTTAACAGTGTCCTCCTCCACTTCCGCGCGAAAACGCCGGCGCAGCGCCGCCAGTTCGTTCGCAATCCGGTTGAACGCCGCGATTGCGGGCTCCAGCCGTTCGGCGGCGCGCTGCGCTCCCGCGGATTCTCCGGCGGCGTAACCTTGCTGATAGGCGGCCTGCACCCGCGATTCGAGCTCCTGGGCATCGGGCGCGGCGCCGGATTTGGCGGGCGCCGCGGCGGGAGCGGCCGCCGGGCCCGGACGCCAGGCGAGCGCCGACCGCGCGCGCGGCTCCCCGGCCTGAATGCGTTTACACGACATACTGTTCTCCCGCCGCGCCCTTCAGGCTGATGACGCCTTCGCTTTCCAGTTGCCGCACCACCGCGATGATCTGCTGCTGCGCCGCTTCCACTTCCTTGATCTTGATGGGACCCAGCGCTTCCATGTCTTCCTTCATCATTTCGGCGCCGCGCTGGCTCATGGCCTGCATCATGTGCCGCTTCATCTGATCGCTGGTGCCCTTCAGCGCCACCGTCAGGATTTTGCGGTCCACCTTGCTCAGCACTTCCTTCACCGATTCGGTGTCCAGCAGCAGCAGATCCTCGAACACGAACATCAAATGGCGGATGGTCTCGCCGACGGCGGGGTTGGCCTGCTCGATGTAGTCCAGAATCTCCTTGGCCGTGTTGGAATCCAGGCGGTTGACCATTTCGGCGACGGCGTGCACGCCACCATAGGCTTCGCGGCTCAGCTCGCCGATGGATTTGAGCTTGGCGCCGATCACGGTGGCGATCTTGGTGATGATTTCCGGGGAGATCTGATCCAGGCTGGCCATGCGCAGCGTCACATCGGCGCGCAAATCCGCCGGCAGCGAGCTGAGCAGCCCGGCGGCCTGCGATGGATTGAGGTGCGAGAGAATCAGCGCGATGGTCTGCGGATGCTCGCTGTGAATGAACTTGGCGAGCTGCTGCGGATCGGTTTTTTGCAGCGCGTCGAAGTTGATCGTCTCCGAGTTGAGGGTCTTGATCAGGCGGTCGAAAATTTTGCGCGCCTGTTCGGCGCCGAACGCGTTATGCAGGACCTTTTTCGCATACTCGACGCCGCCCTTGATGACGTAATCATGCGCCACCGACATCTGGTAGAACTCTTCGAGCACGCCCTCGGCTTCTTCCGGCGTGAGGGTCTGGACGCGGGCGATCTCGCGGCTGATCTCCTGCACTTCGTCCTCGTCGAGCTCGCGGAACAGCGCGCTGGAGGCCTCCGGCCCGATCATGACCATCAGGATCGCGATCTTGCGAATGCCCGGGATGGCGTCCGGGTCGCGTTCGCCGGTTCTAACCATGCAGCCAGGTCCTGACCACTTGGCTCAACTGCGCCGCGTCCTTTTTGGTTTCCGCCGCGATGTGTTTCACCAGAACTTCGGTCTTCTTGGTCTTCACCACCGGAACTTTCAAGGCCAGCAGCGCCTCCACTTCCTGGCGCGTGCGCTCGGCCTGCTGCTCCGCCATCTTGCCTTCGAGCTGCTTTTGCAGTTCTTCCGGGGTGGGCAGGGCGGGTTGTTCTTTTCCGGGCTCGACGGCGGCCTGCGCGGCGGCCTCCACCGCCGCTTTGCGGCGGGCCGCGCGCCGCATCAGCAGGAATCCGGCCCCCAGCGCCACCATCGCCGCCGCGCCGATTGCGGCGACGATCAGGGTTCTTCCCGCCAGCCATTTGGGAACTGGCTGGGCTCCGTTTTGCGGCGCGGGAGCCGGCGCGTCCAGCTCCGCCGGCTCGGCGTTCAGCGTGTTTTCAAACGGGAACGCCTCCACCACCAGTTGATCGCCGCGCGCCGGATCGACTCCGGCCGCCGCCGCCACCAGATCGTGAATCACCTTCAGTTTTTCGGCCGAGGGCGGTTCGAGGATTTTCTTCCGCCCCTGCCAGCGGATCGTGTGGTCCACCAGCACGCTCAGCGAGAGCCGCTTCACCGCGCCCTGCGGCAGTTTGGTGTGCTTCACCAGGCGGCTGGTCTGATAACTGATATTTTCGGTGTGGCGCTGATAGTTGCTCGATCCGGTGGCGGGCTTTACGGCCGGGCGCGGCAGATTCGACGCGGTGCCGGGCACGCCGGAAGCGGCTTGAACCGCCGGACCATCGTCGCTTCGCTGCGAGCTGACCATCACGGATTTTTGCGGATCGAAGACCTCCTCGCTCTGTTCGCCGCTGGTGAGATCGACGTCGGCCGAGACGCCGGCGCGGAAATGATCGGCGCCCAGAAGCGGTTCGAGCGTCGCGGAAATTTTCTTCTGAAGCTCCGCCTCCACGCTCTTGCGATAATCGAGCGCCGCCATGCTCGACTCCTCATCGGCGCCGGCGGCGGGCCTGGGCCGGTTCAACAGATTGCCGTTGGTATCGACGAGGGAAACCTGATCGGCGGAAAGCCCCGGCACGGCGCTGGCCGTAAGCTGGCAAATCGCCGCAATATTCTGCGGAGAAAGCCCGGCCTGATGGCGCAATTTGACCAGCACGCTGGCCTTGGCGGGCTCGCGCTGCTCGGTATAGAGCGATTCCTTGGCCAGGGTGATATGAACGCGGGCCTGCTCCACTTCGCGTATGGACATGACGCTGCGTTCCAGCTCGCCTTCGATCGCGCGATGATAGTTCACCTGCTCGGCGAACTCGCTGGCGCCGAAATTATTGCGGTCGAACAGCTCGAATCCGATGCGGCCGGACTTGGGCAGGCCGGCCGAAGCCATCTCGATGCGCAGCTCGGCCACGCGCGCCGAGGGCACCAGAATGGTTGTGCCGTTATCCGCCAGCCGGTATTCGGTGGCGGAGGCGCGCAGCGCCGCCAGCAGCGGTCCGGCATCCTCGGCGGCGACGCCGGTGAACAGCGGCTTGAAATCGCGCTCCTGATTCCAGTGCGCCAGCCCGGCGATTCCGCCGATCGCGCCCACGATGGCCGCGGCGATCCAAATCCGCCCGGCAACCGAAATGTTTTGCAACAGCTTCCGGAGTTGATCCACGGCGGGCGTCAAACCTGCATCTGCATGACCTGCTGATAGGCGCTGACAATCTTATTGCGCATCTGCAGGAACAACTGGAACGACAGCTCGGCCTGCTGCGCGGCGATGGCCACCTGATGCAATTCCTCGCCTTCCCCTGAGAGGAATCGCTCCACGCTGGTCGCCGCGTTTTGCTGGAACGATTCGACCTTGGCGACCGCATCGGCGAAGGCCGACTGAAACGCTCCCTGCGGCGCCGGCGGCGCAGCCGAAGGCGCGGCGACCGGCGGAATGGATAAGTTCGCGGGTAAAATCGGCGCCATATCAGGTCCTCATAATGTCGATCGAGCGGCTGATCATATCTTTGACCGAGGAGATCGCCGCCACGTTTGCTTCATAGGACCGCGTGGCATTCAGCAGATCGGCCATATCCTCGGCCGGATTCATCTTCGGAAACGCCACGTAGCCGTTGGCGTCCGCGTCCGGATGCCCGGGCATGTAGCGCAACTCGGGCGGGCTTTGATCGACGGTGATGTCCGATACCGTGACTCCCGTGCCGATTTCGTTCTGAAATACGGCAGAGAACGGCGAAGTCTGTTCCTCGCTTGAAAAGACCACGTCCTTGCGTTTATAAGGACCGCCTTCCGGCGTGCGCGTCGTCTCCGAATTGGCCATATTTTCGACCAGCAGCTCGGCGCGCATCCTCTGCGCGGCCATTCCCGACGCGCTCACCTGCATGGATCCGAAAAGGCTCATGATGTGCTCCCTCCGCCTTGAATCGCTTCCTGTACCGTTTTCAACTCCCCCTTGACCAAAACGGATGCCAGATTGAAACGCATCTGATTTTCCGCCAGCAGCCGCGCCTGCTGATCCAGGTTGACGTTGTTGCCGTCGGGCTTTTCCGGCAGGCCGGGCGTCTGGATGATCTGCGGCTGGCCGCCGCGCGCCAGAGTCTCGTACTCAAATTGAAAATCAATATCTTGCGTCTTGTAGCCGGGAGTATCGGCATTGGCGATATTGGAGGCGACCAGCTTCTGCCGGATGCTCAGCAGATCCATATATCGCTCCAAATTTCCGGTAACACCATCCAGCATGACGGCTTGGAAAAAGCAACTGGCGTGCCAGTCATATCGGCAAACGAATCCGCTTCGATACACCGCCAGAGGGCGCGCTCTCAAGTTTTTTGCCGTTTCCGCCGATCTTGCCGACGATGATCCTCATTAGAACTGCCGCAGTGGTTCTGGCCGTGGTTCCCGCCTTCGCCCAGGCCCTCGGTCCCGACGCGCCCGGCTGCGTCGATTCGACGATCCTGCCGAAGCTTCAATTCTGCCGGGTCGATAACTGCGAGAAACAGGCCTCCGATCACCGCGACCTGCCCATTGTGGATAACGGTCAGGGAGAGCCGACCACGGCCCCGGTCGACGGCGACAGCCGCTCCACCATGTACGAATGCCGGGTGGGCACCACGCCGGCCGCGATCATCAATGCCGCGGCGGCGGCGCTGAAAACCGCCGGATTCGAAGTGCCCTACCAGTTCGTCGATCAAGAAGGCGATCTGACCGCGCACAAAGGCGATTTGTGGATCTCGGTGGAAGCCGCCTCGCGCTTTTACACCTTGGTTGAGCTGAAGGCCGCCTCCGACCTGGAGTCCGCCACTGACGCCGTGGCCATGGCGGAGGCGATCAATAAATACGGCCACGTGCCGGCCTACGGGATTCAGTTTCTGTCGGGCAAAGCCGATCTGACGCCGGAGTCGGTCGTCGCGCTTCACGAAGTCGCCGCGATGCTCGAAGAAAACGCGGACTGGCGTCTTCGCGTGGTCGGCCACACCGACTCGACAGGAACCAAACAAGCAAATCTGGATCTTTCGATGCGGCGCGCCGGCGCGGTGGTCAACTGGCTGGTGCAGCATGGGGTGAAGCGCCAGAGGCTGGAAGTGGCCGGCGCCGGGGACGCCGAACCGGTCGCGCCCAACGATACGGAAGCCAACCGCGCGCGGAACCGGCGCATCGAACTGATCAAGCTGCAATAATCAGGGCCGCTCGCCGGAGGCGATTCGTTCTTCGATCGCCTCCAGCGCCGCCTCGCATCCGGCCGCGCTTTGGATCACGTAGTGAGCGCCGGCCTGGCGCAGCGCGTCTTCGGCCCGTTGCAGGCGCCGCTTCCGCTCCGGTTCCGCCAGCGCCGCGAAATCGGCGGCGCTCAAGCCGGCCTCATTGCCCGTCGCCGACACTCCGATGGTCCACATTCCCGCATTGAGGCCCTCCGCCACATCGGCCGGCGTATCGCCGATCTTCACCGCTGCGCGGGTGGCGCTCAATCCGATGGCGAGCGCGATCTTCAGGCACATCCAGGGATGAGGACGGCCGCCGCCGGCCTCATCAGGCGACATCGCCAGGTCCGGCTCAAACCCCTGTTCGGCGGCGGAGGCCAGCAGCAGATCCAGCATCGGACGCGTGTAGCCGGTGGTCGTCGCGACTTTCAGACCCCGCCGCCGCAGGCGTCCGGCCAGCGCGCCTACGTCGAAGATGAGCTTGGAATGCGCCGCCAAAACCTCCATCTGGAGTGGCTGAAACTCGCCGAACAGGCGGTCGATATCGGCTTCGCTCCAGGCGCTCCCGTGGACTTCGCGCCACTGCCGCCGGATCCCGCCGTCTTCGAGAATCCGCCGGATGTGATCGCGCTTGAACAATCCCATGTCGCGCCGCGCGGCATCGTCGTCCACCACGACATGGTGCCGCGCGAACAGTTCGCAAATCGCGCGAACCGGCGCCAGCGATCCGTGATCCACAATCGTGCCCGCCCAATCGAAAATCACCACTTCCAGCCGGGACATGGATTGATCCTAACCGATCGGCGCGGCGTCGGCGGCGATAGTACTTCCCGCGGCGAAGGTCTAAAGTCGCGGGCGTAAAGCGCCGATCTGATGCGGGCGGAAAGGAATACCCTCATGCGTCTGACTTTTCTGTTGCTGGCTGTGGCCGGCGCGGCCCTGGCCTCCATGCCCGCGCAAACGGCCACATACATTGACGGCAACGTCACCGGCATTTCGCCGAACACCGGCGGCACCCTGACCTTCGACGACGAAAAGGCCATGACGCTGCGCACCGGCCTCACCAGCGTCGCCATTCCTTATGATGCCGTCAGTCACGCGGAGCTGGGCGCGGTGAAAGAAAACGCGCAGGACAAGCCGTTCTACAAGTTCTGGTCGCGCAAGCACAAAATCGAAACGCAGTTGCTGATCGTGAATTTCAAGGACGAGCAGGGCGCGGACCGGACCATGACGCTCGAGCTGGAGCAGCCCGCCGCGCAGGCCGTCCTCGGCGATCTGGAAGCTCGCACCGGCAAGCAATTCGCCGCTTCGCCACAGCGCGCGAGCAAAACATCCAGCCCCGCCGCCGCGGGCGCGGGCGCGGAAAAGCGCGGGGACGAATGGTGGGGCGATCAGTACTGGAAGACGCCGCGGAACGCCGGCAAGTGGTCCAAGGAGCCCAACAACAACCAGCGCTAATCGCGCGGCCGGGCCGCGCCCGCCGCCCATCGCCGGCGGATCGGATGAAGAAAGGCGCGCATCGCCAGATCCAGCTCCGCCACGCCCAGCAGCCGGCAGCTCAGATAGAAAATACCGAGCCCGACCGGGATCGATACGGCAAGGTCGGCCAGCCTCGCCATCTGCGATACGCCGAGCCATTTTTCCATCCCGCGCGTGGTGAGCAAAACCGCCCCGCCCATCACCGCCGACGCGAGAAAAACTTTCAGCACGCCGGAGGCGAGCTCGCGGCCGTGAATGCCATGGATGCGTTTGCGCAGAATCGCGAACAACACGAAAAAGCCGAAGAGCGCGACCACAGAGGTGGAAAGCGCCAGCCCGGCCTGCCGCAGATTCGCGGCGCGGATCATCGCCGCGGCGGTCGCGTAATTGATCGCGATCGAAGCGATGCTCACAAGCATCGGCGTGCGGGCGTCATTCAGCGCATAAAAGGCCGGATTTAAAACCTTCAGAGCGGCGTAGCCCGCCAGGCCGATCGAATAACAGGAAAGCGCGATGGCGGTCTGCTCGGTGTCGTACAGGTGAAATCTCCCGCCCTGATAGATCGCGCCGATGATCGACTTGCCGAGCACCATCAGTCCCACTGAGCTTGGAACCGTCAGCAGAAAAACCATTCCCAGCGATTTGGAAAGCGTGCGGCGGAAATCCTCCATGTTGCCTTCGGCCGCGCTGCGGGAAATCGACGGCAGAGTCGCCGAGGCCATCGCCACGCCGAACAATCCGAGCGGCAGTTGCATGAAGCGGAAGGCGTAGCTGAGCCAGCTTACCGGACCGTCAAAGCCCCGCTGCGGATCGTAGATGCTGGAGGCGAAGTTGGTGTTCACCATCACGTTCACCTGCACCGCCGCATTCCCCAGAATCGCCGGCAGCATCAGCCGAAGAATTCGCCGCAGCCCCGGATCGGACCAGTGGATCGCGGCGCGGAAGCGGAAACCGAGCCGGTGCAGGCTGGGCACCTGCCAGCCGAGCTGCAAGGCTCCGCCGAGCACGACGCCGACGGCCATACCGTCAATGTGGGACAGATGCAGGCGCGGCCCGAAGACGTATCCGATCAGCACGCCGAAGCCGACCGAGCCGATATTGAAAAACGTGGAAGCCAGCGCGGGCACCGCAAAGCGGTTGGAGGCGTTCAGCACTCCCATGGCCTGCGCCGCCAGCGCCACCAGCAGCAGGAACGGGAACATGATCCGCGTCATGCGCACGGCCAGCTCGAATTTGCCGGGCACTTCGCGGTAGCCGGGCGCGAGCAGATGAACCAGCGCCGGCGCGAAGATCATCCCCAGGGCGCAGAACGCGCCGACGGCAATGAGGATCGCGGTCGCCACCAGATTGGCCAGCCGCGCCGCCTCCGCCTTGCTGCGCGTCGAAAGATACTCGGTGAAGGTGGGCACGAAGGCGCTCGACAAGGCGCCTTCGGCGAACAGATCGCGGGTCAGGTTGGGGATGCGGAAGCCGAGCATGAACGCGTCGTAAATCAGGCCCGCGCCGAACAGCCGCGCCATCACCGATTCGCGAAGCAGTCCGGTCACCCGGCTCATCAGCACGGCGATGGAGACGACGCCGGCCGAACGCACCACGCTTTCGTGGCCCTTCGATGCGGCCCCGGCCGCGGTCTTATTGCCCGTAGAGTTCAAGGAAATGCGCAACCGTCATGATGCCGGCGTAATAGTTGGCCAGCTTGAATTTTTCATTGGGCGAGTGAAGGCCGTCGTCGGGCAGGCCGAATCCCATCAGGATCGTCGGGATTTTCAGATGCGCGGCGAAATCGCCGACGATCGGAATCGAGCCGCCGCTCCGCACGAAAACGGTTTCGCGCTTCAAAATGTCGCGAAAGGCGCGCGCCGCGGTGTGGATCGCCGGATGATCGGGATTCACCAGGACCGCGGGCGAGGCGCTGAGCACGCGCACCTCGGTTTCGATTCCCTTCGGCGTCTTCTCACACACGAATTTTTTATACGCCGCGAGGATTTTTTCCGGATCCTGCTTGGGCACCAGCCTCATGCTGACTTTCGCGGCCGCGCGGGCGGGGATAACCGTTTTCGCGCCCGCCGCCGTAAACCCGCCCGCAATGCCGTGCACTTCCAGCGTGGGCCGGGCCCAGGTCCGCTCCAGGACCGAGTAGCCCGGCTCGCCCGTCAGTGCGGTTGAGCCGACTTCGCGCGCCAGGTATTCGTTTTCGTCGAAGCCGAGCGACGCCCAGCTTTGCTTTTCTTCGGCGGCCGGCGGTTCGACGTCGTCATAGAAGCCCGGAATCTGGATGATCCCGTTTTCATTTTTGAGCTTGCTCAGCAGCTCGACCAGTCCGAAGACGGCGTTGGGCGCGGCGCCGCCGTACAGTCCCGAGTGCAGATCGCGGGCCGGGCCGCGCGCTTCGATTTCGGTATACACCAGCCCGCGCAGCCCGATGCACAGCGTCGGCACGCCGTCGGCGTAGAGGGCGGTGTCGGAGACCAGCGCCACGTCGGCCTTCAATTTTTCCGGATTTTCGGCGACGTATTTGGCCACCGATTCCCCGCCGACCTCTTCTTCTCCCTCGATCAAAAATTTCACGTTCACCGGCAGCCTGCCGTTCACCGCCTGGAGCGCCTCCACGGCTTTCACGTGCATGTACATCTGGCCTTTGTCATCCGCCGCGCCGCGGGCGTACAGATTGCCGCCGCGAATCGCCGGCTCAAACGGAGGCGTCATCCATAATTCGAGCGGATCGGGCGGCTGGACGTCATAATGGCCGTACAAAAGAACCGTCGGTTTGCCGGGGGCGTGCAGCCAATCGGCGTAAACCAGCGGGTGGCGCGCCGTTTCGATGATCTCCACGTTCTCAAGACCGGCCTTGTTCAGGCTATCGGCGACAAACTGCGCCGCCCGCCGCACCTCGGCGGCGTGATCGGGAAGCGTGCTGATCGAGGGGATACGAAGAAAATCCTTCAATTCGTCGAGAAAACGCGATTGGTTCTGTTCGATGAAGGCGTTGGTGGCTTCCGGCACATCTTGATTATAGAAAAGCGCCCCGCCCGCGATTTTGCGGCTCCGCGGGCGCCTGCCAGCAGCGCGCGGCGGGATGATACGCTAATGCCAAGAATCGCGGTGACGGAATGTCCTTTCGCAAGCCTCGCGTGCTGATCTTTATCGTCGCCTATAACGCCGAAAAGACCATCGCGCGGGTGATCCGCCGGATTCCGCTCACGCTGCTCGACGATTATGAAATCGAGGCGCTGATCATCGACGACGCTTCGCGCGACGCGACCTTCGAGAAAAGCTACGAAGCCAGCAAGCAGGAGCTTCCTTTCCGCCTTCATACGCTGTTCAATCCGGCCAATCAGGGATATGGCGGAAATCAGAAGCTCGGCTACCATTACGCGATTCAAAACGGCTTCGATTTTGTCGCTCTGCTGCATGGCGACGGCCAGTACGCGCCGGAGTGTTTGCCGGATCTGCTGCAACCGCTGCGCGACGGCCAGGCCGATGCGGTGTTCGGCTCGCGCATGATGACGCGGCTCGGCGCGCTGCGCGGCGGAATGCCCTTGTATAAATACGCCGGCAACCGGATCCTCACCTGGATCGAGAACCGGCTGCTGGGCGCGAACTTAAGCGAATTTCATTCCGGTTACCGGATCTATTCGACGCGCGCCCTGAAGGCGATTCCCTTTCATCGCAACGCCAACGGCTTTCATTTCGACACCGAGATCATCATTCAGCTTCTGCGGAGCGGGCAGCGGATCATCGAACGGCCGATTCCGACCTATTACGGCGACGAAATCTGCCATGTCAACGGCATCGCCTACGCCGCCAAGGTCATCCTGGCGACGGCAAAAGCAGCGCTGCAAGGGCTGGGAATTTTCTACGACCGCAAATTCGACTGCGCGCCGCCGGGCGCCGCGCGCTACGTGCCGAAATTCGATTATTGCAGCCCCCATTCGCTGGCCTTCGAGCGCGTGGCGGAAGGCTCCCGCGTGCTCGACCTGGGATGCGCCGGCGGATACGTGGGCGCCGAGCTTGTCCAGGCCAAGGGCTGTGAGGTGGACGGCGTCGACAGCTTCCCGCCCCTCGAGCCGCGGCTTGGGCGGTTCTATCTGTACGATCTCAATCAGGGCTTGCCCGCGCTCGATTTCGATCAATACCGGTATATCCTGATGCTCGACGTCATCGAGCACCTGACGCGGCCGGAGACTTTTCTTGAACATTTATACGCCGCCCTGAAAACCAATCCCGAGGTGGAAATCCTGATCAGCACCGCCAACGTCGGTTTCGTGATTCCGCGATTTATGCTGCTTTTTGGTCAATTTAATTACGGAAAACGCGGAATTTTAGACCTGACGCACACGCGTTTGTTCACCTTCGGGTCCTTTGCGCGGGCCGTCCGCCAGGCCGGTTTCGATATTGTGGAGACGCGGGGCGTTCCGGCGCCGTTTCCGCTGGCGCTTGGCGGCGGCTGGCTGCCGAGATTTTTGGTGAAAGCCAATCAAGCCCTCATCCGGATCTGGCGCGGCCTGTTTTCCTATCAGATCTTCCTCCGCATGAAGCCGCGTCCCTCCATCGAATATCTTCTGAAACTTGCGGCCGAACACTCCGAGCGCCGCATCCGGCGGATTGAAGAAATGGCCGCGCGCGGCCGCCCGTCCGGCGCCGGCGGGTTATCATAATGGACGGAAACGCGCCCGCCGCGCGTGCAAAGCCCATGAATCCATCCGCTCGATGCGGTTCTGCGCCGGAGACGCCTTCCCGGCAAATCGAATACACCGCGCAGCGGCGCCAGTATTGGGACGACTTCGCCGTGCACTTCGCGCGCTGGAGCGGCCCGCGCGCCTATTATCACCGCAAACTGACCGAACTGTATCGCTTCCTGGTGCCGCCGGGCTCGCGCGTGCTCGAAGTCGGGTGCGCGCAGGGCGATCTGCTGGCCGCGCTCGAACCCGCCTACGGGGTGGGCGTCGACTTTTCCCCGAAAATGATCGAACGGGCGCGCGAAAAATATCCGCATCTGACCTTTCTCGTGCAGGACGCGCACCAGCTCGACGCCGGCGGCCCTTTCGATTATGTGATTCTTTCCGATCTGGTGAACGATTTGTGGGATGTGCAGCGTGTTTTGGAGTTGCTGCACCGCCATGTTCATCCGGGAACCCGCATCGGCATTAATTTCTATAGCCGGCTGTGGGAGATCCCGCGGCGGATCGCGGAAGTGCTGGGCCTGGCGCGCAAGCAGCTTCCGCAGAACTGGCTCACCGCCGAGGATGTGGCCAATCTTTTGCGGCTCGCCGATTTCGAGCCGATCCGCTCCTCCTGCGAGGTGATGTGTCCGGTGCGCCTGCCGCTCTTCGACACGCTGTGCAATCGCTATCTGGTGCGTATTTGGCCCTTTCGCTGGTTGGGAATCACCAATCTGATGATCGCCAGGCCGGCTCCGGCGCCGCCCGCCGATCCCGAGCCCGTGGTCAGCGTCATCATCCCGGCCCGCAACGAGGAAGGCAATATCGCGCAGATTTTCGACCGCGTGCCGCAGATGGGGGCGGGCACCGAATTGATCTTCGTCGAAGGCCATTCGCGCGACGGCACCTACGCCGCGATCGAGCGCGAAATCGCCCGCCGCCGCGGTCTGCGGGCCAAGCTCTTCCGGCAGAAAGGCCAGGGAAAGGGCGACGCGGTGCGGCTCGGATTCGCGCAAGCGTCGGGCGAGGTTCTGATGATTCTGGACGCCGACCTCAGCGTCCCGCCCGAGGATCTGCCGCGCTTTTATCAGGCCTGGCGGTCGGGCAAAGGCGAGTTCATCAACGGCGTGCGCCTGGTGTATCCGATGGAGGACGGCGCGATGCGTCCCCTGAATTTTTTGGGCAACAAGTTTTTCAGCCTCGCCTTCACCTGGCTGCTGAGCCAAAGCATCAAGGATACGCTGTGCGGCACCAAGGTTTTGGGGCGCGCGCAGTACGAAGCGATCGCGGCGAATCGCGCCTACTTCGGCGAGATGGATCCGTTCGGAGACTTCGACCTGATCTTCGGCGCGGCGAAATTTCATTTGAAGTTTGTCGATTTGCCGGTCCGCTACCGCGAACGGGTGTACGGGGAAACCAACATCCGCCGATGGAGCCATGGATGGCTGCTGCTGCGCATGGCCGTGCTGGCGATGCGGCGGCTCAAATTTGTGTGAGCCGGAGGCCCGCGGAACAGGCGCATGTTAGACTGGAAAAAAACGCGCCGCCCGCCGATCCCCGGTCGTCTAATGGTAGGACAGCGGCCTTTGGAGCCGTGAATCGTGGTTCGAATCCATGCCGGGGAGCCACACCCAAATTCCGTAACTTCCCGCCGCCCCGTTTTGCTTGACGCCATCGCCGTCCGCGGTTGCCCGTTATCCCAAACATTCGCGTGAACTTGCGTTTCGGCGCGGTTCTCCGGTTGGAAACACCTACAACCGGGCCACGCGCTCAACCGCCATGGTTCGGTTCGTTGGCCTCTCTCAACCCTTCAAACTCTCCCTTTTCTCCGTTGACAGGTCCGCGTTTGTTGACAGGCTGGTTGAGAGCGTTGGCCAGGTTGGACACTTTCGAACTCGCGTGAGTATCTATTGACAGAGCACCAGACAGCGCGCGTGGCCGCTAAGCGGAAGCCGTTGTGGGTGCCGAACCTCAAGGGACGGCATACCCATGGACTTCCGCGACCGAACCACCGACGCGACGCTGGCCGAGATCGCCAGGCTTCTTTCCACGGCTTACGTGCGCTACCGGCGCGCCCGGCGCATCGAAAGCGCCAAAGATGCGTCCGAATCCGTCAACGGAGAACTTGATAACCCGCGCCCGGAGAACCAACATGCGCGTGAGGTTGATCGCCGCGCTCGCTGCGATGGTCGTGCCGGCGTTGCGCGAAGAGCATCGGCAGCTTGATCAACTTCGCGAACTGGCGCGCGGCGGCGAGCTGCGATCCGATTTCGGCGATGCGGCGGGAGTAGCCCTCACCGGACGCGCGGACGGCTGCTGTTCGATATTCTATGTTCATCGGCCCATGCAATCCTTCGACATGATCGTCATCGGTTCCGGACCGGCGGGGCAGCGCGCCGCGATTCAGGCCGCCAAATCGGGCAAGCGCGTGGCGCTGGTCGAGAAGTCGCAGTGCCTGGGCGGCGTGTGCATCAACACCGGGACCATCCCCAGCAAAACGATGCGCGAGGCCGTGCTGCATCTGTCCGGTTACCTGTATCAGAACATCTACGGCGTCAGCTATCGCGTGAAGGAAAGAATCACGATGGCCGACCTGGTGTTCCGCGTGCAGCACGTGATCAAGACCGAAATCGACGTGACCGTGGCGCAGCTTGCGCGCAATAACGTCGAGGTGCTGTTCGGGACGGCGCGGTTTCTTGATCCGCATACCATTCGCGTATGCAGCGCGCGCGGCGACGCGGATTACCGGGCCGAAACAATCGTGATCGCCACCGGGACCAAGCCGGCCGTTTCGCCGAAGGTGCCGATCAACGGGCGCAATATCATCAACAGCGACCAGGTGCTCGACATGCCGGAGCTGCCGAAGACGCTGATCGTGGTGGGGGGCGGCGTGATCGGCGTAGAGTACACCTGCATGTTCGCGACGCTCGGGGTGCGGGTGATTCTGGTGGAACGGCGGCCGCGCCTGCTGGAGTTCGCCGACGCCGAAATTGTGGAGGCGCTATCCTACCATCTTCGCGATACCCGCGTCACTCTGCGCCTCAATGAAGAGGTGGCCAGCGTGGAAGAGGTTCCCGAAGGGGGCGTGGTGGCGAATCTGCAAAGCAAAAAAAAGATTTCCGGCGATGCGCTGCTCTACGCGGTGGGGCGGCAGGGCAACGTGGACGAGTTGAACCTGGCCGCCGCCGGTATTGAAGCCGACGCGCGGGGCCGCATCGCCGTCGACGCCGATTACCGCACCAAAGTCGGGCATATCTTCGCGGTCGGCGACGTGATCGGGTTCCCCAGCCTTGCCTCGGTTTCCATGGAACAGGGCCGCATCGCCGCCGCGCGGGCCTATCACAAGCCGGTGAATTCCAATCCGGCGACGTATCCTTATGGAATTTACACCATCCCGGAAATTTCCTTTATTGGCAAAACCGAAGAGCAGCTCACCGAGGAAGACGTGCCTTACGAAGTCGGCGTCGCCTATTACCGCGAGATCGCGCGCGGCCAGATCCGCGGCGACACGACCGGCCGGTTGAAGATCATTTTCCATCGCGAGACAAAGGAGATGCTGGGCATCCACATCATCGGGGAAGGCGCAAGCGAGTTGCTGCACATCGGCCAGGCGGTGCTGAGCCTCAAGGGTACGGTCGATTATTTCGTCGACACGGTGTTCAACTATCCGACGCTGGCCGAATGCTACAAAGCCGCGGCGTTTAACGGCCTGAACAAGTTGGCGAGGTTCTGATGCATGGCTCGCCGGGCCGGCGCAGCAGGAACACCTAAGGCAAGCCCTCGACCGCCTGGGGTTTGCAAAAACCTCGGTGGGCCGGGGAGGATTGCGGATTCCCCGAAATTTTAAGGTTGCGGCCGCTCTGCCCGATATCCACAGGACAGCAAGGGGCTGATTTAAGCGATCACAGCTTAAGCCAGAGCATCACACGTTGCCGGCGGGGTTGCCCGGGTGCTTCCGCGGCGCGGTTGACTGGGAGCTGCCTGAGGCGCCAGCCATCTGTGTTGAACATAGCCGGCGCCGGGCGCCCGCCGCGGCGGGGCGAAGTCCGATATGGCTGAAAATTCTGTCTCTACCGGCCGCGGACCGGGCGTGTTCACTGGAACAGATACAGCGGCGTGCCGGGGGCGGCGGGGGTTTCCTCGCCGGGGGCGCCGACGGGCTGCTCCTGCAACTGGCGGACATAGAGGCCGCCTTCGCCAAGATACACTTCCAGTTCCGCCGGACGCGGCAGGGAGCCCTGGATGAGGGCTTCGCTCAAGGGATCCTCGATGTACTTCTGCAAGGCGCGGCGCAGCGGACGCGCGCCGTAGCTGCGGTCGCCGAGGGTTTTCTCCAGGATGTACTTGGAGGCGTCGTGATGGAGCCGGATCTTGATCTGCTTGGCGGCGAGGTTCTTGTTCACCTGGTCGGCCAGCAGGTCCATGATCTTCAGCAGGTCTTCGTCGGTGAGCGAGGTGAAGAGAATGATTTCATCCAGGCGGTTGAGAAACTCGGGGTTGAAGGCTTTCTTCACTTCGCTCATCACCTGATCCTCCACCTTGGCCGGGACGCCGGTGGTCGGCGCGGAGAAGCCCATGGGGCTGCGCTTTTCCAGGAACCGAGCGCCGAGGTTGGAGGTCATGATGATGATGGTGTTCTTGAAGTCGACGGTGTTGCCGAGGCCGTCGGTGAGCTGGCCGTCTTCGAAGACTTGCAGCAGGATGTTGTAGATGTCCGGGTGGGCCTTTTCGATCTCATCGAGCAGGATGACGCTGTAGGGAGCGCGCTTGACGCGCTCGGTGAGCTGGCCGCCTTCCTCATAGCCCACATATCCGGGGGGCGAACCGATGAGTTTGGAGACCGAGTGCTTTTCCATGAACTCGGACATATCGAAGCGGATCAGCGATTTTTCGCTGCCGAAGAGAAATTCGGCCAGCGCGCGGGCGACTTCGGTCTTGCCGACGCCGGTGGGGCCGAGGAAGAGGAACGAGCCGGCCGGGCGCTTGGGTGATTTGAGGCCGGCGCGCGAACGGCGGATGGCGCGGGCCAGCGCCGAAATCGCTTTTTCCTGGCTGATGACGCGCTTGTGCAGCTCCTCTTCGATGCGCAGGAGTTTTTGCACTTCTTCTTCTTTAATGGCGGTCATCGGGACGCCGGTCCAGCGGGCGACGACGTCTTCGATATCGTCCTTGGTGACGATGCCGGTGGAGGTATCGTCCAGGTTGTATTTTTCGCGCAACTGCCGGAGATTTTCGCGCTCTTTGCGTTCCTCATCCGAATAAAAGCGCGCCTTTTCGAACTCGTGGTTGGCGATGGCGTTCTCCATGCGGTGCACGATGAACTTGATGCGCTTTTGAATATCGGCGACCTCGGTGGGCAGGGTGGTCTGGCGAAGTTTGACGCGCGCGCCGGCTTCGTCGATCAGGTCGATGGCTTTATCCGGCAGAAAGCGGTCGGGGATGAAGCGGGTGGAGGTGTAGACGGCGTTTTCGATGGATTCGTCGGTGTAGGCGACGGCGTGGAATTTTTCGTAGCGCTCCTTGATGCCGAACAGGATGCGGATGGCGTCGGCTTCATTGGGCGGGGGGACTTTGACGGCCTGGAAGCGGCGTTCGAGAGAGCGGTCCTTTTCGATGGATTTGCGGTATTCGGCGGGGGTGGTGGCGCCGATGCACTGGATTTCGCCGCGCGAGAGGGCGGGTTTGAGGATATTGGCGGCGTCGAGGGAGCCTTCGGCGCTGCCGGCGCCGACCAGGGTGTGGAGCTCATCGATGAAGATGATGGCGTTCTGATTTTCCATCAGCTCCTTCATGATGGTTTTCAGGCGCTCCTCGAACTGGCCGCGGTACTTGGTGCCGGCGACGATCAGCGAGAGATCGAGGGCGAGGATGCGCTTGTCCGAAAGAAACGACGGCACGTCGCCGTCGGCGATGCGCTGGGCCAGGCCCTCGACGATGGCGGTTTTGCCGACGCCGGGCTCGCCGATGAGCACGGGGTTGTTCTTGGTGCGGCGGCACAGGATCTGGACGACGCGCTCCAGTTCGTAGTCGCGGCCGATGAGGGGATCGAGCAGGCCGTCCATGGCGGCCTGGGTGAGGTCGCGGCTGAACTCGCTGAGCAGGGAGCTTTCCTTGGGCTTGTTGGAGGCCATGCGTTCGGAGCTGGAGCGGGCGATCTCCTCGCGGACCTGGGAAAGGCGCAGGCCGCGCTCATGGAGGATATCGGCGGCGAAGCATTTTTCCTCGCGCAGCAGGCCCAGCAGAAGATGTTCGGTGCCGATGTGTTTGTGATTGAGGCGCTCGGCCTCCTCGGCGCCGTAGGCGAGCACGCGCTTGCACTCGTGGCTCAGCGGGAGGTCGACCGAGGTAGAGACCTTTTCGCGCAAGGTGGTGTGGGCTTCCACCTGCTTGCGGATCGACTCCACCGAGGCGCTGGAGCGGAGAAACCGGTTGGCCAAAGCCTTATCCTCGCGGAGGAGGCCGAGCAGGAGGTGCTCGGTCTCGATGCACGGGCTGCCGAACTGGCTGGCCTCGTAACGCGCGAAGAAGATGACTCGGCGGGCTTTCTCGGTATAACGTTCAAACATAGATCCTGCTTTGGTTGCCCCTGCCCTTGCGGGCCTGCTCTGCAAACCGGCCGCCTTCCGGGAGGCGGCATAACCTATTATTCACACGCGCACGCATGGAAACCAAGTGGGCGGCCTTCTCATAACCCATCGGAGGAAGCGGCGGCTTCGGTGAGCCTGCCGTGCTCCAATTTTAAGATGCGGTCGGCCCGGCGGGCGAACGCGAGATTGTGGGTAACGTGAATGGAGGTGAGGCGGCGGGAGCGGTGGAGGTCCTCGAGGAGGTCCATGATCATCCCGCCGGTGCGGAAGTCGAGGCTGCCGGTGGGCTCATCGGCGAGGAGTACGGCTGGATTGGCGACCAGGGCGCGGGCGAGGACGACGCGCTGCTGTTCTCCTCCCGACAATTCTCCGGCGCGATGCGCGGCGCGGTTGCGCAAGCCCACCTCATCCAACCTAGCCAGCGATACGGACTCGGCTTCCTCGCGGCGCATCCCCCGTATCAGCAGCGGCATCATCACGTTTTCAAGCGCCGAGAACTCGGCGAGCAAGGAGTGAATCTGCCAGACGAAACCCAGCTCGCGGTTTCGAAACTCGGCCAGAGCTTCGGGCGAGAGCTGGCATATGTCATTCTGCCCGAAGTATATCGCACCCTTGGAAGGCCTGTCCAGACCTCCCAGCAGATGCAGGAGGGTGCTTTTGCCGGCGCCGGATTCGCCGACCAGGGCCAGGCGCTCGCCGCGGGCGACGGCGAGATTGAGGTCCGAAAAGATCACCAGTTCGGAGTCGCCGGAGCGATAACGTTTCTCAAGACACACCGCTTGGAGGATCGCGTCTAACAGGCACCATGCTCCCATTCACGATTGTATCGGAACGGGAACCGGGTGGCTGCGGGAGTGGAATTTTCCGGAGGCGGTATTTTCCGCTTGCCGCGGAATCCGAAAATAACCGGGAAATGTCTCATAATAGCTGATTTTTTTGGCTAATTCCAACAATTATTTCGGAATTTATCTGGAGGAAGGAAATGAGTCGTTTGAATCGGCAGATGATGGCGCTGTTTGCCAGTCTGGCCTGCGTGTTTCTGATCGGTTTTTGGGAGAACACGCGGGCGCAGCCGGCGGGCGGCGCGGGCACGGTCACGGTGGATCAGATGAACCTCATCTTTTCCAACGTAGCGAGCGGCGGCGCGGCGAATCAGATCATCCACGTGACCTCGTCCGGCTCGGGCACGGTGACGGTGAACACGGCCAACTCGGCGCCGTGGCTGACGGTGAATCCCAGCGGCCCGCTGAATCTGGCGGGGGGATCGGCGACGCCGCTGGTGGTGACGGCGAACGCCAGCAATCTGGGGCCGGGGACCTATGAGACGTCGTTTCAGGTGATCCCGCAAGGGGCGGGCGCGAGCGCGGCGACGGTGATGGTGACCATGACGGTGGGCGGGCTGACGCTGTTGACGGCGAATCCGGCGTCGCTGAACTTCACGGCGCAGCCGGGCGCGGCGCAGGGGAATCCGGCGACGATGCCGGTGACGATCAGCGCGCGGGGACAGAACCTGCTGAACTTCAATGTCGTCGCTTCGACGCAGAACGGAGGGAACTGGCTGATTCCGTTTACCTCCAGCGGAAGTGTGGCGCCGGGCGGCACGGCGACGCTACTGGTGGGCGTGAATCCGGCAGCGCTGGCGGCGGGAACCTATTTCGGCGAGATTCAGGTGATGAGCACGGATACGCCGGACTCGATCGGCGTCGCGGTGCAACTGACGGTAGCCAGCAACGTGGGCGGCGCCAGCGTGACTCCGGCGACGCTGGAGCCGTTCCTCTATCAGTTGGGATCGACGGCCACACCGTCGCAACTGACCCAGACGCTGACGGTGATGGGATACAGCGGGCAGACGTTCTCGGTGAGCGAGAATCCGGCGGCGCCGTGGCTCACGGTGACGCCGATGAGCGGAACGCTGGGAGTCTCCGGGCCGTCGGGGAGCTCGGCAAGCAGCGGCGCTTCGGGCGCTTCGGGCGCTTCGGGATCTTCGGGGGCTTCGGGCGCGACGGGCGCTTCGGGCAGCTCGGGCACAAGCGGAACATCGGGGACCAGTGGAACATCGGGAACGAGCGGAACGTCGGGGACCAGCGGATCGTCGGGGTCCAGCGGCAGCTCGGGCGCTTCGGGCGCCAGTGGTGCGGGCGGGGCCACGGCGGCCTCGACCATTACGGTGACCGCGAATCCGTCGACTCTGGCGGTTGGGACCTATACGACAACGTTGATGGTGAATGTTGCGGGCGGAAGCGTCACAGCGATTCCGGTTTCATTGGTGGTCACCACGAATCCGGTGCTGCGGATTTCGCCGACGGCGCTGGCGTTCAACGGGCCGGCGGGAGGGACGCAGGGCATTTCGCCGCAGACGGTCAATGTCGGCACAGCCGGCAATGGGAACCTGGTGCCGTTCACGGTGAACTCGACTGCGCCGTGGCTCACGGCGACGGAGTCGGGCACGACTTCGCCGGCGACGATTTCGGTGAGCGTCAGCGCGGCGAGCCTGGCGGCGGGCACCTACATCGGTCAACTGCTGGTGGAGCCGAACAATGGGGACAACTACGTCCTGACGGTGATGGTGACGTTCACCGTGGCGGCGTCGCAGAACACCCTGACGGCGGGTCCGCCGGCGCTGCTGTTCAGCTACCAGACGAGCCAGACGCCGCCGCCGCCGCAGCTTGTGGAGATTAACTCGGTGAGCGGAACGGGGTCCACCTTCACGTTTACGGCCTCGACGATGAGCGCGGCGAACTGCCCGCAGAACTGGCTGAGCGTGACGTCTGGGACTTCGGGCACTTCGGGTGCGTCGGGTGCGTCGGGTGCTTCGGGAACTTCGGGTGCTTCCGGAGCTTCGGGCACTTCGGGAGCTTCGGGAACTTCGGGAGCTTCGGGAGCTTCGGGAGCTTCGGGTGCGTCGGGGACTTCGGGTGCTTCCGGAGCTTCGGGCACTTCGGGGACTTCGGGTGCTTCCGGAGCTTCGGGCACTTCGGGGACTTCGGGTACGTCGGGTGCGTCGGGTGCTTCCGGAGCTTCGGGGGCTTCGGGAACTTCGGGGGCTTCGGGGACTTCGGGAGTTTCGGGGACTTCGGGGACTTCGGCGGCTTCGGGCGCGAGCGGCGCGGTGAAGACTCCGGCCATTCTGACGGTGAGCGTCAACACTGCCGGCATGGCGGCCGGCGTATGCTCGGGGACCATCTCGGTCATGACGGCTTCCGGCGCCAGCGGAGCGAGTGGAGCGTCGGGCGCCAGCGGCGTTTCCGGAGCCAGTGGAACATCAGGGGCATCGGGTGGGAGTGGAACACCGGGCACGACAGCGGCGACGCTGCAAATCCCGGTGACGGTGGTGGTGAGCGCGACGCCGGTCCTGCGGCTCAGCATGCCGATCAACTTTGGCGTTGAGACGGTGGCAATGTGCAGCGCGAATCCCGGCGGCGCCAGCGGCACCTCCGGCGCGAGCGGAGCCTCCGGGAGTCCGGGCGCATCGGGGACTTCGGGCGCCTCCGGCACAAGCGGCGCGTCTGGAACATCCGGCGCCAGCGGCGCATCCGGCACCAGCGGTGCGTCGGGCGCATCCGGAACATCCGGAACATCGGGCGCCAGAGGCCAGAGCATGTGCGCGACGATCGAGCGTCAAATCTCGATCACCAGCACGGACGGCACGACTCCGCTGCCGTTCCTGGCGGTGGCCATCAACGGCGGCAACACGCCGTGGCTGTTTGTTTCGCCCAACAGCGCGACGACTCCCAGCACACTCACCGTGTTGATCGATTCGGCGGGTCTGGCGGCGGGATCTTACAGTGGAACGATCACTATCAGCTCCGGCGTGGCGGCCGGCGGCGGTTCGTCGAAAGCGAGCTTGCCGACCTCCTTCAGTGTGCCGGTGACGCTGACGGTGACGCCGGGAGCGAGCGGAGCCAGCGGGGCTTCCGGAGCATCCGGAGCCAGCGGGACTTCCGGAACATCCGGCGCCAGCGGGACCGTTGGCGGTCACTAATTTCATGTAGCCGGCGACACCGCCCAAACGATGGGGGAGGCGAGCGGGAGCGAATCCCGCCCGGCTCCCCGTTTTTTTTGGTTGGCGAAACAGGCCCCTTGCGTAAGGCGCCCGATTCCGAAAGAATGTCTGGTCATGTCTCCAGCCCCTTCCTCCGCGCCGGTTGAGAAGCACGCGTGGTATCGACAGCTCACCCGTTATCACTGGTTCGTTCTGAGCGTCGCCACCATGGGCTGGATGTTCGACACCATGGCGCAGCAGCTTTTCAATCTGGCGCGGAATCCGGCGATCCGGGATCTGCTGGGGCCCGGCGCATCGGCGGGCGCGGTTGCTGAACAGGCCGGGCTGGCGACCAGTATTTTTATGATCGGATGGGCCAGCGGCGGCGTTCTGTTTGGGGTTTTGGGAGACCGGATCGGCCGCGCCAAAACCATGATGCTGACCATTCTTGTCTACAGCATCTTTACCGGCATCAGCGTGCTTTCGCGCGGCGTGTGGGATTTCAACGCGTACCGGTTTCTGTGCGGGCTGGGCGTCGGCGGGCAGTTCGCGGTGGGCGTGGCGCTGGTGGCCGAGACGATGCCGGAGCGCGCGCGCCCGTACGCGTTGGGGGTGGTGCAGGCATTTTCGGCGGTGGGGAACATGATGGCGGCCGCCGCCGGAATTGTTCTGGGCCAGATGCAGCAGGCGGCCTCGATCGGCAGCGCGTGGCGGTGGGAGTTTGCCGTGGGCGCGCTGCCGGCCCCGCTGGCGATCGTGATTTTCAAAAAGCTGAAGGAGCCGGAGCAATGGCTGCGGGCGCGCGCCGAAAACAAGCGGATGGGCTCCTTTGCGGATCTTTTTTCGCACGCGCGGTGGCGGCGGAACGCGATCTGCGGAGTGGTGCTCGCTTTTTCGGGCGTGGTGGGATTGTGGGGGATCGGATTTTTCAGCTACGATCTGTTCCGTCCGGTGCTGGAAAACACGTTTCGCGCGCGCGGGCTCAGCGGAGCCGCTCTTGCCGGCGCCACCACCACCTGGATCGGCCTCACCTCCCTGCTGCAAAATTTCGGCGCGTTTCTGGGGATCTACGCCTTCACGTATCTGACGCACTTCACCAACCGCCGCGTGGCGTTTGCGCTGAGCTTCGCGGCGGCGATGGGCGCGACCGCGTACACGTTCTGGAATCTGAAGAATCTCAGCGACGTATTCTGGATGGTGCCGCTGATGGGATTTTGCCAGTTGACGCTGTTTGGCGGCTACGCGATCTATCTTCCGGAGCTGTTTCCCACGCATCTTCGCTCGACGGGCACGAGCTTCTGCTACAACATCGGGCGATTTGTGGCGGCGGCGGGCCCGCTGACGCTCGGCTATCTGACCAGCACGGTGTTTGCGGGCACAGCCGCGCCGATGCGCTATGCCGGCGTCACCATGTGTCTGGTGTTTGTGGCCGGCCTGCTGGTGCTTCCGTTTGCGCCGGAGACGAAAAACGCGCCGCTGCCGGAGTGAGCCTCGGGCGGGCCGCCCTGATCTAAAGAAACCTGGGAGAATGGGAATTCGTCGAAATGTAAATCGCTGGGAGGACAGGTTTGCGGAGTTTCATTTGGGTGCTGGCGTGCGCGGTGGCGGCGGTGGCGCGGGCGCAGTCCGTGCCCGCTTTCACCATTTCCACATACGGCGGCACGCCGGGCACGCCGGGATACGGCGGCGATGGAGGCGGCCCGTCGCTGGCCGAGTTTAACCAGCCCTTCGGGCTGTGGTTTGCCGGCGGGACGCTCTATATCGCCGATCAGGTGAACGATCGGGTGCGCTCGGTTTCCGGCGGCAACACCAACACGGTGGCGGGAACCGGGGCAGCGGGATTTTCCGGCGATTCGATCGCGGCGGTCAACTCCGAACTGAACGCGCCGACGGCGGTGACCACCGACGCCAGCGGCAACGTGTACATCGGGGACACGGAAAATCACGTGGTGCGCATGGTGAACACGAAAGGGATCATCACCACGTTTGCCGGGAGCAACGCGCTGGGCCGGGGCTACAACGGAGACGGCGGCGGAGCGGTGAACGCGCAGTTGAGCTCGCCCTCCGGGATCGCCTTTGACAGCGCGGGCAATCTGTACATCGCCGATTCAGGCAACAACGTGATCCGGATCGTGTACGGCCCCAAGGGCGCGCAGCCGCAGAACAACATCGCGACGTTTGCGGGCAACAGCATCGCGGATTTTAATGGCGACGGCGGCCCGGCGAGCGCGGCGGAGATGAATCATCCGACGGCGCTGCTGTTCGATCCGGCGGGCAATCTCTACATCGCCGACACGCTGAACAACTGCGTGCGGGTGATCAATACGCAGGGGATCATCAGCACGTTCGCGGGCAACACGCAGCCGGGCTATTCCGGCGATGGGGGGCCGGCGACGCAGGCGCGGCTGTTCCGTCCAAGCGGGCTGGCGATGGACGCCAAGGGCAATCTTTACATCGCCGACAGTTTCAACCACGTGATCCGGGTGGTGCTGCCGAACGGGATGATCTACACGGTGGCGGGAACGGGAGGCGTGGCCGGATACGCCGGGGATGGCGGTCCCGCGGTGGGCGCGCAGTTGAACTATCCGACGGGGCTGGCCTTTGACGGCTCCGGCAATCTGCTGGTTTCCGATACCAACAACAGCCTGATCCGCGAGCTTACGCCGGCGGCGGCGCCGCCCACGCCCACGGTGATTCCGACGATAAATTCCGGCGGAGTTTCCAGCTTGCAGGCATTCGGCGGATCGGCGTCGGCGGCGCCGGGGAGCTGGATCGAGATTCACGGGGCGAATCTGGCGGCGGGGGTGCGGCAGTGGGCCGACTCGGATTTTCAGAATGGCGTGGCTCCCACGTCGCTGGCGGGGACGTCGGTGAATCTGGGGGCGCAGCCGCTGTATGTGGAATACGTCAGCCCGACGCAGATCAACGCGCTGATTCCGTCGACCATCGGGACCGGCCCGCAGAGCCTGACGGTGACCACCGCGGCGGGCAAAAGCGCCGCGTATCCGATCACCATCAACACGGTACAGCCGGGGCTGCTGGCGCCGCCGGCGTTCAACATCGGAGGAACGCAGTACGTGGCCGCGATTCTTCCCGACGGCAGCTATGCGCTGCCCACGGGAGTGATCCCCGGGGTTGCGGCGCGTCCGGCGCGCGCGGGCGAGACGGTGACGCTTTACGGAATCGGCTTCGGGCCGGTGACGCCGAACATGCCGGCGGGCCGGGTGGCATCGGGAAGCAGCCAGTTGTTGCTTCCGGTGCAGTTTCTGTTTGGACAAACCTCGGCCGCGGTTTCCTACGCGGGGCTGTTGCCCGGCGCTGTCGGGTTGTATCAGTTCAATGTCACGGTGCCGAACGTCTCCGGCAGCGCCACTCCGCTGAAGGTCGCGGTGGGGTCCGTCACCGGTTCGCAACTGCTGGCGATTGCCGTGCAGTAAGCGATCGACGTGCCGCGGCCGCGTCCCTCCGAGTGGCTGATTCTTGCGTATTTTACGTACGTCGCGGTCGCGGGAAGTTTATTCGGTATTGGCGTCAAGCCATGGCTGCTGTGGGCCACGGCGCTCGCCGCGATTTTGCTGCTGAGCCTGCGCAAGTCGGATTTTCGCGAGTTCGCGCCGGCTTTATTCACGCTGGCGGCGTATCGTGAGATGAACTGGTTCACGCCGGCCGTATTCGACCATCATTTGGAGAAGATTTGGGTGATCTGGGACCGGCGCCTGCTCGACGGCTGGCATCTGCGGGCTGTGATCGAATCGCTTGGCGCGGCGATTCCCACGTATCTGGAGCTTTGTTACCTGTTCGTCTACGCGGTGCTGTTCATCGGGGTCGGCGTGCTGTGGGGCTTGCGCCACCGCGACCGGATCGACCGCTTTTGGGTCGCGTATCTGGCGGGAACGCTGGGCGCGTATGCGATGTTTCCCTATTTTCCTTCCGAGCCGCCGCGGACGGTGTTCGCAACCGCCGATCTGCCGCGCATCGTAACCGCCGTGCGGACGCTCAATCTGTGGCTGGTGGGCGGCTACGGCATTCACTCCAGCGTTTTTCCGAGCGCGCACGTATCGTCGGTGTTCTCGGCGGCGTGGGGATTGATGGCGACGCTTCCGGAACGGCCGTGGATCGGCCGGGCGATGGCGTTTTACGCGGTCTGCGTCGCGGTGGCTACGGTGTATGGACGCTATCACTACGCGGCGGACGCGGCGGCGGGAGTGGCGGTGAGTTTTTTGGCGGTGATCGCTCTGTGGCTTTACAGGAAGAGCTGATCTGCTACATCATGGCGGCCGGCGGGGCGGGATCTTCCGGACGCCCGGCTTTACTCAGCGGCAGGAAAATCAGGATTGCGGACAGGATCAGCAGGACGGCAAATCCGGCGGCGTAGGATGGATTTTTTACGAACTGCCACACGGCGATGTCCTTGAATTTGAAGTAGGCGAATAAAAGACCGGTGAGCGCTTCGCCCGCGATCAGTCCGCTTGCCATCAGGATGCCGACATTTTCAACGCGCGTCCGCTGCGCTTCATTATTGCCGCGGCGGCGGCTGATGGTGTCCATCATCCAGCGCAGGATGCCGCCGACGAAAATTGCCGCTGTGGTCTGGAACGGCAGATACATGCCGATGGCGACCAGCATGGGGCTTTTGACGTTAATCATGATCAGCATCACGGCGAAGAGGGCTCCGCAAACCACCAGCGGCCAGGCCATTTCCCCGCCGACGATGCCTTGCGCCAGGGCGGCCATCAATCCGGCCTGCGGCGCGGCCAGATGAGGATCGCCGAAGCCGCTGCCGCCGCTTTTTAGATTCCCCTGCTGAAGAATGTAGAGGGGGAAATACATGACCAGGCTCGAAATGACGACGGCGATCAGCTCCACGATCTGAATCGAGCGCGGAGTGCCGCCCAGAATGTAGCCCGCCTTGAAATCCTGCATCAGCTCGCCCGCGACCGAGGAAGACACACAAACCACGGCGGCGACGCCGAGCACGACGGCGACTCCGCCGGGTCCCGAGACTCCGAGGGCGACCATCAGGAGCGCGGCGATGATCAGAGTCGAAAGCGTGAGGCCGGAGACGGGGTTGTTGGAAGAGCCGATGACGCCGCAGAGGTTGCCGGAAACGGTGGCGAAGAAAAATCCGACGACGAGCATCACCAGCGCCGCCACCAGGCTCGCCAAGGCCAGGCCGGAGATGACGAAATAGAGCGCGATCATGGCCAAAAAGACCAAAAAAATGAGCGAAAGGACCACTTTTGAGCTCATATAACGCTCGGTCCGGGCCATCGATTCGAGCGGAGGGCGGCCGTGGCGAACTTCGGCGATGGCGCGGCCGAGGCTCGAGGTGAGATTGCGGCCCATCTTGAAGAGGGTGTAAGCCGCGCCGACCATCATGCCGCCGACGGCGATGGGCCGCACGATGTACCGCCAGACCGCCGCGGCCATGCCGGCCCATCCGGCGTCGCCGGCGCCGGCGGGCATGAACGATTGCAGGTTTGGACCGAGAAAGTACATCATCAGGGGAACGAGAACGCCCCAGGCGAGAACGCTGCCGGAAAAATTGAGCGCGGCCAGCTCGGGTCCGATGACGAAACCCACGCCGAGCAGGGCGGGGCTGACGGTGGGCGCGGCGACGGTGGAAAGCGCGCCGGTGTGCAGGATATTTTGGCTGTTGGGGGATCCGAGGCGGAGGAAGCTGCGTCCGGCCTGGCCCACGCGGACGATGAAATCTTTATCGACGGCGTAGAGGGAGAGCTCGCCGAGGGCTTGAATCAGGGTGCCGAGGCCGATGCTCCAGAAAAGATAGCGGGCGGCGCCGGCTCCGCGCTGTCCGGCTTTATGAATCTCCGAGGCGGCGACGGATTCGGGGAAAGGAAGGGTTGGATCTTCGACCAGAGCGCGGCGGACCAGCGACACGAAGAGCACACCGAGCACGCTTCCGGTGAGGGTGAGCGCGGTGGTGCGCCAGTAAGCGTGCGCTGGATCGAAGGCGGTCCAGGAACCGGACATCAAAAATGCGGGGATGGTGAAGATGACGCCGGCGGCGACGCCTTCGCCGATGGTTCCGGCGGTGCGGGCGATGTTCTCCTCGAGCACCGATCCCTTGAAGGCGCGCAGAACGGCCATGCCGATGACCGCGGCGGGATAGGTGGCGGCGATGGTCTGGCCGGCGTGCAATCCGAGATAGGCGTTGGCGGCGCCGAGGATCACGGTCATGACGAGGCCCAACAGGACGGCACGCAGCGTGAGTTCCTTCATCTGGACGGTTTCGGGAACGAAGGGCTGATGCTTCATGAACCGACGATGATACCAGGAAGAAAGCGGGCGCAGAAGCGGGCGGCGCGGCGCGGATAAAATGGAAGATGCTCCGGAAAAAAGCGGTTTGCCTGCTGAGCGGCGGGCTGGATTCGTCCACCTGCCTGGGCGTGGCGCGGCGGGACGGCTTTGAGTGCTACGCGCTGAGCTTCGACTACGGGCAGCGGCACCGGATCGAGCTGGCGGCGGCGGCGCGGGTGGCCCGGTTCTTTGCCGTCCGCGAGCATCGCGTCATCCGCCTGGATCCGGACGCGTTCGGGGCCAGCGCGCTGACCGCCGATATCGAGGTGCCCAAGGGCGGCCTCACCGCCGGGATTCCGATCACTTACGTTCCGGCGCGCAATACGATTTTTCTGTCGTTCGCGGTGGCCTGGGCGGAGGGCCTGGAGTGCTCGGACATCTTCATCGGGGTGAACGCCATCGATTATTCCGGTTATCCGGACTGCCGGCCGGAGTTTATCGAAGCCTTCGAGAAGATGGCCAATCTGGCGACGCGGGCGGGCGTGGAGGGCCGGACGCGGCTGGCGGTTCATACGCCGCTGGCGAGGTTGAACAAGGCCGGCATCGTGCGGCTGGGCGCCGAGATCGGACTGGATTTTTCGCTGACGCATAGCTGTTACGATCCGGACGGGCAGGGCCGCGCCTGCGGGTTGTGCGACTCCTGCCGGCTGCGCAGGAAAGGCTTCGAGGAAGCGGGCCTGCGCGATCCGCTGGTGTACCGCGAATGAAGATCGCCGAGATTTTTTATTCGATTCAGGGCGAAGGAACCCTGGCGGGCGTGCCCAGCGTGTTCATCCGCACCAGCGGATGCAATCTGCGCTGCCGCTGGTGCGATACGCCCTACACCTCGTGGTCTCCGGAGGGCCGGGAGATGGCCATCGCCGAGATTGCGGCGGAGGCGCGCGGCTACGGAGCTTCGCACTATGTGGTGACGGGAGGCGAGCCGATGATCGCGCCGGGGATAGCGGAGTTGACGCGGGCGCTCGAGGGCCACCTTACGATCGAAACGGCGGGCACGGTGTACCAGGAGGTTCGCTGCGATCTGATGAGCATCAGCCCGAAGCTCGCCAATTCGACTCCGGAGGGCTCCTGGGCCGGGCGGCATGAGCGGCTGCGCTATCAGCCGGATGTGCTGCGGCGCCTGATCCGCGAATATGAGTACCAGCTCAAGTTTGTGGTCGCCGCGCCGGCGGATGTGGAGGAAATTTCCGCGATCCTGCGGGACATTGCGGCGGACCGCGGGCGCGTGCTGCTGATGGCGGAGGGGACCACGGCGGAGGCGATCCGCGAGCGCGCGAAGTGGATCGCGGAGATCGCCAAACGCGAAGGCTTCCGCTACAGCCCCCGGCTGCATATCGATCTTTGGGGCAATGAGCGCGGAGTCTAGCGGCTTACGGCGCGAGCCGCAGCGCTTTTTTTGCGGTGGTGCTTAGCGGGATCGCTGCCCATTGCCCGGGATCGAACCAGCGGCCGGCGGGGGGAATTTTTTTCGCTTCGGCCAGCCGCAGCGTGAAGCGGTAATGGCGATGGAGAATCGTATGGCGGAAGTGGCCGAGTTGCGCGCCGATGCGGGCGCCGGGGATCGTTTCGGGCAGATCCCAGAAGCCTTTGACGCGCGCGCTCGGCGTGAACAGGATTTTTTCGCCGCGGCGGATGAGCAGAAGCGTTCGCCGGAGGCGGATCGGATGGGGCCGGGCCCGCTTGGCCGGAAATTCGTGCTGTGCGTGGCGGGAGTTGGCGGCGCAAAATCGGGCGATGGGGCATTCGCCGCATTTGGGCGCGCGCGGAAGACAAACGGTGGCGCCGAGCTCCATCATGGCCTGATTCCAGCGCCCGGGATCGGCGCGGTCGAGCAGGCGCGGGGGCAGATCGCCGGCCTCATTGCTTCCGGCCAGGCGCGCGGCGACGCGGCGGACGTTGCCATCGATGGCGGCGCAGGGCTGATGGAAGGCGATGCTCGCAATCGCCGCGGCGGTATAGTCGCCGACGCCGGGAAGCGCGCGGATGGAATCGTAGTCGCGCGGGAATTCGCCGGACTCGACGATTTGGCGCGCGGCTTTTTGCAAATTGCGGGCGCGGGAATAGTAGCCCAGGCCGGCCCACATCGCCAGCACTTGCTCCTGGGGCGCCCGGGCCAGCGCGGCGGCGTTGGGGAACGCCCGCAGGAATCGTTCGTAGTAAGGAATCACGGCGGCGGCGCGCGTCTGCTGGAGCATGACCTCGGAGATCCAGATGGCGTAAGGATCGCTGGTGCGGCGCCAGGGCAGATCGCGGCGCGCGCTGCCGTACCAAGCCAGCAGAGCGGAACGGATGGCCTGTAGACGCAAACTTTATACTAATAGGGAATGGCCGGCGCGGCAAAGGGGAAATCCGGGAAGGGGGGCCGCCTCCGTCCGGCGGAGTGCTGGCCGCGCGCGGCTTACCAGGCTTGAACGACTCCATTCGCATCCGCGGCGCGCGCGTCCATAACCTGCGCGGGGTGTCAGTCGACATTCCGCACGAACGCCTGACGGTGCTGACCGGCGTTTCCGGATCGGGCAAATCCTCGCTTGCCTTCGACACGATTTACGCCGAAGGCCAGCGGCGCTATGTCGAATCGCTTTCGGCCTACGCGCGGCAGTTCCTGGAGCGGATGGAAAAGCCGGAGGTGGATGAGATCGACGGCATCGCGCCGCCGGTGGCGATCCGGCAAAAAAATACGACGCGCAATCCGCGCTCCACCGTCGCCACTTCAACCGAGCTTTACGATTTTCTGCGCCTGTTGTGGGCGCGCGCCGGGCGGACGTTTTGTCCCAACTGCGGGATTCCCGTGGAGCGCGATTCGGTGGATCAGGTGGCGGCCAAGGTGCTGGCGCAACCGGCGGGATCGCGCTGGTACGCGCTGTTTCCGGTGGCGCGCGAAAAATCCAACGAGGCTTTGCGCGACCGGCTGTTCGATCTGCGCGGCAAAGGTTTCAACCGGCTGTTTCAAAACGGGCGGGTGTTCGAATTTTCCACGCCCGAATCGCTGCTCGACATCGATTTTTCAAAACCGGTTTATGTTCTGGTGGACCGCATCGCGTTGTCGCCCGAGGCGCGGCCGCGCATCATCGACGCGGTGGAGATTTCGTATCGCGAATCGGGCGAAGCGTTTTTTGAGCCGGCCGGCGGCGGCGAAGCGCTGCGCTTCAACGAAAAATTCGCGTGCAAAAAATGCGGCAAGGAATTCGTTCCGCCGGAGCCGAGCCTGTTCAGCTTCAACAATCCGTTCGGCGCGTGCAAGCGATGCCAGGGATTCGGCAACACCATCGACTACGACATGGACCTGGTGGTTCCGGACAAAGCGCGGTCGATCCAGGAGGGCGCGGTGGATCCGTGGAACAAGCCGCAGCACGGCTGGTATCTGGAGGAATTTCGCCGCCGCGCCAAGGGCAAGGTGCGGATGAACGTGCCGTTTTTCGAGCTGAGCCCGGCCGAGCGCAACGTGGTGTACAACGAAGTGCGCCGTTATTTTCACGAGGTCGAATCGAAAAAATACAAGGTTCACGTGCGCGTGTTCCTCAGCCGCTACCGGGGATACACGGCGTGTCCCGACTGCGGCGGCTCGCGTCTGCGCCCGGAAGCGCTGTATGTCCGCGTCGGCGGGAAAGATCTGGCCGAAGTGGTGCGGATGAACATCGCCGAGGCGCGGCGGTTCTTTCTCGAGCTGGCATTAACGCCGGAAGAAGCGGCCATCGCCGAGAGGATCCTGGTGGAAATTCAGCAGCGGCTGAAGTTCCTGAACGACGTGGGGCTGGAATATCTGACGCTCGACCGGCTGTCGGCGACGCTTTCCGGCGGCGAGGCGCAGCGCATCCAACTGGCGACCTGCCTGGGATCGCGCCTGGTGGGCGCCTGCTACGTGCTGGATGAACCGTCGATCGGGCTGCACAGCCGGGACACCCGGCGGTTGATCGGGATTTTGCAGGAGCTGCGCGATCTCGGCAACACCATCGTGGTGGTCGAGCATGATCCGGAAGTGATGCGCGCGGCCGATCACATCATCGATTTAGGGCCCGGCGCCGGCGAATACGGCGGCCGCGTGGTATTTGAAGGATCCTATCCGGAGCTGCTGGCCGGCGGGAACGGATCGCTGACCTCCCGCTATCTGCGGGGCGAGCTGAAAACATCGCTGCTGACGCTCCGGCGCCCCATCCATCCCCAGCGGGTGATCCGATTTTTGGGGGCGCAGGCGCACAATTTAAAGAACATCGACGTGGCTCTTCCGCTGAACATGATGGTGGCGGTGACGGGCGTTTCCGGATCCGGAAAATCCACTTTGGTTCATGATGTTATCTATCAAAACCTCGTCAAAAGGATGGATCGGGGAGCAGCGCCGGCCGGCGCCGGGGAGTGGGACACGCAGCCGGAAAAGGCCACCTGCCGGAAGGTGGAAAAGGCCGACCTGCTGACCGAAGTGGTGCTGGTGGATCAATCGCCGATCGGGCGCACGCCGCGCTCCAACCCGGTCACCTACATCAAAGCGTTCGACGGCATCCGGGAGTTGTTCGCCTCCACGCCGGAAGCGCAGCGGCGCGGCTATGGCGCGGGTCATTTCTCGTTCAACATTCCCGGCGGGCGCTGCGAAACCTGCCAGGGCGACGGCACGGTCACGGTTGAGATGCAGTTTCTGGCCGATGTGGAGCTGATCTGCGAGGACTGCAAGGGGACGCGCTATAAGGCGGGCGTGCTCGAGGTGCGCTATCACGGCCTGAATATTCACGAAGTGCTCCAGCTCACGGTGCGGGAGGCGATGTCGTTCTTTTCGGCGGCGCCGAAGCTGGCGCAGAAGCTGAAGGTGCTCAGCGATGTGGGGCTTGGATATGTGCGGCTGGGCCAATCGGCGGCCACCTTATCGGGCGGCGAGGCGCAGCGGGTGAAGCTGGCGGCGCATCTTTCGCGGGCCAGCAGCGAAGGCACGCTGTATATTTTCGACGAACCGACCACGGGGCTGCACTTCGACGATATCGCCAAGCTGCTGGACGCGTTCGAGCGTCTGCTGCGCTCCGGCGGGAGCATTCTGATTATTGAGCACAACCTCGAAGTGATTCGCCGCGCCGATTGGGTGATTGATCTGGGTCCGGAGGGCGGCGACGGCGGCGGGCGGATCGTCGCCCAAGGCACGCCGGAGCAGATCGCCGAAGTGGCCGAATCCTACACGGGTCAATACCTGAAGGCGGAGCTGCTGCGGCGGGGGTAATCCGGGGCGGGCGGCGGAGGATCCCGCGTTTTTCCCGGGGTCTTATAAGGCCCGCAGGAAGTTGATCAGGTCGTGCTTTTCCTGTTCGGTGTAGCCGATTTTGAAACGCCGGTCGTAGAAATCGACCAGCTCGCCGAGCGTTCGCGCCGAGCCGTTGGTGAAGTAGGGGGCGCGCGCGGCCAGCGCCCGGAGCTGCTGGGGCACGATTGCGCCGGCGTCGGCGCACCTGCCGGAGATCAGCGCGCGTCCGGGATCCTGCGAGTAGAAGACGCGTCCCAGCGTGGGGTGAGGCGGGGCCGCGGCGGCGCAGGTGATGCGAAACAGCGGAAGATCAGGAGAGGCTTGTTCCGGCGCCGTGTTGGTGGTGCCGATATCGCTCCAGCCTGGCGCGGCGCGGTTATGGCAGGAAGCGCAGGTGTAGGTGGCGGCGCCCGCCGGATCGCGGAAGGCGCGGGTGAAAAACAAAGTGCTGCCGCGCGCGACCGAGGCGCGAAATTCGCGCTGGAGGCCGAGGTCGCCCTCGCCGCTGTGTTTTTCCCAGACGCGGAAGGAGAGCAAGACCGGGCTGTCCGGGCGATCCTCGAAAACTGCCGCTCCGCTGGCCAGATTTTCGGCGCCGAGGGCGAGGGGCCCTCCTTTCTCGTCCAGCAGCCCGCCGCGGATGTCGGAGCCCTGCGCCGCGTAGATCTGTCTTTCAAAATCGGCGATGCGGCGCAGTTGGGCCGGATTGGGGGGCGCGGCGGCCTGCTCATGTTCGAGCGCTGCGTTGCGGGCCTGCGATTCCAGAGACGGCTCGCGCCCATCGGCCATCAGGGTGGCGACGTATTGGAGATTGGCGGCGATTCGCGGGCGGCGGAAGACCGAGATGCGAGGTTTGGCGCTCTTCAGGCCGTAAATCGGGCTTAGATTGCAGCCGGTCGAGTCGCGGACGACCTCGATCTGGAAATCGGGCCGGACGTTCTCCGGCGGCCACGGCAGGGAGATCCGAAACAGGCCGCGATGGAGCAGCAGCGAGTGCGAGGCTTGGGCGGACTGCGGAAGGTCCGGGCAGTTGGCGCCGTCAACAGCGGCAAAAAGGGGATCGCGGCCGGCGGTTTCGGTCCAACGCTGGGCAATGGTGGCCAGCGAAAGGCTCATGCCATTGGAGGGCTGATGGCAGGTGACGCAGGCGCGGTGATTTTCCCCGAGAGACTCGAAGAAGGGATGGCCGGCGGTATGAACCGCGCCGAGCTTATTCAGGATACTGACCTGGCCGTCGGGGTTTTCATAGGACTCCTCCCAGGGCAGCAGATCTCCCTGGCCGGCGTTCCACCAGGCGGGCCCGACGCCGTAGGGTCCGGGGCTCTGCGCGGCGAGGATGGTCGAGAAGACCGCGGGAACCGCCAGCCGGGAGAGTGTGTTCATCCGCTCTATAAGTATATTTTGCGCTAACCGCGGCTACGGCGGGACCGTCCGGCGCGGGATCAGAAGGGCAGATCGGGCTGGACCTGTTGCAGCATCGCCGACCGCGCCAGATACGGATAAGGATTCACCGCGCTTCCGCCGACCCGTACTTCGAAGTGCAGATGCGGAGCCGTCACGCGTCCGGTGTTGCCGGAAAACGCGATCACCTCGCCGCGCCGCACTTCCTGTCCGGGGACGACGTTAAACCGCGACAGATGGGCGTAGCGGGTCTGCATGCCGTTGCCGTGATCGACCACCACCATTCGTCCATAGTTGCCGGCGTACTCGGCCGTCAGCACCACGCCGTCGGCGGCGACGTGAACCGGGGTGCCCATGGCGGCGGAAAGGTCCACGCCGGTGTGGAAGTGCGAGCCGCCTTCCGGGTTGAACGGATCCTCGCGGTCGCCGAAACGGCTAAGCAGCGTTCCGTTCACCGGCCACAGGCTGGGGATGGTGTTCTTCTGCCAGGACCGCGGATACATGTGCTCCAGGCGGGAAAAGCTCGCCGATTTGAGGAAGTTGTAGGTTTCGATGGATTCCTTGTAGGTGGGGGAAAGCGTGCCTTCGCTTGAAAAATCGTCGTCCCCTTCCATCCGCTGCCTGATGCCCAGCGCGGCGGTGACTTCGCTGGCCATGATTTGCAGAGAAGCCAGTTCTTCCTGTTTCTGATTATCCTCGCGCTGGAGCTCCTGATACTTGCTGCGCAGCGTGGCGACCTCATCGCGAAGCGAGTTATAGTTGGCGACCTTCCATGTCATCCGGAGGTAGCTGGAAACCATCCCAAACAGCGAGACCGAACCGAAGAGGGCCAAAGCCAGAACAATATAAATAGATTGATGGGGGATGTGAATCCGGCGGATGCGTCCGTGCAGGGAATGCGCCAGAACGACAACGAAGTAATGCTGCTTCATGAGTCTCCCGGCATCTGTGAGATTTCGCTAGGCGGGCCCTGTTTTTGAAAAAAGCGAGCCTCCACCCCACGATACGGCCATTGGTGAACCAGCGAAACGTTAATGAATTGTCATAATAGCGGATTTCGGGCGCCGCGTCAAGACTGCCGTGGTGCAGGCGCCGCTTTCCCCGGGGGGAACCGGGGGCACTGCCGGATGCGTATGGCAGTGTGAATGGAGAGATCCAGATGACCAAACCACTTGCACCAAGAGCTCCGGCGATCGCCGGGGCAACCGCCGGAATTGTTGGCGTTCTGATGCTGATCGAATCGTTCGGGATCAATCAAGGTCCACCGTTGGGGGCCACCACCGACCAACTCATCGCCTTCGCGGAGACGCATTTCCGCGCGGTGATGTGGGGCGCATGGCTGCAAGCGGTGGGGCCTTGGCTGATCGTGAGCTTCGCCTTGACGCTGGTCAAGCTGAGCGGGGCGATGGAGAGCCTGGCGGGCTGGCTGACGCTGCTGGGAGCCTCGATCCTCATGATGGTCAGCCTGGCCGAGGTGGTTTTCTACATCAGCGCGCTTGATCCGGTTCCGGCGCTGATGGGCGAGATCAGCAACGCGATCGGGCACGCTATCCAGCATCTGTACTTCTTCATTGCGGCGCCGGCGTTGTTCCTGCCGCTGGGCGCGGTGCTGTGGAGCTCGTCTGTGCTGCCGCGGATCTTCAGCGTTCTGGCGCTGTTGATCGGGGCCGCTTTCTTCGTGCTCGGGATCAGCTCGCTTTACGAGAGGATTCTGTCGACGGCGGTGACCTCGTTTGCGCCGCTTCAGGCGCTGTGGTGGCTGGCGGCGGCCATCGTTGTGCTGTGGCGGTCGCGGCGGATGGCGGAGGAGGCTCGCAGCTAAAAAAATCGGCGGCTGGAGCCAAGCCGCGCGGCCGCGCCTTTACCGGCGACATTTCTTACCGCTGGGGACCGCCTGCGGTTTGGTACTTAAGCCGATTCCCTACCCGCCGGATAAGGGGTTCGCCGCGTAGTAATGGAACGGTTTCGCGCGTAGCATGGGACGATGTCGTGGTCTGACGATATACGCTGCTTATACTGCGACGGCCGGCTCCCGCTGTACCGTAAAATCACCAACGGGCAGTTCTGTTCGGCGGCGCACCGCAAGGCCTACTGGCAGGAACAGGAGCGGCTGGCGGTGGAGCGCCTGCATCAGACGCACGACACGCTGCGGGCGTTTCGCCCGGCGCCTGGGGTGGAAGTGGAAGCGATCATCGGGGCGGTACCCGAGGCGGTTCCGGAGGCGCACAGGCAGCTCCCCGACGGCAGGCCGTGGTGGATGCCGCTGGTGAACCGGGGCGAGGTGCCGGTGGCGGGTCTGCTTGCCGATCCGGCATCGCCGCAGCCCCGCTGGCCGCAAGACGGGCTGGCGGGCGGCGCTGCCGGACCTCTCGAATATGACGCGGCGATCCGCCGTCCTTCTCATATATATCGGAGACCGGAGCGTGCGGTTCCCTTGGCGCCGCCGGCGGCTCCGGAGCTTGCCGCCGCGCCATGGCGCGGGCCGGCGCGCGCGGCGCTGGTTCCGATAAAATTCGCGCTGAATCCCATGGCGTGCCTTACCGCCGGGCTGCGTGCGGTTTTCGAGCCGATCGAAGTCGGGGAAGCTGTAGAAGAAGAGATTCCGCCGTTTGCCGGCCTGCTTCGGCTGGCGCCGCCGTCCTGGCGCGAGATGGCCAAGAGCATTGCCGGGGCCGGACCGATCGAGCTGGCGCTGCGCTGGCGGCTGCCGCTGGACCGGGTGGAGTTCCGCGTGGGGCTGGCGCCGGCGCGGCTGCTGGCCGCCGGATTGCGGCAGCTTCCGATGGACCACGCCCCGCGCGTACACGGCGTCTGGATCGATCAGCTTCGCGCGCTCGATCTGGGCGCGGAGACGGGCGCGCCGTTGTTTGCGCTATCGACGCCGCCGGCGCGTCCCCGGCTGCGCCTGGCGCCCGGGCGCCGTTATCCGGTGCAAAAGCAGGGCCGGGCGCCGGCGATCGCGCCCGGGGCCGAAACCTTCGCCGCCCAGGCGCCGGCCATTTCCCTGCCCTGGAGAGACGCTCCGGACCCGGCGGCTCCGCGGCCCGCCGCCGAGGAGCCTCAGCCGGCCGGGCTGCTCGCGCTGGCGTGCGCGGCACGGCCGCAGCCCGGTTCGTTTGAAGTTTGTCCGGCAGGGGAAGCGATGGCGGGGCCGGCGCGGCCGGCTCCCATTCTCCCGCGCGCGCGGCTGGATCCGCTGCGCGTTGCCTGCCAGCCGGGCGGCGCGGCGGCCGCGGGTGATTTAGCGGCCAAGCGGGCGGAGTTGATCCGTCAGGCGGCGGATTTCTGGAGCGGCATGCCGCGCGACTTCAAGCTGCTCGGCTTGACTATTCCGCTGCTGCTGGCGCTGGCGCTGCACCCGGCGCTGCCCAAGGTGCATGTGGCCGCGCCGCCGCGGGCGGCCCAGTTCCGGCGCGATTTTCAGAAGGCGTGGAATGAAGAGATCGTCAATGTAAAGCAGAGCGTGAGCGAACGCGCGGCCATCGCCCTGGATGAAGATTTCCGCTCCGGGCTGGACGATTGGGTGAGCCGCGGCGACGCCCCCACGGAGTGGTCTTTCGACGCCGCGGGTTTTGTGCGGCCCGGCCCGCTGGCGTTATACCGTCCCAGCATGCCGCTCCGCGACTATGAAATGCAGTTTTTAGGCATGATCGACCAGAAGGCCCTAAGCTGGGTGGCGCGCGCCGCCGATTTTAATAACTTGTACGTGATGAAACTGGTGGTGCTCAAATCCGGCCCGCTGCCGACCATCGGGCTCACCCGCTACGCCGTCATCGACGGCAAGGCGGTTTCCCGCGCCGACGCGGCGGTACCGGTCGATGCCCGCCAAGATATGCTGTACCGGGTGCGGCTGGACGTCCACGGCGCCGACTTCGCGCTCAGCGTACAGGGGCAGTTGATCGACGCCTGGAGCGAGCCGCGGCTGACCCACGGGGGAATCGGATTTTTCACCGCGCGCGGCGAATCGAGCCGCCTGCGCTGGGTGCAGGTGACCCATCAGTACGACATGCTGGGCCGCCTTTGCGCCTACCTGGCGCCAACCAACACGACACCAACAACGAGCGGGAGCTGGGAACAATGAGCGTAAGCAAGAACGCAACAGAAACACTGCAAAGCAACGGCAAGCCGGTTTCGGCGGCGCTGGCGCGGTCCGTGGCCCTACACCTGGACGGCAAGCGCAAGGAAGCTCTTCGTGAGCTGAACGCGGCGCTGGAGGCGGGTGAGGAAAGCGTTGATATTTTCGCGGCCAAAGGACACATTCAGTTCGAATTAGAACAATACGAAGACGCCATCAAGACGTTCGAGCGGCTGCTCGGGCTGGCGCCGCGCCATCCGAGCGCGAACTTCAACCTGGGGATCTGCTATGAAAAGCTGGGGCGCTGGCAGGAGGCGACGGAAGCCTTTCAGAAAGCGCTGCAATTGGATCCTTCGCGCGACGAGGCGCAGCTTGGCCTGGGCATCTGCCTGCTGCATCAGGAAAAGCCCGAACCGGCGATCGCGGCGTTCGAGAAAGTCCTGGCCAAACGTCCTGAACACGAGACGGCGCTGTTCGGCAAAGCGGTTTCGCTGCAACTGCTGTGGAAGTTTGACGAGGCGACGCAGGCGTATCTGAAGATCCTCGCCAAGAATCCGCAGTCGGAGGAGTGCCTGGTCAACCTGATCACCATTGGGATGGCCCGCAAGGATTATCCTTCGATTCAGCAATACTCCGAGCGGCTGCTGGCGATGCGTCCTTTTTCTCAAGCGGCGCTTGAAGGACTGGCCACCTGCGCCTTCCAGAGCAACGAATACGAGGCTGCGGCGAAATATTGCGCGAAGCTGGTTGAATTTACACCAGATCACTTCGAGCGGTGGTTTAATCTTGGCGTGGCCGAGCAGAAGTGCGGGCGGCTGGAACAGTCCGCCAAAGCGTACTCGGAAGCGGCGCGCATCCGCCCGGACGCCAAGCAGGCGCACGTGAATCTCGGAATCGTGCGGCAGGAGATGGGAGAGTTGAAGCTGGCGCGCGAATCCTACGAGCGCGCGCTCCAGATCGCTCCGGATCTGGCTGACGTGATCTACAACCTGGCGAGCGTGCTCGAGCAGCAGGGCGAAAGGGAAGAAGCCGAGCGGCTGTATGTGAAGCTGCTGGCGCGGAATCCTGAATGGGAGGATGCCTGGTTTCGTTTGGGCTATCTGCGGCTTTTGCGGGCCGATCATCGCGGCGCGCAGGAGGCGTTCCAGAACTGCGTGCGCAAGCGGACGCCGTGGCCGGAGGCGCAGTTGAATCTTGGCCTGGCGTGCTGGAACAGCGGCGATCACGACGGGGCGGCGAAGGCGTTTGAGGCGGTGCTGGAGTCGGATCCGAACTCGATCGACGCGCTGCGCGGGCTGGCGGCGCTGGCGGTGGAGCGCGAGGATCTGGACCGGGCGCTGGATTTGCAGGCCAAGCTGATCGAAGCGGGCGAGCGCACGCCGGAGCTGTTCTATAACACCGGCCTGCTGCTGCAAAAATCCGGGCAGGTGGAAGACGCGATCCGGCTTTATCAGGAAGCGCTCGTCGAGCGGCCCACGTTCGCCGAAGCGCTGCTCAATCTGGGCCACGCGCTCAAGTCGCAAGGCAATCTCGAAGAGGCGCGCAACTACTGGCGGCGGGCCCTGGAGCAGAAGCCGGAGCTGGCCGCCGGATACTTCGAGCAGTAGCGCTCCCGCCGGTTTCCCCCTTGCCGCGGCGGGCCGCGCGGGCCCGCGATGTAACGTTTTTTTGATTTGACCCGCGGCCGGGGAGTGGGCTATTCTTTTTTCAATCCCCCAAAAGTGAAACGGGCCGGGTCACCGGTCCGCTGAGTTCGCTGGACGAGTTAAGACGAGGTCAAAATGAATCGTTTTTTCCCGCGCGGCGTGCGCGCCCGCGATATTTGTATGCCTCTGATGCTGTGCCTGGCGCTGGGCGCCGCGGCGCGCGCGCAGACCACCGGAGCCGGCACCATCACCGGCGCCATCACCGATCCCAACGGAGCCTCGGTGGCGGGGGCGGCGGTGACCGTTCACAACGTCGATACGGGAATCGACCTGCGGCTGGCCAGCAATGACGCGGGAATCTACACGGCGCAGTTTCTGATGCCCGGCCGCTACGAGGTGACCGTGTCCAAGGCGGGATTCGCCAGGGTGGTGCGCCAGAACCTGACCGTGCAGGTGGGCCAGATCGTCACTGCCGACATTTCCCTGCCCCTGCAATCGGCGACCGAGACGGTGACGGTCAACGCCGAACAGTCGGTGGTGGATCCGGAAAAGATCGAGATGTCGCAGGTGATCAGCCAGACGCAGCAGGAAAATCTTCCGCTGGTGGGGCGGCGCTGGGAGAGCTTCGCGCTGCTGACGCCGAACACGACCAACGACGGCTCCAACGGTCTGGTGTCCTACCGCGGGATTTCGGGGCTGTATAACAACAGCACGGTGGACGGGGTGGATAACAGCCAGGCGTTCTTTTCCGAGACCAAGGGCCGGACGACGATTCCCTACATCTACAGCATGGATTCGATCCAGGAGTTTCAGGTCAGCTCGAGCAACTACAGCGCGGAGCTGGGACAGGCGGCGGGCGGAGTGGTGAACGCGGTGACCAAATCGGGGACCAACGCGGTTCACGCCGATCTGTTTTATTATCTCCGCTACACCACCTGGAACGCGCTTGATCCGCTGCAAAAGTCGCGCGGCATTTACACCCAGCCGATTCATCAGCAGCAGCAGTTTGGCGGCAGCGTGGGCGGGCCGGTGATCAAGGACAAGCTGTTCTACTTTTTCACCTACGACGGATTCCGCAAAGTGAATCCGATCAGCTTCACCAGCACGTCGAGCTTCCCGCTGGCCTGCGTGTACCCGCAGATCTCCGCCGCGCAGTGCGCCGCGGCGAATCACTACCTGTCGTCGCTGCTCGGCGCCTACCCGCGCTTCACCAATCAGGACACCGGATTCGGCAAGATCGACTATCAGATGAATCCGGCCAATCACCTGGATCTTTCCTTCAATCTCGATAATTTCTACGCGCCGAACTCCTATAACACCGCCATCACTTCCAACAACAACTCCAATACGGCCAACGGCACGGCGCATACGCACGAAAGAATTCTGGTGGGGAGCTTCGATTCGGTGATCAATCCGGCGACGGTGAACAACCTGCGCGCGCAGTGGTCGCAGGATCTGGAGGTGATCGGCAACAACGCCACCGGACCCAGCGTCACGGTGACCAACGTGATGGCCTACGGGATGCCCAACGCGCTGCCGCGGCCGGCGTTTCCCAATGAACGCCGCAGCGAGCTGTCGGATGTGTTCTCAAAGACGATCGGCACGCACACGCTGAAGTTCGGCGCCGACGTGAACATCATCGACGAGATCGCCATCAATCTGTTCCAGGGCGGCGGCGTGTATACCTACAGCGGGGCGGCGGTGACGGCGTTTTCCAACTGGGCCGCCGACGTGATGGGCATCAATCTGGGCGACGGCTTGACCGGCCGGCACTTCAGCACGTTCGTGCAGGTCACCGATCCGGTGACCGGCGTGGGCAGGGACGCGTATTTCCAGAAGGACGCCGCTGGATTTGCCGAGGACACCTGGAAGATCACGCCGCGGCTGACGCTGAATCTGGGCCTGCGGTACGACATTTTCCTGATCCCGCCGCCGCCGAAGCCGAACACCTCGACGCCGCTGACCACGCTTTACACCTCGACGATCAACATCGACAAGCACCAGTTTGCGCCGCGCCTGGGCGGAGCATGGCAGATGAGCAAGGGCACGGTGTTGCGGGTGGGCTACGGCATGTTCTACGCCAAGACCTCCAACAGCACCTACTACGCGACGCGGGTCGAGAACGGGGAGTTTCAGCAGACCTACAACTGCACCCCGGCCACCTGCCCGGCGTTGAGTTTTCCGAATTTGATCTTCAATCCGCCCGGAGGAGCTCCGGTGGCGCCCTTTGCCGGCGCGCTGACGCCGGTGGTCACGCCGATCAGCCTGGGCGCCAACACCGCGACCACCCGCGGGCAGAGTCCGGATTGGGTGAATCCGCTGGCCCACGAAGGCGAGGTCACGGTGGAGCATCAGCTTCCCGGCAACATCGGCGTCTCGGCCTCCTACGTTTTGAGCCGGGCGCTGCATCTGCCGGTGTTCATCGACGCCAACCTGGGCCCGTCCACGCAAACCCGCACTTACACGTATCCGGACGGCGGCACGGTCACGGTTCCGTTCTACACGGCGGCCAACCGGCTGAACAACACCGGTCCGATTCTGGCCGGCTTCAGCGTGGTGAACTCGCTGTACAACAGCATGGTGCTCAGCTTCCATAAGCGGATGAACCGGGGCCTGGAGTTTGTGGTGAACTATACCCTCAGCAAGGCGGAGGACGATGGGCAGGTGGCGGGCGCCTTTGGCACCTTCGACGGCACCGATTACACCATCGACCCGCACAATCAGAAGGCGATGTGGGGGCTTTCCGATCTCAATCAGACCCATCGTGTGGCCGCGTCGGTGGTCTGGAAGCCGGGTTACGCGAAGAATCTGAGCAACTCCACGGCGCGGATGCTGGCCGACGGATGGACGCTATCGGGGATCTTCGTCGCCGCCAGCGGCCAGCCGGTGACGGGCCTGATTTCAGGAACGCCTTCCGGGGCGGTGGACGGCGGACTCACCGGAGGCATGGTGAACAACTCCGGCACGGCTCCCTCGACCTATGAGGATCCGCGCGTGCCGCGCAACCATTACCAGGGTCCCGGATTCTGGGATATCGACATGCGCCTGGCGCGCGACTTCACCATCGCGGAGCGTTTCCGCCTGACGCTGCTGGGAGAAGCGTTCAACATTCTGAATCACACCAATGTATTCGCGGTGAACACCACGCAGTACTCGCTGTCCGGCTCGACGCTGGCTCCGGTGGCGACGTTTCTGAGTCCCAGCGCGACCAATAACGGTCTTTACGGGGCGCGGCAGTTGCAAATTTCGGGACGAATCACATTTTAGTCTCGACGATCCTGTGATTGAACGAACTGTGCTTCCCAACCGGCTGGCGCTGGCAACTTCCTCTTCTCAAAAAGCGCGCCAGCCGAACCTGGGGCCGGCTTTCAGGATCCCGATCCCGTCGCTTACCTTCTGACGCAGATTCAGGTAGCGGACGATTTTTACCTCTTCGAGGAGCGTGCCGCCGGCGGTAGCGACCGGCATGCCGGGGCAAAGTTACACGCTGCTTTCCATGGTCCCAACGCTTTGCGATTTTCAGCGGATCGACCCTGGCCGCTCACGCCGGTACGGGCGGTTGCGGCGCGCGGACGTTGAATTCGAGCTTCCAGCGGCGCCCGTCGCGCGCCACGCACCACAGCTCCATCACGCCGGTCTCGGTCACCAGCGCTTCGAGCGTCACCGGCACGGATTCGCCGGAGTTTCCCGGCAGGAAAACTTCAATCGGCGCCAGCTCCTCGAAATCGCCGCCGATCTCTTCGATCAGCGATCCCGGCGGATCGTCCTTGCGCGCCGACGACTGGAAGAAGCGGAACTGCGCCGGCTCGCCGACGGTCAGGGCGAAGACGCGATTCGGGAATTTGTGGCCGGTGCCTTCCTCCATGCCGAACGGCGCCACGGTCAGCGCCTTCAGCGGAGCGGGAATGCCGGGGACCGCCGGCATCGCGGATTCGATGCCGACGTAATAGGAGCGCGGCACGCCGCCGCGGATGCGCACGCCCTTGCCCGCGCGCGCCAGGCCGTAGTAGGCGGCTCCCCGCGCCACGGCGTGCATCAGATCCTCGCCCACCAGCGGCGCCACCGGCCGCGGCAGCCATCCGTTGAGCACTTCCAGGATCCGCCGCCGGATGAGATCGGCGCGCAGCACGCCGCCGTTGAACAGAACATGGGTCGGCGCCGCGCCCTGCCGCTTCAGAAAGGCGCCCAGATGACGGGTGATCGCGGCGTCGGCGGCGTACGGCAGGCCCAGCTCGGCCAGGGCCGCGCGGCGCCGCTGGGGAACCTCGTCCATGGACACCGCCGGCAAAAATCCGTCGAGCAGAATCTGTTCAATGTCGGATCGCTTGATCTTCGTCTTGATGGTTCCGCCGACCACTCCGGTGCCGCGGCCGAGAATCGTCACGCCGGCGTCGGCGGCCGTCTCGCCGGCGGCGAGCAGTTTTTCCTTGGCCGCCCGGCACTGCTGCCACAGCGCGTGGAACTGCATCGGGTCGAGCTTCTGGGGGATCCGCGCGGCCACCTGATGCGCCAGTGCGGCGTCGATATTGTCTCCGCCGAGCAGGATGTGATCGCCCACCGCGATGCGCTCCAGCACCAGCTCGCCCTCGCGCTCGCGCACCGCGATCAGGGTGAAATCGGTGGTCCCGCCGCCGATATCGATCACCAGGATGAGATCGCCGACGTGAACTCTTTCGCGCCAGTCGGGATGACGCTCGATCCAGGCGTAAAAGGCGGCCTGCGGCTCCTCCAGCAGAATCACGTTGCGATATCCCGCTTCTTCGGCGGCTTTGAGCGTCAGATCCCGCGCCACCGCGTCGAACGACGCCGGAACCGTCACCAGCACCTGGCGCTCTTCGAAGTCCCCGTGTTTCCGGTTCCAGGCCTCGCGCAGATGCTGTAAATACCGCCGTGACGCTTCGACCGGCGACACTTTTGGCACGCCTTCCGGCGCGTTCGGCGGAAGAATCGCGGCGGTGCGGTCGACGCCGGCGTGGCTCAGCCACGACTTGGCGGAGGAAACCAGGCGACCGGCGTTGTCCAGCCCCTTTTTCTGCGCGAGCACGCCGACGATGGGCGGATCTTCAAGAAACAGGAACGAAGGCAGCAGGGGCTCCTCGCGCTCCTCGCCGGGGTTGACCAGTTGCGGGATGCGGAAAACCTCCACCGATCCGCCGCGCGAATAGGCCAGCGCGCAGTTGGTGGTGCCCAGATCGATTCCAAGGACTTCTTGAGGCAAGCTATTTTTCAGTTTGGCACGATCCGGCCAGGCGCGGCCCGGAAGCCGCTTGCGGAATCCGCGGCCCGCCGCGCGCGGCCAGTCCGGCGCCGCTAGCGGAAGACTTTGAACAGACGCCGCAGCGGATCGTAATACTCATCCACCACGCGCTCCTTGAGGGGGATAATCGCGTTGTCGGTGATCTTGATCTCTTCCGGGCACACTTTGGTGCAGCACTTGGTGATATTGCAGTAGCCGATGCCGCAGTTCTCCCGCAGATCGCCCAAACGGTCCTGGGTGTCCAGCGGATTCATCTCCAGGGCTGCCGCGTACACCAGGAAACGCGGCCCGATGAACCGGTCGTGCAGGTGATGCTCGCGCAGCACATGACACACGTCCTGGCACAAGAAGCATTCGATGCACTTGCGGAACTCCTGCACGCGGTCGGCGTCGGCCTGCTGCATGCGCCAGGTGCCATCGGCGGCGTCGGGCTTGCGCGGCGCGAACTTCGGGATGCGTTCCTTCACCCGGTAGTTCCAGGAAACATCGGTCACCAGATCCTTGATGCGCGGGAAGGTGTGCATCGGCTCCACGGTCACCGGCTCGGCGAGGTTCAACTGGCTCAGCCGGGTCATGCACATCAGCCGGGGCCGGCCGTTGATCTCCGCGCTGCACGATCCGCATTTTCCCGCCTTGCAATTCCAGCGCACCGCCAGATCGTTCGCTTGCGTCGCCTGAATGCGATGCACCACGTCGAGCACCACCATTCCGCTCTCGACTTCGGTGCGGTACTCTTTGAATCCGCCCCCGGAGGCGTTGCCGCGCCAGATGCGAAAGGTCGCCTCGGCCATTATTTGTTCTCCTCGATCACCTGTTTTAACTCCTCCGGCATCGGTTTTACCGGAATCTCCTCGATGCGCGCGGCGCCATCGGCGCCTTTTTTCAAGGCGAGATTGACGCCGCCCCAGCGCTCGTCTTTTTGCGGATAGTCGTCGCGGAAGTGGGCTCCGCGGCTTTCCTTGCGGGTGAGGCCGGCCAGGGCGACGATCTCGGCCACCGTCAGCAGGTTCCGCAGATCGAGCGCGGTGTGCCAGCCGTTGTTATATTCGCGGTTTCCGCCGACTCCGGCCCGCGCGGCGCGGGCCTTCAGTTGCTGGATCCGCTCGAGGGCGCGCTCCATCTCTTCGGCCCGGCGCACGATCCCGACCAGATCCTGCATCATTTCCTGCAACTCATGCTGGATGGCGTAGGGATTTTCGCCGGCCGGCCCGCGGTCGAAGGGAGCCAGCGCCCAGCGCGCGGCTTCCTCCACCTGATCGTTGTGGATCTGGCCGGCTCCGTGCTCTTTCGCGTATTTGGCGGCGAACTCGCCGGCGCGCTTGCCGAACACCAGCAGATCCGACAGGGAATTTCCGCCCAGCCGGTTGGCTCCGTGCAGGCCCGCCGCGGACTCGCCCGCGGCGAACAGGCCCGGCACGCTGGACATCTGGGTTTCGGCGTCCACCCTGACCCCGCCCATCACATAGTGCATGGTGGGGCCGATCTCCATGGGTTCCCTGGTGATATCGACATCGGCGAGCTGTTTGAACTGGTGGTACATGCTCGGCAATTTCTTCTTGATGTGTTCGGCCGCGTTAGGGATCTTCTCCTTGATCCAGGCGATATCCAGAAACACGCCGCCGTGCGGGCTGCCGCGGCCCTCCTTCACCTCGCGGCGGATGCAGCGCGCCACGTGATCGCGCGTCAGCAGCTCCGGCGGGCGGCGGGCGCTCTTGTCGCCCTGCGTGTAGCGCCAGCCCTCGTCTTCGTTGTCGGCGGTCTGCGAACGGTAATTCTCCGGAATGTCGTCGAACATGAACCGCTTGCCGTGCTTGTTGCGCAGCACTCCGCCTTCGCCGCGCACGCCCTCGGTCACCAGAATGCCGCGCACGCTGGGCGGCCACACCATGCCGGTGGGATGGAACTGCACGAACTCCATGTCGAGCAGTTCGGCTCCGGCGTGATAGGCGAGCGAATGGCCGTCGCCGGTATACTCCCAGCTATTGGAGGTGATCTGGAAGGCGCGGCCGATGCCGCCCGTCGCCAGCACCACGGCTTTGGCGTGAAACAGTTTGAAGCGTCCGCGCTCGCGGTCGTAGGCGAACGCGCCGGCGCAGCGCTCTCCATCCTTTAAGAGCGTCAGCACCGTTGTTTCCATGTGAAAATCGATGCCCTGATGGATGCCGTGGTCCTGGAGCGTGCGGATCATCTCCAGGCCGGTGCGGTCGCCGACATGCGCCAGGCGCGGATAGCGATGCCCGCCGAAATTTCGTTGCAGGATACGGCCGTCTTTGGTGCGGTCGAACACCGCGCCCCAGGCCTCCAGCTCTTTGACGCGCGCCGGTGCTTCCTTGGCGTGCAGCTCGGCCATGCGCCAGTTATTCAGATACTGCCCGCCGCGCATGGTATCGGCGAAGTGGACGCGCCAGTTGTCGCGGTCGTCGACGTTGCCCATCGCCGCGGCCATTCCGCCTTCGGCCATCACCGTATGGGCCTTGCCGAGCAGGGATTTTGAAACGACCCCGACCTTGACTCCCGCCGCCGACGCCTCAATCGCCGCGCGCAATCCGGCCCCGCCTGCTCCAACAACCAACACGTCGTATTCGAATTTCTGATATTCCGGCATGATTTTGTTTTAGAAAATCCTCACGTCGCGCCAGATGCCCATCGCGCACAGGCGGATGTAGAGATCGGTGAAGCCGACCCAGAACAGACTCATCCAGGCCCACAGCATGTGCCTGCGGTTCAGGCACGAGACGCAGTCGTAGGCCGCCTTGCGCACCGGCTTGGCCGACATCTGATCCAGCCTTCCGCCGGTCAGATGGCGCAGCGAATGGCATCCGAAGGTGTAGCCGCCGAGCAGAATCGGATTGACGATCATGACGATCGTTCCAAGGCCCCAGCCGAAGCGCCCGTCGAACCACATGGCGCGGTAGGCGTCGCCCGCCAGAATAAAGATGAACAGGATCGCCAGATAGAGGAAATAGCGATGGACGTTTTGCAGGATGAGCGGGAACGACCGCTCGCCCCAGTATGTTTTTCGCGGCTCGCCCACCGCGCACGACGGCGGATCGGCCCAGAATGCTTTGTAATAGGCGCCGCGATAGTAGTAGCAGGTGAGCCGGAAGCCGCCCGGCGCCCACAGGATCAGCATGGCCGCGGAAAAGGGCACAAACGCCGGCCACCAGCCCGGCGCGCTGGTCATTAAAAGCGGCGAATAAAACGGGGACAAATACGGCCCGTAGGTGTAATTGTCGCCCTGCAATGCGGCCCAGGTCGAATAAACGATGAAGGCTGCGAATCCCAGGAAGACCAGCAGCGGCTCGATCCACCAGCGATCTCTGCGCGCAGTTTTTCCGAAGCCGCCGTCATGCAGCGGAACGTCGATCGAGGACATATGTGGAAGGCTCCAAAGCGAGGTTGCAGCATTTCAGAATATCGCCCCCCAGCAAGCGATTTCAACCGGCGCGGAGGCGCCCCGCAAAGGGGGTCGGAGCCTCTCCGCTGCCGGGCGCCCGCGGAATCAGGGGAGCGGCTGCTGCGCGCCGGCGGGAGCATCCTGATTCTTGCGCTCAACCTCGAAGGGATTCGCCGCGCGGAATTGAATTGAGCACCGCGGTTCCGACGGAAGTTGATTTGCAGTTGAAATCGCTTATTCCTCGCGCAGCACCTGGATCGGATCGACTCTCGTGGCGCGCCAGGCGGGAACAATGCCGGCGAGGATCGCCACCGAGGCGAGCGTGGCGGCGACCGCGGCGAAAGTCGCCGGATCGCTGGGGCGGATTCCGTAGAGAAGATTCGTGAGCAGCGAGCTCATCATCAGCGAGGCTGCAAGGCCGACCGCGATGCCCGCCGCGGTGGGGCGAAAAGTCTCGATGGCGACAATGCGCAAGACGTCTGAAGCGCTCGCACCCAGCGCCATCCGGATGCCGATTTCGCGGACGCGGCGGCGGATCGTATAGGCAAGCACGCTGTACAGCCCAAAGGCGGCCAGCAGCAGAGCGAGTCCGGCAAACGCCGCCAGCAGAAACATGCTCATCCGGCGATTGGCGATGGATTCGTCCACGATCGATTGCATCGTGCGCACATCGCGCACGGGTTGGTCCGGCGTCAATTCCTGAACGACCTGAGTGATGGCGGAGGCCATCGTTTCGGGCGCGGTCCGGGTGCGGACGGTCAGGGAAAGGGGCGATAAGGTCGCCTGTTTTTCCGCCTGGTACAGGCTGGAGGTGACCTCGGCAAAATCCAGCTCGTTTTGCTTCACGTCGCCGACGATGCCGACCACCTCGCGGGTTTCTTCCGGAGAGAACGACAGCCGGATATGTTGGCCGATGGGGTCCTCGCCCGGCCAAAAGCGCTTCGCCATCGAATCGCTGATGAGGACGACCCGTTTGCGCCCAGCGATATCGGAATCAGTGATCTCGCGGCCGCGCAGCAATGGAATGCGCATGGTCCGCAAGTATCCCGGCGTAATCGAGCGCACCGAGACGTTGGGCTGTTGCGCGAACGGCGCCGCGGGTTTCCCCTCGATCGTGAACGGCTGATTGCTGCCGCCGCGCATGGGAAGACCGCCGATCATGCCCGCGGAATCGACTCCGGGAAGCTGGCGCACGCGCTGGAGAACCCGATCATAGAGCGCATTTACCGCCGCCGGGTCCTTGCTGGAAACTCCGACGGTGAGGGTAAGGACGTTGTTCGGATCGAATCCGGGATTGACGCCGGTCAGGATCCAGAGGCTGCGAATCAGGAGACCGGCGCCCGCCAGCAGCATTAAAGATAAAGCCACTTCGGCGGCGACCAAGGCGGTGCGAGTCCCGCGCGTGCCTGAATCGGAGCTGGTGCGGCCGAGCCCTTGCTTCAAAGCGTCATTCAAGTCGGCGCGCGATCCACGCCAGGCCGGCACCGCGCCGGCGATCACGCCGGTCAGGATCGAAACGACGAGATTAAAGAGCAGAACGGAACCATCGAGCGGAATTTCTCCGCCGACGTCAAACTGCTGTTTCACAAACGTCACCAGCAACGGCAGCGCGAGGCTGGCGATCCCGAGGCCGACGAGTCCGCCAACCAGCGACAGAAGCAGCGACTCGCAGAGCAACTGCTCGAGCGTGCGTGCGCGGCCCGCGCCCAATGCCGCCCGGATCGCGAGTTCCTTCTTTCTCGCAAGATTTCGCGCCGTAATGAGATTGGCGACATTGGCGCACGCGATCAGAAGCACAAAGGCGACTGCCCCCAGCAGGACCAGCAGCACTGGACGGATGTCGCCGACTAAATCTTCCCGAAGCGATGAAACCACCGCGCCCCAATCGCGGTCCGCGTCGGGATACTGATTTGCGAGCTGGCTCGATATGGTGTTCATCTCCGCTTGCGCCTGCTGGAGCGACACTCCCGGCCGCAGGCGCGCCACGACCCGGAAATTGTGATCCTTGCGCACGGCGCGCGTCTCGGTGTTCCAGCCGAACGGGACCCAAATCTCGCCGCTGGTGGGATACCACGCGGGAAAAGTTAAATTGGCCGGCGCAACGCCGATGATAGAATAGCGAGCCCCGTCGAGGATCATCGTTTTGCCGATGACATCGGCGGCGCCTCCGAAGTGGCTTTTCCAGAAACCGAAGCTGATCACGGCCACTTGATGTCCGGGCTGATCCTCCTCATCGGTGGGGAAGCGGCCAAGCACCGGCTGCGCTTGAAGGACCGCAAAAAACTCCCCGGCCACGCGCGCCCCGCGCACGGATTCGGGCCGGTCGGGTCCGGATAGCGTGAACTGGCCAGGTCCATATGCGGCCATGCCGTTGAAGGACTTCGCCATCGCATGCCAATCGAGGTAGTTGGCCGGGGAGACAGCGAATCGCTTGATGCCGGGAAAGCCTTCAGGCGGCGGGACGTGAAAAATCTGCACGAGCTGGTCCGGCTGCGCGAACGGCAGGGGTCGAAGCAGGATGGTGTTTACAACGCTAAAAATCGCGGAGTTCGCTCCAATTCCGAGAGCGAGCACCACAACCGCGGCGATGCTGAATCCAGGCGCCTTAACAAGAACGCGACTCGCGTACCGCAGGTCATGCCAGATCGTGAGCATACCGGCGCTGGTGCACGTCCCTTACAAATGTTAAGTAATTGAAAAGAAGAGAAAATTTTGCGGCGCAGTGTCCGCTTTCGGGACGAGGGTGTCAAGAGGGCGGGATTTCATTGCGCGGAGCTTAGCTTCGTTGAAATCCTCAGACGTCACACACCGCATAAGTGATAACGATCCGGCTGTGACCGGCGACTGGTGAACTTTGGCGTCCCCAGGGGGATTCGAACCCCCGTTACCGCCGTGAAAGGGCGATGTCCTAGGCCGGGCTAGACGATGGGGACGCTAGGCGCGCCGAACGGCTCGCCTCTTCAGAATAACAGCGCGACGGCGGCGCGCGCTACAGAGTCTTCAAATACGCGATCAGATTGTCTTTTTCTTCCGCGCTCAGCATATCGCTGTAGGCCGGCATGCCCCCGCCACCGTCGTTGATCTGCGCGCGGACGTTGGCTTCATTCACCGGCTTGCCGTTGGCCAGTTTGGACCGCTTAAAAAGCCCCTTCAGGCCCGGACCCATTTTCTTTTCCGTGCTGTCGGCGTTGTGGCATACCGCACAGTTCGAGTCGAAAACGTCTTTTCCCTTTGCCGCGTCGCCTTTGGCCTGGCCGAGCAGGTTCGGTCCCACGGCAATCATCGCAAAGCAGGCGGCGGCGGTCAGAGTCGCGCGGAGGTGGCTCAAGGTTCGCATACTGTTTAGTTTACAATTTTCTGAGATGAATCCACGGGTTGGCGATGCGGCGCCGGACATCCGCTCCGGCTCCTTTCAGCTTGCGAATCTACGCGGCAAGCGCGTGGTGCTGTTCTTTTTTCCCAAGGCCGACACACCGGGATGCACCCGGGAAGCCTGCGGCTTTCGCGACGCATCGCGCCGGTTCGCCAAGCTCGGCGTGGAGATCGTCGGCGTATCGCCGGATGAAGCGGCGGCCCAGAATAAATTCGCCGCCAAGTACGGATTCGAGTTCACCTTCGTGCCCGATCCCGATCATTCGATCGCCGAAGCCTACGGCGTCTGGAAAGAAAAAAATATGTACGGGCGCAAATACATGGGCATCGAGCGGACCACGTTCCTGATCGGCGCGGATGGAAAAATCGAAAAAATTTTCCCCAAGGTGAAGCCGGACGGGCACGCCGAGCAGGTTTTAGAGGCGCTCCGCTAAGTTTTACCCCTATCTATTTCATGGGGTAGCGACGTGGTACCAGCGAATATAGTATCCTCGAATCTTTCAATCGCGGGATATTGCCGGACATAATCGAATCACCCTCATGAATTCGATCCGCTTCGCCTCGATTTTGTTTACGGCCGCCTGGGCCGCGGCCGGGCCTATTTATAACGTCTACGATCTGGGAACGCTCGGCGGGAGCAGCGCGCAGGCGTTCGGACTGAGCTCAAACGGCCTGGCGGCGGGTGCGGCGACCACGGCTTACGGCTACCAGCACGCGTTTATGAGCAGCGGCGCGGGCATGGTGGATCTGACCGCCAACAGCAACGCCAGCCAGGGGACGGCCAGCGGGGTAAACGCATCGGGACAGGTCGCGGGAACCGCATATGTGAACGGCGAGGCTTACGCGACCGTCTGGACGGGCCCGGCCAATCAGGCGATCGCGGGCGCGGGGTCGTACGCGATGGCGATCAACGACGCCGGCCAGGTGGCGGGCATGATGACGGCCAACGGTCAGGGAAATGCCTTCGTCACCGAAAACGGCGTGGTCACGGATTTGGGGACGCTGCCGGGCGGAAGCTGGTCCGCGGCGTACGCGATCAACGATCAGGGCGAAGTGGCCGGATACGGCCAGATTGCAGGCCTGTTTCGGGGGTTCGTGTGGTCGCCGCAGGGCGGCTTCACGGTGCTCGGAACGCTGGGCGGGGCCGACAGTTATGCGATGGGGATCAATAACACCGGAGAAGTGGTGGGAAATTCGCAGACGGTTTCGGGATATTCCCATGCATTTCTGGAGGCCGGCGGAGCGATGCTTGATCTGGGAACTCTCGGCGGCAACAGCAGCTACGCCTACGGCATCAACTCCGCCGGCGACGTGGTGGGATATTCCTATGTCGCGGGCAACGCGGTGACGCACGCGTTTCTCTATGAAAACGGCGCACTGGCCGATCTGAACTCGCTGCTGGGAACCCCCGGCTGGATCATCACCGAAGCCTTCGCGATCAACGACAGCGACGAGATCGCCGGAACCGCCCTGTTCGACGGCGTCGAGCACGCGGTTTTATTGATCGATCCGCCGGCGCCGGATTCTTCTTTCGACGGCGCGGCCGCTCCGGAACCGGGGACGGTCACGCTTGCGCTGGCCGGTCTGGGGCTTATGTTTCTGTCTCGGCTTCGGCCTCTTCGGCGGCGGAGGGCCCAGCCGCGCGGGCATCTTCGATAATCCGCCGCGCCTCCGCGGCGTGTTCCCTGGCGACGCGCACTTCCCAGGCCAGATTCGGAAACGGACCCCGCTCGCCGGCGATCTCGGCGTCGATGCCGGCGGCCTGGAGCAGGCTCTGGATGGTCAAGGCCTCGCTTTCCGATTCGCCGCCGTCGCCGGTGCTGTACACCGTGATCAGATCCAAGGCGGGCGAAAGGCCGGCGCCGGCCGCCTCCGGTTCGGGCGCGCGCCGCGCCGCGATCAACTGTTCGGCGCGGGCGCTATCGGCGGCGGGCACGCGAACTTCCCAAACGCCTTGGGGAACGCCGGGGGCTTGATCGTCGAGCACGGCCGGCGGGATGCCGGCGCCGCGCAGAAGCTCCGCGATCGCGGCGGCCTCCCCTGCGGCGCTTTTCTCCGGCGATCGGAACACGGTGACCATCTCGTCCATGAATCCGAGCTTAGCGCGTTAGACTGGGGTTATGGAAGATAACGGAAAGTTCGTGTGGTTTGTGGCGGGGGCGGCCATCGGGGCTACCGTCGCTCTTCTTTACGCGCCGCAGTCCGGCAGGGAAATGCGCCGCACCATCAAGCGCAAAGCACGCGAGGGCCGCGAGGCCCTTTCGGAATCCGGCCGCGAATGGATGGAAAAAGGGCGCGAGCTCTATGAAAAAGGTCTGCGCGTGGCCGATGAAGCGGCGGATCTGATCGAGCGGGGCCGGCGCATTGTCGAAGGCTGAAACGGCTGCATTTTCTGGAGAACTCAAAATGACTACTACTGCTGTGTCCCGGCCGCTGGCCGCATTTACCAACGAACCTGTTTGCGCGTTTTCCAAGCCCGAGGAGATCCAGGCGGCGCGCGCGGCGCTCCAAAAAGTGCGCGCCGAGCTCGGCCGCGAATACGAATTGTGGATCGCCGGGGCGCGCCACAAAACCGGCGATCTGTTGAACAGCGTCAACCCGGCGCGGCCTTCCGAGATCGTCGGCCGCCATCACCGCGCCAGCGCCGCTCTGGCCGCCAAGGCGATCGAGGATGCCCACGCCTACTTTCCCGAATGGAGCCGCACGCCGGCCGAAACGCGGGTGAATCTGGCGGTCCGCGCCGCGTCCCTCATCCGCCAAAGAAAGCTCGAATTCGATGCGTGGCTGGTGTGCGAGGCCGGAAAGACGTGGCCCGAAGCCGACGCCGAGGTCGCCGAAGCCATCGATTTCTGCGAATACTACGCGCGGCAGATGCAGCGGCTGGCCACTCCCCCGCCGGTAGTGCAGATGCCGGGCGAGCGCGACGAAATGGTGTATTTGCCGCTCGGCGCGGGCGTCATCATTCCACCGTGGAACTTCCCGCTGGCCATCCTGACCGGAATGAGCGTGGCCGCGCTGGTGACCGGCAACACCATCGTGATCAAGCCTTCGAGCGAAACGCCGACCATCGCGCAGAAGCTGGCCGAAGTGCTGCTTGAGGCCGGATTCCCGCCGCGCAGCTTCGCGCTGTGCACCGGCAGCGGATCGCTGGTGGGCGACCTGCTGGTGGAGCATCCCAAGACGCGCTTCATCTCCTTCACCGGCTCGCGCGACGTCGGCCTGCGCATCAATGAGCTGGCGGCCAAGCCGCGCAAAGGCCAGATCTGGATCAAGCGCGTGGTGGCGGAGATGGGCGGCAAGGACGCCATCATCGTCGACCGGGAAGCGGATCTGGAGGCGGCGGTAACGGGCGTCGTGCAGTCGGCCTACGGCTATCAGGGGCAAAAATGCTCGGCCTGCTCGCGCGCCATTGTCGATCAGGCCGTTTACGACGAATTTCTCCAGAAGCTGCAGGCCAAGGTCGCGGCGCTCACCGTGGGTCCTCCGGAAGAACCGGAAAATTTCATGGGCCCGGTGATCAGCGCGGGCGCCAAGAAAACCATCCTCGATTACATCGAGACCGGCAAGCGCGAAGGCCGTCTGATCGCGGGCGGCGACGCGGCTCCGGGCGACGGCTATTTCGTCCAGCCCACGGTCATCGCCGACGTCGATTCGAAGGCGCGGATTTTCCAGGAAGAAATTTTCGGGCCGGTGCTCGCGGTGAGCAAGGCGCGCGATTTCGATCACGCCCTGGCGCTGGCCAACGACACCGAATACGGCTTAACCGGCGCGGTTTATACGCGGAATCCCGAAAAAATCCGCCGCGCGAAAGAGGAATTTTTCGTCGGCAACCTCTACATCAACCGGAAATGCACCGGCGCGATGGTCGGCGCGCATCCCTTCGGCGGATTCAATATGTCCGGAACCGATTCGAAGGCGGGCGGCCCGGATTATCTGCTGCAATTCCTCCAGCCCAAATCGATCGGCGAGAAGGTTTAGCGGAACTGGAGCCGTAAGCGGCGCTTTAGCGGAGTTGCTCAACCACGATTTTTCCGCCGTCTTCCCACGCGGCGACGGCGGAGCCGCCGGAAAGCGCCGCGAGACTGGGAAACGAGCCGCGGGGCGCGAGCACAGCCGGGTCCGAACTGCCGGGCCGCAAAACTCGAATCCCTGCCGCTGTCGACCAGGCAGCGTAAAGCCCCGCCGCGCTTCCGGCGACCGCGACATCGGTGCCTTCGCCAATTTGCCGTTCCGCCGCGCCGGGGCTGGCGAGGAAAATTTGATGTTCCCGCCGCCATGCGGTCACGATTTTTCCGCCGGCGATGGCGATGCCTCCGCCATCCATCGGACAGGCGTTCAGCTTCCACGTGCCCAGGCCTAATTTACGGGGCGTTGAGAACCGAACCCCGCCGCGCGACTGCGCCAGATACATATCGCGGCTGCCGTCGAGCCAGTTGCGCCACATGACCAGAATTTCGCCGTCCGGCGCGATGGCCACAGAAGGATGGCAGCACTCGCAAATCGTTCCGGCGGGCGATTCATAGATCAACACGTTCTTCGACCACGTAACTCCGCCATCGCTCGATTGCGAGCCGTACAGCTTTTTCCCGTTTCCGGCGCGCCCGTCGAGCCAGGCCGCGAACAATTCCGCCTTTCCGTCGGAGGCGAGCGCGTGCAATCCTTCCGTTGCCGCGCCCGGAAGGTCGTTGATGACCACCGGCTTGGACCAGGTTTTCCCCAGGTCGGCCGATCTCAGCGCGAACAGATCGCCGGCCGGGGGCAGCCCGTGAGCATGCGGGCCGCCGGCGTCTGCGTTTCCCCAGACGGCCGTGATCACGATCGCATCGCCGGCGAAGGTGATCCGCGGCCCGCGGTGATGCGTGAGGGGAATCACCGGCGCGTCAACCACCTTCTTCGGGACGGAAAAGGTCCGTCCCGAATCGGTGGAGAGGCTGAAATAGATCGAGTTTCCCGCGCCGAAGGTGAGGGCAACTGTGGAGCCGCGGACCGCCATTTGAGGCTCCCTCGCCGGCGCATCCGTACCGGGAGGGCCGATTTGAACCGCCAACATCGTCGCAAGCAACAAAATCATCTCATCTCCTTTCTGTATTAAAACGCGAGCCGGAGCGCGAGCTGGAACGCCCGCGGGTCTCCCACCGCGGTGATTTGCCGGAAGGTGGGCAGGGGATTCGACGGATAACTTCCGGTTCCGAACACGCCGTTCAGAGTCACGCCGTTGACGTGGTTGGTCAGGTTGAACCCTTCGGCCAGCGCGGCCAGGCGAAGTTTTTCGCCGAGGTTGAAAGTCCGGCTGAGGCGGGCATTGACATTCAAGAAATCGAATCCCGCGCCGGCGTTGCGATTGATGAAGACGCCGTTGATGGTCGGACGGGCCGGAGTTCCCTGAATCGTGTTCGCTCCGGTGGTGATGTTGAAGGGCAGCGCCGAATCATACTGGACGACGGCGGTCAGTTGAAAACCATGACGGATGTGTTCCCACGGCGAGCGCGCTTGGCCGGCGGGGCCGTGGATGGTCCCCTCAAACACCAGGCGGTGGCGCTGATCGTCGTCGGAACGGCCATAATCGCGCCAGATATCGAAATTATCGATCGGCGAGCTGAAGAAAAACTCCCCGACATTGTCCAGCGCTTTCGAATAGGTGTAGGAGACGCGATAGTCGCCCCAGCGGGCCGGCCGTTGCACAAACGACAGGTGCAGGCCGTCATAGTGGGAATCCCCCAGCGAGGAGTACTGGCTATCGTTGCCGTAGGCCGGATTGGGCCGGCATCCGTTGTTGGTTCCCGTGGCGAGGCAGCCCGGCACGTTCTGATTGACGGAAAGAATCAGGTGCAGGCCGCGCAGATGCTGGTAGCCGGCTTCAATGGTGCTGCGGGAGCCGATCTGGCGCTCGATCTCAAAATTCCCCTGCTCGGAGTACGGGTTTTGAAGGTGCCGGTCCATGGTGGTGAAGTTGAACAGCACGCCGGGCGGCAGGGTCAGGACGTTGAGAATGTTGGGGAACGAAGGCGCGCCCGCCTGGCCGGGGGAAAGGCTCACGGTGATCTGGCTCAGCTCGGCCGGATCGGTGGTGTTGTGCGCCGAAAGCAGGGCGTTGGCCAGCGCGCGCAGCGGCAGCCGGTCGTAAAACAGGCCGAATCCGCCGCGAATGACGGTTTTCCGCGACGCAAACGGCGTCCAGGCGAAGCCCGCCCGCGGAGAGACGTTGTGGGTGTCGGTGGCGATGGTTTGCAGGAATTGAAGGTCGTAGCGCAGGCCGGCGTTGAGCGTCAGGCGGCGGTTTACCGTCCACTCATCCTGCGCGTAAATACCGATATTGGGATTCGCCTGCGAAACGGCCGAGTTTGCAAACGTCTGGGTGAATCCGGAGGTGTTATAGACTCCGGCCAGGAAGTTGGCGAGCGAGGAGAACGAGTAGCTGCCCCGATAGGAGCGCGGAAAGACGATGGTGTCGGCGTTGTAGAGAACATCGGCACCGGCGCGGAGGGCGTGCCCGCCGGCCTGATAAGAAAAATTGTCGGCCAGCTCGCCCAGCTTATTGCGGCGCGCGGTCGGCGATGTGGATAACGTCCCGAAAGAAGCGACTCCGGAAATAGAGACCGCCGGGCCGACCGGGTCGGAAGGCGGCGCGCTCAGCGCGCTGTTCCAGAACTGCCCGCGAGTTTCATTCACCGTGCGCGGGGAGAGCGCGGCGACGTTGCTGGCCGCCAAAACCTGATCGGTGTCGTCCAGATTCGCCGACGCGGTCGGAGCGCTCAAGCCTCCGGCGCCGCGCGAATTGAGGCTGGTCACGTGATAAACGCTGTAACGGACGCTGAACTGGTCTTTGGCATTGAACTGGTGGTCGGCTTTCGCCAGCACGTTCAAACTGTGGACCGGGTTGGGATAGATGCCCGTCGAAACCGGCGGGCCGGGATATCCAACGGCCGCGAGCTTCGTATTAATGGCGATGAGATTGGCGGGAGTGATGGTGGTCAGGCCGGATTGATTGAGCTCGCGCTGCTCGAAATTGGCGAAATAGAACGTGCGGTCGCGCCGGATGGGGCCGCCCGCGCTCGCCCCGTACTGAGCTTGGGTCAACGGGAGCGCGGTGTGAGAAAGCGCGTTTGCGGCATTGAGGCGCTGATTGCGGAAATACCCGTAGAGGTCGCCGTGCAGCGTGTTGGTCCCGCTGCGCGTGACGGCGTTGAGATAGCCGCCGAGCGCGCGGCCGAACTCGGCCTGGCCGCCCGAGGTCACCACCTGAAACTCCTGGATGGAATCGACTGCGTAGGAGGCGCCGGTGAGGCCCGCCGCGTCGTCGTTGTTGGAGAGCCCGTCGACAATGAAGCTGTTGGAGAAATTCCGCTGGCTGTCCACCGAAATTCCTTGTCCGGGAACCGCCGACGTCTCGGCGAACATCTGGTTGGAGGCGGTGTTGGTCGAAGAAACGCCGGGAATGAACAACGCCAGATCGAGGAAGTTGCGGCCGTTGAGCGGCACTTGGGAGATTTCGGCCTGCGAAATCGTGCCGGCCACCTGCGTACGCGCGGCTTCGATCACGCCGGCTTCGGAACTGACGACGACACTTGTCTGCTCGGTGGCGATGGCCAGAGAGACGGGAACCTCGAACGCCGACCCGGCCGAGAGCGTAAGATCGCGCGTCGCATCGCGGAAGCCTTCTTTGTGAATCGTGAGTTCATACCGGCCGACGCGGAGGTAAGCAAAGCGGAAGCGTCCTTCGCCGTCGGTGACGGTGGTCGCCGTGAGATTGGTCTCCACCTGGCGGGCCGTAACCTGAGCGCCGGAAATCACCGCTCCGCTGGGGTCGGCGACCCGCCCGCTGATGGCGCCGCCGTTTACGGACTCCTGCGCGCAGAGCGGCCCGGCCGCAAACAGCGCGGCCAGAGACACCAGGGTTAGCCGAAGTTTTCGCATCGCTCCTCCTTGGCGGTCTTAGACAAATGGCAATTCGGCACCGCTTGAGCCGCTGCGGAAAAGGTTCATGGCCGGACGGAAACGCGCGGAAAGCGCGGCGCTAGACGCCCGGCATCAGATCTTCGGACAGCGAATCAGGCGTTCCGCGCGGGAGGGCCGCGCTTGCGGAGGGAGCAGATCGAGATCGAGTAGCCGCGGCGGGAAACGGGCGGAACGGCGCGGCCGTGAACCGGCAGCCGGGCAGCGGCCGCCGCCGCGGGAGCGGTCGAAAATGCTGGGGATGCCGAAAGCGCGGTTGCGGCCCTGGGCCAGGACGGGCATCTGGCCGCCGAAATTGCGGGGCCATCGCCCGGGGCGGCGGCCGCCATTTCGCAATGATGCTTTCCCCCGCGGCGGCAGCAGGCCGCCACTCCCGGATCTTCCCCGGCAAACAGCGCCGCCCCGATCAGCGGAAAGCTGAGGACGGCGATCAGCAGCGAGGCCAGGGCGCGGCGCATCCTGAGTCTTATCACAGCACCAAACCGGCGGGATTACAACCGGCGCAGCAGCGCCTTGGCTTCGCGCAGTTTTTCGAACCGCTTTTCGGCTTCCTTGAACGCGCGGGTGTGGACGCAGCGGCGCGCGCCGTCGTGCTCGGCCGGATGGAGCAGATGGAGCATCTCATGAAACAGGACGTACTCCACCGCCAGGCGCGGGACCTGCGGGCGGTCGAGAATGCGGCTCAACACGATCGCGTTATGCGAGGGATCGTAGTGGCCGAGCAGGGTCCGCGAGGCGTTCGGGCTCCAGCCCACCAGCGGGCGCGCCATCAAGCCGTGGAAATAGCGGAAGTTCAGATCCTCGAAGATTTCTTCCAGGTTGTAGGCGTGCCCCCGCGGAGACTCGACGCGCTTGCGGCCGCGAATCTGGCGCACCAGATCCAGGTGCCGGCGGACGTCGCGGCGGTTGAGATAGCGCTTGTAGCGGTCGCTGCTGGAGGCCGGAACCGGCCGCCGGAAAAGCTTCGAGAGCAGAATCTCCGCAAGCGCTTCGAGGACTGTTTCCGGCGCGCCCGCGAGCGTATCCGCGAGCCGGATCGACAAGGATCCGTTTTCCAGGCGCACCTGGGCGTTGGCGTTGGCGTAGCGGCGGAACTGGACGCGGACCTCCGGAAGCGGCGTGCGGGGCTTCATCTGCTGAAACACGCGGGCAAAGATCCGCCCGGCTTCCACTTCCATTCATGACGAATGTAACATGGTTGGTTTAGCTTCGCAGTCCAACAACGAGGAGGCCTATTGCCCGGAGCAAAAATCAGCGCGCTCGGCTGCTACGTCCCGCCCGGCGTGCTGACCAATCAGGATCTCGAAAAGATGGTCGAGACCTCCAATGAATGGATTCTGGAACGCACCGGAATCGTAGAGCGCCACATCGCTTCCCCGGACATCGCGACTTCGGATATGGCGGCCGAAGCCGCCAAAATCGCGCTGGCGCAGCGTGGCGTGGATCCCCGCGAGATCGAGGCGGTGATCGTTTGCACGGTCACGCCCGATATGCTGTTCCCCTCCACGGCCTGCCTGGTGCAGGACCGCATCGGGGCGAAAGGCGCCTGGGGCTTCGATCTGATCGCGGCCTGTTCCGGATTCGTTTACGGACTGACCACCGCCGCGCATCTGGTGATGGCGGGAACGCACAAAAAAGTTCTGGTGATCGGCTCCGACACCATGTCGCGCATCATCGATTACACCGACCGCGGCACCTGCATTCTGTTCGGCGACGGCGCCGGCGCGATGTTGATCGAGCCGACCGAGGTCCCCGGCGAAGGCTTTATCGGTTTTCTGAACGAGATCGACGGATCGGGCGGCGATTTTCTGAAGCAGCCCGCCGGCGGGAGCCGCTTGCCCGCCTCGGCCGAAACGGTCCAGCAGAGGCTGCACTTCGTCAAACAGGATGGGCAGCAGGTGTTTAAATACGCGGTGCGCAAAATGTACGAAATGAGCCGCGATTTGCTGCAAAAACACGGTTTTTCAAGCAAAGATGTGAAGGTTTTGATCCCTCATCAGGCCAACCGCCGGATCATCGCGGCGGCCGCCGAGCGGCTGGGGCTGAGCTGCGATCAGGTGATCATCAACATCGACCGCTACGGCAACACCACGGCGGCCACCATCCCGCTGGCGACGCGCGACGCCCTCGCGCAGGGAAAATTGCAAAAGGGCGACCTGGTGGTGTTCGCCACCGTGGGGGCGGGATTCACCGTCGGCGTGAATTTGTGGCGCTGGGCGTATTGAGCCGCTAGCGCACCGGGAGGAACCGGCCGGGAGGGCTGATCTGATCCGCCGTGGCGACGCGGATCTCGGGATTGGACGCGACGTCGTCCGGCAGCAGCAGATTGATCTGGAACAGGCCGGCGTAGCCAACCACGGCGCCGGCGTAATCGATGTTGGACCGGCTCACCGGGGCGCCGTTGAGGAAAATTTGAATCGGGGAGGCCAGCGGCGCGGCGACCTGCGCCACTTGGTTGGGGATGGCGGCGGGAACGGTCGGGCCCATGCCGGTGGTCCACAGAACGATCCACTCGCCGGCGCGGGCGGGCGAGGACGGGCTGACCAGGGAGCCGTCCAGATGCGTGGCGAGCACGGTGGTGGCGTCGATTTGAAAGAAGGCGGGCGCCGTAGCGCCCAACTGGATTGGAACCGCCGGGCCGGCCAGGCCGTTGGAGACCACCTGAAGGGTGGCCGCGCCGGGCGCCAGCAGCGAGGGCACCAGCGCATTGACCAGAGTCGGCGAGACGTACCACATATCCGCCGGGATGCCATTGATCAGAACATGGACGCCGCCGAGCGCCGTCGGCAGCAAGCCGCCGGAGATATCGGAGGGGCCGATGGCCCGCACCACCGTTGAAAGATTTGTCCCGTAGATGCTGATGAACGTATCGGCGGCGTAGTAGCCGGCAATGGCGGCGGCGGAGTTGGCGATGCTGGCGGCGGAGTAGACCGGCGCTCCCGCGGTGCCACTTGAATCGGCCCACCAGGGCCCGAACAAGAGGGCTGCCAGCAGAACGGCGGCAGCCATTTCCTTGGCCCAAGTTTAGCATTTCCGGCGCGGGGGTGGCTGGGACTAGCCTTCTGGCCATTGACAGGCGCCGCGGGAAATTTGAAACTAAGAGAAAGCTGCCGGTTAATGACGAGATAACCTCAATGAAACGGCTCGGTTTGGCGATTGCGCTGGCAAGCGTCTGGAGCTACGCTCAGACTGCCGAGACGCTGCCGGTGGCGGCCCAGCAGGCGCTGGTGAACCGGTATTGCGCCGGCTGCCACAACGACAAGCTCAAATCCGGCGGGTTTTCCTGGACGACGATTGACCTGGCGCATCCGGCCCGGAACGCCGAGCGCGCCGAGCAGGTGATCCGCTTCCTGCGCGCGGGCATGATGCCGCCGCCGGGAGTTCCGCGGCCCGATGCGGCGACCATCCGCAGCTTCGCCGCTTCGCTGGAAAACGCGATCGACCAGGCCTCCGCCGCCGATCCGAACCCGGGCGCTCCGGCGCTGCACCGGCTGAACCGCATCGAGTATCGCAACTCGGTCCGCGACCTGCTCGATCTGGACGTGGATGTGGCGTCGCTGCTGCCGGCCGACGATATGTCCCATGGATTCGACAACATGGCCGACGTGCTGACGGTTTCTCCGGCGCTGATGGAAGGATATTTGCGCGCGGCGGGACGCATCAGCCGCATGGCCGTCGGCGATCCGAATGTGGCGCCCTCCACCGCCACGTTCCATGAGCCGCGGGTGATTAACCAGATCCGGCACATCGAGGGGACGCCGTTCGGCACGCGGGGCGGAATGGCCGTGGTGCACAATTTTCCCGCCGATGGCGAATACACCATCCGCCTGTTTTTTTATAACGACCTGTGCGGGCCTCTGTTCGGCAAGAATCAGGGCAAAGCCGAGCAGATCCTGGTGGCGGTCAATGGCGAGCGCGTGGCGCTGATGCCGATCAACCCGAATTTCCTGCTGACCGATTTTTTGCAGACGCCGCCGATCAAGATTAAGGCGGGTCCGCAGAAAATCTCGGCGTCGTTTATCCAGCGCGCGGAAGGCCCGTTTGAAGATGTGGTCTCGCCCTTTGAGCAGACGCTGGTGGATCTGACGCGCGCGGATCTGCCGGGGATGACGTCGCTGCCGCACCTGCGGGAGATGACCATCACGGGTCCGAAGAACGTCACCGGCATCTCCGAAACGCCGAGCCGGAAAAAAATCTTCACCTGCCATCCCCAGCCGGGCGCTGACGAGATTCCCTGCGCCAAAAAAATTATCGCCGCACTGGCGCGCCAAGCCTATCGCCGTCCGGTGACCGGCGCCGATACAGAAGACCTGCTGAGCATTTATCAGAAGGGCCGCAATAAATCGGACTTCGAGGGCGGCATCCGCGCTGTGATCGAAGCGATTCTTTCCGATCCCGAGTTTGTGTTCCGTTTCGAGCGCACCCCGGCCGGAGCCGCTCCGGGGACGAATTATCGGATCAGCGATCTGGAGCTGGCCTCGCGCCTGTCGTATTTTCTGTGGTCGAGCGCGCCCGACGACGAGTTGATTACGGCCGCCGCGCAGGGCCAGTTGAAGGATCCGCAGACGCTGGAGCGGCAGGTCCGCCGGATGCTGGCCGACCCCAAATCGGAGGCCCTGTCGAAGGTGTTTGCGGCCGAGTGGCTGCACCTGCAAAATCTGAAAGACGTTCAGCCGGACGTTTATCAATTTCCGAACTTCAACAAAAACCTGGCGGAATCGATGCGCACGGAAACCGAACTGCTGTTTGACAGCATCGTGCGCGAGGACCGCAGCGTGCTGGACCTGCTCACCGCCAATTACACCTTCGTCGATGAGATTCTGGCCAAGCACTACGGCATTCCGGACGTGTTGGGGACGCGGTTCCGGCGGGTGGCGCTGACCGATCCGAACCGCTTCGGGCTGCTGGGGCAGGCGAGCATTCTGACGCTCACCTCCATCGCCACCAGGACCTCGCCGGTGCAGCGCGGCAAGTGGGTGATGATCGTGCTGCTGGGCACGCCGCCACCGCCGCCTCCGCCCAACGTTCCACAGCTTAAGGAAAACGAGGAGAACGCCAAGGCGTTGTCCGTCCGCGAGCGGATGGAGGAGCACCGGAAAAACGAGCCCTGCCGGTCCTGCCATCAGTTGATGGACCCGATCGGGCTGGCGCTGGAAAATTTCGACGCGGTGGGCGCCTGGCGCGCCAAGGACGCGGGCATGATGGTGGACGCCAAGGGCAAGATGTTCGACGGAACGCCGCTGGACGGACCGGTGAGCCTGCGCCAGGCGATCCTGGGCCACTCCGACGCGTTCCTTCAAACCTTCACGGAAAACCTGCTGGCGTATGCGCTGGGGCGGGTGGTGGACTATCGGGACGAGCCGGTGGTGCGCTCGATCGAGCATGCGGCGGCGCGCGACGGGAACCGGTTTTCGGCGTTTGTGCTGGGGATTGTGAACAGCATGCCCTTCCAGATGAGGAGAGCCGATGCGGCGGAGACGCCGTCGGCGGCCAACGGGAATCGACAATGACCTTTTTGACGAAAAAACATCTTTCGCGCCGCACCATGCTGCGCGGCATGGGGGTGGCGATCGGGCTTCCGTTTCTGGATGCGATGGCGCCGGCGCAGACGCCGCTGGCCAAGACGGCGGCCGCCGCGCGCCCGCGGCTGTGCTGCATCGAGATGGTGCACGGAGCGGCCGGCAGCACGGTGGACGGGTCCAATAAGCATTACTGGTCGCCGGAAAAGGAGGGGGCCGATTTCGAGTTTACTCAGACGCTCGAGCCGCTCAAGGATTTTCGCGAGTATCTGACCATCATCAGCGACACCGATCTTCGCCCGGCCGGAGCGTACGCCGATAAAGAAGAAGGCGGCGATCATTTCCGCTCGACTTCGGTGTATCTCACCGCGGCGCATCCCAAGATGACCGAGGGGTCCGACATTTATTGCGGCACTTCGATCGACCAGATGTACGCGCAGCAGTTCGGCCAGGACACGCCGCTGCCGTCGATCCAGCTTTGCATTGAGAGCGTGGACGGCTCCGGCGCCTGCGATTACGGCTACGCCTGCGTTTACGCCGACACGATCAGTTGGGCGTCGCCGACGCAGCCGCTGCCGATGACGGTGGATCCGCGGCAGGCCTTCGAGCAGATGTTCGGCGACGGCGCGACGCCGGAAGAACGCGCGCTGCGCCAGCAGATGAGCGGCAGCATTCTCGACCGCATCACGCACCGCGTTTCGGCCTTGCAGCGCGAGCTGAACGCCGCCGACCGGGCGCGGCTGAGCGATTTTCTGGACGATGTGCGGGAGATCGAGCGGCGCATTCAGAAAACCGAGCAGCACAATTTGAGCGGCGCGGCGCGGCAGCTTCCCGCGGCGCCGGTGGGCGTGCCGGATTCCTTTGAGGAGCACGTCACGCTGATGTTCGATCTTCAGGCGCTGGCGTTCGCCACCGATACGACGCGCTGCTCGGCGTTCAAGATGTCGCGCGACGTCTGCCAGCGGGTGTACGAGGAGAGCGGCGTCAAGGTTCCGTTCCACACCGCGTCGCATCACGGCGAATCGCCGGCGCGGATCGCCGAATTCGCCAAAATTAATCGTTATCACGTCAGTTTGCTGCCGTATTTCTTCAACAAGCTGAAGAACACGCCGGATGGCGACGGCAACCTGCTCGACCATTCTCTGATTCTTTACGGCAGCCCGATGGGCGATTCCAACGCGCACAATCACAAGCGCGTGCCGATCCTGCTGGCGGGCAAGGCGAACGGAAAAGTGAAGGGGAACCTGCATGTGCGCTGCGCCGATGGGACCCCGATGGCCAACGTTCTGCTGACCATTCTGCGCAAGGTTGGGATGAACGTCGAATCGATCGGCGACAGCACGGGAGAGATTGCGGTTTAATCATCGCCAAGGAGCTTGGGGGCAACGATGCGAGCGAAGATCTGGATCAGCGCGGTTCTTTCCACCATGGTGGTTTACGCGGGCGACACGCGGGTGGCGGACGCGGCCGAGCACAGCGACCGGCGCGCGGTGGCGTCGCTGATCGCCGCCAAAGCCGACGTGAACTCGCCGCAGGGCGACGGCACCACGGCGCTTCACTGGGCCGCCTTCAATGACGATCTGGAGATGGCCAAGATGCTGATCGGCGCGGGCGCCAACGTGAACGCGGCTACGCGGGTGGGCGCGATCACGCCGATTTTCATGGCCGCCAAGAACGGAGACGCGGCGATGATCGATCTGCTGCTTAAGGCCGGCGCCAGCGCCAACTCGACCGACGAGCACGGCACCACGGTGCTGATGACGGCCGCGGCGGCGGGCAATCCCGAGGCGGTCCGGACGCTGATCGAGCACGGCGCCGAGGTCAACGCCCGGGAAGGCGCGCACGGCCAGACCGCGCTGATGTTCGCGGCGGCGCTGAACCGCGCCGCGGCGATCAAGGTTCTATTGGCGGCGCATGCGGATCCGGGCCTGGCCACCAAGGCGGTGAAGCTGCCCAAGCCGCCCTCGCGCTTCATGGACGGCAAGCTCGTGCCGGAAGAGAGCGCCAAAACGCCCAAGGCCGCACCGGCCGCCGATCCCAACGCGGATCAGGCCGCGCTCCATGCGCTGGCCGCGGGGATGGGGTTGAAAGACGCGGTGGTGAATCCGGGGGGAGCTTCCGAGGGCGATCTGCGGGCGATGATCGCCAAGCTCAGCGCCAAAATTGACGATATCGAGAAACGCCTGCCCGCGCCGAAGCCGAAGGAAGGCGAGGATCCCAACGGCAGCATGTTCGGCATCATCCGCGAGCGCGGCACCACGGACATGGGGGGCATGACCGCCCTGCTGTTTGCCGCGCGCGACGGCCAGATGGAGGCGGCGCGCGCGCTGCTGGAAGGCGGCGCGGACATCAACCAGGTTTCCACATCGGAAAAGACCAGCCCGCTGGTGATGGCGATCATGAACGGGCACTTCGATCTGGCCCGCTTCCTGATCGACTGGGGGGCGGATCCGAATCTGGCCAACGAGCAGGGCTTGACCGCGCTCTACGCCACCATCGACGTGCAGTGGGCGCCCAAGGGCTGGTTCCCGTCGCCGGATGTGGGGCAGGAGAAGACTTCCTACCTTGAGCTGATGAAGGCGCTGCTGGAGGACGGCGCCAATCCCGACGCGCGGATCACCAAAAAGCTGTGGTTCCGCTCCTTCGGCGATCACTCCTGGACCGACACGGCGGGATCGACCGCCTTCTGGCGCGCGGCCTGGGCGACGGACGTCGCGGCGATGAAGCTGCTGGTGGAGTATGGCGCCAACCCCGATATTCCGACGACGGGCGGCGTCTCCCCGCTGGAGGCGGCGTGCGGCATCGGCTGGGGCTATCACTACAACATGAACTCGCCCGATTACACCTGGATGGACGCGGTCAAATACCTGGTGCAGTTGGGCGCGGACGTGAACCATGCCGACGACCGCGGCTACACTCCGCTGCACGGCGCCGCCTATATCGGCAACAACGAGCTGATCCAGTATCTGGTCGATCATGGGGCGGACGTGAAGGCGGTGGCCAAGGATAAGAACACGGTGGCCGACATGGCCAACGGTCCGACGCGCTTTGGCATCCCGCATCCGGAGACGGTGGCGCTGCTGGAGAAGCTGGGCTCGGCGAATTCGCACAACTGCCGTTCGGACCAGTGCCTGGTCGCGCCCAAGGACGACAAGAACGCCAAGAAGCCGGGCGGGAATCAGTAGGGCTCCGCGGCGAGCTTCATCAACTGTTCGGCGTGCTTGAGCGCCTCCGGGGTGACGCGCTCGCCGGAAAGCATGCGGCCGATCTCGCGCGTTCTTTGGGCCGGCGACAGTTCCTCGATGGTGGCGTAGGTGCGCGACTTTCCGGTGCGTTTTTCGACGTAATAGTGATGGTCGGCGAAGCCGGCGATCTGCGGCAGATGGGTCACGCACAGGATCTGGCTTGACGCGGCAAGTTTTTTCAGCCTGCGGCCCACCGCTTCGGCCGCGCTGCCTCCGATGCCGGCATCGACTTCATCGAACACCAGGGTGCGGGGAGCTTCCGGCGCGCGCGGCGGCGCCGTGCATGTTTTGAGGGCCAAGGCCACGCGCGAAAGTTCCCCGCCCGAGGCGATTTTTTCGAGGGGTTTCGGCTCCTCGCCGGGATTGGGAGAGATCAGGAACTGGACCGCATCGGCTCCCGACTCGGACCACTCCGCCGGGGAGACGCGAATTTCCACGCGGGTTTTTTCCATGGCCAGCGCCGCCAGTTCCGCCTCGACGCGGCGGGCGAGCCGGGCTGCCGCATCCTTTCTCGCCGCCGACAGGGCCTCCGCCGCGGCCTGGTATTGGCGCGCCAGCGAGGCCGCGGTTTTTTGCAGGGTTTCCCGCTGTTCGCTCCACGTCTCCACGGCGCGCAGGTCCTCCCGCGCCCGCTGCTCAAAGGCGAGCACCTCCTGGAGGGTCGCCCCGTATTTGCGCTTGAGTTTTTCGAGCGCGGCCAGGCGCGATTCGATGGCGTCGAGCCGGGCCGGATCGGCCTCCAGCCGGGCCAGATAGCTCCGCAGGGCGTGCGCGGCTTCCTCGACGGCGATCGCCGCCGGCTGAAGGGAGGCGAGCAGCGGCGCGGCCGATTGGTCGATGCGCGAGATTTCCTCCAGCCGCTTGATGGCGGCGCGAAGCTGGGCGGCCGCGCTCTCCGGGGCGTCGTACAGGGCCGTGTAGGCGGCGCCGGCGGCCTCCTCCAGCCGCACGACGTTCCGCAGCAGGCGGCGCTCCTGGTCCAGCTCGGCGTCCTCGCCGGCGCGCGGGGAAACCGATTCGATCTCCTTGATCTGAAACGACCAGAGATCGGCCAGGCGCAGCCTTTCCTGCGCGCTGCGCTCCAGTTGCTCCAGTTCGGAGGCGGCGCGGCGCCACTGGCGGAACAGCCCGGCGGCGGCGGAGGCATCGGCGGCGGCGAACTGATCGAGCAGGTCGCGCTGCACGGCGCTGGAAAAGAGCTGCTGCTGATCGTGCTGGCCGTGGATATCGCCCAGGTACGGCGCCAGCTCGCGCAGCAGGGCGGCCGTCGCCGGGCGGTTGGCGATGAAGGCGCGCGACTTCCCGTTGGCCAGGATCTCGCGCTCGATGAGGACTTCATTTTCCTCGATGGCGATGCCCGCCTCAGCGAGCGGGGGCGGTGTGGAGGCGATTTCGAAGATCCCGGACACGCGCGCCCGGTCCGCTCCGGCGCGGATGACCTCGGCGGAAGCGCGCGCGCCGAACAGCGCGCCGAGGGCGTCCACCACGATCGATTTGCCGCTTCCGGTCTCTCCGGAGAGAAGATTCAATCCGCGGTGGAAGCGAACCCGCAGCGATTCGATCACGGCGTAGTTTTCAATGGACAGTTCGACCAGCACTGGAGATGATTATAAAGGGCGGCGGCGGCCGGTTTCGGCGGGCCTCCCGTCCCGGCGGTATATAAAACATTTGTTTATTATTCCGTTTTATCACGGTTTCTGATTTACAATGGATAAAGCGTGACGGTACTTTCCAACGCCCCTCCGGCGGACATCAACTTCTTCGAACTGGTGAAGAACTACGGCCCGGTGCCGATGACCGTCCTGGCCATTCTGGTCATGTTCTCGATCGCCTCCTGGACGATCATCCTGGCCAAACTTGCCCTGTTCCGGCGGGCGCGGAACGCCAATCTGCGCTTTCTCCGGGCGTTCCGGAAGGCGACCCGCCTGGACGCGGTGGCGGCGGCCACCGAGCAGTTTCGGGCGGCCCCGCTGGCCACCGTCTTCGACTTTGGCTACAGCGAGGTTGCGCGCCAGATGACGGCGCGCCAGCGGATCACCAATTTCACCGCGCTGGAACGGACGTTGCAACTGGGAATGAGCGAGGAGGTCACGCGGCTGGAGCGGAGCATGAACTGGCTGGCCACCGCCGCCGCGGTTTCGCCTTTCATTGGCCTGTTCGGAACCGTGTGGGGCATTATGAACGCCTTTCAGGCGCTGAACATGGGGGGTGCGACCAGCATGCGGGTGGTCGCCCCCGGGATCGCGGAGGCGCTGGGAACCACGGCGGTGGGTCTGTTTGCCGCGATTCCCGCGGCGATTTTCTACAACTACTTCGGCCATGAGATCAAGGAGATCGGCGCGCGGATGGAAGATTTTGCCCTGGAGTTTCTGAACCTGACGGAACGCAACTTCGAAGGGTAGCGGCGCTTTTTCCGGCAAATCGGGTATGGCTTTTTCGACAGGCGGGCTTAACGGCGGCAAGGGAAGACGGCGCTTCGGCCTGGCGCAGGGGGCGATGTCGGAGATCAACATCGTCCCGCTGGTCGATGTGGTGCTGGTGCTGCTGATCATCTTCATGCTCACCGCGCAGGTGATGGAGTTCGGGTTGGATATCCACGTTCCGGAGGTGAAGCCCGTGGCCAGCACGATCCAGGAGCGCCCCGTCATCAGCGTCACCAGCAACGGGATCCTGAAGCTGAACGACAGCACGGTGAAGCTGCGCGAGATTCCCTCCGAGATCGCGCGGCGGTTCAAGGGCACCAAGGCGGTGTATGTGGTGGCCGACCGCGCGGTCACCTGGGATGTGCTGGCGCAGGTGGTGGCCGAGCTGGGCGAGGCCAAGCTCGACGTCAGCATGGTGACCAAGCCGCTGGATACCACGCCGAAGAAATGATGCAGCACGCCGACATTCTCGATAGCCGGGAACCGGTGCGCGGCGCGCTGCTGGGGGCGATCGGGCTGCATGCCGCCATCGTGCTTACCGCGGTGATCGTGAACTGGGCCGGGCGCAGCGAGCCGCTCGGCGCGCCGGACGTGGCCGGCGGAGCGGTTCCGGTGCAGGCGGTGGACACCATTCCCATTCCGCACCGCGGCCCGGCGAATCCGCTGGCGAATGACTCGCCTTCGGAGGCGCCGCTGGAGCCGGAAACGAAGCCGGTCGAGCGGGTGAAGAAGGAGGTCGAGAAGCCGGACGCGGTTCCGCTGAAGATGAAAACGCGCAAAAAGGAGGCGGAAAAGCCGCAGGTTATGCAGCATTACCGCTCCTATCAGGCGCTGGAAAATCAGGTGACGACGCGGCAGGCGCCGCAGGTTTCGACGCCGATGTATTCGGCGCAGCAGGGCTCGGGAAACGTGGGCACCGGCGCCAATACCACGCTGGGAACGCGCTGCGCCGCCTACGCCACCCAGATTCAACAGATTGTGGCCCGGAACTGGAACACGGGCGACGTGGACGCCCGATATTCGACGGCGCCGGTGGTCATTGCGACCTTCCATCTGATGCGCGACGGCAGCATCCGCAACCTGGCCATCTTGCAGTCCAGCGGGATTCCGTCGCTGGATTTTTCGGTGCAGCGGGCGATCCGCGACTCGCACTTTCCGCCGATCCCGCCGTGCGCGGGATTCGACAAGGATTACGCAACGGTCGAGTTTTGGTTTGAGCTGAAGCGATGAAACAGAAATTCTTCTCCCTGGTTTTTGCGGACTCAAGGAGGACCGCCGTTGCCGGCGTGGCGCTCCTGTCGGCCCTGGCGGCGGCGCGCTTGCCGGCGCAGAGCGATATCAGCGGCGTGATCACCAACCGCGACAAGCCGCGGGTAGCCGTCATCGATTTCCGCGGCTCGGGCGACGCGCAGCGTCTGATGGACACCTTCAATCCGGCGCTGTGGGACTCTCTGTCCGGATCCGGCGTGCTGGACATGGTGGCCAAGAGCATGTATCCGCTCACGGTGCCGCAGCAGCCGGCGGAGTTTCACGCCGCCGATTGGGCCAACCCGCCGGTCCGGGCGAACTTTCTGGCCTTCGGCTACACCGGCGTGCAGGGCGGCCAACTGGTGCTGTTCGGCTACTTCTACAACGTCGCCAGCTCGGCGCAGGTGATCGGCAAGCTTTACTACGGCACGCTGGACGCTGAGGGTGCGAAAAAAGTCGCGCGCGAATTCGCCGCCGACATCTTGCAGCAGTTCGGAGCCAAAAGCCTGGCGGGAACCAAGATTTACTTCGTCTCCGACCGCACCGGCAGCAAGGAGATCTGGTCGATGGACTACGACGGCTCCAATCAAAAACAGATCACGCAATACCATTCCGTCTCCACCATGCCCGCGGTTTCACCGGACGGCAAGATGCTGGCCTTCACCACCTATGCGCAGGGCAACCCCAAAATTATGATCTTTTCGACGGAGACCAACCGGCGCCTGCCGTTTTACAACCCGGTCTCCTCGGCGGTGGAGACGCCGGAATTTACGCCGGACATGAAGCACATCCTGTTTGGCGCCTCCATCGACGGCTGGGTGCAGATCTGCATCTCCGATCTGAACGGGGCCAATATGCGCCGTCTTTCGCACGTGCGCGCCATCGAGGTCTCGCCCAAGGTGAATCCGGCCAATCCGACGCAGATCCTGTTCATCAGCGGCCGGAGCGGATCCGAACAGATGTGGCGCATGAACATCGATGGCGGCGATCTGGCCCAGATTACCGACGGCACCGGCTATGTCGCCAATCCGGCCTGGAGTCCGGATGGCCAAAAGATCGCCTTCGCCTGGACCAAGGGCTACGAGCCGGGGGCTTACAATATTTTCATTATGGACGTGGCCAAGCGCGTCCCGGTCCAGTTGACGCACGGCAATGGCCGCAATGAAAATCCCTGGTGGGCGCCCGACGGCGTGCATCTGGTGTTTTCGATCAAGAAGGGCCAGTCCACGCAGATCTACACCATGCTGGCCGACGGCACGCAAGTCACGCAGCTCACCACGCGCGGAAACAATCTTCAACCGGTGTGGGCGAAAGGGCTAAACTAAGACTGAATCCGTTACTGACGGGAAAGCGAGGAGGAGAATTTCCTACATGAAACGTAACTTGAGGACACTGAGTGCAGCGGTGTTCACGGCGGCTCTGATTCTGGCCGTTTCCGGGTGCAAGAAGAAAACTCCGGTGGCGCCGCCTCCGCCGCCTCCGCCGGCCAAGACCGAGGCTCCGCCTCCGCCGCCCCCACCCCCCGCGGTTCGGATCAACAGTTTCACGGCCGAGCCGAGCAGCATTGAGCAGGGGCAGTCGGCCACGCTCCGCTGGAGCGTGGCGAACGCGACCGATATCTCCATCGATCAGGGGCTGGGTCCGGTGGCCGCCAACGGCAGCCGCCAGGTCTTTCCTTCCAGCACGGTGACATATACGCTGACGGCCCGCGGAGCCGGAGGATCGGATACGCGATCGGTGACGGTGGAAGTCTCCGCGCCGCCCCCGCCGCCGCCTCCGCCGCCGGTGAAAGAAACCATTTCCGGAGCGGACCTGCTGAGCCGCGAGGCGCAGGACGTCTATTTCGACTACGACAAGAGCGATCTGCGCGACGATGCGCGCGCGGCCTTACAACACGACGCCGATCTGTTGAGGCGCATCTTCGCCGCCGATCCGAATTTCAAGGTGGTGATCGAGGGGAACTGCGACGAGCGCGGCTCGGCCGAGTATAACCTGGGCCTGGGGGACCGCCGGGCGACGGCGGCCAAGGAGTTTCTGGTCCAGCTCGGCTTGCCGGCCGACCGCATCTCGACCATCAGCTACGGCAAGGATCGCCCGGTGTGCACGGAGGCGACAGAGGCCTGCTACCAGCGCAACCGGCACGATCATCTGGCCCCGGCCCAATAGGCGGGCGGCCCGGCGGAAAAAGTAACAGGGGACGACGCTGTATCGTCCCCTCAGTGACGAGGTGTGATTTCTGGAAAAAAGGGAGGTTCGGATGAAGCGCATGAAATTCCCGACGGCATGCCTGATTCTGCTTGCCGGCCCGGCGGCCCTGCTGGGCCAGAAAAAGGAAGACATTCTGGAGATCCAGCGCGACGTCGCGCTGCTCCAGGATCAGGTGCGGCAGCTTCAGAAATCGCAGGACGATAAGATGGCCGCGCTTCAGTCGATGCTTCAGCAGACCGTAGATGTCTCCAACAAACTTGCCGCGGGTCTTTCCTCGCTTCAGCGGCAGATCGATCAGCGGCTCAGCTCGGAGCAGACGCAACTGGTCGCTCCGGTGGCGACGCTGGGCGCCAAGGTCGATCAGATGTCCAGCGATTTCAGCTCGGTTGCCACGAACGTCGAGGAGCTGGTGCGGAGAATGGCCGCGCTTGACACCAAACTGAACGATATTTCGCAGGCCGTGCGCACGCTTTCGGCTCCGCCCACCCCTCCGCCTCCGGCGGCCGGCTCGGCGGCGGGAGCGGCCGCTCCCGCGGTTTCGGCGGAAACCAGTTACAACAACGCCTACCGTGATTACATGAAAGGGCAGAACGATCTGGCGTTGCAGGAGTTCGCCGATTACGTCAAGAACTTCCCCGACACCGCCGACGCGCCCACCGCGCAGTATTATATCGGCTACATTTACTTCAACAGCGGAACCAATTACGCCGACGCGGCCAAGGCTTTCGACGATGTGCTGGAGCGCTGGCCGGAAAATCCCAAGACCGCCGACGCGATGTACTATAAAGGCGTCGCGCTGCAAAAATTAGGGCAGAAGACGGCGGCCGCCAAGGTGTTGAAGGATTACATCGCCAAGTATCCGCGCGGCGAGCACGTCGAACAGGCGCATCGCGATCTGCGCGCGATGGGCATGGAAGCCTCCACCGCCAAAAAGCAGCGCAAATAAGGGCGCGCCGGCGCCCCGGCTCTGCGCGCGAGGCGGGGCGCCAGGCGCCGATCAAGCCTTAACCGCTCATCGCCGCCAGGAATTCGGCGTTGTTCCGGGTCTTGGACAGCTTGTCGATCAGCAGCTCCATGCTCTCCACCGGAGAAAGCGGATTGAGCACCTTGCGCAGGACCCAGACGCGGTTCAACTCCTCGCGCGGCAGCAGCAGCTCTTCTTTGCGCGTGCCCGATTTGGAGATGTCGATGGCCGGGAACACGCGCTTGTCCATCAGCTTCCGGTCCAGATGGATCTCCATGTTGCCGGTGCCCTTGAACTCTTCGAAGATCACGTCGTCCATGCGGCTGCCGGTATCGACCAGCGCCGAGGCCACGATGGTCAGCGAGCCGCCTTCCTCGATATTGCGCGCGGCGCCGAAGAATCGCTTGGGGCGCTGCAAGGCGTTGGAGTCGACGCCGCCGGAAAGAACTTTTCCGGACGGCGGCACCACCGTGTTATAGGCGCGCGCCAGGCGTGTGATCGAATCGAGCAGAATGACGACGTCCCTTTTGTGCTCCACCAGGCGCTTGGCCTTTTCAATCACCATCTCGGCCACCTGGACGTGGCGCGAGGCGGGTTCGTCGAAGGTGGAAGAGATCACCTCGCCTTTCACCGAGCGCTGCATGTCGGTCACCTCTTCCGGGCGCTCATCGATCAGCAGCACGATCAGCGTCACTTCCGGATGGTTGGCGGTGATCGAGTTGGCGATCGATTGCAGCAGCATGGTTTTTCCGGTGCGCGGCGCGGCGACGATCAGCCCGCGCTGCCCCTTGCCGATGGGCGTCAGCAGGTCCATCACGCGGCCGGAGTAGTTGTCCTTCACCGTTTCCATCTTCAGGCGCGACTGCGGATAGAGCGGGGTGAGGTTGTCGAAGAAGATTTTATTGCGCGCCTCTTCCGGCGGCTCAAAGTTGATCGCGTCGACTTTGATCAGCGCGAAATACCGCTCGCCTTCCTTGGGCGGGCGGATCTGGCCGCTGACGGTGTCGCCGGTGCGCAGGTCGAAGCGCCGGATCTGCGATGGCGAAACATAGACGTCGTCGGGGCCGGGCAGATAATTGTATTCCGGCGCGCGCAGGAAGCCGAAGCCGTCGGGCAGGCATTCCAGCACGCCTTCGGAAAAGATGAGCCCGCTTTTTTCCGCCTGCACCTGCAAAATTTTAAAGATGAGCTCCTGCTTGCGCAGGCCGGCGAAGCCCTGCACTCCCAGATCCTTGGCGATCTGGTTGAGCTTCTGGATGCTCATATCCTTCAGCTCGACCAGATCGAGCGCGCCGCCGCCGTTGCGCCCCTGATTGCCCTGCGCGCGGCGCTTGGAATCGAACAGGCGGCCGGTGATCTGCGGCGTCTGCGCAGCCTGCCCGGCGGGCGCCGCGGATTCGGCTTCGGCGGGCTTGGTTTCCGCCGGGCCGGGCTCGGCGGCCTCCGCTTTGGCCTCCGCTTTGGGATCCGCTTTCGGCTCCGCGGCCGGTTTCTGCTCGGCGGCGGCTTTGCCGTCCGCCTTCGGCGCCCTGGAGCGCGGCGAACCCTCCGGTTTCGGCGCCGTTTCGGTTTTGGGCGTTTCCGCCTTTACCGCTTCGGCGTTGCCGTCTGGGGCAACGATGGCTGCCCGTTCTTGATTTTCGAGATCGCTTGCCAAATTTCCCTCACTCCCCGGCCTGTCACGGCCGAGCATTCGAGCAGCTCCCCGGAATATCCATCCCGCAGAGCCCTCAGGCTTTGTTGCCTTTCTTTCTGAGACTTCAACTTATCCACCTTGGTTGCCACGGCCAGATAGGGCCGGCCGTGGTCCTCGAGCCAGTCTCGCAGCCCGATGTCCTTTTCCATCCATCCCCGCCGTGCGTCCAGGACGATGACGCACAGCCGCAGCGACTTCCGTTCGAGCAGGTAGCGCTCGATAAGGGCCTTCCAATGCGACGTCTTTTCACGGGGAAGTCTTGCGAACCCATACCCTGGAAGATCGACGAACCGAAAACCGCCGTCCACCTGGTAGAAATTGACCCACTGCGTACAGCCCGGCCGCGAGCTGGTGTGCGCCAGTTTGCCGGCGTTCATCAGCGCGTTCAGCAGGCTGGATTTGCCGACATTGCTGCGGCCCAGGAACGCAACCTCCGGATCGTTCTCCGGCGGAAACTGTTCCGGACTGGCTGCACTTATTATAAACCGGCTGTCCATCGGCGGTCCGTGTCCGGCGGCCGGCGGCCAGTTTTCCGTTCTGACCACTGGCCCCCGGCCACCGGCCCACTAATGCGTTACCTTCTCGTCTCTGGACCGCTCCACGATTTCCGCCGCGGTCAGCATCGGGGCGATGGGAGCCATCTCAATTTCGCGCTCCAGCGCCAGTTTCAGCACCTGATCCATGGAATGGACAAAGTGCAGCTTCATCTCCTTGCGGATATTTTCCGGAATATCCGGCAGATCCTTTTCGTTATCGGCGGGAAGAACCACTTCGCGGATTCCGTGCCGGTAGGCGGCAAGCAGTTTTTCCTTCAGCCCTCCGATGGGCAGCACGCGCCCGCGAACCGTGATCTCGCCGGTCATGGCGATATCGGCCCGCACCGGGATGCTGGTCAGCGCGCTGCAAATGCTGGTGGCGATGGTGATTCCCGCCGACGGGCCGTCCTTGGGGATGGCCCCCTCGGGCACGTGGAGGTGAATATCGATGTGCCGGTAGAAGTCGCGCGGCAGACCCATCACGTGCGAGCGGCTGCGAATATAGCTCATCGCCGCCTGCGCCGACTCCTGCATCACGTCGCCGAGCTTGCCCGTGGTCGTCAGCTTTCCGCGGCCTTCCATGATCGCCGCTTCGGTAGTCAGAATCGATCCGCCGACTTCGGTCCAGGCCAGCCCGACGGTGGCGCCGACTTCGTTCTTCTTGTCGGCCTGCTGCTCCCGGAACTTCTGCGGGCCCAGCAGATCGTTGACCTTCGCCGCGGTGATCACCGCCTTTTCCACCGCTTCTTTCTTCTTGGCCGACTGCGCGTTCACCACCATGCGGGCAACCTTGCGGCACACGTTGCCGATCTCGCGTTCCAGATTCCGCACGCCGGCTTCCCGCGTGTAGTGCTGCATCAGCTCATTGATGCCTTCCTCGGTGAACTCGATCTGCTGGTGATTGAGGCCGGCTTCCTTTTCCTGCTTGGGCACCAGGAAGCGCTTGGCGATCTCCATCTTTTCCAGCTCGGTGTAGCCCGACAGGCGAATCACTTCCATGCGGTCCTGAAGCGCCGGCGGAATGGTGTGCAGCACGTTGGCGGTGGCGATGAAGAACACCTGGCTCAGATCGTATTCGACGTCCAGGTAGTGATCCATGAACATGAAGTTCTGTTCCGGATCGAGCACCTCCAGCAGCGCGGCCGAAGGATCGCCGCGGAAATCGGTCGACATCTTGTCGACTTCGTCCAGCATGAACACCGGGTTGCGCACGCCGGCCTTTTTCATCATTTGCAGGATCTGGCCGGGCAGGGCTCCGATATAGGTGCGCCGGTGGCCGCGGATCTCCGCTTCATCGCGCACGCCGCCGAGCGAAAGCCGGACGAATTTCCGCCCGGTCGCCTTGGCGATTGACATTCCCAGCGACGTCTTGCCGACGCCGGGAGGCCCGACAAAGCACAGGATGGATCCCTTGGGAGTCTTCACCAGCCGCCGCACGGCGAGAAATTCGAGGATGCGCTCCTTGATCTTTTCCAGGCCGTAGTGATCGCTTTCCAGCACCTTCTGCGCGTAGGGAAGATCGCGGATCTCTTTGGATCTTTTCTTCCACGGCACGGCCAGCAGCCAGTCCAGATAGTTGCGCGAAACCGTCGATTCGGCCGACATCGGCGGCATGTTTTCCAGGCGCTTCAGCTCCGCCATGGCCTTTTCGTAGGCGTCCTTGGTCATGCCGGCGGTTTCGATTTTCTTTTTCAGCTCGTCGAACTCGCTTTTTTCGCCGCGCCCCAGCTCCTTCTGAATGGCCTTGATCTTTTCGTTGAGGTAATACTCTTTTTGCGCCTTCTCCATCTGGCGCTTCACCCGGCCCTGAATGGTGCGGTCGACGTTGAGTTTTTCGATCTCGATATCCAGCATCTCGGCCACGCGCGTCAGCCGGTCGATGGGATCGAAGATCTCCAGCAGCTCCTGTTTTTCCTCGGTGGAAAGCTGCATGTTGGCGCCGACCGTGTCGGCCAGCTTGCCCGGATCGTCGCCGCGGATCGCCGCCACCATCGTGTCGTAGTTCACGTTCTGGCTCAGCTTGACGTACTGCTCGAAAAGGCTGGTCACGCGCGAGGTCAGTGCGTCCAGTTGCGGGCCCGGCTCCACCTTGAAGCTGAACGTTTTAATCGTCGCGCGGAAATATCCCTCCTCTTCGCTGACCGAAAGAATTTTCCCGCGCTCGACGCCTTCCACCAGGACCTTCAGATTGCCGTCGGCCTGCTTGAGGCTTTGCACGATGTTGGCCACCGTGCCCACCGAATAAATCTCATCGGGCCGCGGATCGTCCACGCTGGCGTCATGCTGCGTGGCCAGAAAAATCTTCTTGTCGGCCGCCAGGGCCTCCTCGATGGCGCGCACGCTCGGCTCGCGGCCCACCAGAAACGGCGTCATTCCGTGCGGAAAGATCACCACCTCCCGGATGGGCATCATCGGCAAGCGGCGTGTGTCGGACTTTTCTTTGGAAGTAAGCATTGCTCGTGATCAGTGCCTAGTGATTTCGTGGCCGGCCAAAACCGCGGCGGATCTGCGCGGGCCACCGGCCACCGGGCCACTGGCCACTTTCAGTCTACCCGGCTTTTTCCAGCAAGGCCATATTGATCTTCTGCGTCATCACCATCTCCTTGGTGACCAGAAACTCGCGGACCTTTTTATAGGAAGGCAGGTAGTACATCAGATCCAGCATTAAATCTTCGAGGATCATTCGCAGGCCGCGCGCGCCCACCTTGCGCTCCATGGCGAGCTGCGCAATGGCGTCCAGCGCGTCGTCGCTAAACTTCAGTCTAACATTTTCAAACTCGAACAGCTTCTGATACTGCCGCACGATCGCGTTCTTGGGCTTGGTCAGGATTTGAACCAGGGCCTCTTTGCTCAGATCCTCCAAAACCGCGACCACCGGCAGGCGCCCGATGAATTCCGGGATAAATCCGCTCTTGATCAGATCGACGGGCTGGACCTGTTCGAGCAGACTGACGTCGCGCCGGCCGGAACTGCCCGCCCGCCGCGTGGCCTGCTGCGCCGCGTCTTCGGGATTGGAAAAACCGATGGTCCGCGTGCCCACCCGCCGGGAAATCGTCTTTTCCAGGCCAACGAACGCGCCTCCGCAGATAAACAGGATGTTCGTCGTATCCACCGGCGTAAATTCCTGATGCGGATGCTTCCTGCCGCCCTGCGGCGGAACGTTGGCGATGGTCCCTTCCAGGATCTTCAACAGCGCCTGCTGGACCCCTTCCCCCGAAACATCCCGCGTAATGGAGGGATTTTCGTCCTTGCGCCCGATTTTATCGATTTCGTCGATATAGATAATCCCCTGCTGGCAGCGCTGCACGTCCCAATCCGAATTTTGCAGCAGCCGCAGGATGATATTCTCCACATCTTCGCCGACATAGCCCGCCTCGGTCAACGTCGTGGCATCGACAATGGCGAACGGAACATCGAGGATTCTGGCCAAAGTCTGAGCCAACAATGTCTTACCGGTACCGGTCGGCCCGATCAGCAGGATGTTCGATTTGGACAGCTCCACTTCGCCCGCCCGCTGCTTATTCATCTGAATCCGCTTGTAATGGTTGTAAACCGCTACGGCGAGCTTCTTTTTGGTGGCGTCCTGGCCGATGACGTACTGATCCAGATATTCTTTTAATTCCAGTGGTTTCGGAAGCTTGTGCGGGGTTCCGTACTGCTGTTCGTGACGATCGTCTTCAAGAATCGAGTTGCATACGGCGATGCATTCATCGCAAATATAAGCACGCGGGTAATCGGAGGGGGAGGAGATCAGTTTGCCTACGACGTCCTGGCTCTTAGCACAAAACGAACAGCGTAAGGAATCATCGGAGCCAGCTCGCTTCACCGGAGTCTCCTGGTCGGCATAGAGTTGTAGTTAATGTTACGGACACTCCGATTATACCCGACTTCACGCCAAACGAACATAGGCTGCTCCCTCAGGAGCTCCTACGACTTCCCGCCCGGCGTTAACGCCACCACCCGGCCATCGGCGTATCGCCAGCCTGACCGAAGTTGAAGGTTTTATCGCCGGTTTGCAGGTTGCCGGTTCCATTTGTATCCAGGCGCCAGACGCCGTTCATGAACACGCCGGCCTTGCTTCTGCCGTCGCCATTCCAATCGCCGATGACCGGAATCGCCGTGGAATTGCCCAAAGTGAAGGCCATATCGCCGGCAGCCCAGATTCCCGTACCGTTTACATCCAGATACCAATTGCCGGTGCTCGGATCGAAACAGCCGGCCTTCGTCCGGCCGTCGCCGCTCCAGTCGCCAACCACCGGAATCATGTTGGGAGAGCCCCAGACAAACGCCTCGTCTCCAGCGGTCCAGAAGCCGGTGTCCATCACGTCCAGATACCAGGTTCCTGCGTTGACAATGCCGACCTTGGATCTGCCGTCGCCGTTCCAGTCGCCGATAACCGGGATGGACGTTGACCAACCCCAGACGAAGATGCGGTCGCCGGCATCGAGAACGCCGTCGCCATTTACATCGAGATACCACGTCCCGTGATCGAAGATCCCGACCTTTGTCCGTCCATCGCCATTCCAATCGCCGGTAACGGGGGTGCCGTTGGGCGTTCCCCAGGCGATGGTGATGTCGCCCGCATCCCAAATGCCGTCGCCGTTGGCGTCCAGATACCAGACACTTTGATAGTAGTAACCGATTTTCGTGCGCCCGTCGCCGTTCCAATCGCCCCACACCGGAGTCGCTCCGATCACGCCCAGGGTATAAAGAAAATCCCCCGGATCGAGAATCCCATCGCCGTTCGCATCCAGGCTCCAGGTGGTGGGATGGTAGGTGCCGATCTGCTCCGGAAACGAGTACTGCGTGAGGAACGCGTTGTAGGGGGGAGGCTGGCTGCCCCCGGTAACCGGCAAATTCAGCGAACCGGTGAAGCCGGCGATCCATACCGAGTGCGCCGGCGCCCGGCTTAAAGCCACGCCGAATCCGCGATCATCGCTGGAGCCGCCGAGATAGGTTGAGAAAATCAGTGAGTTGCCCGCAGCGCTTACGCCGCTGACAAAGGCATCGAACATTCCCTGATTGGAACTCTGCGTGGGGTTCGCCGTCGGAAAGTTGAAGGAACTAGTGAATCCCGTGACCCAGGCCCGTCCATAGCGGTCCACGGCGATCGCGTTGCCCGTCTCGGAAGCGGAACCGCCCAGGTACGTCGCATAAACGATCGAGCGGCCGGAGGAATTCAACTTCACCACGAACGCATCGTACATGCCTAGCTGCGACGTTTGATACGCTCCCGCGGTCACCGGGAAATCCACCGAGCTGGTGGAGCCCGTCATGTAAATGTTGCCGGCCGCGTCGAGTGCAATTCCTTGCGCCTGATCTGTGCCCGATCCTCCCAGGTAGGTGAGAAAATTCCACGCGGTTCCGGAGGCGTTCAGGCAGCCGGCCATGACGCTGGTTGTTCCATTATTGGCGGATTGGATCGCATTCACCGCCGCCAGATCCAGCGAGTTGCTCGATCCGGCAAAGCAGGCGATGCCGGCCGAATTGACCGCGATCGACTGCGCCAGGTCCTGCTGGGTCCCTCCGACCAAGGTGGAGTAGACCAGGGCGGATCCGGTGGCGTTTAACTTGCTGACGAATCCGTCGTAGCCGCCGCGAAGAACCGTCTGCGGGGAACCGGCGGTAACCGGGAAATCGCTCGAAGCCGTATTTCCGCTCACATAGGCGGCGCCGGACCCATCCACGGCGATTCCGGTTACGGCGTCCGCTCCGGATCCGCCGAGCAGCGTACAGTACAGGAGACTGCCGCTATTGCTTAGCTTGGCCACAAACCCGTCGGGCAGGCCGTTGCTGCTGGTCTTTAGCGCGCCGGAGGTGGCTGGGAAGCCGGTGCCTCCCGCACTGCCGCCGACATAAATGTTCCCGCTGGAATCGACGGCGATCGCCGAACCGGTGTCGTTGCCGGCGCTCGCCAGAATCGTCGTGAACTGGAGCGCGCCTTTCGCCGAAAACTTGCTCACAAACACATCCTGATTTTGACGGCCGTAAGGCGCATCCGGAAAATCATTGGAGGCCGTGATCCCGGTCACGTATACGTTATTAGAGCTGTCGACGGCAACCGCGTAGCCGGCGTCGTAGCCCGAACCGCCGAGGATTTGGGAATAGCTGATCACCGGATCGACGACCAGCGGCAAACCGTGATTGTATTTGCCCAGGCGCAAGCGCACCGTGTCCTGATTCAGTTCAAACCGCGCCGCCACCCTGCGGCGCCGCCCGCCGATCTCCTGAAAGGCAAAGGGCCGGCGGCAGCGCAGCGAATCCCCCCTGGTGTTCATGATCAGATCTCCAGAGGTGTCCAGCCAGATGCTGCGGGCTCCGCGGATCCGCCAAGCGATCCCGCTGGGATCAGCCCCGGGACCGATCAGAAATTGGTACTCCACCTGGCCCTCGCGGCTGGTCCAGATCAGATCCACCCCGCGATAGATTTGGCCAACCCGGACGCGTCCAAAGGAGGGTATGCCGGTAATCCACCGGGACCGGTCCGTTCCGCGGTACACGTTGGTGATGATATTTAAAGGTTCCTCGCCCGAGGTCGAGACCGGAGGGCTGGCCGAGCGCAGTTCCATTCCGATGAAGTCGCCGTGCTTCGAAAAATGATAGAGCGCGGAACCGTCGCTATGGATCGCGAGCTGATACTGCGGAGCGTGCACCAGAAATGCGGCGCTGGAGTCCGCCTGCCCGCGATTCAGCTCATACGCGACGGGCACTGCCAAGTTCGCAGCCACCGGACCGCCCGCGGCAGCAACGGCCACCGAACATAGGAAAGAAATAAAGAAGTAAGGGATCCTCATCCTAAGGTGATATCGGCATGATTTGCGCCAATCGGCCTTAGGATTTTACGCCGCCGATCTTTAGATGGGGTAGGAAGATCCCGCTAAAGGGCGTCAATCTGGCTTGCGGAACGACTTTCGCGCTTTTAGGTAGGCCGCGCCCAACGTCCGCAGTGGCCGCGACAAACGCCATGACAGCGATCCCTCCAGATCGGCGATACGGGTCCGCGCGTGTTCCAGCTCGAGTGCGAGCTGCTCGCGCGAAACCGGCGATTTCAGCTCCGGGCCGCTGCTGCTTCGCGGCGCCGATGGCCCGGCGGCCGCCGCAGGCCACTCGATCTCCAGTTCAAGACGCCCGCCGAGCCGCAAACGCTCCAGTTGTCCAAACGTCACCGGCAGACGCAGTGGGCTGGCCCCACCCTGGAGCACCGCGCAGCCGGGTTCCTCCATCGCCGCTCCGGCCGACGCCGGGAACGCCGCCGCGCTGCCGTCCCATTCCCAGACGGATTTTCCGGTATGATCGAACAGGCGCAGAGCGAAGAGCCGCAGCCGGCCGGCTGCCCCCGTCGGATACAGATCGAGATAGGTCAGATAGCCGGTTTGCGCCGGCCAGCTCAACTCGACCGGCTGCCGTACGGTTGAGGGCCGGAAGGCGGCGGACCGCGCCGACCCGCAATCCCAACGCAATTCACTAAAGCCGGCCGCGATCGGGTCCGAAGGAAACCGCGAGTCGCGGCAAAAATACGCCTTCGGCGACGGCGAGCAGATCCCCAGAAGATCCCGGTAATCGACCAGCATCTCGGAGAGGCGGCGCACGGGGGTCTGGCGCAACCGCTGGTGGACGCGGGCGAGCGCCGGGCGATCCGCAGCAAGCTGCCGGAGACGCGCCAGCATTGCCTGCGGCTCCGGCGGGCACAGAAATCCATTCACTCCGTCTTCAATACGGTCATGGAAGCTGCCGAGGTCGCTTGCCAGCGTTGGAATGCCCAGCTCGAACAGCTCCTGCAAGGTTAAGCTGAACGTCTCCGGGACCACCGCCGGCAACAACGCTAGATCCGGTTCGAAGCTGGCCAGAAGCGGCGCCAGCGTCTCCCAACAGTATTCCGGAATGCATGTGACTGCGGGCGGCCCCGCGAAATCCCGGCCGGAGGGACCACAGCCGGCCAACAGCACATCGGCGAACTGAAGCAGTTCTCTCCAGATGGACTCGATGAGAGAACGGCCCTTGTTCCGGTCCAAACTGCCCAGCACGACCAATCGCAGCCGCGCGTCGGCGTCTCTCTCGTCCGGCTTCAGGGTCAGCGGAGCGCCGGGAAGCGGGCGCGTGCCGTGCGGAATCACGCGGCACTGCTGGGCCATTTCCGGCGCCAGCCGCTGGTAGTGGTCGCGCACCGAAACCGAGGGCGCGGCCAGCACAACCCGGCCTTGAGAGATTTCGCGGAGGAAGGCTTCCCGCAGTTCCAACCACTGCTCTGGCGGCGTGTTGCGGAAGAAACGATGATGCGGATTGCCGGCGGTGCACGCGGCCAGCTCGCCCGGACCGCAACTCCGGCACACGCCGGAAAACGTGATGTTCAGCGCCGGACAGAACGGATAATAATCATGGCAGACGATCACTACGGGAAGACCCGAGCGCAGCGCGTCCAGCGAGTGTCCGATCAAGGAGGAGATGACAATCGCCTCCACCCCGTAATGATCAATAATTTTCGCCAGGGCGGCGCGATATCCTCCGTGGAAAACTTCGGTGCTCTTGATGGCCGGCGCCAGCGGCCATTCCTCAATGGGCTCGGCAGCGTCCGGATTCTTGTAAAGGACAAGGCGCGATCCGAAGGCCCCCCTGTCGCCGCTGGACCGCAGCACGAGATTGTCCTGGCAGCAGTCGCTCCGGCAATATTCGCGAACCCAGCGCTCCAGCCCGCCGCCCCAACTGTGCACCACGTGCAAAACGCGCGGGCGCAGGAATTGGCTCACCGCCGGTTCCGGCGATCTCCTGCCGGCCGCCTCCAGAACGCGCCGTCCCAAGGCCTCCAGCGCTGCCGCGGCATCTGCCTGCATCAGCTTTATCTCCGGCCCGGTTCCGACCGCATAAAGATGATCGGCGATCAGGTGGGAATAGCGCAGTCGTTTCCAATGCGAAACTAACAGGCCAAGGCGCTTGGCTGGCGTGGCTTCACGCACCGGTTCCGGCGCGGACCGGACCGCCTTGCCGCGAACGAAAATGCAGAGATCCTGAACGGTCTCCGTCTCGATCAGAGGGAATTGGCTATGACGATAAAACAGGCGATCGAGCTCATCGCCGGGCGCGGCCTCCATCGCCGCCTTGGCGGTCCGGAAGTGGCTTGAAAACAGCGGCGAAACGGTCGCCACTCCGGGGAACCGCTGCGCCGTCCAGGCGAGCCGCAAATCCCAGGCTGGGGGCAGGGCAAGTCCGGCGCTGGCGAACGCAAAATCCTGATCACAAAAATCGCGCAAAAGCAGAGCCAAAGCCGCCGCCCGCGTGGTGTCCGGCGGAACCTCCAGCGGATGGATCCCCAGTTCAGGCGCGTGATCGCGCAAGCGCAGCAGCGCCGCATTCGATCCCACGGCGAAAAAATCGGATTTTCGCTCGGTGTGCTCGAAAATTTCGCGAACGGCTGAAAGGCCGCTCCCGGGATCTGACGAGCCGAGCCAGAAAAATACGCGATAGGAATCGGATCTCAACTGAATTCAGGGCCGTCCTCTTGCTATCCTACTATGGAATTGCACAGAAATACGCAGATTTCTTTTAAGAAATTCCCCGGGAATCGTCCGCGGCGCGGTTTCTGTTATGATCTTCCGTGATGTTGGTAAACCTCGGTGGTCCTTCCCCGGAACGGCGATGCCGAAGGGAGCGGCTTGGCGGCCGGCGGAGCCGACTGGCGCCTGACGGGAATGCGCCCGCCTCCCGCAATCCGGTTTTATGGCATCCGCCGCTCGATATTGAGAATCCATGACGGTTCGCGCAGTGCCCCGCCCGGAGTTGCTGCTTGCCGCCGCTTGCCTGATTTTCACGGTCGCGGTCTACTATCCGGGATACATGTCGCCGGATTCGGTGGCGATGCTTAGCCAAGCCCGCACTGGAGTCACCAGCAACGTCTATTCGCCGCTGATGAGCTACGTGTGGCGCGTTTGCGACCACGTTCTTCCCGGCCCCGGCGGAATGCTGATTTTTCAAAATCTCGTCTATTGGCTTTCTCTGGCAGTGCTGGCGGCCAGCGCCACTGCCAACCGTCTGTTGCGTTGTCTGTTCGTCGCCAGTGGGCTGTCGATCCCCAATTTTGCGATGCTCGGAACGTTGTGGAAGGACGTTGGGATGGAGGGTTTTTTGCTGGCCACCGTGGCGGCGTCGCTTTCCGCCTGGCGTCTGCGCCGCGTGTGGCCGCTCGCCGCCGCGGCGACCGGCTTGTTCTTTGCCTGCGGCTACCGGCAAAACGCAGTCATACTCGCGCCCGCGATGATCGCCATCATGCTGTACTGCCTTTCGCGTTTTCATACGCCGCCGCCCAAGATCCGCAACAACGGCCTGCTTCCGGCCTACTACGCCGGTTTGGGCATAGGGGTTCTCGCCGCCCTGTTGCTGCCGCTTCATCTGCTCAACAACTACAAGATTCAGGACGCCAGGCTTTGGAGCGCCGCCATGATCCACGATCTCGCCGGGATTTCGGTGTTTCAGAACGCAAACTATCTGCCGCCCTACGTAAACCGCGATGGCCTGACCGTCAGTGATCTCAAACACATGTATTCCCCCTTGCACGCCAATTCTCTCTTTGTGCCCTCTTCCCGCAAGATTCTCGGAGTGGAGAACCCTTCGGACAAGGCCCTTTCCTATACGCTGACCGACGCCGAGGCGCGCGATCTTCCCTTCTATTGGTTCACCACCGTAGTCGATCATTTCGGCTCCTACCTTCATCACCGTCTCCTGATCGCCAGCCGCCTGCTGGTTCTGCGGACCGGCCAGCCTTGGTATCCCTACATCAACGGAATCGATCTGAATCCATTCGGTTTGACCTTCCATCGCTCCCGTCTGAACGCGATGGTGAATCGAATCACGGAGTATGCGGCTTTCGCCACGCCCTGGTACTCCGCTTGGGCCTATTACGTCATCGTGACGCTGGCGGCGGTGGTCTCCTTTTTCTGGCGGTTCCGCTACGCCTGGATCGTACGGTGGCTTACGGCGAGTATGTGGTTGTATTTTCTGTCGATTTTCGTGTTCGGAATGTCCGGCGATTTTCGCTACAACATCTGGGCGCTGGCCTGCGCGCCGCTGTGCGTGTTTCTGCTGCTGTGCGGCGCTAGACCGGACGCGGCGTCGAAAGATGCCACTCCACCGTCCGCCGGATCGCCTCATCCAGCCCGACCCTGACTTCGAGTCCCAGTTCGCGCCGCGCGCGTTCGATCGACGGGACGTAGTAGGAATCCCCGGTCTCGCCGCCGCGCACCTCCACCGGCAGGCCGACCGGCGCGGCAATTCTGCGCGCCAACTCGCGCACTGTCACGGCTTGATCCGAGCCGACATTGTAAACCCGCCCGGCCTCCCCGCGAAACAGGAGCGTCCAAAGCCACGCCGCCAGATCGGAAGCGTACAAATACGAGCGGACCGCTCTGCCGTTTCCCTCCACGCGGAGGGGCCGGCGGGCCAACCGGTCGCGAAGGAAATTTCCGGCGGCAAACCCGCCATCCAGCGGAAGTCTCGGTCCGATGAAGGCAAAGCCGCGCGCGATGGTGGCCGGAAACGCACCGCACATACTTTCGGCGATTTGTTTGGCGCGCGCGTAGCGGCTGGCAGGCGGTCCCAGCGGACTGTCCTCGGCGATCGCGCCGGCGCGGGACGGCCGCGCGCCATATACCGCTCCGGAGCTCAGATACAACAGTTTCGCCGGCCGGCGGCCGGCGCAGAAGCACAGAACCCGGTCGGTGCCCGCAAGGATGGTTTCTTCCAGCGCGGGCTCGTCAAACACCGCGTTGGCTCCGTGAATCACGTACGAAAAATCGCCTTCCGGAAACTGGAAGCTCCGCACGTCGCCACGATGGAAGCAAACGGCCGGATCCGGCGAAACCCTCGATTGCCGGGTCAGCACCACCAAGCGGGCGGCCAGGTTGAAGCGCGCGTTGGCTTCGCGGAACAAATCCACCAGCCAGGATCCGATAAATCCCGTTCCGCCGGTAAGAAAGATGCTGACGCCGCGCGCGGCGCGCCACATCACCTCGGCGCCCTGAAGCGCTTGGTCGAGATCGCGGTGAGCGACTTCAGGCATGGCGGAGAAAGCCGCGGATTTCGGCCGCCATATAATCGATCATCGGCTCGCTCAGGCCAGGATACACGCCGATCCAGAACAGGTTTCTCATCACAAACTCGGTGCCGGATAGATCGCCGATCACGCGGTGCGGAATGTCCCGGTAAGCGGGCTGGCGCAAGAGATTTCCTCCAAACAACAGCCGCGTCGCGATCTTGCGCGACTCAAGGTGCCGCACCAATTGATCCCGCGTTATGCCCACCTCCGGACGCACGGCGAGCGGGAAGCCGAACCAACTCGGCTCGGAGCCGGGCGTTGCCTGCGGCAGAACCAGCGCATCCTCGAGCGGCTTCAGCCGTTCATAAAGAAGCTGAAAATTGCGCCGCCGGGCGGCGATAAATGCGGGAAGCTTTTCCAACTGAGCCAGCCCCACGGCGGCCTGAAGATCGGTGAGCTTGAGGTTGTAGCCAATGTGCGAATAGGTGTACTTGTGATCGTAGCCGCAGGGCAGTTCCCCCAACTGCCAGGCGAAGCGCTTGCCGCAGGTGTTTTCCTTTCCCGGCGCGCACCAGCAGTCGCGGCCCCAGTCCCGGAACGACTCCACCAGGGTCTTGAGCAGGGGCTGGTCGCTGAGGACGCAGCCGCCCTCGCCCATCGTGATGTGATGCGCGGGATAGAAGCTCACGGTGGCCAGGTCGCCGAAGGTGCCGACGCTGCGCCCGCCGAGGGTCGCGCCCACGGCGTCGCAGCAATCCTCGATGAACCACAGGTTGTGCCGCTCGGCAAACTCCGCAACCTGATCGGCGCGATAGGGGTTGCCCAGCGTGTGCGCCAGGATCACCGCCCGTGTCTTCCCACTCAGCGCGGTTTCGAGCTGATCCAGACGCACGGCCTGGGTGCAGGGATCGACGTCCAGAAAAACCGGGACCAGGCGGTTCTGGACGATCGGATTGACCGTCGTCGGAAACCCGGCGGCGACCGTGATCACCTCATCCCCGGGCCGCAGGCGGTCTTCTTTCAGGCGGGGCGAAGTCAGAGCGGAGACGGCCAGCAGATTCGCCGAAGATCCGGAATTGGTCAGCATGGCGCAACGCAAGCCGAAGAACCGGGCAAATTTTTTCTCAAATTCGGCCGCGAAGCGTCCAGCCGTCAACCAGAAATCGAGCGCCGCGTCGATTAATGCCTGCAATTCGCTCTGATCGAAGACCCGCCCGGCGACGGGAACGGGTGATTGGCCGGGGACAAACGGCCGCCCGGCGAATTCCGCCCGGTAATATTCCGCGACGAGCCCGCGGATCTGCTCGCGCAAACGGCCGGAGCGCTCAGACACCGAAGTAGCTCCGGTACCAGGCGACGGTCTTGCGCAGTCCCGCTTCCAGGCTGAAGGCGGGCGACCATCCCAGAACGCGCCGCGCCTTTTCAGCGCTCAGAAATTGTTCGCGAATCTCGTTGGAGGCTTCGTTCCGCACCTCCGGCGCCAGATCCGCGTCCATGACTCTTAAGATGAGCCGCACCAGTTCGAGCACCGATACGCGCTGTTCGTTGGAGAAGTTAAACGCCTGGCCGGCCAGTTCCCGCCGCAAGGCCAGTTGTTCGGCCAGTCGCATGTACGCGCACGCGCCGTCTTCGACGTAGAGATAGTCGCGGATGAAGGAGCCGTCGGAGCGAATCACCGGCCGCTCGCCGCGCAAAATCGAACGGATGGTGCCCGGCACGATCCGGCTCCAGTTCAGATCGCCGCCGCCGTAAAAATTCCCGCAGCGGGTGATCGCCACCGGAAGGCCGAAACTGACCGCGTAATTCCGTGCGATCAGATCCGCGCACGCTTTGCTCACATCATAGGGATGCGCGCCGCGCAGGGGGGCGTCCTCGGTGTAAGGCAGCTCCGACTGCGGGCCATAAGCCTTGTCCGAGGAGGCTTGCACGATCTGGCGGACCCGCGGGCTGCGCCGCGCGGCGTCGAGCACCGCCCAGGTGCCCTGAATATTCGATTCGAAGGTGGAAATCGGATTGCGGTTGGCGACTCCCACGATGGTCTGCGCCGCCAGATGCATCACCGTGTCGATTTCGTACTCGCCGAGCACGCGCTCCAGCAGCGCCTGGTCGCGGACGTCGCCCTGTACCACAATGACGCGGTTCAGCACTCCGTCGCGACGCAGCCGGTTGGCCGGAACGGAGTCGCGAATCAGGCAGACCACTTCTGCACCGGCGGCCAAGAGCCGCTCCACCAGCCAACCGCCGAGCAAGCCGGTGGCCCCGGTAACCAGAGTGGGCCGATCTTGCCAGAACGATTGGCTCACGCCCAGACCTTCCACGGTGCGTTGCCGGTCTCCCACAGCGCGTTCAGCATCTGATATTCGCGGTAGGTGTCCATGGCGAAGAAGAATCCTGGATGGCGATACGCCATGAGCTGCCGCTCAAGGGCCAGCCGCTCCAGCGGCTCCCGCTCCAGCACGCAATCGTCGCCGTCCAGATAGTCGAAAATCTGCGGGTTAAATAGCATAAAACCCGCATTCACCCAGGTATCCATCTGCGGTTTTTCGGTAAATCTCTCGATTTCCTGCCGGTCGTTGATCTCCACCACGCCGAACCGCGAGCCGGGCCGGACTGTGGAAATGGTGGCGATGCGCTGGTGCTCCCGGTGGAAGGCGAGCAGCGCGTTCAGATCCACGTCGGCAACGCCATCACCGTAGGTGACCAAAAAGGTCTCCTCGCCGACGTAGCGGCGGATCCGGAGCACCCGGCCGCCGGTCATGGAGGCCAGTCCGGTATCGACCAGCGTCACGTGCAAATCCTGTTCGTCGTGCGCGTTGTGATAGCGGATCGAATGGCGCCGCCCCAGGCAGATGGTGAAATCGTTGTTCATCGCCTCATAGTTCAGAAAATATTCCTTGATCATGTGGCCGCGGTAGCCCAGGCACAACACGAATTCGCGCAAACCGAAATGCGCGAAGTATTTCATAATGTGCCACAGAATCGGACGTTCTCCGATCGGCACCAGCGGTTTGGGGCGGAACTCGGTTTCCTCGCGCAGGCGTGTGCCTTGCCCGCCGCACAAGATGACCACTTTCACCGCGGGCCTCCGCCGGCGCCTTGGGCATGCAGTTCCGCCCGGCCGGGAAAATCGTGTTCAAAATTGACGCGCTCTTTTTCGATCACCAGGGGCCGGCGCAGCACCTGGGTGTGAATGGCGCCGATGTACTCGCCAAGGATGCCGAGGCAGATCAACTGCACCGAGGCGAAAAAGAAGATTCCGATGACCAGCGGTGCGATTCCCACGGAGAACCGGTTCCAGAACAGCAACTTATATACCGTGTAGGCGATGGAGACGAGAATGCTTAACAAGGCGCACCCGAAGCCGAAGAAGGTCAGCAGGCGCAGCGGAACTTTGGAAAAATTCGTGACGCCGAGCATCGCCAAATCGTACAGGGTATAAAAATTATTTTTCGTTACGCCACGAAGGCGGCGTTTCTGGTTGTAAAACAATTTCACGTGCGGCAAGCCGATCTCCGCCACCATTCCCCGGAAATAGGGATAAGGATCGTTGAATGACCGCACAATTTCCATCACCTTGCGATCATACAGGCCAAAACCGGTGAAATTTTCATAAGTTTCCAGGTCGGCCAAGCGATTCACCAGGCGGTAATATTTCGTGCGGATCCAAAACATCGCGCCATTTTCCTCGCTGGTGTTCTTGATCGCCAACACCACCGGCGTGCCCTGCTCCCAATGCAGGAGCATTTCACGGATTAACTCCGGCGGATCCTGGAGATCGGAAAACAGTAACACCACGGCGTCGCCGCTGGCCTGCAACATCCCGTGCAGATGCGAGCGCAGGTGGCCGAAGTTGCGGGTGTTCACAATAATTTTCACGCGGTGGTCGGCAAGAGCGATCCTCTTCAGGATGGCAACGGTTTGATCGCGCGAAGCATTGTCGATGAAGATGTGCTCGTAATCATATGTACCGACGCCTTCCATCACCTTCCTCACCCGCTCGTGGATTTCTTCCACGTTCGCTTCTTCGTTGTAGCAGGGGGTTACAATACTGATGGTCTTGCGCACGATGCAATCACTCTAGCACTAAGTTCCGGCGCTGCTCCCACGCGTCATCGCTTCCCCGGGCCGCGCTGGGGATGACGCGAGACGATCTGCGGAAGGCGACCGCAACCAGCGCGATATCCGGGCTGCCGCGGGCCAACGCGGCCGCCGCAAGCGGGAATTTTACCGCATGTCGCCAGATGGCTTCAAGATATAATCTGTTTATCGGATGGATCCCGTCAAGGTTACGGATTACATCGCGGCGGCGCTTGCCGAAAAGGGAGTACGCCAGGTTTTCCTGCTGTCCGGCGGAATGATCACGCACCTGCTCGACTCGCTGCATCGGGACGGGCGGATTGAAATCATAAACCTGCATCACGAACAGGCTGCGGCGTTCGCCGCGGACGCAGCGGGGCGGATGACGGGCATCCCAGGCGTGGCGATGGCGACCAGCGGCCCCGGGGCGACGAATCTGTTGACGGGAATCGGCAGCTGCTACTTCGATTCCAGTCCCGCCGTGTTCATCACCGGGCAGGTGAATCGCCACGAGCAGAAAGGGGACCGCCGCATCCGCCAGCTCGGGTTCCAGGAAACCGATATTGCGGCCATGGCGGCGCCCGTCACCAAAGCGGCCTGGAAAGTGGAGACGCCCGAGCAGGTTCCCGATTTTTTGGAGCGCGCCTTTGCTCTCGCGGTGGAGGGACGGCCCGGCCCGGTGTTGCTGGATATTCCCATGGATGTGCAGCGCGCCCACATCCGGCGGTTACCGAAGGATGGCGCCGCTTGCCCGGCGCGGCTGGCGGCGTTTCCCAGCGACGCGCTTGGCGCCGCCATCGAAGCTGCGGAACGGCCGTTGATCCTGGCCGGGGGAGGAGTCCGCGCCAGCCGCGCGATTGCGGATTTTCGCCGCCTGGTGGACGCCTTGGGGATTCCGGTGGTGTACTCCCTGATGGCGGTCGATGTGCTGCCATCGACGCATCCTTTGCGGGTGGGGATGATCGGCACATACGGGAACCGCTGGTCCAATCTGGCGGTGAGCCGCAGTGATTTTCTTCTGGTGCTGGGCAGCCGGCTCGATGTGCGGCAGACCGGTTCGCGAACCGACGCCTTCAAAGAAGGCCGCACCATCTTTCATGTCGACTGCGAGGCGGGCGAGATTAACAACCGCGTCCCTGGATGCGAAGCAGTGGTTTGCGGACTTGCCGAGTTTCTGCCCGCCTTCGGCAGCATGCTGCAGGGGCTCGATTTGCAAGGGCGGTGGAGGGGCTGGCGCGAAGAGATCGAGGGACTGCGGCGACAGTGGCCGGACACGGCGGAACTGAGCGGCGTGCCGGGGATCAACCCCAATACGTTTCTGCACGCCTTGTCGCGGCGAAGCGCCAGTGCGTCGGCCTATGTCGCCGATGTTGGCCAGCATCAGATGTGGGCCGCGCAATCCCTGGAGCTTTGCCCTGAGCAGAGATTCCTGACCTCGGGCGGGATGGGATCGATGGGTTTTGGCCTTCCGGCCGCCATCGGCGCCGCGCTGAGCGCGCCTTCCAAGCCGGTGGTTCTGGTGGCTGGCGACGGCGCCTTTCAATGCAACATTCAGGAGTTGCAGACGGTGCGGCGCCTGAAACTTCCCATCAAGATGGTGATCCTCGATAATCAGTGCCACGGGATGGTCCGCCAATTTCAGGAGAGCTATTTCGAAGGCCGTTACGTCGGCACGTACTGGGGGTATTCGGCTCCCGATTTTCCGGCGGTTGCGCGAGCCTACGGCATCGACGCCAGCATGATCCGCGAACCGGAACAAATGGAAGACGGGATCGGGTGGCTGTGGTCGGAGCCGCGGCAACCCGCGCTGCTTCAGGTGATGATCGATGTGCTGGCGAACGCGTATCCGAAGATCGCCTTCGGCAAACCGATGAGCGACATGGAGCCGCTGGCCAAGCCGGTCGAAATGGAAAGCACCTAGCTTCCGCGCGCCGGCAGGAACACCCGCTGGCGGGCAACTTGGAGGCCTGCGGGGTGTTTTTCTAGGATAGACGAGACCCGGGATGGCAACGCACATTTTTACCAGCATCATCGCGAACTATATCCCCAAAGCGCGGGTACTCGCCCACAGCATCAAAAAACATTATTCGGGCGCGGTGTTTCATTTGTTTTTGTCCGACGCGACTCCGGCCGGCCTAAAAGACGGACGCGAGCCGTTCGACAGGATCTGGACATTGGACGATCTCGATCTGGAGAATCCGCGACAGTGGATTTTCGAGCATTCGCTGGTGGAAGCCAGCACCGGGATCAAGGGGTTTGCTCTAAGGAAGCTTCTCGATATGCCGGATTGTTCCGAGGTTCTATACTTTGATCCGGACATTATCGTTCTCAACCGGCTGGATTCGATCCTGGCGCATTTCGGGTCGGCGTCGATCCTACTGACTCCGCACCTGACCGAGGCGGAAACTACGCGGGAGGCGATCCTGGACAACGAGATCTGCGCCTTGCAGCACGGAATCTATAACTTAGGATTTCTTGGCGTAAAGAAATCCCGGGAGGGCCAGCGGTTTGCGGCCTGGTGGGCGAGCCGCCTGGAGCAGTTTTGCTTTGACGATATCCCGCGCGGGTTGTTTACAGATCAGCGCTGGATCGACCTAGTGCCGGCGTTCTTCACCGACTACGCCATTCTGCGCGATCCCGGCTACAACGTTTGCACCTGGAACCTGACGCACCGAAAGGTGACGGGGTCGCTTACGGCGGGCCTTACGGTGAATGGGCGCCCGCTCGTGTTCTATCACTTCTCCGGCCTGGATGGCGGGGCGCAGGAGGGAATGCTCAAGAAGTATGGCGCCTCCATGCCGGCGCTTTACGAGCTGCGGCGGTGGTATCTGGGCGAATGTGACCGGATGGGACAACAGGAACTGTCAGCGATTCCGTGGAAATACGCCAGCTTCGACAACGGGGAGCCGATTACGGCGCGGCATCGTGCCCTCTACCGCGAACGCGCCGACCTTCGCTCGGCGTTTCCGGACCCGTTTGCGACCGCGGACGTCAAACGGTCTTTTTACCACTGGTTCGAGGCGAACGGCGAAAGCAAAAGAAACCGCCGCAGGCGCTGGTGGCAGGCAATCGGCACCTCCCGAGCTTTGATCATCTGAAGGTCAGGCCGCCAGCGCCGAAAATCGTGTTCCCAAACCGCCGGACATTCCATGCCACAATGACCAGTAGCGACATCTGTTGAATGCCTGAGTGCGGATCATCTGAACGAGCCCGAGTCATCGTCGTCTTGGGCATGGATCGTTCGGGGACCTCCTTGTGTGCCAGTGTGCTTCATGCGCTTGGTGTTTCGCTCGGGCCGAATCTCCTGTCAGCCGACCAGTTCAACGAACGCGGCTATTTTGAAGACCGGGAGATTTGGGAGGTCCATGAACGGATTCTTGCGATTTTGGGCCGATCGTGGGATACGCTGGCGACAGTTCGCCCTTTCCCGCCTGGCTGGTTCGATTCTGAGGCGATCGCACCGCTGGAGGCTGAACTCGCTGGGATTGTGCGCAATCGCACCACCGCGGCGGGTTCCGGCGTGTGGGGCTTCAAGGATCCGCGGACGGTGCTTGTCCTGCCGCTGTGGAAGCGTGTGTTCCGCGATCTTGGCATCGATCCCCGTTACGTCGTCTGTGTGCGGCATCCGGGCGCGGTGGCGCAATCCCTGGCGGCGCGGGACAAATTTCCAGCGCGGTTTTCCGAGATGCTGTGGTTTGAAAAAACGCTGGCAGCGTGCGAGGCGAGCTGTGACTCGAGGAGTTGTCTGATTCACTTTGAGGAGTGGTTCTCCCGGCCGGCTGCGTGTGCCGAAAGACTGCTGGGAGTGACCGGATTGCGCCCGTCGGCGGGCACGGCGCAACGATGCGTACAGGCTGCGATCGCGAAGGTGATTCCCGAGATGCGGCACGACAGCGTGGATTCGCCGCGCATTGAGTCTTCGGCGGCGGAGGCCTTGTATCACACCTTGGCGCGTTCGAGTCGTGTCCCAGACGGCGAAGTACTGAGGAAGTTTAGAACCGGCCTCGATGTTGCCGCGAATTTTGTTGCGGCCGTCGAGCAAATCGCAGGGTTCACCCTTCCGGCCAGTGCAGACCCTCCTTCTTACTCCCTGGTCACGGATCAAGACCTCGGTCTTAGTCTGACCGAAGCGGAGGCGGGGATAAAGATGGCGTGGCCTCACGATCCCGTGTTAGTCCGGTTGCAAAGGAAACTGGCGAGCCATGAGAAAGGGTTGGCCGAATATGCGAAAGCGTACGCGGGTTTGGAGTCCCTTGCGCGGGAGTTGCAGGATCAGATCCGGCGCTACGATGAGGTTCTGGCACATGCGCAGCAGTTGGTGGCCCAACGGGATGCGGAACTGGCGGAGTACGCAAAAGCCCTGGCGCAGGCCCAGCAATTCGTCGCGGAACGATCGGCGTCCCAGGCCCACGGCGAGTAAATGCGGCGAAGAAAGACACCGCCCTCGCACTAAGCAGCTCCCGGGTGCGGCGGCCGGCCGGCCGGTTCCTGACCGGTCTGCCATATGCGTGGTATACTATGCAGGGACGAGTGAATTCTCGTGAGACGGAAATTAAAATCCATGCAGTTTTTTGGGAAAAAGCCATTGAATTGGGCTCAACTCACAGCGAAATCGATGCTCACCTCGGCGGAGTGATTTCCTGTGCCGCGACGGGGGGCTATCTGCACCATCATTGCCAAAAACTACATGGCGCATGCCCGGTCGCTGATGGAGTCGGCGCGGCAATTTCATCCCGATCTGGAGCATTATGTCATCCTGGTGGACCGGCCAGAAGGTTTTTTCGATCCACAGGGTGAACCATTCACGATCCTGCAATCGACCGATTTGGATATTCCCAATTCCCGATGGTTCCACTTTAAATACACGATTCTGGAACTTTGTACGGCGGTCAAGCCGTATGGCCTGCTTCATTTATTAGAACGGCTCCGTTTTGATTTTGTCATTTATCTGGATCCGGATATTCTCTTGTTGGGGGACTTGAACGAGTTAACCAGCCGGCTGCAGAGTGCTTCGATGATTGTGACTCCGCATGTGACGGAGCCGATATACGATGGACAACGTCCCTGCGAACTCGACTTTTTGAGGGCGGGTGTGTACAATCTTGGATTTCTTGCGATCAGCAGGACTCCGGAAGCGCTGGCGTACCTTCATTGGTGGCGCGAACGCCTCCACGACTACTGCGTGGTGGACTTGCCGCGTGGCCTTTTCCTCGATCAACGTTGGGCTGATTTGGCGCCCTGCTTTATTTCACATCTGGATATTCTTCGCGATCCTGCCTACAATGTCGCTTACTGGAACCTCGGCCAACGCCAGATTGATTCCTCGGACGGAAAATTTCTGGTGAACGGTTCGCCAATCCGGTTTTTCCATTTCAGCGGATTCGATCCATACGATTTGAACTGTCTGTCCAAGCATCAGAATCGAATCGAGGTGCGCGGACACCCTGCTCTTCGCGCCCTGTTAGAGCACTATGCGGAGCAGCTTTTCGCGCACGGTCATGAAGAATGCCGCCGATGGCCTTATGCCTACGGTTTTTTCAACAATGGAGCTCCGATCCCCGATCTTGGCCGCTCTGTTCATATGGAGCGTAAGGACATCTTAGACTCGATCGAAGATCCGTTTTCAGATGAAGGCTACCGGGCTTGTGTCGCGGTGTGGAACGAGCAAATCGTGCAAAGGAATGGCTCCGAAGTGTCGCGCCTTGGTTACCGCCTTTACCATGCAAGGGAAGAGCTGGATTCAGCGATGCCGGACATCTTCGGCGGTCATTTTCGTGACTTCTTCCGCTGGCTGCGCTTCGGCGCCAGGCAGGATCGGGAGCTGCCCTATGGCTTTCTCTCTCATGTGGGTAACTGTGACGGCCGTGAGCCGGATAACCCCACAAACAAGAAAGAAATCTCTGCGCCGTCACTCACTCGGCTCGCCGGGCAGATTTACCATAAAAGGCCTTATCTTCGGGCGGTCTTTCCCGAGCCGGCAGGAAAGGATCGCGTGAAATATCTCGCCTGGTTGCTGAGTTACGGCCACGAGCAGCATAACCTTCCGCGTCCCTGCCTCGATGCTGTGCAGCAACACTGGACGTCCGTTCTGAATGACCTGCCGAATTGGCGCACGCGTTTCTGGTATCGCACCGTGATGCGAGCGTGGGCGGTCCATGCCAGAGTTTCCCCTGTGGCCGACCGGTTTCAACCTCCCGCGCTTCGGCTTTCCAGGTTCGTGAAGCCGATAAGAGCTCTCCTGAAAGGCCTGCGCGGCGGGCGGAAAAACACGGCATCAAGTGGGAAGACCGGGAGCCTTCCGCGTGCCTAGCGGTGAGATTATCATCGTCCTGGGAATCCAGTGTCCAGAACTCAGCGCGATTGTCGGCGCGATCACAACCACCGGAAGAGACTCCAGCACTAACTTACCTGGCAACGACAGCCACTGTCCGGGCGAGTTTGGCGATGATCCCGAGATTTTACGGATCAATGAGGAACTGCTGGCTTGCCTGGGCTCAACTTGTGGTGATGCATCCTCTGTGTTGACTGTGTTGGAGTCGTACCCGGGGGCAGATGACCTCCGGGGGCGCGCAGCCGCGGTACTAAAACACAAACAATCCCGGCAGCACAGCGGCGTCTGGATTTATAAGGACCCGCGGTTCCTTCGCTTGTTGCCTTTCTGGCGCTCCGTGATGGAGTCAGACGGTTTCTCGGCGAAATACATCCTGGCGATGCAAAGCCCGCATGCCTTCATCAGCGCCTTGGGAAGTCCTTCGGGGATGTCTCAAGAAGCAGCATATTCGCTATGGCTCTTCCATGTCGTGCCCGCTATTCTCCATACCATTGGAGCCGTGCGTGTCATCGTCGATATCGACCGTCTACGGGAGCAACCGCGCAAGGAGATCGGTCGGATCGCTGAGTCTCTTCCGCTGCCGCCTCCGCCGGACGAGATTTATGAGAACCTCCCGAGCCGCGTGCCGCCTCAAATCGATTTCACACCTGCCTCGCTTCCGAGCATCGCTCAAATTGAAGAACAGGCATGGCTAGTGTATCACTACCTTTGCCGGGCCGCCAAACATCCGGTTCCACCGGACGATCCGGAGGTTGTACAAAGGCTTGCGGGGCTTGATCGCCGGCTTGCGGAATGGACGGCCGCAACATCCTCGGATAACGGGCGATTTGATGATCTAGATCGTTCCACGTCCGCGAACCTAGATCAGCAAAAGGCCGCGCCGGACGCGGCCGGAGCCCTGAATAGGATGAACGCAGTAAGTCGGACCAGAGTGCAGCACCGTGCCGCCGTCGACCATCTGACAAGAAGCTTAGCCGAGCTTCGTGCTGAGATCGACAGACTGCGGCACATTTCCGATTCGGCCGAACTCCGCAACCTCCGGTCGATTTTGAGTGACACCGAGATGCAGATTGCGGCTTACACCGGTTTTACCGCGTCTCTGATAGAAATGGTCACTTCTGTTCAAGCGAAATTTAATGACGTGCAACAGGCGTTAGAGCAAAGTCGCACCGTGCTGGCCTCTATTCGAGAGCAACTTTTCGATCGAGATCATCAGATCAGTCACCTGCGTGTTGCCGAGGCAAGTCTTCGCGCCTCCATGAGTTGGCGGATCACGGGGCCGCTCCGGTATGTTTACGGTGTGTTGCTTCGCCTTCGTTGCCGTCTTGCAGATATCTTTTCGCCGATTGCGAAGTATCGAAGACCGTTGGAGATAGCGAGCCAGAAATCACGGCATCGGTCTTTGACTTTAGAGGCGATTCCACGCATCTCTGATACCGCGCGGTCCGGCTCTATAGGACGCATTGTAGTCGTCACTCATGATGCCTTTCCGTACGGCGCCCAATATCTCGCGCTAAGCATCGTCCGGGAGTTCGTATGTTATCTTAGGTGCGAAGTTGAGGTCGTCACCCTGGGAGATGGCCCGTTAATCACGGCATTCGAGCGCTACAGTCGTGTTCATAATCTGTCCAGGGTCGCGCCGTCGGGGCCCCACGCGCGAGCCCTGGCAGCGGATTTTTACCGCCGAGGCTTTCGCCATGCGCTCGTCAACAGCGTGGTTTCCGGCTCGTTTCTGGCCACTCTCAAAGAAGCTGGCGTGCGTTGTGTCGCGTTAGTTCATGAGCTGCGGCAACTGATCGCCGACAACGGTTTCATGCCTCACGCGAAGGCCATAGCTTTATACGCGGACCGTGTTGTGTTTCCGGCTGCGGAGGTACGTGAGTCCTTTTCACAACTTGTAAACATCGCTGGCGAAAAGTGCGTGATTCGACCTCAAGGTCTCTTCAAGCGAAACCCTTATTCCGGCAATGACTCGCTCAAGGCACGAACGAGTCTAAGAAGGCAGCTTCAGATCCCCGAGCAGGCGTCCATTGTTTTGGGCGTGGGTCATGGAGATCTCCGGAAAGGCGCGGACTACTTCCTGCAGATCGCCTTGGAAGCGGTGACTGAGGCGCCGTCCGTGCATTTCCTGTGGGTCGGGGACTGGGAAGCAGAAATGCTTGAAGCTTTCGAAAAGCTTGCCAAGCGCGATCCGGTTTTCCGCTCTCGTATTCATTTGGCGGGTTACAAGCGTGACACCTCGATGTATTACACGGGCGCGGACGTCTTTGCGCTAACGTCTCGCGAGGACCCATTTCCGAATGTGGTGCTGGAAGCGATGGATGCAGGTCTACCCGTGGTTGCCTTTTCAGGATGTGGCGGAAGCAATTCCCTGATTGCCGAGGGAGTGGGCGTCAATGTGGCGAAAGGTGATGTGAAGGCGTTCGCCGCAGCAGTCTTGAATTGTTTGCACGATGCCGCGCTCCGGCGGCAGGTGAAAGTGCGAGCTAGCGCGCTTATTAAGGAACGCTTCTCCTTTCGAAAGTACGTCTTCGATCTCGCAAATTGCGCCGGCTTAAACTTGCGGAGCGTGTCGGTAGTCATTCCAAGTTTTAATTATGGCCGTTACTTGCAACCGCGACTTCACAGCATTTTGAGCCAACAGTATCCGGTTCGTGAGGTGATTTTCCTTGACGATGCGTCGACCGATGATAGCCTGGCCATCGCCAGGCGGATTCTCGCCGGCGCGAATGTCGATTATAAGATCATCAGGAATCCGGTTAATTCCGGGTCGGTCGTGGCACAGTGGCGGCGCGGGGTCGAAGAGGCGCAAGGCGAACTTATCTGGATCGCCGAGGCCGACGACGCGTGCGCTCCGCAATTTTTACCTTGTGTCATTCGCGGCTTCGAGGATCCCGCCGTTGTTTTGAGCTATTGCCAAAGCCGGCGGATCGACGCCACAGGTCAGGTATTTGGTGAAGATTATGGAGAATACCTGGCGGACCTGGGCAAAGAGCGCTGGCGAAGGAACTACGTCAACGACGGGACCGATGAAATTCGCAAGTATCTCGCTGTCAAGAATACCATTCCCAATGTTAGCGCCGTGCTGATGAAGCGCGAGGCATTGGCGCGGGTTTTGCGCGAACATGAGCAGGAAATCTTTCCATACGGCATGAGTTTCGATTGGCGAACGTACGTTCGCCTTCTCGAGCTGGGCCGCATCGCGTTTTTTTCAGACGCATTAAACTTCCATCGCCGGCATCGGGCGAGTGTGATTCATCGCTCTCTCAAGGACGCCCATCTTTGTGAGATCCGGGAAACCCAGGAGTGGATCGCCGGCCAGTGCCGGATTTCCGCTTCGACCCAGCGGGTAGCACATCGTTACACGGAATCTTTGCGAAAACAGTTTGAATCCGATATGGAAACCGACCGCACGGAAGCCCTGCGTCCAGAGCCCGCAGGCGCCCCTGAAGATCTGCATTGGCAACGTTGACGAAGACCATAGGCTTGATCTGGCCAGAGCGTGTTTCCTCGGCCGCAGGGCTGAGTTCCTCGATCACCGTCACATTTCCATCTACTGCTGTTTTTACCCGGGCCGGCGGATCAAGTTTGAGTCAACGTGAGTGATCGTACTCCTTCCTTGGGCGCTTCGCGGACGCGCCGGACCAGGGTGTCGAGAAACGCCGGCAGAGCTTCTCCAATCCGGTCTTCGGCGCACGGCAGCACCTGGATTCCGTAACGCCGCGCCAGTTCGGCTGCGGTCCGCTGCCAGGCGCCGGAGACTCCCGCGATGGCGTAGCGGACTTGGGTCGCTTCACCGGAGATTCGAAGCGTCTTCAGGTCCCTAAGCAGCCCGTCGAGCGAGCAGCCGACGAACAGCGTGGGATGCGCGTCGAAGATTTCGCGGAGCGACTCGAGATTCGGACGGTCCGCCGCCTGCTGAAACTCCGCCTGCGAAAGCAGAACGGAGGAGGGAGCCGCCAACGATCCATAAAGTTTCCACAGAAAGCGTTCCCCGGGACGGTCGCCTCCGGGCGTGATGAGGTTCGCGGCCCAGCAGGCGCAGGTCTGCTCGAGAAGAATGTCGTAATTGGTGGTGACGGCGCGCGGGAAGTTCAGATGCGCCAGCAGCTCATGCGATCGCGACGGCGCGGCGAACCGCGCGAAGACGGAAGTGAAGTGCGCCAGGATCGCGCCGCGATGCTCTGTGAGCTCGGCGACCAGCTGGTCCAGCGCCATCTCCCCTTTCCCGGAAGCAACCAGCGACTTGAGTGTGCGCGCCAGCCCGGCATCGGCGAATTCGAGCGCCGCGGCCTGCACTATGCCGGCGATGAAATCGGCGCGCAGCGGAAAACCGGACTGGGCGCTCAGTCCGGCGCCGGCCCACAGCGTCATCTGGCCGCCGGCGCAGGTACGGATGAGGTCCGGCGGGGGATCGCCGAGCCGGGACGGCGCCACGGCGCGGTGCAGCGGGCGCCGGGAGGCGATGCTGAACAGGATCGCGAACGCCTCCAGCAGCAGGGACCAGGAGGCCAGTATCGCGGCCAGCAGAACACCGCCTAGCGAGCCCAAAGAAATCGCGCGGCCGACCGGCGTAAGGCGATTTTCCGATCCCAGGTTGAACAGAGTGGTGCCATCGGCTCCGCTGACCGCAAGTTTGGATTCCCCGCAGGCAACCAGCGAATCCGGGCGGGCGTCCGCCAGCCGGTAGTATTCGCCCTGCGGCGGCAGAACGTAGATTCCTCCGAAATCGCCGGCGGCGATGACGTCGTAAAGATGCGCCGCCACGGACCGAATCGGGCCGGGGCTGCTGAGCGTGATGCCGGCGATGCGCAAACGGCCATCGATCATGGTCCCGGCCACGCTTGGCGCGGGCAGCACGACGCGGTCCGGCAATTCCGGCGACAGCGATGACTGGACTTCAATCCACTGCTGGCCTTGCGAAGCGAAGACAAACAGCTTGCCTTCCTGCCGCGAAGAGAAGGCGATGTAATCCCCTTCGGCTGCGGCGCGGTCGGCTTGAGGAATCGGCGCGCGCCACGGGCCGAGGTTGCGTCCCGTTGCCGTGTCCCATCGCTGGACCGTGAGATCGTCAAAGATCACGGCGGCGGTTCGGTCCGAGAGCAGGGTCAGGGCCAGCGGGTTCGCGCCACTCAAAGCGACCGACGAGGGCGCATCCGCCGGCGCGACGCCCTGCCAATGCAAAGCGGCGGAAGGCGATTTCGAAATCCAGGCAAGGCGCGAATCGTCGGCGGCGAAGGCCCACAAATCCCCCGGCGCGGGTCCGGAAGGCGCAGCAAACCGCCAGGAGGCCGCGGGATTGGCGCCGGGCAAGCGTTCGATGATCAGCCGGCCTTCCGCCCAATGGGCGCCGATCAGGTCGTCGGCGGCGTCAAACCACAGGCGGACATATTGAGCGGAAATGTGCCGGGCGGGTGTGGCCGTCAGGTAGGCTTTGCTTTTAAATCGCACCGCGAAGAAGAGCAGCGCGGCTGAAATCAGCAGCGTCGCGCCGGCAATCCGCAGCCGCCATTGAGTACGCGTTGCGTCCCGATATCTGGGCAGGCCATAGTCGGGCATTTCCCAAACTAATCGGAATAATAAATCGATTCCTTTAGGATGGATAAAAGCAGCTATCCCAGGATTTCGGACCACCCAATAAGTTAGAATCTGGTGCAGTCGTAAACGCAGCAGCGGCGATGACGACTGAGGTGGACCCCATCGTTTGGACAAAAAAAAACGGGCGTCCTTAGATGGTGAAGTGGGCTAATTCTGGAGGCGGCCGTGAGGCCGCCGTCCATTCCGGGCTTGAATCGGCGCTCGGGTCGCATCCCTGCGTTGCCCTATCCTCCTATCAAGCATTTCGATTGTACGGCAGATGCCGATTTCGGTAAAGCGAAAAGCATCCATTCTGGAAAAACAAAAGCGGTAAATCCCGGGG
>Ga0209062_1000243_pt1 | contig 202320 bp, 160 predicted proteins | sample Coa_R2_2_FD_187158 | JGI IMG/M metagenome (GOLD analysis project Ga0209062, IMG submission 187158) | Surface soil microbial communities from Centralia Pennsylvania, which are recovering from an underground coalmine fire - Coalmine... | ecosystem: Environmental > Terrestrial > Soil >... | reverse complement strand
GCCGATGTGCGTATCTTCAATTTCCCGATCTCGGGTGAACCCGAGATCGGATGGCAGCCGGTCAAGGGTCTCGACCGCTAAAGCGGCGATTGGCGCGCGATTAACCGCGCGCCAATCGCCCTTGACCAGCTGCCGCCGCCCGCAAGACTGCATCCAAGCGATCAAGGCCCTCGCCAAGGCCGCGCGCCCTTAAGGCTTCTGCACCCACTCAAGATTCAAAAGAGGCAAAAACTGCGACTACATATTGTGTCCAATGTAATCCCCGTCTCTGAATTCAAAAGAGTTTTCCACCGGGCCTGGCCCGACCTGCAACGCATGAAACTTCTGCTACCTAGATGCCCTTCCACTCTCGCCATGCCGCGCCCTGCCTCCTCCCCAGGCAAGCGTTACGTTGGAGCACAACATAGCATTCCAGCGTTAAGCCGCAGCCATCAATCGCGATCGAGCGGCTTTTTTGCAAGTGCGATGCGCTTGCATCAATTCACGCGGCCACGCCGAAGAGGTGGAGCCCCAAAGGCGCGGCTCGACGCCCAGCCCGCGCATCACGGCCGACCCCGCGTCCGCGCTGTGTCGGCGCACCGCGCAGCCCACAGCGTCAGCCCGGCGACGACGATCACCGGCGCAAGCAGCACCAGATAGCCGCCCCGGCCGAACGCAACCGCGCCCGCCAACGTCCCGGCCAGGAAGCCGAGCGGCAGCGGCACCGTGCCTCGCAATCGCCGGCGGCGAATCTCGCGCTCACGAGCAATCTCGGCCGGCTCGCTGCCGCGGCACAGCCGCGCCCAAGCGAGCTGGGTGGCGTCGACGGCGATCTGGCTCGTGTTGGTGGTCATGACGTTGGTGGAAGCCACCCCACGCATCAGCAACCGCACAGCTGCGCTCTGCACGCCCATCGCGGCGAGGCCGAACATCGACGCGGCGACGACCGCCGTCGCTTCCGGCCCTCTGAATGGACTGCCCGCCGCAAACATCGCAGCAAAGCCGATCAGGAGCAGCGTCTCGAGCGCGAGCGCTGCCGCCAGCGCACGGCGCGCAACCGCCTGTCCGGCGATGGCAGCGAGCGTTGCGGCAACGCCGCCGGCGAAGAACACCGGCACTGCGAGCAAGACCGTCGCCCCAGGCGACCCGGCGACCGGATGGGCGCCGGCCAGCACATAGCTTCCGGTCACCTGGGCAACGAAGAACCCGAACAGCCCAAGGAACGTGCAGGCGTCGACAAATCCGGCCACGAGCGCGAGGAGAATGGAAACCGCGCAGGGCGGCTCGATGGCGACAGGGAAGGCAGTCCATTGCACGGGCGGCGCGCTCCGTTCATCACCGGCCCCCTTTTCGCTCCCCTCGCGTCCGTAGGGCGCAGTTGCCGAGGGCGTATTGCGCCGCGGCGGGGGATCTACGCTTGATACCAATCCGCCCTGCACCCCACGCGGGGGGATATCACTCGCTGGACAGAATAACGTTGCGCACGATGGGATAGATCTGCCCGGTCCATTTCTGGCCGCTGAAAACCCCGTAGTGGCCGACGCCCGCCTGCATGTGGTGACGCCGCATGTACGGCCGCAGCCCGCTGCACAGTTCATGCGCCGCCATCGTCTGGCCGACCGCGCAGATATCGTCGCGCTCGCCCTCGACCGTCAGCAACATGGTGCGGCGGATGGCGCGCGGTTCCACGCGCTCGCCCCGCCACGTCAGCTTGCCGAGCGGCAGCGCGTGTTCCTGAAACACCAGCCGGACGGTTTCGAGATAGAACTCCGCCGCAAGGTCGAGCACGGCAAAGTATTCGTCGTAAAAGGCTTTGGTGGTCCTGGCCTTCTCGATTTCGCCGTCGCGGAGGTTCTCGTAAAGCTCGCGGTGGGCCTTGATGTGCCGTTCGATGTTCATGCTCATGAAGGCCGCAAGCTGCACAAAGCCAGGATAGACCCGCCGGAATGCGCCTGGATATCGCATCGGCACGATCGCAATCAGGTTCTGCTCGAACCATGAAATCGGTCTCGACGTCGCAAGCTCGTTGACCTGCGTGGGGTTTACGCGGGTGTCGATCGGCCCCGCCATCAGGGTGATGCTGCGCGGCTGGGCCGGGTGTTGCGATTGCGCCATCACAGCGGTGGCGACCAGCGCAGCGACGCACGGCTGGCAGACCGCCACGACATGAGCGCCGGGGCCCATCGTTTCCAGAAAGTCGAGCAGGTGTTGAATAAAGTCGTCAAAGCCAAACGCGCCGTGGGAGAGCGCCACGTCGCGCGCATTGTGCCAATCGGTAATATAGACGTCATGATCGGCCAGCATGGTGTTGACGGTGGCGCGCAGCAGCGTCGCGAAATGTCCAGAGAGCGGCGCGACCAGCAGCACGCGCGGCTGCGCCATATCAATATCCTTCTTGAAGTGCAGCAGCGTGGCGAATGGCGTCACGTGGGCGGCCTCCTCGCGCACCGCAACCTCGCGATTTCCGACCAGAACCGCCTCGATGCCGAATGGCGGCCGGTGGTGGGTGAGCTTGGCGCGCGCAATCAGCTCGCAGGCGGCTGTGATGTTGCGAATGATCCCGAGATTTTTGGTGTATGGAAGATCAAAGCGGCTTGCAGCCAGAGACGCCAAAGCTCGCACTGCGACCATGAGGTCGGCATGCGCCTGATAGGCCTGGTAGAGCATCTATGTCGCTTGGATGGAGGCGCATCGCGATCCATCCGTTCCCCTTCCGGATGAAAAGCTAAATTAATTTTTGTTGCAGTGCGACAGAAATTTGCGCATCGTGGGCAAAGCCGGCATAGCTTGCATGACTTGGCCGCGGAACGGCGGGTCGAGCCCAACATCCTTGTGCGGAATTCTTCATAATCTGCTGGAAGTGTGAGCGATTCTGCGACCGACCAGCAGACCCGCGCGAACTCAACTTAAGGGATGGCCAGGATGGAAAAGCCCAAGCTGATGATAGCGAGCAAGAATTACGGCTCGTGGTCGCTGCGCGGCTGGTTGCTGTGCAAGATGGCCGGACTCGATTTCGAAGAGCACGTCGCCCCCTCGGACGACCCCTCGACGCGGGCCGAGTTGCTGCTTCTGTCCCCCTCCTTCCTGGTGCCGTCGCTGACCAACGGATCCGTCAAGGTGTGGGACACGCTCGCCATCGCCGAGTATCTCAATGAGCTGTTTCCTGACGCTGGCCTGCTTCCGCAGGACGCGGCGGCGCGGGCGCTCTGCCGTTCGATCTCGGGCGAGATGCATTCCGGCTTCATGAATCTTCGCTCCGCCTTGCCGATGAACATCAAGGGCCACTATCCGGGATTTAAGGTCTTTGCCGGGGCCCAAGCAGATATCGACCGCATCGTCACGATCTGGCGCGACTGCCTCGCGGCCTCTGGAGGGCCTTACCTGTTTGGCGCAAAGCCGTGCCTTGCCGACGCCATGTATGCGCCGGTTTGCACCCGCTTTCTCACCTATTGCGTGAAGCTCGACCCGGTCTGCGCCGCCTATTGCGGGGCCATCATGGAAATGCCCTACATGCGCGAATGGATCGAAGCCGCGCTGAACGAGCCTGACGACGTGTCGGAGCTTGATGTGGAGTTCTGAGTTCAGGCGGGCCGCGCGTCAGGCCGCGCTTGAGGCCCGCCGACGATCGGCGGCGCGTTGGCGGACCGCATCGACGCGCTCCGGCGTCATGTGCGTCCATCCCTTAAGATGATATTTGGTGACGGCGGCACGCCAAGTCTCGTAGAGTGCGGGGTCGGTCGCGGCGAGTTCGAGCGGCGCATCCTGTTGCGCCAGGCGCGCCACCTCGCGCAGAAGCTCCCAATCGCGAGCGACCGCGATCTCGGCCATTCGTCCCTTCAGCAGCACATCGAGGGCGTCGACATAAAGCGTGCGAGCGGTTCTATTCACTTGCATGTCCTCTCGGAGGCCGTCACAAGCTCAACCAAGACCATGTTCTCGGCAGCTATCTCTCGCTGAGAAGAATCTGGTAGCACATTCACGGCGGCTCTGATCTCGGCGAGGTTTAGTGCGCGCTCCTTTATCCACCAAGCAACGTCCTCGACATCTCTTGGATCACCCCTCACCAGCTTCGTTGCCGATAGGAGCGCCGCCTCCGGCATGGCCACCTTCAGCGCCCCATACTCACCCAGAATTTCAACCCTAAAATCGTCGGGAAGTTTGACAAGACCCGGCCGAACGATCTGGATATAGATCGCGTCTGGATCGAGTTCGCTTCTTGGGTCGTATAGGAGTCCCAGTTCCTGACAGGCCCGACGAAACTGGGTCTCATCGTATCGGGAACTCGGACGCCAGACGTCAATATCCTGCGACTGCCGGCCGGGTTGTCCCAGAATAATCCCTGGCGTGCTGCCGATGAGGCAGATCGTGGCCGGTGCAGTGAGCTTTTGGCCAAGTTGGTCGAATATGCGCAAGAGTTGGTCGCGATCGATTGTCATCTCAGCCTTCGTGCCGCCCACGGCGAGGATTCATTTCAAGATGGGCCTGGAACACGAACGAGTTCTGAAAGTCCCCTCCCTTTAGCAGTACCGCCGAGAGCTCCCATTAGATGGCGGCTATCTCGCACCTAGAAGTTCGGTAAATGGCGAGAAACCGGAACAGTCGCAAGCGGCATATGAATATTGAGCCGAAGTGATCCTTCCGGCCCGAAATGTGATAAGGCAACAATCCCTTCCTTCCTGGAACAGAGGGGTCTGTCGCATTACAACGGCGCATATGGCGGGCGAATTGCCGCCATTCAGGAGCGGAAGCTTGAGACGAGCCGGTACTTCATTGATTCGTCGAACGGATTTCGCATCGGGCAACAGGTTGCTCGAAAGTAAGATGGCATAGTTAAGGTCCACACCTCACCCCCGCTTCAGCCATGCCGTCAGCCTTTCCACCGCTTCGGCAACCTCCGCGGACGCGCCCGCGTAACAGAAGCGGATGAAGCGCCGTCCGTGCACCGGATCGAAATCCGCGCCCGGGGTTGCGGCGACGCCCGCCTCCTCCAGCATGCGGCGGGCGAAATCGAAGCTGTCGCTGCAAAAGCGCGAGACGTCGGCATAGAGGTAGAAGGCCCCATCGACCGGCAGAAAGTGGTCAAATCCGGCGCGCGGCAGGCCCTCAACAAGGAGGCGGCGGTTGACCTCGTAGCCGTGCTTCACCGCCTCCATCTCATCGCGGCCTTCGAAGGCCGCCTCCGCCGCCACCTGCGAGAGAGCCGGCACCGAGATGGCGAGGTTCTGCTGCAACCGCTCGATCGGGCGAACGAGCGGCTCCGGCGCGACCATCCATCCGATGCGCCAGCCGGTCATGCAGAAATATTTCGAGAATGAATTGATGACGACCGCATCCGCCGAAATGCTGAGCGCGGTTTGCGCCGGGAACGCGTAATCGAGGCCGTGATAGATTTCGTCCGAGATAAAGGCGATGCCCTCCCCTTCCGCTGCGCGGATCAGGGCCGTGAGCGCTTCTCCCGTCATCATGGTGCCGGTCGGATTGGCCGGGCTCGCCACCAGAACGCCCTTCAGGGGCTGTTCGCGATGGGCTGCGAGCAGCGCTGCCGGCGCCAGCGCGAATCGCGTTGCCGCCGTCACCTCGATCGGCACGGCCTCGCAGCCGAGCGCCGCCAGAACGTTGCGATAGGGCGGGTAGCCAGGGCTCGCAATCGCGATCCGATCACCCGGCTCGAATATGCTGAGGAACGCCAGCATGAATGCGGCGGAGGAGCCGGTCGTGAGCACAACGCGTTCAGGATCGATTTCTATACCGTATCGTTCGGCGTAGTGGCGGGCGATACGCTGCCGCAGCGATGCGTTGCCGAGCGCCGGCGTGTAGCTGATCCGGCCCGTAGCGACCGCAGCCTGCGCGGCGGCGACTGCCGATGCGGGGGCTGGAGCTGCAGGCTGGCCGATTTCCATATGGATGATCCGCCGGCCGGCTGCTTCCAGGCGCGCCGCTGCCGCAACCACATCCATGACCATGAATGCCGGCACATCGCTGCGCGCCGAAGCCCGCGTCGTCGCCCTGCTCTCCCCCCTTGCAAGCCTCCTCCCCGTTCCTCCCTCGCTCGCAGGGGAGGGCAGGATGGGGGCTTGGGATCGCCTAGCGCTCATTCCGACCATCTGAGCCGCCCCGCTCTCGCCGCATTTGCCGGATTGGTACTGCCATGCTCGGCATCCCCATGTTGACCACGCCCAAGTGTGTCCATCAGCGTGGCAAGTCCCGTAGCGTGATAAGACTGAAGCAAGCAAGGCCGATTTTTCGATGACGGCGGAGACTTTTTGCCATAGCGGCCCCACCGCCCGCGCAAGCGCGGGAGGACGGGGGATTCGGGCGCGGCGAACGATTGCGGTCGCAACCGCAATTGCAGTCGCGTCCTCGCAACTGCCGGCCATGCCGGCGCGTGCCCAGGAGAAGGATGCCGCCCAGGCGCTGCCGATCATTCGCGATGCCGAGATCGAGCAGCTCTTGCGCGACTATACGCGTCCGGTGCTGCGCGCGGCCGGCCTCGCCCAGCGCAATATCCGAGTCGTCATCCTCAACGACCGCACCTTCAACGCCTTCGTGATCGACGCCAAGCGCATTTTCGTTAATGCGGGCGCCCTGATGGACGCCGAAACGCCCAACCAGATTATCGGCGTACTTGCCCACGAGACCGGTCACATTGCCGGCGGCCATCTCAGCAAGCTGCGCAATGAGCTCGCCAATGCGCAGACGGCTGCCATTCTGGCCATGCTGCTTGGTGTGGGCGCTGTCGCCGCAACAGCAACCAGCCGCGGCAATGTCGGCGGCAATCCGATGGCTGCGATCGCGGGCCCGCAATCGATGATCATGCGCTCGCTGCTCGCCTATCAGCGGGCGCAGGAGGAGCAGGCTGACCGCGCCGGCGTCAACTTCCTGACCCAAACCGGCCAGTCGGCCAAGGGCATGTACGACACGTTCAAGCGGTTCGCCGACCAGCAGCTGTTCGCATCGCAACACGTCGATCCCTATGTGCAGTCGCATCCCATGGCGACCGAGCGCATTGCGGCGCTGGCCGAAGTGGCGCGATCCAATCCCTATTGGGACAAGAAGGATCCCCCTGAGCTGCAGCAGCGCCACGATATGGTGCGCGCCAAGCTGTTCGGTTATCTCGACCAGCCCGACACGCTGGTGCGGCGCTATCCCCTGAGCAACACGAGCCTCCCGGCGCGCTATGCCCGCGCCATATCCAGTTACCGCCATTCCGATTTGCGCGCCGCACTGGGACAGATCGATTCGCTGATCCAGGCGCAGCCAAACAACCCCTATTTCTACGAGCTTAAAGGTCAGGCCTTGGTGGAATCGGGCCGCGGCCGCGAAGCGATCGCGCCGCTGCGCTATGCGATCGCCCATGCTCCGGACCCCACCCTCATCCACGTACTGCTCGGCCAGGCGCTGATCGAGGCCAACGATCCGGCGCTGGTCGCCGAGGCGGTATCCAACCTGCGACAGGCGCTCGCCAGCGATCAGGAAATCCCTGATGCCTATGATCACCTTGCGATCGCGTATGGACGCAAAGGCGACTTCGCGGACGCGGACCTCGCCTCCGCTCAGGCGGCGTTCAATCGCGGAAATTTGCCCACCGCCCGGCAACTTGCGAGTCGCGCGAAGGGAGAATTTGCCATAGGATCGCCCGGATGGGTCAAGGCGGACGACATTGCAAGCTTCAAGCCGCCGCAACAGCGCCGCCTGTTCCAGTGACGTGATGGTGGGCAACCGGAGGTATAAGGGCAACATTGCCGGGTAAGGCGCGGCGCCCTGACGATCGGGAAGGCCAGACAAGCCGGCACCCCCCTTCCCTCCCCCGCTCCCGCGAGGGTAAGGAAGGGGAGCACTGAGCGTTGCCCGGTTGCTTGAACCGCCCTGTTACTTGAATCGAGGAACCAAACCTATGACGCCGATGATCAAGAGACTGACCGGAGCAGGCGCGGCTGCCCTGCTGATGCTGGCGCTGCCGGTTGCGGCGCAGGAATTCTCTGCTCCGCAGAAAAGTGAGATCGAACGCATCATCAGGGACTACCTCGTGAGCCATCCTGAGGTACTGCAGGAGGCAATTGCCGAACTCGACAAGCGGCAAGCTGCCGCCGATCTCGAAAAGACCAAGGCCGCCATCGCCAGCAATGCTGAGACGCTGTTCAACTCCGGCCGCCAAGTCGTGCTGGGCAACCCGAACGGCGACGTCACCATGGTGGAATTCTTCGACTACAACTGCGGCTTCTGCAAGCGCGCCCTGCCCGACATGCTGACGCTCTTGAAGGACGATCCGAAGCTCAAAGTCATTCTCAAGGAATTTCCCGTGCTCGGCCCCGGCTCTGTCGAAGCCGCCAAGGTCGCAGTCGCGGTGCGCATGCAGGACAAGAGCGGGAAGAAATATCTCGAATTTCATCAAAAGCTCCTGGGTGGGCGCGGCCAGGCTGATAAGGCGCGGGCGCTCGCGGTCGCCAAGGAAGTCGGCATGGATATGAAGCGCATCGATACCGACATGGCCAGCGATGAGATCAAGGTGTCGCTTGAGGAGAGTCTCAAGCTGGGCGAGACGCTCGGGCTCAATGGCACCCCCAGCTACATCATCGGCACCGATGTGGTGATCGGCGCGGTCGGACTTGACGCGTTGCGCACCAAGGTCAGCACGGCGCGCTGCGGCAAAGCCGTGTGTTAGCGAGAGCGGCTGCCGCTCGGCGTCGACATTTCGGCCAAAAGGCCGAGCGCGGGTGGGCACGGCGCACCGAAGCCGGGCTCGCGCGGGTTCGCCAGTCAACTGTGCCGAAATCGGCAACAGCCGATTTCGGTTGCGCCTTTGCCCAACCTATAAAAAGACTCATATTCTCTACGGCCGGGGTGCCCAGTTATTAACTAATGGGAGCGGCGGAGGAGTAATTTTTGTAATTAATTTGTGTAACAAAGAAATTTGAGAGCCGTCCAAATTGGCGTACTAGAAGCGCGGCGCAAGGCTGACCCGTGCGGCTTCGGCATGCGGCGACAGATCCGCGACCGCAGCCCTGCAGCAATGTCCACGGCGAGACGGAGTTGAGCTGGTGACGGCCGACGATAAGAAGAAATCAAATGCGGTGGTGGACGAGGAGGTGGTGCGCGCCCTGGCGCGCCTCCTCGACGAAACGCGGCTGACCGAGATCGAGATCGAGCAACGCGGCGTGCGGGTTCGGATTGCCCGTCAGGCCAGCGTGACCTATGCGCCTCCGGCGCCGGCGCCGGAAGCGCCGCGCACAGTTCCCGCCGCCATGCCCGCTGGTGCGATCGATCCGTCGCAGCACCCGGGTGTCGTGGCGTCCCCGATGGTCGGCACCGCCTATCGGGCGCCCGAGCCTGGCGCCAAGCCGTTCTGCGAGGTCGGCTCCGTCGTCAAGGCCGGCGACACGCTCCTGATCGTCGAGGCGATGAAAACTCTCAACCAGATTCCTGCGCCCAAGGCCGGCACGGTCGTCCAAATCCTGTTCGAAGACGCCCAGCCAGTGGAGTTCGGCGAGCCGCTGATGATTATAGAGTAACGGACGACGGATGACAGAGGACAGACGACGGAGGACATGATGCGGTTAATCCTTCCTGACCTCTGTCGCTACTCTCTCTTCCGACATCCTTCATTCGTCCTCTGTCCTCTGTCCTCTGTCCTCCATCCTTTGTCGTCCGTCCTCCGATGTTTGAGAAAATCCTGATCGCCAATCGGGGTGAGATCGCGTTGCGCGTATTGCGCGCCTGCAAGGATCTCGGTATCCCGACCGTAGCCGTTCATTCGACAGCGGACGCCGATGCCATGCACGTCCGGCTCGCCGATGAGAGCGTCTGCATCGGGCCGCCGCCTGCGCGCAACAGCTATCTCAACATTCCGGCGCTGATCACCGCCTGTGAGATCACTGGCGCCGACGCCGTGCATCCAGGCTACGGCTTCCTCTCCGAAAATGCGCGCTTTGCCGAAATCCTGATCGAGCACGGCGTGCAGTTCATCGGCCCCAAGCCTGAGCACATCCGTCTCATGGGCGACAAGATCGAGGCCAAGCGCACGGCGCAGCGCCTCGGCATTCCGGTGGTGCCGGGATCGCAGGGCGGCATCGCTTCCGACGCGGAAGCCCTCTCCGTCGCCCGCGAGATCGGCTTTCCGGTGCTGGTGAAGGCGGCGGCTGGCGGCGGCGGCCGCGGCATGAAGGTCGCGCGCAGCGAGGGCGATCTTGCGGTTGCGCTCGCCACCGCCCGCGCCGAAGCCAAGGCGGCATTCGGCGACGACGCCGTATATCTTGAGAAATATCTCGAAACGCCCCGCCACATTGAAATCCAGGTGCTCGGCGATGGGCGCGGCGCCGCGATCCATCTCGGCGAACGCGACTGCTCGCTGCAGCGTCGCCATCAGAAGGTGCTGGAGGAAAGCCCCTCCCCGGCCCTCAACGCTGACGAACGCGATGCGATCGGTGAGATCGTTGCGAAGGCGATGCAGAAGCTTGCTTATCTCGGCGTCGGCACCGTCGAATTCCTCTACGAGGACGGCCGCTTCTACTTCATCGAGATGAACACCCGCATTCAGGTCGAGCATCCGGTGACCGAGATGATCACCGACATCGATCTGGTGCTGGAGCAGATCCGCATCGCGAGCGGCGACAGGCTGGCGATTGCGCAGGGCGACGTGAAATTTCACGGCCACGCCATCGAGTGCCGCATCAACGCGGAGAATCCGGTGTCGTTCCGACCTTCGCCCGGCAAGATCGTGCACTACCATCCGCCCGGCGGCATGGGCGTGCGGATCGATTCGGCGGCCTACCAGGGCTACGCGATTCCGCCGCATTATGATTCGCTGCTCGGCAAGCTTATCGTGCACGGCAAGACCCGCGCCGAATGCCTGATGCGGCTGCGCCGGTCGATCGACGAGTTTGTTGTCGATGGCGTCGAAACCACGCTGCCGCTGTTCAGCGCGCTCGTACGCGACTCCGATTTCGTCGACGGCAATTACCACATCCATTGGCTGGAGCGGTTTCTGGCCAAAGGCGCGGTGGGGATTTGATGAACGCTCGATGAACCGACTGCGACAAGCTGTTTGTTTTCTGGATTGAAAGACTCGGAACAACAACACCACGCCATCATTTCCAATTCATCGGTGCGTCGTCACCGATGTCAGTGCGAGATTGCCTTATCAGGCGGCGTCGCGCCGCGGGGCTTCCGCGCAAGTTAAGGCAGTGTAGGCGCTAAAGGCGCAGATGTACGGCCCATGGGTCGAACGGCCGGGCCGGAGATACGGGTCAAAGCTCATGGGCACACGCGTGTCGACGCGCGAGAATTGATGGCGCCCAGCCTGCCGTGATGTACTTTCCAACAGAAGGAGAAACGAGACGATGCGAGCGAGCAAATTGATCACCATCTCGGCCGTCGCTGCCCTTATGGGTGGCACGAGCTTCGCAATTGGACAAGGAGCCAGCCGTTCTTTGCAAAGCGGCGCCTCTACGCAAGGACCGGCCGCCATAGAGCAGGGCAGCCCCGAGACGAAAGCTTCCCGCTCGCGAGCCGCCCAAAATCTCATGCGCCGCAGCGAGCGCGGTTCGCGCCTCCGGCTCTCGCGTTTGGACGAATGCTTGCGGAACGTGGAACGCGGCCGGGCAAAAGCCAGCGAGTGCCGCGGGATGATTGGCGCCCGCGGCCAGGCTACGATTGAGCAGGGGCAGCCGTTTACAGGCGCGCGCGCTCAGGCAATGCCGAGCGGGGGTCGTCTGGCAGCGACCGCTCAGGGAGCGAAGACCGCCACGCAAATTCAGGGCCAGCCGTCATCGCGCGCGCAGCAGTCTCTTGCGCGGACGGCTGCGGGTGGACTTGTTTACGCGCGCGCCACCCCCAGTGAAGCCCGGATCGGCTTGACTGCGGACCAACGCGCGCGCCTGCGCGAAATGGCCCGCCGGGAGCTCCCGCGGGTTTCACACCTCCCGGAGGCTCGCATTAACGCCGTCGTCCCGAGAAACGTGCAGCTCGCCCCCGTTCCAGAAGAGCTCGCGCGTTATTACCCGCGGTTCCGCCGCGACCAGGCCTTCATGTATCGCAACCAAATCGTGCTGGTCGATCCGGCGACGTCAAGGATCGTTGCGGTGCTGCCCACGTAGCCGGGAGCAGAAGAGGACCAGTTCACAACAGCGCCATCGCGGCCGCAACGGGAGCATCTCTCTCGTTGCGGCGGCCTTCAAGGAAGTCGCACCGCGAACGCCGCGAAAAGTCTCAATTCCGTAACGCAGGCTGGTAAGAATACTTGATGGCCAGGCGCGCCGCTCACGGCATCGTCGGCATCTCGGCGATGGCCTCCCCGTCCTTGCGCGGATCAGACGCGCCGTAGTTGACGCCAGCCTTGTAGTCCCGCATCACCGCTTGGCCGCCGCCCACCGCGTCCGAGAAATCGCCGAGCACCTGCACCTGATGGCCGAGCTTGGCGAGACCTTCGAAAACCGCATCGGGCATGCGCGCTTCGGCATAAAGATCGCACCCCGCAAAGCTTGCTTTGGTAAAGCGCGCGGCCTCCATGGCGGCCTGAATGTTCATGCCGTAGTCGACCACATTCGACACGAATTGCGCGTGCGCCTGCGCCTGGTTGAAGCCGCCCATGATGCCGAAGGCGATGCGCGTGTCGCCCCTGGCCATGAGGGCCGGAATGATGGTGTGCAGCGGCCGCTTCCGCGGCGCCAGCACGTTGGGATGCATGGGGTCGAGCGTGAACAGCGCGCCGCGATTGTGCAAGACGAAACCGCCGCCTTCCACTGCGATGCCTGAGCCCCACAGCGAAAAATTGCTCTGTATGAGCGAGACCATATTGCCGTCGCGGTCGACCGTGGCGAGATAAGTCGTATCCGAGCCCGCATAGGGCGGCGTGCCGGGGCCGACATTGCAGTTCGCCTTGGCGGGCTCGATCAGGGCCGCGCGGCGCTTTCCATAGGCGGGCGAGATCATGCCCCTGGTCGGCACCTCGGCGAAGCGCGGGTCGCCCACATAGTTAATCATATCCGCATAGGCGAGCTTCTTGGCCTCGATCATCGCGTGCAGGCTGGCGACGCTGTTGTGGCCCCATTCGCCAAGCGGAAAGCTCGACATGATATTGAGCATCATCAGGGCGGCGATGCCCTGCTCGTTGGGCGGCATCTCGTAGACGGTCCAGCCGCGGTAGTCGGTCGAAATCGGGTCGACCCACTCGGGCGCAAAGTCCGCAAGGTCGTCCGCCGCCATGGCGCCGCCGAGCCTCGCCGAGGTATCAAGAATGCGCTTTGCAAGCGCGCCCTTGTAGAACGCATCCCGGCCGTTTTTGGCGATTTCCGTGAGGGCGCCGGCAAGGTCGGGATTGCGGAATATCTCGCCGACCGCGGGCGCATGGCCCTTCGGCAAATAGACTCGGGCCGCCTCGCGATTGCGAGCCAAATAGCCCGCGGTCGCCGCCCAATCGTCGCCGAAAATCTCGCTGACCGGAAAGCCCGCCTTGGCGGAGGCGATCGTCGGCGCCAGCACCTCGGCGAACGACTTTTTGCCGAACCGCGCAAGCAGCGCGTCCCAGCCCGCGACCGTGCCCGGCACCGTGACCGAATGGATCCCGCTCGACGGCATCCATGGCTGGCCTCTGCTGCGCAGAAATTCCGGCGTCAGCCCCTTGGGGGCCCATCCGGAAGCGTTAAGGCCGTAGACCTTGTCGGTCTTCGCCTCGTACACGATGGCGAACAGATCGCCGCCGATGCCGTTCATCATCGGGGCGACAAGGCCCATCGCGGCGTTCGCCGCAACCGCCGCATCGATGGCGTCGCCGCCCTTCTCCAGCAGCGCAGTCCCGGCGCGAGCGGCGAGCGGGTGTTCGGCCGCCACGATCCCGTATTGGGAGATCACCATGGAACGGGCCTGCGTCCGGTCCGCCGCCGCGAGCGGCGTGATCATGAGGGCGGACGCCGCAAGGCTTGCCGCGAGCAACGGTGCAAATCGCCATCGACGCATGGATTGGCGCATGAGACGTTTCCCCCGATGAGGCGGCCTTTATTTTAGCCGCAGAAAGTATGATTCTAACCGACGGCCGATGGTTGATCCACGGCTTTGCGAAGCCTCTTCGTCAACGCCGGCAGGTCAGAACGATCGGCGCCGGCGCATTCGAACGCCTTGCCTTGACCCGCATCCTCTGGCATCCGATGTCGCTGCCGACAACAGGGGAAGTCTCCGAAAGAACGTGGACGAAATCGTCATCATTGGCGGCCCTAACGGTGCCGGGAAGACGACGGCCGCGCAATTGCTCGTGCCGCAGAGCCTTGATGATCGAAAAGGCAGGACCGTGATAGACACGACGCCGCAAGAGAAACGCTCTCCTAAACCAGGTTCCCGCTGCGCATTTTGCCTCATCTTGCCCAATGGACGCCAAAGGGTCTTGTCGTTGCGCTGCAAAAATCGCAACTTTAGGGGCGCCATGGCCAGCCGCGACTCCGCTCATATCGAGATCACGCCTGAAGTGCTGCTCAAAGCCTATTCGTGCGGGATTTTTCCGATGGCTGAGAATGCCGACGATCCGGCGCTCTATTGGATCGAGCCGGAACTGCGCGGCATCATTCCGCTCGATGGCTTTCATGTCCCGGCGCGGCTCGCCCGCACCGTTCGCGCGGAGCGGTTCACTGTCGTCTGCGACCGCGATTTCGAGGCCGTCATCGACGGCTGCGCCGAGCCGGCGCCGGGGCGTTCGCGAACCTGGATCAACGGGCGCATCCGCACGCTTTATCGCAGGCTCTTCGATATCGGCCACTGCCACACCGTCGAGGTCTACGACCGCGACGCTCTGGTGGGCGGGCTTTATGGGGTCAGCCTCGGCCGTACCTTCTTCGGCGAGAGCATGTTTCACCGCGTGCGCGACGCCTCGAAAATCGCGCTGGTGCATCTGGTGGCGCGGCTGCGCGTCGGCGGCTTCAAGCTGCTCGATACTCAGTTCGTCACCCAGCATCTGAAGACCTTCGGGGCGACCGAGGTGCAGCGCCGCCAGTATCACAAATTGCTCGCCGACGCGTTGGTCGGCGAGGCGGACTTTGCGGTGTTTCCGCTGGAGACGCCGTTGCCGGGTGCAATCGCAGTCGCGCATGCGGCTGCGCGGACCAAGTGATGGCGCTGAGGCCCAGGGCCCGGAGGGCGAGCAAAGGCGTCGGTCAGGCCCGCATCACGCCTTTGCCCACCCTGCGCGACATCGATTGCGATCAGCGGCCGACGGCAGCAACCGCCATCAACGGCGCGGCTGCTGGCGCTGCTGCGCCCCGGACGCGCGCTGCTGCGAGGTTCCCTGCCGCGGCGGCGCGGCGGCCGGGGTTGCTGGTTGAGTCTCTGCGACGGCCTGGGCGCCGCCTTTGCAGTCCACCAGCCAGACGTCATAGATGGGATGCTCGACCGCATGCAGACCGGGGCTTGCGGCGAACATCCAGCCCGTGAAGATGCGGCGCACCTCGCCCTTCAATGTGACTTCGTCAACCTCGACGAAGCCGTCGGTCAAGGGAGTCTCGGTCGGCGGCCGCGAATAGCAGGCGCGCGCGGTCACCTGAAGCGCGCCGAACTGCACCGTCTCGCCGATCGCGGCGTCGAAGGCGGTGATGCGGCCGGTAATCTTGTCGAGACCGGAGAACACCGCGGTCGGGTTGGAGATACGCTGAGGCGGCGGGACGGTGACCACATCCGCGGTCGGCGGGGGCGGCGCCGGAGCCGCGGCCGCCGGCGCAGTGGGAGATGGCAGCCCGGCGCGCGGCTGACGCTGGCCGGGCGGCGGGACCTGACCGGGCGGCGCCATCGCGCCGCCGGCTGGCGGCAATGCGACGGACTGGGCGCCTCCGACTGGAGGCAAATCTTCGCTTTGAACAGCACCCGGCCGCAGCGACGGTCCCGGCGTCGCCGGCGGTGGATTGAGCGGCGTCGTTGGCTGGCCCTGCCATTGCGGTGACGCCTGGGGCGGCGCCTGTTGCTGGACCTGAGGCTGTGGCCGGATCGGCACACTGGCGGGCGGCCGCGGCGGTTGCTCGAACGGATTGCCGAACTGCGCGGTCGCAGGGCTTGCGCAAACCAGGGCTAAGCCAAGGGCGATCGCGGCCTGGGCGAATGGCTTCATAGTCTCGTTATTGCCCTTTTCACCGTTCCGGCCTCCAGGCTCGGTAGTCGCCCGTCGCCTTTGGGCGGCGATTTTGAGCAAGCGCTGAGCCGAGCGGACGGTAGGCGGATGGGGCGCCGGTGAGATTAGGCCGATGCGGCTTCCACCATACCCGCGGCGTCACCCTCTCGGCGGTCGGCGGCGTATCGACGGTATGGTGAAGCCAGCCGTGCCAGGCCGGCCCCACGACCGAGGCCTCCGCCAGCCCCTTGTAGATCACCCAGCGCCGCTCGAAGCCCAGTGCCGGATCGATCCGGCCTCCCTTCGTGCGGTAGTAGCGATTGCCATATTCGTCCTCGCCCACCAGCTCGCCATGGCGTCTGGTCCACAACAGCGTGCCGAGAGTCGCGCCATTCCACCACGTAAAGAAGCGCAGCAGGAATTCCTTCACAGTCATGGGTCGAACGCGCCCCGTGTTTCCTGGCGCATGGCAAGATGCCGCCGCTGGCTGCGTTGATGCCACCGGCTCTGGCCTAAGTCCATAGGCATGCGGCCGCATGGACCGTGGCATCTCCGCGTCAGTCCAATTCGCTATGCCTCGCTGCAGCATCGGGCGGTGGATTCCCGTGCCGCAGCGAGGCATGGCGTCCGCGAGGGCCTCTGCTGGGTTTCTAGCCAGAGCTTAAGTCAACGGCACGCGTTTTGCGGCCCTGTTATGTCTGCTTAGATTATCGAGATAATCGAGACTGGCGCTAAGGCGATCAAGGTCAATTGGATCCTCGTCCCCACTGCAAGCAGGCGGACGATCAAAGATTGAATGATGCGTCAGGGTTGTAACATTCGTTTCGGTTTCGAAGGGTCTCATAGCCACATCCTCCCCATCGAGCAACATGGATACGAGAACGTCGGACATTGCGTCCGGCGCCCGCAGCCGGACCCCGCAGGGGAGCGCCCGGCACTGCGCGACCGCGCAGCAAAAATGAGATAGAAGGGATCGATCGCTTTTCAAGCCGCGATTTGAGAACAAAAAATCACAGTATCTCAACAGGCTACGGGCGACATTTTGCGGTTTCAGGGTGCAGCCGCGCATGCCCGCCGGCTCGCCCCCGCGTCCCTGCGGCTGTGGGCGCGACATGGCTGCTTGGAGGGCTGAACGCCTTTCGGTAAAATCTGCTGAAGATGCGCCAGGGAGAGCATTTCTGACGATTCTGTCTCCTTATCATGAGACCTGCCGCCGCCGGAAGGTGCAGGGAAATTCTGAACAGATCATGTCGATAATGCGATTCCGGCTCTGTACGAATCGCCGCGAGTTTTCCGATACTTGCGTCGCCGTCTGAGTCGGCGCCCACTCTGCGCGGCCGCCTTTATTCCCAGCTTCCACACCATATTTAGGGGTCGGTTAAGACTCTCGCGCTAATACTTGACGACGGCGAAGGAGTTTCCTAGCGTTCGCAAATGCGGCAGGGGCATATACCCAAAGTCCCGGCCGGTCGTTCCAGGCTTGCGGCCTTTCCCGGCGATTGCCAGATGGCTCGCGTGGACGCGGCTTGTCGCTTGAGGCTTTTCGGAACACCGGACCCAGGGTCGGCCTAGCGGGCAGAGAGTTTGAGCGGCGGGAAACCATCCCCTCCCGTTCCCGTACGTTGGGCGGGAAAGGGGGTGGCCCGGAGTAGAGAGGCGTCAAAACACGAGAGATCAGGAGCTTTAGGCGCGCAACCGCGACAGACGCGCGCTTTAAGGTTCGGTGCGCCAAACGGCCCCTCACTGACCCTCTCCCGCACGCGGGGAGGCGCAACTGAGGCCTTCCGCGTACGGGAAGGGGCGGGCGAAGCCACCGACGGCAGAACGAGGGCGAATGATGCGAATAGGACGGCGCTACACAAAGGACGGCCAGTCACCTTATGCCGACATCGCGTTCCGCTTGACGACCAGCGAGATCCGCAATCCGGACGGCTCGGTGGTCTTTCGTGCCGACGATGTGGAAGTGCCGGCTGCGTGGTCGCAGGTCGCCTCCGACGTGCTGGCGCAGAAATATTTCCGCAAGGCCGGGGTGCCGGCGCGCCTGAAAAGGGTCGAGGAGGCGAGCGTGCCGTCCTGGCTGTGGCGTTCGGTTGCCGACGAGGCGGCCCTGAAGGAATTGCCCGAAAAGGAGCGCTTCGTCGGCGAGCATTCGGCAAAGCAGGTGTTCGACCGTCTCGCCGGCACCTGGACCTATTGGGGCTGGAAGGGCGGCTATTTCGACTCGGAGGCCGACGCCCACGCCTTCTTCGACGAACACCGTTACATGCTGGCAATGCAGATGGCGGCGCCGAACTCGCCGCAGTGGTTCAACACCGGTCTGCATTGGGCCTACGGCATCGACGGCCCGAGTCAGGGCCACTACTACGTGGATTTCCAGACCGGCAAGCTGACCAAGTCCAAGACCGCCTACGAACATCCGCAGCCTCACGCCTGCTTCATCCAGGCGGTCGCGGATGACCTCGTCAACGACGGCGGCATCATGGATCTGTGGGTGCGCGAGGCGCGCCTGTTCAAATACGGCTCCGGGACCGGCTCGAACTTCTCGCGCCTGCGCGGTGAAGGCGAGCGTCTGTCGGGCGGCGGTAAATCCTCCGGCCTGATGAGCTTCCTGAAGATCGGCGACCGCGCGGCCGGCGCCATCAAGTCGGGCGGCACCACGCGCCGTGCCGCCAAGATGGTCATCGTCGATGCTGACCACCCGGATATCGAGCAGTTCATCGACTGGAAGGTGCTGGAGGAGCAGAAGGTGGCGGCCCTCGTCACTGGCTCGAAGATCAACCAGCGGCACCTAAGGGCAATCCTCAAAGCCTGCGTCAACTGCGAGGGCTCCGACAACGATTGTTTCGATCCCGACAAGAACCCGGCTTTGCGCCGCGAGATCAAGGCAGCGCGCAGAAGCTGCGTGCCCGATCCGATGATCAAGCGGGTGATCCAGTTCGCCAAGCAAGGCTACAAGGACATCGATTTCCCGGTCTACGACACCGATTGGGACTCTGAAGCCTACCTCACGGTTTCGGGCCAGAACTCCAACAACAGCGTGCGGGTCACTGACGCGTTCCTCAAGGCGGTCGAAGCGGACGGCAAGTGGGATCTGACCTTCCGCACCCCGCCCGGCAAACCCGCCAAGACCGTGAAGGCGCGCGAGCTGTGGGAGAAGATCGGCTATGCGGCGTGGGCCTCGGCCGACCCCGGCCTGCAATTCCATTCGACCATCAACGACTGGCACACATGTCCCGCCTCGGGGCCCATCCGCGCATCGAACCCGTGCTCGGAATACATGTTCCTCGACGACACGGCCTGCAACCTTGCGTCGCTGAACCTGCTGGCGTTCAGAGGACAGAGGACGGATGACAGAGGACAGAGGACAGAGGAAAGAGGACGAATTGAAGACAAAACATTGACCGCGGAAAAGGCAGGGGCGGGCAAGACGGGCGCTCCGTCCTCCGTCGTCCGTCCTCTGTCCTCCGCCGTCCGCTTCGACATTGACGGCTACGAGCATGCCGTGCGGCTGTGGACCATCGTGCTGGAAATTTCCGTGCTGATGGCGCAGTTTCCGTCCCGGGAGATCGCCCAGCTCTCCTATGAGTACCGCACGCTCGGCCTCGGCTTTGCGAATGTCGGCGGCCTCCTCATGTCGTCCGGCATTCCCTACGACTCGGACGCCGGCCGCGCCGTGTGCGGCGCGCTCGCCGCCATCATGACCGGCGTCGCCTACGCGACTTCGGCCGAAATGGCGGCGCTGCTCGGCGCGTTCCCGGGTTACAAGAAGAATCGCGAGCACATGCTGCGGGTGATCCGCAATCACCGCCGCGCCGCCCACGGCGAGACGAGCGGCTACGAGAAACTGGCGACGCCGCCGGTGCAGCTCGACCATGCGGCCTTGCAGGGCGCGGAGGACGGGTTCGCAGGTCTCTCCGAACATGCCAAGCGCGCATGGGACCGCGCGCTGGCGCTCGGCGCCGAGCATGGTTTCCGCAATGCCCAGGCCACAGTGATCGCCCCCACCGGCACGATCGGGCTGGTGATGGACTGCGACACCACCGGGATCGAGCCCGACTTCGCTCTGGTGAAGTTCAAGAAGCTCGCCGGCGGCGGCTATTTCAAGATCATCAATCGCGCCGTGCCCGAGGCGCTGCGCGTGCTTGGCTACACGGGAGCCGAAATCGCCGACATCGAGGCCTATGCGGTCGGCCACGGCAGCATGGCGAACGCGCCGGCCATCAACCATACGACTCTGAAGGCCAAGGGCTTCACGTCTGAGATTATCGACAAGCTTGAAAAGGCGTTGCCGACCGCCTTCGACATCAAGTTCGCCTTCAACAAGTGGACGCTGGGTGAGGAGTTCTGCAAGACCGAACTTGGCCTTGCGGCTGACGATCTCGCCAGGCCGAACTTCGACATGCTGGCCGCGCTCGGCTTTACCCGGCGCGAGATCGACGCCGCCAACCTTTATGTGTGCGGCGCCATGACGGTCGAGGGCGCGCCGCACCTCAAGCCCGAGCACTACGCGGTGTTCGACTGCGCCAATCCGTGCGGCCGGCTGGGCCGGCGGTTCCTCTCGGTCGAGAGCCACATCCGCATGATGGCAGCGACGCAGCCGTTCGTCTCCGGGGCGATCTCCAAGACCATCAACATGCCGAACGAGGCGACGGTGGAGGACTGCAAGGCGGCCTACCTCTTGTCATGGAAGCTCGGCCTCAAGGCCAACGCGCTCTACCGCGACGGCTCCAAGCTGTCGCAGCCGCTGCAGAGCCAGCTCGTCGCTGACGAGGAGGAAGAAGAGGAGGAGGGCGTCTCCGCCTTCATGGAGAAGCCGATGGCGGCGCGCACGAGTGCGCTCGCCGAGCGGGTGGTCGAGAAGGTGGTCGAGCGCATCACGGTGATCCGCGAACGCGAGAAGCTGCCGGACCGCCGCAAGGGCTACACCCAGAAGGCCGTGGTCGGCGGCCACAAGGTCTACCTGCGCACCGGCGAATACGATGATGGCCGCCTCGGCGAGATCTTCATCGACATGCACAAGGAAGGCGCTGCGCTGCGCTCGATCATCAACAACTTCGCCATCGCCATATCGCTTGGTCTGCAATACGGCGTGCCGCTCGACGAATACGTGGATGCCTTCACGTTCACCCGCTTCGAGCCGTCCGGCCCGGTGCAGGGCAACGACTCGATCAAGTTCGCGACTTCGATTCTCGACTATGTGTTCCGCGAACTCGCGGTCTCCTACCTGTCGCGCTTTGATCTTGCCCACGTGGACCCGCGCGAGACGAGCTTCGATGCGCTCGGCAGAGGCGTGGTGGAGGGCCGCCCGCCCGAGCAGCCGGCTTCGCGGTACGTGTCGCGCGGGCTTACCCGGTCGCGCACTGACAAGCTCGTGGTGATGCCGCGCGGCGAGCGCGGCGGCGCTCCGCCGCCCGCCCCTGCAGGCGGCGGGGCGCCAGGCGAAGCGGGCCGGGGCGGGCCGACGGCCCCTGCCAAGATCACGTCGTTCGCGGGCGCCCGCACGCAGGTCGAAGGCACCGCTGCGCTCAAGCCCGAGCGCGCCCCCTCCCCCGCCGAAGCGCTGGAAAGCCAGCCATGGTCGCCGTCACGGGCCGGAGCCCGCGCCGACGCCAAGGCATTCGCCGCCGAAAAGCGCGCCGAGGCGAAGGCGCAAGGCTATGAGGGCGAAGCGTGCGAGGAATGCGGGAATTTCACTTTGGTGCGCAACGGCACGTGTCTCAAGTGCAACACGTGCGGGAATACGACGGGGTGTTCGTAATTAACGAGAAATGAAAAGCCAAGAGGAAATCGTGTCGAACGCCCACATGCATGTTTTAACGTCGCTGGCGCCGGCGTGTTCGTTGTTTGTCAGCTGACGGCTATTCCCCTCTGTGAGGCTGGATGGGACGCAGTTGTAACCCGCGATCATTTCTCCCGCGGCGCAGTGGCCATCGTGACTGGTCTTGTTCTTGGCTTGCTTGGAATTAGCTTTCATCCCAAATCCGTGAGTTGGAAAGCATTTACCCCCCAGAAAGCGCTGATAATCGACGGATCTTTGAAAATCAGTCAGCTGCGGAGCAGTTACAATTCGGCGCCTCCAAGCGTTCTCTTTCTTGTGGGCCAAGGACATCGCGAAAATCAGCGACGCCAACTCACGGATTTAGGTTCATTGGCCGAAGGGCAGCATATTTGCGTCGGCGCCCAAGTGGGCGCGCGAGCTCACGCAAACACACGTAAGGCGGAGTCCGCAGGGCACGCTAGCCGCGCCGGCCGGAGTTTGCCATCGGGCCAGCCAGAGGGCGGGCGCATCGGCCCATTGATAAACTTTAAGTGTCTTCCGCAGAGTTGCTGTGGAAAGGGCGCAATACACTCTGCTACTGCGCGCGATCGCCCTCTTTCGGCCGGGATGTCATCGCATCGATCGTCTGACGTTGGCGACGCCCTATTTTCGCTGGATCTTTGCACCCTATCGCCGACCCGCTTACTCTTCTCATATCGATCCGTTCGGCGAAGGTCAGCGGCCTTCCGCGCCGGCAAGAACGGTCGAAGGCACGGAGACGACCCATGACGACCTCATCGAGGGCGACTGTCGACGCGTTTGAGTTTCCCTACATCACCTGCCGCAACATCAGCGGGCCCGAGGATGACGCTGCCGGCCGCAAGGTCTATTCCGGTCATGCGCCGGCCTCCTCTGTTCTCAGCCTGGAAGACGACGACAACGTGCGGGAATACCTCGCCGATGCTCACGGCGAGCAGAAAAACATGCCGACCCTGGTCCATCAGGCCATCCGCAAGACGCTGGAGGACCAGCCCGACCAGTTCTCCATCCTTAACGGCGGCATGGTGATTGTCGCGCGCGCCGTCGAAGTTGACGACAAACGAAAAGTTCTCCTGCTCCAGCGCCCGAGCATCATCAACGGGTCGCAAACCCAGGGCGAGTTAGCCCGCTATTTCGCCAAATACCGCAGTTTGCCGGATTTTTTTGAGCCGAGCATCAAGTTTGAGCTGATCGTCACCACTGACGACGGCCTTATTGCAGAAATCTCGATTGCACGGAATTTTCAGAACGATGTCCGTCCGATCTCGATTGCCGGACGCCGCGGTCAACTCGACGCGCTTGAGGCCGCAGTACAAAAGATTATTCCGGGGGCCAAGCTGCGCAAATCGGAAACGCATCTGCTGGATGGAGAATATTTAGATACGGAAAAACTCATCCAGGTCATGTTTGCGCTGATGCCCGGCGCCGTCCTCAAGACGCTCGACGGCGAGGCCGACGCCTCAAACAAGGTGTTCACCTACAGTCAGAAGACGCGGTGCCTCAAGCTCTTTCAACGTCTTGTCGATGCTGCGCGCGAAGATCGCGAGAGTTGCGATATTTATCAGTATTTTCTCGATATAGCCGGGCAAGCCTGGCAGCTCTATGAGCGATGGAAGTCTCATCCGGGCTTCCGCAGAACCAGGCTTCCTGCGGTCGCGCGAGAGCATGGTCAAGGCGCGGAAGTGCCGGACGGGATCATTTTTCCAATTTTGAGCGCCTTCTCGGCTTTCGTAGGCCGATCCGACAATAAATGGGAAATCACGATCCCGGAGGTGTTTGACGAACACGAACTCATCGAGGCTGCCGCGCAGGCCTACGTAGAAATCGCCGGCCGCAATCCGCAAACAATGGGCAAAAGCAAAGCCTGTTATTCGACCCTGCTGCGCGTTACGAACATCTACGCGAGGCTTGCGCGGGCGGCCTGACGCGCCCCTCGAAACGACAGGGAACGAAAGGTCTTCGCAGCGAAGCAGTCTGAATTCAGCAGCGGCAGTTCTCGGACTGTTATCGAACTTGAGAAAGTAGCCCGCGAGGAACTTGTGAAGAGGCTGCGCGCATTTGGAGGAAAGTTACCTGCGGATTTCACGTTCGATCAGCACGGTCCGAACGCCCGGTAGGAAACGCCTCAGATGCCCGATGACATCAACAACGGATCCGGGTCGGGCAAGCAGGACGACAACGACGGCGAACAGACCCTTTCGCCCATCGCCATCCTGGTTATTCTGATCGCCATCGCGCTGGTTTGCGTCGGCGGCTATTTCCTGCTGATGAAACTGGCTGACGTGTCGCGCGAGGAGGATTGCCTGCTGGCTGGCCGCCGGAACTGCGCGCCTATCGAAGTCCCGTCCAGGCGTTAATACGGCCCGCGCTTACCGCCGCAGCCCCAGGAGTCCGCACGCGATCGCGAGCATCGCCAGGGCCGAGAGCGCCAGCGACCAGTGCACGCCGAGGAGGCTGCCGATCAGACCGACGGTGACCCCGGAAAAAGCGCGCAGCCCGAGGCTCGCCATGTTGTAAAGCCCGATCACGCGGCCGCGGATTTCGTTCGGCGCGCTAAGCTGCACCAGCGTTTGCGCCATGGCGTTGAAGGCAAGCTCGAAGAACCCTGCGGTGAACAACAGCGCCAAGGCGAGCGGATAGACGGTTGCGAGCGAGAAGCCCATCAGGGCGCAACACCACAGCACCGCGAGAATGATGGCGGTCCGCGCCTTCGCGGCAAGAAGGGCGCGGCTTTCGAGCAGCACGCCGGCCAGCAATGCGCCGGCAGCGTCGGCCGCGAGCAGCGCGCTGTAGGCGACGCCGGGATCGCCGTGCCCAAGATCAAGGGCAAAGCCGGGCATTTGCGCATTGTAGGCATTGCCGACGAAGAACGAGGCGCAGCCGCCAAGCAAAGTCATCGAGACAATGACGCGATGGCCGGCGATATCGCGTATCGTCTGCACGATATCGGCGAGGCCGCGCACCGCGCGCCGCGGCGGCGCTCCCTTGCGAAACCGCGGACCGTAGGGCGCATTCACCAGCCATAAAATGAGCGGCAGATAGAACACGGTATTGAGGAAGATGCCAAGCGAAGGACCGAGCGCCAGCAGGATCGCGCCGCCCATGGCCGGTCCGACCAGCACGCCGAGATAGCGCGCCGTGGCGTTGAGGCGCACCGCGCTAGACAGATCGGCGGGGCCGACGATGTCGTACAGCAGCACCTGGCCCGGAGACTGCCACAGCACGCCGGCGCAGCCATGGATGACGAGCAGCACCATGGCGTGCCACATCTCAAGCGTGTCGGTGATGAAGAAATAGCCCCAGCCCAGAGAGGCGATGATAAACAGCACCATGCCGCACTGGATAAGGCGGCGCGGATCCAGCCGGTCGGCGAGCGCGCCGGCCGCGACCGAAAACATGAGGAACGGCAGCCAGTGCGAAACAACGGCGAAACCTGCCAGGGCCGGGGATTGGAATTTGCGGAACACCACCCAGTAGCTGATGACGTGCTCGATGTTGTCGGCCATCATCGCCAGCACATAGGTGACGAACTGCGCGCGGTAGCCCGCATGGCGCAGGGCCGCAAAGGATTGCTTCGCAGGCGCGGTCGCGGCTGCGGGGGTGTTCGCCCGTATATTCACGTTGTGGATTCACTCCCGCGCGCGCTTCGCAGCCGCCACCCGCTGGAGACGGAACACCGCGACGATCTCCTGCCGGCTGCACGACTTCGCGCCCAGCGCGAGCGCGCGGGCCCGCTCGAAACCGGTGATGTCGTAATGCGGCGCAGTGGTCTTGGGCGGTCCCTGATACGAGGCGCGGGAAATACCCAGCCGGGCCGCAAAGCCGTGCAACTCGTTGATGTCATCGGCCAGCAGATGGCACCATTTGAGGCCATGCCAGTTCCAGATGGCGTCATCGACATAGACCATTGAGGAATCTCGTGGAATTGATCGAACGGAGAGGCTGGCCCGGCGCCGGCAACGGCCGAAACCGGTCGAAGATAACAAAAACGGCGCCCGCAAGTAACAGACGATTGCACCTCGCGCAATCCGCGATCACGAGAATTCCTGCATCGACAAGCTGCGGCGCAGCGGTGTTATGGGCTACGGCGTTCGTCTATAATGACGGGCATTAAAGGCTGGAAAGCAAAGCCATGAACGTTGCTGTCACCACAGCCGCCGAAGGTTTCCCGCGCCGGGCGTTCACCGTCGACGACATCAGCCGCATGATCGAAGCCGGCATCATCGGCGAGGACGAGAAGTTCGAGCTGATCGAGGGGGAAATCGTCATGATGGCGTCGAAGGGCATCGCACATGAGCGGATCAAGTCAGCCTTGACCGTTGCGGTCGCCCGCGCCTTGCCTGATCACCTGACGATGGGGGTCGAAGTCACGCTGCGGCTCACCAACACGACCCTGCTTGAGCCGGACATTGCGGTTTTTCCCAAGCAGCTGTTCAAGAAATCGTCGGCTGGATTTGCCCAGCTCGATCCCGGCGAGGCCCATCTCGTCATCGAAATCGCCGCCTCAAGCCTCGCCTATGATAAAGGGCTGAAGGCGCGGCTTTACGCGCGGCATCGCGTCAGAGAGTTCTGGGTCGTCGACGCCAACGAGGGCGTCACCTGGGTTCACACCGGCGCAAGCGGCGACAGATGGTCGTCCATCGTCAAACGCGGGCCGCAGGACACGTTCGCCATGTCGGCGCTGCCCGGCTTCTCGATCAGGGTCGGCGAAATCGAATAAAAAGGCCCCGGTTCCGGCCAGCCGCAGGGGAGGACACGCATGACCGCATCGCAAACGGCGGCCCAGCCCCTCACCGCCGGCGCAGCGACCCCTGAGGACATTCTCGCCCGCATCGAGCGGCTGCCGTTGTCGTCATGGCAGATCAGAACACGCATCATCGTCGGCACGGCCACGTTTTTCGATGCGTTTGACGCGCTCGCCATCGCCTATGTGCTGCCCGTTGTCGTGCCGGTCTGGAAGCTCACGCCAGGCGCTATCAGTTGGCTGATCTCGGCGGGCTATGTGGGCCAACTCATCGGTGCGCTCATCGGCGGCGCGCTCGCCGACCGGATCGGGCGTCGGCCCATGATCGTGGCGTCTGTTTTGTGGTTCGGGCTCTTCAGCCTCGCCTGCGGGTGGGCGTGGGACTACCAGTCGCTGCTCGTGCTGCGTCTTCTCCAAGGTCTCGGCCTCGGCGCCGAAGTGCCAGTGGCCGCAACCTATATCAGCGAGCTTGCAAGGGCCAAGGGCCGCGGCCGGTTCGTGCTCCTGTTCGAACTCGTGTTTCCGGTCGGTCTGCTCGCAGTCGCCGTAATAGGCCGCTGGATTGTGCCGCTCGGCTGGCAATATCTCTTCTTCGTCGGAGGCGTGCCGGCGTTATTCGCGCTGTTCATGATGCTGCGTCTGCCGGAATCGCCGCGGTGGCTGGCTTCGCGCGGCCGTGGCGAGCAAGCGGCGAACGCAATGGCGTTCATCGAGAAGAGGGTAGAGGCCGCGACCGGCAAGCCGCTGCCGCCCGTCGAGTCCGTCGGACGGAAGATCGCCGGCGGACATTCAAGGTGGATGGAGCTGTTCAGCCCCCTCTATCGTCAGCGCACGCTGGTCATCTGGGTGGCGTGGTTTGCGACCTATTTCGTCAATTACGGGCTCACCACGTGGCTGCCGACCATCTATCGGACCGTCTTCAAGCTCCCGCTCGAGGACGCGCTCAGCTACGGTCTCATCACGCAGTCATGCGGGCTCGCCGCGAGCCTGGCCTGCGCGCTGCTGATAGATCGGGTGGGCCGCCGCATCTGGTTCGCTCTGGCCTTCGCCGGCACGGCCGCGGCGCTCACGACTTTATGGTGGATGGGCCCCGACAGCGCGGAGCGCGTCCTCTTTTTCTCCATCCTGACCAGCACGTGCATCAACACCTTGTCGCTCGCGCTCTATCTCTACACGGCCGAGCTTTACCCGACCCGCATGCGCGCACTCGGCACCTCCACGGGCACCGCATGGCTGCGCTTTGCGTCCATTCTTGGACCTCAGGTCTTCGGCAATACGGTCGCGAGCGGCAGCATCGGCGGCGCTTTTCTGGTGTTTGGTCTGGTGGCGCTTGGAGCGTGCGCCGTCGTCGCCTTGTTTGCGACCGAAACCAAATCGCGCGTGCTGGAGGAGATTTCGCCGTGAGGCGAATAAGGAGAGAAATCGGCCGGGCTAAATCGTCCGCATCTGCGTCAAGCACTTGCGCGCCCCAAACCGAGGCCGCCGCCGTGACCAAGAGCGGCGACGCGTCCTTGGTCACCGCGAGCAACCTCTCGCTTCACGAATTATTCGAACAGCAGGCTCGCGCGATGCTGGAGCGCGCCGATATCGACGAGGAGCAAAAGCAAGGCATCCTCGTGGCCATGGCCTGCCCGTGCTGCGGCGCGGGCGGAATGTCGTTCAGCGTGAAACTGAAGGCGGAAGACTCGTAGCCCGGATTGAGCGCAGCGAAGGCCGGGGTCGCCTGGGCCATCCGGCGCTGCCCCGGGTTTCGCTGCGCTCAAGCCGGGCTACTGGCAAAAGCTTTAATTATGCCGCGAGCTTGGCCGCGATTTGCGCCACATGGCGGCCCTGGTAACGGGCGCCGTCAAGCTCGACCGCCGACGGCCATCGGCTGCCGTCGCCGCCGGCGATTGTCGAGGCGCCATAGGGCGAATTGCCCATGACCTCGGAAAGCCCCATCTGGCGGTGGAATGTGTAGGGTAGGCCGACGACGATCATGCCGAGGTGCAGCAGCACCGGGTGGAATGTCAGGATGGTGGACTCTTGGCCGCCGTGTTGGGTCGCGGTCGATGAAAACACTGATCCGACCTTGCCGACGAGCGCGCCGCTGACCCAGTGCTTGCCGGTCTGGTCGATGAAGTTCTTCATTTGCGCGGTCATGTTGCCGTACCGCGTGCCGGTGCCGAAAATGATCGCATCGTATTCGGGAAGCTCGTCCACGGTGGCGATCGGCGCTTTCTGGTCGAGCTTGTAGCCCGACTTGCGCGCAACCTCTTCCGGCACCAGTTCGGGGACGCGCTTGATTACCGCATCGGCGCCCGCCTGGCGCACGCCTTCCGCAACAGCCTCCGCCAGGCGTTCGATATGACCATGGGCGGAGTAGTAGAGGACCAGAACCTTTGCCATTTGTTTGTTCCTCCTGAGGTGATCGCATTTGAGCCCGGCGCATTTCGGTCGAAGGAGATCATGTGCAGGGTGAGAGGCGCTCCTCAGCCTGCCGAAGGACGCGCGCCGCGCCCTCCGACCACGGATCGGCGGGCGCGTCGCTCTGCGCTTGCCGAAGGGCCCGCCCTCTGACGCCCTCGAACCGGAACGCGTTCTACGTCGAGCCTTTGTTTTGAAAACACAGGGCAGGACTGGCGGTTCCGAGCGAGGAAGCCCGTCACGCCGCCTCGCGAAGCAGCGCCTGCACGTCGAGCGGACGCGTGTGCATGTTGAGGCGGCCGTCGGGGGTGCGCGGCCATTGCGACTGCGGCCGGTCCCAATAAAGCTCGACACCGTTGCGGTCCGGATCGCGCAGATAGAGCGCCTCGCTGACGCCATGATCGCTCGCCCCGTCCAATGGAATTCCCGCCGCGAGCACACGTTTCAGCGCTCCGGCCAGTGCCGCGCGCGTGGGGTAAAGGATCGCCAGATGGTAAAGCCCAGTGGCGCCGCGCGGCGGCGGAGACCCGCCGCGGCTTTCCCACGTGTTGAGAGCGATATGATGGTGATAGCCGCCGGCCGAAACGAAGGCGGCCTCGCCGCCATAGCGCTGGGTCAGCGCAAATCCGAGCACACCGCAGTAGAAGGCGAGTGCGCGGTCGAGATCGGCGACCTTGAGATGGACGTGGCCGATCCTGACGGCCGGATCGATCGGATGCGGCGTCTGCGACGGCTCCAGAGTGACAAGCGGCGCGGGTTGGTCAGACATATCGACCTCGCTTGAATATCTGTCGCCCCTCCCTTCCCTCCTCCGCAAGCGGGACGGCAGCGAGGGTTCGCCGCTATCGCACGCCCGATCACTCCCGCGCCCGCAACATCGTGGTCGCTCCCTCGTTCACCTTGAACGTGTCGCCGTCGATCACGACGCCATAGAACACCGCGGCCTCGTGCACCGACACGTAGCCCTGGCGCACGTCGTTGCGCACGTCGTCTACCGGTCTATCTAAGGGCGAACCGTAGCCGCCGCCACCGCCGGACCGCAGGCGAAATGCATCGCCGGCCTTGATCTGGGCGACCAGCACCTTGGCGTTCGGGAAATCGGTCTTCCAGTGGGTTCCGAAGCGGAGCGCCACGGAATTGCCCTTGCCGTCGCGACCGCCCGCAAGCCCCCAGGGGCGGCAATGGGCGCGTTCGATCTGGGTATTGAGGGTGATGTCGGTGCGCGCCCGCACCACGCGCTCTACACCGAGGCCGCCGCGATGGCGGCCAGGGCCGCCGGAATCGGGCACCAGCGCGTAGCGCTCGACAACGAGCGGAAATTTCGCCTCGATCTGCTCATTCGGCGAGTTGTGGGTGTCGCCGTCGTTGATGGCGACGGTGCCGGACACGCCGTCCTCCGTGCGCTTGGCGCCCCAGCCGCCGCCGAGCGGGCCGAAATTGCCCATGAAGAATTCCGATGTCTTCGGATTGAAGCCGTGGAACTGCGCGACCAGGAGATCAGCGTGATGCCCGGCGATGACGCGATCCGGAATGGCCGGCGCCAGCGCCTTGAAGACCGTATCGACGATCGTCATCGGGAACGTCATCCACCATCGCATAGGAGCCGGACGCGTCGCGCTGATGATTCGGCCGGGCGGCACGATGGTCTTGAGGCTGCGAAAGGAGCCGTCATTGATCGGATAGTCGGTCGGGGACGTCAGGCACTTGTAGGCGACCTGCGCACAGGCATGGCCGGTGGTGATGCCGGAATTGTAGAAGCCGCGCACCTGCCGGGAGACCTCGGTGAGGTCGATCGTCATCTCCTCGCCTTTGACCTCAACGCGCACGCGGATGGGGATTGGCTTGCCGATCGCAACGCCGTCGTCGTCCATGAAGGATTCCGCCTCGTAGACGCCGTCCGGAATCGATTTGGTGTGGGCGCGCGCCACCGCCTCGGAGCGGTCCATGATGGCCGCAATGGCCGCCGCCACCTCGTCGCGGCCGTAGCGGGCGATCAGTTCCAGAAAGCGCCGCTCGCCGGTCTTGACCGCGGTCACCTGAGCGCGCAGGTCGCCGAGCGCACGATTGGGGATGCGCACGTTCTGGCGGATGATCTCGACGAGGTCCTCATTGACCTTGCCGCGGTCCTGGTATTTCAGAATCGGGATTTGCAGTCCTTCGGAAAAAATATCCGTCGTCATCCCGCCGAGCGTGCCCCCGATGTCGATCCAGTGGGCCATGCAGCATGAGAAGGCGACCAGCACCCCCTTGTCGAAGATCGGCAAGGTCAGCGTGACATGGTTGAGATGGCTGCCGGTGATGTAGGCGTCGTTGGTCACGTAGATATCGCCGGGCCTGACGCCGTCGCGGCCGAAATGGCGGATCTTCGCCTTCACCGTCTCCGCCATGCCGCGGATGAACATCGGCAGGCCGATGCCGATGGACACCGTCTCGCCTTCCGGCGTGAACAGCCCGACCGTGAAGTCCAGCGCCTCGTAGATGATCATGTTGTAGGCGGTGCGCATGAGGTTGGTCTTCATTTCCTCGGTCACCGCCATGACGCCGTTGCGCACAATCTCGGCAATCACCGGATCGACAGGCCCGCGCTTCCTGCGCTCGGTCCCGCTGTGCTTGGTGGTCTTTGTGGCCTTGCGCGTCATCGCGCTCCTCTCCGGGTGGCAACTTATGTCGTCCGGATGGAGCGAAGCGACATCCGGGAACGGCTGATCCCGCATTTCGCTTCGCTCAATGCGGGCTACATCCCTACGTGGCCACGCTCACGATCGTCCCTTTCCCACCGCGATATCGAGATTGCCGAAGCGGTCGACCTCCAGGGCGGCGCCCGGCATCAGCACAGTTGTCGATGCATGTTCCTCGATCAGCGCCGGCCCCTTGATGCGATTGCCCGCGGTCAGCGCGTCACGCGCGAACAGGCGCGTATCGACGAAGCCGTGCCCCTCAAAGTAGACCGGCCGCTTGCCGGTGCGCGCCGCCTTGGGCGGCGCGGCCCCGCCGGAGGCTATCTCCTCCGGAACCGGCTTAGGCATGATGCCGGTCACGGTGGTGCGCAGGCTGACGATTTCGGCGCGCTCCGCGGGCGCGCTGGTGCCGTAGCGCAAAAGGTGCATGTCGTCGAAGTGGCGCTTGATGGCGGCGCGATCCTGCTCCTCGAATACCTGCATTGGCAGGTCGACCGTGACGGCATGCTCCTGGCCGACATAGCGCATATCGGCGGCGCGGTTGATTGTTACTTTGCCGGGCGTCATCGAAGCGGCGGCGACGGCGCGCCTGCCTTGGTCTTCGAGCTCGCTGTAGATGCGCGCGAAATCGTCAAACGACGCGTCGTCGAGCCGGGTCGGCCAAGTGCGCACGTAGTCGTAACGCAGGTCTGCGTAAAGCATGCCGAAGGCGGAGAATACCCCCGGCGCCTTCGGGATGATGACCCGCCGGATTCCGATGTCGCGAGCCACGTGGACGGCATGGAGCGGCCCGGCGCCCCCATAGGCCACGAGCGCGAAGTCGCCGGCATCGAGACCGCGCTCGACGGTCACTCTCTTGACGGCGTAGGACATGGTTGTCGCCGCAATGCGAAGGATGCCGTCGGCTGCGGCCGTCAGGCTCATTCCGAGCGGTTCAGCGACATGCGTCTTAAGAGCCGCGTGGGCTGCCGCAACATCGAGCTGCATTTCGCCGCCGAGGAACCGGTCGGCGCTGATGCGGCCGAGCACCAGGTTGGCATCGGTGACGGTCGGCTCGGCCCCGCCGAGGCCGTAGCAGGCCGGGCCCGGCTGCGCGCCGGCGCTTTGCGGCCCAACCCGCAGGGCGCCCTCCTCCAGCCGGGCGATCGAGCCTCCGCCGGTGCCGACTTCGAAGATGTCCATCATGGCAATCTGGATCGGCAATGCCCGCTCATAGCCGCCGATCAGCGCCGCCCCTGTGGTCAGCGGCTCTCCCTTGTAGATGACGCCGGCCTTGGCGGTGGTGCCGCCCATGTCGAAAGCGATGGCGTTGTCAAGAGCAAGCGCGCGGCACAGCGCCTTGGCGCCGATGACGCCCGCCGCCGGCCCGGACTCAAGCATGCGGATGCAGTGCGACTTCGCCTGCTCCGCTTCGTAAAGACCGCCGGTCGACTGCACCACGAGGAACGAGCCGCGAAAGCCGGCCGCTTGGATGTGTTTGCTGATTTCGCCGAGATAGCCGCGCACTTTGGGGCCGATATAGGCGTTGGCGACCACGGTCGAGCAGCGCTCGAATTCCCGGTATTCCTGCGACAGTTCGTGCGACGCCGAAACGAACATCGCAGGATGGCTCGCCTCGATCAGCGCCTTGGCGCGCGCTTCGTGATGGGCATTGCGGTAGCAGTTAAGGAACAGAATTGCCGCCGCCTCGATGCCGAGCATGTCCAGCCGTTTGCCGAGCGCGGCGATCTCGCTTTCATCGAGCGGAATATCGATTCCGCCATCGGCCAATATCCGCTCGCGCACCTCAAACCGCAGCGCCCGCTCGACGAGCGGCACATGCTTCTTGAAAAACAGGTTATAGGCGTCAGGCCGGTTGATGCGGCCGATCTCGTAGATGTCGCGGAAGCCCTCGGTGATGATGAGCGCGGTCCTGGCGCCGGTGCGCTCCAAAATGGTGTTTATCGCAACGGTGGATCCGTGGAGGAACAGCCCGGCGTCAGCATAGGTGACGCCGGCCTTCTCGACGCCGGCCGTGATCCCCTCGACAAGGTGGCGCGGTGTTGACAGCGCTTTGCCGAGCCTGAGCTTGCCGGTGGCGGCATCGAACGCCGCTACGTCCGTGAAGGTGCCGCCGATGTCGGCCGCAAGGCGCAGGTTGGGCTGTCCCGCCGCGGATCGCGATTGGTTTGATGTCATCGAAAGGGCTCAAAGTCGATTGCGGGCCCCCTCGCTTCTCTGCCCGCAAGCAGGGAGGGAAGCGAAGGGGGCCCGCGTCGGCCTACAACGAACCGGGCAAAGAGGGCAAGTTCGCGCTTCGATGGTATCTGGGTCTAGGATCCGGCGCCTTAGTCCGTTCGAATGCTTGGCCGGCCACCTGCCGCCGAATGGCGACGTTGTCTCGCAGAGAGGCCGAAATCGCAGGCATCAACAATGGGTTAAGGGAATTAACGGGATAAAATTCTTGTCTTAAAGCAATGTCTTTTAACTTTTTTGTTGATATACATTTTTTGTTGGATATAATTTTTATGTAAAATTAATGCAACCCAAAGTGGGGTGCTCACGCAAAACTGAGGGAGAACGACCAATGCGTAAGTTCACACTGTCTGCAGTGGCTTTGGCAGCATTTGGAGTCATGTTGACCGCAGCCCAGGCCGATATGCTCGGCGGCGCCCCAATGCAAAAAGGCAATCAATGCTTTATTTACTCGAAGGGTAATGACAAGGACGCCCGGTTTGGGAGCTGGGGCGCCTGCCCGCAGACGGCCAGCGCCGCTGTAGCTCCAGCCACCCGTCAGGTCCGCCGGCACCACTCCTCCCGTTGACGGCTCCCTCCCAGCGCATGAGGCGTTCACTCTACGATCGGATCATGCGCTGGACTTTTTGAGCGTGCCAACGTTCCTGGAGAGTGATGCAGGCATAAGGGTTCGGGCAGAGCGAAGAGTGCGTTGCCAAAGTGCTCCTCCGGCTTGGCAGCGCACTTTTCCTTATCTCTGATCCTTATCTCTGATCCGTATCTCTGACGCCTGCATCCTCCAACGCCGGCATCCTCTGACATTGCCGGTTATGAGGCCAAGCCGCGGGCCGACCATTGTGGTTGCCAGCCTTTGTGGCCGTCGCGATCCGCGCACCGGGCCCGCTAGGCAACAAGCCGCACAAAGGGCCGGCTCCCGGTTCTCCCGGCCATTCAACTTGAAACACGCCGCAGCCCGGTTGTTTCACATGCCGGCGATTCGGCTCTCTTCCCGATCGACCAGACCGCAACAACGATCTATCACATCGGGTGACCGATACCCGCGCGTCTTCGTGGTCGGGAATTGTCCGCGGCCGTGTCCTGTGGGTCGGCAACAGTGACGGCGGCGCCATCGTCAAAGTCGAGCCCATGGATTGATGCGGCTGACGAACGTGCCGGTTTGGCCCCATGGCAGGGCCATAGGGCGCAACAGGCGCAGCGCATTGCGCCCTGCCGGCGCGAAACGCGGCCGAAGCCTCGACAGTCGACTTCGCCGCGTCCAGTTGAAATGAGGCGGCGCAATACACTCCGCTGAATTGCGCCCTGCGCTACCGTCCTTTGCCCACTCGCGCGTGAATTCCATTTTTCGCACCGCTGCAGCGCTCCCACGACATGGAACGGCAACACACGATCCGCTATAAGCTCAGCTCGGACCGCCACGAGAAGTCGCAACAATGCAGGGGCGCATTCTCGGGGGGAGCGCATTTCGTGGGAGTAAACTTTGTGTCACGGAGCAAACGGGAGAGAAAAATGGTGATGCCCCGACACTGGAAAGCGACGGCCTTGTTCGTGCCGGCACTGCTGCTCGCCGGCGCCTCCGCCATGGCGCAGGCGCCGCAGGCCGCAAACCCCGCTGCAGCCATGACGCCGGTCACCGACGCAATGCTGCGCGATCCGCCGGCGTCGGATTGGCTCATGTGGCGCCGGACCTATAACGGCTGGGGCTACAGCCCGCTCGACCAGATCAACAAAGACAACGTCAAGGACCTGCGGCCGGTCTGGACCTGGTCGATGACGCCCGGCCCCACCGAAACAACGCCGCTCGTCCACGACGGCGTGCTGTTCATCTTCAACTGGGCCGACAAGGTCCAGGCGCTCAATGCGGCAACCGGCGATCTGATCTGGGAATACAAGCGCGAACTGCCGGCGAAGCTGTTTGAAGACATCCCGAACGTCCTCGCCAAGCGGAACATGGCGATCTATGAGGACAAGCTGATCGTTGCGACCTCGGATGCCCACATCATCGCGCTCGACGCGAAGACCGGCAAACTGGCGTGGGACCACACCACCGCCGACTGGACCAAGGGCTGGCGCTACACGGGCGGACCGTTCATCGTCAACGGCAAGGTCATCCAGGGCATGACCGGTTGCGGCAATGCGGAGCCGGGCGGCTGCTTCATCACCGGGCACGACGCCAAGACCGGCGCCGAGCTGTGGCGCGTCTACACCATCGCGCACCCGGGAGATCCGAACTACGACACCTGGAACGGCCTGCCGCTGGAAAGCCGCTTCGGCGCCTCGGCCTGGATTACCGGCGCCTACGATCCCGAGCAGAACCTCGTGTTCTACGGCACTGGCCAGCCCTATCCGTGGATCGCCGAAATGCGCGGCACGCTGCCGAAAAAGCCGGGCCTGAAGACCAACGCGATGTATTCGGACACGACGCTCGCCATCAACCCGGATACCGGCAAGCTTGAGTGGTACCACCAGCACCTCGAAGACGACACCTGGGATCTCGACTACGTCTACGAACGCCAGCTCATCGACCTGCCGTTCAATGGCGAGACCCGCAAGGCGGTGGTGACTGCCGGCAAGCTCGGAATCGTCGAGGCGCTCGATCGCACCAACGGTCAATGGCTGTGGCACAAGGAGACGGTGCCGCAGAACGTGGTGGCGGCGATCGATCCCAAGACCGGCGAGAAGACCATCAATGTCGCCGCGATCCCGCACATCGGCCAGACCACCGTCAACTGCCCGGCCGATCCGGGCGGCCGCGGCTGGCCGGCAACGGCTTACAGCCCTAAGACCGGCATCCTCTACATGCCGCTCAACGAGTACTGCTCGAACACCACCCCGACGCCGCTCGATCCGGGCCAGGCCTATACGGGCGGCGGGCGCGCCATCTTCGCCCGCGTTCCCGTGCCCAACAGCGACGGCAAGATCGGGCGCGTCGATGCGATCAAGCTTGAGGACCGCTCGCAAGTGTGGTCGTACCGGCTGCGTGCGCCGGAGACCTCCGCCGTGCTGCCGACCGGCGGCGGGCTTGTCTTCAACGGCGCCTGGGATCGCTATTTCCGGGCCTTCGACGACACGACCGGCGAGGTGAAATGGCAGATGCGCCTCAACAACGTCGTCAACTCGTTCCCGATCACCTACAGCGTCAACGGCAAGCAATACGTCGCGGTCGCGGTCGGCAGCGGATCGAGCCTTTCCAAGGCGCTGGCGACACTCACTCCGGAGATCCAGAACCCCGACGGCGGTTCGGTGTTATGGGTATTCGCGCTGCCGAATTGATGGTTGTAGAGTGGGCAAGGCGCGCCGTTTGCGCGCCTTGCCAGCGTGCGGCCGTAGCCCGGGTTGAGCGAAGCGAAGCCCGCGGAACGGCATCGCCCTTTGGAAAGGGTGGCCCCGGATTTCGCTTCGCTCAATCCGGGCTGCAGAGGCTGCGCACTGACAGCGCGGGCAGAATCGCCGGCGGCTCCGCGTCACGCGGCCGGGTCAACGCAGGCGATTTTGCCCACTCTGGCTGCACACAGCGTTCCCGGTGTGAAACGGATGCCATTGCGATCAAGCATTCTGTCCCTGCTCACTACGACAGCATTCATCGCCTCCGCTGTCGCCTCGTGGAGTTACCTCGCCCCAGCCTCAGCGCAGGACACACCCTACGTTCCTGACGAGTGGAAATACGGCCGGCGCCAGACCGGCTCAACGCTGCAATACTGCCTCGACATTCGCGACCCTGACCTGCCGGTTGCCCGCAAGATCGGGCAGGCGATTGCGGCGGCCCTGCTCCTGGAAGGAAAGCCGCATGAGCTTGGCCAGAACTCGGTCGGCGAGGACCTCGACAATCTCTACCGCGCGTTTCTCGAGACCTGCGATATCTATCTCGGTTTCAAGCTCATTCCGGATGCCTATCCGCAATGGCTCGCCGTGACGCGGCCCTATTATCGCACATCCTACGTCATGGTTACCGCCAACATGCAATGGAATGCGCTTGCCGACATGCCGCGCACGCAGGCAATCGGCGCCACCATCGGGACCAGCGCGGACATCCGGCTCATCCAGTATTTGCAATCGCTGCCGGCCGATCGCCAATGGAGCCGGTTCCCGATGGGATCGGATGAGCTCGCGCTGCATGCGCTCCTCTCCGGCTCGATCGGCGCCGCTCTCGTGTGGGGTCCATCGTTCTGGGCGATGCGGCGAAGCGATCCCGGCCTGGCCAAGCTGCGGGTGATCGCGCCGCGGCCGGCGCCGGACTCAAGCGTCGACGTTGGGGCGACCCTGCTGGCGCGGGAATCCTTTCTGCGCAGCAGTGTCGATCAGGCGATCGCGGCCTTGACTGCCGACGGGACTATTCAGGCCATCCTTGACAGCGAGAAATTTCCGGCCACAGCGGTGATTAACCGCAGCATCCGGTAGAATCGGCACGGGTGGCGATGACCCCATCTCGCAAAGCCTCGGGACTTCGGGATTGAGAAGGAGAAACGGGCATGAAGAAGAGCGGGTCGCAGAAAAGCCAATCCCCTTCTCAGCTCATAGACGCGAGAATCAAGGAGCTAGGCGACTGGCGGGGCAAGATGCTGGGCCGGCTCCGTACCCTGATCAAGGAAGTCGATCCCGAAGTTGTCGAGGAGTGGAAGTGGAGAGGGGTTCCGGTGTGGTATCACGACGGAATGATCTGCACCGGCGAAACCTACAAGAACGTCGTGAAGATGACCTTCGCCAAAGGGGCGGCTCTGAATGACCCTTCGGGCCTCTTCAACTCCAGTCTTGACGGGAACACAAGGCGCGCCATCGACTTCCATGAGGGGGCCAAGATAGACGAGGAGGCGTTGAAGACTCTGGTTCGCGCTGCCGTGACCCTGAACAAGTCCAAAGCCCAAAGCTAATCGACAGAATCAACCCTTTTTCGAGATCCTGAGAAAATCGGCGTCAGCACAAGTAGGACCACCGGGAGATTATTTTGGCTTCGAATGTCCCTTCGTCGCTGATGAGGACATGGCATGGCAGCTCGCGGCAATTTCAGTCAGGCATCCCCTGGGATGTTATCCGGCAAAATTTCACGACGGCCGTCTCATTGTGTTTTTGGCCTACGTCAACGTTCACGCCGAGACTTAGCGTTTGGCCTAGGCGCGGCGCACCGAAGTCGGGGTTGCCCGACTTCGGCGCCAAAACGTGTCAAAATCGGCAGCGGTCGATTTCAATGAACGCGCCTTTGTTCACCCTTGCCCTGCGCAGTGGTTCTGAGCAGGCTCACTTCGCCTCGGTCGGCAGCGGCGCCGCGACGATGGGATCGTTGGCCCCGGGGAGTTGCAGGACACTCCTTGCCCCTGCGAGCGCCGCATCCGCCATTGCGGCGTGGCCTTCGGCGGTCGGGTGGATGGCGCCGCCGTAGACGGCGGACAGCACGCCCCAGGTGGCGTCGTGCAGGCTGCTCGGGTGCAAGACGGCGGAAACGCCTTCCGGAAACGTCATGGCGGCGAAATAGGCGTCGTTCGGCGTCCTGATCCAGCGCGCACGCGACGCATAGGTGCGGAATTCGCTCACCGCGGCGCCGCAGACGAGAGGCTCGGTTGCGCCCTCGACGAGGCTGTCGTTGAAGCTCTTGCCGTCGGGCGAGAAGCATTCGCGGTCGAAGGCCGGATCGCTGTCGGCAACGGCGCAGAAGCCGTGCTCTGCGAACGCTGCCTGGTGGTCGTCCACGAAGGTCATGGCATCGGACGGGGCCGTACAGACGCCCCTCGCCGAACAGCTGACAATCTCCTTCAGCCCAGGCAGGAATCTGTCCTGCACAAACGTTGAGACACGGCGGAGCCGGTCCCCATCAACCCCGAAGGCAGGGTGGATATCGAAGCCGCCGCGGCCGCCCGGACACGGCGCGCCGCCGGCCGCGAGGCCCGGATGGCCGTAGGACACGAACACCACGCGTTCCAGCGCATTATTGACGAGCGGCTTGAGCGCGGCACGCAGCCTCGCGAAGTCGTTGGGCAGCTTCTTCTCAAGTGTCTCCTGTGCGGCTTCGACCGCGGTGATGACGCCGGCGCGAGAAAACAGCGCCCGCTCGCTTCTCGCTGCGATGATGATATCAGCCACCAGCCCAGAGAAATTGATGTCGTTCGCCCCGACGGTGAGGAACACGAGATCGAGCATCCGGGCGGGCTGGCCGCGCTGGGCGCGCGCCATGATGGCGCGAAGCTGCGTCACCTGCGCCGGCATCGTGGTCGGGCATGGAGCGCCGTCTCCCCCGCAGTTGAGTTCGCGGGAGCGCTGACCACTGAGAAGTCCATCCGCGATGGTGGCGCCGGTGCAGCCAAGCGGCAGGAAGGTGACGGCGAGATGCGGATTCTCGATTGCGAGCGCGAGCGCGGCGCGCAGTTGATAGCTGTAAAGCGAGCGGTGGCACGCCCCGTTCATCCAGCGCGCCGAGAGCCGCGCCCACGCCGGGAGGTCGCTGCCGAAGCCCGGGTCGGCGTCGCAGGCCCGGTCGCCGGAGAAGCCGGCGCGCCCGGGACGGAAATATTCGGCATTGGCCGCAAGTGCGAAGCGGCGAAAGCAGAAGCCCTCGTCGGCGAGAACGACCGGGCGATCCGGGTTGCCGTCGCCGGAAGCGATCGAGTCGCCTAGGCCTGCAATGAGGAGATCGCGCACCGCGATGTCGGCGCTCGCACGGCGCGCCGCCTCGCCCGGCGGCGCGATGTCGACCGTCGCCTTGGCCGGCTTGCCGTAGGGCGCGCGCGCTCTCACCGGTGCGTCACAGTCCGCGCTCGCAGTGCTGAAGGCAGCGCCGCCCTCCGGGCCAAACGTCCAGGCGCAGGTGGCCCCAGGCGGAACGACGCCGGTAAGCCGAACCTCGATTAAGTGGTCAGCCGGGTTGAGATAATCTTCGCGCACGCCGTCGCGCATGCACTGATCCGCAATCTGGCCGATGCGGTCGAGACAGAGCCGCCCCATGATGTCGCGCGCCCACCCCCGGCCGTCGGTTGCCGCTGCAAGCGCCTGCTCGGCTTCCAACACAGTGCGTCCTTGTGTTGCATCCGCGTGGCGGCGGAAATCGCGCTCGTCGCGGAAGAGACGGAACCGATTGACGACGGACCAGGTGATGGCGACGCCGGTTGCGGGCTCGACTGCGACCGGGAGCGGAGCCGACTCGATCGCGGGCGTGGCCTGCGGGCCGGCCGGGGCGGGCGTGATCGCCTGCGCCCAACCTGGAACACCTGCACACAAAGCAAGCGCTGCGCCTGTGGACGCGGCAACGCAGCGCGAAAGGACGGACTTCCAGGACCCTGTCATGCGAGATTATCGTTGAGATGCGAAACCGAGTTTGTTTGCTTGAGGCGCGGCACTATAAGTGCACGAACGCGAAGGTTTAATAGCGTGCGGGCCATGATATAGGGCACGCGGGTGCCGGGGTCGAGGCCGGGATTGGAATCGTAAGCGCCAGCCGCGATCGTGATTCTCCACGATGTAGACGACTTCGCCGAATGGGGCGGGCGGCTCGAAGCGCTCATTGCCGAACGCGCGGGCCATCTGGCCGCACATCTCGGTATGCTCTGCCATGGTCAGGACGAAATGCGGTTCGCCTTCCGGCGCCGTCTGGCTGATCATTCGTGGGCCCCTTCTTTTCAGTCCGGCGCTCTGCCGGCTTTGCTGCTTTATTGCGACTTCGGCGGCTAAACCGCAATGGTCCTGCGCTGTTTAAAAAGGCCAGATTGGCGGGAGCATTCGGGGTCCCCAGCCTCGCGCGGCGCGCGCTGATCGAGTGCGCCCTTCCCTGTTCGCATGGCGCCGGGACCGTACGAGGCTTGACGAGACGGGCGTGGGATGCTCGATAGCGCCGCCGCCCGGCATGGACGCGAAGCAGGAGCGCCGACCATGGCCACGACCTCACGGATTTCGGACAAACGTGTTTTGGTGGTCGAGGACGAGTACCTGGTTGCAATGGACATGTCGGCTTATTTGGAGGCGGCGGGAGCCCACGTCGTCGGGCCTGCTTCGAATGTGCGCGCCGCCCTTGAGGCGGTGGAGCAAACGCAACTGGACGCGGCCATCCTCGACGTCAATTTGCGCGGCGAAATGGCCTATCCGGTGGCGGATGCGCTGGCGGCCCGCGGCATACCTTTCGTCTTTACCACCGGCTATGACGCCAATGCTGTTCCGGCGCGCTTCGCCGGCGTGAAGCGCTGCGAAAAGCCGACGACGCCAGAGGCAATCAGCAGGGCGCTGTTCGGATAGGGCCGCAGCTCAAACTCGGTTGCTCGCCGTCCCATCCTCCCATCCAGCTTGCTGGCGGGGTAATTGCATGTAGGCTGGACCTTTTGCCGCTCCGGGTAAGCCGGAACAGGCCCAAGGCCGGGCCAAATCCGGTCGCCTTGTCCCGAGATGAGGAAGGAGTCGCGGGGCGCCCCATCGAGATCGCAACATCACTCCGGAGTGCCAGCCAAATGTCCCTTAAGGGCAAGACGCTCTTCATCACCGGCGCGTCGCGCGGAATCGGACTTGCGGTGGCGCTGCGCGCCGCGCGCGACGGCGCCAACGTCGCGATCGCAGCGAAGACCGAGACGCCTCATCCCAAGCTGCCCGGCACCATTCACGCCGCCGCAGCCGAGATCGAGGCGGCCGGCGGGCAGGCGCTCGCGCTTGCGGTTGACGTCCGTGAGGAAGACGCCGTCAGGAAGGCGATCGAACGCACTGCGGCGCATTTCGGCGGCATCGACATCGTGGTGAATAATGCGGGCGCCATCTCGCTCGCCCGCGTCGCCGACACCGACATGCGCCGTTTCGACCTCCTGCATCAGATCAATGCGCGCGGGGCCTTCATGGTCTCGAAATACGCTATTCCGCACCTTGCCAAGGCGCAAAACCCGCACATTCTCATGATGTCGCCTCCGCTCGACATGGCGGAGAAATGGTTTGCGCCGCACACCGCCTATACGATGTCGAAGTTCGGGATGAGCATGGTGGTGCTGGGACTTGCGGGCGAGTTGCGAGCGCAGGGCATCGCGGCGAATGCGCTGTGGCCGCGCACCACCATCGCGACCGCGGCGATCAAGAACCTGCTCGGCGGCGAGGAGATGATGCGGCAGTCGCGCCGTCCCGAAATTGTGGCGGAGGCCGCCTACCGCATTTTCGCCAAACCGGCGAGGAGCTTCTCGGGGCAATTCCTTATCGACGATACGTTCCTCGCGGCCGAAGGGGTTACGGACTTCGAGCGCTATCGGGTCGACGCGAACGAGCCGCTGGCGGCCGATTTCTTTGTTCCCGACGACATCGAGCCGCCGCCCGGCGTCGTGGTGTCGCGGCGCGAAGACCGGTGAAATACGCAAGTAACAGAAGGCCGCGCGCTTCGCTTTGGTCGCTCCACGCGCTATATAGGCATTGCGGCTGCGTCGCTTTTAGAGGATTGGCCCTATTGACGACCCTTCTGGTCACCCACCCGGCCTGCCTCGACCATCTCAACCCGGCGGGTCATCCGGAGCGGCCGGACCGGCTGCGCGCCATCGAGCGTGTGCTTGACGACGAGAAGTTCCAAACGCTCGTGCGTGAGCAGGCCCCGGCGGCGACGGTCGACCTCGTCACGCTCTGCCATCCCTCCGACTACGTGGAGGAAATTCGCAAGGCCAACCCTGCCGAGGGGATGGTGCGGCTCGACGCCGACACCTCGATGTCGCCCGGCACCTTCGAGGCCGCATTGCGCGCGATCGGCGGGGCGGCGATGGCGACCGACGAGGTGATGGCCGGGAGGATCGACAACGCGTTTTGCGCCATGCGGCCGCCGGGCCACCATGCCGAGACCGTGCGCCCGATGGGCTTTTGCATCTTCAACACCGCCGCAATTATCGCCCGTCATGCCCAGAAAAAGCATGGCGCCGAACGTGTCGCCGTCGTTGACTTCGACGTTCACCACGGCAACGGCACGCAGGAAATCTTCTGGTCCGATCCGACCGTGATGTACTGCTCGACCCACGAAATGCCGCTTTATCCCGGCACCGGTGCGCGATCCGAGCGCGGGCTCTATAATAACATCGTTAACGCGCCGCTGCGGGCGGGCGACGGGGGCGATGAGTTTCGCGCGGCGTTCGAAACCGCGATCCTGCCGCGCGCCTTAGCCTTCAGGCCGGATTTCGTGGTGATCTCGGCCGGCTTCGACGCCCATATGCGCGACCCGCTCGCCAATCTCAATCTGCTGGAGCCGGATTTCGCCTGGGCGACCAAAAAGCTCATGGAGGTCGCCGACGCCAGCGCCAAGGGCCGCATCGTCTCGGTGCTGGAGGGCGGCTACGACCTCAAGGGCCTGTCCGGTTCAGTGGCGGCGCATGTCACCGCTTTGATGGGAGGATGAGAGGAACACGGAAAGCCCATGTCCGAAACCAGTACGTCCCAGACCAGACTGTTTGAGAACAACGCGCCCGAAAACGGCGCGCCGGAGCGGCCCCACGCCGACGTCGACCGGCTGAGCTTCGAGCGCGCGATCGAGGAGCTGGAGACGATCGTCAAGCGCCTCGAAGAGGGCAAGGTGCCGTTGGAGGAGTCTGTCGCGATCTATGAGCGCGGCGAAGTTCTCAAGCGGCGCTGTGAGTATCTCTTGCGACAGGCGGAAGCGCGGGTGGAAAAGATCGCGCTTGACGCGTCCGGCAGGCCAAGAGGAACCGAGCCGTTGGATGTAAAGTAGACGATTTCGATGGAGAGCAGAAAATATCTGCTCGCGACAAGGAGGGAGGACGCGATGAAAGATCTGTCCGTAACCAGCTTCTTGACCTGCCTTTTGGGCGCGTCCGTCCTCTGTCTCGGCGCGAATGCGAGCCTTGCCCAGGGGACGCCGCCGGCCGATCACCCGGCGGTGACGGTCAAGGGCAAGACTTACACGCCACGCTCGATCCTGGCGCGCAACATGGGCACGGAAGCGGACCGCGTAACGGCGTTTCCGCCCCATCGGATCATCGGCGACATCTACTATGTCGGGACCAATACGCTCAGTTCGTTCCTGATCGCGACGCCGCAGGGGCATATCCTGATCGACAGCACGTATGAGCGCAGCGTGCCGGCGATCGAGCAGTCGGTCGGCAAGCTCGGGTTCAAGTTCTCAGACATCAAGATTCTGCTCGGCAACCATGCCCATGGCGACCACCAGGAGGGGGACGCTCTCGTCAAGCAGATGACCGGCGCCCAGGTGATGGCGATGGCCGAGGATGTGCCGTTGCTGCAGGCTATGAAACCCGGCGGCAAGGAGCACCCGATCGACCGTGTTCTGCATGATGGCGATGCGGTGACGCTGGGCGGCGCCACGCTCATCGCCCATCTGACGCCGGGCCACACGCCCGGCTGCACGACCTGGACCGCCACCGCGCAGGACGGCGGAAAAACCTACAACGTGATGTTCGGATGCAGCCTGCGCCCGCCGGCGGTGCTGACGCCAGCGCTTGTCGAGCAGTTCAACCGCGCGTTCAAGACCGTGCGCGCGCTGCCCTGCGACGTGCAGCTTGGCGATCACGGCGCGCAGTACAACATGCAGGAGAAATACGCGAAGATGAAGGAAGGGGGCCCGAACCCGTTCATCGATCCGGCGACCTGCACCCTGGAGGCGGACGTCGAGGAAGCGATGTTCAACGCCATCCTGGCCGAGCAGCAGCAAGCCGGCCGGCCGTAGCCGCGCGCTCCCGCAAGTCAGAAGGCGGCGCCCCGTCTGATCGCCCCGTTGCCGGCCGCGCGCCGCATCCCGTTCTGCCCGTGTGACAACAAGCCCATTGGTGATATGCTCCGCCCCTCGACCCACCGGCGGCATCAGCCACATCGGAGGAGGAGCCCATGGAGCGAAAAAAGGCGTCGGATTTCCCGCAGGAACTCCTGAACCTGTTTGATCAATACGTGCATGGACGGATCGGCCGCCGCGATTTTCTCGACGGCGCGCAGAAGTTTGCGGTCGGCGGCGTGACCGCGGCGGCGCTTTTGGACATGTTGCGGCCGAATTACGCGTGGGCGATCCAGGTTCAAAAAGACGACAGCCGGATCAAGGCGGAGACCGCAACGGTTCCATCGCCCCAGGGGAACGGAAGCATCAAGGGCTATCTGGTGCGGCCGGCAAACGCCAATGGAAAGCGGCCTGTTGTGCTGGTCGTCCACGAGAACCGCGGCCTCAATCCATACATCGAAGACGTGGCGCGGCGGCTCGCGGTCGCCAATTACATCGCGTTCGCACCTGACGGACTGACGTCGGTGGGCGGCTATCCGGGGGACGAGGAGAAAGGCGTCGAGCTTTTCCGCCAGGTCGACAATGCCAAGATGAGGCAGGATTTCCTCGCCGCCGCGATGTGGCTCAAAGCGCGCCCGGACTCCACCGGCAAGCTTGGCGCGGTCGGCTTCTGCTTCGGCGGCAGCGTTGTCAATGAACTGGCGGTGCGGATGGGCGGCGATCTCGCTGCTGCGGTTCCGTTTTATGGCACTCAGCCGAGCGCCGCGGACGCGGCGAAAATCAAAGCGCCGATCCTTGCGCAGTACGGCGAGCTTGACACGCGCATCACCTCGGGATGGCCGGATTTTGACAAGGCGCTCACCGCCGCGCATGTGCCGCACGAGGGCTTCATCTACAAGGGCGCCAATCACGGCTTCCACAACGATACGACGCCCCGTTACGACGAGGCTGCGGCGAAGCTCGCGTGGCAACGCACGCTGGAGTGGTTCAGCAAGTATCTGAGTTAGGATCGCCCCAACAATAACGGTTTCACTTCAGCGGTTCATCCTGCGCACCAAAACAACCTGAAGTTGACAAAGCCCAGATGGCGCATATAATCACGGCTTCAGTTATCATGGTTATCAGGAGATAAGTGAGAGCACCGGAATAGCCTCAGATTGTCGAAACTCCCTGTTATTTTCCCTGTTCTCAGGGAATTTGGGACCGCCAGTCTTCGGAGGATTGGCGGTGAGAGTGCCGGTACGGCCATAAGGAGATCCATAAGGAGATGATGACGGCGTCATGCCGATAACTGCTTCATGTTCGCCGGTTTGGCGCTGTCGAGAAAAGATTCACTTAATTGTTGCTGCTATCCTTGGTACGCGTTCCATTGTCGTCGGAGAAACGAGGGAGGGTGTAGCCCGGATTGAGCGTTGGTGAAATCCGGGAGCGCCCGCTCCACGCATCGCAGCGGTCCCGCGTTTCGCTGGCCGCTCTACCTGGGCTACAGACCCGTGAAACGGCTGTTCACCATCGGCTACGAGCACTCAACCGCGGGCGCCTTTTTCGATGCGCTGGCGCAGGCCGGAGTCGGGCTCCTGGTCGATGTCCGCGCCGTCGCCGCATCGCGGCGGCCGGGATTCTCAAAACGTCAGCTCGCGGCCGGACTCGATGAGCATGGCATCGGCTATGTGCATCTGCAAAAGCTCGGCACCCCAAAAGAGGGCCGGCTTGCGGCGCGCAGCGGTCATGCCGAGGAGATGCTGCGCATTTTCGAACGCCACTTGAAGGCGCCGGAGGCGCAGCACGAGCTTGATGAGCTGACCGCGTTCGCGAAAGCCTCGATCACGCGACCGGGCCGGCCGCTGTGCCTGCTCTGCTACGAGCGCGATCCGGCCCATTGTCACCGGCAGAGGCTTGCCGACGAGCTTCACGCCCGCATTGGGCTCAAGGTCGAGCATTTGTTTTGCGCACCGGTGTAGGATGGGTTGAGCCAAGCGAAACCCATCGACCTTCCAGAGGCCAAGCTGGCGGTGGGTTTTGCTGCGCTCGCCCTACGCTGAAAGCGGCATCAGTGGCATGAGCATCGGCAGAAGACAATTCGTCTCCCTTCTCGGCGCCGTCCTGGCGCCGCGCCCCGCCGCCAGCCAGCCGCGGGAGCTGCCGCTGATCGGCTTCCTCCACGCCGCCACGGCCGAGAGCTACGCGTTCGATGCGGCTGGATTCGCCCAAGGTCTGGAGGAGCAGGGCTTGGCGGAAGCGCAGAACCTCGCGGTGGATTACCGGTTTGCCAATGGCCAGCTCGATCGATTGGCAATGCTCGCCGCCGATCTCGTCCACCATCAGGTCGCGCTCATTGTTGCCGGCGGGGCCGCGGCCGCGCGGGCTGCGAGGGCCGCGACCGCTACGATCCCGATCGTCGCCGTGTCCGGTTTCGATCTGGCGAGACTCGGCCTCGCCGCAAGCGAGGAGCGGCCCGGGGGCAACGTGACCGGCGTGACGTTCATCACTGCCGGCCTGATGCGCAAGAGGCTTGACTTTCTGCGCGAGCTGGTTCCAACGACGAGGACCGTCGGGTATTTGACGGAGGACGGCAGCGCTTACGCCTCCGACGCTGCGCTGCTGCGTGCAATCGGCGAACGCAGGAGCGAAATGCGCGCCGCGGCAGCGGCGCTCGGATGGCAAATCGTCGTCGCGGAGATCGGCAGCGACCGCAATTATGAGGCGGCCTTTGCCAAATTCGCCGAACGCCGCCCCGACGCTCTGGTGGTCGCTCCATCCCCGGTTTTTGCCGGCGACGCCGACGACATCATTGCACTCGCCCTCCGCGACGGAATTCCGGCGATGTTCGAACGGCGCGCCGATGTCATTGCGGCCGGACTGGTCAGCTACGGCGCCAGCCGCCCGGAGGCTTGGCGGCAGGCGGGCATCTTTGTCGGGCAGATCCTCAAGGGCGCCAAGCCGGCCGATCTGGCGCTGGCGCAATCGGCCAAGCTTGAGCTCGTAATCAATCAGACCATCGCGAAATCGCTCAATCTCGCGATCCCGCCGGGCGTGCTCGCAGAGGCAGAGCTGATCCAATGAGGCGACGGGGCCGTGACGCCTCGGTCGCTCTTGCCCACCTGCTGGCGGAGGACCGATCGCCGCCAGAATCTTTCTGCGGCGAAACCTTGGTGTCGAGTCGCCTCCTCGAATATGAGGTCTGGCACGGCATCAACGCGCGGCGACTGGAGAGATCGCACGGCGAGGGAGTGCGAGCGCTGATCGGCCGTGTGGCGCTGATCGAACTCGCGCCGTCGGTGCTCGCGCGTGCTTTGGAGCCGTTTCCAACCGCCTTGCGGACGCTCGACGCCCTGCATCTGGCATCGATCGAATTCCTGCGCACCCGCGGCCAGAGCGTTGCATTGGCGAGCTTTGACGAACAACTGCTTGCTGCCGCGCGGGCACTTCATGTCCCGGTATATGAGCTATAGGCATCGACCGGAATCGGCTGTGACCAGGCGGCGCGCGGTCGGATCGAACAAGCACTTCAAACAAGTACTAATGTGCGGGCTGGGTACTGACCGGTCTTTTCATGGTTCTTTTCAAACCAGACGCAATGCACCGTCAACTGTCCGGAGTCATCCTCCTCAACATCGACCACGGTCATATCCGGACCGCCGCCTTTACGACGAACGGTATCGCCGATCTTGATGCTGTCTTCATCCGGCATGGTTTTCCTCCAGTTTTCACGGAACAGGGGCGTTTTGATTCCAAGCGGGCCAATGTATACTGTCCCGGCCCGCGGGAATGCTGAAATGATCGACAGAGCGCAGTCTTCCAAGATTGAATGTTACAATCTTCCGGAGGACAAGCCGGCCGCAAAACCCAATCCTTTCAAGATAGGGGAGCAGGTCCGCTTGCGCGATGGGACCGCCACGAACGGGATCGTCCGTGGAGTATTAGGCAGCGAAGTTCTTATCGCATGGGACGGTATCCCGGGCGATCCGCAGTGGCACCATCAAGATTACGTCTCGGCGGAAAAAAAACCGCTGGAGCGGGAACGCGCTGCCCCGCCCGCTTCCGCGTCGGAGTATAAGCCCGAAGTAAGGCCAAACCCGTTCAAAATCGGCGAAGCGGTGCGGTTGCGCGACGGAACGGCCGCGAACGGGGTCGTTACCGCAATATTCGGCAATGAGGTCCGGATCGCGTGGGACAGCGTTCCGGGCGAACCACAGTGGTACCCTCAAGATTTCATTCTGGCGGAAAAGAAACCGGCGGAGTCCGCACGCGCTCCCCAGGAAAATCAGACAGAGCCGGACATCGTTGACCAGGCATGCCGTCTCGTCGCAAGAATGGACGACAACCAGAGACAGCGTTTCCTTGCCCGCATCCGGGCCACATGCAAATGAGCGTCCGGCCGCGTCCACACTGCCTGCTGTAGCCACCCTCGTGGCCGCCCCGCTCGCGCACCGGGCAGCGCCGTCACTGTATTTGTGCCTCTTTTGAATCTTGAGTGGGTGCAGAAGTGGTGCAGAAGCCTTAAGGGCGCGCGGCCTTGGCGAGGGCCTTGATCGCTTGGATGCAGTCTTGCGGGCGGCGGCAGCCGGTCAAGGGCGATTGGCGCGCGTTTAATCGCGCGCCAATCGCCGCTTAAGCGGTCGAGACCCTTGACCGGCTGCCATCCGATCTCGGGTTCACCCGAGATCGGGAAATTGAAGATACGCACATCGGCAACAGCCGATGTGCGCCCGCGACAAAGAGCATCCAAGCGATCAAGGCCGCAAGTGATCGCGGCGGGGCCGCCTGCGCGTCCTGACCCACTCGAAATTCAAAAGAGCCGTATTTGTGAACCGTTCATCACATCCGGCAAAAATGGGGGACCACAAGGGTCGCCCCGATTGGCGTCAACTTAGGATAGCCACAACAATAACTGCTTCACTTCATTGGTTCGTCTTGAGCGTCAGAACAACCTAAAGTTGACAAAACCCAGATGGGGCATATAATAATGGTTCAGTTATCATGGTTATCAGGAGATAAGTAAGAGCACCGGAATAGCCTCAGATTTTCGAAATTGCCTGTTATTTTCCCTGTTCTCAGGGAATTTTGGACCGCCGGTCTTCGGAGGATTGGCGGTGAGAGTGCCCGCGCATCCTGGCCAAACATATTTGAAATTTTCAACTCACGCGGGCTTGTCGGTGGGGTAGCCAAGCGTGGCTGTAACGCGGCCGGTGTCGCGATCGGTGAAGATGAATGTTCCGCCTTCGATGCGGTAGAGCCCCTTCCAGTCGATCGCAAAGGACGTAGCGGTTTCCTCGACGTGGAACGGTTCGGGGTCGCCCTGGCGGGCGAGCCGGAGCGCCAGGTGATCTTTGCGGTCGATGACCAGGCGTCGCCGGTTTCGGTCGAGAACAGCGTAAGTTGACCGATGGTGATGCCGCAATGCCGCACCCGGGTTTCGCTGACCCTCAAGGAGGGCTACAAGCTACAAGCTATGTCAGAACGCGGGGAATGTTGCGCCGGCGCATGGCTTCCGACCCACTGATCGAACTCGTGCACGTCACGAAATCCTTTGACCGTGGCCGCAGCCATGCGCTGCGCGACGTGTCGCTGCGCATCGATAACGGCGGCTTCGTCGCACTCGTGGGAACATCTGGGGCTGGCAAGACCACGGCGCTCAAGATGATCAACCGGCTCATCGAGCCGGACTGCGGCGAGGTCCGGTTTGAAGGCGAGGCGGTCGAAAGCTTTGACGCCCCGACGCTGCGGCGGCGCATCGGCTATGTGTTCCAGGGCATCGGCCTGTTTCCGCACATGACCGTCGGCGAGAATATCGCCATCACACCGCGCCTCCTTCGATGGCCGAAAGGAGACATCGAGGCCCGGGTCACGGAGCTTCTCGACCTCGTGGAATTGCCGCGCAGCTTTGCGGCGCGATTTCCCCATGCGCTGTCGGGCGGCGAACGCCAGCGCGCCGGCGTCGCGCGGGCGATCGCGGCGCGGCCGCGCGTCATGCTGATGGACGAGCCGTTCGGAGCGCTCGATCCCGTCACCCGCGACACGCTTGGCAACGCATACCGGGTGCTTCATGACAGGCTCGGCATGACGACCGTGATGGTCACCCACGACGTGCAGGAAGCGGTGCTGCTCGCCGACCGCATCGTCGTCATGGGCAGCGGCCGCGTCGTCGCGGACGGCGCGCCCGGGGCACTCCTGTCCGGACACGCCAGCGCCGAGGCTTCGGCCCTGATGGCGATGCCGCGCCGGCAGGCCGAGCGCATTCGCACCCTTCTTGAAGCAAATGGCAGCGAAGTCACGCGATAGTCCCACATCATGGATGAGCGCTCGGCCGACGCATTCTCGCATCTCGCGGACTACACCTCGCAGCATGTGCTCCTCAGCGCGGCCGCACTGGCGCTCGGCGTGGCGATCAGCCTGCCCCTCGCCGTGCTGGCGTCGCGACGCCCGCGGCTTCGTTTTGCCGTACTGACAGTCGCGAGCCTGATACAGACAATACCGGGGCTCGCCCTGCTGGCGCTGTTCTATCCCCTGTTGCTCGGGACTTCTGCGCTCGCGGTGAGGCTGTTCGGTATTTCCGTCCCGGCGCTCGGCTTTCTGCCCTCCGTGCTGGCGCTCACGGTCTATTCGATGCTGCCGATCCTGCGCAACGGCGTCACCGGCCTTGCCGGGGTCGACGCCGCCTACCTCGAGGCCGCGGATGGGGTCGGGATGACGAGCCGCCAAAAACTCGCGCGGGTCGAGCTTCCTCTGGCGGCGCCGGTCATCATGGCCGGCATCCGCACCGCCGCGGTGTGGACCATCGGCATGGCGACGCTCTCCACCACGGTCGGCCAGACGAGCCTCGGCAATTTCATTTTTTCCGGCCTGCAGACTGAGAACTGGATCTCGGTGCTGGTCGGCTGCGGCGCTGTCGTGGCGCTGGCGCTTGCAGTGGATGGGACGCTCGGCCTGATCGAAGCCGCTGTCATCCGCCGCCGCTTGATCCCGATGGCCGCGGGCCTCGCAATGCTCGCCGCCGGCATCACGGCGGCCGCAATGCCGACCGGCGCATCGCATAGCCGCGCCTATGTGATCGGGGCAAAAAATTTCTCCGAGCAATTCATCCTTGCGGAGCTGATGGCGGAACGGCTCGAGGCCGCCGGCCAGCGAGTGGAGCGCCGAGAGGGACTGGGCTCCGCCGTGATCTTCCGCGCTTTGGCGAGCGGCGACATCGACGCCTACGTGGACTATTCGGGCACGCTGTGGACGAACGTGCTCGGGCGCAAGGATATCATGCCTCGCGACGCGATGCTCGGCGCGCTCACCGCCGCCTTGCGGGAGCAGTACGGCGTGGCGGTTCTGGGCGCGCTCGGTTTCGAGAACGCTTACGCGCTCGCGATGCGGCCCGCGCGCGCGACTGAAACAAACGTCAGCACCATCGCGGAACTCGCGCCATTGACGCCGCGTCTGAAGCTCGGCAGCGACCTGGAATTTCTCAGCCGGCCCGAATGGACCGCATTGAAAAACGCCTATAGCCTGAGTTTTGCGGAGGAGAAGTCCTACAATCCGACCTTTATGTACCGCGCCATTGCGGACGGCAGCGTCGATGTGATTTCAGCATTCTCGAGCGACGGACGGATCGCGGCGGACCATCTCGTGGTTCTCCCCGACGTCAAGCGCGCCATTCCGTCGTACGACGCCGTGATCCTGATCTCGCCGCGCCGCCGCAATGATGAGGTGCTGCGCGCCGCGCTCGCGCCGCTGATCGGCGCGATCCCGGTCGAGCGCATGCGGCAGGCCAACTACATGGTCGATCGCGACAGCGATAAGGCGACGGTGCGGGAGGCGGCGCAGTTTCTGGCGCCATCCCTCGAGCGTTCGCCCTGAAAACAACGAAACGTGCTCTTTCTCGAGAGGATATACGCAGGCCGCTCACTTGGCCTATTTGCTTACCGATATAATTACGGAGCATCTGCACGCTCAAATCGTGGCATTCGTCTTGTAAGACTGTTATCACTGTGTTAAAGATATAACATTGATGCGAGTTGTTTGAGCGCTGCAAAGCGTTTCTCTAAATGCATCATGCCGTCACCCGGTCTGTAAGCCATTGAGAAATAGTTCATTTGGGGGGTAGAATGCGTGTGCGGTCTTCAAAGGGGCTGTTTTTAGCATTTGCTTTAACATTTCTGGTGGCAAGCTGCGCAAGTTCTCAGATAAATTACAACACACTTGAAATCGCAAGCACATACGATCAATTAATAACCAAGCAGGTTGCTTATAACCTTATGAAAGTTTACGACGATCCGTACGGGTTACCAGCACTTGTGAAAGTCACCGCGCAGACGACGACAGCCCAGAATTCTATCACCCCAAGTCTTAGCTATCCTGTCACTGCGCAGCTTACACAGCTTGCTCAACTTACCCAGGCCACCACCATCCAGAATGTGTCTTCGGTGACGAAGCAGCGCGCGGGCTCGGGATTAAGTATAGCCGCGACGGATCAGTGGAATTCAACTTATACGCTAACACCCGTCACCGACGCCGATCAGTTGCGTCGCTTGAGAACCCTCTACCAGTATGTAACGCGTACGGGTGCGTTATCTGAGAATATCGAAAACCCTGACCAGGAGTTTGAGGCGCTATATCCATTGATTGAAACCGGCACAAGTAATGGAGGCACGCAGTCAGCAAACGAAACAAGTCTGCTAGTCACGGCGAATGGCATTTCATTCAAGCAAGGTTCGCCACAATCCAAAGAGAAGACGAAATACGTGAGACGATCATTCAAATCGTCGCCGGATGGTACTTATACATCTTTCAACGGATATACATGGGTGTTAGCAAACCCAGATAAAACATTTATCAAGCAACCCGGGTGTATTTTATGTGATTTAGGCAGAACACTACAGAAACAAGAAGTGATTGATATCTGCAAGGAGATCGAAAAGGGCGAGACAATTTCTAAGAAAGCTCGTATTCTCACAAAAGAGGAGTTCGAAAAGATAGATCGAGATTGCCAAAAAGTTGACGAGAACAAAAAATATGCCGATTATAAAGATGCACACAAGCTAGAAAAGAACGGTGATTTAAGAAATGATTGGCTTTATCGTCCAGATGAGCCGGTGGGGTCAGATGCGGTTGCATTGCCATCGAATGGAACTCACAATATTTATCTTAAAAAGAATGTAAACGCGGATCCAGACGGTGGACGAAAATACTTTTATGAGTTCGCATTACTCACCGAAGATGCGTCGGCTCAGGGCACAGGCTCGCCAGCCAGCGGCGGCCAAAGTCAAGGTCGCAAGACACCCAACCTAATACGAGTGAGCGTGCCCGTCGGAGGCGCGCTCCCAAGCCCTTGAGGATCAATCACGAGATAGCGGCGCTTTAATGCCGCCGACTGGTATCTGCCGCTTTGGTATGGAGTTCGAGGACGAATCGTCCAAATTCTTGGTCTGATTAGCGCGGCAGGCAACCATGAAACCCTCCCGCGTCAGCCCCGCGGCATCGATATTTGCCTTGTTGGTAACGTATTCCGCAGAGCATTGTTTTACGGTCTTCGTAAAGGCCGGCGACGCTGAGAGGCCGACTATCACACAGATTACTGTACTGGACAGGAGGTGAGGAGGCGATGGTCTCATAGCGTGGTTCCTTTAACCTGCAAGTTCAAAGCTTACCGCGATCCTAACTCGGGAGTCGTGACTGCGCCAGCCAACGACCTAAATTTAATGATTTCTCGTGTTGTAAGAGAGCGAGAGGACAAGACATGGCGCGACAAATAAGCGAACCAATCGCTCCCCGTAATGTATTCTGCTCGATCCGGTCAACATCCCTTCTTCTTCGTCATCTCAATTGCTTCCTCGTCGGTCGCGGCCGTGACGACGGTATTCACCTCGTCGCCGCTCTCGTCGATGATGCAGCTCACGCGGTAATCGAATTTTCCGGGCTCCTTGGCCGACGGGGTCTTCGTCTGGATGTTGCACGAGGAGCACATCGCATGGGCGGGCGAGACGGAATCGCTGACCGCAATGGCGAGCAGGATGGCGGCGAGGGAGTATCTCATGATCCAGCTTCCCTGAGGGACAGGCGCACTCACGGCTTCTTGTAATTCGGATCCATCAGCTCAAAGCGCGTCCAGCTCTCGAACTGGCCGGTGGTGGGCTCGCCGGTAGCCGGATCGATTCCGCTTTGCCCGGGCTTGCGCAGGAAGTGCGCTTCCACAAAGAGGTCGCGCTCAGCCGTTCGCTTCTCGCAGCGCTGCTTGATGAACACGCCGCCGCCGACCGGGGTCTCTCCCGGCGCGGGCGGCAGATCGGCGCAGGTCCATCCCTCGGGATCGTAGCGGTTGATGACGGCAAGACGCAGCATGTGCGCCATGCGCCGCTCGACGATCGATGCGCGCGGATCGCTGACCATGCGGATCCCCCGCAGCACGCCGTCTTTGTCGAACAGCACCGAGAGGATCACCGGATGTCCGGCGACGCGCGTGCCCACGCGGCCCTGCGCGTATAGCGGATCAGGATCATCAATGGCGCGGCCGATATACTCCTGCTCGTCGTCGAAGCGGGCGTTGACTTCGTAAAGCCCGCTCGGCTCGGGACGGCACTTGCGAAACTCGCTCCAGTCGTCGATCGCCTGCCGCGGCGGCCCGCCGTTGCTGCCGCAGGCGAGGTCTCCGAAAGTGTCGGTCGACATCTCGTCGGCCTTCAGGCCGAGCTTGAGCCCGTGAATCTCGCCCGGGTCGCGGCGAGGCTGGGCGTGAGCCGCGGTTGCGATCGCGCATGCGGCCAGCGCCACAAGAGCGGCCCCGTAGTGTCGTAGGGCGGGCAAAGGGGCGCAGCGCCGCACCCGCCGGGCGCCGCAATAGCGAAGGAGGGTCGGCACGGTTGGCTTTGCCCACCCTACGGCCGATTTCAGCATATGCGCCGTCACCGCCTTCATTTCTTCATAGGATCGCACTGCTTGGTGTCCTTGCCCCAGAAATCGACGCAATCTTCGTAAGTGGCAGGGCCTTTGCCGACGTCCTTGGCGAACAGATATTTCACCACCGCGTCGACCTCGCGGTTTGACAGGAAATCATTGCCGGCCGGCGGCATGTCCTTGCCCATCTCTTCGCGCGTGTAGCCATAGCATCGCTTGTCCGTGTAGGCGAAGCGGTCATGGTACGGCATGCCGGTGCCGGGCCGGCCGCATTTCACCACTTCGGTCATCTGCTCGGGCGTGAGCTGGGTGGCCCGCAGCGACAGCGCATTGCCGCCATAGCCCTGGTCGCCGGAAGCGTCCCATTTGTGGCAGTATTGGCACACCGCCTTGCTTTTGAAGATCTCCTTGCCAAACTCGATCAAGCGCGCCTCTTCGGCGCTGGACTGCGCTTGCGCGAGAGCATGGACAGGGGCAAAGAGCGCGCCGGCCGCCAGTGCGACGGCCAATCGGATGGAGCGGTCCTTCATCACGGCTTTCATTTCAATTCTCGTTCCACTGGTGCATTCCAGTTCCAGTTCAAAGTCACAAGCTGAACACGAACAGCATCGAGGCCGTCGACGTGTTCTTCAGCTCCGGCGAAAACGGGATGACGTTCTGGGATTGCCGCGAGCCTACCAGGACCGCGATATACTGCTTGCCGTTCACCGCGTAGCTGATCGGCGGCGCATTGATGCCGGTGCCGGTGTTGAAGCTCCACAGCTCTTTCAGAGTCTTGGCGTCGTGGGCAGAGAAGGTGCCGTCCACGCCGCCAATGAACACAAGGTTGCCGGCGGTCGCCAGCGCTCCGGAATAGTTCGGGTAGGTGAGCTTAAGGTCCGCCTTGAGTTCGCCCGTGGCCGGGTCAACCGCTTTGAGGCTGCCGTAGAGCCGCTCGCGGATCACGGTCGCGCCGCCGCTGAAGCGCTCCCGCGGCCTGACGGTGCCGCCCTGGTCGACGAAGTCTTTTTGCGGGACGGTTTCGATGTAGTCGCAGCCTTCGATCGACGGAATGTAGAGGAGGCCGAGTTGCGGATTATAGGCCGTCGGCTCCCAGTTCTTGCCGCCCGTATGAGCCGGGCAGAGCTTATCGCTCTTCGGACGGGCGCGGCTGCCGTGCGTGCCCTCCGTATAGACCTGGACATCTGCGTTGGGATTGTAGTTGAGCGGCCTGCCGGTCTTGGGGTCGAGGCCCGGCGTCCAGTTCATTTCGTAGGTGTATTGCTTGCCGGCAATGAACGAGCCGTTGATGCGGTCAAGCGCGTAAAAATAGCCGTTGCGAGCCGCGTGCACCACGAGCTTGCGGTCCTCGCCGTTGACCTTGGCGTTGATGATCGGGTGCTCGGAGATTTCGTCGTAATCGTAGGGATCGTTCGGCGTATACTGGTAACCCCACTTGATCTTGCCGTCATTCGGGCTGAGCGCCAGCACGCTCGCGGCCCACTTGTTGTCGCCGGCCCGATATTCCGGGTCCCAATCCGGTCCGGCGTTGCCGACGCCCTGGTAGAATGTGTCGCTCTCCGGATCGTAGGTGGCGGTCTCCCACACCGAGCCGCCGCCGTGCTTCCAGCGCTCCTTGCCGTCCTTCCACGTCTCGTTGCCGGGTTCGCCCGCGCCCGGGATCGTGTAGGTGCGCCATGCCGCCTTGCCGGTGTTGAGGTCCGTCGCGTCGATGTAACCGCGGATGCCGAATTCGCCCCCTGCTGCGCCGACGATGGCAAGATCGCGGATGACGAGAGGCGCGATGGTGAGCGTCTCGCCTAAGGCGGGATCCGCGACCTTGCGCTCCCACGCCACCTCGCCGGTCGCCTTGTTGATCGCGAACATGCGCCCGTCCAGCGCGATGGAAATCACCTTGTCCTTCCACAGCGCCACGCCGCGGTTGTTGACCCCGCAGCAGGCCACGTCGCCCGCCCAGGCGCGGTCGGTGCCGGGGTCCATCTTCCACTTGATCACGCCCTTCTTGCCGGCCGAAACGTCGATCGCATAGACCGAGCCCCAGCCGTCCGGTACGTACATGATGCCGTCCTCGACCAGAGGCGTGGCTTCGAGATTGCCGAAGGCGTAGCGCCCGCCGCTCTGGAATCCGCCGAGCGCCACCGTGAATACCGGCTTGAGGTTCTTGACGTTATCGGTGTTGATCTCCTTGAGCAGCGAGAACCGGTGGCCTTGATAGTTGCCGTGGTGGAGAATCCAGTTCTGCGGCTCGCGCTGCGGATTGAGAGCGCGCTCGTTGGTCATGTCGGCCGCGCGCGCCGGCGTCAGCGCCGTAGCCGTCAGCAATGCGCCCGTCACGGCGCCAGCAAAAAATTTCATGCTCATCGCGTTTCCCCTGCCGTTTGCCAGCATCGTAACCGATTTGCCGGCGCGATTGCATCTTCTCGGGCTCCAAAGCGTTGCCCGTTGCTGCCCCCCCCTTCCTGTCTGCCTCGGCCGAGAGCGGCGGCGGGTCAGGAAGGGGCGGGGAGCGGACCAGACAGCAGCGCCGGCTGCTACAGGCCAAACACGTACAACATCGATGCCGTCGAGGTGTATTTCAGCTCGGGCGCCCCCTGCATGACGAACGGCGACTGACGCGAACCCGCGAGCACCGCGATGTATTGCTTGCCATTGACCGCATAGCTGATTGGCGGGGCGTTGATGCCCGTGCCGGTATTAAACGACCATAGCTCTTTCAGAGTCCTGCCGTCGTAGGCCGTGAACGAACCGTCGGGTTGGCCAAGAAAAACCAGATTGCCGGCCGTCGCAAGGACGCCGCTATAGGCTGGGTAATCCAGGCGGAAGTTGACTTTGGTCTCTCCGGTGATCGGGTCGATCGCTTTGAGGGCGCCGTAGAGGCGATCGACGAGTTTGAATCCGCCTCCAGTGAAGCGATCTCGCGGGTTCACGGTGCCGCCCTGATCGTGGAAATCCTTCTGCTCCACCGTATCGATGGCGTTGCAGCCCTCGACCGAGGAAACGTAGATCAGGTTGAGCGCGGGGTTAAAGGCGCTGGGCTGCCAGTTCTTGCCGCCGAAATGCGACGGGCAGAGCCGGCCGGACTGCGGCTTCGCACGCGTGCCGTGGCTGCCCTCGTTGTAGATTTGAATATCGGCATTCGGGTTGTAGTTGAGCGGCAGCCCGGTCTTGGGGTCGAGCCCCGGCGTCCAGTTCAGTTCATTGACGTACTGCTTGCCGGCGATGAACGAACCGTTGATGCGGTCGAGCGTGTAGAAGAAGCCGTTGCGCGCCGCATGGACGAGGAGCTTGCGGTCCTCGCCATTGACCTTGGCGTCGATGATCGGGTGCTCGGAGATTTCATCGAAGTCGTAGGGGTCCTGCGGCGTGTATTGAAAGCCCCATTTGATCTTGCCGTCGTTCGGGCTGACGGCGAGAACGCTCGCGGCCCATTTGTTGTCGCCGGGGCGGTATTCGATGTCCCAGTCAGGACCGGCATTGCCGATGCCTTGGTAGAACGTATCGGTTTCTGGGTCGTAGGTCGCGGTCTCCCAGACCGACGCGCCGCCGTGCTTCCAGCGCTCCTTGCCGTCCTTCCAGGTCTCGTTGCCGGGCTCGCCTGCGCCCGGAATCGTGTAGGTGCGCCACGCCGCCTTGCCGGTGTTGAGGTCCGTCGCCTCGATGAAGCCGCGGATGCCGAATTCGCCGCCGGCGGGGCCGACGATGGCGAGGTCTCGGATGATGAGCGGCGCCATCGTCAATGTCTCGCCGATCGCCGGATCGGCGATCTTGCGCTCCCAGGCGACCTCGCCGGTCGCCTTGTTGATCGCGAACATCCGGCCGTCGAGCGCGATGGAAATCACCTTGTCCTTCCACAGCGCAACGCCGCGGTTGTTGACGCCGCAACAGGCGACGTCGCCCGCCCAGGCGCGGTCAATGCCGGGGTCCATCTTCCATCTGATCACGCCCTTGTTGCCGGCCGTGAGGTCGATCGCATAGACAGAGCCCCAGCCGTCCGGCACGTACATGATCCCGTCTTCAACCAGCGGCGTTGCTTCGAGATTTCCATGGGCATAGCGCCCGCCGCTCTGAAATCCGCCCAATGCGACGGTGAATACCGGCTTCAGGTTCTTCACCGTGTCAGTGTTGATCTCCTTGAGCAAAGAGTAGCGATAGCCCTGATAGTTGCCGTGATTGTGCAGCCAGTTCTGCGGCTCCCGCTGCGGATTGAGCAGTCGCTCATTGGTCACGTCGGCAGCACGCACCGGGGTCAGCGCGCTCGTAATCAACAATGAGCCGACGAACGCGCCGGCGAGGGACTTCGCGATCATGACATTCCTCCTTCGTGACCGCCGGCGTTCAGCATCCGGCATTTGCGCAGCTTTTCGTTTGTGGTTCTTCCCGAGGTTGTCATTGCCTGATCAGGCCGGGGACAGCACAGCGAGCGTCAAGCCGCTCTGTACACATCGTCAAGACCCAATGCGCGCCCGGCCGCTCTGCCCTCCCCTCGTGCGAAGACAGGGCAATCGCGCGTGGGCCGGCCACGCAATACGCGCTCTCCCCGTTGCGGGAGAAGGATGGAGGGAGGGGCGTTTCCACAAGCTCAGACTTGCCACTCAGAGTCTCAGGAGAGCCCCCCTCACCCGGAATTGGCGCGACGAGCGCGCAAATTCCGACCTCTCCCCGCAAGCGCGGGCGGAGGCCAACGCATCCGGTTACAAACTGAACACATATAGCATCGAGGCCGTCGATGTGTTCTTCAGTTCGGGCAAATTCTGCATGATGTTGAGCGGCTGACGCGAGCCGACCAGCACCGCGATATACTGCTTGCCGTTCACCGCGTAGCTGATGGCCGGCGCATTGATGCCGGTGCCGGTGTTGAAGCTCCACACCTCGGCCAAGGTCTTCGCGTCATACGCCGAGAAGGTTCCGTCCAGGTGGCCAAGGAACACCAGATTGCCGGCAGTCGCGAGCGCCCCTGAGAGATTCGGGTATTTGAGCTTCGCGGCAGCCTTGGTCTCGCCCGTGACCGGGTCTATCGCCTTGAGCCCGCCATAGAGCGCAACCGGCCATTCAGGCGCGCCACCCGTAAACCTTTCGCGGAATTTCACCGGACCGGACTGGTCCTGCATATCCTTCTGCTCGACCGTTCTGATGTCGTTGCAGCCCTCGATCGACGGCACATAAAGCAGGCCAAGCTCCGGATTGTAGGCTGACGGCTCCCAGTTCTTGCCGCCCTGGATCGACGGGCACAGCCTGTTGCTCAGGGGCCTCGCCCGGGTGCCGTGGCTGTCCTTGACATAATACTGCACGTTCCCGGCGGGGTCATAGTCGAGCGGCCGCCCCGTCTTGGGATCGAGACCGGTCGTCCAGTTCAACTGATCGACGTATTGCTTGCCGGCAATGAACGATCCGTTGACGCGGTCGAGCGTGTAGAAGAAGCCATTGCGGGCCGCATGCACCACGAGCTTGCGGTCCTCGCCGTTGACCTTGGCGTTGATGATCGGATGCTCGGAGATTTCGTCGTAATCGTAGGGATCGTTCGGCGTGTACTGATACCCCCATTTGATCTTGCCGTCCGACGGGTTGATCGCGAGCACGCTTGCGGCCCACTTGTTATCGCCAGGCCGGTATTCCGCGTCCCAGTCGGGTCCGGCATTCCCTACGCCCTGATAGAAGGTATCCGTTTCCGGATCATAGGTCGCGGTTTCCCAGATTGAGGCGCCGCCATGTTTCCAGCGCTCCTTGCCGTTCTTCCAGGTCTCGTTGCCGGGCTCGCCGGCGCCCGGAATCGTGTAGGTGCGCCACGCCGCCTTGCCGGTGTTGAGATCCGTCGCCTCGATGAAGCCGCGGATGCCGAATTCGCCGCCGGCGGTGCCCACAATGGCGAGGTCGCGGATGACGAGCGGCGCGATGGTAAGCGTCTCCCCCATCGCTGGGTCGGCGATCTTGCGTTCCCACGCGACTTCGCCGGTCGCCTTGTTGATCGCGAACATGCGGCCGTCGAGCGAGATAGAAACCACTTTGTCCTTCCACAGCGCGACGCCGCGGTTGTTAACGCCGCAGCAGGCGACGTCGCCGGCCCACGCGCGGTCGGTCCCGGGGTCCATCTTCCACTTGATGACGCCCTTCTTGCCGCTGGTGACGTCGATCGCATAGACCGAGCCCCAGCCGTCCGGCACGTACATGATGCCGTCTTCGACCAGCGGGGTCGCTTCCAGGTTGCCATGAGCGTAGCGCCCGCCGCTCTGGAATCCGCTCAACGCGACGGTAAACGCCGGCTTGAGGTTCTTGACGGTGTCGGTGTTGATCTCCTTGAGCAGCGAGAAGCGATGACCTTGGTAGTTGCCATGGTGGAGGATCCAGTTCTGCGGCTCGCGTTGCGGATTGAGCTCACGCTCGTTGGTCATGTCCGCGGCACGCACAGGCGCAACCGCGCTCGCCATGAGCAGCACGGCAGCGAAAGTGCCGGTAACGGATGTCCTGGTCATGTGGGCTTTCCCTCCCTCTGGATGCAATTTTGCGCGCCGTGCAGAGCATGCAGGCGCTGGCGCCGCTCCCTGCTGTGACGGAGCCTAGGCCCGGAAACAATGGGGATCAATATGTGCAAGATGCGGCCCAGAAACGCAATATTGGGACGCCGGAAGAATCACGAGGGCGTCGACGGCTCTCTCAGGGTTGGGACGTCGAAGTTGGGCAGCGAGTGGGCACGGCAGGGCTCGAGCCAGCGTTCTGGCGCTAACGCTCAAACCCGATCGGTAATTCCGGATCGCCATCGCACGTCGGCTGGTGAGCCTGTCGAACTACGCCGATATGCGGATCTTATCGTGCCGATCTCGGGTAAACCCGGGATCGGATGCGGCGGGCCCGGAATCCAAGATCGCGAATTTGGGGTTATGGATTCCGTGCTCGCGGGTAAGAGCCCGCGCCCCGGAATGACCAGCATATGATTCGAACTTCGGAAACGCTCTACTAGCGACCGCAATCGGCGAGATCGCGCTCCTCAATCGAGAACACCTCTCCAGCCTTGATATTGATGTTGCGCGCGAAGCACACCCGCCCGGAGGTATCCTTGATCCTGGCGTCGTAACGTCCGGACGCGATGCCGGTGACCCGCAGCCGCTCATCGAAATCGACAGTGCCATCCTTGTCGTTCTTGCACTGGTTCTCGCCCCATTCGGTGGTTCCGGCAGGGGCGAGCTGGAACTCGGAGATGGTGTTGTGCGTCAGATTCCAAAACCGCGTCGGACGCTCGGCGGAGAACGTGCTCGCGACCGAAGCGATGAGCGCCGGAATGACCAGCAGAGGTCTGTGCATGGTCTCCTCCCCTTTGCTTTGGAGGTTAGCGAACGGATCGCGGGAGCGGAAGAGCCGGGATCGCCGGCGGCGCGCAGGCGGGCACCTTATACCGTGTCTAAATGACAGGCGGGAGCCCCGGCAGCGCAACAAAGGTATCGACACGACGGCGGTCGGCGGGTTAACAATTTCATCCTAATTATGCGGGCGTCTAAGCGGACGCTCGGCTACAGATGAAGTCCTCTGGGATGGCAACGCGCATTTGGAATCCTGAATTCCCGGGCGATCACCTGCCTTTGCTTCGTTGGCTGATCTTTACCGGCGTCAGCCTGTTTGCATTCGTCATCGCCTGGCATTTCGGCCTCGTGCGGATGATGGTCAACGGCGACAAAACCTACATCTCGGTGGTCATCGGGATCCTCTATGCTTTGAGTTCGCTGCATTGCCTGGTGCGCACCACCGCGATCTCGCGTGAACTCGACCGCGCACACCGGGTGCTTGCGCTGGTGAGCAAGGGGGTGCCTCAACTCAAGGTCGAAGGTGCAGACGTAGTGACCGCTGAGGGAGCGAGGCTGCCCCGAGGCGAGGTCACGGCGCACATTCGCAACCTCATTCTCAAGGCGAGCCTGCAAGGCGAAGAGCGCCTTGACCAGACACTGCTGCTGCGGGGCCTCGCGGACGCCCTGCGCGGGCCGAACCAGCTCGGCTCCTATGCGGGCGATACGCTGATGAAGCTCGGCCTGCTCGGCACCATCATCGGATTCATCATGATGCTGGCGCCGATCGCCGGCCTCGATGCGGCCGACCACGCATCGGTGCGCACGTCCATGGGTCTGATGAGCGACGGCATGGCGGTCGCGATGTACACGACTTTGACCGGGCTGATCGGCTCCATCCTTGTTCAAACTCAGTATTACATGCTGGATAAGGCGACCCAGCGGCTGTTCGGGCTCGCGACTAACCTGACTGAGGTCTTCGTCGTATCCGTCCTCGAGCGAGCGCAGCATGGACGGCTTCGGTAATTATCCGGACGACAAGCCCTTCGATCCTTTCAGCGTCATGTTGTTCAAGGCGCTGCAAGTGGTTGCATTTCTGTTTTTCATTGCCTTGCTGGTGATCAATCCCGAGGCCAAGCAGGGCAAGATCGACAGCAAGGCGGAGTTCATCATCACGCTGGGCTGGCCTGACAGTCACCCCGACGACATCGACCTCTATACGGAGGATCCGCTCGGCAATATCGTCTGGTATCATGAGCGTGAGGCGGGTTTCATGGTGCTCGATCGCGACGACCGCGGCGGCCTCAATAATTCGATCACGGTAGCCGGACGGAAAATCTCGAGCCCGATCCGACAGGAGACTGTCAGCATCCGCCGCATTGTGGCCGGCGAATATACCGTCAATGTGAATTATTACCTGGCGACCACGACAGCGCCGGTGCCCGTATCGGTCAAGATCGAAAAGGTGAATCCCACCGTCGAGGTGATTTTTTATGACACCATTATGCTGGACCACATGGGACAGGAGAAGACTGCGGCGCGCTTTCGAATTTCCGAAAACGGCGATGTTCTTGACGTCAATCACCGCGACAAGTCGCTCATTCAGTTGACACGCAGCGTCCGCCGCAACACAGGCGGCGCCAAATGAGCGAACCGACCAGCGAGCACGCGAACGGAGGTCTGCAGAAGTATCGCCGATGACGATTGTCGTGCTTGCGATATCGATCGCCTATGTGGTCATGGCCGTGCTGCTCTTGAGCATGGGCCTGACTTCGCGTTTTGCGTGGTGGATCAAGGGCGTCGTCATCGTCGTGACGTCGGCGTTCTTCATCGAGTCGTTCTTCGCCACCCAGAGCCTGCTGGGGTGGCCCGGCACCGGCCGCCTGCCGCACCGTTTCCAGTTGCTGTGGACGCGCGTCGTCGAGCCGGATCCAAAGGTGGGAGATCCCGGCGCGATCTATCTTTGGGTCGAGGAGCTTGACGAGAACAACGTCCCAAGCGGCGTGCCGCGGTCCTACAAGCTGAGGTACACTCCGCCCCTGGCCGATCGCTCCAACAAGGCCAAGGACGAGATCATGGCGGGCAATCCCCAGGAGGGGACTGCGAGCGACCTCGAGAGCGACGACTCCACCAGAATGGATGCAAAGCTCGATGAGTTGAATGGCCCCAATCGCCCTCAGACCGGGCTTTCCAATATCGAGATCGAGATGCTGCGGCAGGCCCAGCAGATCGAGTTTCGCCCGCTTTCGGGTATTCCGCTGCCGCCGAAGAATTAGGTCATTGGACGTTGCTCGGATGATTTCGGTTGGACCTTCGGTCCTTCCGACTGGTTGACCGGGTGGTGACCGGCGGCTGGCGTCGTTGCCGTGAAACGCGCGATGGCGCCAGACACGATTCCTTGTCGGCCCGGCCTCTCATTTGGATCATAATGTCGAGATTATAAAGTAAGTCGGCTTCCGGACGCGAAACTCACGATCGATTGAACTGGCATAGCAGGTCGAAAAAGCCCACATCTTCACCGGGAGGTGCTTGCCTGCGGCATAGAACCACCCGGCGGGCAGGTGGCGCCCAACAGAGGAGGATACGAACATGAGGAAGTTGATAATTGCCGGCTTGACCCTTTGTGCAGCGATGGTTGCCGGGAACGCTTACGCATCTGCAAAGAAGCCGGTAGACACTGCGCGCAGGGCTCCGGTCACGAAGGCGGAGACCGGCAGACCTGCTGAGTACCCGACGCAATTTCGTATACCGCAGCACCCGCTCGTTTATGACTGCGTGCACGTCGCCTTCCCGCAGTGCAGCCGGGGTTATGATAGTTTGAACGATGGATCCTTCAGGTGGCCGTGGTGACCATCTAAGTCTGCGGCTTCCAAAATCCTGCAGGTGGACCGGGTTTTATCGCGAGGCATCGACGACGAGGAAAGCGGTTCGATTTCGTTGAAACATAGTCTATCTGTCTAACGATCACGAGCGCGAGCCGTCGTCCCCAGTAATGAAATCTGCTTGCGGCCAGGCTTGCATCTCGCGGCCGGTTTTGGTTTGGGTAGAGTGCAGGCGTTCGCAAGGCATTCGCCTTTCCGCGCGCCGCGGGGGGTCTGTGCCCATCATACCCCATCATGGCGCGGAAAAGCTTGCGTCGTTAACTTGATCCGCGATCGAGCGGCTCAACATCCCCGCCTCGCCGCGTTATCGCCCGCCCGGCGTCCGCTCTCCGCTTTCACGGCAACTGTGCTGCATCAAGAATGCATCAAAAAACCTCTCCCCACCAGCGCGGGGAGAGGTCATGGCCGTCTCCGAGCTGATGAGTCAGCCTTTTACCAGCGAAAGCGCACGCCCGCCACCGTCGACCAGTTGTCTCTCGCGAGGTAACCGTTGTCGAATCCGCCGCTCAGGACGTTGTACATCGTGCCGATATAGGTGTCCCACTTCGGGGCGAACCTCCAGTCGAGCAGAGCGGACACCGCCTCGAACGTGCCGGCGCACGAAGGCAACGCCGTCGTCGCAAGGGCGCACGTCCCGCCAGCCGCGTTTTTGGCCCCGCCCGAGAAGTCGTTCTGCCACCAGTGGTAATAGGCACCGGTCAGATCGAGCGCATCGGTGATTGCGTATGTGGCGCCGAACCATGCGAGTTGGCTGATTTTGTCCCCGCCATTGAAAAACGTGCTGTTGATGGTGGTGCCGTTGCTGCCGACGCACTGAAAGCAGACGAAATCCCCCGCGACATCATTGAAGCCAGTGCCCGGGACCGTGAACGGATCGCTGGGATTCGTATACTGGACCCACGAGTAGCCGGCAAAGAGCTTGAGCCTCTCCAGGGTGTACTTCGCGGCCAGCATCACGTTTGTGTTATCGGAAAGCGTGGCGCTCATGAACGCATTCGCAAACCCTGGGGTGAATATGTTGACCGGATGTCCGAATGCGTCCGTCTGATTAACGATGGTCACGCCCACGCCGTCCTTCGTGTGGCCTGCGATGGCGTCGGCGGACAAGACGCCCGGCCCGACTTTGAAGTCGGCGCCGATGTCGCCCTGGATCGCGCCTCTCTCGGCGTTACCCTCTTCGTAGCCGCCGACCTGACCGAACACGCCAAAGTGCCAGTTGGCAAAGTTCACGCGATATTTGATCGATGTGGTGCCTTTGCGGTCCTGGGTGTCGCCGCCGCCTCCCCATGAACCATAGAAGCCCAGCACCGAAAAGGCGAGCGAACTCCCCATCGGGTCGTAGGCGAGGATGGCGTCCGCCATCAGGGTGTTCTGCCGCCCGAAGGTCAAGGTGCCGTAGGTGTCGTTGCTCACGCCAGCGAACCCCAGGTCATTGAAGAACTTGCCCTGAGAATTGGAATCGCCGTACGCGTTCTCCAGAGCAAGAGGAACGCCTCTGTTTACGAACACCGAATGCGGACCATTGGCGAGTTCCAGGGAGTAAGGGTTAAACCCCGCCTCCAACTGGCCAATGAAAGACCATCCCGCGCCGAGCGGCTCCCTTATCTGAACGCCGATATTCGACACGCTCAACGCATTGGGCGAAGGCAGCCACTTCGCGCCGAAGTTCGGCTTCTGCGGGAAATAGTCAACGCCAGCGCCCGAAAACTTGTTGAACGGCGCACCGTTGGTCTCGTAACCGCCGCCCACGTCGATCGCGCCGTAGAACCTCACGCCATACCAGCTGAGCTGACAGGCCGTCGTGAAGAAGTCTTGAATGCTGGTGCAAGTCGTTGGCCCCGTCGGCGCCGCCGGCGCCTTCGTCGGCATGTTGCTAAGATCCGCACCATATGCGGCAACGCCGCATCCGAGAATCAACGCGGCTGACGCCGCGGACGCACGAAGCCCCCTAATGCCCTTCATGTCCGCCACACCCCATCCTAGTGAAGCACTATGCGGCGGAATGTGCGGTTGCCGACGTATCCGTGTCAATGTCGTTTTAGGGACTTTCTAGGTACTTTCCATGAATGAAAGGCATTTAAGCCGGATATGTGACATTGCAGCAACACCAGCCTGCGCCCATTTGATGAAAGGTCGCGGCTAAACTGATAAAAGCTTGTTCAAAACTATTAAATGTGCGGCTGAAAGTCGGCAAAAGGAGAGCCGGAAGACGTCATCCCCGCTGCGTGACGCAGCGGGGATATTTGCGGGGGCATCGGATCGCCGTCAAAATAATTTAGATTGGAAATGCAGCCTTTCCGACTGCATCAATCGCTCACCAGCGGAAGCGAACCCCGGCCGTGGTCGCATGCAGCGAGGTGGTTGGCGGCGCTGGCGGCGAAGTTGTCCTGGCCGTCATGATACGCCGACATTAAGTTTTCAGAACCTCAAACGAACGCCGGTCATGAAGTCGGTTGTGTCCACGCTTGTCGCTGTGCCGGTAAAGTTGACGCCGCCGATGGTTTTGGCGCCCGGCGTGCCGGGGAACCCCGCGGCTAGACCGTTATCGACTCTTGCGTAGCTTACACCGGCGTAGACGTCGAAGTGCTTGTTGAAGCGGTAGTCCACCACGAACGACCCCTGGTCGAACGAGCCTGCGCAGTCGACCCTGCTCGCGCCGCCGAGGGTGCAGGGAATGCCGTCAGCCACATAGGAATTCTGGCTCGCGTGATAATAAGCGGCCGTGAAGCTCCAACCTGAGGGGAGTTCGTATTTTGCGCCGGTCCACAAGATTTGCAGGATCTTGTCAGTGGTGAAGGCATTATTATCGGCGACAAGCAGCGCGTAGCCGCCGGCCGCTTGCGCATTCGCACTGGTCACCGGGTCTCTTGGGTTCGACTGATCGATGTGGGTGTAGCCGGCGTAGAACGTAAGCTTGGCGCCGGGGCCGTCACCCTTGAGGCCGCTGCTGAAATCATATGTATACTTACCTACGGCACCCCAGGTCTCATTATCGGAGATATTAGCCGCAATGGCCGTGACGCCGGCCACATCATTGACCGACGTCTGCAGGTTCACCGCGCCATGTTCTACGGTGTAAACTCCGTCGAGAGAAAAGCCATTATAAGTGCCGCCGACATTGAAGGCGTATCCGGTGCCGAACATCCCGGTTCCGCTGCCGCCGTTGGAGAACATGGCGCCGGCGTGCACGGGCCCATATTCGTAGCGGTACTTGACCGAGTTGTCCCAGCGCGCCGCTTGCGTGCTGCCCGAGCCTGCGTCCGTGCCGGAATAGCCGAGAAGCGAGAAAGCGTACGACAACTCCATGGGGTCGTATGCGGCGATGGCGTCGAGTTGAAATGTTGCCTGGCGGCCGAAGGTCAGAGTGCCGTAGGCTGCGTTGCTTACGCCGCCATAGGCATTACCGTTAAGTATCTGGCCGCAGCGGCCGCTATCGGCGTTCGAGTTTTGTTGATTGTACGGCAGGCCCGCGTTCTCGACAAAGGACCGGCAACCGTCGGACAGCGTGCCCCTCAGGGGGTCAAATGCCGTATCCAGCCTTCCAATGGCTGTCCAGCCCAAACCGAGCTCTTCCTCGATCTTGAGGCCGATGAAGGACTGTTGCAGGCCGCCATGGGCGATCGTGGAGACGGATTGGCCGGTATAGTTCCGGGTCGTCGTAAAGGGAATGAATTCAAGACCCGAGATCACGCTCCCAAGCGGCCGTCCATTGGTCTGAAAGGCGTAGCCCACATCAATGGCCCCTAAGAGGGTGATGCCGTTCCAGGTCAGTGTATCGGGAAGCACATCCTTCGTTATGCCGGGGATCTCGATGGCGGGAAGATCCGCGGCCTGTGCGGAGGCTGCAAGACCAACGCCTGCAACCGTGCAAGCCAAACTTCTTTTTGCGGCACACACGAGAAACTTGGAATAGCCGATACGTGCGCCGGCTGGCGCGGTTACACCTCGCCCCTTCATGCCTAACCCCTATCCCGTTGAAATAACACATATATACACGCCGCTGTATACGGCGTTATATTACGGAATGTACGGTTTCCGGCACGGTCGTTGTCAATACATTGCGGCGAGATTCGTTCAATTATGCCGACAGGTGTTGCGCCGCGGCAACACTTGGTCTGTGGAAAGCTTGGTCTGTGGAGAGGGAGCGCCGCATGGCTGGCCGGCGGGCGATCGACCTGCCCACGCAGCGAGTGGGGAACGGCGGGGGAAAGGCGAGCCAACGCCCCCGATTATCGCCCCGCTAATCTGCCCTCTTCCCCGCCGCCGGTCATCGCTAAAAATGCCTCCTCCACAGTCGAAACGCCGGCCGCGGCCACGAGCTTCTCCGGCGTGGTGTCGGCGAGCAACTTCCCTTTGTGCATGACGATCACGCGGTCGGCATCAGCTACCTCGTCGCACAAATGCGTTGCCCACAGCACTGCGACAGCGCGCTCGAGGCGCATGGTCAACAGCAATTTCAGGAGATCGGTACGGCTTGCCGGGTCGAGCCCGACGGTCGGCTCGTCCATCAGCAGCACCCTCGGCTGGTGAAGGAGCGCGCGGGCAAGCTCCACCCGTCGGCGATTTCCGCCGCTCAACTGGGAGGTCTTGTCGTGGGCGCGGTCGGCGAGCCCCAGGCGCGAAAGCTCCGCTTCAATGCGCGGCTTGGCGATGCTGCGGGGAATGCCGTGCAGGCCGGCGTGAAACAGAAGGTTGGCGGTCACCGACAATTCGAGGTCGAGCGTCGGCTGCTGGAACACGATGCCGAGCCGTGCGAGCGCCGGCACCGCATCCCGCGTCATATCGTGTCCCATCACCTCGATGCGGCCGGAATCCGGTACGAAAAGCCCGGAGAGAAGCTGGAACAGGGTCGATTTACCGGCGCCGTTGGGGCCCAGCAGGGCGATGAACTCGCCGGGGCGCGCTGCGAAGCTGACGCCGTTCACTGCCCGGATCGGCCCGTAGCTCTTTACGACGTTGTCCAACAGCAGGGCTGGCGCCGCAATTACGCCGGCGGAGCGATCGTCCATCAGCCGGTAACCTCCCATTGCGCGGCGAAATTGCATTGCAGGCGGCGCGCCGCCACGCTACCTGGGACCGCGGGTCTCGACCGCCGTTGAAGCTCCGCCTCATGCGGGCGAGACGCCCGCGGTCCCGGGCAGGATGGGGACGCTTGCCCGGCCGCTTGGATAAGTCGTACGCTGGGACCAATCGTCTTCGCAAGCAAAAGAGGAATCGCCTGTGCCCATCCTACGCCTGCTCTTGGCGCCGTTCTGCATTGTGGTTTTCGCTGCCGCACCGTCCACCGCAGGATGGGCCAAAGACACCGGCCTCGTATTCGTCAGCAACGAAAAGACCAACAACCTCATCGTTATCGATCCCAAGACCTACAAGGTTGTCAAGGATCTCAAGACGTCGCGTCGCCCGCGCGACATGCATTTCAGCGCCGATCACACGAAGCTTTATGTCGCTTGCGGCGATGACGACGTGATCGATATCATCGATGTCGCCAAGCTCGAGGTGGTCGGCAAGCTCTCGACAGGGTCGAGCCCCGAGACCTTCGGCATCGATGAGTCCCGTCGGCGCATTTACGTGTCCAACGAGGAGGGCTCTTCCCTTTCGGTGATCGACATGGACCAGAATATCATTGTCCAGGAGGTGCCAACCGGCGCCGAGCCCGAAGGCGTGTTCGTCAGCGAAGACGGTCATTTCGTCTATGTGACCTCCGAGGTCGGGGATCTCGTCCATCTCATCGATGCCGATGCCGGTAATGTGGTGCAGGATGTGGTCGTTGGCACCAGGCCGCGCCGCTTCGCAGCAACGCCCGATGGCAAGGAGCTGTGGGTGTCGGCCGAGTTGTCCGGCGAGGTTTACATCATCGACCGGGAGAAATTCACCGTCGAAGGCAAGATCGAGTTTCTGCCGCCGGGCATGCGCAAGACCGACGTGACGCCCGTTGATCTGCGCATCACCCGGGACGGGAAGACCGCTTATGTGACGCTTGGCCACGCCGCCCACGTCGCCGTGGTCGACGTGCCGAGCCGCAAAATCCAGGGCTACATCCTGGTGGGCAAGCGATCTTGGGGGCTCGGCATGTCGCGCGACGAAAAGACGCTCTATGTCGCAAACGGCTTCGGCGATGACGTGACCGTGATCGACCTCAAGACTCGCAAGGCTACGGTTTCAATTCCGGTCGGCCGCATTCCATGGGGCGTGGTGATCGATGATTAGATTTTTTGAGCGGGCGATGTGCAGGGCGGGCAAAGCGAAGCGTGCCCACCTTCACCCCCTCCAGGTTGGCGCGGTGCAGGTGGGCACGGCGCTTCGCGCCTTTGCCCACCCTACGCTCCTCGCCTTCCTCATTCTCGTCGCACCTGCCCTCGCGCAGACAGCGCCATCCTCCCCGCCTCCGCCGCGGCAACATATCTCCATCGGCTATGTGGAGATCGAGGGCGATCCGCGTTACGAGCCCGTTCGCGCCTACGAGCGCCTGATCCTGAAAACCCGCGATCATCCTTTCGCGGGCGCGCAGATCGGCATCGACGAGGCCGCCCCGCTGGTGCGAGTCCTTAACGCGGAGTTTGCGCTTGAGCGCATCACCGTAAAGTCGCCAGCCGAAGTCGCGCCGGCGGTCACGCAGGCCCTGGAAACACGCGGCATCCGCTTTTTCCTGATCGATGCGCCGGCGGCGGCGTTCAAGCCGCTCGCCGCCGCCGCAAGAGGGCGCGACGTGCTTCTGTTCAATGTGTCGGCCGAGGATGATGCCCTGCGCCGCGACCTGTGCGCGCGCGAGTTCGTGCACGTCATTCCGAGCCTCGCCATGCGCATGGATGCGCTGATGCAATACCTCGCATCGCGCAAATGGCGCGACATTCTGGTGTTTGAGGGGCCGTTGCCCGCAGATGCCGAGACCGTCAGGGCATTCACCCGCTCAGCGCAGAAATTCGGCGCCAGGATCGTCGCCGACCAGCACTTCAAAGCCGGAACCGACCCGCGCGAGCGCGAGCAGAACAATCCGGCGCTGCTGAGCGCCATTCGCGGCAACTACGACGTGGTCTTCGTCGCCGACGACGCGTTCGATTTCGCCCGCCAGGTGCCCTATCACACCGTGCTGCCGCGGCCCGTGGTGGGAAGCATCGACCTTGAACCGGTGGCGTGGCACTGGACGTGGGAGCACAACGGCGCGCCCCAGGTCAACTCGCGGTTCGGCAAGAAATCGGGCGGCCGCCGCATGGAAAGCGCGGACTGGGCCGCGTGGGTCGCCGTGAAGATGGTCGTGCAGGCGACGTTGCGTACGCGCTCGGCGGATTTCGCGAAGCAGCGCGAATTCATCCTCGGCGATGCGGGCTTCGACGGCGATAAAGGGCTGCCGATTTCCGTGAGGCCGTGGGATCATCAGGTCCGGCAGGCGGTGCTTCTGGCGGCGCCCTATATGGTCGTGGCGAGCGCGCCGCTTGAGGGGTTTCTCCACCGCACCAACGAACTCGACACGCTCGGAGACGATGAACCCGAGACCGCCTGCCACATGAACAGATAAACGCGAGCGGGCAAACGCGAGCGGGGACTTAGCCCATGCAGCTCTCTCATGTCGGCCGCGCCCTCAAGGCGCTCACCATGCGGGAAATCACCAAATTCGTCCAGCAGCGCGGCCGGCTGTTATCCGCCCTGGTGCGTCCGCTGATGTGGCTCGCGGTGTTTGCGGCAGGCTTCTACAACGTGTTCGGCGTCTCGATCATCCCGCCGTACAAGACCTACATCACCTATCAGGTCTACATCGTGCCGGGCCTGCTCGGCATCATCCTGCTGTTCCACGGCATGCAGTCCTCGCTGTCCATGGTCTATGACCGCGAGATGGGCGTGATGCGCCTTCTGCTCACCGCCCCGCTGCCCCGGTGGGTGCTGCTCGTCTGCAAGCTGCTCGCCGGAACCGCGCTGTCGGTTATAACCTGCTATGTATTCCTTGCGATCTGTGCGCTGCGGATTCCCTGGTATGACTTTTCCGAAGCCCAGTTCACGTGGCTGGTTCCGTTCGACATCAATTTCGATGCGTCCGCATGGCTCACCGTGCTGCCCGCAATGATCGTATCCGGGCTGATGCTCGGCGCCTTGTGGCTGTTTCTGTCGGTCCATATCAAGCAGCTTGAGAACTTCGCCGGCGCGATGAATTTCGTCATGTTCCCGATGTTCTTCTTCTCGTCGGCGCTTTATCCGCTGTGGAAGCTGCGCGAGGGCGGATCGGCGGCGCTTTACTATGTGGCGCTGGCGAACCCGTTCACTCACGCCGTCGAACTGATCCGCTTTGCCCTTTATGGCGAGTTCGAGCCGGTTGCGGCCGCAGTCGTCACCGGCTCGACGGCGGTGTTTTTCCTGCTCGCCGTGCTTGGCTACAATCCGCAACGCGGCATGATCCGCCGCGCGCCACAGCCGGCATGAGCGCGAGGCATCCTTCGATTACGTTGACGCCTCGATGTTGTCATCGCCCGGCTTGACCGGGCGATCCAGCAGCCGCCGACCGGGGATACCGGATTGCCCGGTCAAGCGGGGCAAACACCGAGGGCTAACCTTACCGAACAAAACGCCGTGTCCGCGACTAACGGTTTGCTGACGGTGATGCCGGCAGATTCAGCCGACGAAAAAAATGCGCGCCGCCGCCATGATTCCGACACGCAATCGGGAATGAATGCGCCGGCCAATGCGATGAGGCTTGATGGGTGAGGGGGGTGGGCAAAAAGGCCGTCGAGTCAATGGGGGCCTTTGATGTCTGCTCTGGACAGAATTGGAATGGGCGCCGCGGGCCGGGATGCCGCAGACGGCGCTGCGAATACCCCATTCAGATTTCAGCATTGAGAGTGAGTTGCGAAACCTTGAGTGAACGGTGTGGAGGGAGCGAATGCGTATGATAGCGCGGACCGTTGGAGCTGCGGCTGGCGCGGCGTTGATGATGGTGTCGATGGCGGCGGTTGCCCAGCAGTTTCCGGCAGGCAGGCCAGTCGAGATGACAGTGATGTTCGGCGCCGGCAGCGCAGCCGACGTGACTGCTCGTGAACTCGCCAAAGGCATGGAGAAGGCTCTGGGCGTGCCGGTGCCGGTCGTCAATCGGACCGGGGGTGGCGGCGCGATCGGCTACAGCTACGTCCAGCAGCAGAAGCCGGATGGACATTCGATCATCTGGAATTCGAATTCAGTGTCGACGGTTTACCATCTGGGAAACATGTCGTTCGATTACAAAGCCTTCGACGCGGTGGCGCGGGTCAGCGTCGAAACGCCCGTGATCGCCGTGCGCAACGACGCACCGTGGAAGACGCTCAAGGAATTTGTCGACTACGCCAAGGCCAATCCGGGAAAGGTGCGCATCGGAAATTCGGGCACCGGCAGCCACACCCATTTCGTCGCGTCAGCTCTGTTTGCCGACGCGAAAATCACCCACGTGCCGTTCGGCGAAGGGCAGGCCGTCGTCAACCTGCTGGGCAGCCGCATCGAAGGCATTGTCCAGCTGCCGGCGGCCGTAGTGCCGCACGTCAAGAGCGGCGATTTGCGCGTGTTGGCGGTGCTGGGCGAGAAGCGCGATCCGGTCTTCGCCGATGTTCCGACTGCAAAGGAGCTTGGCTTTCCGGTGGCTCTCGACATGTGGCGCGGCATCGCGGCGCCTGCCGGGACCCCAAAGCCGATCATCGCCAAGCTGCAGGACTCCATCAAGGCGTCAGTCGAGACATCGGAGTTCAGCGAGGCCGGGAAATCGATCGGATTTACGCCCGCCTATCTTCCGGCCCAGGATTTTGCAAAGCTGATCGCCAACGACGATGTCAGGCTTGCCCAGTTGATGGATGAACTCGGTCTTAAGAAAAAATAGCGACCCGCTCGGCCGGCCTCTCCGTCCGTTTTTTTCTCCCAGCAAGCCGGGATGGGATAGAGCGCAAGAAGGGGGACCGGCCGCGCTCAGGTAGGCTCGGCCCCAGCGTAAGGAGCAGACCGGAAAATCAGTTAGGTCTGCGGCGTCGTTAAGGGCCGTGCGGCGCCTCGGCAAGCAAGAACGTCCGTCACCGCGGGCTTGACCCGCGGGTCCGCCCCCGGGTCATTGCCGGGTCGAGCCCCGGCAATGACGCCAAAAAAACTTCTGACACGGCAGCATTAGTTCGCTTTCCTAGACTGCCCTCGCGGGCCCGGAAGGGTTGAAGATTTCGGTGCCGCGGATTTCCGCGCTGACTGAGGATTTCCGATGAGCAATGTGGATGATCCGCTGCGCGCGGGCAATGGCGCCGGACAGGCGTTGGTCCGCGCGATCAGCGCCCGCCGCGGCGGGATGTGCATCGCCGCGGCGCTCGGCGTCATCGGCCTCGTCTTTACCTGGCAGGCATCGCTGATCGATTTTGGCGATTTCGCTCTCCCGGGCCCTGGATTCTTTCCGCTGGTCCTGGGCGTACTGGTGCTCGTGCTTGCCATCGTGATCGGCGTTAGAGATTGGTTTCAAGCCGCTTCTGCGGAAACTGTCGAACTCGGACATCGCGACGTACTGATCGTGCTCGCCGCTTTGGCGGCAGTGCCGCCGCTCTTCGAGCCGCTTGGCGCTTATGTGACGCTCGGACTGTTCGGAGCAGCGCAGCTTGTGCTGATCGCGCGATGTTCGCTGGTGATTGCGAGCCTGTCGGCGGCAATCGGCATGGCGGCGTGCTGGTATTTCTTCCAGGTAGCGCTCGGGCTGCAGCTTCCGCTCGGGCCGGTTGAGCAGTTCTTGCAAGCGTTGTTGAACGGGTAGGCGCGATGACCGGCTTCGACCAACTCCTTGGCGGATTTGCAATCGCGCTGTCCTGGAAGGGGCTCTTATACTGCTTCATCGGGTGCCTGTGGGGCACCATCGTCGGCGTGCTGCCGGGCCTTGGCCCGCTCGCCGGAATGACGCTGCTCCTGCCGCTGACTTTTGGCCTCGATCCCGCCATCGGCATCATCATGCTGACCGGCATCTTCTACGGCGCCATGTATGGCGGCTCCACCACTTCGATCCTGGTGCGCATTCCTGGGGAAGCAGCGTCCGTTGTGACCTGCATCGACGGCTACGAGATGGCGCGCAAGGGACGCGCCGGCCCGGCCCTGATGATCGCGGCGGTCGGCAGCTTCGTCGGCGGCACGTTCTCGATCATCGGTCTGATGCTGATCGCGCCGCCGCTCGCGAAGGTCATGATCGCGATCGGCCCCTCGGTCGAGGTCGTGCTCATGCTGCTCGCGCTGAGCGTCATCTCGGTCGTGTCCGCGGGCTCGCGGGTGAAGACGGTGTTGATGGTGGCTCTCGGCCTTCTGCTGGGCTCGATCGGGCTCGACAATCTTACCGGCGTTGCGCGTTTCACCTTCGGATATACCAGCATGGCTGGCGGATTGTCGTTCACCTCGCTCGCCATCGGCCTGTTCGGTATTTCGGAAATACTGATCAATCTCGAAAGGACCGATACCATCAAGGCGATCCGTCCGAAGCTTAAGGACCTCGTGCCGCGCGCAAAAGACGTACGCGACGCAGCGCCCGCGATCGGACGCGCCTCGGTCATCGGCTTCATCTTCGGGATCATCCCGGGCGTCAGCCACGTGGTCTCGACGTTTGTGTCCTATGCGGTTGAGAAGCGGTTTTCGCCCCATCCGGAGGAGTTTGGCCACGGCGCCATCGCGGGCGTCGCCGGGCCGGAGACCGCCAACAACGCGGTCACCGGCACGGCCATGATCCCTCTGCTCGCGCTCGGCATTCCGTCGATCCCGGCGACCGCGATCCTTCTCTCAGCGCTGACCATCCATGGCGTGCAGCCAGGCCCGCTCTTGCTCACCGATCATCCCGAGGTGTTCTGGAGCCTGGTGGCGAGCATGTATATCGGCAACGTGATCCTGCTGATCCTCAATCTGCCTCTGGTCGGAATCTTCGTGAACCTGTTGCGAATTCCTTATGCGTGGCTGGTTCCAATCATCCTCATCGTTTCGATCATAGGCGTCTACAGCGTGAATTTTTCGGTCGCCGACATCTGGATTATGGTGATTTCCGGCGGCGCCGGTTACATTTTGCGCAAATTCGGATACGAGATGGCGCCATTGTTGCTGGCATTCGTGCTCGGCGACCGGCTGGAGGCCAGCTTTCGTCTCGCCCTCACGATGTCGGGCGGCAGCTATGCGACATTCGTGGATCGCGCATCCGTCATCGTGCTGGCCTCCGTGCTCGTCCTTCTGCTTGCCGTCCAGGCGCTGGCCTGGGCATTCGGCTATCGCAAATCCGTGGCTGACGAGGCCGAAGGAGCGTGAGCGCAACCGCCCGTGAGGGCGGCCGGCCACGAAAAGAATCGCGCAACATCTGTTGCGAAAACGCAATTGCACAAGATCTGTTGTTGGCACGTTCCAATTGTGAAGTAACTTGGCCGGTATTTTGACTGGTAACCGAATGTTGATCCCAATTTCATCACACAATTGACGGAGGCGAGGGGTACATCAGAGCGTGCGGGTGCAGGTGGGCGCGTGGCTCGCGCCCGGTCAAAGGGCAAGAGGGGGAACAAAATGCACATCCAAAAAAGAATACGGGTGGCATTATGGGCTGCCAGCACATTCATGCTTGTCGGGTTGGGAGCGGGCGCGCTTGCTCCGACTTTTCCAACCCAGGTTCAGGCCCAAGCCATACCGAAGACGCTTGAGCAGGGCGGGCCGGATGCCGAGCTGCGAGCGCGCAAGAATCAGTGGACGGTCGGAGTAGTAGGTGGCTTGCTATCGGGCAGCTACATGACCTTTGCGGACGAACTCGCGCAGGTCCTCGATGACGGCGATAATCTCCGCATTCTGCCGATCGTGACGCATGGGGCGGCTTCGAACCTCGATGATCTGCTTTATCTGCGCGGCGTCGATGTGGCGATGACCCAGTCGGACGTGTTCGAGTATTTCCGCACGGAGCGCAAGACGGTCAACCTGGAGAGCCGCGTCAATTATATCATCCGTCTGCCGACAGCGGAAATGCACGTCCTGGCCCGCAACGATGTCGCCGGTCTCGCTGACTTAAGGGGCAAGAAGGTCAATTTCGGACCGGAGGGTAGCGCGTCGAGCTTGACCGGCACGATCGTGTTTCAGCGGATGGGCGTAAAGGTCGAGCCGACGAATTACGACAATCCGCTGGCGCTGCAAAAGCTCAAATCCGGAGAAGTCGCGGCGCTTGTTCGCGTGATCAACAAGCCGATCGATTTCTTCGCGAAAATCCCGGCGAATGCCGGACTTCACTTGGTGCCGATCCCTTTCACCAAGAACTTTGAGGATTACTATGCGCTTGGCGAATTTACGCCCCAGGAATACCCCACACTCGTTCCGCCGGGTCAAGTAACGGACACGATCGCTGTGCCGGCCGTGCTTGCAGTATTCAACTGGCCGAAAAATACCGATCGCTACCGCAAGGTGCAGAGATTCGTGGAGGCTTTCTTCACCAAGTTTGAGCAATTCCAGCAGCCGCCACGGCATCCGAAATGGCGCGACGTCAATCTGGCCGCGACCGTGCCAGGCTGGACCCGCTGGCCCCCGGCCGAGGAGATGCTGCAGCGGCTCCGCCAGGCTAATGGCGTCACCGCGCAGCAGGCTCAGGCCGCCGCCGAATTCGCGGCTTTCCTCCAGGAGAAGGGCGTGGGCAATGTGACGCCGTCCCAAGACCAGCGTGAGGCGCTGTTCCGCGAATTCCTGCAGTGGCAACAGCAACGGCCACGGCTCAGCCGCCCGCGATAGGGGAGGCATCCCGCAGGGTGCGCAAAGGCGCGTTGATGGGGGTCCCCCCGCGGGCCCGCGCGGCCGTGGCCCGCCGGGGGCCCGCGGAAGAGTGCCCGCGCCCGTTTTAGCTTGGCTTCGAAGCGTGGGCGCTCTCCGGCGGGCTCAGAGGCGCGACAGAAAAAAGAGAGTTAAGCAGGCCCCAATCCGACCCGAGATGCCTCGGACGAGAACAGTATCACATCACTTTGCGTGGCTGCGGCTGTGAAAGCTCGTTCGGCGCGCCTCAGGATCAATCCACGCATTGACCTCGGCTCCTGGGACCGCGATTCCTGTCCGCTCGAACTCCTCCAATCGGCGGATATCTTCGTCCGCATTCGGCCCGCCCATCTCAATTATCGAGTCGAGCAGTTCCACGGCATCTGCCCCCACAGCAGAGGCATCCTGACTTTCCTCGCTGCCAGAGTCTCGATTCGAGCGTCTGTCTCCGGATCAAGGTCTAGAATAGATCGCACAGTGCTCATAGAACCGCCCCTCAATTATCCAAGAAGCTCCGCAGCTTCCTCGACCGCGACGGGTGCTTCAGCTTGCGCAGCGCCTTGGCCTCGATCTGGCGGATGCGCTCGCGCGTCACCGAGAACTGCTGGCCGACCTCCTCCAGCGTGTGGTCGGTGTTCATGCCGATGCCGAAGCGCATGCGCAGCACGCGTTCCTCGCGGGGGGTGAGCGAGGCCAGCACCCGCGTCGTGGTCTCGCGCAGGTTCGATTGGATGGCGGCGTCGATCGGCAGCACCGCGTTCTTGTCCTCGATGAAATCGCCGAGGTGGGAGTCCTCCTCGTCGCCGATCGGGGTCTCAAGCGAGATCGGCTCCTTGGCGATCTTTAAGACCTTGCGCACCTTCTCAAGCGGCATGCCAAGCTTCTCGGCCAGCTCCTCCGGGGTCGGCTCGCGGCCGATCTCGTGGAGCATCTGGCGCGACGTCCGCACGATCTTGTTGATGGTCTCAATCATGTGCACCGGGATGCGGATGGTGCGCGCCTGATCGGCGATCGAACGCGTGATGGCCTGGCGGATCCACCAGGTCGCATAGGTCGAGAACTTGTAGCCGCGGCGGTATTCGAACTTGTCGACCGCCTTCATCAGACCGATGTTGCCTTCCTGGATCAGATCGAGGAACTGCAGGCCGCGGTTCGTGTATTTCTTCGCGATCGAAATGACGAGGCGCAGATTGGCCTCCACCATCTCCTTCTTGGCCTGGCGCGCCTCGCGCTCACCCTTCTGCACCATGTGAACGATCTTGCGGAACTCCTGGATCTCGAGGCCGGTCTCGCCGGCAAGCTCGTGGATGCTGGCGCGCAGCTCCTTGATGCGGTCCTTGTCGCGCGCAACGAGGCTCTTCCAGCCCTTCGCGGAGAGTTTGGAGACGCGGTTGAGCCAGCGCGGGTCGAGCTCCGAGCCGAAGTAGTTCTTGAGGAAGTCTTCGCGCGAGACGCCGTGGCTCTCGGCAAGCCGCATCATGCGGCCCTCATAACCGACCAGCCGCTTGTTGATGTCATAGAGCTGCTCTACCAGCGAATCGATGCGCGCCTGATTGAGCCGCAACGATTTCACCTCGGCGATGATCTCGTCCTTGAGTTTCTTGTACTTGCGTTCCTGGGCAGGCGACAGAGACTGGTTTCTGAGCCTGTTCTCGATGTCCTGGTCCTGCAAGCGGCGCAGGCGCTTGTAGCTGTCGGCGACCTTGTCGAAGGTTTCAAGCACCTTGGGCTTGAGTTCGGCCTCAATGGCCGCAAGCGACATGGAGTTTTCGAGATCGTCCTCGTCGAGTTCGCCTTCCGGCGGATCGACCGGCTCCGGTTCGCCGGGCAAAGCCTCGGGCTTGGCGCGAAACGGCGTAGCCGTGGCAGGCGCCGTCGCCGGAGCGGCCGTCTGGGGCGGCTGCGAGGCTGCGCCGCCGGAAGCCGCGTCGTCGCCGGCCGCGATGGCAGGCACGCTCTTTGCGTCCGGGCCCGCATAGGTCGCCTCGAGGTCGATGATATCGCGCAGGAACACCTTGCCCTCGTTGAGCTCGTCCCGCCAGATGATGATCGCCTGAAAGGTGAGCGGGCTCTCGCACAGGCCGGCGATCATGGCCTCGCGGCCGGCCTCAATGCGTTTTGCAATCGCGATTTCGCCCTCGCGGGACAACAGCTCCACGGAGCCCATTTCGCGCAGATACATGCGTACGGGATCGTCGGTCCGCTCGCCGGGCTCGGATTTCCTGGTTTCCGCCGGCGCCGCGCGGTTGCTGACGTCGATCAGCTCGCCATCGGCATCGTCGTCCTCGGCCTCTTCCCGCCCCTCTTCGGGGGCCTCCTCGGTCTCGGCCTCCTCGTTTTCAATCACGTTGATGCCCATTTCGCTGAGCATGGCAAAAACGTCCTCGATCTGATCCGAAGTGACCTCCTCGGACGGGAGGACGGCGTTGACCTGGTCGTGGGTGACATAACCCCGCTTTTTCGCCGCCTTGATCATCTTGCGGACGGCGGCATCAGAAAGGTCGAGCAACGGCAGCGGCGTATCGGGCGTATCCGGAGCGTCCTTTTCGGGGGTCGTCTCTTCCTTCTTCTCCTTGACCGCTACCTTGACTTTGCTCGCCATACTTTCCTCTCCAGCCGGGATAACGCCCTGCGGCGGTTGAACGGGCAACTGATGGCGGGACGGGCGCCCGACGTCGTGGCCAAACCGTGCGCTTCGAACCGCAAGCGTCAGGTGACGCTTGGGCGACTCAGGCCGCGATTAGCCATGGTTCCCGTCACCAAACATCTCATGCACTCTTAGGCCATGCACCTCAAAAGGCCATGCACCTCAAAAAGGCCGGTGTTTCCGTTTCGACGGAACCATCCAGCCGCACCAACCCATCTTATGGCCCGCCTCCCGGCCGGCCCGAAAGAGCCCCAAAACCTTCAATCGATGCTTCGGTCCCCTCAAGGGACGAAAGTTGCGCCCGCACATCCTGGAGCCAAGCGAAATTCTGCTCGCTCAACTCCTCCCCGAAGGCCCGCTCGGCCTCTTTCAGCTCCTTATTTAACGTGCGGCTTCTGCGATGCAAGGTTAGAACATGAGCCCACCATTGGCGGACATCTTCCGGCGCCGCGCCCTCTCGGGCCGGCCAATCCGCCCCGTGGGTCACTGCGCCCTCTATCCGCTGCAGAGCCGCGCCGCAGCCCTTCGCCAGGACGGCCTCCCGGAGGCTGGTGCGATCCGCATCGCGGTGCGGCTGGCGGGATGCTGTTATGTCCAGCAATACCCGGCGTAACACGTCAGCGTCGCCGTTTAGGAACTCCACGTCGGCCAGTTGTTCAGCCTGGGTTTCCAGCAACCAGGGGTGATTGAACGCGGCAAGCAGAATCAGGGCCTCTCGCGGCGGCAGCGCGCTGCGGGAACCCCGGATGATGGAACTTGTCTGGAGCTGCGGGCTCAATGGAGCGAGAGGAGCTTCATGGCTGCGCCCGCGCGCGTGGGATCGAGACCGCTCATTGCGCTCCCGCCACCGCACCATGGCGCCTCGCCCAAAGCCGCCCTGCGCCGGGCGATCGGTGGACACCGGCATCAACAGGTTGCGCAGTCGCTGCCGGAGATCCTGTCGGTAGTAGCGCCGCACCGTTTCGTTCACGATGGCATTCGCCAGCTCGTCGATGCGGGCCTCCAGGCCGGCGCGGCGTTCGGGCGTCTCGAAGCGGCCGCCTTCCGTCTCTCGCATCCACAGCATGTCGGCGAGCGGAAGGGCCGTTGTCAGCACGTCTGTCATGGCGTCGGCCCCTCCGGAGCGGACGAGGTCGTCCGGATCTTGCCCCTGCGGCAGAGAGGCGAAGCGCAGGCTTTTGCCTGGCGTGATGTGGGGCAGCGCGAGGTCGATGGCCCGATACGCGGCTCGGCGCCCCGCGGCGTCCCCATCGAAGCACAAGATCGGCTCGTCTGCCATCTTCCACAGCAGCGCGAGCTGATCCTCGGTGAGGGCTGTGCCGAGGGGCGCGACGGTGGCCTCAAAGCCGGCGGTCACCATCGCGATCACGTCGACATAGCCCTCAACAGCAATCACCGGAGCGCCCTGATGGGCGGCTTTGCGCGCTCCGGCGGCGTTGTAAAGCAATCTGCCCTTGTGAAAGAGCGGCGTTTCCGGCGAGTTGAGGTATTTGGCGGGAGCATCCTTGTCGAGGGCGCGACCGCCAAATGCCACGATCCGCCCCGAGAAATCGCCGATCGGGAACATCACCCGGTCGCGAAAACGATCATACGGCAACGGAATATTGTCGCCGGCAACCAGCAGCCCGGCCTCGACCATGTCTTCGACCGAAACGCCGAGGCCGCCCAGGTGCTCCTTGAGAGCGAAGCGATCGGGAGGAGCGTAGCCGATGCGGAATTTGAGCTGAGTTGCTGCATTAAGGCCGCGGTCAGCCAGATAGCCCCGCGCCTTCGCGCCAGCGCGCGACGCCAGGCTTTCCTCAAAAAATCTGGCCGCAAGCGCAACCACCTCGTGCAGCGTGCGGCGACGGCCTTCCTCGGCCTCCGCCTCGCGCGACATCCGCGGCATTGCCAGACCGGCGAGCGCGGCCAGCCGCTCCACCGCCTCCGGAAAGGTTACGCCTTCCATCTCCATCGTGAAGGTAAAGATGTCGCCGTGCTTCCCGGACGAAAAGTCGTGGTAGAACCCCTTATGGTCATTGACAAAAAACGACGGCGTCCGCTCCTTGTTGAAGGGCGACAGCCCTTTCCATTCCCGCCCCGCTTTCTTGAGCCGCACGCGTTTGCCGACCACTTCCGACACTGGAAGCCGGGCACGCAACTCGTCGAGAAATTGTGGCGGAAAGCGCATGGCTATTTGCCGGTTCCGCTTGGATGAGGACGAATCGACCCCCTATTATAGGGCGACGCCGCATCCTGATCGAAGGAACGGGGCTTGTCCCGGTTATCCACAGACATCTCGGTGCTCGGGCGCTTGAGATTGGTGCGATTGTATATACGTATGTATGTGTAATCAAAAGTAATGTATGACTGATAGTTCGCGCATTACGCGATATACTGGAGGGATGCTAAAGTCAAGGAAAATTGAAACCGAAGAGACTTCGGGATGTCCGGAGGATCACGCACGGGGCCTTGAGCGCGCTCGCCCATTCGAATGGGATGAAAAGAAACGAACCAGCAATTGCAAGAACACGGAATCGACTTTTTTTCACGTTGCACGCATTTTTGGCCACGAAATTACGGTCATCAAGTCGGACCACCGCAGTGAAAAGAGGTATATAACTTCTGGTCCGGTGGCGGGCGAAGTTGTCACCGCCGTGTGCACGATCCGAGAAGACCGCTGCCGATGGATATCGGCGCGGCGAGCGAGCAGAAATGAGAGGCAAGAATATCACGGTCGTTTCCAGACACGATCCGCGAAAAGGTAAGACGGATTGGGCGCGCATCGCATCGATGACTGACGATGAAATCGGCGCTGCCGTGGCTGGCGGTCCTGATGCGGCGCCCGATATCGACTGGTCCCAGGCGGTCCTCGCCGTGCCACCCAGGAAAAAGGCAATCTCGATCCGGGTCGATCCTGACGTGCTCGACTATTTCAAAAATGAAGGGCCCGGCTATCAACGCCGCATCAACGCGGTACTTCGCTCTTACGTTGAACAGAGGCAGAAACGCGGCAAGTCTGCTTGATGACCAAGCCTCACGTCGGCGCGCCCATTGACGCCATCCTCGCGCGGTTGCTGGCGCTGCATCCCAAGCGCATCGATCTTTCGCTCGATCGCATGTGGCGTGTGCTCGACCGGCTGGGCCATCCGGAAAAGAGCTTGCCGCCCGTCATCCATGTGGCCGGCACCAACGGCAAAGGATCGACCATCGCGTTCATGCGCGCAATGCTGGAAGCGGCCGGGGCTCGCGTGCATGTCTACACCTCGCCCAATCTGGTCCACTTGAACGAGCGCTTCCGGCTGGGTCGAGTGGGCGGCGGCGTACTCGTGTCGGATCACGACCTCGCCAGTGCGCTGGAAACCTGCGAGCGGGCCAACGGCGATGCGCCGATCACCATCTTTGAGATCGAAACCGCTGCGGCGTTCGTGTTGTTCGCCAACCATCCGGCCGACGTCCTGCTGCTCGAGGTCGGGCTCGGCGGCCGGCTCGACGCAACCAACGTGGTGCCGCAGCCTCTCGCCAGCGTCATCACGCCGATATCCCTCGACCATGTGGACTTCCTCGGCGACACGTTGGAGCAAATCGCCGGCGAGAAGGCTGCAATCATGCGGCGCGGAACGCCTGCCGTGATCGGCCGGCAAACCGAGGGGCCGCAATCGGTGCTTATCCAGTACGCCGAGGAGATCGGTGCGGCGCTCCACGTCGCAGGCCAGGACTGGATGGCGGGCGAGGAGCGCGGTCGCCTTGTCTATCAGGACCGGCAGGGCCTCCTGGACCTGCCGAGCCCGCGCCTGGTCGGACGCCATCAGATCGACAATGCGGGTCTCGCCGTTGCGACGTTGCGCGCCGTTGGGTTTGGGCTGCCCACGAGCGCTTTCGAGCAAGGGCTGCTGAAGGTCGACTGGCCGGCGCGCATGCAGCGCCTTGCCGCCGGCCCTCTTGTGGCCCTGGCGCCCGCCGGCAGCGAAATCTGGCTCGACGGCGGCCACAACCCCGAAGGCGGACGGATCATCGCCGCCGCGCTGGGCGATCTCGAAGAGCGGGTATCGCGCCCTGTGGTGTTGATTGTCGGGATGCTCGCGACCAAGGATCTGGAGGGATTCTTGCGCAACTTCGCCGGCCTCACGCGGCGTCTCATCGCGGTGCCGATGGCGTCCGACAGGAGTCTGCCGCCGGAGGCCATTGCGCAAACCGCGCAGGCGATCGGCATTGAGGCCGAAGCGGCTGCGGACCTCACGACGGCGTTAGCGGCGATTGCGACGCTCGACCTCAATCCGCCGCCGCGCATTCTCATCACCGGCTCACTTTATCTTGCCGGTGAAGTGCTGGCCGCCAATGGGATGGCGCCGAGTTGAGGCGGTACGATTTGATGCGATCGCCTGGTTTCAGACGATCTCGGGCAAGTAAAGCAGGTGGGCAAAGCGACGCGCGCCCATCCCTTTTCCTCAATCCTGTTGCGTGAATGGTGGGCGCGGCGCTCCTGAGCTTGTCGAAGGGGCGCCTTTGCCCCACCCAGCGACTCAACCCAACCTGCCGACGTTCACACGGCGGCGGTGATCCATTGCTCAAGCTTCGCCTTGGGGGCGGCGCCGACCTGACGCGAGGCCATTTCGCCGTTCTTGAAGACCATCAGAGTCGGGATCGACATCACGTTGTACTTTGCCGCGGTCTTCGGATTCTCGTCGACATTGAGCTTGACGATCTTCACTTTACCGCCCAGCGAACCCGCGGCTATCTCCTCGAGCGCCGGCGCAATCATCCGGCATGGACCGCACCATTCCGCCCAGAAATCGACCACCACCGGCTCGGCAGATTTGAGGACCTGGGCCTCAAAATCCGCATCGGAGACCTTCCCAACACCCATGGGACACCTCATCGTCCTTTCGAAAATTTCGGGCGCGTCCGGCGCCCCCGGGTTTTGTATGCCCGAACGTAGGCAGGCGACCGAACCGCGTCAAGGCGCGCTCACCCGGAGGTGATGCGCACGAGCGCCTGATCGAGCACGTCGCCTGGAAGCTCCATCAGATCAGGCAGCTCGGTCCACACGAGCGCAGCTCTGATCGGCCGGTCCGGATAGATCCTGCTCAAGACCGTGCGATAAAGCGCCAGCTGTCCGACATAGGCCGGCGGCGCCGCCTCGATGCGTGTTGGCGGATCGCGATTGGTTTTGTAGTCGGCGATCAAGACGGCGCGCGGCGTGATCGCGAGGCGGTCGATCTGGCCCGACACGTGAATTTCGGGACCGCGAATGCGCCCGAGCCGGCCGACGATCGGCACCTCGGCGCGGCTGCCCGGCGCGAACAGCTCCGCGAATCGCGGATCCGCGAAGATTGCGAGCACCTGATCGACGAGCAGATTGCGCTCGTCCACGCTGAACGCGTCGCCGGAGCGCGCCAGGAAGCTCTCGGCAGCGGCCTGACGGCGAGCCGGGTCGATATCGGGCAACGACTGCAGCAAGCGATGGATGAGCGTCCCGCGCGCCAACGCCCGCGCTTGCGCCTGCTCCTGTGCGGCGCTGCGTCGCCGTCGCGAAGCCTCGGGCGCGACGGTCTCATCGTAGGCGGATGACGGCGACACAAGGATGGAGCGAGCGGCCTCAGCGGACGCCGGCGTGGTCAGCCATGCCGGGAGGTCCTCCTTCCCCTCCCCGATCGAACTCGGCCGTTGCCGACTTTGATCGGCGGCGGGAGAAGCGGCCTTCCGATAGCGCCACCTGGTCGCCTCGCCGTCGCGGATCTCCTCGAATCCCGGCTGGCCGTCGAGGCCTCTGCGAACGAGATTGTACCAGCAGTCAGCGTCTGGATTCTTCTTGCCGCGGAAGCCGCATACGATCAGACGCTCGGCTGCGCGCGTCATCGCCACGTACAACAGTCGGCGGTACTCGTGCTCGTTTTCGTCGAGCGCCGCCAGACGCGCCGTCGTGACCGCGGGCACGTCGAACTCGCGGCGCGAGGCCCAAACCATGCACGATGAGACAGAAGCGCCCTCCTCGCCGGGAGCGCGGGCGTCCCGCCCGCTTTCCCGCTCCCTACCATCCGGCGCACGCGGCGGAGGGCGGAGGCGGGCGGGACGCCCGCGCTCCGAGGAGGAAGGGAGCCCGATTTCGAGGAGCGCCGGCTGATAAGAGCCTTTGGGCGGCGTCGTGGTGTCTGCGAGAATCACCACAGGGGCTTCCAGACCCTTGGCGCCGTGCACCGTCATGACCCGCACCTCGTCGGGGGTGGTCTCCATGTCGCGCTTGACGATGGCGGTCGCGCTTCTCAGCCACGCGAGGAACCCCTGCAGCGACGGGACTTCGTGCGTCTCATATTCGAGCGCCAGCTCCAGAAATTCATCGAGCGCGTCCGCGGCTTCGAGCCCCAGTCGGGCAAAGAATTTCCGCCGTCCCTGTTCCGGCCCGAGCAGCCAGGCGAAAAAGGCAAACGGGCTGTCGTGACGCGCCCGCGCCTCACAACGGCGCAACAGCGCGTCGGCCGCCGCGAACTCCGTCCTCTCGGCAGCGCGCACCGCAAGCGCTGCGCGCAGGCTCAAGCGCCGCTCCCAGGCCAGCTCGAACAAGAGATCGTCGTCAAAGCCGAACAGCGGGCTCTTGAGCGCAATCGCCAGCGCCAGGTCGTCTTTCGGCAGCAGCAACGCATCGGCGAGCGCCATGAGATCGATGATCGCGATATGCTCCGTCAGCACGAGGCGGTCGGCGCCCGCAACCGCAACGCCGTTATTCTTCAAGGCCCGGATGATTGCGCCGAACAGCAGGCCACGCTGGCGCACCAGGATCAGTACATCCCCGTAACGCATCGCTCGCCGCTCGGCTCCGACCGGCGCCCCGCTATCGATAAAGCCTCGCACAGTTGCGGCAATTTTGTTTGCGAGCTTGACCTGCGGGCTCGTCTCCGAAACGGCGTCGAACGGCGCGTCCCATGCCGCCATGTCGGGCGATGAGTCGGGTCCGATCAGGGGCCAGATTTCCACTTCGCCGGGCGCAGCGCCGGGCAGCGGGAGGTGGACGAGTTCGCCGTCGAGGCCCGACGAAATGCTGCGGTAGAGGTCGGGAAACCTGAACACCTCATCGACTGCGCCGAGCACGTTCTCGCCCGAACGGAACGAATGGTCGAACCGTACACAGCGCCACGCGAGATCGCAGCCCCGGAAGCGCTCCTCGAAATGGCGCCGCGCGGCGTCGTATTCGCGCGGCGCGGCGCCTTGGAACGAGAAAATCGATTGCTTTTCGTCGCCCACCGCGAAAACCGTGCGTCGCCGAGGCGCGCGCGCGTCGGCGACAGCCCCGAATTCCGATGCCAGTTGCTTGATGATGTCCCACTGCGTTTCGCTGGTGTCCTGCGCTTCGTCGACCAGTATGTGATCGAGGCCGAGATCGAGCTTGTAGTGCACCCAGCTCGGGCTGCATCGAATCAGCAGCCGACAGGTCTTGTCGATCAGGTCATCGTAGTCGAGGAGGCCACGGCGCTCCTTTTCTTGCGCGTAACGCCTGATCACCTCGGCCGCGATGGTCATGAGCGCCGCCGTCCGCTCGCGGCAGATGACGCCATTGCGACGGGTGACGAGTTGGGCCACACGTTCCTGTTCGGCGTTGAGCGCCTCCGCCAGATCCGGCCACTTTTTGGCGAGCCCGGAAGTCATCAGCCGGTCTCGGGGCTCCTTGTCCTGCTTCAGGAAGATCCCGAAATAATGCTCGATCCGTTCTTCACCGGAGGCCGTAATCGCCGCCGACAAACGCCCCGCCTGATCGCGATCGTTCTTGGATCCCTGTTCAAATATCGTGACCACGTCCGCCCAACGGGACAGCGGCAGATATGGCCCGTCGACGATGTCCTTTTCGACGCGGGTGAGATCGTCGCCGGCATCGATCTCCAGCGCTGCCGAGAGTTGCTCAACGGCGCGTTCAAAGCCGCCCTCGATCCAGCCGATGAGCTTCGCACGCTTGGCGGTCGCCTCGTTTATCACTTCGACAAGCCTGGTGTCGGCGGCAGCCGCAACCGCGACTTTAAGGGCGCGGCCAAGGGGCGTCTCCGGGGCGGCAGCGGCCTCAAGCAGGACCGCCATCCTGGCGCGCTCCAGCATCTCGCTCTGTGCGCGCTCCTCCAATACGGTGAAATGCGCCGCCACATCGGCCTCGAACGGAAACTGTTGTAACAGGCGCGTACAGAACGCGTGAATGGTCTCAACCTTGAGCCCGCCGGGCGTCTCCAGCGCCGCTGCGAACAGGCGACGGGCGCGTCTGCGTTTGGCGGCGTCGATATCCGTAACGCCGATCTCGCGCATGGCCTTATCGAGCGCATCATCGTCGAGCGCGATCCAGCCCTTGAGCTGATCGTAAACCCGCGCCGCCATGTTGGCGGCGGCCGCCTTGGTGTACGTGATGCAGAGGATCTTCGCCGGATCGACGCCCTCGGGCGCGCCGTCGAGCATGAGCCGGATGACGCGCTGCGCGAGCACATGGGTCTTGCCCGACCCGGCATTGGCGGAAACGAAGACGGCCGCCGACGGATCGGAGGCTTCGGCCTGACGGCTGCGCACCGACTCGGGAATGATGCGGGCGGCGGTCATTCCTCCTCCCCTTCGGCCCCGCCGGACAGCGACCACTCCTTGACGCGCGAAAGGTCATCGTAGGCGCCGTAGCGGTGCGACCACATCGACAGAACGAGGCCGCGATACGGGGTGTTTTCATCCTCAAAGCGGGCGACCAGCGCCTTGAGCTGGTTGAGCGCCTCGTCAGCCGCTGCGTCCAGGCTCCGGCCTTTCAGATGGATGATGCGCTCCTCGCCGGCGGGGCTGCCGCCGCTGAGCTTGACATAGATCAGCTCGGCAATGGAGCCGGGGGCGAGCCCGGGAAAAGCCCCGTTGCGCAGCATCGCAGCTTCCAGCGTCAATTGGGGCGCGACGCCGCTCTCCACTTGCGGACTGGTTGGCAGCGTACCGGTCTTGAAGTCTAAAATGGCGTAGCCGCCGCCAGTGAGGCGTTCGATGCGGTCGGCGCGGCCGACGAGCCGGAAAACCCTTTCGCCCGCGTCGAGCGTGAGTTCGCCGCGAATTTCCGCATGCGCCGCAGCCATCTTGGCGCGGCGCGCGGCCTCGAAATCCGCAAACCAGCGCGCGATGCGTTGATAGCGTGGCCACCAGAATGCCCGCGCCTCCGGATAATCCTGAAAGTGCGCGAAATGCCGCTCGCCGAAACCCAACAATTCGCCATAAGGATCATCCGGCAACGCGCCGGCATAGGCCTTGGCAAAGTCGCCGATGGCGCGGTGGATGATGCTGCCGCGCTCTGCTGATCCCGGCTTGTCATCAACCGGGTCGAGGCGCGGCAGCTTGAGAATGTGCTTGGCGTAGATCGTGTAGGGATCGCGCAGCCAATGCTCGATCTCGGTCACCGACAGTGAGGTCGGGCGGGCGGCGCGCGGCGGGCGCGGCGATGGCCGCGCAATCGGCCGTGGCGGCGCGGTTGGCGCGTCGAGGCGGCGGCAGAGCTCGCGATAGCGTTCGCCGCGCTTGAGCGCCTCGCCCCAGAGCGTCGCGCCGGCGACCGCCGCAAGCCGCTGCACGAAGCGCGACACCACTGTCGGAGCGCCGCCGCGCTTGGCCGGATAGGTCAGGAAGACCTCGCGCGCGCCGAGGAGCTGCGCGAAGTCGTGCGCCGCAAGGCCGACGCGGCGCTCCGGCAGATCAAGGCCCAGCGCATGACGCATCGGCCGGCTCAGCCACGGATCGGCGCGGGCGCCGGGCGGCCACACCCCTTCCACAAGGGACCCGACAACGACGCGATCGACGCTGGTCAGCCGCGCTTCAAGCTGTCCATAAATGCGGATGCGATGCGCCCCCTCCCTCCCCTCCCCCGCAAGCGGGGGAGGGGAGGGAGGGGGCCGCCGAACCACGCGGTCCGCGATCGCGGCGGCGAACAGCTCCGGGTAATCCGCGAGCGATAGCGCGAAAGGTCCGACCTTCTCGGCAATCTCCTCAAATACCGCATTAAGCGCTGCGCCATCCGGGCCCGCAAACACTTCTCCAGATCGATCAGTGCCTGCGCGCCTCACCGCTTCCCAATGGCGCGCCGCAAGGTCGGAGAAATCCTGCGGTGCGGCTGCAACAGATTCAAGCGGTTCGAGCGACGCGGCGACGCGTCGAGCGAGCGCCTCGGCTTCGTCAAGTTCCGCCTCCTTAAGCGACGCGCGCGGCTCGCTGTAGTGAATCTCCGACTCCTCGCCGCGCTTGAGCCTGGCAAGCTCGCGCCGAAAGGCAGCCAGCGCCGCAATGAGACCAGATGAACCAGCACGCGGCCGCGGGCCGCGAAGAATGGCCAGTTCCAGCGCCGCCACCCCGCGTGCGTGGCGCGGCTCGTCGACGCCGAACCGCGCCAGCGGATGCTTGAGCAGCGCCAACAGCCGCGGCGGCGCAAGGCCGCAAACGGCTGTTTCGGCGACAAGCCGGCAGAAGACGCCGGCTGGCGTATCGGCAAGCGGCTCGCCGCTCGAATCATCGGCCACGATGTTCCAGCGCTGCAGCATCACCCCGACCCGTCGCGCCAGCGCGCGGTCCGGCGTCACCAGGGCCGCCGTGCGCTCCGGTTCCGAGTGGGCCTCGCGCAACGCCGCCGCAATCGAGAGCGCCTCTTCTTCCGCATTGGCAGCCTCGATCACGGTGATGCCGGCAAGCGCCGGCGCGACCGCAGCGCCGATCTCGTCGAGCCGGGTGCGCCACTTGTCGGTCGTGACTGCCGGACGCAGCGCTTCGCTCAGGAGGGCCTCGCGGCCGTGGGGCGCTGGTTGCGCGAGACTCCCGACATCCTGGCGCTTAACGCCCATGCGGGCGAGAAGCGCATGCATGGCGAATTGGGGATGTCCGGGAGCCGGGGGAAGTGGGGCACATCCCGGCTGCACGATGCCGCCGATGGCGTCCCACGAATCCTCGTCAAGCTCGGTGTCGAGGCCCGGGAGCACGACGGCCCCGCGGGGCAGGCGCGCAATGGTGGCCAGCAGCTTGGCCGTTGCCGGCATGGAGCCGGTCGAACCTGCCGCTATGACGGGCTTGTCCGGGCGCGACGCCAGCCGTTGGGCCTCGGCGGCGATCAAGCAGTCGCGCCGCATCGCCGGCTCGATCGCGCCGCGTTCGGCGAGAATGCCGGGCCACATGTCGCGCGCTATCCGCAGGAACCGCAGCGTCAGCTTCCAGTACTCATCGAGCTCGTCAGGCGCCAGGCCGTCAAGGCGCTCCCACGCCACCTCGCGGGTCGTCATATCGTCCATCAGCCTTGCGAGGTCATCGGCGAGCGCCAGCGCGGCAGCAGGATGGCGCATCACGAGCGGCGTCTCCCCGGCCGGCGGCGCGATCCGCTCGGTCCATTTGCGCACGAGCTGCGTCAACAGAAAACGTCGCTCCAGTCCGCCGATGGCCGGCGGCAGAGCGAGGGCATCGGCCGCGACATTGCCCGTCGCCATCCCGGCGAAGACAAGCTCGTCCTCATCAATGTCGCCGATGGGCGCGATGCGCGGCAGCACCGCTGCATCAACCCCCAGAACCTGCAAAAACGCATCGCGCGCAAGCCGGCAGGCGCGACGCGTCGGCAGAAATATCGTCACGTCGGCAAAATCGAGCGGGCCCGGCGCGAAACCGTCAACCAGCCGCCCCTCGCGCAGGGCGCGGATAAGCGTCGGCAGAAACGGCGCCGACGGCGGAATGGTGAACACGCGCGAGGCGGTGGGCGTGACTTTCTTCCCTCCCCCTTGTGGGGAGGGGTCGGGGATGGGGGTGGCGCCGAGGCGCAATGTCGTACCAACATCGCTCGCCCCCCCATCTCGACCCTCCGGCACGAGGTGGGAGGGAGTAGGGACGGGCGCGTCAGGTGCGCTTGCTCTGCTCACGGGGGAGGGAGGGCGCGAGCGGAGACCCTCCTCCGCCTGCGGGCCTTCCGCGGCAGGGAAGGGCAAGGTCAATTGCATCGTGGTCCGCGCATGCGGCGGTTGACCTGTCGGACGCTTCATTGGTTGGTGACGCAGGCCCCGGCTGATTCCCCGATCCGTACTCTATCACGCGACGCTGGCGCAAATCGCGGCTTCTGCAGCGGCGATCGCCTCCGGGGTTCCGATATGCATCCACACGCCTTCCAGCCGCAAGCCGTACAGCCGGCCAGACTCAATCGCGCGATCAAACAGCAGATTGAGCGAAAAGGCGCCACGGGGGGCTGTGGAAAACAACGCGCTGCTGAGGATCGCAGCGCCCGCAAAGACGAAAGGCACAACTTCAGGATCGCGGCGCCGGCTGATCCGCCCATCCGGCGCCATCGTGAAATCGCCGCGGCCCGCATAGCCCACGCTCGTTGACGTCGCCGCGAGCAGCAACAGCGCGTCCATGCGGGCGGGATCGAAAATCTCGGCAAGACGCAGGAGATTGGGCCTTACCCCGTCAATCCAGATGGCGTCGGAGTTGAGATGAAAGAACGGCGCCGCTCCAAGAACGGGGAGCGCCTTGACGACGCCGCCACCCGTGTCGAGCAGCGCGTCGCGCTCGTCCGAGATCACGATCTCGGGCGCCCGCCGGCAAGCGAGATGCCGTTCGATCTGATCGGCAAGATGATGAACATTGACCACGGCCGTCTCGACACCGACCTCCGCCAGACGGTCAAGCACATGGTCGATCAGCGCCTTTCCGGCGACCGCGACCAGCGGCTTAGGTCTTACGTCGGAAAGGGGGCGCATGCGCACGCCCAATCCGGCCGCAAGCACCATGGCGCGGCGGGGAGCCGGGGAAGCGGAAGGTTTCGTCATGCTCGATCAAGTGTCGTCAGCAAACCAAACAAGAATGTGACGCCTGCTCATAAGGTGTCTCTATCGGTCAAGTGGATTATTGGTGGGGCGACCAAAAGGTCGCCCCTACAGCGGCGGCGGCAAGTGCGCGCGATACCAATCGCGGAGCGCGGCAAGCGCCGGGTGGCGCAGCGCGCGACGCGTGTAGCCGTAGATGCGGGGCAAATGGCGCAGATATTGAGGCTTGCCGTCGCGGCGGTCGAGCCGTGCGAAAATGCCGAGGATTTTCGTCGCCCGCTGGGCGGCAAGCGTCGCGTAGAGCCTCCCGAACGCATCGGCGTCGAAGTCGGGCTCGTGCGCCCGGCGCCCCTCCACATAACGGCGGAACAGCATAGTCTCGAGCTCTTCCGCCACATCGACGCGCGCATCCTGGGCGAGCGAGGCTAAGTCAAAAGCCGCCGGCCCCATCACGGCATCCTGGAAATCCAGCAAGCCGACCTGCGCCACGCCTGACCGATCGGCAAGCCACAACAGATTTGGCGAATGAAAGTCGCGCAAAACCCATGTCTTCGACGCCGCGAGCGCCGGGCGCAGCGCCTCCTGCCAGAGCGAGAGGAATTCCGTACGCGCCTCGGCCGTCGCCGGGGCGCCGCGCACGGGCAAGTACCAATCGAGCAGCAATTCCACCTCGATCAGGAACGCGTCAAGGTCGTAGGGTGGGATCCGGTGCTCGACCTGCGGGGCCACCGGGAGCGCCTCCGGCAGGTCGTGCCGGTGCAGCTCGATCAGCACGTCAACGGCCCGCTCATAGCGCTCCGGGATCGGCGCCGGCGGATCGCCGGCAATGATAAGCTCGGCGCCGAGATCCTCAAGCAGCACAAAGCCCGCGTCATAGTCGGCAAGGAAAATCTTCGGCGCCGAGAAGCCGCGTTCGCGAAGGCCGTTGGCGACCGCAACGAAGGGTTTCACGTCCTCGGCGAGATGCGCGATTGCGCTATAGGGCAAACCGCGCTTGATCGGCGGACCATCCGCCTTGCGCGGGGCGTTCATCAGGATGAACCTTCTGCCGCCGTTTATCAGCCGCTCATAGGAGCGGCTTGACGCATCTCCGGCGACGTGGGCGCGTGCGGCCCCGGCGAGGCCGGCCTTGTCGAGGAATCCCAGCATCGCGTCGAGGCGCGCGACCCGCGCGGCCGCAGCGCCGCGCCCATCCATATGGACGATGCGATGTTCGGCACCGTCATGGGGGGCAAGCGCGAATGCGATATCGATCCGGTCTTGCGGCAGCGCACCGCCGGCGCGGTCCGGCCATTCCATCATCACGACCGCGTCCGCCGTCTCATCGAGGCCGAGCTCAGCGAGTTCGTCCGCGCCGGCCACGCGGTAGAGGTCCGCATGCACGACGCGAAACCGCGGCAAATCGTAGTTTTGAACCAGCGTAAAAGTCGGGCTCGGCACCTCGATGTCAGCGTCGTTGGCGAGATGCGCGATGATGGCGCGCACGAAAGTCGTCTTGCCGGCGCCGAGATCGCCCGAAAGCGCTACGAAGTCGCCGGGCTCGAGCATATTGGCGACGTCGGCCGCGAACCGCCGGGTCGCCTCCTCGTTCGCCAGCATCAGCGTCGATCCTGGAGGGTCGGAAGAGGTGGTCTGCATCATCATCCGCCACGCTAACCATGCCTGTTGGGCCGCATCGTGCGCCGTTTCGGCCGCGTGCGGGTGCATACCACGCGGTGCCTTGTCCTGGAATCACCGCTTTTGCAGTTTCCTCTCCGAACCTATATTTGTCGCAGACAGCCAACGAGGTTCCCATGCTGCGCGAGGACATTAACAATGCCTTAAAGGACGCCATGAAGGCGAAGGACGAGCGGCGGGTGTCGACATTGCGTTTGGTCAACTCTTCTCTCAAGAACGCCGATATCGAGGCGCGCGGCCAAGGCAAGGGGCCGCTCGGCGACGACGCAGTGCTCGGCCTGTTGCAGAAGATGATCAAGCAGCGCCAGGAATCGGTTGAACTTTACGAGAAGGGCGGCCGCGCCGAGCTGGCGCAGCAGGAACGCGACGAAATTGCCATCATCGCGGCCTATCTGCCGAAGCAGATGTCGGAGGAGGAGGTCAGGGCGGCCATCGCTCAGGCAGTGCAGGACCTGGGCGCGGCCGGCATGAAAGACATGGGCAAGGTGGTGGGCGCGCTGAAGGCAAAATATGCCGGCAGGATGGATTTCGCCAAGGCGTCGGCGCTGGTGAAAGCTCAGTTGTCGGGATGACCGTTGGAGCGCATTTCCGACGAGACGGAATCGCCTCCATGGACTCATGCCCGCGCCTGTTGCGGGGATCCACGTCCTTCTTGCCTAGCGTTCAGCGGAAAGGCGCGGATGGCCGAAACAAACAAGCCCGGCCATGACGAGAAATAACGGTTCAATACGACTGGAACGCGCTTCTGACTCTGATGTCGCGCTATTACACTGGTCCCGTTTCCGATCATTTCGACGGCGTACGCTTCTTCGACCCGCGCGGCGCGCCGCCGAAAAGCCGAAGCGATCTGTTGCGCTGGATGGTTGATCGCCACTGGCGCGGCGCCAAATCGGCTTGGCCGGCCTGGGCGCCGTCGCCTCATGCCGACCGTCCGCCGGCGCGCGTGGACGGCGCGGCGTGGCGCATCGTCTATATCGGCCATGCCAGCCTGCTGATCCAGACTGCGGGTTTGAATCTTCTGCTCGATCCCGTATGGTCGGAGCGCGCGTCGCCGTTCCGCTTTATCGGACCGAAGCGGGTCAACGATCCGGGCATCGCATTCGCCGACTTGCCGCCGATCGACGCCGTGCTGGTCTCGCACGGTCACTATGATCATCTTGATGTCGTGACGTTGTCGCGGTTGGCGGCCGCCCATCGCGTACGCGTCATCACGCCGCTCGGCAATGATAGGATCATGCGCAATCACGACACGGCCATCAAAGCCGAGGCCTACGACTGGGACCATCGCGTGGATCTTGGCGCGGGAGTTGCGGTGACGCTCGTTCCGACGCGGCATTGGACCGCACGCAACCTGTCTGACCGCAACATGGCGCTGTGGGCGTCCTTCGTCATCGAAACGCCGGGCGGCAACATTTATTTCGTCGCCGACTCGGGCTACGGCGACGGCTGGCATTTTCGCCGCGCGCGCGAGCGCTGCGGACCGCTCCGGCTGGCCATTCTACCGATCGGGGCCTATGAGCCGCGCTGGTTCATGCGCGACCAGCATATGAACCCGGCCGAGTCGGTGCAGGCCTTGATCGATTGCGGCGCAGAACTGGGGCTCGGCCACCATTACGGCACGTTCCAGCTTACCGACGAGCCTTTCGATGCTCCGCTCATTGCGCTCGCAGAAGCCCTGCACGCCGCCAAAATTCCACCGGAGCGCTTCCGCGCGCTGCGGCCGGGAGAGGTGTGGGAGCTTTAACGGCGCCCTTCTCTTCCCCTCCCTGGCTTGCTGTGGCTTGCCGGGGAGGAGGCGCTCGCGGCCGCCCGTCAGAGCCGTGGAGACAGCCCCCTGCTGATCCTGCCCGCGGCGGGGGAACGGAAAGTTGCGTGGGGTCCCCAAGCGGACCTTAAGCCGGTGGCACAACGCAACTTGCGTCGCGCGTCCGACTGCGGCATGTGTTAGCCTGTCCCCAGCGCGATGATCGCGTCGGGGGAACTGCTGCACCTGAACAAAATGGCAGGGGGAAACATGCTCAACCATCGCCTTCCAACAGTCTTCGGCACTCTTGCCATCATGGCCGCGCTGAGCGCGCCTGCAGGTGCCGCCGAGGCCCTCGAGACGAAATTACAAATCTGCAACACATGCCACGGCGAGAACGGCCAGCCGATCGATGCAACCATTCCGATCATCTGGGGGCAGACGGAATATTTCATTGTCAAGCAATTGCACGACTTCAAGAGCGGGGACCGCGAGAACACCGTGATGGCGTCATTTGCCAAGCGCCTCACGCAGCAGGAGCTGCGCCCGGCCGCGCAGTATTTCTCCAAGAAGCCTTGGCCGGCCCGCACTTCCCCGGTCGCTGCTGTCCCGGCGCCCGACGGAATAGCCGTGTGTCAGATCTGTCATCAGCCGGGTTTCGTCGGCGGCCTGCCCGCGCCGCGGCTGGCCGGGCAAAGCTACGAATATCTGGTGGAGGCAATGCGCACCTTCGCGGACGGCGAGCGGACCAACAACATGGACATGGTCAAGATAATGCAGGAGCTTTCGCCCGCGCAGCGGGAGGCGATTGCGCGGTATATATCGAGCCTCTAAGGATGTCAGAGCGGCAAGTATGACGGACGCGACTGCCACACGGGAATACCTTCGCGCACTGGGTACCGGCCTTCAAGACGCCTCATGAAGGCGCCTGCCGCGCGTTCGGTTTTTTGCGTCGAGCGCAGGTTTTACCGGCTGTCCTATCCGGATGGTCGGCATCCCTGACTCTATGGCAGCAAAGCCAACTGCTTCCCGGTTGGCGCTCAGCCCTCGCCGCCTGCTCACGCGCTTCTCTGCTGCCGCTTCATCGCCTCGAACCACGGACAGACGCCGGCCATCACCTCGTGATTGCCCGGCAGCACCTGGACCGGGCGGCGCAGTCCGCGCTCGGCGTTGGCGAGCCGCATCTCGCGCGCCTCCGCCCGCAGTTCGGGCGACAGCCACATGCGGTCGTGGCCCCAGATGCTGGGGCCCTCCCTGCGTTCCGAGGGCTGCCAGGTTGCCGGATCAATGTCGCGCGCGCCCCAGCCATATTCGATCATGAAGCCCGACGGGTTCCACGTATAGAACGAGGTGACGAAATCGCCGCAATGGCGGCCGAGCGTGACCGCGATGCGGCCCTCTTCGCCCGCGGCGAGGTCGTAGCCCTGCCCTACGTCGTCGAGGCTGTAAAGCTCGAGCATCATGTGATGAACCGCGTTCTTGCCGGTGGCCGCAAAAGCAATGCTGTGGTGCCGTGAATTCACGTGCAGGAAATAGAGCTGGTACGGACGCAGGAAATAGTCGGTCAGCCGGAACCCCAGTAGGTCGCGGTAGAACGCCATCATCTCATCAATGCGCTCCACATGCAGCACCACATGGCCGAGCCCGAGCGGCCCGGTGCGGAAACCCGAAATATTGCGGCCCGGCACGAAGGGCTCGGTCGCGGCCGCAGCGCCGTGGAAGAATTCCAGCCGGTTGCCCAGCGGATCATGGAGGACAATCAGGTCGGCGACGCGGCGTTCGTCGGCGAGCGCGCGCGATCCCGGCGCCACCTCGATGCCATGCGATTCCAGATGGGCGCCGAGCCGGTCGAGCGCCGCGGCATCCGCCATCTCCCAGCCGAAAAAGCCGATGCCTTCGCCGCCATCCTGGTTCACGATCAGGCGCTGCTTGCGGTCGTCCATCCGCAGCGCCAACGTCGCCCGGCTGCGGTCGACCGCCTGCAGTCCGAGCAACCGGGTGCCGTAGGAGGACCAGTCGTCGATGTCCTTGGCGCGAAGGCCGACATAGCCCAACGACTGCACAGGGCGCAGGTATGGTGTCGACATGACTTCACCTCGCAACAAAAGGGTGTGTCGGGTAGCGTACCAGAACGGCAAATTCGATCGACTGTATCAGCATTTTCATCAGACCAAAGGACGTACGTTTCTGTCCCCTTGTTCACGGTCTGGACTCTTATGGAGAAGCCGGAGTTGAGGCTACATTGAAGTGATTCGCAGATTGATTGCCCCCTCCCGGCCCCTCCCCGCCTGTGGGCGAGGACAGGGAAGGGGAGGCAGTCCTTCCGTGATCGCGGGATTGCGCCCCTATCCTCCCGACAAGGGGCAGGGCAGGCGGGGAGAAGCCCGGCGGGTGTTGAGTTGTATCCTTAGTCATCGATCTGACCGACCGCGCGTTCGTCCCGGCTCACGGGCAACGGCGAGTCGGCGGATTCGAGATGTGCCACCCCTGGGAGGGGGTGTTGCGGGCGAGGCGCCCGCGCTCTCAGGAGGGTAAGGTTGGGGCTCTGAGGCAGACGAGGGGCAGCGCATGCCGGACGTGATCCGGACAGCCGGGACAGATGGCTTGTTCGACGAGCGGAAGCGTTCTGTATTGCCGATGGCCGTGCTTGCCGCCCTGACGATTCTCGCCGCCCCGGCGCGGGCGCAGAGCGGTGACGCGCTTGCGCGCGGCCTTCCCCTCATGGAGGCGATACGCGGGCTCGATGCGCAGGGGCTTGCGGGTGTCACGCTGGCGTTCGGCGCGCTCATTTTCGCGGTGGTGACGGCCGTCTTGCTGGTGCGCACTCGCGAAAGGCTCAGGATCGAACGAGCCCGCGGGCGGGCCGAGGTGGCGGCGCGTGATGGCGAAATCGATCGGCTTTACGGCCTCCTGCTCACGGAACCTCAGGTCGTCGTCGCGTGGAGCCGCGGCGCTGCGCCCGAGATCATCGGCGATCCGGCGATCATCGCGCCCGAGATCCCCCCGGAGCGCCTCCTGAGCTTCGGGGCTTGGTTACGGCCCGAGCACGCTTCGCTCCTCAACTCTTCGGTCAAGCGGCTGCTCAGGCGGGGCGAAGGCTTTTCGATCTTAATGACCACGGCAGCCGGGCGCCATGTATCGGCGGAGGGCCGCGCGATTGGCGGGAGCGCCACGCTGCGACTTAAGGATGTGAGCGGGCTCAGAAAAGAGATTGCTGAACTGACCCGCCGTTTACAGCGGCAACAGGCGGACGCGGACGCGCTGCGCGGCCTCCTTGATGCGCTTCCGTCTCCGGTGTGGACGCGGGATGCCGGCGGACGGCTTACTTTCGTGAACCCGGCCTTTGCCCGCACTGTCGGGGCGGCCGACTCAACGCGTGCGATGGCGGACGGACATGAGCTTCTCGACTTAAGCGCCGGCGCCGACGTTGAGCGCCGGCGGGTCCGCGGCGGCGCCTTTTCGGGCCGCGTCGTCATTGACGTAGCGGGCGCACGCCGCGTCTTCGATGTGTTCGAGACGCCGACCCCGCATGGCAGCGCCGGCATATGTCAGGACGTGACCGAACTGGAAGCGCTGCGGTCCGAGTTCACCTCCACCGTCGAGGCCCATCGCCGCACTCTCGACCAGCTCTCGACGGCCGTCGCCATATTCGATCCCAATCACAACCTGGCCTTCTACAACTCCGCCTATCGGACATTGTGGGAAATCGACGCCGCATTCCTCGACCGGCATCCGGCCGATTCCGCCATCATCGACCGCTTGAGAGCGGCGCGGCGGCTGCCCGAGCAACAGGATTTCCGGGCCTGGAAGGCCCAGCTTCATCGCGCCTACCGCGCCCGCGAACCGGCGACTTACGAATGGCATCTGCCGGACCAGCGCACGCTGCGTGTCGTGACGACGCCCAATCCGGATGGCGGCGTCACTTACCTCTTCGACGACGTCACGGAGCGCCTCAACCTGGAACGCCGGTTTGACGCACTGATCCGCGTCCAGGGCGAAACGCTTGACAATCTCTCCGAGGCCGTCGCGCTGTTCGGCAGCGACGGGCGCGTGCGGCTATACAATCCGGTGTTCGAGAGGATGTGGCAATTCTCGCCCGCCATGCTCGACGAGCACCCCCATATCGAAGCCGTGATCGAGCAATGCCGCAAGTTCCATCGCGATCACGAGACCTGGCAATCGCTGCGTTCGGCCGTGACGGCGATCGACAGCCGCGAACCGATCTTGCGCCGCATCGAGCGGATCGACGGCAGCGTTATCGACTGCCGCACCGTGCGCCTGCCGGACGGCGCGACCCTCATGACGTTCCAGGACGTCACCGATTCGGTGAACGTGGAGCGCGCGCTGATCGAGAAAAACATCGCACTCGAAGAGGCGAACAGGATCAAGATCGATTTCGTCCACCACGTCTCCTACGAGCTGCGATCGCCGCTGACCAATATCATCGGATTTGCCCATCTGCTCGGCGACCGGTCGACCGGATCGCTGACCGCCAAGCAGGCGGAATATCTAGGTTACATTACGGGCTCCAGCAATGCGCTGCTCGCCATCATCGACAACATTCTCGATCTTGCCTCGATCGGCGCTGGCGCGATGACGCTCGATCTCGATCGCGTCGACATCCGCGCCGCCATGGCGGCGGCGGTTGAGGGCGTGCAGGACCGCCTGGTCAAGAACAACATCAAACTGGAGTTGTCCGCACCCCGCGACATTGGCAGTTTCATCGCCGACGAACGGCGCATTCGCCAGATCTTGTTCAACCTGCTCTCCAACGCCATCGGCTTCTCGCCGGCGGGCGGGGCCGTGGTGCTGGCGGCCGAGCGCGCGCGGGATGAGGTCACGTTTACCGTGAAGGATCACGGTCCCGGCATTCCGAGCGAGATCAAGGACAAGGTGTTCGACTGGTTCGAATCCCACACCGACGGCACCCGCCATCGCGGCGCCGGACTTGGACTGTCGATCGTTCGCTCTTTCGTCGAACTGCACCGCGGCACGGTGCGGATCGATTCTGTTCCTGGACAAGGCACCACGGTGGTCTGCACCTTCCCGCTCGCGTCCGAAGCAGCGCGGGATGCAGCGGAGTAGGACGCAGGAACGCGGGCGGCTCACATCCCGAGGCGCGCATTCCGGTCAACGGGTTTCTATCGACGCTCTCCCTGCCTTCGCGTTACCTTTCCGGCCGGCGCCCGCGGCGCCATTCCGCGATGAGGCGCGGCTTTCGCGGCCTCGCTGCGATCCGGGAGCCGGCTCAAGCAGTTCCGGCAGCCTGGCAAAGCCGACTGCCATCTGCCGCGCTTCCTCGATCGTGAGGAAGCCGGTATGTCCCGCTGCGTTTGGGTCAGCCCGGCCGTAGAACACGCCGAGTTGCTGCCCCGTAGCATCGTCAACGGCGAACCCGTTTGGGATCTCCACGATCCGCCACGGCGCAGGGAAGCGGCTGGTCATGCTGTGATCACCGCCGGGCATCTGTGGTCCTCGCACGAACGCCCGGTTGCGGAAGGAGCTGCCGCATCAGTAGTCGTAACCGCAAACCCACGTGTAGCCGTACGGCGTCCACGCGTAGCAGGCGTCATCGTAATAGCCGTAGAGGCCGTATCCGAGGCCTAGCCCAAGGCCGAACGGCACGCCGAAGCGGGCGAAACGGCGATCGCGAAAGCCGGGCGCAAAGCCACGGCCAACGAAGCCGCGGCCCGCAAGGGCGTGCGGCGCGCCGACGGCGCCGGGGGCAGCAAAGCCGCGCGCGAAGCCGCCCCCAAACCCATGTGCAATGCCGCCACCCCCGACCCCCCCGTGGCCGAACCCGCCGTGGCCGAAGCCTCCTCCCCCGCGTCCGAAGGCTAGGGCACTTGTTGGAATGGATGCAGAGGCGATAAGACTGGCTGCAGCAAGCGCGATCGCAGTCCTGCGCAACATGGCGGTACTCCCTTCCCGCCCCAGCCCTCTGACGTGTCATCCTGGGATGACCGGTCCGTCCCGGGAAGGTGTGGCCGCCGGCGCGATCCGCAATAGTTTGAGCCATCAAATTTGCCGTGATCTAGAGCGGATTACCGCAAATCCAGACCTGATTACCAGGCTCCGGGATCGGTCTTCCATTATCTCCAGCAACGAATTCTCCCGCCTCGAAGCGGTTCAGCTTGCGGAAGGCTCCTCGATCTATGCGGAGGCCTTATCTTGGTTCTGAGCGGCGATCGCGACGGGAAGGTCTTGTCGGACACTTGCGGGCTCGGGCCGCGATCATTCTATGTCAGCGAAAGGAAAAACCCCGCCGGCGAGGGCGGGGCAAGTCATGTGTGGTTAGGACAGTGCGAAGATAGCTTGATCGGCTGCCGGAGATCGTCGCGTAGCCGACACTAGGCGAAGATGTCCACTGGAATCTGCTGTTGCTCCGGGACCGCAGATAGAGGGGGTGAAAAAGAGGGCGGAGCAGGCTTGCGGCAACGACGCCGCCATCATTCGCCAGTTACAACGCCACGGCAAGAAGATCGAAGCCTCGCACCTCGCCTATGGCCCGACCAGACGCCGCTGACGCGCAGGAAGCGGCTCCAGCGAATTGTTAAAGTGGATTCTGTGCACCATCGTCCAACCGAACAGCGCGTGCGCATGCCGGGCAATCCTGAGGAGTCACGGCTTCCCCTTGCCGATAATTCTCGTCGCTCAATGCGTCGCCATACTCACCCTCCGTGGGCAACAGGGACATCTGATTATTCCAGCTCCGTTCGACGACCTGTTTGAAGCCGATTTTGAACCGCTTCCACTCCGGCACGAGCCAACGGCGGCAATTCACCAAACGAGGCGGGGTACTCGCACCCCGCACCTGCCCGTGGTGGAAGTGGGCCACGCTATCGGCGAGATGAACGGGGAGGGGCGCGCCCGGGGACCTGCCGCGGCCGAGGGGTCCCGCGGAAATAGCGCAACTTTCAACCTGATTGTCAGCTTCGCCGGTCGGCCGGCTCCGGCCGGCTTGAAGACCGAATCATAATTGCTTTGCCGGATGGTGTGACGGCAGGCCGTGCCGCTGCCTCATCATCCGCCGCGTCGCTGTTTCTCCGCCGCGATTCCGCGTACTCGGCCATGTCATTCGTTGCATCAAGGCGGCGCCTGGTTCACAGTGTCGTAGTCCTTCAAACAACCGGACAGCGCGGCGCTACGGCTTGCCCGCCACATAGCCGTAATAGTTCATCAGAAAATCGTCCAATGGAAGGACGCCACTCTTCGGGACCTCACGATTAGCTTCTCCCCACGTAAAGATAGTCATCTTTACATTCCCGCCCGACCGATCGATCCGCGAGCGCAGGACGACCCAGTGACGATCCTCGGCTAACGCTGAGCCCGAATCCGCTTGAGTCGACGTTTGGAGCATTTCGTAGTCGATGAGCAGGCAGACCCGGTAGCCCGCGGAAAACAGCCGGCTGGCCTCGTCCATGTTGTCGGTGTCCCTCTGGTGGCGGACAAGATTGACATCGTCCTTGACGTCGGAATAGCCGGCCTTATTGAACCACCACACGAGCTCGAACGGCGTCGTGGCGCCTGCAAATTCCTTGTCGGCTGTATCGTAAGTGACGAACCAGTTCTCTGAGTCACGGAGGCTCGCCATCGTCAACCAATCGACCGGAGCAATCTTCCAAGAAGGAGGCGAGTACCGGCGAACTGAGGCGTTCGGCGTAATCGACAGCCCGCCCAGCCTTGCGGTTCCTTTCTCATACATATCAATGGCGAACGAGGCGTAATAGCCCGGATGGTCTTGCAGTTCGGAAAACAGAAACGCAGCCGGTCCGCATAGGCTTGCCTGGTTCTGGTCCACCAGGCCCGGGTAGGCTAGTCGCATCAGTATCCCAACCCCGACCTCATCCCGATCGAGCGTCAGCCACTGTCCGCGACCTGAGTGCTTGAGAAAGAAATCGCAGACGAAACCGGCGACATCAATATGCCGCTGGGTGGCCAACTGGTACGGCCCAAGGGCGCGTCGCTTGTCCCTTGCTTCCTTGACGAACAACGTCAGCAGAGCCTTCGAGCGCGGCGCGATGGTTCTCGACTTATCGGCGACCATTTGCAGGTCGTCGAGTTCGCTGGTGCTCACGGTGCCATTGCTGAGCGTGCTCCAGAGGACGTCGACGACCCTTTCGTGAGTAAGCTGAGAGCCGTCCGTCAAGGCTTTGTGAAGAGCCCGCTGAACCGAACCGCTCTTAAATTCACCCCATTGTTCGGAGGGCCTGGGAGCGGCGGCTGCGGGGGGCGCTCGCTCCGCGAGCATTTCCATCCGGGCGAGAACCGGACCAGCGGGGTCGATAAACCCCGATTGCTGGGCGGGAAAATGTTGCTTTTGAAAGCGCAGGATCGCCTTGTAAAGCGCATCGCTTGCTATGCCCGCGACGACGTGATCGTGGGTAAGGCCACCCTGCGCTCCGCCGTCAGCTGCCGGAATGAGGTTTAACAGCAGGATCACTTCGAGCTGATCGTCTACCCAGTTTTGGCAGTGCGCCCCGGTGTTGGCATGTCGTCCAACTCGCGCTCGCAACGGCATGGGAACCTCCCCAAGGTACAGGTCATCGATCCATTGGCAGTCGCGCCATTGAAATCGGAAAGTTGGTCGATCCAGGCATGCGGGCTGGTTCAGTTGCCGTCCAGCGTGTCGCCGAAGGAACAACATACGAATATCTTGCCGCGCGATTGCGACAAACAGGGCCGTTGAGTCGCCGGCGCGCCGAGCCCTGAACCACGATGATCCCCGGAGTTGAACCGGAAGCGCGGCTTTCGTCACAAACTCGCAACGGCGGCGCCTAACCCCGCCGGCGTTTCGGCGACACGCCATCGGGCGTGTGCGCCGGCGCGATCGTGCCGGAGCAGAAGTAGCGCCACGGCGGCGAGACCAGGACCGCAGGATCGCAATCGAACGCCGTAACCGCCCTTTGCGGTCGCCTTTCAAGCCGTGTATCCTCCTCCGCGAATGCAGAGCGTCGCGTTCCTCGCGAGGCCAAGTTACCTGACAATGCAGGGGGAGAATGACGATGCGGTACCGAGGCTCGGCTTGGGCTTTAGCGTTTGCCGCTGCGCTGGCGATAACGGCCAGCGCCCGCGCTGCTGATGACGCGCAGTACCCCGACTGGAGCGGTGCGTGGATACGAATCCCGGTGAAGCTTCCCACCCAGCCCTCTCACGACCAGACCAAGCCGTGGGGGCGCGGCCAGGAGGCCCCGCTCACGCCGGAGTATCAAAAGGTCCTGGAGGACTCGATCGCGGACCAGGCCATCGGCGGGCTCGGCAATTTCCCCACCACGTTGGGTCGCCCGGCCGGCATGCCGCACATGATGATGGGGTTCATCCCGATGGAATTCGTGGTCACGCCGGAGACCACGTATGTTTTAATCGGCATGTATGATCACTACCGCCGGATCTTCACGGACGGCCGCGACTGGCCAACGCCGATCGAGCCGACTTTTGCCGGCTACTCGATCGGCCGGTGGATCGATGAGGACGGCGACGGCCGCTATGACGTGCTTGAGGTCGAGACGCGCGGCTTCAAGGGACCGCGCGCCTATGACGAAGCTGGCCTGCCCTTGCACTTCGACAATGAATCGATCTTCAGAGAGCGCATCTATCGCGACAAGGCCGATGCAAACATCATGCACGACGAAATCACCACGATCGACCATGCCCTGACGCGTCCGTGGACGGTCGACAAGAGATACGTGCGCGACCCCAATCCGCGTCCGGCCTGGCCGGAATATTACATCAGCGAGGGCAACGGCCAGATCATGATCGGCAAGGAGAACTACTTCCTGAGCGCGGAGGGCCTGTTGATGCCTGCCAAGAAAAATCAGGCGCCGCCTGATCTGCGGTATTTCAAGCAGGCGGGCAGGTGACTGGCTGCGACAGCGCGCAGGCGGATTACAGCGATTCCCGGTCAATTGGAATCACTTGGAGGGTGGGCAACGCGCCCTTCGACAAGGGAGCGCCATGCCCACCAGCGCGCGGCCTTTCGAAGGGCGGGTCGGCACGCTTCGCTCTGGGTTAGGACAGCGGCAGCAACAACTGCTTCACTTCATCCGCCAACCAGAAGACAACCGAAAGTGGACAAAACTCCAGATAGTCCTATAATAGATGTGGTTTCCATTATCAGGGGAGACGATATCACAGCACGCAATAACGGCAGATTTGAATTTTTGGCATGCGTGGAGATGGCGCAGGCAGCGGCTGCTTGGCGAAGCAAGGCGCGGATTTGCACGGCAATGCGTGCCATTCCGCTGCGTTTGAGCTAGAGGCTAAACTGTTTAGCGACCCGGTCTTCTCATCCGTGGAATACAACTTGAGGCAACATTAAATTGCGAGGCGCTTGGCGATTGTCGACTGGATGCGCGCCGCAAGCGGTCAGGCCCTCATAGCGCGCGTCGAAGGGCTTACGGCACGTTGGTTGGAGGAGGCGCCGGCAACAAGAAATGAAGCACCCACAAGCCGATGAGGAAAACCACAATCGCGGCGCCGATCGCGTCGTATCTATCGAAGGGGCGGCCAGTCTGGCCTGGGCGAGCGGGCAGCGGCGGCTCGCCCGGGGCCGACGCGGCCGGTCGTTTCGACATGTCACTCCTCCTTGCGCCGCCCGCCCCCTCCGCCCTGGGAGGATTGGCCGCCCGCTCGCCGGGAAGGTCAGGGGTCGTTTGATGACGGACGGCCATCCCGTTCTCTCGCAGGGTATCCGGGCCGGATTATATCAATTTCAGCCCTAATGTCTGGTCTGCGACGCACCAGCAATATTCCAACTGATAGCCACTATTCTGCCCACAGAATGCCTGATCAGCCGTTCGTTATGATTGCGCGTGCGGCTATGCGCGGTGGTGCCGCCGCACGCGACCTCGGTCCCCTTCGTGATGCCTCTTGGGGGGATTTGAGTCTTGATCGACGTCCGGTCCCGCCCTCAGCACGGGACCGGGTACTCCGTCGAAGGCGCCGCGGGCCCCAGGCGCGTGGAGGGTGTTGGGAAATGCGCCGGGGCCAACGCCCCTCTCTGTTCTCCCGGCAAGCCGGGAGCGCAGGGAGGAGGGCCAAAGAATCAGCATCGGCCACGCGGTAACAAAGCAACCGTGCCGGCCCTTTGTCGGTCGGCTTCTCGACGCGTCTGATAAGGATGCAAACGGCGTGTCCGCGCTGCAACACTTGGTCGGCACAAAGGCCGCCCCTGCCGGGACACATCTCGTGCGTGGCGCGCTGCCCCGTCTAAGCGCCGCGACTCCCGCCCGTGGACCTCGGGGACACATCGCGCGAAGGAGCGAGCCGCACTGCCGGCTCTGTCAGGAACCCCCAAGTCTGCGCTGACATTGGATTGGGTGCGTGAAGGCGGCTCCGGCAAGGCCCGGCCCGCCCTCGCGGCGCTTTGGCTCCAACGGGCGCGTGCGGTGGGGGGGATTGTGGCCGGCGATCGTGGCAGGCTGTTGCGGCAAGTTCCGGCCAGCATAGAATGCCAAATAATGGGCGACGGAAATCTCGCGGCCTCTTACGAGGGGTGAAGCCTCTTCCCGGTCGCCACGGCAACTGGTGGGAGAGGTTGCTTCCCACATGCCGGGAACTGGATAGCCGCCGGTGTAACGTCCGGCCCGCGAGACCCTGCCAAAACGAAGCTCCGGGTCGCTAGCCCCCTACGAAAACCCGATCCAGCGTCCGCCCCACGCCACGCCGAACCAGAGAACAAGCGATATGATCGCGGTCGACCGGCGCAGCAATGGCCGGTCGCTCGCAAAGTCTGATTGCACGACGCGGCGGAGAATCGTGAAGGTAAAGAGCAGCACCAGGAGCAGCGACGTCATCTTCACCCAGAAGGCAAAGCTGTAAAGACACTTGATCGCTTCGGAGAGGAACAACGGGATACCCGAGGCGAACAGCAGGACCACGCTGCCAACCAGCCATGGTTGGGTCGCTGCCCAGAGTTGCGCAGCGGGCTGTTTCCGGAGGCCTACGCCTAAGAGGCGCAAATCCACCATCAATACGGTTCCCCCCAGGAATCCGAGGCCAAGCAGGTGGAAGGCCTCGATGATGGCGAACATCCAATTGGAATTGCGTATCGCTTCGCCGACCGGCGTGTTGTAGCACCATTGAAAGAGCGGCAGGAGATCCATCACTGACCCGAAGCTGGTGCGCAACTCGTCAGGAAATTGATGATCGCCAGTTGCGGCTGCCGGTCGCAGTCGAACCAGTTATAGGCGATCATTCTTCCTGAGAAAATGATGCAGCTCCACAGGACGAGAGACACCGCGCCCGCAACCCTGGCCGCTCTCGGCGGTACGCCGTCGGCATCCCACGCGGCGACCTTCGGATAAACGCGCGAGTGAAACAGCCACACGTTCAAACCTGCCAGCACCAGCAGCAGCATTTTGCCCCGGAAGAAAATGCTCTGATAAGTCCTGACCGGTATGGCGAAAACCAGCAGCGTGCCTGTGATGACCATAAGAATGAACCCCGCCACGGTCCAAGGCAGCACGCGTCTCGCCAATTCCGATACCGGCACTCCCCGCATGGTCAAACCAAGGAGGCGAAGGTCCACCATCGCTATCGTGCCGAAGAACAGGCACAACGTCCAAACATGAATCGATTCGATGATGGAATAGGCATATTGCGACTCGTGAAGTTCGACGCTCCACGGCAACTCAGCCAACTGTTCGAAGAAACTCAGAAGAGACATTCCCATCCCATCGAACTACGATCGCAGGCCGCAACGACACAACGGCAAAACGCCCGCCGGCGAACTTGCGCCGACTGCACGCGTCTCGTTCCCTGCCCCGCAGCGGGCCCTTCCGGATGCAGGGCAGCCCTTCCGGCCGCCCACGCCTGGGGCGCACGCGCCTGACCCGGGCGCGCCTCGCCGGGTTATACGCCCCATGCCGCAAACCCGCTGCGGTTTCTCCATTGTCCGCGGCACGAGGGCGACCACCAAGATCGCCCCTGGCCGCGAGCGCCGGCGCTCGGCGACACGCGCCAGAGTGTAAAGTCGCTTGCCCGGCAGCGAGCCGGAAAGCGCTATTGGGTCTTCGGCGCGGCTCCCGGAGAGAGTTCGTACGGAGCGCCGGTTCCGGACGAGCCAAGGAACAACTTGCGTCCGTCGGGGAACGTCAGGTCTCGGCCGTTCGCCCGGTTGGATCCGTCCTTCGACTGGTAGCCGTCGATCACGATTTCGGTGCCGGGGAGCAAGGACTCCTTGGTGAATCCCCGCCGGAACAGCACATTCGGCGTGCCCGCTTCGATGGCCCAATTGACCACAGTGCCGTCAGGTTGCTTCACGTCGACATGCAGCCAGGTGTGGGGATTGACCCATTCCATTTTCGTGATCGTCCCCTTGAAGTTCACCGGCTTGTTCGCGTCGAATTCCGCCGCGAACGCATGGTGAGCCGAGGCCGAAGACGTCCATCCGCACATCGCGAGACCCAAGATAGAGACCATAGCAAGCTTCGTTCGCATCGATACCTCCTGTCGTATAGAAACAGACTAAGGTTTTCCTGGCTTCGGGCGGCTCAATTGTCCCCTCTCCCAGCCCTCCCAGCAAACGGGGCAGGGGCAGGGGGTACGGTCGCCCTTTCATGTTACCTGCCGTACCATTGGTAGAAGGCGTCGCCTGGCGGCACCTTCCGGGTGATATCGACCGCCATTGTCTCGCCTTCCCAATGCTTGACGAGCTGCTGCTTGCGAAGATTTCCGTACATGAACTCTTCCACGAATTCGTTGCAGCGGAACTCGAGAAGCTGCATGTTCGGTTCGACGCGGCGGTAGATCGGCATGGCGATGCGCCATGGCTTCGTGAAGACATTGGGATCTTCGATCGTTGCTTCGTACCAGATGATGTCGGGCGTCATCAGATTGAAGCGCTCGACCACATGCAGTGCGTCGCTGTGGTAATTGCCGGCGCGGTCGAACCAGCTCCTGTCGTTGAAATGCGACACATCGACCACGAGCGTGTCGCCTTCCCAATGCCCGACTGAGTGCCCCATCCAGGTGTCGTCCGGCGGCGGAGCGACCTTGTCCAAATGGATCGTGCGCGCCGTATTGGTGAACGAATATGCAATGTGGATTTTGTTCGTGCTCTGCGTGATCTGGTATGGATGGGGCAGGTACATCGCCCGCGGGATGCCCGGCAGGTAGCATTTGATTTCGGGATCGCGGTCAATCCAGTGCTCCGCATTCTCCTTTTTCTTCTCCAACGCTTCGGGCTTGTAGGGGATATGCCCGTCGTCCTGCACCACGCCGAGTGAGCCCGGTATAGCGCCCACGGCCCCAAGCGCGAGAACTGGTGCCGCCGGCACCCGGGCATAGTCATAGGGGTAAACACCCTGCTGCGTAACGGCGGCCGGCCGCGCCGCATGCGCCTCCAGATCCCAGGCGGCCTCGTTGTTGCTTTGCCAGATGCCGCTGAAGTTGGGCTTGCCCTCGATTCGGGCCGGCCGCGCATTCTGCCCCTGACCGGACGTTTGCGTGATGGACGCCGAGATGACGGCGCCGACAGCGGCCGCCGCAATGGCGACCGTTATCATTGAACCCAGGTGTCGGCCGCGCATGGTGGTCTCCCTCCCTTACCTTCACTGAACGCTACTGCAGCGGATCTTCTTCAACGCCGACAAAGTCAGTGGCGTTGTCTTTCGTTGCCGGATGAGGACCGCGCCCCTCCGCATAGGCAAGCTCTTCGGCGCGCGCTCCCCGCATCAGTCCGGGGAGACCGTAGTTTCCTTCGATGCAGCGCGGCTCGTAATAAAGCCTGTTCTCCTGGTCGTTCTGTTTGCTGAACTCCTGGCGGACCGTCCACGGCCGCGTCCACACGGTCGGGTCCTCCACGGTCACGACGTAGTCGAGCGTGGTCGGGGAGGTGCGCGTCCAGCGCTCGACCAGATGCAAGTTCTCCCGCGAGCCCTGAAAATCGGTCTTGGGACTGAAGTTCGTCACGTCGATGACGAGCGTATTGCCCTCCCAGTGGCCACGCGAGTCGCCATACCACTGGCGGATGCTCGGCGGCAAGTGCGGACGTCCGTCCATGACGATGTTGCGCTGCCAGCCCTGGCCCTGACCCACGTCGTAGAAGATCGAAATGCCGCCGGGCGTCTGGACGATCCGGCGGAAGCTGCCCCCGTACGCGGTTCCAAACTCCGGCAATCCGCCAGTCAAGCAGCGATCGCCCAACGAGCCGTCCTCCGGACCATCATGGCGGTTCATGCGCGCGGTATTGTAGCGAGCCGGAAGTTCCGCCAGTCGCGGCGAAGGCGTCGGGTCATATTTTCCGCCGCTGCATGCCACGGATCCATTCCGGCATGTCTCGGTCGACTGCAGCAGAGCGAGACGAAACTCCCGGTCGGCCGCCGCAAGCTTTTGAGCTTCGGGCACCAGCGGCGGCAGCCGCCCATTGGGCGGATCGACAATCAATGACGTGCGCGCGCCCGTGCGCTTCTGGCTCATGAACAGCGCACTGTAGGCGCCGGCGACATCAAGTTCAGTTCCGCGCTCCACACGCCTGTCGCGGCGGAGCAGCGCTGCGCGCTCTTTGTCCAATTCGGCGCGCTGGGCATCCGTGAAAAATTCCTGGTTCGCATATCTGGGCGAGCGTTGCAGCGGCGTGTCAGTTTCGTCCGTCCAGATGCCCTGCAGGTCGGGTTCGCCCCAGGCCGTTTTCACCGCCGGAGCCTCGGCCGCTGTCTGCGTCGCGGAAACCGAAATGCCGGCGCCGACCGCGGCTGCGGCGGCAGCGACCGCGATTGAGCCTGAAAAAAGGTGACGCATGACGGTCTCCGCTTATTTTCATTGACCTAACTGCAACGGATCGTCCTCAAGCCTCAACCATATCACACTGTCTGCGTTCCCGGCCCTGCCCCGCGCAGGGGCCTCGCTCGCGGCATGTTACTGCTGCAACGGGTCGACGTCAGCACCCCCCGACGCATTGTCCTTGGTGAGCGGATCGGGTCCCCGTCCCTCGGCGAACTCGCGGTCTTCCTGGCGTGCTGCTTTCATCATTGCAGGAAAGCCGAAGTTCCCTTCAACACAGCGAGGCTCGTAGTAAATTCTATTTTCTTCGTCGCTCTGCTTGGTGAACTCCTGGCGGACGGTCCACGGACGCGTCCAAACTGTCGGATCTTCGATCGTGACGACGTAGTCGAGCGTCGTCGGGGAGATGCGCGTCCAGCGCTCGATAAGGTGCAAATTCTCGCGCGAGCCCCGATAATCATTTTTTGGACTGAAGTTCGTCACGTCGATCACGAGCGTGTCGCCCTCCCAGTGGCCGCGCGAGTCGCCAAACCACTGGCGGATATTGTCCGGCAGGTGGGGGCTGCCGTTCATGACGATGTTGCGCTGCCAGCCCTGGCCTTGGCCCACGTCATAAAACATCGTGACGCCTCCCGGCGTCTGCACGATGCGCCGGAAGCTGCCGCCGCCGTTGCCGGCGCCAAATTCGGGGAGCCCGATGGTCAGGCAGCGGTCCGCCAAGGCGCCGTCCTCGGGACGATCATGGCGGTTCATGCGCGCCACATTGTAGCGCGGAGGGAGGTCGTCACGGTGCGCAACGGCGGGTGTCGGATCGAACTTGCCCCCGGCGCATCCGGGCAACTGAAGCTTGCATGTCTGCGTCGCCCGCATGAGAGTAAGGCGAAAATCGCGGTCGGCGGCCGCAATCTTCTCAGCCTGCGGCGTCAGCGGCGGGATGCGGCCGTTGGGCGGATCGACAATCATTGACGTGCGCTGGCCCGTGCGTTTGCGGCCGCCCCACACCGCGTTGTAGGCGCCGGCGACGTCGGCCTCACTGCCGTGCGGCGCACGGGCGTCGCGGCCGCGCAGCGCCGCCCGCTCTATGTCAAGTTCTGCGCGCTGGGCGTCGGTGAAGAACTCCTGGTTCGCATATTTGGGCGAACGCTGGAAGGGCGTGTCGGTTTCGTCGGTCCATATGCCTTGCAGATCGGGTTCGCCCCAGGGCGTTTTCAACGCCGGCGCCTGCGCCGGCGTCCGTGTGGCGGACGCCGAAATGCCGGCGCCGATTGCGACCGCCGCAATGGCAACCGTTATCACCGAGCTTGAAGATCGGTCGCGCACGATGGTCTCCTCCCTCTCCCTGCAGTTCGGCCTGCAGTGTGATTTGCTGCCGTCATTATCATCGTGCATGGGGCAACTGTCCAGCATCATCGGGCAGAAGGCAACTATGCGCCGGATTAAGGCGCGTGCCTGGACGGACTTGGCCTAAGCGAGCCCTTAACTCGTTACCTGCGAACCAGCGGCTCAAGCCTCGATTCCATGCTTGACAGACCGTAAGAAATGGCTTACCGTAAGCAATGACTTACGAAAAGGCATTCGCCGCACTGGCCGATCCGTCACGCCGCCGCGTCTTTGAGCGGCTCAGAGCCGGTCCATTGTCCGTCGGCGCCGTTGCGAAAGGCATGCCGGTGAGCCGGCCGGCCGTCTCCCAGCATCTCAAAGTGCTGAAGGAAGCCGGTCTCGTGACCGATCACGCAGAGGGCACGCGCCGCGTCTACTCCATCGACCCACAGGGGCTCTCCGCAGTGCGGTCCTGGCTCGATCAATTCTGGGACGACGCGCTCGCGGCCTTTCGGGCCGAGGCCGAGCAAAAACCCAAAACGAAGAAAGGCAAGTCATAATGAATAAGACCGTGACCATCGCGCCCGTCCGCAAAAGCGTCCGCGTCAAGGCCAGCCAGGCGCATGCCTTCGAAGTGTTCACGGCGGGGCTCGACCGCTGGTGGCCGCGCCGGGCGTCGATCGGCGCTGCGCCGATGAAGGCGATGCTGATGGAGCCGCATCTCGGCGGGCGCTGGTACGAGGTCGGCGAGGACGGCTCGCAGGCCACGGTCGGCAAGGTTCTGCTCTGGGATCCGCCGAAACGCTTCATTGTCAGTTGGGACATCAACCACCGTTGGAAGCCCGACACGACGGTCGGCTCGGAGGTCGAGGTGCGTTTCACGATGGAAGGTCCAGACGCGACCCTGGTCGAACTTGAGCATCGCAAGTTCGAGGTGATGGGAGCGGAGGCCGGCGAATCGATGCGCAAGGACGTCGACGGCGGCTGGCCCGGCATCCTGGAAAGCTTCCGTGCGGCGGCCGAGCAGTGACCGCTGGGCGCGCTTTGAAATTCACGACAGCAGCAGAAGGAGAGAAAGCGATGTCGGAATTCGTCGTCTACAATATCCCCGGCAGTCCGTTCGGGCGCGCCGTACTCGCGACATTGGAGGAGAAGGGCGCATCCTACCGCCTCTCGCCGGTTGCGCCCGGCACGATGCGCGGCGAGCCGCACATTTCACGCCATCCGTTCGGCCGGGTGCCGGTGCTGGAGCACAATGGCTTCATGCTCTACGAGACCCAGGCCATATTGCGTTATCTCGACCGCATGCTGCCCGCGCCGCCGCTGACCCCGAAGGATCCCAAGGCCGCCGCCCGGATGGATCAGGCGATGAACGTCAACGATTGGTATCTGTTCCAGGGCGTCAACAATATCATCGGCTTTCATCGCGTGGTCGGGCCGCGCGTCATGGGGCTCACGCCGGACGAGACCGCCATCGCCGCCGCCATGCCCAAGGCGCATGTGGTCTGCAACGAGCTTGCCCGGCTGCTCGGCCCGCAACCCTATTTTGCCGGTGACGCCGTGACGCTCGCCGACCTCCTGCTCGCGCCGCAGCTCGACTTTCTTGCGCAAACGCCGGAATGGGCCCAACTGTCCGCGGGCAACCGAAACCTCGTCGACTGGCTCGACAGGATGAATGCTCGCGCGAGCCTCAGGGCCACGACATGGGAGCGGGTGGCCGATATGGCAAACGCCGCGTGACCGCAGCAAGCAAGGCCAACGCGCAGTCAATGCGGTCCTGCATCTTCCCAAAACCGCACTCCAAGGCGAAACGCTTTAACTGGCGCTACAGCGTGTAGCAGTCGTATTGAACCATTTCTCACGAGTGATGGTCGGGCTTGTCCCAGGGCTTGTCCCGGCCATCCACGTCTTACGCGCTGAGGCGCCGCAGGAAGAAAAGGCCAGTGGTTCCACGTGGTTCCACGAGCCCACCTTGCGCTTCGCACAGATGAGCCTTCTCCAGCCTACGCTTGATTCGACGGGCTCGATTGACTCCCGCACACGATGAGAACAAATAGGGAACATGAAGACCCCAAAGCAAGTTGTAATAGGTCATGTATACGCCTGTCCCCATTGCCGTTATCGCGGCGCTGCGCGAGCGCATTCGATGCCTTGAGGGCGGGGGGAGGCATTCCCGGCCGGTCTTGCCGTTCGGCATCAAGGCCATTGACGAGCGTCTGCCCGAAGGCGGGTTGGCGCTCGGCGCGCTGCACGAAGTGGCGGGCGGCGGCAACGGCGCGGTCGACGGGGCTGCCGCTGCACTCTTTGCCGCAGGGATCGCAGCGCGGACGAAAGGGCGCGTGCTGTGGTGCGTCACCCGCCAGGATTTGTTCGCGCCGGCGCTCGCTTCGGCCGGGCTCGCGCCGGAGCGGGTGATCTATGTTGAGGCGGGCGACGAGAAGTCGGTGCTGGCGTGTTTCGAGGAAGGATTGCGGCATGGCGGATCTCACAACGGGATCGGCGCCGTGGTTGCCGAAGTCGCCCGGCTTTCCATGACGGCCTCCCGCCGCCTTCAGCTTGCGGCTGAGGGTTCCGGCGCCATCGGCATCGCCATTCGCCGCCTCCCCCGCATGCGAGAGCAATCGCATGTGGCCCGCCTTCTCTCCTGCTCCCCTCCCCCTTGTGGGGAGGGAGAAGGGCCGGCCCCGTCATATGCAATTGTACAGCACATGGGAGGCAGGGTTGGCGACGCTGCTCCCTCTCCCCGCTTGCCATCAGGGCGTTTACGCCCGTCTTCGACGAGCTATGGAGAGGGTCGGGGCGAGAGGGCCTCTCCACAAGCCCAGACTGGCCAAGCTCAGACTCGCGGCGACGTCCCCTCAACAGGAATTTGCGCGACGAGCGCGCAAATTCCGACCTCTCCCCGCAAGCGGGGAGAGGTGAGACGCCAGCCCGCCGATTTCGGCCAGCCGACGGCAGCAGTGACGCGCTGGCGCGTCAGCGCGCTGCCGTCTCAACCGTTACCGGTTCCGGGCATTGGCCGCGCCCGCTGGCGGCTCGAACTCATTCGCTGCCGTGGCGGCGAAAGCGCCGAATTCATCGTGGAGGCTTGCGATGCGCAGGGTCGTCTCGCTCTTCCTTCCGACCTGGCCGACGGATCGGGTCAGAAGGCAATTGGGCAGCGCCGCACCGCCCTCTGATACCCCGCTCGTCCTGGTCGGACGCGAGGGAAGGCGGCGCGTGGTGCTGGCTGCGGATGCGGCCGCGCAACAGGCCGGCCTCAACGTTGGCATGCCGGTGACCAAGGCGCAGATTCTTGTTCCGGACCTCGTCATCAGGAATGCGGACCCAGAGGCCGATGCCGCAGGGCTCGACCGGCTGGCGCTGTGGATGCTTCAGCGCTACGCCCCCATCGTGGCGTCCGATCCGCCGGATGGGGTGGTGATCGATGCCACCGGCGCGGCCCACCTGCATGGCGGCGAAGAGGCCATGGTAACCGCGATGGTCGAACGGCTCGCCGCATCCGGCTTTACGGCGCGCGCGGCACTCGCCGATAGCCCCGATGCGGCCCATGCCTTTGCCCGCTATGCCGCCCGGCCCATCACTGTCGTTCCGCCGGGAGAGAGCGCGAAGGCTGTGCTTGATCTGCCGGTTGCAGCCCTTCGTCTGCCCAGGGACATGGTTGCGGATCTCCGCGTCCTTGGCTTCGAGCGCATTGGCGAACTTGCCGACAAGCCGCGGGCGCCGCTCACCTTGCGTTTCGGCCCCGCGCTTGGCCGTTGCCTTTGTCAAGCAATGGGACAGGCCGGTCAGCCGATCGATCCGGTTCGCCCGGTAGACCTCATCGAGGTGCGCCGCAATTTCGCGGAACCCATCGCCGCCCCCGAAACGATCGCCCGCTATACGGGCAAACTCGCCATCAAGCTTTGCGAAGCCCTGGAGGCCAGGGGACAAGGCGCAAGACGTCTCGATTTGCTCTTCCACCTTGTCGACAACCGCATCGAGGCGATCAGGATCGGCACTGCGCTCCCGGTCCGGGATGCCAAGCGCCTGACGCGGCTCCTCTGCGACAAGATCGAAACCATCGATCCGGGCTTCGGCATCGAGGTCATGCGGCTGGCTGCTGTCCTCGCCGAACCGCTGCCGCCGAAGCAGACAAATTTCTCGCTGGCCGGGGAAGCGGAAACCGACATTTCCGGCCTCATCGACACTCTCGCTAATCGCGTCGGCCACCGGCGGCTTTACCGTTTCGCCCCGGTCGAGAGCGACATGCCGGAGCGCTCCGTGCGGCGGGTCGCCCCGCTGGCGCCTGGTACGGGCGCGGCATGGCCGGACCAATGGCCGCGTCCTGCGCGCCTGCTGCCGACACCTGAGCCGATCGAGACGGTCGCGCTATTGCCCGACCATCCACCGGTCACGTTCACCTGGCGCGGCGTCAGGCGCCGCGTCAGCCGTGCCGATGGTCCCGAACGCGTGTTCGGAGAATGGTGGAAGCGCGATGCCGAGTTGAGGGCGGTGCGCGATTATTTTCAGGTCGAAGACGACACCGGCGAGCGCTTCTGGATTTATCGCTCCGGCGACGGCGAAGATGGGGCGACCGGCTCGCATCGCTGGTTTCTGCATGGGATTTTCGGATGATGCGAGTGGAATTCGGCCGGCTGGAGTCTAGTAGGGTGGGCAAAGGCGGCCGAGGCGTTGCGGTGTTGGCACGACCCCCGTTCCGCCTTTGCCCACCGCGGCGCGACCCTCGTGTGCCCTGGTGGGCAAAGGCGCGATCGGCCGATAATTCCAATGACCGCGCTCGCAGGCGCCTTTGCCCACCCTACGATTCGCACGGAATTTTCGGATGACCGGCGCCCGCTATGTCGAATTGCAGTGCACCTCGCATTTCTCGTTCTTGCGGGGCGCAAGTTCATGTGAGGAGCTGTTCGAGCAAGCCGCTCTGCTCGGCATCGAAGCGCTTGCGATCACGGACCGCAATTCTCTCGCCGGCATTGTGCGCGCCCATGAGGCTGCCCGCACCACCGGCGTGCGGCTGATCGTTGGCTGCCGCCTCGATCTTGACGATGGCCCGCCGGTTCTCGTCTATCCGACCGATCGTGCGGCCTATGGGCGCCTTTGCCGTCTCTTATCGCTGGGTAAAAAGCGCGGCGGCAAGGCGAAATGCCGGCTCGACTGGTCCGACCTTGTTGCCTATAGCGAGGGTCTGATCGGGGTTCTCGTGCCCGATCCCCCTCCCTGCCCTCCCCCCTTCCCCCATCCTTCCCTCCCCCGCTTGCGGGGGAGGGTTAGGGAGGGGGAGGGCAGGGAGGGGGCCTGCGCGCTCAACCTGCGCCGGCTGCAAGAGAGCTTCGGCGACCGCGCCTACATGGCGCTGACGCTGCGACGGCGGCCGAACGACGCGCTTCGGCTCCATGAGCTGTCGAACCTGGCGGCAGAGGCGCACGTGCCGACCGTCGTCACCAATGACGTGCTGTTCCATGTTCCGGCCCGCCGCATCCTGCAGGATGTCGTCACCTGCATCCGCCACAACATCACGATCGATGAGCTCGGCTTTCGCCGCGAACGGCATGCGGATCGCTACCTTAAATCGCCGGACGAGATGGCGCGCCTGTTCGGCCGCTATCCCGCAGCGCTGGCCCGCACGATCGAGATCGGACAACGGTGCACATTCTCACTGGACGAACTGGCCTACCAGTATCCGCAAGAGGCCACGATCCCCGGCATGACGCCGCAGCAGGTATTGGAGAAGTTCACCTGGGAAGGTGCGGCCCAGCGCTATCCCGATGGGGCGCCCGACAAGGTGGCGGCAAACCTCAAGCATGAACTGGCGCTGATCGAGAAGCTCCAATATGCGCCATATTTTCTGACGGTGAATTCCATCGTCCGCTTTGCCCGCAGCCAAGGCATTCTCTGCCAGGGCCGCGGCTCGGCCGCCAACTCCGCGGTATGTTACGTCCTCGGCATTACCTCCATCGATCCTGACCGCAATGACCTGCTTTTCGAGCGGTTCATCTCGCAGGAGCGCCGCGAGCCGCCCGATATCGATGTGGATTTCGAGCATGAACGGCGCGAGACCGTCATGCAGTGGGTGTTTGACACCTATGGCCGCGATCACGCCGCGCTGTGCTCGACCGTTATCCGCTACCGCGCCAAGGGCGCGATCCGCGATGTCGGCAAGGCCCTGGGCCTGCCCGAGGACCTCATCAGGGCGCTGTCCTCGCAGGTTTGGGGCTGGTCCGGGGAGGTCGACGAGAAATACGCCCGAGAATTAAACCTCAATCTCGACGACCGGCGGCTGCGCCTTGCTCTCGAACTCACGCGCGAGCTTGTCGGAGTGCCGCGCCATCTGTCGCAACATCCGGGCGGCTTCGTGCTGACGCATGATCGCCTCGACGAGCTGGTCCCGATCGAGCCGGCCGCCATGGCGGACCGGCAGGTCATCGAATGGGATAAAGACGACATTGATGCTGTGAGATTCATGAAGGTCGATTGCCTGGCCCTGGGGATGTTGAGCTGCATGAAGCGCAGCTTCGATCTCCTCGCCGAGCACAAGGGCATCGCCTGCGACCTCGCCTCCATTCCGGCCGAGGATTCCCGCACCTATGAGATGATCCGCAAGGCCGATACGCTCGGCGTCTTCCAGATCGAAAGCCGAGCCCAGATGTCGATGCTGCCGCGCATCAAGCCGCGCACGTTCTATGATCTTGTCATCGAGGTCGCGATCGTGCGGCCGGGCCCGATCCAGGGCGACATGGTCCATCCCTATTTGAGGCGCAGAGAGGGCAAGGAGGAGGTTGTCTATCCCAAGCCCGAGCTTGAGCGCGTGCTCGGCAAGACGCTGGGGGTGCCGCTGTTCCAGGAACAGGCCATGCGCGTCGCCATCGAATGTGCAGGCTTCACCCCCGGAGAGGCCGACCAGCTCCGCCGCGCCATGGCGACTTTCAAGCATACCGGCGGCGTCTCCAAATTCCGCAAGAAGCTGATCGCCGGCATGATGGCGAACGGCTATGAGCGGGATTTTGCCGAGCGGACCTTCAGGCAGCTCGAAGGCTTCGGCAGTTACGGCTTTCCCGAAAGCCACGCCGCCTCCTTTGCGCTGATCGCCTATGCCTCGTCATGGATGAAGTGCTGGCACCCGGATGTCTTCTGCGCCGCGCTGCTTAACGCCCAGCCGATGGGCTTTTATGCGCCGGCCCAGATTGTGCGCGATGCGCGCGCCCATGGCGTCGAGGTTCGTCCGGTTTGCATCAATGCGTCCCAATGGGACTGCACGCTTGAACCGATGTCTCCTCCCTGCTCTCCCTCGCGTGCGGCGGAGGACAGGGAGGGGGTCTTCGCGGTCCGGCTTGGCCTGCGTATGGTCAAGGGGCTTGCCCAGACCGATGCCGACGCGATCGTTGAGGCACGGGCGGATCGGCCCTTCGCCTCGGTCTACGATCTGTGGCGCCGCGCCAGCGTCTCGGTCGCCTCTCTGGTGCGGATCGCCGAGGCCGACGCCTTCAAACCATCGTTGAAACTTGCGAGACGCGAGGCGCTGTGGGCGATCAGAGCGCTGCGCGACGAGCCCTTGCCGCTGTTTGTAGCAGCCTCTGCCCGCGAGCGCGAAGCCGTGCCTGAGATTGACGAGCCGGGTGTTGAATTAAGGCCGATGACGGCCGGCAGCGAGGTTGTGCAGGATTACAGCCATGTCGGGCTGACGCTGCGCAATCACCCCGTCGCCTTCCTGCGCGAAGACCTGCGCCGGCAGCGCATCATCACCTGCAAAGAGGCGATGCAGTCGCAGGATGGCCGATGGGTTAAGACCGCCGGGCTCGTCCTGGTGCGCCAAATGCCCGGTTCCGCCAAGGGCGTGATCTTCATCACCCTCGAGGATGAGAGCGGCATCGCCAATCTCGTGGTTTGGCCGGCGGTCTTTGAAAAGCAGCGGCGGGTTATTGTCTCGGCCGCCATGCTTGCTGCGTACGGCCGCATCCAGCGCGTGGGCGATGTCGTCCATCTTGTCGCCCAGCGTTTCACGGATCTGTCATCCGAGCTGGCAAGAATTGGCAATCGCGACTCCACGTTTCCGCTGCCGCATGGGCGCGGCGACCACGTCCACCATGGCAGCCCCGCTCCCGATCCGAGAAGCGTGCCGAAGGGCTTAAAGGGGCGCAATTTCCTCGATCCTTATGGTCACATCGACCAGATCAGGGTGAAGGCTCGGAATTTCAGGTGAGGGGATGCTTGCTTTGGCTGCTCGGTAATGTGAGGGACCGCTATGAAAGCGATGTCCCAATCAATCGGAGCCGGTTCTCTCGCCGATCTCCCTTGCTCGCTGACAGATATGGATTTTCCACTTCCCCGCTGTTGGCTGCACAGAACAGTGGAAAAGGTAGATCAATCCAACGGCTTAGTCGAAATTATAGCGGTTCCCGGTCGAGTGGAATCGCTTGTGGATCTTCTGGCGGGCGTGCGGGAGCGAAGCTCGCCGTGCCTTACCGACCTACCCTCAACACCGTCGGCCAGTCTACCTCGTCCTCCTCCAGCACCCATTCCTCCTTGAGGGCGGCGGCGTACCATTCCTGCCAGGCCGGCAGCGCCATCAGGGCCTGCATATAGGTTGCGGAGACCGGGCCGACGTCGATCCCGTAGGTGTGAAAGCGCGACACCACCGGCGCATACATGGCGTCGGCGGCGCCGAAGCGTCCGAACAGGAACGGCCCGCCACTGCCGAAGCGAGCGCGGCAGTCGGACCACATGGCGTCGATGCGCGCCACGTTCGCGGCGGTCTCCGCGCTCAGCTCAAGCTTCTTGACCGGCCGCCACATGTTCATTGGGCACTGAGCCCGCAGCGGCGCGAAGCCGGCATGCATCTCGTTCGCGATCGCACGGGCATGGGCGCGGGCCGCTGCATCGCGCGGCCACAGGCCGGCATCGGGAAATTTCTCTGCGACATATTCCAGGATGGCGAGCGATTCCCACACCGTGACGTCCCCGTCCTGCAGGATCGGCACCTTGCCGGCCGGCGAGCGCGCCAGGAATTGGTCCTTGCTTCCCGGGTAATGGATCGGGATCACGGTTTCCTCGAACGGGATTCCCGCGACCTTGAGGGCAATCCACGGGCGGAACGACCACGAGGAATAGTTCTTGTTGCCGATGGTGAGATGGAGCGCCATGAGGATGAGGATCACTTCTTCGCAGCGTCGCGCATCTCGATGGGCCCGCCTGCCTCGCGCCAGGCGCCGAAGCCCCCGCCCATGTGGGCAACCGGCTTCAATCCCATGCGCTGCGCAGTCTGGGCCGCAAGCGCCGAACGTGCGCCGCCGGCGCAGAAGAATACGAACTTGTTTTCCGCGGCGAACACTGGCTTGTGATACTTGCTGGCCGGGTCGAGCCAGAATTCCAGCATGCCGCGCGGGCAATGGAACGCGCCCGGAATGCGCCCCTCGCGATCAAGTTCGCGGATGTCGCGCAAGTCAACAAAAGTCACGTCGGCAGAGCCGTGAAGCCGGATCGCAGCCGCGGCGGGCAGCGTCTCGATTTCGCGCTCGGCCGCCGCGACCATGTCGGCCACATGCAGGGTGATGTCTTGCGCCATCAGGACTCTCTGTTGCGTCGCAATGTGGCAAAGCCGCCGCGGCTGTCAAGCCTGCGCCGGATCAGCCCATGGCATTTCAGCGCGAAGCTTCGGGCAAAGAGGCTACTCGTTTCCCCATGCTCGTGCGCTCCTCGATCACATACCCAAGCCGTTTGTAAAATTCGACAACGCCGGCATTTGCGGCCCTGACCTGCAGGTTGATCTTGGCGCACCCCATCGAGCGAAGCCGCTCTTGCGCTGCGCGCACGAGGGCAGCCCCGATGCCCTGGCGGCGGCGAGATTTCAAGACGGCCACTGCATAAAGTCAACCTCGGTGCCCGTCGTAGCACGCCATTATGGAGCCAATCGCCCGATTTCCATCGGAAGCGATAAGGGACAACTCCGGCTGCATGGCGAGCTTCGCCGGGATGGCGGCTTCGGCTTGGCTCCGCGGCGGGTCGTCGGGAAAGGCTTGTTGCCCAAGGGTTTTGACGCCCTCGAAATACTTCGAGCTGTACGGCGCAATATGGAATTCGGCCATTCCTCATCACCATCGGATTTCAAGCTGAAACATCACCCCATAAGCCGAGAGGATAGGCAGGTGAACCATCCGGAAGCTGCAGAACCGCATTGATGGCTTGCAACCCGGGCTTCCGGGCATCCAAGCGATCAATGCGGTCCCGCATCTTCCTCCGATTCAATCTTCTCAGAAAAACTCTACGGCGCCGGAAACAGCTCCGAACTCCGCCCCGTGAGCCAGTAGACCAGGAGACCGACCCACTCGCGCGCGGCCGTATCGGCGCGGCGCAGCCCGCTTGCCACCGAGTCGAATGGCGTCCACAGATCGGCCGCTCCTGCGGTGCGGTAGTCGACCGGATAGGCATCGACCGCGAATCCAGCCTTGCGGAACGCGCCGACCGATCGCGGCATATGATATGCGGAGGTGACGAGCAGCCACCGTTCGCCCGGTTTCGGCATCGCCAGCCGCGCCGAGAACGCCGCGTTCTCGGCAGTGGTGCGCGACTCCTCTTCGAGGATGAGCCGCTTTGGCGGCACGCCGAACGTCTCGAACAACGCGCCGGCAATGTGCGCCTCGCTGCCGCCCCGCGGCAGCAGGCGCCCGTTGCCGCCGCTATAAAGGATCCTGGCCGACGGATATTTGCGGGCGAGTTCCGCAATCACGGTTATTCTCTCCGCAGCCTCGTCGAGTTCGGAGGCGGGCCTTGCGAGCGCAAGTTCCGGATCCACCGTGCCGCCCAGCACCACAATGCCGTCAGGCGCACCGCCTGATGCGTCCCATGGCGGAAACCGCTCTTCGAGCGGCTCCATCAACATGTTGCCGAGCGGCAGCAGTCCGAATGCGAGAAACAGAAGGATCGAGGCCGAGGCCAGGATGCGTCCGGTACGCGCGAACCTTGTGGGCATCAACGCGAGCCCGACGAGCCCGATCGCGAGCATGTCATTCGAGGGCAGTGCGCAGAAGCCCAAGAGTTTGGAGGCGACAAAGAACATCTCGGATGCGTTACTCGCGCTTGCGCCACGCGGCATAGCGCGCCTTGGCCTCGTCATTCGGCGGATAAAGCCCCGGCAGCTTCGCGCCCTTCTCCACTTCGGTGAACACCCAGCTCTCGTAGAGTTCGTGCTCGGCGCCTTCGTGGGCGACGAAATCGAGGAGATCCCTGGGGATCACCACGGCGCCGTCATCGTCGGCCACGATGGTGTCGTCGGGGAAGACCGCGACGCCGCCGCAGCCGATCGGCTCGTTCCAGCCCACAAAGGTCAGGCCGTTGACCGAAGCGGGCGCCGCTACGCCCGCGCACCACACCGGCAGGCCGCTCGCGAGCACGCCGGTCTTGTCGCGCATCGCGCCGTCGGTGACGAGCGCCATCACGCGCCGCTTGTGCATCCGGGCGCACAGGATATCGCCGAAGATGCCGGCAGTCGTCACGCCCATAGCGTCGGCCACCGCGATCGCGCCTTCCGGCATCGCTTCGATCGCGGCGCGGGTCGATATCGGCTTGCCCCAGCTCTCGGGCGTCGCCAGATCTTCCCGCGCCGGCACGAAGCGCAACGTGAATGCCGGGCCGATCAGACGAGGCCCGCCCGGCGCCAGCGGCTTCGGTCCATGCATCCAGCACCGCCTGATGCCCTTCTTGAGCAACATGGTGGTGATGGTGGCGGTCGTAACCTTGCGCAGAATGTCGAACGTGGTGGCGCTCATGGAGAACCTCGTTGTCTCGGAGAGAGGTATCAGGAGTCAGGGATCGGGAGCCAGAGGTTTCCTGACGCCTGCCCGTAGTTCCTCCGCAGCGCCAAGAGAAGAACATCAATCCCAATCCGGCGCGCCCGACCTGTCGACCACACGCCCGCCCCGCCGCGCGAGGGCGCGGATTTCATCCATCTCGGCGGGATCGAGTTCGAAATCGAAGATCGCCATGTTCTCTTCCAGGCGCGCTCGCCGGGAGGTGCGCGGTATCACGATCGCGCCTTCCTGGACAAGAAACCGCAGGCTGACCTGCGCGGGTGTCTTGCGGTGATGCTTTCCGATCCGCTTGAGCTTTGCATCATTTCCGGCGCGTCCCTGCGCAATCGGACTATAGGCGGTGACCGCGAGGCCATGCCGGCGGCACGCGGCGATCACCTTCGACTGATCGATGTAAGGGTGCCACTCGATCTGGTTGGTGACGAGAGGCTCGGTCGCAAGCCGCACCGCCTCCTCGACCAGCGGCACGGTGAAGTTCGAGATGCCGACGTGCCGGGTCAAGCCCGCCTGCTTCATCCGGCACAGCCCCGCCATGGTCTCCGCCAGCGGAATGCGCGGGTTCGGCCAATGGATGAGCAGCAGGTCGACATTGGCGAGGCGCAGCCTGGCGAGACTCTCCCTGGTGGCGCGCTCCAACTGGGGAGCCGCAAGATGGTCCGGCCATACCTTGGTGGTGACGAAGACATCGTCGCGGCCGATGCCGGACGCGCGCAATCCTTCGCCGACCTCGCGCTCGTTGTCGTACATCTCGGCCGTATCGACATGGCGGTAGCCGAGCCGCAGCGCCAGCTCTACCATGCGGGCGCAGGTGCGGCCGCGCAAATCCCAGGTGCCGAGACCGATCGCCGGAATGCGGGCGCCGCCGGATGTCACCACAGGCATTTCCATTATTCTCGTCCGACCGCAGATCGTCGCCTCAATGCGCAGAGGCTCGTAGCCGGGGTTGCGCGCCGCGAGACCCCGGCAGCGCCGCCCCTGGACCGGGCCGCTCCCGGATTTTGCTGCGCTCAATCCGGCTACCCTACGCTCCCTGGGGTCCGCGGGGAATGCCCACGAAGCGCTGCTGCGCCCCATAACGCATTTGCTGCCGGGATCGCGGCGGCGATGCCGGCAGCATGAGTTACACGGGCGATTTTTCGCGTGCCGCAGCTCTCACCGAGAGCTGCGCGCCGCCTCAATTTCGATCGCGATCGAAGTCGAACATGTCGAACAGATCGCCGAGCGCCGGCATGTTCTCCGGCACGTAGGGATTGGCGGCGTTCATCCTGGGGTTAGGGAGATTGTCGCGGCTGCGGGCGGTCAGCGGCTTGAGGCCCCAGTTGCGCTCGATGAATTTAACGACCGAGGCATGGTCGTTATAGCTGTGCACCACCTTGCCGCCGCGCGAGAACGGCGAGACGACAATCAGCGGAATGCGCGGGCCGTCGCCGAAGAAATCGAGAGGCTGAAAGAACCCCGAATCCCAGTAGCCGCCGCCCTCGTCAAAGGTAACCAGGAAGGCGGTTTCTGCAAACAATTCAGGGCGGGCCTTAAGCCTGTCAACAATGTTGTCGACCATCGCCTCGAACAGATCGAGCTTCGAGCTTGCCGGGTGTCCGTCGACCAGGCTGTCGGGTTTCACATAGGCGATCGACGGCAGCTTGCCATGATCGAGGTCATTGAAGAAATCGATCGCGTCCTTGATGTGCGCCTGGCGCTGCTGCGCATTGCCCATGATCGATTTCGCGTAGGAGAACGGGTTGCAGATGTCGCAGTAGTTGCCGGCGATGAGTTGATCGACCGGATCGGTCGAGCCATTGGCGACCCGCACCGCGGCGTTGTAGCCGCCGCCGTAATAGGCCCAGGGGATGTTCTTCTCGTTGAGGGCGTCGCCGATGGTGCGCAGACCGGACGGCGGCACTTTGCTGCCCGTCACGATATTCGCCGCGTCAATGCTGCCGTTCGGAAGAAAGCCCGGGCTGAGATTGTTGATCGCGTAGAAATGTCCGGGATCGCAATTGGGCTTCGGATGCCAGGGCAAAGTCGCCAGATAGTTCACGATCGCCGGGATTCCGGGCTGGGTGAGGTCGGAGCAGTTCGTCCACGCTTTGTCGCGCTGGAAGGCAACATTGGTGGCGGATGCCGGGTCCGGATCAGCGACGCTGGCGAGCGGCGGCTGGGACACGCCGTTGAAGCTCTCCCAGAAGACGTCGTCGGCCGTACCGAGCATGGTGTGCTGGACCATTGTCCCGCCCATGACCGGCTGATGGTAGTTATCGTTGATCGTGTATTCATCGGCAAGCCGCTTCAACACCGGGGCGTCGCCGTTGAGCATGTTGAGAAATCCCATGGAATTGCTGCCGGAGCCGTCATTGCGGGCGACGCCGACGAAAGGATAAAGGTCGCTCAGGCAGCCGGACGGATTGCTCGCGGTGGCGTTGCGCATGTTGCAGTCCGACTGCTGCCACATATGAAACAGGCGATGCACCATGTCGCCCGTGAAGCTGTCATACGGGAGGGTGGGGCCGGTGATCTGGAACACGCCGTTGCGAAGGTTGACTGCATTGGCGACGCGCGTGTCGGTCGAGAACATCGGCAGCCCGGAGGCGCCGGTGCGCAGAAGACCGAGATCTTCGTGCTCAAGCGATGGCTCAATCGTTGGCAGCTCGGAATCCGGCACCGCGGCTGTCGAGAAAGGCGCCTGACCTTGATCAAGGCCGCCCGGCGCGCTCGGGACGTAGGCGGTGTTGGGAGGCGGGAAATTAGGCGCGTTCGGCGACTGCTGGTAGGCGGTCTTGCCCGCGGTCGCGAAAGCGTCGATGAAATACTTCGACGGATAGGGCTGATTGATCTGGAACTGCCGCGACCGTGCGAAATTGGGCCCGGGATCGCCGTTCGGGAGAATGATCCCCTTCGACAACAGGTTGGCGACGGACTGGTCGTGCTTGGGCCGGTATGTTGCGAACAGATGGTCGAACGATCGGTTCTCGCCGATCAGAACGATCACGTGCTTGATCGGAGTGACAGTCTTGACGCCGTGGGCGGCGTCTCGATCGTCGGCCAGCGCCAGTCCGCAGCCCGCCAGGGCAACAAGTATGGCGCCCAGAGCCGTCCCGCTCTGCCAGCGCACGTGCTTCGCAATTCGTGATGACATGATTTTCCTCCGTCGAAGAGATCGGCGGCGGAAAGTAGTCGTCGCGCATGACACATTGATCGCGGTTCGTTGTTAGTTCGATGACTGCTTATGCCTTTGCATTGTCATGCCGATTCACAAGCTCTCGGCGTTGAATCACGCGCATATGCGCGAAGGACGTCAGCCAATCCAAGAGCGGCCTTCGAGACGCCGCTTTCGCCCCGGGCCCAAAAGCAAAGAACCACCCTTCCCTTTCAGGGGAGGGTGGCTCATAGCGAGCGCTGTAGCCCGGTGAGGCCGCGGCTGCCCTCGCGCGCGACTTCGAGTTTGGCCGCCGGCCGTCTAATCCAGCGGCTCGACCTTCACGAGAGCTGCGCCATGATTGCTGCCGGTCCAGAACGTGACCGGGGTGGTTGAGTTGTCGACGAACACGGTGCGCATGTTGGTCTCATGCGGCAGCTGGTATTCGACGCTCTTACCGGTCGTCGGATCAAGCCGTACGACGCGGTCGGTGTGCATGCCGCCGGCCCAGATCTCGCCGTTCTTGTCGATGGTGGCGCGGTACGGATAGGTGAAGGGCGGCAGCTCGTACTCGGTGACCCGCTCGGTCTTGGTGTCGAACAGCGCAACCTTGTTGCCGCGATATTCGGAGATCAGCAGCCGGTCCTGGTCGTCGATCACCATGCGCCGCGCCCGCGCATTCGCGGTCGGGAGCGGATACCACGTGACCTTGCCGGTCTTGGCGTCGATCTTGCCGACATGGCCACGCTGGAACTCGGCCATCCACAGATTGTTCTGCGAATCGGACAGCACCTGATAGATCGAGGCCGGCCTCTCGGGGAGGTCGTTGAGCGGCTGGAACCGCTCCCATTTCTGGGTCGCGAGGTCGAGCCGATATATGTCCTGCGTGCCGACGCTCTTCGTCCACACTTTGCCGTCGACATCGTAGCGCAAACCGACAAAGTTCAGCTGGACGCGATAATCATTGTATTCGGGCGCCAGAGGATACCATTTGATCTCCTGGGTCTTGGGGTCGAGATTTCCGAGCGAGCCCTGGTACATGGTGTCGAACCAGAGCGTGCCCTTCTTGTCGAACTCGAGCGAGAGGTTGCCGACCGGCGCCTGCTCCTTGAACTTGGTCACCGGGTATTCGGTCAGCTTGAGCGTCTTCGGGTCGAACTTCGAGATGAAAGGTTCGCCGAAATCCGAATACCAGACGTTGCCTTGCGCATCGACGAGGACGTCGTGCGGCTCGGTCGTCCGCCGCGGCAGGTCGTATTCCGTGATGATGGCGCGGGTCGCGCGGCCGGTCGGCCGGGCGAGGGCCTTGAGGGGATATTGCCATTTTTCGACCTCGCTCAGATTGATGCTGGCGAGGTATTCGGCAGGCTTGCGGTATTGCTCGGGGGTGCCGGAGCGCGCCGGGTCAAGCATGCGCTGCGGCTTGATCGGCTGGCTTACCGCGCCGTAGCCGCGCATGCGCGTGATCACCTGGGTAAATTCATCTGCATTGTGCGTGGAGCGCACGATGCGCTCGAGCGTGTGGCAGCTCACGCAGTCGAGCAGGAAGTGCTTTTGATCATCCGTGCCTGGCAGGCTCGCCATCCATTCGGCGTTGCTCATCTGAGCGGCGAGGTGCTTCGTCTTTTGCAGCTTGAGATCGACCGTGGTGGTCTGCGCATCGGCGATATCCGCCGTCGTCGGGGCGGCAATGTCGTAGCCGATGGCGCGTATCGTGATTTTGTATTTGCCGGGTGACAGCCGGTCGGCCGGGAAGCTGTAGCGGCCCTGGGCGTCGCTGATGACGCTGACGGTCACGGTCGAGCCTTCCTTCTTGGCGCTGACCACGACGCCCTCCATGGCCCCTTCCGCCTCGGAGGCGACCTGCCCGGCGAGGGCGGGGGCCTTATTTTCCGCCGCGGCCGGCAGCGCCTGGAACAAAATGACCGCGGAGCTAAGCATCAAAATTGACAAGAGACGTCGTGTTCGCATCGATTTCTCCCTGCGGGCTGCCATGGTTCTTCTGCGGCCATGGTTCAATGATACTTTTCGAAAGTGGGCATGCTACAGCGTATTCTGATCGAAATCTATAGTGCTCAGAAGCTTTGCGCAGCGCGTTACAACGTGCCGCGCTCCAGCAATGACGCCATCTTGGTCTGCCCTTCGTTCTTTCAGCGTGTGAATGAAATCCGTCAACGTCGCCAAATCTTTCTTGAGAGAAAATGCATGTCGAGTTCGGCGCCGCGAAATTGCTGCGCGAAACCGCCACTCTTCATCGCGAAGACGCGCTCGAAAAGAAGCGAGCGCAAAAGCATGTCCGCCTTGCGTGCCGACAGGACATACCAATCAGCCGAGCGGATGCGGTTGTAAACTTCTGTGAATGCTGGAGATTTTTGCGCCACGATCCGCTCGACCACTTTGTCTTCAATGTTTCGCTTTCCCGCTACCCGGTCAGATCGCGAGAAGAGGGAGGTGGCAGGACGTGAAAAGCGGCCAACCCGCGATCACTCGCGGCCTTGATCGCTTGGATGCTCTTTGTCGCGGGCGGCGGCAGCCGGTCAAGGGTCTCGACCGCTTAAGCGGCGATTGGCGCGCGATCAAACGCGCGCCAATCGCCCTTGACCGGCTGCCGCCGCCCGCAAGACTGCATCCAAGCGATCAAGGCCCTCGCCAAGGCCGCGCGCCCTTAAGGCGCGGTCCTACCGGGTAAGTTTCTTCCTAGTTTTCCACCGGGCGTGGCCCGACCTGCAGCGCATGAAACTTCTGCTACCCGGTGGCGCGGTCCTGCCGGGTCAGTTTCCTCCTAGGCGCAGGGGCGACGATCTGAATTTCCTCGGCTGGAAGCTGATCCTGAATCGAAGCCGCAGTCAGATTCGATACTCCCACGGTCACGAAGATATACGGAAGATGCGAAGAAGCTCTTTTTGCTGCTTCTGGAGAGCTCCGAGAATTCGGCCGCATAGTGGCCGGCCAGGCTGGGCGACACGTACGTCATCGGCCGAAAAACCTCTCCTGGTTGGTCCATTCCACAATGGCATTGTCGCGCACCCATTGCGCCAGCTCATCGTGCCGCACCATCCACACGTCGGGAAAGCCGCGGAAGTATTTCAGGATCTTGTCCACCATCGCGGCCATCAGCGGACGGCCGCCGAAATGGCAGTGAACCGTCACGTTGAGAAAAGCCGTCGGCTCATTCTGGTAGAGATAGTCGAAGGTATCTTTGTAGACCTCATACCAGTCCCGCGGATTGCCGCGCAGCACCCGATGATCGGCGTAATCAGTATGCGGGAAGGCTACGATCGTGCCGTTGCGGTTCTTCGCGCAGAACGGCAGGTCGATGTGGTTGTAGTCGCCGTACCAGAGAAAGCCTGCCGCGGTGAGAAGCTCTTCGGTGTGGGCGGTCGACGCAAGGACCGGGCTGAGCCAGCCTTTCGGCGAGGCGCCAGTGATTTTCTGAAATATGTCGATGCAGCGGTGAATGACCGCCTGCTCCTCATCGGCGTTAAGATACGCCAGGATATTGTCCTGCGTATAAGAATGCGCGGCGATCTCATGACCGGACCTGAGCATCTGCTCGGCGGCTTGCGGCGCAAGCTCCAGCGAATGCGCATTGGCGCAGAACGTGGCGGGAACTCCGTTGTCATCAAGAATCCGGATGAGCCGCCACACGCCGGCACGCACGCCGTAAGTGCCCCAGGTCATGGCGGCCCGGTCATGTGTGCCGGGCTTGAGCGCGGTGGTCTGCACCGAGAAGGGCGGGCCTTTATCACCTGACCAGTTTTCCAACAGGCAGGTCACCGCAACCGCGAGCCGCGCATTGTTGGGCCAGGTGAAACCCTGTTTCGCTCTCACCTTCCCGTCTCCTCCAGCGCCGCGAACGGCGGCGCGGCATATACGATCCGGCCGCCCACCATGGTGAGGAGCGATTCGATGCCGCCGATCTCGTCCGTCGGCACGTTTGCAAAATCTTTCGTCAGCACCGCAAGATCGGCGAACCGGCCGACCGTCAGGGCGCCGCGGCGTTCATCGTCGTGGGTGAACCAGGCACTGCCTTGGGTGTAGAGCCGCAGCGCTTCCTCGCGGCTTGGCAATTCATCGGCATCGCGCGTCGGCGCGCCGGCGACGGTTCTGCCGTCGATCATCCATTGCAGCGAGACGAAAGGATTGTATGACATCACCCGGTGCGCGTCGGTGCCGCCGCCCACATGGATGCCCATGTTCATTGCGGTCTTGATCGGCGGGGTATGCCGGGCGACTTCGGGGCCTCGCGTCCTGATGAGAGCATCGCCGCCGAAATACATGGCATCCTGCATGAGCCAACCGACGCCCAGCGCCTTCATGCGTTGGAAGCTTGCAACCGAGCCGTCGTTGAGATGCGCGATCGACCACCGCAGCCCCGCGATCGGGATCTCGCGGTTCACCTGCTCGAAGACATCGAGCAGATGGGGCAGCGAGACGTCATTGCTCCAGTGCTGCGTCAACGTCATGCCCCGCGACGCTGCCCATCGGGCGACCTCGTAATATTGCTGCTTCTGAGCTTCGGTCGGGCTGTCGTTGTTGTACATGCCCCAGGTCACGTTCTCGCCGATGCCGTTGAAGCGCAGCATGTCGTCGCCGAAGCCCATGGGCAGCATCTGGGTGAGGTTCTGGTAATCCTCCAGTTCCTTGCCAGGGCGTTGCGCAAACATGCTGAAGACCACTCGCACCGTCAATGCATGGTCCTGCCAGACCCGGAACAGCGGCAGATAGCTCGCGGCGGCCAGGTTGAAGCCGCCGGGATCGCTGACGCCGGTCAATCCAAGCCGGTTGAGCTCACGGAAAAGTTGCCGCGTACCGGTAACGCTTTCATCGAAGGTCGGCAGCGGCAGCTTGTCGAACAGCGCCGTAATGGTCGGGTTATCGCCATTGATCCAACCGGTCGGACGGCCGGCGGCGTCGCGTTCAATCTTGCCGCGGGGCGGCACGTCAGCGTCGTTTATGATATTCAGCGCCTTGAAGGCCGCAGGGCTCAGCAGCACAGCCGAATAGAAAAGCTGAATATAGACGGGGTGGTCAGGCGAGGCCGCGACCAGCTCCGCCTGCGTCGGCCTGCGCCTCTCGGCGAACTGCTGCTCGGTCCAGCCGCCAGCCACAATGATCCATTGGCCCGGCCGGGCTTTTTGCGCTGCCGCCGCGATGCGCGCCATCGCCTCCGGGATCGAACGCGTGCCGATCCAATTCACCTCAGTGGCGTAGAACAGGGCCGCCCGGATCGCATGCATGTGGGAATCGATCAGGCCCGGGATGACGGTGCGGCCGCCGAGATCGATGACGCGAGTGGTGGGCCCCGCCAGGTCGCGGATGTCGGCCGAGCGGCCGACCGCGGCGACCTTGCCGTCGCGCACCGCCAGCGCCTCGGCGATCGACGAACGTTCGTCGAGCGTGATGATCTTGCCGTTCACGAGAGCGGTGTCGGGGGATTGCGCCGCGACCGGCAGGACGAATGCCGCGAAGGCCAACGCTGCGGCAAGATGCAAGCCTGCGAGCCATGTAGAACCGTTCCTCATCGTCATTTCCCTCACCGGTGCGTAGGATGGGTTGAGCGAAGCGAAACCCATCCTACGCCAAACTCACCGCCAAGCGCCTGGCGGGTTTCGCTGCGCTCAACCCACCCTACGGGTGTCCCTCACTCAAGAGACGCGCATGATGCCGGCGCGAACTCAGGTGGCGATCATCGGCGGCGGCCCGGCCGGTCTGCTGTTATCGCATATTCTCGATCGCAACGGCATTGCCAGCATTGTGCTGGAACGGCAGAGCCGCGCTCATGTGCTGGAGCGAATTCGCGCCGGCGTGCTGGAGGCCGGCACTGTCGAGCTTCTGCGCGACGTGGGATTGGGCGGCCGCATGGATCGCGAGGGGCATCCCCACGATGGCGCTGCGATCGCCTGGGAGGGACGACCGCGTTTCTTTATCGACACCAGGAAGTTCACCGGCAAAATGATGATGGCCTATGGCCAGACCGCCATCACCGAAGACCTCTATGCAGCGCGCGATGCGGCCGGCGGAGAGATCATCGACGAAGCCGGCAATGTGCAACTGCATGAACTCAATTCGAGCAAGCCCTACGTGACCTGCGAGAAGGAAGGAGCAACCCAGAGGATCGACTGCGACTATGTCGCCGGCTGCGACGGCTTCCACGGCGTGAGCCGGACCGCGATTCCCGCCTCCGTATTAAAGACCTATGAAAAGAGCTGTCCGTTCGGCTGGCTCGGCATTCTGTCGGAGACGCAGCCGTTTCCGGACCTTTGCTACTGCTGTCACAGCCGCGGATTCGCGCTTGCATCAATGCGCAGCCCGATGCTCAGCCGCTACTACCTTCAGTGCGACCGCGAAGCCAAACCGGAGGAGTGGCCGGACGACCGCTTCTGGCAGGAATTCAAGGCGCGGTGCCCGAAGGAGATGGCTGAGCGCATCGTAACCGGCCCGTCGATCGAAAAATCGGTGACGCCGCTGCGCAGCTTTGTCGCCGAGCCGATGCGATACGGGCGGTTGTTCCTGGCCGGCGATGCCGCTCATATCGTACCGCCGACCGGCGCAAAGGGCCTTAACCTCGCGGCGTCGGACGTATTATATCTGTCCCGCGCATTGACCGAGGCCTGTCGCACCGGCCGTAACCATTATCTCGATTGCTACTCCGACATGGCGCTGCGTCGCGTCTGGGGCGCCGTGCGCGTGTCGTGGTGGCTGACGATGCTCTTGCACCGCTCTCCGGACGAGACGCCATTCGAGGAAAAGATGCGCTTGAGCCAATTCGATTATCTGCGCGCTTCCGAACACGCTCAGGCGTCGTTGGCGGAGCAATATGCCGGGTTGCCTTTCGAGGCATGACCGCAGCGTGGGCAAAGGCGGCCGAGGCGTTGCTGTATTGGCACGACTCCTCATTCCGCCCGCTTACCGCTGCACGGCCCTCATGCGCAGCGGCGAGCAAAGGCGCGACCGGCTGAGGATTCCCCTGAGGGCCCTGGCAGGGGCCTTTGCAACCCGCCTGCCAACGCCCGCTAACACGGCACAACGCGATGCAGCGTAGTGCCTGTTTCAAGCGCACTTTCACGCTTGATTCGCCGCGCGCGCCGGGAAGCGTGCAACGGTGTCCTTAACCTCCTGATCGGAGAGCTGCCGGAAATCCGAGTAATAGAAACCGATCGCGCCGAAAGCCTCGTGATCCTCAAGGCAGACCACGTCGTCGGCCTCCTCGCGCAGGGCGACCAGCGTATCGGTCGGCGCGACAGGCACGGCGAGAACCAGCTTGCTCGGTCTGCGGATGCGGATGGCGCGAAGCGCCGCCCGGGTGGTGGCGCCGGTAGCTACGCCGTCGTCGATGACGATGGCGACATGGCCCTGGACATCAGCGGGGGCGCGATTGCCGAGATAGAGCCGCCGGCGGCGCTCGATTTCGGCCAGCTCCCGGTCGCGAACCGCTTCGAATTCAGCTTCGTCGATGCCAGCCATGGCGATAACCTCCTCGTTGCGTACAACGATCGGTGCGCCGCCGTTCGCGACCGCTCCCATGGCCAGTTCCGGCTGCATCGGGACGCCGATCTTGCGCACCAGAACGAGGTCGAGCGGCGCATCCAGCGCGGCTGCGACTTCCGCGGCCACAGGGACGCCGCCCCGGAGCAGCGCGAGGATCACCGGGCGCTGCTCCTTGTATTTCAGAAGCGCCTGCGCAAGCTTACGGCCGGCATCGGATCGATCCGTAAAGGCCATGTTGCCCTCTCCGCAATGCAATGTTGCATGTTTTCGTCCCAACGCGGCATTTTCTAACCGGGTGGCGCCTTGCAGCAATCCCACATTACGGCTCGATTCGGCAGGTCATGGCTGCCGTTCGAGCCGACTCGCGGCGTCTTTGGTAACGCCCAAGGGCCTGGTCTCGTTGCAAACTTCGACCGGGCGAAAGAGTTGATGAACAGCATCGGCGCACTGCTGGGACGCCTTGAAGGCGTCTTGGATCAACGCGGCGGCGCGCATAGCGACATGGAGCGCACGCAATGGTCATCGCAAGGGCCGGTCTAAGCCGAGATGGCGCTGCGATAAAGCGTTATGTGCGTGCCAGGGAGCGCACGCCGGATCATGCCGCCTAGCGCTGAAAGGATCCCCCTCGACGAGAAGGTCGCCTTCCTGAGTCGAACGACCAGTTATGCGCCTCCCGTTCACCAAGTGAGGAACGTTGAGACCCATATGTCGTGGGTTTTTCTGGCCGGCGAGGAGGTCTACAAGCTCAAGAAGCCGCTGCGGTTTCCTTACCTCGATTATTCAACCCTTGCCCGGCGGGAAGCGGCCTGTCGCGCCGAACTCGCTTTAAACCACAGGCTCGCGCCCGACGTGTATAAGGCCGTCGTGCCGCTCACGCGGTCTTCACGCGGTCTTGCGATCGGCGGAGCGGGCGATGCCGTCGACTGGCTGGTGGTGATGCGGCGTCTCGACCAGCGCGAAACGCTTGAGTGCGCGCTGAAGACAGGCCGGCTGGCGACGTGGCAACTCGATCGCGTGGTCTCGACGCTTGCGGACTTCTATCGGCATGCCAGCGCCATTTTCGTGTCAACCGAAGCCCACCTCCGCAGCTGGTGTCGAAGCCTCGCCTATAACAGGAGCGTGCTGCTTGATCCGCGGCTTGGCCTGCCGGCCGGGCTGGTGCGAAGGATTGACCGCGCGCAACGCCGGTTTCTGGCCGCACGATCGGTTCTGATCGCGGACCGGGTTCGTCATCGCCAAATCGTGGACGGGCACGGCGATCTGCGCCCGGAGCACATCTGGCTGGGCGATCCGGTGAGAATTATCGATTGCCTGGAATTCAATCGCAGCCTGCGCGCTGTCGACCCATTCGACGAAATTGCTTTTCTTTGCATCGAATGCGAGCGCCTCGGCGGCGCCTGGGCGGGCGAATACATCAAGCGTCGCGCACGCCTCACCTTATCGGACGGCCTGTCCGATGATCTCTTCACGTTTTATCGCTGTCACCGGGCGGCGTTGCGCGCGCGTCTGACGATCGCGCATTTGCTTGAGCCCAACCCCCGCACGCCCGAAAAGTGGCCGCGGCTTGCGCGCACCTATTTGCGCCTCGCGGCGAACGACGCGCGACGCCTCGACCGCATGCTCAGAACACCATGAGATCGGTGAGCGCCTGCCCGTGATGAAGCCGGCGGATAGCATCTGCAAGCAAGGGGGCTGCCGCTATCGTATCGATCTTGTTTCGTTCAGCCTTGGCGTCCAGCCGGAATGGCGGAACCGTATCGGCGACGACCAGACGTTCGATGGCCGGATCAGCGATCATTTCGGCGGCGCCCGGCATGAACAGGCCATGCGTTGCGAGCGCAATCACACGCTTCGCACCGGCTTTTCGCGCTGCGCGGGCGGCGCGCAGAAGCGTGCCTCCAGTGCTGATAAGATCATCCATGATAAGCACCGTTGCCCCCTCCACGTCGCCGACGAACAGATCGCCGGTGACGACGCCGGCGCTGCGGTGCTTCTCGGCAAAGCCATTTGCCACCGGCTTGCCGATGGCGGCCTCCAGCGCGCCGCGAAACAATTCGGCGCGTTTTACGCCGCCCGGATCAGGCGACACGACGCAGAGGCTTTCGCCGCTCAACGCCCTCGCATAATCGACGAACAGCGGCACAGACGTCAGCGGCACAGTCGGACAACGAAACGCGTTTTCGAAAGCCGCCGGATTGTGCACCTCCAGCGTTATGACAGCGTCCGTCCCGACCGCTTCGAACAAACCGGCCACGTAGCGGGTCGTAACCGGATCGCCCGGCTTTGTGCGCCGGTCCTTGCGCGCATAGCAAAGATAGGGGACGACGGCCGTGACCCGGCCCGCGCCGGCGTCCCTGAGGGCGCCGATGAAAAACAAGAGCCGGCAGAGCTTGTCATTGGCGCTTTCCGCAGGCCCGCCGTGGAGGCTTTGGACGACGTAGACGTCGGCGTCGCGAACGGTCTCCAATGGCCGTCCCTTATGCTCGCCGTCCTCGAAATCCCGCTCTTCGTGCGCGGCCAGCGGCTGTCCGAGGGCATCCGCAATGCGGTTGCCGAGTTCCGCCGTGGCCTGCAGTGCAAAAAGCCGAAGGCGGTCGCGACGTTCATGCATGGACGGGAGTAGCGACCCTGTCATGGCCAGAAGCCTATCCGAATGCGCCCCGCTTGCGAGGGAGGCTGGCGAGGGGGGCACGTGATTGCGGCACGTAAAGTCTGAGACGAAGGTTGCGCTGCGGCGCCGCCTCGCGTCAGGTCAACAGAATATCAGTCGAAACGCCTTAAGGGCGAAACAGTTGCCCTGGCGCATTTTTCGATTAGGTTGCCCCGCTTATATGCTGTCATCGCCCTCCCCCGACCTGATCGGGGGATTGACCGCGCGATCCAGCAACTCCGGCCGTGGTACTGGATTGCCCGGTCAAGCCGCGCAATGAGGCCAACGGTCTGACACCAACGGGCAGTGACACCAACGGGCAGTGACACCAAGAGGATCAGCCTTATCGCAAAGAACACTAACGTCGCGCGTGCGGGAGCCTATGGCAGCCCGGCAGGAGTTGACATGAGGCGAATTCTAGTCACGGGGGCGCTGGGGCAGATCGGCTCAGAGCTTGTCCCCGCCTTGCGAGAGCACTACGGCGCCGACCGCGTCGTCGCGTCCGATGTGCGCATCGTGCCGCACCAGCTTGCCGCCGGGGACATTCACGAGCACCTCGATTGCACGCAACAGCAGCAAATTCTTGAGGTGGTTCGCCGTCATGAGATCGGCGCCATCTACCACCTCGCCGCTCTGCTTTCGGCAGCGGCCGAGGAGAAACCACACGCCGCCTGGAAGCTCAACATGGACGGCCTCTACAACGTGCTGGAGGTCGCCCGTCAGTACCGTTGTCAGGTGTTTTTTCCGAGCTCCATCGGCGCGTTCGGCCCGTCAACGCCGCGCGAGCATACGCCGCAAGCGACCGTTCAGCGGCCGACCACGATTTATGGCGTCACCAAGGTTGCCGGCGAATTACTGTGCGACTACTACGCCGCACGTTTCGGCGTCGATGTGCGCGGCCTGCGGCTGCCGGGCCTCATCTCCTATGTCGCCCCGCCCGGCGGAGGAACCACGGACTATGCGGTGGAAATGTTCCATCAAGCGCTCCGCTACAAGCATTACAGCTGTTTTCTCAAAGCTGACGCCCGGCTGCCGATGATGTACATGCCGGATGCGATTCGAGCGACCATTGCGCTTATGGACGCGGACGGCGCGCGGCTCACCTGTCGCAACGCCTATAATGTCGCCGCCATGAGCATCACGCCGGCCGAGCTTGCCGCCCAGATTCGCGCGCACGTGGGAGGATTTGCGGTCGACTATCGGGTTGACCCGGTGCGCCAATCCATTGCGGACTCGTGGCCGCACTCGCTCGATACGAGCGCTGCGCGCGACGATTGGGGCTTCGCGCCGCAATTCGATCTTGCCGCTATGACGGCCGATATGCTGGCGCGACTCTCGCTCAGGATTTCGGCGGCGCGGGCGAAATAGAGTTGGAGTCCCATGCCTGTCATGCCCCGCGAAAGCGGGCATCCAGTAACCATCAAAGCATCAGAACGACTCATGCGGCGCCCAATGTGATAGTCCGAGGATTACTGGATCGCCCGCTTTGCGGGCGATGGCACTCCTGTGAATCAAAGGTCAGCAACGGAACAGTGGCAGAAGCGAGGTTTTCATGCCCACTCACGGACTGACGCGCGCGCTCGCGGCACGGCTCACCGAATTGGCGCGGAGCGGACGCCTCAAGGGAAAGGAGGCCGTCATCTCCCGCGTCATCGCCGGGCGCGACGGCCATGGCCCTCGCTACGTGATCGAGGACGAAGGCGACAGGCCGTTCCTGCGCATGAATTCCAACAGCTATCTGGGGCTGGCGCTGCGTCCCGATGTGATTGAGGCGGAGGAGCGGGCTGCAACCCTCTACGGCACGGGCCCAGGCGCGGTGCGCTTCATCAGCGGCACCTGGGCGACCCATGTCGCGCTGGAGCGGCGGCTTGCGCGCTTCCACAGCCGGCCCTCCGCGATCCTGTTCTCATCGGCCTATGCGGCGATGATGGGCCTCATTCCGCCGCTCGTCGCCGAGAAGACTGCCGTGATCAGCGACGAACTCAACCACAATTGCATCATCAACGCCATCGCGCTCGCCCGGCCGGCCGAGAAACACATCTATAAGCATCTCGACATGGGCGAGCTGGAGCGCGCGCTGGCAGGCGCAGCCAAGACCTGCAAGCGCGCCATTGTGGCGACCGACGGCATCTTCAGCATGCGCGGCGATCACGCGCCGCTTGATCGCATCATGGAACTGGCGCGCGCCCATGACGCCGCCTTCGAGGAAAACGCGATCGTGATCGTCGATGATTCGCACGGCGTCGGGGCGTTCGGCGCCACGGGGCGCGGAACCGAGGAATATACCAATGCCGCCCCGGCCGATCTTCTGGTGGCGACGCTTGGCAAGGCGTTCGGCGTCAACGGCGGCTACGTGGCGGGCGATGCGACGATCATTCAATACCTGCGCGAGACCTCGCCGTTCTATATCTATTCAAATCCCATCACTCCGGCCGAGGCCGGCGCTGCCCTGAGCGCGCTCGACCTGCTGGACAGCGAGGTCGGCAAGGGGCTGCTCACGCATCTGCGGGACATGACCGCGCGTTTCAAGACCGGGCTCATAAGGCTGGGCTTCGAAACGCTGCCCGGAGAACACCCGGTCGTGCCGCTCATTCTGCGCGATACCGCGCGAACTTCCGCCCTGGTGGCGCACCTGCGTCAGCACGGCATTCTGGCGACCGGGCTCAACTATCCGGTGGTGCCCAGGGGCGATGAGGAAATTCGCTTTCAGATCAGCGCTGACCATACGCCTGCCGATATCGACATGGCGCTCGATGTGCTTGCGCGCTCTGCGGGTTAGGCGGGCGAAACATCATAGTAACCGCAGCCCGGATCGAGCGGAGCGAAATCCGGGATCGACGTCGCCCGGGGGCCAGTCTGCCCCCGGGTTTCGCTGGCGCTCAACCCGGGCTACATGGGCTAGCCCAACTTGCGCTAGTTCGGCAGCACCATTTCCTGCATTGTGTTCGACGTTCCGCCCTCGGGCGGAGGGTTAAAGACATGGATCGAGACCGCCCGGTAGCCGATGATCCCCGTGTTTTGCGCGGGCCCCGGCGCCGCGTAGGGATTGGGTGCGGCGCGCTCGATGGCCTGGGCCGGAAGATCGAATTCGAGATGCCGCGGGTCGCGGAAGATCGTCTTGACTGACACGCCGTCGACACGGACCAGCGATGTCATCATGAACCCGCTGCCCTCCAACACGACGCGCACGGGCCCCGATCCGGCTTTCACGCTGCTGGGCTGGATCGAGCTGATCGCGGGCGCGAACGTCGCAGCCGCAAGCGCGCGGGCCGGCCGAACAAACGTAAAATATTCGGGATGATAACCCAGCTCCACCCACCGGCCGTTCTTCATCACCCGCTCGATCTTCTTCGTGTTGGAGATATTGCTCAGGGGATCAGCGCTCACGACGACGAGGTCGGCAAAATTTCCGGCGCGAATGGAGCCGACCCTGGCCTCGCCGCGCGCTTTGTCCTTTCCCTCCACAAGTTCGGCTGACCAAGAGGTCGCCGCCTTCAATGCCTGCATTGGCGTGAGGCCCGACTCGACCAGCATCTCCATCTCGTGATGCAGCGCCAGGCCGGGAATTCCTCCCGTGATGATGTCGGTGCCGGCTTGAATCTTGCCGCCGGCCGCAACCCATTTCCTGTTGAACTCCCGCACATTCTTGTATCCGGTCTCGAATTCGCTGCGATCTTGCGCCGGCAGTTTGTGAACCCACGGCATGCTGTCGTAGCGCGAGGAGAAGTTCTTGATCTGCCGATGCCGGGCAAGGATGCTGTCGGCAATGTTGCGAGGGAAGTAGACGAGATCGGTATTGCTGAGCGTGCGGTAATCCTCAAGCTCCCGCTCTGCGGCGCGCCGGCTCAAGCCGCCCCATTCGTAGATCATCGTGGGATTGAGGTAGACGCCGCGGCGCACCGCATCCGCAATCATGCCGTCGAGCTTGCTCCAGTCGGCAAGCTGCGTCGCCCATGTCAGCAGCTTGCCGTCCTGAAACGATCGCAACGCCTCGGGCGACATAACGGCTTCGGCGTAGCCCCACACGTGCTCGACGATGTCCATGCCATCGCGTATCGAGGCCGGCGCGTCATCACTATGGCCGAAAACCAGAAGGCCCGCTTTGTGGGCCGCGTCCGCCGCAAACTTATAGGCGCGGGAAAACCGGGCGTTGTATTGCGGGAACCACGCCAGATCTGGCTCGGACTGGAGCCAGATGCGGATTGCTTCGCTGATGTCGGCCTCAGAGGAGTTCGGCGTGAATTGCGGACGCGGCCCGCTGTGAAACAGCCGCGGAACGTCATGCGCGTCCTGGCTCCTGGCGCGCAACGTCTTGGGCACATTGTCGAGCGCAAGGATTGACGTCACGCCATGATTGACCAGCAGCTCGCCCATGAATGGGTCCCAGTGCACGTGGGTATCGAAGAGTCCCGGAATGATGAATTTTCCGGAAAGGTCGAGCACCTGCGCGCCCGCCGGCGCCGATGCGTCAGCGGGCATGAGGCCGCGAATCATGTTCCCCTCGATCAGCAGCGAGCGATCGCGAATAGGGGCGTCGGCAAGCCCATCGATGATCGTTGCCCCTGTGATGAGAAGCGTCGTCGGCGCTTGCGCCAGGCTCAATGTCGACGCCGCAAGGACAAGGATTCCGGCGAGGAGAGAACGAAGGAAAAAGCGTCGGACGTACATCTCGGACCTCCGCTGAGCAAGTCGTTGCATAGCCCAGCCGCCGGGTCGGGCCGGAGCTTGCCACCGGGCCGGCCAGAGGCCGGACCCGCTGGGCCAGCACAAGGATAAATTATAAGCGAAATCAGGGCCGCAGGACCAATACGGCAACCGGGGTGCGCGCGTCAGGCGAGACGCAAAAACCAGGGACAGGTCGCAATCGGGGTCTGCGCCGCCGCAGCCAACGGACCCCCGGCTGGGACAGGCCGCGCTCCATCCGGGCTACGACGCCGGCGAATAGGCGGTCCGCCCCGCAACCCCTTCTCGGCCGGTGCCAAGTGGTGTATTTTGTTTGTGAGCTGTCGTTGCACGCGACATGCTGAAATGCCCGATATCAGTGCATGCCCAACGGGGGAAACGTATGAAGACTTACCTCGCTACCGTATTTGCAGGTGCTGCTTTTGTCGCCTTCACCGGCGCCGCCCTCGCGCATCACTCCTTCGCGATGTTCGATCAGGAACACCCGCAGGAAGTCACCGGCGTCGTCAAAGAGTTCAAATATACGAGCCCGCACTCCTTCATTGTTCTCGACATCAAGGACAAGGACGGAAACGTCGAGTCGTGGAACCTCGAAGGGGGCAGCCCGAGCGCCCTCGCCCGCGACGGCTGGACCAGCAAGTCCATCAAGCCCGGCGATCAGCTTAAGCTGACCATCGAGCCGCTGCGCAGCGGCGCCCCCGGCGGCTCCTGGAACGTGAACAAGATCAAGTTCATCGACGACAGGCCGATCGTCCCCAAGACGCAGTGAGGCGACGGGAGACGTTGTGTTGCATAGGATGGGTTGAGCGAGAGCGAAAACCCATCCTCAATGTGTTCGTGCCAGCCGAACCCGGCAACGCCCGCGCGGCGCGTTGAGGATAGCCGGCCGGCTGTGGTGAAGGGGGCAGAGTTATGGCACACAGGTCAGCGAGCACATTCGCCTCGCGCGTCGCGCCCTTCCTGGCGGCGCTGTGTATCCCGATCGCAAGCGCCGCCGCAGATGAGGTCAGGAGCATCGACAAGTATCCGGATCTGCGCGGTCAATGGGAGCGCAATTTTGTGCCGCGATGGACGGTCGGGCAGGAAAAGCCGCCGCTCACCCCCGAATACCAGAAGGTCTTCGAGGCCAACCTGGCCGACATGGCAAACGGCGGACCCGGCAACGTGCCGTCATGGTATTGCCTGCCGCAAGGCATGCCGATGATGATGAATGCTTACGATCCGATGGAAGTGGTCGTCACCCCCGAGACCACTTACATCCTCATCAGCCATGTCAACGATTCCTACCGGCGCATTTACACCGACGGACGCGCCTGGCCGGATCCGGACGCGACGCTGCCCACATTTGCGGGCTACTCCATCGGCAAATGGCTCGATGAGGACGGCGACGGCAAGTACGACGTGCTTGAAGTCGAGACCCGGTTTATCAGGGCGCCGCATACCTATGACGCCCAGGGGATTCCGTTCCACGACGACAATCAGGCCGTCATCAAGGAGCGGATTTATCTCGACAAGGCCGACAAGAACCTGCTGCACGACGATATTACGTCCTACGATCACGCATTGACGCAGCCGTGGACCAAGAACCGGACCTATAAGCGCAATCCCAACCCGAAACCGGTCTGGCTCGAGGAAGCCTGCGCGGCCGACAACGCCATGGTCAAGATCGGCAATGATCCCTATTTCCTCAGCCCCGACGGGCTCCTGATGCCCACCCGCAAGAATCAGCCGCCGCCCGACACGCGGTATTTCGGCAAAAAGAAATAATTCGCATTTTGCGGTAAAAAAGCAGGGCGACTTATCCGCGGACGGAATGACGGCTGAGGATCGTCGTCCGCATTGAGCCCAGCGAAATGCGCGGCCGTCCGTTTCCCGGACGTCGCGAAATTTATCATCCGGCCGGCCCACCCGGCCGGCCTTTGGCCGGCCCGATGGCAAGCTCCAGCCGGCCCTGCTGGCTCCATCCAGACTACACGGCCACGATAGTCCCCCGCAGCTTGTCGTTTCCGGGACTGGCCGGCCTTAAGGGGACCGTGGAGAATAACCGCTTCAAGATGAGTGGCATCGCCCGGCTTGACCGGGCGATGTGATAACCACTGGAGTTGCCAGGGAAAAAATATCAACCCCAGTGGTTACTGGATGCCCCGCTTCAAGCGGGGCATGATATGCTTTCGATTCACTTATTCTCCGCGGTCCCCTAAGCGCAGCGCATTCCTATCCTTCGTATTTCTCGACGATCTGGGCTGGCCGAAGCTGTGCATCGCCCGGATCGCGACCGAACTCCTCAAGGGCGCGGCGCTGACGCAGCAGATCCCAATATTGATCAAGCTCGACCTTGACCTGCGCCAACCGCTCCTGATCGGCATCCGTCGGCGCGCCGATCTGATAGAGGCGCTGCTCTTCCGCCACCAGTTCCCGGATGTGGTCGAGCACCGATCGATCCGATGCGCCGGCCTGCGCGGCCGTATGTTCGTTTGCCATTTGCAATTCTCCGAGCACACGCGCCTTCAAATGAGGGATGACGGCTGCGACCGCAAGATGGCGACCGGCCCCTTTCCGCTGCCCCCCTCGCGACCCGCGGGGCGCAGGGCGCAATAGCCGGCGGAGCTTGCCATCGAACCGGCCAGAGGCCGGACCCGGTGGGCCGGCCCGCTGATAAACTCCGCGTGCTGCGCCGCGGGTTGGCGGACTGCGCTTCGCTGATCCGCCCTACTACGGCCCTGGGAACGCGGGCATCCTGCCCGCATCTTCGGAATAAAGAGCGGCCGGGACGCCCGCGCTCCCAGCCGGAGAGGCAGGGAGGGCCGCGGCAGCAAGCTCCTCCTTGTGGATGCGCTCCAGAATTCGGCGTGCCTGAATGAGGCCAGCATCGGCATTGATGTCGACCTGCGGGGCGTTCGGCAGCATCGTCATGTTGCGCTGCTGGGCCTCGAACACCGCGACATCCTCCAGAAATGCTGTCGTAATCTGCTCGACCAGCATGTCGGTGAGCGCCCCGTTGTTGACGTCCCAATCGTGAGCCTGGCCCCAGAAATAGTGGCTGGTGGTCTCAGTCTCCGGCGTGATGGCGTTGAGGTTGCGCATGTTAATACCGTTGACGCGTCGGCCTTGCGGCGCGCCGGTTCCGGTCGGCGTGCAGCCGACATCCAGCCGCAGGAAGGCCGGGGGCACGAAATCGATGATCTGCCACCGGTCAACGTGCGTCGTGAAGCCGCCCGCCTTCACGAATGTCGGCGGCGCCGGCGCATCGATGATCCAGCGCGTCACCACCACGTTGTTCGGCGAGCGCGTCACTTTGACGGTCGCATTCTCGACCAGCGCCGCATTGCCGATGGTGGACTCGTGGACGAAAGCGAGATGCGTGAGGTCGAGCAGATTGTCGACGATGAGCTGCCAGTTGGCCCTGACGTGCAGATAGCTGCCCTTGGCGCCCCAGTTGGGGTCATCGAGCCAGTGGAAATCCGTGATCTGGCCTGGATCGGCGCGCGCCGGGTCGCCCATCCATATCCACAGCCAGTGATACCGCTCGACCACCGGATAGGCCTTGACGCGGGCTGACGGCGGAATGGTGTTCTGGCCGGGAACCTTGACGCATTGGCCGGTGCAGTCGTAGCGCAGGCCGTGGTAATGGCATTGCAGGTGATCGCCCACAGCCTTGCCCATGGAAAGCGGCAGGTGGCGATGGACGCAGCGGTCCTCCAGCGCGACGGGCGCGCCATCCTGCTTGCGGAAAAGCACGATGGGCTCGCCCAGGATCATCCGGCCGAACGGCTTGCGCGAAACCTCGTGGTCGCAGGCGGCCACATACCAGAAATTCCTGAGGAACATGGGCGTTCTCCGGGACGAGGAATTGTAGTGCCCGTCGCGGGATTTTCAATGCAACAGGCAGCGGGACATCTGCACGAAGGGCGAAGGCGCGCGTGCCGGTCTCCTTGTGTTTCCCGCTCAGACGCGCAGAGGAAGCGCCGCACAGGCGGCGGCTCGTCCATCACGCGCCCTTGTGCACCTGCGCGCCGCGTCCTGCGCCCGACGCCCTACGTCCCGAGCTTCTTCTGCACGCGCGCATCGAAGCGCGCGACATTGACCACGACCCGCTGATGGCAGCCGTCGCCGATCGGCTCCTTGTCGTCGCGCGCCTCGACCCGAAACTTCAGAGTGCGGCCATCGATGCCGACCAGCTCCGCGGTCGCGCGCACCCCCATGCCGATCGGCGTCGCCGCGAAGTGGCGCACGTCGAGATGGATGCCGAGGCTCTGGTGCCCCGCGGGCAGGAGATGCTCGACCGCCGCAAGCGCCGCCGCCTCGATAACGTTGATCATGACCGGCGTCGCCAGCACCGGCACCAGTCCGCTGCCGATGCTGGGCGCGGTGTGCTCGACCGCGACCTTGAGCTCTGCCGATCCCGTAAGGCCGGGTCTGAGGTTGGAAAGATCGATCGCCATGGGGACCTGCAGCGTGGGTTGGGCGCAGCGAAACCCGCCATCCACGACGCCTCTGGAAGGCGCTGATGCGTTTCGCTATCGCTCAACCCATCCTACGGCCCTACAATCGGCCTCGCAAAAAGATTCACCGCCGCGTAACGTGATGCAGCACACCAGCCCGGCGCCGCCGATCAAATTCGACCCCGCCGCCACCGGCCCCCTTGACGGCATCCGGGTGCTCGATCTCACCCGCATGGTCGCCGGCAACATGTTGTCGCTGCAGCTTGCGGATTTCGGCGCCGACGTCATCAAGGTCGAGCCGCCGTCCGGCGATCCGCTGCGCGATTGGCGTGACGGCGGCCACGCGCTGCATTGGAAGACCTACGCGCGCAACAAACGCTCGATTGCGGTGAACTTTCGTCACGCCGGCGCGAAGGCGGTGCTTCTGCGCCTCGCCGCGACGGCCGATGTGTTCATGGAGAGCTTTCGCCCGGGCACATTGGAGGAGATGGAGATCGGTCCGGAGGTCCTGCACAAAGCCAATCCGCGCCTGATCGTTGTCAGGCTATCGGGATTTGGCCAGACCGGCCCCTACGCGCCGCTGCCCGGCTTTGGCACGCTGGTGGAAGCGATGAGCGGCCTTGCGGCGCGCACCGGTTTCCCGGATCGCGAGCCGGTGCTGCCGCCGCTCGCGCTCGCCGACATGATTGCCGGCCTCTACGGCGCATTCGCGGTCATGACGGCGCTGCGCGCGCGGGACCGCCGCGGGCAAGGGCAGATCGTCGACCTCGCGCTGCTCGAAGCGATATTTTCGCTGCTGGGTCCGGAGGCCGCCATCTTCCGGCAGACGGGCGTCGTCAAGGAGCGGACCGGAAGCGGCTCCCAGACTTCTGCGCCGCGCAACGTCTATCGCTGCGGCGACGGCCGCTACGTCGCCCTGTCGGGTTCGACCAAGACGATGGCGCGCCGCATCTTCACGGTCATCGGCCGCGCCGACATGATCGCGGACGCGCGATTTTCGTCCAACGCCGCGCGGGTCAAGCACCGCGCCCTGGTGGACGAGGCGGTCGGGGCCTGGTTCGCCGCGCGCACGCGCGAGGAGGCGCTTGCTGCGATGCGCGCGGCTGGCGTCACCGCCGGGCCGGTCTATACCATCGCCGACGCCGTCGCGGACGCGCATTTCCGCGAACGCGGAGTCATCGTCCAAGTGGAAGACGCCGAACTTGGCGCCGTGCCGATGCACAACATCGTCCCCCGTCTTTCGCCAAGCGCCGGCGCGTGGCGGCGGCCGGCGCCGCGCCTGGGCGAGCATACCGACGCGGTGCTCGCCGAAGCGGGGTTCGATCGCGAGGCCATTGCGCGCCTGAAGCAGGACGGGGTTGCCGCGTGATTTACTTACAGAGCGTGGAGCGCAGGATGGGTTGAGCGCAGCGAAACCCATCATCTGCTGATCCATTCGGCGCGGCCTTGATGGGTTTCGCTGCGCTCAACCCATCCTACAAACTGCTTCTGCAAAATCAAAAGTCCGGCTTGTCGGCCTGGGGGAGCGGCGCGACGTCGTAACCGAAGAAAAATACGTTGTTCGGCTCGCAGACGTCTTCAATCAGCGGCGTGTGCTCGATGCGCCGCCAGGTCTGGATCGCCGACCAAGGCATGTTGAAAGCGCCCGGATCGTCCACGGTGACGAACACCTGCAGGGTCTGGCCGCCGTCGATCATCTTGAAGCGCTCGACCACGTGCATCTGTTCGGTGTGAGGGGTGCGGTAGTTGTCCACGAATGTTCGGTCATTCAGTCCGATGGTGTCGACGACGAGTTCGTCGCCTTCGTAATGTCCCACGGACTCGCCGTGCCAGGACGGCGTCACATGCTCGGAATGCGGCACGTTCAAATAAATATGCCGCATCTGAGCGTAAAGCTCATTGATGTAGATGACCATCTTGGGCGTCTGAATGAAATGAACCGGCTGGCCGCGGTTGTAGATATCGAGGCCCGGAACGCCAGCGGGCCAGCACCGCTCGCGGGCGATATAGGGCACCTTGCCGGCGAGCACCGCTTCATTGGCCTTGCGCATCCGCTCGATGACCCAGGGCTTGAGGATAGGATTAGTGAGGTCGGCAACCCGATATGTCGGCTGGCCCTGTCCGTTCGGAACATAAGGATGAGCTTTGTCGGAAAGAACGGGACCGGGTCCGCTGGGCGGCGGCAGGAAGTCGTCATGGGCGGGGCGGTTCAACGTCCAGGCTGTGCCGGGGTCCGGGGCGAAGTTGGGGATGGACGAGGCTTCATGTTTCGTCTCGTCCGCAGCGAGCGCGGGCCGCGGAACGGCGACAGCGCACGAAAGACCTATCGTAATGCACGCCAATAAGAATTTGGTCATCGGTCGCTCCGCACGTTTCTTGCTCATGGATTCTCGTCATGGTGAGAGAAGGCGTCGCTCAAGTCAATCGGAGGGAGCGGTAGTCCGCCCGCTCGCAACACCATGGAGCTGCGCAACGAAGAGCGGCGATGTGACTCCGGCGGCATGCTCCCTTTGGCGGGGATCATGCTCCGCGAAGGCGCGGCATCAAGCAACCTGCGCAGACGTCTTTTGCAGGCCTTCAGCGAGAAAGACGTTCGCTCGTCGGGCATAAGCTCGACATGATCGGAAATAACGAGTTCAATATGAACTGAACTGCTTCTACATAGTTGTCGTTTAAAACAACCGTGACAAAACCTGTTTATTATAATATCATATATATGTTTCCGCCTACTGCCGCTGAGACCCTATCACAAATTCGATTACAAGGTTATCATTCCCAATCGATCCATTAAAACGGGAGTTTCTGCAAATAAATTTTCTGTTCGAGGTAGCAAATTCCCTGTTCCGATTGCTCAGAGAATTGCGACGCAAGGCCATGGAATTTCTGAGCAAAATAGATGCACGAATCGCTAAACGGTCGAAAATCTGCAAAATTCCCTGTTATTTTCCCTGTTCTCAGGGAATTCGCCGGATCAATGCCGTTGTGTAGGATGGGTTACACGTCCGCGTCATTGTCGCCTGAAACGGCGATCTGCGCGTTCCGCTCAAATGGCTAGGAAGAAACTTACCCGGTAGGACCGCGCCACGGGTAGCAGAAGTTTCATGCGCTGCAGGTCAGGCCAGGCCCGGTGGGAAACTCTTTGAATTTCGAGTGGGGCAGGACGTGAAAAGCGGCCAACCCGCGATCACTCGCGGCCTTGATCGCTTGGATGCTCTTTGTCGCGGGCGGCGGCAGCCGGTCAAGGGTCTCGACCGCTTAAGCGGCGATTGGCGCGCGATCAAACGCGCGCCAATCGCCCTTGACCGGCTGCCGCCGCCCGCAAGACTGCATCCAAGCGATCAAGGCCCTCGCCAAGGCCGCGCGCCCTTAAGGCTTCTTCTGCACCCACTCAAGATTCAAAAGAGTTTTCCACCGGGCCTGGCCCGACCTGCAGCGCATGAAACTTCTGCTACCCGTGGCGCGGTCCTAGCGGGTCAGTTTCCTCCTAGGCGCTCAAATTAAACCACTTCTCCGAGAGTCGTGGCCGGGCTTGTCCCGGCCACCCGCGTCTTACTCGCGGAGGCGCCGCAAGAAAGACGTCGATGCCCGCGCAGGCAAGCTTGCGCAGCCTGCGCAAACCTGGCTGCAAGCGCGGGCATGACGACGAGGAAGTTGAACCGATCTCAATCGAACCCACCCTAATGCGTCGGCGCCGACGCCAGGCCCTTGAAGACGAACTTCTGGATCCGTTTGCCGTCCTGGACCTCGGTGACGTAAAGGTTTCCCTTCGAGTCGACGTTCATGTGATGCATGACGTAGAACTCGCCGGGCGCGACGCCGTTGCGGCCGAATGAATCGAGCGGCTCGAGCGTCTTGCGGTCGAGGATCCACACCCGCGCCGGACTCCGGCTCGCCACATAGAGGAACTGCTGCTCCGGATCGGCCGAAAAGGCGGTGCTGGCGACAGTCTGGCCGTTGCCGCAATGAGGCGCCTCGCAATAGCGGTCGATGAAGCGCTGCATCACGAACTTGCCGTCGAGCGTGAAAACCTGCACGCGCTTGCCGCCGCGATCCGACACATACACGAGTCCGTCGTTCGACACCCGCACGGCATGAACCGGCCGCACGAACTGCAAGGGGCCCGGGCCGGTCTGCTCCTTGGCCGGAATGCGGTCGCCCTCCGCCACCTTCGGCTCGGCGGGCACGTTGTCGAGCGGCTCATTGCCGAACGCGCCCCACATGCGCTTGAACGCGCCGGTATCGGCATCGAAGACGATGACGCGCCGGTTGCCGTAGCCGTCGGCGACGAACAGTTCGTTGGTCGGCGTGTAGACGAAGGTGTCGGCCGCCTGGTTGACGTTCTGCGTGTCCTTGTTCCCCTTGCTCTGGCCCTTGTGTCCGATCTGCATGACGAACTTGCCGTCCTTGGTGAACTTGAGGAGATGGTTATCGGTCCTGCCGTTGCCGCCGATCCAGATGAACCCCTTCGGGTCCGCATAGATGCCATGCTCGGTCTCCGGCCAGTCATAGCCCGGCCCCGGACCGCCCCAGCCCTGAATGAAGTTTCCGGCTTCGTCGAACTCGAGCACCGGCGGCGCCGCCATGGCCTTCTGATCGTTGCGCACCGTGCTCGGGCGCTGGAGAATCCAGGCATGGCCCTCGCTGTCGATCGAGACGCTGGAGACCTGGCCCCACACCCATTTGCCCGGCAGCGTCGGCCACGACGGGTCGACCTCGAAATGCGGGATCATGCGGGGCGGCGTCGGCGCCTGGGCGGATGCTGCGGTGAGGTGGCTGGAAAGCGCGATGGTGGCGAGCGCCATGATGGCGGAATGCGTAGTCGCAGGCATTGGGGTTCCCTCAGGTCTTACAAAATCGGCTTTTGCCTCGGCAACGGGGCGGCCACAACGGCCGCCCCTCCATCACGTCGGTGCAGCCCTTCAGATGAAGGGAGCAGCCACCGGCTCACTCCGGCATCAACGCAAATGTCCACAGCGAGCCGCCGGTCGGCACATTAGCCTGAACGAAGCGCGGGGCCACGGCGCCGCCCAATCCCGACGCGACCGACACGTATTGGCGGCCATTGTGAGTGTAGGTGATGGCGGTGGAATTGACGCTCGAGCTCACCTTGAACTGCCACAGCGTCCTGCCGGTGTCGGCATCGAGCGCCAGGAACTCGCCGGTGAGCTTGCCGGTGAATACGAGGCCGCCGTCGGTCGCGAGCATTCCGGCTGCGCTCGGCGCATCCGTCAGCGGCGCCTCCCATTTCTTCTCGCCGGTGAGCGGATTGATCGCCGCGAAGGCGCCCACGACCTCGCCCGGTTTGAAGGTCGGGTTGCGGGCGACGACGCCGGTCGACACGCTGCCGAGAGCCTGCGGATTTGAGGGCGCGAGCTTCTGGATGCGTGGAACATTCCAGGTGTTCACGTAGACGAGACCGGTGTTCGGGTTGAATGCGATCGGCACCGCATTGGTGCCGCGCGACGGATAGATCTCGACCTCCTCGCCGGCCAGGAACTTCTTGTAGATGTCGGTCAGGACCGGGCGGCCGGTCTCCTTGTCGATGTGCGTCGCCCAGTTGACCTTGACGTAGGGATTCGCGGCGATCGGCTGGCAGTTGGTGCGGTCCAGCACGTACAGGAAGCCATTCTTGTTGGCCTGGATCATCGCCTTGCGGGTCTGGCCGCCGATTTGAAGATCGGCAAGCACCAGCTCGTCGGTGCCGTCAACGTCGTAGACGTCGTTGGGCGTGTACTGATAGTAACAAACGATCTCCCCGGTTTTCGGCCGGATCGCCAGCACGCTTGAGGTATAGAGGCTGTCGCGCTCGCCCCGCGGCCGCGGATCGTATGGCTCCGCATTGCCGGTGCCCCAGTAGACGATATCGAGCTGGGGATCATACGAACCTGAGCGCCAGGTCGGCCCGCCGCCGCGGGTCCAGGCGTCGCTGTTGGGCGGCCACGTCTCCGAACCGGGCTCGCCCGGCGCCGGAATGGTGTAGCGCCGCCACAATTTCTTGCCGGTGTCCGGGTCCCAGCCGTCGAGGAAGCCGCGCGTCGTCGATTCGCCGCCGGACATGCCGGAGATCAATACGCCGTTGGCGATCATCGGCGCGCCGGTCGCGTAATAGCCCTCCTTCGCCTCCGCGAACTTCTGGTTCCAGACCTGCTTGCCGGTCTTCATGTCGAGCGCGACGACATGGTTGTCGACCGTCACGCGGAAGAGCTTGCCGTTGTAGAGCACCGGTGCGCCCCGTGTGATGCCGTGACGCGTAACGCCGGGCTCGGGTTCGACCGGCGTGCGCCAGATCTGCTTGCCGGTCTCAACGTCGATCGCGAAGGTCCACTGGCCGTTGATCGCATAAATGACGCCGTTGTAGACCGCCGGCGCCGAGAGCTCGCCCCATTCGTTCATGAGGCTGGTGCTCCAGATCGGCACCAGGCGCTTGACGTTGGATTTGTTGATCTGCTTGAGCGGGCTGTAGCTCTTGCGGTCCAACCCCATGCTGTGGTTGAGCACGTTGTCGGTATTCTTGCCGTCGTTGATGAGCTCTTCCATTGTCTGGGCGAGGCCGCATGCCGGCCACGTGCCCAGCATGGCGGCAAGCAGCAACATCTTTTTCATGTGCATCCTCCCTTTGATCGGCCGACTCTTCGGGGTTAAGAGGGCCATGGATAGCGGCGATCACGCCTGAGAGCGCCTCCATATCTAATCGCCCACGAAGTTCCCGCAACCGACGAGCGGGTTGATTTGGTCCGCATTGAGTGCGCGAAATGAGGCGGGCGTCAATACAGGCGCGCTGGCTTATCTGCTTCAATTCTTTTGGTGCGCTGGCAAGTCTCCTAAGTGGGCAAACCCATCCCCGCCGGAGCAAGGCCCTCACCAGTGGCCCGGATGGAGCGAAGCGTGTAGCCCGGATTGAGCTAAGCGAAATCCGGGATAGGCGGTGGCGCCCAGCAAGGGCGGTCCCGGGTTTCGCTTTCGCTCAACCCGGGCTACGGGCGCAGAGCGTGCAAAGCGAGGATGCCCGCCGTGCAAGTGCTTCCAGTCGGTTGAAATCCGCACTAGGATCAGTCCCATGTCGGGCGGCTCCCTGCAAGAAGACCCGCCAAAGCAGGCATCGTCGGCACGTGACCCCCACTGTCCCCCCGCCCGCCTGGAGAGTCAGGGGTCGCGCCGGCGGCATGTGGGGGATCATGTCGAATCGCGTTGCGGACAATCGCGACAATCGGCATGAGGCGCGCCCGCCGCCGCATGGGGTGCTGTCCGGCCCGAGCCGGTTGGGCACTCTTGGACAAGGCCAGAGCGAGGCTGCCCAGCCGGCGGCTGCTTTCCGCGGACGACCTCCGTGCTGCTCAAAACTGCGGGAGCCGGGGCGATGAACGCTGTGGCCTACGCAACCGCCGCGGCGCCCTCGGCATCGGCAGCGCAAGCCTTGCTCGCAGTTCGCGACGTCAGAGTACGTTTTGGCGGCATCGCCGCGCTCGACGGGGTGTCGTTCGATGTTAAGTCCGGCGAGTTGCTCGGCCTGATCGGACCAAACGGTGCGGGCAAGACAACGCTCTTCAACTGCCTCAGCCGCCTCTACGCGCCGGTTGCAGGCGATATCCTGATCGAAGGCCGCAGCATTCTTGAAATCCCGCCGCACAGGATCGTCGATATCGGCATCAGCCGCACATTCCAGAACCTCGCGCTGTTCGGCAGCATGTCGGTTCTCGACAATATCAGGGTCGGGGCCCACCGGCGGAGCCGCAGCAACTTTCTCACCGATGCCGTCGGCCTTCCGGGAACGCGCCGCCGCGATGCAGCCCTCACCGGCGCGGCGTGGGAACTCGTCGATTATCTCGATCTGCGCGATGTCGCCATGCGCGCGGTATCGGACCTGCCGTTCGGCCTGCAGAAACGAGTCGAGCTTGCCCGCGCTCTTGCGGCCAGGCCGAAACTCCTCTTGCTGGACGAGCCAGCCGGCGGCCTCAATCATGAAGAGGTCGACAATCTCGGTCGCCTGATCAGGACAATTCGCGACGAGCGCAATGTCACCGTGCTGCTGGTCGAGCATCACATGAATCTTGTGATGTCGATCTGCGACAAGGTTGTGGTGCTCGATTTCGGCCGCAAGATCGCAGAGGGCACGCCGGCTCAGGTGCGGGCCGATCGGGACGTCATAGCCGCGTATCTAGGGACCGCAGAGTGATGCCCGCCGCGCTGCTGGAGACCGTCGGGCTCTGCGCGTTCTACGGCGCCACCCAGGTGCTGTTCGGACTTGACCTTAAGGTCGGCGAAGGCGGCGTCACCACATTGCTCGGCGCCAATGGCGCCGGCAAGACGACGGCCCTGCGCGCCGTATCCGGCATGGTGCAAACGACCGGAGACATTCGTTTCTGTGGTCAATCGCTGGCTGGATGGGCGACGGAAGATATCGTGCGACTCGGCATTGCCCATGTGCCGCAAGGCCGAGGCACCTTCGTCTCCCAGACTGTCGAGGAAAATCTTAAGATCGGTGCGATGTCGCGGCGCGACCGCGCTGCAATTTCGAGCGATATCGAACGGGTCTACGGGTATTTTCCGCGGCTTAAGGAGCGGCGCAAGCAGCAGGCCGGCACGCTGAGCGGCGGCGAGCAGCAGATGCTGGCGCTGGCGCGCGCCCTGATGCTGCGGCCGAAGCTCATGTTGCTCGATGAGCCATCCTTCGGGCTCGCGCCGCTCGTCGTCCGCGACCTGTTCGAAATCCTGCGCACCCTCAATCGCGCCGAGAACGTCAGCATGCTGCTTGTCGAGCAGAATGCCTCGCTGGCGCTCGATCTTGCCGATCGCGCCTATCTGATCGAGACCGGCCGGCTGGTGATGACCGGCGCGGCGCAGGATTTGCGCAACGACGAAAATGTGCGTCGGGCTTATCTGGGGTATTAGGGTGGATTTCGTTCAACCGGAGTCGTTTGCAGGGCGGGCAAAGGCGCTCATCGAAATCGGCTGTTGTCGATTTCGACGCCTTTGGCGGCCGAAGTCGGGTAAGCCCGACTTCGATGCGCCGTGCCCGCCAGCGCCCGGCGTCTCGAGGGCGGGTGGGCGCGCTTCGCTCTGACCCCGTCGAAAAGCGCCCACCCAACGAAGCGGGTATTAGGAGAATCCGATGGACCTGTTCCTGCATCAGGCGCTGGCAGGATTGGCGACGGGCAGCATTTATGCCTGCCTCGCGCTGGCGATCGTGATGATCTACGCGGCGATCAATCATTTGAATTTTGCCCAAGGCGAGATGGCGATGTTCTCGACCTTCATCGCCTGGCAGCTCATGCAATGGGGCGCACCCTATTTGCTCGCATTCGTCGGCGCCGCGGCATTCTCCTTCGTGGCCGGCATCGCGGTCGAGCGGGTGCTTTTTCGGCCGATCCACAAGGCGCCGGTGCTGTCGCACATCGTGCTATTCATCGCGCTGTTCGCCATTCTCAACAGCCTCGCGGGCTTCATCTGGGATTACAATGTCAAGAGCTTTCCGACCCCGTTTGGTTCGCGCTCTCTCTTCGGCAACGGCCTGGTGAGTTCGCATGACGCCGGAATGATGGGCGTGGCATTCACAATGCTGGTGTTGCTCTACGTGTTCTTTCGTCATACGCGGATCGGACTGGCGATGCGCGCGGCGGCCGCAAACCCGGAATCGGCGCGGCTTGCCGGCGTTCGCGTCGGGCGGATGATTTCGCTCGGCTGGGGCATGGCGGCGGCGATCGGCGCGGTTGCCGGGATCATGATCGCTCCGGTGGTGTTCCTCGATCCGAATATGATGACCAGCATCCTGGTCTACGGCTTTGCCGGCGCGGTGGTCGGCGGGCTCACCAGCCCCGGAGGCGCGGTGTTCGGCGGCCTTGCCGTCGGCATCATCGAGAACCTCGCCGGTACTTACATTCCTTATGTGGGGCGGGAGCTCAGGCTCACGATCGCGCTCTTCATCATCGTCGCGGTGCTCACCGCAAAACCGAGCGGCCTGTTTGGCCGCGCCATCGTGACTCGGGTTTAGGGCGATGAAGCAACCGCTTAGATCCGATCCCGCACAAGTCAACAGCGAGACCATTGCGGGCATTTCCATCCGGACATGGAGCCGCGCTGCAGTGATCGCCGGTGTGGCGTTGGCGCTGCTGTTGCCGCTGGCAATCAAAGGCTTCTTCCTTTTTCAACTCACGCTCGCCTTGATCTACGCGGTTGCAATTCTCGGATTGAACCTGCTTACCGGCTTCAACGGGCAGTTCTCGCTTGGCCACAGCGCGTTTTACGCGATTGGCGCATACACGGCTGCGATCCTGATGGATCAGGCCGACGTCGCCTACTACTGGACGCTGCCGGCGGCCGGCGCAGCCTGTTTCATCGTCGGATTTCTCTTCGGCCTGCCGGCGTTGCGCCTTGAGGGTTTGTATCTTGCGCTCGCCACCTTCGCGCTCGCCATTGCGACGCCGCAGCTCTTGAAATCGACCCCGCTCGAACCATGGACCGGTGGCGTCCAGGGCATCGTGATCCTCAAGCCTGAGGCTCCGCTCGGCCTCCCGCTGAACTCCGATCAATGGCTCTATTACTTCACGATGCTGACGGCGGCATTGATGTATGCCGGCGCGGTCAATCTGATGAAAAGCAGAACCGGCCGCGCCATCATGGCGATCCGCGACAATCCGATTGCCGCAAGCGCCATGGGCGTCAACGTGGCGCTCTACAAGTCGCTGACGTTCGGCGTCAGCGCCCTCTATACGGGGGTCGCCGGCGCGCTCGGAGCACTCACAGTCCAGTTTGTGGCGCCGGACAGTTTCACGTTCAATCTCGCCATTGCGCTGTTCGTCGGTTTGGTGATCGGCGGCGTCGGGTCCATACCCGGCACATTATTGGGCGGTTTGTTCATCTTGTTCGTGCCCAACATTGCCGAGGAGCTCTCCAAGGGCTTGGCGCAAGCAGTTTACGGGTTTATCCTGATTGCGGTGATCTACCTGATGCCTTCCGGCGCGGCAGGTTTGATACGATTGATCGTCGGCCGCACGGCTCGTTCGCGGAGCCAGCCGGTTCATTTTGAGACCGCAAGCCGGTCCGCCCGATTGACCCGCGAGACGCCGATGTCATCGTCAACGAGTGGGGATGAAAATGCGAAATGATCGGCATTGGTTGATGGTCGCAGCCGCAATGGCCATCGCGGCGCTCGCGACTGCCCCGGCAGCAGCGCAGAAGAAATACGATCCTGGCGCAAGCGACAGCGAAATCAAGATCGGCAACATCATGCCCTATAGCGGGCCTGCCTCGGCCTATGGCGAGATCGGAAAGACGGAGGCTGCCTACTTTCGGAAGGTCAACGATGAGGGCGGCGTCAACGGCCGCAAGATCAACTTCATCAGCTACGATGACGCCTACAGCCCGCCCAAGACGGTCGAGCAAGCGCGCAAGCTCGTCGAGAGCGATGAGGTGCTCTTGATCTTCCAATCGCTGGGGACGCCGAGCAACACGGCGATCCAGCGATATATGAACGCGAAGAAAGTGCCGCAGCTCTTTGTCGCGACCGGCGCCACAAAATGGAATGATCCAAAACATTTCCCGTGGACGATGGGCTGGCAGCCAAGCTACCAGAGCGAAGCGCACATCTACGCGCAATATCTCTTGAAGAACCACCCGCAAGGAAAAATCGGCGTCCTCTATCAGAATGACGACTACGGCAAGGACTACCTGAAGGGGCTGAAGGACGGGCTCAAGGGCAACATGCCGATCGTCGCCGAGGCGCCCTATGAGACGACAGACCCCACCGTTGATTCTCAGGTCATCAACCTCAAGGCGTCGGGCGCCGACATCGTTTTCAATGTTGCGACGCCAAAATTCGCCGCCCAGGCGATCAAGAAAATCGCCGAGCTCGGCTGGAAGCCGGTCCATCTTCTGAATAATGTGTCCAACTCGGTGGGATCAGTGCTCAAACCTGCTGGGTTCGATAATGCCGCGGGTGTACTGAGCACGGCATACATGAAAGATCCAACCGATCCGACCTGGAAGGATGATCCGGGATACAAGAAATGGTCCGCCTTCATGGACAAGTATTATCCGGATGGCGACAAGACATCGACATTCACGGTGTATGGTTATTTGGCGGCCCAGACTCTCGTCGCGGTTCTTAAGCAGAGCGGCGATAACCTCACCCGCGAGAATGTCATGAAGCAGGCCGCGAGCCTTAAAGGTCTTGAATTCGACATGCTGCTGCCCGGCAGCAGAATCAACACCGGTCCCAACGATTTTGCGCCGCTGAAGCAGATGCAGATGGAGCGATTCAACGGCGAGCGTTGGGAATTGTTCGGCCCCCTCATGAGCGGCGAGGTCGGCGGCTAAAGGGATGGCGCAGGTGTCGCCTGGTGCGCGGGCGTCCCGCCCCCGCTCTCCGCAATGAAAGGGAAAAGGCGGGCGGGACGCCCGCGCTCCGAGGGACCGAGGCTCGTGATGCATGATGCACGTCGGCCCTATGCGTGGGAAAAATCATACCCGGCGGGAGTGCGTTGGGATGCGCCGATCGCAACCTCGGCGCTGCACGAATTGCTCGACCGCGCCGTCGCCGATTATGGCGATCGACCCGCGCTGGAATACCGCGATCGGCGTCTGAACTATCGCGAGCTGGGCGATCAGGCGGCGCGGGCGGCAGCGGCTTTTCAGAATATCGGGATCGGTCGGGGTTGTGCGGTCGCGCTCTATCTGCCGAATACGCTGTGGCATCCGATCGCATTCTTTGGCGTGCTCCGAACCGGCGCCCATGTCGTCCATTTAAGCCCGCTTGATGCGGAGCGGGAACTGATGCACAAGCTCGCCGACAGCGGCGCTCGCACGATCGTGACCGTTAATCTGTCTGGCCTCGACGCCAAGGCTCTTCGCCTCGCGGCGGCCGGGTGCGTCGACCGCGTGATCGTCGCCGATGACGACGTGTGGGGGCTCGCCTCTCCCTCGCCCCGCTTGTGGGGAGAGGGGCGGGGTGGAGGGTTAGGAGGCGACGGCGTCGCAGTGCCCCATCGCACGACCCCCACCCCCGACCCCTCCCCACAAGGGGCAGGGGAGAAGCGAGGTCACGCCAACAGCGCTCTGGCAGCGTCTGCGCGCGCCGATATAGATGCAATCCCCCTCGAACGCCTGATGGCGCACGCCCCGACGCCTTCGCATTGGCCGCCTGTATCGACCGAGGATATCGCACTGCTGCAATATACCGGAGCTACCACCGGCGTCCCCAAAGCTGCGGTTCTGACCCACGCCAATCTCACGGCTGCCGTTTCGAGCTACCGTATCTGGGTCAGCGGCCAGCGCCCCGCTGACGCGCCGCCTGACCGGGTGCTGGCGGTGCTGCCGCTGTTTCATATCTATGGCCTCGTCAGCGTGATGTTGCGCCACCTCGCGAGCGGCAACGAGCTTCTGCTGCGGCCGCGCTTCGACGTCGAAGCAGTGCTGCGCGACATCGAGGTCAAGCGGGTGACCGCGTTTCCCGGCGTCCCGACAATGTGGGCCGCGCTGATTAGCCATCCAGGCATTGAGCAGCGTGATCTCTCTGCGCTGCGCAGCTGCGCCTCCGGCGGCGCGCCGTTGCCGGTGGAGCTTGCGGAGCGGTTTGGGCGCCTCTCGGGCCTGCCGCTGCCCAGCGGCTGGGGCATGACCGAAACCTCGCCAGCCGGCACCAGCCCGCCGTTGCGCGGGCTCGCAAGGCCTGGAACCATCGGGCTTCCGCTCCCTGGCATCACGGTCGAGGTGGTGGCGCTCGATGATCCGCATCGCGTGCTCGGCCCCGGCGAGGTCGGCGAGTTGCGGATCAAGGGCAAGAACGTGATGCAGCGCTACTGGGACCGGCCGGAGGAAACCGCCGCAGCTTTTGCGGATGGCGGTTTTCTCACCGGCGACATCGGCGTCATGGATGACGACGGCTATTTCTTCATCCTCGACCGCAAGAAGGACATGATCCTCTCCGGCGGCTTCAATATCTATCCGCAGGTGATCGAGCAGGCGATCTACGAGCATCCGGACGTCGAGGAAGCCCTGGTGATCGGCGTTCCAGATCCTTACCGGGGCGAGGCCGCCAAAGCCTTCATCAAGCTAAAGTCCGGCGCAGCGCCCTTGACGCTCGACGCGCTCAAGGATTTCCTCGCCGACAAGATCGGCCGCCACGAGATGCCGGCCGCGCTCGAAATTCGCGCTGCCCTGCCGCGTACCAGCGTCGGCAAACTTTCGAAGAAGGAATTGATCGAGGAGGAGCGGTGCCAGGGAGCCCAACATGCCTGATGCCGTCATTGTCTCGACCGCCCGCACGCCGATCGGCAAGGCCTTTCGGGGCGCATTCAACATGACGCATGGCGCTGTGCTCGGCGGGCACGTGGTGAAGCATGCGGTCGAGCGCGCCGGCGTTGAGCCCGGCGAGGTCGACGACGTGATGATGGGCTGCGCCATGCCGGAGCGCGCGACCGGGCACAATATCGCCCGCCTGTCAGCGATCCGTGCCGGCCTGCCGGTCACAGTGCCGGGCGTCACGGTCAACCGCTTCTGCTCGTCGGGCCTGCAAACGATCGCGCTTGCAGCGCAGCGGATCATCACCGGCGAGGCCGACGTGATCGTCGCAGGCGGCCTGGAAAGCATCAGCCTGCTGCAGGAAGGCGGGCGGCCGCCGCCCGTTAAGGAGGAATGGCTCGAAGCGCACAAGCCGGAAGTCTGGATGCCGATGATCGAGACCGCTGACATCGTGGCGGAGCGCTATGGCGTAAGCCGGCGGGCCCAGGACGAATTTTCCTTGGAGAGCCAGCGGCGCACCGCGGCGGCCCAGCAGGCCGGCAGGTTCGCCGACGAGATTGTGCCGCTGCCGACCGTGAAGAAGGTCGTCGACAAGACGACCAAAGTCGAATCTCATGAGGCCGTCATCCTCAAGAGCGACGAGGGAAACCGCCCCGACACCACGCTTGAAGGTCTGGCCGCGCTCGCGCCCGTACGCGAGGGCGGCTTCATTACGGCCGGCAATGCGAGCCAGCTTTCCGACGGCGCGTCGGCCTGCCTGGTCATGAACGCCAAGCTTGCCGAAAAGCGCGGGCTTGAGCCGCTCGGCGCCTTCAGGGGCTTCGCGGTCGCCGGCTGCGAGCCTGACGAGATGGGCATTGGCCCAGTGTTCGCAGTTCCGAAGCTGTTGTCGCGCCATGGCCTCGGCATCGACGACATTGACCTGTGGGAGCTCAACGAAGCCTTTGCGAGCCAGGCGCTCTACTGCCGCGACCGGCTGGGCATCCCTCAGGAGCGTCTCAACGTCGACGGCGGCGCGATCTCGATCGGCCATCCCTTTGGCATGAGCGGATCGCGCCTGACCGGCCATATCCTGATCGAAGGACGGCGCCGCGGCGCCAGGCGCGCCGTCGTCACCATGTGCATCGGCGGCGGCATGGGTGCGGCGGGGTTGTTCGAGATAATGTAGGATGGGTTGAGCGATAGCGAACCCCATCTTCCTCGCTCCGACTCACCGGCGATGGGTTTCGCTTCGCTCAACCCATCCTACAAGACGTCGAATTGGGTGCCCCATGGACCTGCGCTTCACGCCCGACGAAATCGCCTTCCGCGATGAGGTGCGCGCCTTCATGCGCGACGCGTTGCCGGCGCCGATCCGCCGCAAGATGGTGGAGGCGCGGCGGCTCGAAAAAGATGACATCGTCACCTGGCAGCGCATTCTCAATGCCAGGGGCTGGGCGGTGCCGCACTGGCCGGTCGCGTGGGGCGGCACCGGGTGGAGCCCGGTGAAGCAGTATATTTTCCACGAGGAGCTGCAGCAGGCGCCGGCGCCTGATCCGCTGCCGTTCGGCGTCAACATGGTGGGCCCGGTGATCATCGCGTTCGGCAGCGAAGCGCAGAAGCGCCGCCACCTCCCGCGCATCGCCAATCTGGATGACTGGTGGTGCCAAGGCTTTTCCGAGCCCGGCGCGGGCTCCGATCTGGCGTCGCTGAAAACAACGGCGCGGCGCGACGGCGACAGCTACGTCGTCAACGGCCAGAAGACCTGGACCACGACGGCGCAATATGCCGACTGGATCTTCTGTCTGGTGCGCGCCGATCCGGCCGCAAAGAAGCAGCAGGGCATCTCTTTCCTCCTGATCGACATGAAGACGCCGGGCATCACGGTGCGGCCGATCCAGACCATCGACGGCGGCCGCGAGGTCAACGAAGTCTTCTTCGATGACGTGCGCGTGCCGGTCGAGAACCGAGTCGGCGAGGAGAATCGCGGGTGGGACTATGCCAAATTCCTGCTCGGCAACGAACGCACCGGCATTGCCCGCATCGGCACGTCGAAGGCGCGCATCAGGCGGCTTAAGGAGATCGCAGCGCTGGAGCGCGCCGGCGACAAGCCGCTGATCGAAGACGAGCGGTTCCGGACCAAGATCGCCGCGGTCGAGGTGGAGCTGAAGGCGCTGGAAATGACCCAGCTCCGCGTCGTCGCCGCGGCGCGCGAGCGCAATGAGCCGGACCCGGCCTCATCGATCCTGAAGATCAAGGGCAGCGAAATCCAGCAGGCCGTCAGCGAGCTGCTGCTGGAGGCGATCGGCCCCTACGCGCTGCCGGAGGAAACGCACGACGACGCCGACCGCTGGAACGAGCCGCCGATCGGCCCCGAATGGGCCGGCCCGCTGGCGCCGCATTATTTCAACTGGCGCAAGGTCTCAATCTATGGCGGCTCGAACGAGATTCAGAAGAATATCATCGCGAAGGCGATATTGGGATTGTGAGCGTGGACCTCTCCCTCACCGACGAACAACGCCTGCTGAAGGAAAGCGTCGAGCGCCTGCTCATGGATCGCTTTGGCTTTGAGGCGCGGCAGCGTTTCATGGCGGAGCCCGCCGGATGGAGCCGCGCGCTGTGGCAGAGCTACGCGGAACTCGGCCTGCTGGGCTTGCCGTTTGAAGAGAAGCACGGCGGCGTTGGCGGAGGGCCGGTCGAGACCATGATCGTCATGGAGGCGTTCGGGCGGGCGCTGGCGCTGGAGCCTTTTCTCGCAACCGTGGTGCTTGGCGGCGGTTTGTTGAGGCGCGGCGCCGACGAGGCGATGCGCAGCGCCCTGATCCCGAAGATCGCTCGCGGCGTCCTCCTGCTCGCCTTCGCACATGCCGAGCGCCAATCGCGCTACGACCTTGCGGATGTCGCCACCACGGCGCGCCGCGACGGCGGCGGCTATGTCCTCGACGGCGCCAAGACGCTCGTGATTCACGGCGACTGCGCCGACAAGCTGATCGTGTCGGCGCGCCTTGCCGGTGCGCGTCGAGATCGCGACGGATTGGGACTGTTCGTGATCGATGCCGATGCTGCCGGCGTATCGCGCCGCGGCTATCGGACGGTCGACGGCCTGCGCGCCGCGGAGGTCGTCTTGTCGGGCGCACGGGTGGGCGCCAGCGAAATTCTGGGCGAGCCCGGCAAGGCGTTCCCACTCATCGCTCAGGTGGCCGATGAGGCCATCGCGGCGCTCGCGGCCGAGGCCGTCGGCGCAATGGCGGCGACGCATGAGATGACGGTGGATTACCTTAAGACGCGAAAGCAGTTCGGCGTCCCGATCGGCAGCTTCCAGGTGCTCCAGCATCGCGCCGCCGAGATGCTGATCGCGCTGGAGCAGGCCCGCAGCATGGCGCTCTTCGCCGCCATGATGGTCGAGGAGCCGGATCCGACCGAGCGTCGACGGGCCATCGCCGCCGCGAAGGTCCAGATCGGCCGCTCCGGACGCTTTGTCGGCCAACAGGCGATCCAGCTTCACGGCGGTATGGGCATGACCATGGAGTACAAGGTGGGCCACTATTTCAAGCGCGTCACCGCGATCGATGCCCTGTTCGGCGATGCCGACCACCATCTCGCCGAGCTCGCCCGCCTGGGCGGGCTTATCGGAGCGCGCGAGGCAAAGTGAACGTTTCGATGCTGCAAGGGCAGCGCCGCAATGCAAGGGCGACGAGATCCAATGACCACGCCACTCTGGCCCACCTCGCCGCGCACGGAAGAGCTGGCGGCGCGCATCACCGCCTTCATGGAGGAGTACGTGTATCCTGCGGAGCCGGTCTTCGAGCGTCAGCTCGCGGACGCGGCGGACCGCTGGAACGAGTTGCCGATCATGACTGAGATCAAAGCCAAGGCAAAGACGGCGGGCTTGTGGAATCTGTTTCTGCCCAAGCGGCACTTCCCGGACGCACTCAGCAACCTGGAATACGCGCCGCTTTGCGAGATCATGGGCCGCTCCCCGATCGGCCCCGAAGCGTTCAACTGCTCGGCGCCCGATACGGGCAACATGGAGACCTTGATCCTTTACGGCACCGAGGAGCAGAAGCAGCGCTGGCTTAAGCCGCTGATGGAGGGCGAAATCCGCTCCTGCTTTGCGATGACGGAGCCGGCCGTCGCCTCCTCGGACGCTACGAACATAAATGCCGAGATCAAGCGCGACGGCGACCACTACGTCATCAACGGCCGCAAGTGGTGGACCTCGGGCGCCATGGACCGACGCTGCAAGATCGCGATCGTCATGGGCATGACGGACCCTCACGCCGAACCCCACCGCCGCCAATCCATGGTGCTGGTGCCGCTCGACACGCCAGGCGTGAGGGTTGAGCGCGCGCTCAGTATCTTCGGCTATGACGATGCGCCGCACGGCCACGCCGAAGTGGTGTTCGACAATGTGCGGGTGCCGGCGTCGAACATTCTGCTCGGCGAGGGGCGCGGCTTCGAGATCGCGCAAGGGAGGCTCGGCCCCGGCCGCATTCACCACTGCATGCGTCTGATCGGCGTTGCCGAGCGCGCCCTGGAGGAGATGTGCCAGCGCGCAATCAGCCGCGCCGCCTTTGGCCGCGCCATCGCTGACCACGGCGTGACGCGCCATTGGATCGCGGAATCCCGCATCGAGATCGACCAGGCGCGGCTCCTGACGCTGCAGGCCGCCCACATGATGGACACGGCCGGCAACAAGGCCGCGCGGGCCGAAATTGCCATGATCAAGGTGGTGGCCCCGAACATGGCCCAGAGGGTCATCGACCGCGCCATCCAGGTCTGCGGCGGCGCCGGCGTCAGCCAGGATTTTCACTTGGCCTATGCCTATGCCCGTACCCGCGTGCTGCGTCTTGCCGACGGCCCCGACGAAGTCCACCGCGAGACAGTGGCGAAGCAGGAGCTGCGCAAATATCTCTCGCAAGCCAATCGGAAGCGCGATGATGCTTGACGACTGCGTAGGGTGGGTTGAGCGCAGCGAAACCCACGGACGGCATCGCGCGCTGGTGGGCCTTGATGGGTTTCGCTATCGCTTAACCCATCCTACGACCGAAGGATTCGCAGTCTCAAAGGGGGATCAGCGCAGCGTAATCCGCCGCCCAGCGGGAGGCGGCGGGTTATGCCCGCGGCTAACCTCCCTACGCGACACCAATCGAAAGCTCCATGATGCCTGACGCCAGCATGCAAGCTACTACCTCGCCGTTTGCCCTCGGCGGCAAGGTCGCGATCGTGACCGGCTCAAGCCGCGGCATCGGCCGCGCCAGCGCAGAGGCAATGGCGCGGCTCGGCGCCAAGGTCGTGATATCGAGCCGCAAGGCCGAGGCTTGCGAGGCGGTCGCCGAGGAGATCCGGCAAACTGGCGGCGAGGCTTCAGTCATTCCGTGCAACGTTTCGCGCCGGTCTGACATCGAGGCGCTGGTGGCCGGAACGCTGGGAACCTATGGCCGCATCGATATTTTGGTCTGCAACGCCGCCGTCAATCCGGTCTATGGTCCGCTCGGCGAGCTGACTGACGATGCCTTTGACAAGGTCATGAGCACCAACGTCAAAAGCAACTTGTGGCTCTGCAATCTGGCGATCCCCGCCATGGCCGAACGCCGCGACGGCGCAATCATCATCGTCTCGTCGATCGCCGGACTGCGCGGCACGGGCGTGCTCGGGGCCTACGGCATATCCAAGGCTGCGGATTTCGCGCTGGCCCGCAATCTTGCGGTGGAGTGGGGGCCATATAACGTGCGCGTCAACTGCGTGGCGCCGGGCCTTGTCAAGACCGATTTCGCGCGAGCGTTGTGGGAGAACCCCGAGTTGTTGGCGAAGCGCACCGCCGCAACCCCGCTGCGCCGGATCGGCGAACCGAATGAGATCGGGCCGATCGTCGCGTTTCTCGCATCGCCCGCGGCGAGCTTCATCACGGGCCAGGTGATCGTCGCGGATGGCGGGGTGACCATTGCGTGATGCGATCGCGGAATAATATCTTTCAAAATCAATTAATTAGCACTTAGCGGGCAGGAGTGCCAATTTTTTTGGCCTCGGATCTTGAGCCGGATGGTCTTGTTCCTATTTGATTTTTTGCCATTGCGCAGGGGCTCCCTCTGCGAGGCTCTACGACAATTCGATCTTGCCGATGGAGGAAATGCATGCAGTTCCGCCCACTTCATGATCGCGTCGTCAAGCGCATCGAGGCCAACAAAAAGGCCGCTGACGGCATCCTTATTCCGGCCACCGCCCCTCCCATACCGGCAACCCTGACGCTTCTCTGACGGGCGCCGCGACCCGGACGTCATCGGGATCGCGGGTCTCGCCAACGGCTGCTTGCGACAAGCTGCCGAAAAAAAAAGCGCAGTGCTCGGCTGCCTGGCGCGGGCGCAGCACGTCGCGCATGTTCAGTGTGGTCAGCTCGCACGATGCGAGGGGGAGTCTCGTCGATGAGGATTGCTCAAATTGCCCCGCTTTATGAAAGTGTGCCGCCCAGATTCTACGGCGGTACGGAGCGGGTTGTTTCTTACTTGACGGAAGAGCTCGTGCGGCAGGGGCACGAAGTCACGTTGTTTGCAAGCGCGGATTCGAGAACGTCGGCCAGGCTGGTGCGCTGTTGCGATGTCGCGCTTCGCCTCAACCCGATCGTCAGAGACCCGGTGCCGTATCATGTCATGATGCTGGAGGAGGTGCAGCGCCTGAAGGATGATTTCGACATCCTGCATTTTCATATCGACTATCTGCACGCTCCGCTTGTGCGTGATTTTGCCCATCGCACCGTAACAACTCACCACGGCCGGCTCGATCTGCCGGACATCATCCCGTTTTACGGCATGTTTCGCGAACTGCCGTTGGTGGCGATCTCGGATGATCAGCGGCGCTACCTGCACCAGGGGAATTGGGTCGGCACCGTTCATCACGGAATTCCGTGTGATCTCCTCGCGTTTGAGCCGAAGCCGCGCGGCGGGTATCTCGCGTTCCTTGGGCGGATCTCGCCGGAAAAGGGACCGGATCGGGCGATCGAGATTGCGACCAGGGCCGGAATGCAGTTGAAGATCGCCGCTAAGGTGGACCGGGTCGACGACGCCTATTGGAACGAGAAAATCCGTCCGATGGTCACGTTGCATCCGAACGTCGAGTTCATCGGCGAGATCAATGAACACGACAAGGCCCGTTTTCTTGGTGACGCTGCGGCATTGCTTTTTCCGGTCGATTGGCCGGAGCCCTTTGGGCTCGTCATGATCGAAGCGATGGCGTGCGGCACGCCGGTCATTGCATTTCGGCGCGGGTCGGTCCCGGAGATCGTCGAGGACGGCACGTCGGGCTTCGTCGTCGATACAGCAGGAGAGGCCGCGGCGGCCGTGGAGCGGTTAGCGAGCCTCGACCGCGCCAATGTTCGCGCCGCTTTCGAACGGCGGTTCACCGTCGAGCGCATGACGCACGACTACCTGAAGATATACCGCGAGCTCACCTCTGTCGTCGCCTTGACGCGGCGGCCGCACCGCGCGGACCACAAGCTAAAACCATCGCCAATGGCGCGCGCAGTGACCGGGGCGCCTGGCGAGGCTGTCGCACAGGGCATTTGGTCGTCGGCTTAGCGGAGCGATTGCCTTGGTGCGAACGAATTTGATCAACACGTCTTCGCAAATTTTCGGGTGCGGCCATGATGACTGCAGTGAGGTCATTGCCTAAAGTTTTAAGCGCACTGCTCGTGCTTTGCCCGATCGCCCTATGCGGGCCGGCGTTTGGCATGCTGCCGGACGTGACGGGCGGTAAGATCCCGAGCCTCGCGCCGCTGGTGCGCGAGATCACTCCGAGCGTCGTCAACATCTCCGTTCACGGCCGCGTCAAAGAGGAGAACCCGCTGTATCGGGATCCTTTGTTCCGGCAGTTCTTCGATGTGCCGCAACAGCTTGAACGCGAGGTTCAGGCGACCGGATCGGGGGTCATCGTCGACGCTCAGCGCGGATACGTGCTCACTGCGAACCACGTCGTTGCGCAAGTCTCGGCCGTGCAGGTGACGACCAAGGAGGGCCGGCGCTTCGTTGCCAAACTCGTTGGACGCGACGCTGGGACTGACGTCGCCGTGCTGCAGCTCCAAGGCGCGGGAGGGCTCAAGGCCATCCCGCTCGGCGACAGCGACAAGCTGGAAGTCGGCGATTTTGTGCTCGCTGTCGGCAATCCATTCGGCCTTGGTCAGACCGTGACGTCCGGGATCGTCAGCGCCCTTGGCCGCACCGGATTAGGCAAACAGGGCTACGAGGATTTCATCCAGACCGATGCGCCGATCAATCCTGGCAATTCAGGCGGCGCACTCGTCAATCTGCGCGGGCAGCTCATAGGCATCAATACCGCCATCCTGTCACCTGCGGGCGGCAACATCGGGATCGGTTTTGCGGTTCCGATCAACATGGCGCGCAGCGTGATGGAGCAGATCGTGCAGACCGGCCGCGTACGGCGCGGTCGCATCGGCATCTCGGCGCAAGATCTGCCGGCCGCGGTCACCCAATCTACCGGCCGAAATGAAGGCGCCTTCATTGCCGACGTCACCCGGGGATCGCCGGCAGAGCATGCCGGCATGCAAAAAGGGGACATCGTCGTCGCCGCCGACGGCACTCCAATTCGCAGCGCCGCCCAATTGCGCAACAAGATCGGCCTGACGCCGGTCGGCCGTCAGGTGCGGCTCACTGTCGAGCACAATGGCGCGGCTCGTGACGTGGTCGTCGCGGTGGCGCCGACGACCGAGAACTCTGGAAATTCGGCAGCCCGTGAGAGGCAGTAAGCCCCTGCTCACACTACCGGCGAGCGGTTGCCGTCCACGTTGATGGCCGTACCCGTAATGTAGGAGGCGGCGTCCGACGCCAGGAAGCAAGCTGCGTTGGCGAACTCCTGCGCGGCGCCGACGCGGCCCATGGGGACCTCTTTGCCCATCTTGGCGAGAAAATCCGCAAGCGGCACCCCCAGCTTCGCGGCGCGTTGCGCCCATTGGTCGCTTTCGATGAAGCCGACGAGCAATGCGTTGACGAGGATTCCGTGCGGTGCGCCCTCGCCCGCCAGCACCTTGGTGAGCGCCATGCCGGCCGCGCGGGTCACCGAAGTCGGCGCGCTGGCCGGGCGCGGCGCCTTGGCGCCGATGTTGAGCACATTGATGACGCGGCCCCATTTCCGCTGCTTCATGTGCGGCCAGGCGAGCCGGGTCAGCCGGATGGCGGCGAACAGCTTGAGATCGAGATCCTCCTGCCATTGCTCGTCGGTCACGGTCTCGAACGGATGGGCGTTGGAGGTGCCGGCGTTATTCACCAGTATATCTATATGCCCGAACGCCTGCCTCACCTTCGCAAACCCCGCTGCGATCTCGTCGGCGCGCCGCACGTCGCAGACGACCGGGAGCGCCTTTCGGCCCGACGATGCCTCAATAGCGGAGGCAGCCTCGTCCAATGGCCCCTGCTGGCGCGCCATGATGGCGATGTCGGCGCCCGCCTCGGCAAATATGCGCGCAATCGCCAGACCGAGGCCCTTGCTGCCGCCGGTGATGAGGGCTTTCCTCCCTGTCAATTTGATGTCCATCGTTGCTTCTACGCTCCCCCTGTCATCGTCCGCGAAGCTTGTAGCCCGGGTTGAGCGTACGCGAAACCCGGGAGCAGCGTTGCGTGTGGCGCGGCCGTCCGGATTTCGCGGAGTCCATCGGGCCCGCCCATCGGGTCCGGTCTCTGGCCGGCCCGATGGCAAGCTCCGGCCGGACCCGGTGGCTCAATCCGGGCTGCAGGGCGCGATGAGGCGCCAGGCTGGGAACGACAATGTTGAAATCCATTCTCCTCTTACAATTCGCGCAGCGCGTTGAACTGCGCCACATACCCTGATGGATCAATACGCGCCGCGACGATCGTGGTGCGGCTGGACTTGAGCGCGGCGCACAGCGCGTTTGTGAGGGCCTGCTCGGTCTCCACCACGGTAGCGTCGGCCCCGAATGCATGGCCGAGCTTTTCCCAGTCGACCCCGCCAATGTGGACGCCGTGCGGGGCTAGGCCCTTGATCTCTTGCTTGACGCGAATGAGGCCGATTTCCTGGTCATCGAAGACGAGCACGATGATCGGCAGGTTCTCGCGCCACGCTGTCTGGAGATCCGCGATCGTCATCAACATCCCGCCGTCGCCAGAGAAGGCGAGGATCGGCCGGTCCGGGAATGCGAGCCGTGCTCCCATCGCGCCCGGCACCGCGTAGCCCATGGAGGCGAGGCCGTTCGAGGTAAGGAATTCGCGCGGCCCGTAGGATTCCCATTTCTGCACCACCAGCAGTCGGCTGGCGCCGGCGTCGCAGGTCGCGATCGTATCGCGCGGCATCACGGCGCGGGCAGCCTCGACGGCGCGCTGCGGGGAAAGCCCGGCGGCTGGCGTATTGAGGGCGTTCGACACCTGCTCGCGAAATCTCCTCGCAGCCTTCTGGCCCCATTGGGCGCCCTCGGGCGCGAATTCGGCGAGCCGGGCCAACAGCGGCTTGAGATCGCCGACAATCTCCGGGTCCGCCGGCACGAAGCCGTCGACGCTCGGGATCGAGGCGAGCGACAGCACAGGGAGCTTGTACGGCCAGGGCTTGGGCTGCAGCTCCACGGCATCGAGGCCAATCGTAATGATAAGATCGGACTCGTTCACCAGTTCGCGCTCGATCAGCCCGCCGATGATGCAGCCGGCGCGCAGCGGGTGGTCCTCCGGCATTGCGCCCTTGCACTTGGTGGTGGTGAGCACTGGCGCGCCGAGCTTTTCGGCGAATTTCACCAACTCGGCTGCGGCCTTGCACCAGTAGACGCCAAGCCCGACAAGCAGCACCGGCCGCCGCGCGCGCTTGAGCACGTCAAGCGCCGGCTTGAGATCGGCGCGATCGGGAGGTGGAAACACAAGGTTTGCAACCAGCGGCGGCTCGGCCACATAGTCGCCGGCGTCCCGCGTGGTTTCGCTCTGCGGCATTTCGAAATGCACGGGGCCGGGCGGCGCCCCGGTGGCGGTGCGCATGGCGCGGCGCACTTGCTGGCGCACGACCTTTGCGTCGATCGTGGTGCCCCATTTGACGATGGGCTGGTAGATGGCGAGCTGATTGAGACGTTGCCGCAGCCCGATCTCATAAGTCGGCCGCGAATAGGAATCCGTGATCGCGATCAGGGGCGAGCGGTCAAGATAGGCATGCGCAACGCCGTTGACCATGTTGGTCGCGCCAGGCCCGCGGGTCGACATGCAGATGCCCGGGCTGCCGGTGATGTCGCCCCAGGTCGAGGCGAGCATTGCGCCCGCCACCTCCTGCTTCATGAGGAGAAACCGCATCTGGCGCTGGCGCGCCGCTTCCATCAGCTCGACTGATTCGCCGCCGGGATGTCCCACGATAAAGGGCGTGCCGGCATCCTTGAACGCGGTTGCAAGCACTTCGACGGTCGTGGACATTCGGCATCCTCCAGAGAATTTTGCAACCGGCAATGTAGAGCAGATTTCGACGGCTTTGAATCGCTTAGTCTATTCTAACCGTGACGTCGCCGCCGGGCTCGTCCCGGCGATCTCGATCGGGATGGCGCAGCGCTCGAACGTTGAAATGGACCGGACAAGCCAGCACAAGCCCGGCCATGGCCAAGTGGGAACGGCCACGAGTTGTTGCCCCTTTTACGCATTGTCGCCGGGCTTGTCGTAGGGCGGGTTGGCCGAAGGCGTAACCCGCCGCCGAGGGGATGACGGATTACGCTGCGCTAATCCGCTTTGCATACGGCTCTCAGCTTCGTTGCAGCCACAATGCCCCGCCGCTGTTGCGCATGAACTGCGGATAAGTCCGCTCCACCATCGGGCGCTCCAGCTTAGCCAGATAATCGTTAAACAGAATGATGCGCCAGGAGTCGTTGTAGCTCAAAAACGCCCTTACGGCGTAAAGCTCGTTCCATGACCGGTTTTCGTCCACGACCCATTCTCGTGGGTATTCAAAAGGCCAAAAGATATCGTGGATATGCACCAATACCCCACGGGCAAGGCGCGGCAGAATCTCGAAAAGCTCGAAGCACACATCGCTCCCGGTGCGTACGACGTGAGTAGAATCGATAAACAGGATGTCGCCGGCCTCAAGAGCCTCGAAAGCCGACAGCGGGACGTGCTGCACGGGCATTTCGAGGATGCGAACGCGGCTTGCGGCGTCGCCGAGAATATCCCGAAGCTGCTGCGGATGCGGATCGACGAAAGTCAGATCGCAAGCGCCATCAAGATAGCGGTCGACCGTGTCGAGCGTGCAGGCGGAAGACCAGCCGCTGCCGATTTCGATAAGGCGCTTCGGGCGGTGGAGGCGCAGCATCGCGTGGAGAACGCTGCCATCGCCCCAGGAATATGCGGGGTTGTCAAAGCAATATCGAAGCTGCGATCCCTTCGGTCCGGGGAACGGGATGGTGGCGAGAAAGGGCAGCAGATTCTGCCACGTGCGAATCATGGCAGCCCGGTCGAGGGCAACGCCCGGCACGCTTCCGGGCGGCGGATGAGCCTCCGTGGACGCGAGGTAGCGGTCCGCCTCGATCGGGTCGACGATCGGCGAGTAGAAATGCCCCGGCGGCACAAAGAACTTAACGGCGGCGTGCGTTTTAAATTCTTCGCAGCCGATGAACTCTTCAACGATCGATGCGTGCGATCGCCCGGCCAGGACGGCCTTTACGAAATGCGCCGAACCCGGCTCATCGGGCTCTCTGCGCAGCACGCCGCGATAGAGGGCAGCCACGAAGCGCTGTGCCTCCTCTTGCGCGGCTCTGTTTCCGATCATTGCTTGGTGCGCTATGCGGCGGCTGTTGCCTTCGAACCTGACAACAGTTTTCTTGCTATCGGACGGACCACCGCGCGAGCCCTATAGGCGGCCAATGCAGAAGCGAAGCGGCCGAAGCAGATCAACCCGAATGATAAGGTCAGCCTGCCCTTCAGGGAAAGGCGCGGAAGAAGAATGTGCAGGTGCGCGACGGCGGTGCGGAACATCTCCCCGTCTCGCCGTTCGAGCGCTTTGACGCAGTCGCCGAGCGTCTGGCTCACAAAACGCGGCGCGATGCAATCACGCGTCCAGTATCGCCGTTCCAGCCGATTGTCGGGGAACTGTTCGAACAGTTTCATGGCGTAGATCATTCGCGACCGCGCCATGCGGTAGGTGTAGGATGTCGAGCTCTGATAAATTCGCCACTGCGACAGCGGTTCATCAATGAAAACGTTGTCGTAGCCGGCGCGGAACAGGCGCAAAAACAGATCGTCGTCTTCATAACCGCACAGCTTTTCATCAAAGCCGCCGACGGCTTCAAAGGCTTCTCGGCTGATCAGCGAAGCCGACGGCAGGATAAACAGATCGTCGCTCAGGCAGCCGGCCAATGACCGCTTCGGGTTCTCTCGTGGGAGCAGATCGAGCAGGCATTTATTGACCATGCCGCCGCTCTCGTCGACCTCGTCGAGATTGCTGTAGACCCAGCCGAGCGGAACGCCGCGCTCCTTGCGGAATGGCTTAATCAGACTTGCCAGATGGTGCGGATACCAGGCGTCGTCCTGATCGAGCAGCGCGATCAGCGCGCTCCTGGAATGCCTGACGCCGAAGTTGCGCGCGGACGATTGCCCTCCGTTTGGTTTGCGAAGGAGCGTAATCGGATGGCTCTGAGCGAGTCTTTCGACGATTCGTGGACCGTCATCCGTCGAACCGTCATCGACCACAATGAATTCATCGGGCGCAAGCGTCTGCGCGAGCACGCTTTTGATGGATTGCTCAATCCACCGCGCCCCGTTGTAGAGCGGAATGATTGCCGCAATCGAAAGATCGGAACATGCCATCTGATTTGTCCCGCAGCCTTGCGCAATCGTTGCCAGATGCGACGTGATGTCAAGGCGTGCTCGTCACTTCAGGTTGCGCCTTTGTCTGGTTGCAGCTTTCGAAGCCCAATGTGCTGCATGGGGATTCCGACCAGTCCGGTGCAGACGCTGCTGGAGTGAGACTTGAACAAAATCGCGTCATGGATCCAATGGTGCTGCAAATGCTCCATCTGCGTGCCTTCTGCGACTGCGACGCAGATGCTGTAGTCGCCCATCGGCAGTATCGGCATGCGGAACTTGAAAAGCGCCTCAAACTGCTCTCCTGCCTTCACGCTCATTGGATGGCTCATGTAGGTGAGATAGCTATTATCGCCAAACAGCGTCTGTCCAAGCCGATCCTTGACAAAAAATCCGATAATGGGATTGAAGATGTCCACACGAGCTTCACAACGCACGCTCAGCGCAACGTCTTCGCCGCCGACGCACCAGCCGAGGCGCTGGCCGTCCGGGTCGCGAAGCTCGGCGTCGACGATCGTCGCCCCCCCCTTGCCGAAGCTTGCACTGGCCGGGTCGAAACGGAAAAGTTCGATATCGTTTCTGAATTGCGAGCCATTCAGATAGGCCAGCCGCTGATCGCGCGGCTCGGCCGCGGGCATGGGCTCGCTGGGAGGCGGCTTTGCGGTGCCGTTGCTCACAGCGCTGGGCCCCTGCTGCGCCTCATAAAGGTCGGCCAGATAAGCCTCCGCGATCTGCTTCGGCGGGCCGTGAGCCCGGATCGCGCCGTGCTGCAGCCAGATCGCGCGCTGGCACAGATTGATGACAGAGCCGGCATCATGACTTACGAACAGGATCGTCCCCCTCTCCATGAACCGGCGGAGAAACCGCATGCATTTCTGTACAAAGAATGCATCGCCCACCGCCAGCGCCTCGTCGATAACAAGGATCTCCGCATCGACGTGAGCGATGACTGCGAAGGCAAGGCGCAGGACCATGCCGGTGGAATACGTCTTGATCGGCTGATCGATGAACTCGCCGATGTCCGCGAAGGCGGCGATGTCGTCAAGCCTCTCCTGCACTTGCCTGCGGCTCAGGCCGAGCACGCCGGCATAGAGGTAGACGTTCTCGCGGCCGGAAAACTCCGGATTGAAGCCCGAGCCGAGTTCGAGCAGCGCGGCGACGCGTCCGCTCGTCGTCACCGCCCCGGCGGTCGGATGCAGGGTGCCGCACAGAATCTGCAACAGCGTCGACTTTCCGGCGCCGTTTCGACCGATGATGCCGACTGTTTCGCCCCTGCGGACCTCGAAGGACACGTCTCGCAGCGCCCAGAACTCGCGATGATAGGCGTGCGGCGGCCTCCCGACCAGCCGCTGCAGCCTCGGCACGATGGATTGCTTGAGCCGGTCCTGCGGACGGTCATAGATCAGGTAGCACTTGGACAGGCCCTGAACCCGGATCACCGGGTCGTCGGCCAATTGCTGCGGCGGGGTAGCCGACGGCTGAATGCGGCCGCGGATGACAGCGGGCGCCTCGATCGTCCCGTCAATAACTCCCCGGTCAGACCACATCGGCGAATCCCCTGCGCGTCCTTTGGAACCACCAGAAGCCAAACCACGCGATTCCGAAACTTGCCGACGCATAAATCATCAACGTGGTCCAATTTGGCGCCTGACCCCAGATGAGGACGCGCCGCGCGTCCTCGATGACGAACGTCAGTGGGTTCACAAGGAGCAAAATACGATAATTTTCCGGCAGTGCGTCAACCGGATAAAATACCGGAGAGAGAAACAGCAACACCGTCGTGAAGATCCCGATCGTCTGTCCGATATCGCGCACGTAAACGCCGATCGAGGATAGAAACCAGGCGAGGCCCATGGTTGCAAACAGCAGGGGGACCAGCACGATCGGCAGGAAAACGACGGTTGCGGCCAGCGCATGCTGAAAGACGAGCTGCACCATCAGCAGCACCGCAATGCTGACGGCGGAGTGAAACAGCGCTGAGCCCGCCGCCACCCAGGGCAGGATTTCGAGCGGAAACACCACCTTCTTGACGTAGTTGACGTTGCCGAGGATGAGCCCCGGCGCGCGGGTCACGCACTCAGCGAACAGTCCATGGATGATCATCCCAACGAAGAGGACGATGGCGAAATCCGCCTTGCTCTCGTCGCCCAGCCCCCACCGCGCCTTGAATACGACGGAGAAGACGAAGGTATAGACGACGAGCATCAGCAGCGGATTGAAGAACGACCAGGCGAGCCCCAGAACCGATCCGCGATAGCGGCTCAGCACTTCGCGTCGCGTCAACTGCGCGATCAGTTCGCGGTTGCGCCACAGACTCGCAAAAAGGGCACGCGGCGACGCTGGATAGGGTTGATTTATGGTGTCTCGCATTTTGACACGGGCTGGCGTTCAGTCTCTGACGGTTGCCTTATAGCCTCATCGCCCGCAAGCTGCGGGCGATCTTGAATTCCGATCACTACGCGAAGGCGCGGCCTTTCTCCGCGGCCTCGCTAAGTACTAACACTGCTGCGTCATAAGCCTTTTATGGGCGTCATTCCGGGGCGCGCGCCCGGCACGCGAGCCCGGAATCCATACCCCCAGCCGGTGGTTATGGATTCCGGGCTCGCCGCTTCGCGACGCCCCGGAACGACTTCTGACGCAGTGGTACTAACCTGGATATCTCAGACTGTGCCCGATCCGCAGGCCATCACCCCGAACGCCACGAACCTTCAGAGTTTCAAATCTTGTTCAGCACCACGGCCGCGACTAGCCCCAGATTGCCGAGCGCGGTTTGCCGGTAAACACCGCTTTGTGCGAATATTGTCGCGCGCCGCAGCAGCGGCTCGTGGCGCGCCTTGCGAAACAAATCGAAGATCCGCCGGTTTTCAGCGCTCATGCGCGGCCGAAGGCGGGCAAGCGCCGCGACGTTAAGGTCTTCCCAGTGACGGAAACGCCCTTTCTGCAACATCTGAAGGCGGTGCATGCGAGCCGTCCAGCTCATATTTGCGCCGATCACGTTATCTGCATGCTGCCGGTAGCGCACCGCGGGGTAGGGATCATAATGCACGTAGCCGCTGCACGCAGCAATCACCTGATAAAGCCACCAGTCGTGTGAGGGCACGTCGACATCGGCGCCGCAACACACGATCAGCTCGCGCGCTTTTTGATTGAATACCATGGTGTTCCCGCCGGCGATGCTTTGCACCAGCGCGCTTCGGAACTCCGGCCTTTTGTGGAACAGGGGGGAAAAGCCGATCTCGTTTCCGGCTTCATCGATCAATCTTGTGCGCGATCCATAGAGCGCCGGAACGTCCGGGTCTATCCGTTCCAGCGTGTCGATCGCGCGCTCCAATTTGTCTGGGTCCCAGACGTCATCCTGGTCGCAAAAGGCGTAGTATTTGCTGACGAGATTTTCGGCGCAAGCCTGAAACAGGAAATTTGCGGTGGCTCCGCGCCGCGGGCCGTCGATGATCTCGACCTTGCCGGGCTCGAAGGATTTCTGGAATGCAGCGAGAATGGACCTGGTGCGATCCCTGGAGCCATCATCGGAAGCTATCAGTTTCCAATTCTTGAAGGTCTGCCGTTCGAGCGAAGCGAGTTGTTCGCTTAGGAAACGTTCGCCGTCGAGCGTGCAAAGCAGAATTGTAACCGCAGGGCTGATCCCCGACGGCAAGCGCCGCGACTTCCGGGCTGGTAAAAACCCACCTCTCGTGTGAGCCGATGGAGAGTTCTCTGACACAGCCCCGCCCCCAAAGTTGCACCAGCCACGATTGCAACCACCAATTACAATGTTACTATCAATTAACGGTGAGATTCAAGGCGTACTCAGCTTGAAAAGGTGGGCGAGAAAAGGGCGGTATTTACGGTGAGTCTGACAGACGGCGCAATTACTCGCGATCAGAGATGTGAGCCGGCTGCCGCTACCGAACTCATGCGAATTTTCGTTGGAATGGAACCGCTCGTCGGGTGGGCAAAGCTTGCGCCCGGCCAGACCCGCTCCTGAGCTTGTCGAAGGATGCGCGCCGTGCCCACCAATCCCCTGCTTTTGAGTGGGACGCTTCGCTCGATCTTGTCGAGGAGCGCGCGCGCCCTGCGACGTTTCCATTTCGGCGGAATATGCTTGAGCCGCAATAGCTGCTCGCTCGCAATCTCGGCCGTTGGGTCTTGACCGGATGGGATGCTTAAGTCGAGTATCGCCGATGGCGCCGGGAGATCTCCCGGTCTGAGATCAACCAGCCCAGAGGAGAGTCATGTCGAGACGCCGCCCGCCGCACGATCCGAACCGCCGCAAGTTTCTCAAGAGCGCGACGCTCGCCGGTGCTGCGGCCGTGACGCGGCCAGCGGCAGCGTCGGCGCAGAGCGTCGCGCCGCGTGCGAATCTCAAGGCAGCCGCGCCCGGACCGATCCAGATCGCGCTTGAGTCCTCGCCGCCCGAAAAAGATCCGCAGACCCAGACCACGAGCGGCGGCGATTTCATGGTCGACGTGCTCAAGACGCTCGACATCGATTATCTCGCCATGAATTGCGCCTCGAGCTTCCGTGGCCTCCACGAAGCCGTCATAAACTATGGCAAGAACGTCAAGCCTGAGATCCTCACCTGCAACCACGAGGAAATCGCGGTGGCGATGGGCCACGGCTATGCGAAGATGGAAGGCAAGCCGCTCGCCATGATCTGCCACGGCGTGGTCGGCCTCCAGCACGCCACCATGGCGATGTACAACGCGTGGTGTGACCGGGTGCCCGTCTATTGCATCGGCGGCAACATTCTGGAAGCCAACAAGCGCGGAAACAGCACCGCCGAGTGGGTGCATTCGGCAGTCGACATCGCGGCCGGCGTGCGCGACTACACCAAATGGGACGACCAGCCCGCCTCGCTGCAGCATTTTGCCGAGTCTGCGGTGCGCGCCTACAAGATCGCCACCACCCCGCCGATGGGTCCGGTGCTGCTCTCGCTCGACGCCGAATTGCAGGAAAATCCGATCAAAGATGCGGAAACGCTGCATATCCCGAAGCTGTCCAAAGTGGTGCCGCCACAAGCCGATTCGGGCGCCATCGCGGAGGTCGCGAGGCTCTTGGTGAACGCGGAGGCGCCGCTGATCGTGGTCGACCGCATGGCGCGCACGCAGGCCGGGATGGACCGCCTCGTCGAGCTTGCTGAGCTCCTGCAATGCGCCGTGATGGACCGGTTCGGGCGCACCAATTTCCCGTCGCGCCATCCGCTTAACCAGACGTTCCGGCGCAACGCGGTGGTCGGCCAGGCCGACGTCATTCTGGCGATCGAGATGAACGATCACTGGGCGGCGCTCAATGCCTTCCACGACCGCATCGTGCGCACCTCGCAGCCGCTCTACAAGGCCGGCACCAAGATCATTTCCCTCGGCCTGCGCGATATGTATCTCAAGGCCAACTACCAGGATTTCGGCCGCTTCTCCGATATCGACATGTCGGTGGCGGGCGATGGCGAAGCCACGCTTCCGGCGCTGATCGAGGCGGTCAAGAAGCTCATCGACGGCGGCCGCAAAGCTGCCTACGAAGCGCGCGGCAAGCGCTATGCGGCAGCCCGTTTCGCCATGCTCGAGCAGGCGAAGTCCGATGCGACAATCGGCTGGGATTCGACCCCGATCACGACCGGCCGCATGTGCGCCGAGGTCTATGCGCAGATCAAGGACGAGGACTGGTCGCTGGTCGGCAACACTATCGGCAACACCTGGCCGATGCGGCTATGGAACATCGACAAGATCCATCGCTGGAACGGCGGGTCGGGCGGCGCCGGCGTCGGCTACAACGCGCCGGCCTCGCTCGGCGCCGCGCTTGCGAACAAGCGCCACGGCCGCCTGACGGTGACATTCAACGGCGACGGCGACCTCCTCTACGTGCCGAGCACGCTGTGGACAGCCGCGCACCATCGCATTCCGCTGCTCTACATCGTGCAGAACAACCGTGCCTACCACCAGGAATACATGTACCTGCAAGCGATGGCGAACCGGCACGCCCGCGGCATCAATAACGCTCACATCGGCACGACAATCACGGATCCGAACGTCGACTTCGCGACCGTAGCGCGCGGATTCGGGGTATATGGCGAGGGGCCGATCACCGACCCAAAGGAGCTTGCGCCGGCGCTCAAGCGGGCGATCGCCGTCGTCAAGCGCGGCGAACCGGCGCTGATCGACGTTGTGACCGATCCGCGGTGACGATCGAAGCGCGGTTGGCGACCCCCGCGCTTGCGGGGGAGGGTTGGGGAGGGGCTGCGAGTCCGTGCCGTGCAATGCGCCATCCTGGCCCTCCCCCGCGAGCAGGGGAGGGAACAGCAAGCCCGTCGAGTCTCATCCTCCAATGAGGTGTTTTTGATGCGCAAGGTCTTCAACTTGTTCGGCGCGACCGCGATGGCAGCAAGCCTGTGTTCGGGCGGATTGGCGGGCGTGGCCCGAGCCCAGGACGTCCCTCCGGGCGACGCCGCCAACGGCAAGCGGCTCTATCTCGCAACGTGTTTCGTGTGCCACGGGCGCTCCGGGCAGGGCGGCGCCATGAACGGTCCGGCTCCGATCCTCGCCAAGACCGCAATGCCCTTCGACGGCTTCAAAGCTCAGCTGCGCCAGCCCATCAACGAGATGCCGGCGTATAGTGAGGCGGTCATGTCGGATCAGCAGATCGCGGATGTCTACGCATTTCTTCAGACGTTGCCGGGGCCGCTGCCGACCAAAGACATGGCAATCTTCAAGGACTGATAACGACGCGTTCAGGCGATAATGTAGCGCCTGTTGCTTCCCCTGCGCGGCGGCGATGTCACGGCAAGCGGTAAGCGCTGCGCATCTCCGCATGATGCGAGTAATGACGCGTCGATCAGTGAAGTCGTCACGGTCAGCACGTCTCCCTTTTCCATTCCTATCGGTGGCCGCAGCCGCCATTGTCAACATCCGGCTCAGAACTTCGCCTTTATGCCTGCGTAAGCAGCAAACGGCATTCCGGGCACGACGGTGCGCGGATCGGTCAACGTCCCAATGGTGTTGGAGCCGTCGGCGCTGGAAAAACCTCCCGTACTGGTGAACGTTCCCGCCACCCAGTAGTGCTGGTTGAGCGCGTTGTTGATCAACCCGAACAGCTCGACGTCGGGCGTCAGCTGATACGAGGTGTGCAGGTTCAGCGTCGCATAGGCCGGCACCTTGGCGAACTGGTTCGTGTCGTCATGAATGAGGTATTGGCTGCCCACAACGTAAAGATCGCCGCCGACCTTCCACCTGTCGGTGACGGCATATTCAGCGCCGAGCTTGAAGCGGTGTTCCGGAATGCCCCCGATGTGGTCGCCCGGCGTGACCCTGACAGTAGGGGTAACGCAGTTGTCCTGCTCCTCGGCCAAGGTGCCTCCGTCCTGGCAGATCGCATTCGGATTGTTCGGCGAAAAAAGCGACCCCGCGCTCTGATAGGTGGCGTCGACGAAGGCGTAGTTTGCATATACGTTCCACCGCTCCTGGCGATAGTCGATCTTGGCCTCAAAGCCCTGCCGCCGTGTCTTCCCGAAATTCTCGAAGAAGCCAAAGTTGGATACCGGTCCGCCAACGGTTGGGCTGCCCACCTCGATGATGTCGTCGTCGGACAGGGTGCGATACACGCCGAGGCCCCAGGTCAGCAGGCCGGACTTGGCGTCCTTTCCGAACGAGCCGCGCAGGCCCGCCTCGACGGTGTGCGACACCACCTGCTTGAGCGGCGGGTCGGCCACCAGAAACGTGTCGATCATGCACGGATGGACCGCATCGGAGCAGCCGAGTTCCAGCGGCGTCGGAGCGCGGTTGGCTTCCGCATAGTCGGCGTAAGCCGTGATGTTCTGGGTGATCTTGTAAGTTGCACCGACCATCGGGTTGAAGCGCTGGAACTGGCTGCTGCTGTTGAGCTCCGGGTTCTCCCCGGTCTGGTCCTGCAGATTGATCTGCGCGAGATTGAACCGGCCGCCCGCCGTGACCGACAGCCTGTTCGTCACCTCGAAGGTGTCGGTCACGTATAATCCGGTGTAGGTGTTCCGCGCGTGCAGACTGCTCGCGCTCTGGCCTTCGTCAGGATTGTTGATGAAGATTCCCATCCCCTGAATGAACAGAGTCTGAGGATCCATCACCCCGAGTTCGCTGCTCCCCGTGAACTGCGTGTAGCCATGATCGACGCTGGCGCCGACGATGAAATGGTTGTCGTGCTCGAACACCTTGTTCGTGCTGGCGAGCTGGGCGGCGCCGCCGAAGCTGTTGGTGGAAACCCAGTTGCGGTCGATTTCCCCCAGGATCGCATTGCCGAAGGGGTTCGGCGTTGCGACGCCCTTGATGACGCCGTTTGCGAGCGGATCGGCGGTGTCATTCAGACACAGGTTGATGCCGTCAGCACAGACCGTTGCGTTGGTGCCGTTGCCGTCGTTGTGGCCCTGCCAGAACCCGCGGTAATAGACGTTCCCCTGGAACGCCAAACTATCCGAGAAGCTGTGGGTCAGGTTCGCCTGCAGGAATGCGAGTTGAAGGCGCGTATCCTGCGGACTAGTCCATACGCTCGACCAGCTCTTGTTGAGCAGGTCGACCGGCGTGGCCGTCACGTTGTGGAGTATGTCGTCAGCGCCGGTGAAGCTGATGTGGAGTTCGGTCTGCTCATTGCGAGCGCCGACGTCTGCATACATGCGGTTGATATGAGACGATGAGAGGCCCAAGTCGCGCCATCCCCTGTCGTAGGCCGACTCAAACAACGCATAGGCGGACAAATTGCCGTCCTGTTTGCCGGCTTGCACAGCGCTCTGGATGCGGCCATAGGAGCCGATCAGCGTCTCCAGCTCGGCGCCCTGCCAGGTGAAGCCGTTCTTCATCTGGATGCTCAGCGCGCCGCCGATCGCGTTGAGGCCGAACACCGGGTTGCTGGGGAACAGCGAAACCTTGTCGATCGCTTTTTCCGGGATGAAATCCCAATTGACGATGTCGCCCCAGGATTCGTTGACGCGCACGCCGTTCTGGTAGACGGCGATCCCCTGCGGCGTTCCCTGCACCGGCGACGCCGTGAAGCCGCGGTAGTTGAGGTCCTTCTGGAGCGGGTTGCCGGTCTGATCGCCGAGCGAGACGCCGGGCAGCCCGCGATTCAATGAATCAAGGAAGCTGGGCGAATACTCATGGTTCAAGTCAGTCGACGTCAGCACGCTGGTGCTCGACGGCACCTTGTCGCGTTCGATTGCTGTCGGGTCGGTATTGGCGGCTGCGGGAGCTGGTTCCGACGGCGCGGCCGTCTGAGATGCAGGCGCCGCCGGAGTTGTGCGAGGCTTCGGAGCGCGATGCCCGGATAGCGGGGCCGGCGCGATGACGTTGATGTCAGGCAGTGCCGTCTGAGCGGATGCGCCGGGCGGAACCGCAGACAACCCAGCCGCAATCGCCGGTGCAATGATGGCTGCACGCCGGGCCCGCCGGCACGCGTCACGATTTCTCACCACGCCCCCCTAAACGACGCTTCCCCGTATCCAGGCAAGTAGCTTTGACCGATTCCGGCCCCTCTGTCGCGGGATCAAGTTCCAAATCGGACCGGGAACTTTTGGCAATCGCTCATCGCACCGCACGAAGGCCGTTCCGAGCTTTGTCCGCGGATGCTTCGTATGCGAAGCGCACTCTCTCAATCGTGTCATCGCCTGCGGAAAGGGCGATCCAGTGATCTCTCGACGGTGATTAGACCGGGTTTCGATCATGTCAAATCAGCTTGGCGTCGTCGCTGGGCTTGTCTCGGCGGCCTCACGTTGTTTTGGCACTGAGCACAAATAACCGAGGCGGCCGGGACACGACGCGCCTGGCGCCGGCGCCGACTGCGGCTTTGATACGTCGGCAGGCTGGGGGAGGGTTGCGGAGGACGGGGTATGGGCGAAGCTTGCGAGCCTGCGCGACGGCGCCTGGCTGGCTTCGCAGCGCCTGTTTGGTTGATGGGGAGCCGTGCGAGGCCGTGACAGGCCGTGAAGCTTAAGGTATCGGATGAAGCATGTTCCCCGCTCCCGTCGCGCACGAACCAAACGCCCTGTTCGACCCCGACGCCCTCATTGGTGAGTTCCATCAGTTCACGGCTTCCACCGAGGGCGAGAAAAGGACCACTCTCGCCCAGCGCCTCAAGGCGGTCCTCGCCGAAAGCTCGGCCAAGGCCGAGGCCCTGTTGCTGAGGGAACGCCAGGGCGGCCGCTGCGCCGCGCGGCTGTGCCAGATGCAGGATGACATCATCCGCGTGATTTATACCTTCGCGGTGACACGCCTTTATCCGCGCCGGAGCCCCTCGGAGAGCGAAAGGATGGCGATCGTAGCGACCGGCGGCTACGGCCGCGGCCTGATGGCGCCCGGCTCGGACATCGATCTCCTGTTCCTGCTTCCCTACAAGCAGACTGCCTGGGGCGAGCAGATTGCCGAGGCGATCCTGTACTGCCTGTGGGATATGGGACTCAAGGTGGGCCACGCGACGCGGTCGATCGACGACTGCGTCCGCCTCGCACAGGCCGATATGACGATCCGCACGGCAATTCTCGAGGCGCGGTTTCTGCTCGGCGACCGCGCCCTGTTCGACGAGATGGCGGCGCAGTTCGACAGACAGGTCTTGCAAGGCAGCGCCGCCGCCTTCGTCGCCGCCAAGCTTGCGGAGCGCGAGGAGCGTCATCGCCGCAGCGGCCAGTCGCGCTACCTGGTCGAGCCCAACGTCAAGGACGGCAAAGGCGGGCTGCGCGACCTGCACACGCTGTTCTGGATCGCGAAGTACGTCTACCGCGTGCGTAATCCTGAAGATTTGATCGCGCAGGGCGTGTTCAACCGCGCCGAATACCGCCTGTTCCGCCGCTGCGAAGACTTCCTGTGGGCCGTGCGGTGCAACATGCATTTTGTCGCCGGCCGCGCCGAGGAGCGGCTGTCTTTTGACATCCAGCGCAGCATCGCGCGAAGGCTCGGCTACGTCGACCGCGCCGGGATGCGCGACGTCGAGCGGTTCATGAAGCACTACTTCTTGGTGGCGAAGGACGTCGGCGACCTCACCGCAATACTTTGCGCGGCGCTCGAAAGCCGGCAGGCCAAGTCGGTTCCGATGCTCAACCGCGTGGTGGCGCGGCTGCGGCCGCGCGGACGGCGCGTGCTGCGCGAATGCCCCGATTTCGTGATCGATAACAATCGCATCAACATCGCGGACCCGGAGGTGTTCGCACGCGATCCGGTCAACCTCATCCGCATGTTCCGCCTCGCTCAGCGTCACGTCCTCGCCTTCCACCCGGATGCGCTGCATGGCGCGACCCGATCGCTCAAGCTGATCGACAAACGGCTGCGCGAGAGCCGGCAGGCCAATGAGCTGTTTCGCGAAATCCTCACCGCCCGCAACAATGCCGAGATCGTTTTGCGGCGCATGAACGAGGCCGGCGTGCTCGGCCGTTTCGTGCCGGAATTCGGGCAGGTGGTGTCGATGATGCAGTTCAACATGTATCATCACTACACGGTCGACGAACATCTTTTGCGCTGCATCGGCGCGCTCGCTGAGATCGAAACCGGGGCGAATCCGGAATATGGGCTTGCCAACGAACTGATACGCACGATCCAGCCGGGCAATCGCGAGGTGCTCCATATCGCGCTGTTCCTGCACGACATCGCCAAGGGCCGCGTGGAGGATCACTCGGTTGTCGGCGCCCGCATTGCCCGGCATTTTTGTCCGCGGCTCGGCTGCACGCCGACCGAGACCGAGACGGTCGCGTGGCTGGTCGAGAACCACCTTGTCATGTCGACAATCGCCCAGTCGCGCGATTTGTCGGATCGCAAGACGATCGAGAATTTCGCTGCGATCGTGCAGTCCCTTGAACGGATGAAGCTGCTCACCATCCTCACGACCGCCGACATCCGTGCGGTCGGTCCGGGGGTGTGGAATAGCTGGAAGGCGCAATTGCTGCGCGCGCTTTATTACGAGACCGAACCCGCGCTCACGGGCGGCTTCTCGGAAGTCGACCGGGCGCGGCGCGTCGCCATGGCGCAAGCCGAATTTCGCGCTGAGTTGTCCGAATGGCCCCCGGAGGAAGTCGAACGCTACATTGCCCGCCTCTATCCGGCCTATTGGCTCAAGGTGGACCTGCCGCGCCGGGTCGCGCATGCGCGGTTCGTGCGCGCGGCCGAGCGCGGCGGCCGAACGCTCGCCACCAACGTAGGTTTTGACGCCGCGCGCGGCGTCACCGAGCTCACCGTGCTCGCGCCGGACCATCCGTGGCTGCTGTCTTACCTCGCTGGCGCCTGCGCCACTGCGGGCGGCAATATCGTGGACGCGCAGATCTACACGACCACCGACGGCATGGCGCTTGACACCATTGCGATCAGGCGCGAATTCGAGCGCGACGACGACGAGGCGCGGCGCGCCGACCGCATCGTCTCGGCAATCGAAAGGGCGTTGCGCGGCGAGTTGCGGCTGCCCGAAGTTGCGGCCAAGCGCGCTGCGCCCAAGGGCCGCATCGGAGCATTTGCGGTCGAGCCCGAGGTTATCATCAACAACCACTGGTCCAATCGTTATACGGTGGTCGAGATCAGCGGGTTGGACCGGCCGGGCCTCCTTTATGAGCTGACCGCCACATTGTCGAAGCTCAACCTCAACATCGCTTCCGCCCACGTAGCGACTTTTGGCGAGCGCGCCGTCGATGTGTTCTATGTCACCGATCTCATGGGCGCGAAGATTGCCTCGCCCACGCGCACCGCGGCGATCAAGCGCGCCCTGATCTCCCTGTTCGCGTCGCCGCAGAACGGAGAGAGAGTGGCTGTGGGGATGTAGGGCGGGGAGCGTTGCGGGCGAGCAGCCGTGGGATGGGTTGAGCGATAGCAGGCGTAAGGTGGGCAAAGGCGCATCACTCTGGGCCCCGCAACTCGGACAGCCTCTCATGCGCCTTTGCCCACGCCGTCTCACCTCGCCGTTTTGACCGCGTGGGCAAAGTCGCGCGATGCCAGTGTGCAATGTTGCGGGCCACGGCCGGCGACTTTGCCCACTCTACGGCTGCCCGAACCCATGCGCCCACGTCATTCGCACGCGAAGTCATTCCCCGCCATCGGACGGCACTGCGCCGGCCAGCCACGTGCGCTCCAATATTCGACCAGTCCGAGATCGCGCACCACATTCTTGAACCGCGCGGTCTTGCGCACTGCCGCATAGGTCGGATGCCAGAACCACGTGGTCGAGATCGGCTGGAAATAACCGGCGCGAATCTCGTCCTCGTAGAATTCGAGCACGCGTTCCGGCGCTCCCACGTGCATATAGGCGAAGCTCAGATTGCCGATTCGCGGCAGAGCATCCGGCGCGGCGGACTTGGCGGGCGCGGACTCCAGAATCTTCGCCGCGGCCTCAGTCATGCCGGCCGGATAGTTCGAAGCAGGCATTTCACGGATCGCGGCGGCGGCCTCGGGGTAGCGCCCGGCCGCGGCCTGCACCAATGCGAGTTCGAGCGTCCGTCCAGGGCGGAACGGCTGGAGCATCGCAATAGCCTTCTCGGTCGCGCCGTCGAGCCAGTAAATTTCGGCGGTGTCGGCCGTGTAATTGGTGATGAAGGGCTCGCCCTCTTGGAGATGCTCGCGCATCGCGAGCGATTCCTTGATCCGCCCCAGCGCCGCAACGAGCTGGCTATAGCCGTGCAATCCGTCGGCCTGATTGGGGTTGAGCGCGAGCGCCTGCTTGAACGCGTCCTCAGCCGCGAGCATCCGCCGCTGCACCATATTGGCGTAGCCGAGGGCCACGAACGCCTCCGCGGACTTTGGATCAAGCGTGGCGGCGCGATGAGCGAGAGCATCGCTGCGCGGTACCGTCCGCTCGACGATCTTGCGCTCTTCCTCGGGCATGCCGCCGCGCAGCGAGGGCGCAAACAGCGGCGTCAGCGCATAGTCATAGGCGAGAAGCGCGGCGGCGGGAGCAAAATCGGGGGCCCTGCTCACGACTTTTTCCAGGAGCACCGCGGCGGCTGCCAACGGGCCGGCCCCGCGCGGGCGCGCCGCCGCCTTGGCGCGCAGGAAATCCAGGTAGGCTTCGAAATCGCCCGTGCGGCTGCGCACCAGCGCGTGACCAGACTCCGCCGGCGCTCGCAGCGCGGCGGCGATACCGCGGGCAATCTCTTCCTCGAGATCGAATATCCCGGCGCGCGGCGCCTCGAACTCCTTTGACCACAATTGCGCGCCGTCGCGGGCCTGCGCCACCGAGACAGCCAGGCGCACGCGATCGGCCGCGAGCCGCGCTGCGCCCTGCACGACGTAGCCCACCTTCAGCGCCGCGCCGGCTGCCTTGATGTCCCGGGTCTTCAACTGAAACGAGGAGGAGCGCGCCACAACATCAATGCCAGCGACGCCGGTCAGCGCGGACGCAATCTCATCCGTCATCCCCTCCGCAAAGAAATTCTGCGCCGCATCGCCGGAGTCGTTTTCGAGGGGCAGCACCGCGACGATGGGGCGCGCAGATGCCGGCGTCTGTGCGCACGCGGAGGAGAAGGCCGCGCAAAGGGCGAGCATGGATGCTGCCGCAACCCCCGAACATCCACGCATCAGAGGTGATGAGACGATGCCCATACGGCCGGCCTCCGAATGAAATGATTGGTGGTTGTTACGGATTTCTCTAGACGAGGGCCGGCTGTGGGCTCGGCGAAGGCGCCCCTTCGACAAGTTCAGGAGCGCCGTGCCCACCACGTCCAGGCGAGCACGCTTCGCTCTGAGCTTGTCGAAGAGCGCCCATACTACGGCGCGGCGCCCGCCGCTTTGGCATCCCGTAAACATAAATGCGCTACAGACCGCCGGCGACTGCCGGCGGTCCGCCATGTCGCCCGTCGCCCTTCACCTGGCGGCCGTCGTCGCCTTCATTCCCTTGAAGGCGAGCTTCTGCATGCCTTTTCCGGTGTTCGCGATGTAGATGTTGCCCTTGGCGTCCGTGTTGATCAGATGGCCGCCGCCCTGCATGCCCGGCACCTTGATCGACCCCAGGATCTCCAGGGTCTTGCGGTCCAGGATCGCGATGTCATCGCCGTCGCCCACATAGAGGAACTGCTGCTCCTGGTCGGGCGACAGCGCGACCGAGCGGGCGAACAGCGTGTCGGGCTTGATCAGCTGCTTGATGAACTTGCCGTCGTTGGTGAACATCTGGATGCGGCGGTTCTCGCGGTCGGCCACGTAGACAAGGCCGTCATTGGCGACGCGCAGCGAGTGCACCACGCTGAGCTGCTGCGGGCCCGGGGCGTCGAAGTTGGTCTTGCGCACGATCTCACAATGATCGTCGTCCTCAGGCTTGTTCGAGAAGGCGCCCCACATCCGCTTGAATGCGCCGGTGTCGGCGTCGAACACGATGACGCGGTGATTGCCGTAGCCGTCGGCCACGAACAGCTCGTTGGTCGGAGCATAGACCTGCTCATCGGCCGGACGATGCAAGTTCTGGGTGTCGGCGTTGCCCTTGCTCTGATTGCTGTGGCCGATCTGCATGACGAACTTGCCGTCTTGGGTGAACTTCAGGAGCTGGTCGTCGGCCACCGGCTTGAGATTCTCAAGTCCGTTGCCGGGGCAGTTATTGCCGCCGAGCCACACGAAGCCCTTGTAGTCGATATAGATGCCGTGCTCGCGCTGAGGCCACTCATAGCCCGGCCCGTCGCCGCCCCAGGCCTTGATGAAATTGCCGTCGACGTCGAACACCATGACGGGCGGCGCCGCTTTCTTGAGGTCATCGCCCTTGAGGGTGCGCGGCCGGTGGATAAGCCAGATATTGCCTTGCGCGTCCGTGGTGAAGCTCGACACATCGCCGACTTTCCACTGCGGCGGCACCTTGGGCCAATCCTTGTCGAATTCGAAAACCGGCAGTGCGCGCGGCGTCTGCGCCATTGCAGTGCCGCCGAGCAGATACTTGCCCGGCAAGGCCGCCGCAATGCCGGCTGCAAGCAAGACCGTCATACCGAGATAGCGTTTCATGGGCTCTCCTCCGTCGCACTAAAGTTTGGAATTGGCCGGGTAATGTTCCTTGAATAGGATCCTTGGATCGGCGGCTAAGGATACCGCGAAGAATAACTGCTTCAAGATGAGTGTCATCCCCCGGCTTGACCGGGCGATCCAATACCCACTGGAGTGGTCGTGGAAAAAATATCAACGCCAGTGGTTACTGGATGCCCCGCTCGAAGCGAGTCATGACATGCTTTCGATTCACTTATTCTCCGCGGTCCCCTAAGAGTAATTGCGGCTTCCGGTCTCGCGTGTGGCCTTCGTGCAGCCCGAAGCAACCGTCGATCTTCAATCGGGACTGCGCCCACACTTCCCGCAATGGACACTGCTCATTGGGCGCCCGAGGGCAGCCCGTGTCAAGGCGGCTGCTGATTGGCCGCTTAAAATCCCGAGCTTGCGCGGCCTTGGAATGGCTGAGATGATGCTGTGCAATTGCAGGAACTTGCCATGCTGAACCTCATCGAGCCCCGCGCGGACCACGGCGCCGGCCGCAACGCCCCCAAACAGGACCTTCGCGTCTGGCTCGCCCAGATGCAGGACGCCGGCGAACTCGTGACTGTGACGGGCGCCGACCGCGACGAGGAGATTGGCGGCATCGTCGACATCTACCAGCGCACCAGCGGAGCGCCGGCCGTGATGTTCGAGGACATCCCGGGCTTTCCGCCGCGCCATCGGGTGGTGGCCAACATCCTCACTTCGGTCCGCCGCATCAGTCTCACGCTCGGCCTGCCAGCAGAGACGAGCGAAATGGACCTGGTGCGCTACTGGCGCAACTACATGAAGCATCCGGAGACGATCCCGCCCGTCACGGTCGAGAGCGGGCCGCTGATGGAGAACGTCGCCGCCGGGGCCGACATCGACATTCTCAAAATCCCTGCGCCCAAATGGCATGAGCACGACGGCGGACGCTACATCGGCACCGGCTGCATGGTGATCATGCGCCACCCCGACACCGGCTGGATCAATTACGGCGCCTACCGCATCCAGGCGCAGGGCAAGAACGTCGCCTCGATCATGACTTCGAAGGGCAAGCACGGCAATCTGATCATGCGGCGCTGGCACGAACTCGGAAAGCCGTGCCCGATCGCCGTCGTGTGCGGCATGCATCCGGCGCTGTTCATGGTGGCCGGTATTGAAATCCCTTACGGCAAGAACGAATACGACGCGGCCGGCCGGTTGCTCGGCGAGCCGGTCGAAGTGATCCTCGGCCCCAAGACCGGCCTGCCGATCCCGGCGCATGCGGAGATCGCGTTCGAGGGCTTCGTGCATCCGAACGATCTTGTCGATGAGGGACCGTTCGGCGAATGGACCGGCTATTACGCCGGCGGCAAGAAGCGTGAGCCGGCGATCCGCATCGAGACGTTCTGGCACCGCGACGATCCGGTGCTGCTCGGCGCGGTGCCCGGCATGCCGCCCGACGACGATACCTTCTATCGCGGCACCTACCGCTGCGGCGCGGTGTGGAACCAGCTCGAAGCCGCCGGCATCCCGGAGGTCAAGGGCGTGTGGTCACACGAGGCGGGCGGCAGCCGGCTATGGCTCACGGTCGCCATCAAGCAGATGTATGGCGGCCACTCCAAGCAGGCGGGACTCATTGCCTCCCAGTGCCACGCCGGCGCCTATGCGAATCGCTGGGTGATCGTGGTCGACGACGATATCGATCCGGCCGACATGAACCAGGTGGTGTGGGCGATGTGCACCCGGTTCGATCCGCGCGAGGATATCGAGGTGCTGCGCGGCTGCTGGAGCACCACGCTCGATCCGATGGCCTACAGCCACGAGGACCCGCGCAACGCCCGCGTCGTCATCGACGCCTGCAAGCCCTGGGCGCGGCGCGATACATTTCCAATCGAGGTGCGCCCAAGCAAGGAAGTGGATGCGCGGATCCGCGCGAAGTTCGCGAAGTTTCTGCCGAAGAAAGCGTGACGGAGGGCCTGGCGGCGGATTTCGTATGGTTGACTCGAAAAGTTCCGCGGCCCTTCAGCTCTTCCCGTCCCTCCGGGGAAAGTCGCAGGACGGCGCGGCTAAAGGAAAGCGGCAACATTAACTGAATCATTTCATCATTTCCGCTATTGCGAACCGGTGATCGTGGTTATCGCCACGACACGGTCATGTATCGTGCATACGGCGTCGCGGCATAACGGCACGCTCACCGCCAATCGTTCCAAGATCGGCAGCGCCTACTAAAATACCATTTTCCCTGAGAACAGGGAAAATAACAGGGAATTTGGGAATTTTGAAAAATCTGTCGCTGTTGCCTGCTGTGATATCATCTCCCTGATAATGGGAACCACTCTATTATAGCGATGTCTGGAGTTTGTCCACTGTCGGTTGTTTTCTGGTTGGCGGATGAAGTGAAGTAGTTATCGCTGCGGCTGTCCTGACGCACGCGACTCACAGCCGGCCCTCGACCTTCATCCTCCACATCTCCCACGCGCGACCGATCTGGGAAGCGTTGGCGGCAGCGGCGGCGCGGCCTTCCTGTTCCGTTAGGTAATTGACATCGCCGAGGCCGATCGCCTCAAGCTGCAACCGCGCGTTCACATCGACATAGACGCCGCGATACACCGCCTCCCGCAAGTTCGGGCCGGTCACGGTGATTCCATGGCCGCGCATCAGCACGGCCGATTTGGGCCCGAGCGATTTCGCCAAGGCAGCGCCCAACTCGCGGTTGCGGATGAGGAGATCGCTGCCGTCGCCGGCGCATTCGCGGATTTCGAAGATCGGCGTCTCAGTGCCGACGAAGCCGCTCATGTGAAAGATCGCGCGCAGCTTGTGCGACCGCACAACGCCGAACGGAATGACCGCGTGGGAGTGGCTGTGCACGATCGCGCCCACGTCTGGGCGGACGCGATAGATTTCGCCATGAATGAAGCGCTCCAGGTAGACCGCCCTGCCGCCGGCGTCGAGCGGATTGCCGTCGAGGTCGAATTCGAGGATGTCCGCGGCGGTCACCAGCGCCGGCGCCATGCTGCGGGCGAGCAGGAAGCGGTCGCGGCGTTTGTCGTGGCGCACGCTGACATGCCCGAAGGCGTCGACCACGTGCTGGTCGTAGAGGATGTGGTTTGCGGTTACGAGGTCCGCGACCAAGCCCGGATCCGGATCAGGCGAAGCGCTGCCGTTGTCCGCCACCACGGCGGATACTGTTGCGGCGTCGGCGCGATCGGATGAAGCCGGCATCGTTTTGATTCCTCCATAAGGCCGCAATGTTATAGCCACCAAAGCGAGGACGCATCCGATTTTGTCAGGGGCCTGACCATAATGGTGGCCATCCTTCGAGACGGGCGCACTCCTCAGGATGAGGTCAGAGTTGGTTGATACAGTCCGCCAACAATGGCGGACCTCATCCTGAAGAGCGTCGCGAAGCGACGCGTCTCGAAGGATGGCCACAGGCGACGCGCTACCCCCACAGCTCCCGGCTGGCGAGCCGCGCGCCTTCCACCAGCGCCTCGAATTTCGCCCACATGATGCTGGGATGAACTCGGCGGTACATCGGGCTCTGGGCGAAGCCGCAGTCAGTGCCGGCGATCACGTTCTCGCGGCCGACCAGGCGGGCGAGCCGGACGATCCGTTCGCTCACCAGTTCCGGGTGCTCGACGATATTGGTGGCGTGGCTGATGACGCCCGGCATCAGCACCTTGCCGGGCGGAAGCTTCACCTCCTGCCACACCTTCCACTCATGCTCGTGGCGCGGATTAGCGCCTTCGATCACATAGGCGCCGGCCCGCACCCTGAGGATGAGGTCGACAATATCTCTCAACGGCACATCGGTCGTGTGCGGCCCCGGCCAGCTCCCCCAGCACACGTGATAGCGCACCCGGTCCTCCGGGATGCCGTCGAGCGCGTGGTTGACCACCTCCACATAATTCGCGACCCAGCGGCGATAATCCGCGAAGCTCGCAGGAGGCACCATACGATCATAAGTGACGGCAGTGCGGGCGTCGTCGAGCTGCACCAGGAAACCAGCATCCACGATCATGCGATACTCGGTGCGCATCGCCTCGGCGATCGCCAGCAGGCAGGCGTCCTCGCTTGGATAGTATTCATTCTTGCGGTCGGGGATGACGCTCGCCGGCGCCGCGACCGGCAGGAACGCCTCAACGACATTGACCTTCGCGAGCGCCGCCTTGAGGTTGTCGATGTCGCGCTGGAGCGCCGCCTGGCCCGTATAGACGATCTCCCCGATGCAGGCGGCTTCCCACTGGGTCGCGGGGGCGTCGCGCGCATCAAGCTCGGCGTAGAATGCCGCAAACCGCGTGCGGTCAGCGCCGCGCGCGAAGGGATTAACGCCGCCGCTCATCGGACGCCGCTCAAAGCCCGAAAGCCGCTCGAGCGCATATTGCGACCAGCTGATGGTCTTGCCGAATTCGCCGTCGTCCACCACGTCGATGCCGACTTCCGCCTGCTGGCGCACGATGCCGGCGACCGCATTGGTCAGGCACTTCGCAAACGCGGCATCATCAACGGGTCGGTGCTCCTGCTGAGCGCGTAAGAATTCGATCAGCTCCGGCGGCCGGATCAGGCTGCCGACATGGCTGGTCAAGATGCGATCGGTGCTGCGTTTCATGAGAGGGCTCGCGGGGAGGGATTCTCGCGGGGACGGATTGATGCTGTGCTTTAGGCGGTCGCGGCGCTGGCGACAAGCTGCGCAGGCGTGGGCGGCGGCCCCGTCATGCGCACGGCGATTGGCCCGCCCGAGTGCAAACATGATAATGTTGATGTCATTCCGGGGCGCATGCGTCAGTGCGCGAGCCCGCAATCCATAACCCAAGCATGAATGAGGCGGAGAGCCTTGCGGCTATGGATTGCGGGCTCGCGGGCAAAGAGCCCGCGCCCCGGAATGGCGCCCCATGGATAGTCCATGCACGAACTCGACATTTTCCACGAGCACCTCGCTATGCCGGACGAGGAGCGCGCCGCGATCGCGCAGGCCATCTGGAGCCAGGAAAATATCGAATTTTCCACCATCGGGATCGATATCGGCAGCTCCACGTCGCACCTCATCTTCGCCAAGGTGTTGCTGCAGCGCCAGTCGCAAGGCCTTTCCAGCCGCTTTGCGGTCGTTCACCGCCAGGTCGTGTGGCGTTCTCCGATCATGCTCACGCCGTTTTTGCCGGACGGCGCCATCGATGCTGGAAAGCTCGGCGCGTTCATCGCTGACTGCTACCGGGAAGCCGGCTTCGCTCGCGACGCTGTCGACACCGGCGCCGTGATCCTGACCGGCGAAGCGATCAAGCGCCGCAACGCCCAGGCGATCGACGAATTGTTTGCGGCCGAGGCCGGCAAGTTCGTCTGCGCCACTGCCGGCCACCGGCTCGAGGCCACGCTGGCGGCTCACGGCTCCGGCGCCGTCAAGCTGTCGCGGGAACGCGGCGCGTGCATTCTGCACGTCGACATCGGCGGCGGCACCACCAAGCTCGCTCTCATCGACAAGGGAGTTCTCGTCGGCGTTGCCGCCTTCGCGGTCGGCGGCCGGCTGATTGCGGCCGATCACGCGGGCGAGTTCACCCGCGTTGACGACTCGGCCCGCCTCGTCGCCGATGCGCTCGGCATCGGCACCAACGCCGCGGCGCTCGCAAGCCCTGACACTCGCCGCGCCGTCGCGCGCCGGCTGGCGAGGATTGCGGCGGACTATATCGTGGGCGCGCCGCCGGACGCGCTCGGTCAGGCGCTGCTCCTTGCCGGCCCCCTGCCATCCACCGCAATTCCGGAGGCGATCACTTTTTCGGGCGGCGTGTCGGAATATGTCTTCGGATATGAGAACCGCGATTACGGCGACATCGCCAAGCTGCTGGCCGAGGAGCTGCGCGCCGAGCTTCGCACGCGCACCACGCTCACGCTGATCGATCCCGGTCAGCGCATCCGCGCCACCGTGATCGGAGCGTCGCAGTTCACGGTCCAGGTCAGCGGCAAGACCATCCATCTGCCGCGGCCTGCCGTTCTGCCGGTGCGAAATGTGCCGGTCGTTCCGGTCGGCCTCAACCTCGGCGGCGCCATCGACGGCGCCGCCATCACGGCAGCCATCAGGGCCGGCGTCGAGCGGCTCGATCTTGCGCCGGAAGCCCCCCTCGCAATCGCGTTTTCATGGCATGGCGATCCGGATTACCCGCGCATCGCCGCGACTGCGGCCGCCATCATGGCGGCGGCCGCTCCGGATGGGCAGCGCAGCGAACCGCTGCTGTTGATGATCGACGGGGATATCGGCAGGACCATCGGGCGAATCCTGACCGAAGAACTCGGCCTTAGGGGCGATCTCGTTTCGATCGACGGGGTCGAGCTGGCCGAGCTTGATTTCGTCGACGTGGGCGAATTGATTTCGCCGCCCGGCGTGGTCCCGGTGGTGATCAAATCGCTGTTGTTTGACAGATGACGGATGACGGATATCAGATGGCGGAGAACAGAGGTCATCGGCCGTCTGCCTGGAGGAAAGCATGAGCGAACAGAAGCCGCGCTACGGTGTCGACGCCTATCTCGATTGGGTCGAGGCGGAAGGGATGCGCGTGTTCGAGGGCTATGCGGTCGACCTGTTCGCGGTCGAGACCGCCGTCTGGCCGCGTTACGAAGTGAAAGCGGCAGCGGTTCATCTCAAGGGTCGCGGCGACTTCGCCAACATGTTCGTGTTCGATATTCCGCCCGGCGGCGCCACGGCCCCGCAGCGCCACCTCTACGAGGATGTCGTCTACGTGCTGGAGGGGACCGGCTCGACCCAGATCGAGTTTGCGGACGGCCGAAAAAAGAGCTTCGAGTGGGGGCCGCGCAGCCTGTTCGCCATTCCGCTCAATGCCCGGCATCGCCACTTCAACGGTTCCGGCCGCGAACGCGCGCTTATCGTTTCGACCACCGATCTGCCGCTGGTCATGAACACGTTCCACGATGCGCGCTTCGTATTCGAGACCGATTACGAGTTCACGGACCGCACCGGCAAGAACGCGTATTATGCCGGCGAGGGCGATCTCATCACGGTGCGCCCGGGCAATCACATGTGGGAGACCAATTTCGTCCCAGATCTTGCCGCCATCGAGCTGAAGTCGTGGGGCGACCGCGGCGCCGGCGGCACCAACATCATGTTCGTGCTCGCCGACGGCGCGATGCACGCCCACATCTCGGAAATGCCGGTCGGCACCTATAAGAAGGGGCACCGCCACGGGCCGGGATTCCACGTGATGTGCGTCACCGGCCACGGCTACTCGCTCTTATGGTATGAGGGCGAGAAGGATTTCCAGCGGCTCGACTGGAAGCACGGCGTGGTGTTTCCGCCGGCCGACCGGCAGTTCCATCAGCATTTCAACACCAGCACGTTCCCGGCGCGCTATCTCGCCACCGGCGTCGGCGGGCTGCGCTATCCGCTCACCATGGCGCAGCGCCGCTCGCTGCTCGGGGTCAAGCCCGGCGAGAAGGGCGCGGTGTCGGTCGACATCAAGGAAGGCGGCGACCAGATCGAATATGAGGACCAAGATCCGCGCATCCATCCGCTGTGGCTCGCGGAGATGCACAAGAACGGCGTCACGCCGCGGATGGAGAAGTTCTTTCCGCAGAGTGGGACGCCCGCGACGGAGGCGGCGGAGTAGAGGGCGGGTTGCAGATCCGTACGTGCGATGTCGGGCATGCCGCCTTGGGCATCGGGCGATTGTCCTACGCCACAGCGCACTGCGTTGAGCAGAGCAGTCCGCTTAGCCAGAAACGCTTCAGCACCGAAGCCTATGACCAACAGCGGGTAGCCTGACTCAGATGGAATCGCTATTGGACGACGCGTCGTCCTCATGATTTTTGGTGTCCTTGAATGCAAATCATCCAATGGATTGTTGCAGCCGGCACAGCAATCTTTGTTGAAGTGGCCCCCGGATTTGGGACCGGTTGACGACTTGGATTTGGAGCCGTTCCGTTGTCACAGACGGAGCGGGAGATGACGAAGAAGAGACGGAAGATTGACGCGGCGCTGAAGGCGAAGATCGCGTTGGAGGCGTTGCGGGAGCAAGCGACGGTGGCCGATCTGGCGCAGCGCTACCAGGTGCACCC